>BNJU01005482.1_pt1 | contig 200393 bp, 235 predicted proteins | sample 8539281 | NCBI WGS metagenome assembly BNJU01 (sample SAMD00202456, study PRJDB9452) | human saliva metagenome | isolation source: human saliva | place: Japan | reverse complement strand
CTCTGAAATCTTCTACTACCAGCAACAGCAATTTACATTCCCGATTGATACGTCAATGAATGTGGAAATTGTAGCGAATCGTAAAAGCCCTATCTACTGTCCGCAATAAAAAGAAAGAACTGAAAGACTTGGATAACCACGCTTGGCAAAGTGATAATGAAACCAGCTCCAATGTGGCGGAAGCTCTGGAAAGTGTGAATGAGCTGGAAACCAATTTAGACCAAAGCAAGGAATCTATGTACAAGCTGTCTTATGTGGTAAGGGTATCAGCAAATGATCTTGACGAACTCAAACGTCGTTGTAATGAAGTGAAAGATTTTTATGACGATTTAAGCGTAAAACTGGTACGACCATTTGGGGATATGCTCGGCTTACATGAAGAATTTTTACCTGCCAGCAAGCGTTATATGAATGATTATATTCAATACGTGACCTCTGATTTCCTCGCTGGTTTAGGGTTTTGGTGCTACTCAAATGCTGGGGGAAAAATGAGGGGATTTATGTTGGCTACAGCTTAGATACTGGACGCAATGTCTATCTGAAACCTGCTCTTGCCAGTCAAGGGGTTAAGGGTTCAGTAACCAATGCGTTAGCGTCGGCTTTTGTTGGTTCGCTGGGTGGTGGTAAATCCTTTGCGAATAACCTTATCGTCTATTATGCGGTGCTTTATGGGGCACAAGCAGTGATTGTAGACCCAAAAGCAGAACGTGGCAGATGGAAAGAAACCTTGCCAGAGATTTCCCATGAAATCAATATCGTCACTCTGACTTCTGATGAGAAAAAAACAAAAGGCTTACTTGACCCTTATGTGATTATGAAAAAAATCCCAAAGATTCTGAATCACTGGCTATTGATATTCTGACATTCCTTACGGGGATTTCCTCTCGTGATGGGGAACGCTTCCCAATCCTTAGAAAAGCCATTCGTGCAGTAACCAATAGTGAAGTACGAGGGTTGATGAAAGTGATTGAGGAATTACGGGTTGAGAATACGCCACTAAGTACCAGTATAGCCGACCATATCGAAAGTTTTACAGACTATGACTTTTGCACATTTATTATTCAGTAATGGTTATGTGGAGCAGTCTATCAGCTTAGAAAAAAACAACTGAACATTATACAGGTTGCGGACTTGGTACTTCCCGACAAGGAAACTTCCTTTGAGGAATATACCACTATGGAGCTTTTTATCCGTTGCTATGCTGATTGTCATTAGTACCTTTGCTTTTAGACTTTATCCATACAGACCGAAGCATTTTTCAAGATTGTAGATTTAGACGAAGCATGGAGCTTTTTACAGGTAGCACAAGGAAAAAAACACTATCTATGAAGCTGGTTCGGGCTGGTCGTGCTATGAACGCTGGGGTATATTTCGTGACCCAAAATACAGACGACCTCTTAGATGAAAAACTGAAAAATAACCTCGGCTTAAAATTTGCATTTCGTTCCACTGACCTTAACGAGATTAAAAAGACCTTAGCCTTTTTTGGTGTAGACCCAGAGGACGAAAACAATCAGAAGCGATTGCGTGATTTGGAAAACGGGCAATGCCTTATCAGTGATTTATATGGTCGTGTCGGTGTGATACAGTTCCACCCTGTATTTGAAGAACTGCTCCATGCCTTTGATACCAGACCACCTGTGCGAAAAGAGGTCTAAATGTGAAACCATCAATAGTAAACAGAATAAAATCAAACTGGACGCTGAAACGTCTAGGTAAAGTGGCAATGACAGTGGCTTTCACACTTGTGATTGCCATTTTTCTTTTAGCCATGCTGGGAACGGTGGTTCAAGCTGCGGGCTTGGTAGATGATACGGTCAATGTGGCAAATGAATACAGCCGATACCCACTTGAAAACTATCAACTGGATTTTTATGTGGATAATAGCTGGGGCTGGCTTCCGTGGAACTGGTCGGACGGGATTGGAAAAACAGGTCATGTATGGACTATATGCCATTACCAATTTTATTTGGACAATCAGTTTGTATGTTTCCAATGCGACAGGTTACTTAGTACAGGAAGCCTATTCCTGAGACTTCATTTCCGCTACAGCAGATTCCATTGGTAAGAATATGCAGACCTTAGCTGGTGTGAGTGCAAACGGATTTTTCAACAGAGGGTTTCTATGTTGGATTCCTCTTACTCTTGATTTTGGTTCTTGGGGTTTATGTTGCCTATACGGGACTGATAAAGAGAGAAACCACAAAGGCAATTCATGCCATTATGAATTTTGTGCTGGTGTTTATCCTATCGGCTTCCTTTATTGCCTACGCTCCCGACTACATTAAAAAAATCAATGACTTTTCATCAGACATCAGTAATGCCAGTTTATCACTTGGCACGAAGATTGTCATGCCCCATTCCGATAGTCAAGGCAAGGACAGCGTGGACTTAATCAGAGATAGCCTGTTTTCCATACAGGTTCAGCAACCGTGGCTACTGCTTCAATACAACAGTTCAGACATTGAAAGTATCGGTATTGACCGTGTGGAAAGCCTGCTCTCCACCAGCCCAGATTCCAACAATGGCGAAGACAGAGAAAAAATTGTTGCGGAAGAAATTGAAGACAGAAGCAATACCAATCTAACCATTACAAAGACCATTAACCGTTTAGGTACAGTCTTCTTCCTATTTGTCTTCAATATTGGGATTTCCATATTTGTATTCCTATTAACAGGAATCATGATTTTCTCGCAGGTACTTTTTATCATCTATGCTATGTTTCTGCCTGTGAGCTTTATTTTAAGCATGATTCCATCATTTGATGGTATGTCAAAACGAGCCATAACAAAGCTCTTTAATACCATTTTGACACGAGCTGGAATCACATTGATTATTACGACAGCATTTAGTATTTCAACCATGCTCTATACCTTATCGGCTGGTTATCCGTTCTTTTTGATTGCTTTTCTACAGATTGTGACCTTTGCAGGAATCTACTTCAAGCTGGGCGATTTAATGAGTATGTTTTCTCTACAGAGTAACGATTCTCAAAGTGTGGGAAGTCGTGTGATGAGAAAACCTCGTATGCTTATGCACGCTCACATGCACCGTCTACAGCGGAAACTTGGACGTTCCATGACTACTCTAGGGGCTGGGTCTGCCATTGTTACAGGTAAAAAAGGACAGTCGGGTTCGGGGAGTTCTGCAAGGACACAAGCAGATCACTCCCGACCAGACGGAAAGGAAAAATCAACACTTGGAAAACGTATCGGTCAAACCATCGGTACAGTAGCTGATACCAAAGACAGAATGGTAGACACTGCTAGTGGTTTGAAAGAACAGGTTAAAGATTTGCCGACCAATGCAAGATATGCAGTATATCAAGGAAAATCCAAAGTAAAAGAGAATGTCCGTGATTTAACCAGTAGTATTTCTCAAACCAAAGCGGACAGAGCCAGTGGACGCAAGGAACAGCAGGAACAAAGGCGAAAAACCATTGCGAAGCGTCGCTCTGAAATGGAACAGGTCAAACAGAAAAAACAGCCTGCTTCTTCTGTTCATGAAAGACCGACTACAAGACAAGAACAATATCATGATGAACAGACCTCAAAACAGTCTAATATTCAGACTTCATATAAGGAATCTCAACAAGCCAAACAAGAGCGTCCAGCAGTTAAGTCCGATTTTTCAAGTCCAAAAGTGGAACGCCAAGGCAATACCGTTCAAGAAAAAACCGTTCAAAAGCCAGCAACTTCAACCACTACAGCAGATAGAACTTCACAACGTCCAATCACAAAAGAACGTCCGTCTACTGTTCAAAGAGTACCACTACAAAATACAAGAAGTAGACCACCAATCAAAACCGCCACCATTAAGAAAGTCGGTAAGAAACCATGAAGTTGAAAACTTTAGTGATTGGTGGTTCTGGATTATTCTTGATGGTCTTCTCACTGCTTCTGTTTGTTGCCATTTTATTTTCAGATGAACAGGACAGCGGAATTTCCAATATTCATTATGGAGGTGTGAATGTTTCCGCAGAAGTGCTGGCTCATAAGCCTATGGTAGAAATATGCCAAAGAATATGGCGTTGAAGAATATGTCAACATACTTCTTGCGATTATACAGGTGGAATCGGGCGGTACTGCGGAAGATGTTATGCAGTCCTCGGAATCCCTCGGTCTTCCACCTAATTCATTGAGTACAGAAGAATCCATTAAGCAAGGTGTGAAGTATTTCAGTGAATTATTAGCCAGTAGCGAAAGGCTCAGTGTAGATTTAGAATCGGTTATCCAGTCCTACAATTATGGTGGTGGTTTCTTAGGGTATGTGGCTAATCGTGGAAATAAATATACCTTTGAACTGGCTCAAAGTTTCTCAAAAGAGTATTCAGGTGGCGAAAAAGTGTCTTACCCCAATCCCATAGCCATACCTATCAATGGGGGCTGGCGATACAACTATGGCAATATGTTTTATGTGCAACTGGTAACGCAGTATCTTGTCACAACAGAGTTTGATGATGATACGGTACAAGCCATCATGGACGAAGCACTGAAATATGAGGGCTGGCGATACGTTTACGGTGGAGCTTCCCCGACTACTTCTTTTGATTGTAGCGGACTGACACAATGGACGTATGGAAAAGCTGGAATTAACTTACCACGAACCGCACAACAGCAATATGATGTGACCCAGCATATCCCACTATCGGAAGCACAAGCTGGCGATTTGGTTTTCTTTCATTCTACCTATAACGCTGGCTCTTATATTACTCATGTTGGGATATACCTTGGCAATAACCGTATGTTTCATGCAGGCGACCCAATCGGTTATGCCGACTTAACAAGCCCCTACTGGCAACAGCATTTAGTGGGAGCAGGACGAATCAAACAATGAGAAAGGAAGATTTAATGATGAAATTTAGAAAAAATCAGAATAAAGAAAAACAGATACCAAAGGAAAAGAAACCTCGTGTCTACTATAAGGTCAATCCTCATAAAAAGGTTGTGATTGCCTTGTGGGTACTTTTAGGGCTTAGTTTCAGCTTTGCGATATTCAAGCACTTTACAGCTATAGATACTCATACTATTCACGAAACAACTATCATAGAAAAGGAATACGTTGATACTCATCATGTAGAAAATTTTGTAGAGAACTTTGCGAAAGTCTACTATTCATGGGAGCAATCCGATAAGTCCATTGATAATCGAATGGAAAGTCTAAAAGGCTATCTGACAGATGAACTTCAAGCTCTCAATGTTGATACAGTACGCAAAGATATTCCTGTATCGTCTTCTGTAAGAGGATTTCAGATATGGACGGTAGAGCCAACTGGCGACAATGAGTTTAATGTAACCTACAGTGTAGACCAGCTCATTACAGAGGGAGAAAATACAAAGACCGTCCACTCTGCTTATATAGTGAGTGTCTATGTAGATGGTTCTGGAAATATGGTACTGGTTAAGAATCCGACCATTACCAACATACCTAAGAAATCAAGTTATAAACCAAAAGCCATTGAAAGTGAGGGGACGGTTGATTCCATTACAACCAATGAAATCAATGAGTTTTTAACGACGTTCTTCAAGCTCTATCCTACAGCGACAGCCAGTGAACTTTCCTACTATGTGAATGACGGGATATTAAAACCAATCGGAAAAGAGTACATCTTTCAAGAACTGGTAAATCCTATTCACAATCGTAAGGATAATCAAGTCACGGTATCGCTGACAGTGGAGTATATCGACCAGCAGACCAAAGCAACGCAGGTATCTCAATTTGATTTGGTACTTGAAAAGAACGGGAGTAATTGGAAGATTATAGAATAACAAATATTGGTACATTATTACAGCTATTTTGTAATCACGTACTCTCTTTGATAAAAAATTGGAGATTCCTTTACAAATATGCTCTTATGTGCTATTATTTAAGTATCTATTTAAAAGGAGTTAATAAATATGCGGCAAGGTATTCTTAAATAAACTGTCAATTTGATAGTGGGAACAAATAATTGGATGTCCTTTTTTTAGGAGGGCTTAGTTTTTTTGTACCCAGTTTAAGAATACCTTTATCATGTGATTCTAAAGTATCCAGAGAATATCTGTATGCTTTTGTATACCTATGAGTTATGCATAAAAAAATCCCAGTGATAAAAGTATTTATCACTGGGATTTTTATGCTCTTTCTGGGTTTTTTTGAATGGAGGAAAAATCACATGAAAATTATTAATATTGGAGTTTTAGCTCATGTTGATGCGGGAAAAAAACTACCTTAACAGAAAGCTTATTATATAACAGTGGAGCGATTACAGAATTAGGAAGCGTGGACAAAGGTACAACGAGGACGGATAATACGCTTTTTAGAACGTCAGAGAGGAATTACAATTCAGACAGGAATAACCTCTTTTCAGTGGGAAAAATACGAAGGTGAACATCATAGACACGCCAGGACATATGGATTTCTTAGCAGAAGTATATCGTTCATTATCAGTTTTAGATGGGGCAATTCTACTGATTTCTGCAAAAGATGGCGTACAAGCACAAACTCGTATATTATTTCATGCACTTAGGAAAATGGGGATTCCCACAATCTTTTTTATCAATAAGATTGACCAAAAATGGAATTGATTTATCAACGGTTTATCAGGATATTAAAGAGAAACTTTCTGCCGAAATTGTAATCAAACAGAAGGTAGAACTGTATCCTAATATGTGTGTGACGAACTTTACCGAATCTGAACAATGGGATACGGTAATAGAGGGAAACGATGACCTTTTAGAGAAATATATGTCCGGTAAATCATTAGAAGCATTGGAACTCGAACAAGAGGAAAGCATAAGATTTCATAATTGTTCCCTGTTCCCTGTTTATCACGGAAGTGCAAAAAACAATATAGGGATTGATAACCTTATAGAAGTGATTACGAATAAATTTTTATTCATCAACACATCGAGGTCAGTCTGAACTTTGCGGAAAAGTTTTTCAAAATTGAGTATTCGGAAAAAAAGACAGCGTCTTGCATATATACGTCTTTATAGTGGCGTACTGCATTTGCGAGATTCGGTTAGAATATCGGAAAAGGAAAAAAATAAAAAAATTACAGAAATGTATACTTCAATAAATGGTGAATTATGTAAAATCGATAAGGCTTATTCCGGGGAAATTGTTATTTTTGCAGAATGAGTTTTTGAAGTTAAATAGTGTTCTTGGAGATACAAAGCTATTGCCACAGAGAGAGAGAATTGAAAAATCCCTCCTCTGCTGCAAACGACTGTTGAACCGAGCAAACCTCAACAAAGGGAAATGTTACTTGATGCACTTTTAGAAATCTCCGACAGTGACCCGCTTCTGCGATATTATGTGGATTCTGCGACACATGAAATCATACTTTCTTTCTTAGGGAAAGTACAAATGGAAGTGACTTGTGCTCTGCTGCAAGAAAAGTATCATGTGGAGATAGAAATAAAAGAGCCTACAGTCATTTATATGGAAAGACCGTTAAAAAAAGCAGAGTATACCATTCACATCGAAGTTCCACCGAATCCTTTCTGGGCTTCCATTGGTTTATCTGTATCACCGCTTCCGTTGGGAAGTGGAATGCAGTATGAGAGCTCGGTTTCTCTTGGATACTTAAATCAATCATTTCAAAATGCAGTTATGGAAGGGATACGCTATGGCTGTGAACAAGGATTGTATGGTTGGAATGTGACGGACTGTAAAATCTGTTTTAAGTATGGCTTATACTATAGCCCTGTTAGTACCCCAGCAGATTTTCGGATGCTTGCTCCTATTGTATTGGAACAAGTCTTAAAAAAAGCTGGAACAGAATTGTTAGAGCCATATCTTAGTTTTAAAATTTATGCGCCACAGGAATATCTTTCACGAGCATACACCGATGCTCCTAAATATTGTGCGAACATCGTAGACACTCAATTGAAAAATAATGAGGTCATTCTTAGTGGAGAAATCCCTGCTCGGTGTATTCAAGAATATCGTAGTGATTTAACTTTCTTTACAAATGGACGTAGTGTTTGTTTAACAGAGTTAAAAGGGTACCATGTTACTACCGGTTAACCTGTTTGCCAGCCCCGTCGTCCAAATAGTCGGATAGATAAAGTACGATATATGTTCAATAAAATAACTTAGTGTATTTTATGTTGTTATATAAATATGGTTTCTTGTTAAATAAGATGAAATATTTTTTAATAAAGATTTGAATTAAAGTGTAAAGGAGGAGATAGTTATTATAAACTACAAGTGGATATTGTGTGCTGAGAGCTTTCTTCTATACTAATAGACGAAAGGGTGTGAAATGATTTTTAAATGATACTGTGGAACGGAACAGTAGCCCTAGTATTGACTACTGTCGTTTCTATTCATATTGGCTATTCTAGGACTGAGATGAAAAAATCTATAAATGCTCAGAATAAAATTGAACCCGCAAATCTCCCCAAAACAATGGTGAGTCATGTACTTGTATTATTCCGAAAAAATACACCTCTGGTGCAGTGAGACAAATTGGTGTATCTTATAGTGGCTTCGTAGATGAAAGCTATACTCTACTATCACTCTTTGATGATGTAGAACAAATTGAAAAAAAGATAATAGACTTCAGACAGCTATTGATGTTGTCAGAGAACAGTTTGGTTTTTTTAGCCATACAAAAAAAGGAACCGTCCTAACTGAAGGTTCCAGAAATATTGAACGCAGTAAACTTATCGGTGGTCATTCCGCGGGTGGATTGGAGGGATTAAAATGAAACAAGAAAAAAATACAGTACAATTTTCAGAAATCCGTAGCAAAGGATGTAATGATATTGAAATGCTTGAAAGATTTTTACATGGAATCGTTGAAACAGCAACTTCAAAACTTCGTCAGAGAAAAACTCAAAACAACTGAAATATCGATACGACTAGTACATGCTAAATCTGAAAACCGATTACCATTGGAATTTACATTTAGCATTAAGCCAACAAGCTCATCTGTGATAATCTATACTGAGGTAATCAATCGCTTTAAAGAATGTTACACAGGTGGGGGAATTCAAGGTTTTACGATTCAATTTGATAAAAAAATACCCTTGCCTCTGCATAGAAAAGGATTTGATATGATTGACCGTTCATATTTACCATTTCAATCAGCAAGAGAGTACCAGGATACAAAGATGCAAAAAAATGGATGGGCTTTTTCCTATCTGAACATGCATCAGCACTCTCTGATGATACAAACAAAGTAACGTACATGTCTGACTTATCACTAGAGAAGAAATTATTACTCCTCAGTCAAGTATACGCCGGGCAGCTACGCACACGCATTCAAGTGATTGAAAAACAAGCGTGTTTCCTACACTGGAACAATACCAAGTCTGACCAAAGATTTCATTTTGATAAAAAAACTACAACAGGTCACATCAATTTGAAATTAAAAGACATTATTAGTATTGAACTTGTCGAGGAGGTGCTCTATGAATCAGCTTGAGTTTCAGCGTAATCACCTACAAATGGACTATTATAGCGAGAGCTACCAAGATTTTTGAACGTGACTTCTACCGCTACTCTAACATGAATATTCCATTGACCTTCCTAACTGATGATATCCTAAAAAAACAATGGCGACTTCACGTAAGAATTACTTTGTCCTCAATAAGGAAAAAGTCCAGAGATAACCGCGATCACTTCTTCATATTTGAAGTAAGTACCGTAGATGAGAATCCGCTAATCTATCATTATACATATAAGAAAAACTACAATATATTTAGCAGAAAAAAATAGGAGCAGTTCAATTGACTGTTCCTATTTTTAATATTCATAAAATCTAAAGTCTTTATACTCTTTAACAATGGAGTCGCCAACCAGAACAGACTATACTGACCAGCGACTACCTTAAATTTAATGTTTCAGATTTATTTTCTTATCTCTAATTTCATAAACTACATCTGCTACATTTTCGAGTAATCGTTTATCGTGGGTGATAAACACGATAGTTCCGGTGTACTCCTTCATTAGTATTTCCAAAGCCTCTAAACTTGGTATGTCAAGGAAGTTACTGGGTTCATCCATTATTAGGATGTTATATCTACCCATGAGCATTTTAGCAAGCAACAATTTTATAATTTCTCCACCGCTTAAAAACAGATAAACTTTTTCCAATATCGTTCTGTTTGAACCCCATAGATGCTAGCACTGAACGAATTTCTGATATATTGTAGTCACAATCCTTCTGCATAAACTCCATAACATTCTGATTACTGTTGTACTTGTAACCATTCTGTGCAAAGTAACCTATTTTTGCCTTAGGCGAAATAGAAATTCCTTCTTCATGGTTTAAGATCATTTGGATTAAAGTTGTTTTTCCGATTCCATTACCACCAGTTAACGCCACTTTTGCTCCTAACGGAATTTGAAAAGATGCATTTTCAAACAGAGCCTTATCCCCAAATACTTTATTAATTTCTGCACCGACTATAGGGTATGGATTATGGAGCTCCAATGCTTTACTTTGCCTGAAACGAATTCTGCGAATGCCTTCCGGAGCTTCTACTTTTCCTAAGGCCGCAATCCTGTGCTCTAGGGTTTTAGCAGCATTATACATCTTTTTTTCCTTACTTCCTATTGATTTTTGATGAGCTAAACGCCCTCCGTCTTCAGTACTTTTTTTCTTTGAAGAACCTTTTGCCTTCTGTTCTATTTTACGAGCCTGTTTTCGCTTTTCCTCCGCAGCCCTTTCCAATCGGGCACGTTCCGCAATAAATTGTTCGTATTCTGCAGCTTGGCTCTTACGTTCTTCCTCTTTCTGACGAAGATAATCAGAATAGTTTCCCCAATACTCAGTGATTTTGCCATCTTTCAGTTCCCATATTTTATCTACTATTTCATCAAGAAAATAGCGGTCATGGCTAATAACTAACAGTGCACCTGTAAAATATTTTAGCTGTCCTATTAGAAAATCAATTCCTTCACGGTCTAAATGGCTCGTAGGTTCATCCGCTAAAATACCATGAACCTGTGCCGATAAGGCCTGTGCTATTTTAAGCCTTGTTTCTTCACCACCGCTCATAGTCTGTATATTTAATTGCTCAACACCTAGCTTGCCTACAAGTGCAAAAATCTTTTTTTCCTCCTGCAGAGTTACTTCGTCCAACTGGGGAATATAGGCAAGTTCACCCAGACGATTCATTTTTACATCCTGGGGAGTTAATTCTCCTAAAAAGTACCCTGAGTAAAGTGCTTTTTCCAGCACCATTTGCTCCTACTAAACCAATACGGTCATAATCATATACTTCTAATTCATTTATATCTAAAACATCGCGTCCTTTGAATTCCACACGAATGTCTTTTTGCTTTTTAATATTAATTCCATAACATTTCCTCCTGTCTATAATCGCATGCTTTCATTTGCTTGTATGCAGGGAAAACCCTGCGATTTTAGCAGGAAGAGTTACATGAAAATAAGATACATAAATATTCCTCCAATATTGTTTATTTTAAATCTAATTTTCTAACCTCAGTTATCATTTGGCAAACTATAGCAATGCCAATAATTAAAAATACCTGATAGTAAAAAAACCAATGATTTACACCGATTTTTATCAGCAAAGAATCCAGAAAGAATTAACCCAATTGGCATAGCAAGTGACATGATACTTCCGATCAAAGAAAAATACACGTCCTAAATATTCAGGCTTAATTTTCTCCTGAAAAAGAGCTGTTTGCACACCGCTATAAAATGGCACCGAAAGCCCCATTATTGCACAGCAAACTACGAATATTACAAATCCATTTGGAGGAAGTATTCCCGAAACGGCTAAACTGGTCCCCATTATAAAAAATGAACTTGTTATTAGTAATACATGCTTTTTCGAAGCCCCCTAATCTTCCTAATAATAAGCCTCCTGCTAGCATCCCAAATGCAAAGGAAATTTCCGTAATAGAAATATGCACAGGCGTTCCATTAAAGTGTTCCATGCTTATTAAAGGAAATAGTGCATTGATTGGCATATAAACAAAAAGTATATAGTGTTCCTAAGAGTAATAAGGCAAACAATCCTTTGTTTTTGTCTCAGAACCACAACTCCTTCTTTCATCTCCCTTATGAAATTTGGTTCTAAACTTTGCACTTGATTACCCAGCTTAGGTATACGTACAATTGCTACCGTAATAGATGCAATCACAGCACCCAATACGTCGATGGCAATAATAGCATTTAAATCCCAAACGGAGTATAAGAGTGCTGCAACTGCCGGACTAACAATATAGCTTATAGACTGCAAAGACTGACTATAGCCTGCGCATTTCGTTAGCTGTTCTTCTGGTACTAAAAGTGGTGTAACCGCATTGAGTGCTGGGGTATGAAAAAGCTGTTCCAATGCTACGGATAAACAATACTATCATAATCATCCAGACAGGTAGCTCCATACAGAATGCAACAATAGCAAGCACTGCACCAGCTGCTGCGATAATTAAATCGGCACCAATCATTATCTTCTTCCTATCATGACGATCCACTAGCACACCAATGGCAGGGTCCCAAAAATCGCATAGGGTAAAAAAACCTACTAATGAAGCCATAGACAAGACCATCGCAGATCCTGTTTTTTCTGTAAGGTAAAAAATAATCGCCATTTGCAGGATGGCACTAGTGATTAATGATACTGCTTGCCCTGCCCATATTGCATAAAATTTTCGTTTCCAATTGTTGTATTTTTCCATTTATATTATCTCCTGCATATTATTTTGCTTGAATTTCTATTTTGAATAGCATTCTAGGCAATAAAAAATGCAGGCCAAACCCCACAATGTGGCTTTTGGTCTGCATACATACAATTTGGAAACATTCATATTAAAGACATAGTTAAATAAAGGTATAGTTAAATAACCAATATCCTCACCGTAACTAATGAATGCTCAATATCGTATAAATAAGCACAACAAAAAAGCCTATCATCGGGTATAGATTCTGCTTTTTTTATTGCCAGCTTATCTTAAACGCATTGAGGCTGTCATAGTTTCGGTTCCTCCTACATCTTTGTTTATATCAATTTATAGTATAACACAACAAGATGATATGTTCAATATAAAAAGTTATGGAATGAGACTCATACTTCCAATTCGATGCCAGATTTAAAGGATATGACGAAGTTTTTCTTCATAGACTGTAACGCTCTGGATTATCTTCCTTAGTAGCAAGCGATTAGCTTTCACAAAAATCTTCTGTTTGTAGTTTTAAAAAAATTCATCAGGATTTTCTAACTCAACCTCAAAAATATTTCATTTTACATTCCCTCATTTCATTTATTGATAAATTGAGTTTTGCAAAAAAAGAGTGGACAATTTTTGTCTACTCTTAACCTTTAAAAATAGTTTTTTTAATCGATTTGAAGTTGCCTAAATTATTACTTATTCGGTAAAATGAAGTATTGCTTTCAACAGATTTCCTTCAACTACACTTCACTTGATTCAAACAAGGTGGGTACATTTCTATTCCCACAAACTCCTTGTCAATGGAAACAAACACGTACCCACAGGGTAAATGGAAATAGAAACTGATAATTTCTAGCTATCACTTCTACTCATTCCAAAAATTTTCTCACTCTGATACTTACCCACCATAAAGCAAAAAGCCTTGCAATCAAGGCTTTCATTATCCCTTTCGTTCAAAGGTTTCTAAGCTTTTACGAGCAGAGCGACACACTCAGCGGTTCGCTATCTCCGTTCTGTCTGCGTGCTAGCACTTGTCAATCACGGACAGCTATCGCATGGGCGGAAGTAAATGCTAATCTTCGTCGTTTTACTCCTTGACTAGCAAACTTACCGCCTCAACATGTCCTGTATGTGGAAATAAAACACGATTAAAGATAAGGGAAGATACTGAATTAAAAAAATTCCCCCTCTATTGTCCGAAATGCAGACAAGAAAATTTAATTGAAATAAAGCAGTTCAAAGTAACTGTGATTACAGAGCCAGACGCAAAGACGCAGAGCCGATAAAATGAGATTAATACAATCTCATTTTATCGGCTCTTTCCGTTATGTATGGATTCTTTTAATTAGTCTTCGATGTTTCTTGCTTCGTTGATACCGCTGGCTAAAGATTCCATTAAGGATAGTTCTTTGTCTGTAAAGCTATCCATGTATTTCTCTATCTGTAATCGTCGGGTGCTTTTTACCAAGTTATTAGCAGGTAAGAAAAATTCATCAACGGAAACATGAAGTAACGATACAAGGTCATAAAGAACTTGTATGCTGGGGTTTTGCCCTTTATTTTCAATATTAGTTAAGTACCGTGGGTCAATTTCAATCAATGCTCCCACTTGTTCACGAGTTAAACCTCGTTTCAATCGAGCTTCTTTAATGGCTAAACCAAAGGCTCTAAAAATCATATTTATCTTCTTTTTTTTATGCATAGTAGACCACCTCTATACATTTTTATTGTTCCTACTGAATTAAAAAAACAGGTATAGAAAAAAACGTGTTATATGGTTTATAGGTTTATATTTAATAAAAAGCACTACTAAACGCCAATAAAAACCGTTATATGGTAGTGCTATTTACGCTGTTAAAATATTGTATATTACTTCCAAATGGCGGTTTGTTGGAGGTCAACGTCGCCATGAAGTACATCATATACAATAAATTTCCTTACATTGGGTTCTTGTCAAAAAAAGTCGTCTATCTGCAATAGATAAGTACGTCCACCAATGTGGTTTTATAAATCATATAGATAGAATAACAGAAGCATGTAAACAGAGAAATAAATCTGTTTATATGCTTTTTTGGCTATTCAGAACTTTTTTACAAAGTTTATTTATCAGTAATGCAACAAATCCCCCTTTCACATTGGGACTAAGAGTGAAAGGAGATAAACGAGCAAGGCTCACTTCCTTTCCTAGACAGAAAGGGGGTGAGAAACATGAAACCATCTTCTTTTCAGACCACAATAGAAAATCAGTTTGACTATATCTGTAAACGTGCTATGGAAGACGAGCGAAAGAATTATATGCTTTATCTTTCAAGGATTGCAAAGCGTGAGGTGTCCTTTTCGGATGTTGGCGATTATCTTGTTAGCCAGTTTGCGACAACAGATAACTATTCAACTGACTTTCAGATTTTTACACTCAATGGGTTATCAGTAGGCGTTGAAAATGATTTGTTGAGTGAAGCATTACGTGAGTTGCCAGACAAGAAACGTGAAATTCTACTGCTGTTTTACTTTATGGACATGAGCGATTCAGAAATTGCAGACCTGTTGAAATTGAACCGTTCTACTGTCTATCGGCATAGAACCAGTGGACTAGCCTTTAATTAAAAAAAGTTTATGGAGGAATTTGAAGAATGAAAACACAATATCCTATGATTCCCTTTCCTCTCATTGTAAAGGCAACAGATGGCGATACCGAAGCGATTAACCAGATTCTACATCATTACAGAGGGTACATAACGAAGCGTTCCCTACGACTTATGAAAGATGAATATGGCAATCAAAGTATGGTCGTTGATGAAGTCTTACGTGGAAGAATGGAAACCAGACTGATTACAAAGATTTTGTCATTTGAAATTAAGTAATATCCTCTCTCCTTTTCGTGGAAGCGTGCTAAACCATTCCACGCTTCCCGAACAGGGGAGGTTTGTTATTCCACCAAAGCATATTGAGCTTTCAATGTGTTTTGATAGGCTAACGAGCCATTGTTCTTTGAAAACTGAATAAAAAGTAATCGAATACGTTTCGATAAGAAAAAGAGCCAACGGAACTAACCGCCATGACCTATCTTATAAAGATAGCGAGCGATTCATGTTAGTGATCCGAGAAGCAATCTTTAGCAGGATTGCCTGCAACGACATTCTTATCGTGATAATGATACTCCCATACAGTCAATAGTCCGAGCGTGATAAAACCGTCGCAGGCAATGAGTATGGCTACATGAGAACCATGCAGGGGTGGAACTCCCGTGAGCTTTGCTAAAGCTGTTCGATTGCTGGTAAAACAACTTTTTATGAAATCCAAATAAGTGATTTGGAAAGGAGGATTTTATGAAGCAGACTGACATTCCTATTTGGGAACGTTATACCCTAACCATTGAAGAAGCGTCAAAAATATTTTCGTATTGGCGAAAAACAAGCTACGACGCTTGGCAGAGGAAAATAAAAATGCAAATTGGCTGATTATGAATGGCAATCGTATTCAGATTAAACGAAAACAATTTGAAAAAATTATAGATACATTGGACGCAATCTAGCGTCGCCAAAGGGTCTTGTATATGATAAAAATAGTATTAAGTCGTATCAAGGCTCTTTCCATAAAGGAAAAGGAGCAAATGCCATGTCAGAAAAAAAGACGTGACAATAAAGGTCGAATCTTAAAGACTGGAGAGAGCCAACGAAAAGACGGAAGATACTTATACAAATATATAGATTCATTTGGAGAACCGCAATTTGTTTACTCGTGGAAACTTGTGGCTACAGACCGAGTACCAGCAGGAAAGCGTGATTGTATCTCACTTAGAGAGAAAATCGCAGAGTTACAGAAAGACATTCATGATGGTATTGATGTTGTAGGAAAGAAAATGACACTCTGCCAGCTTTACGCAAAACAGAACGCTCAAAGACCAAAGGTTAGAAAAAACACTGAAACTGGACGCAAATATCTTATGGATATTTTGAAGAAAGACAAGTTAGGTGTAAGAAGTATTGACAGTATTAAGCCATCAGACGCTAAAGAATGGGCTATTAGAATGAGTGAAAATGGTTATGCTTATCAAACCATCAATAACTACAAACGTTCTTTAAAGGCTTCATTCTATATTGCTATACAAGATGATTGTGTTCGGAAGAATCCATTTGACTTTCAACTGAAAGCAGTTCTTGATGATGATACTGTCCCTAAGACCGTACTAACAGAAGAACAGGAAGAAAAACTGTTAGCCTTTGCAAAAGCTGATAAAACCTACAGCAAAAATTATGATGAAATTCTGATACTCTTAAAAACAGGTCTTCGTATTTCAGAGTTTGGTGGTTTGACACTTCCAGATTTAGATTTTGAGAATCGTCTTGTCAATATAGACCATCAGCTATTGAGAGATACTGAAATTGGGTACTACATTGAAACACCAAAGACCAAAAGTGGCGAACGTCAAGTTCCTATGGTTGAAGAAGCCTATCAAGCATTTAAGCGAGTGTTAGCGAATCGAAAGAATGATAAGCGTGTTGAGATTGATGGATATAGTGATTTCCTCTTTCTTAATAGAAAGAACTATCCAAAAGTGGCAAGTGATTACAACGGCATGATGAAAGGTCTTGTTAAGAAATACAATAAGTATAACGAGGATAAATTGCCACACATCACTCCACATAGTTTGCGACATACATTCTGTACCAACTATGCAAATGCAGGAATGAATCCAAAGGCATTACAGTACATTATGGGACATGCTAATATAGCCATGACGCTGAACTATTACGCACATGCAACATTCGATTCTGCAATGGCAGAAATGAAACGCTTGAATAAAGAGAAGCAACAGGAGCGTCTTGTTGCTTAGTAGTACAAATGAATTTACTACTTATTTACCACTTCTGACAGCTAAGACATGAGGAAATATGCAAAGAAACGTGAAGTATCTTCCTACAGTAAAAATACTCGAAAGCACATAGAATAAGGCTTTACGAGCATTTAAGAAAATATAAAAAGATAATTAGAAATTTATACTTTGTTTAAAGCAAAAAATAGCGTTAACAAAAGAGGACCCTTATGTTAACGCTATTCCATTAATCCTGTACGAATTTGAGCTGATAATCGCACAAATCTAACCGTGTTTATACATCATATTTAGTTATCATCATCAGGCAAATGTTTGTAAAAGCCTTCAATATGCCACGCACCATTTTCTTCAATAAGAGAAATATATCGCTTCATCGGTTTAGCCTCTACCATGCCTTCGCCAACCTTTGTAGTTTGTAAGTCTGCTTCAAATACAATACGTTTTAAACTACCTGAACGACTCAGCCGTGCCACATCCAAGGTAACCATATCCACTTTTGTACCTTGCTGCATAGCTATGAGCCATTTTTGTTTTTCTACTGGATTGGCCCTAACTCGGTTCATCACATACGTGAAAGCCTTATCATAGTCCTTATTATTTACCGCATCAAAATAGCCTTGTACTGATGCACGAGCGGCCTCTTCACTGCCTTCGCCAACAATGGCATTTGTAAACCACCCTGAAGGGAACACTTCATTTTCCGGTCCCATAGTTCGTAAAGAAAATCCAAATATACATACTATACTTACAAGTACAACAATTAAAACTCTCGTTGTTAACGAACTACTCGTAGGGGATACTTTCATAATTGAAGCTAGCCGTTTATCTATGACGATATGCTGCAATGCACCACCATATTGATTGTCCTGTGGCTGCCCCTTTTGACATAACAAGGCGAGCAAAATCAAGGGTCCTACAAAGGGGATGAAGAACAGCAACAAGCTCATACTGCCTCGTCCCGTATCATGAAGTCGGCGCACACATAACGACCCTAACGGAAGCAAAGATACTAAACATAGTATAGCCGTTAAGAACCCACCTAAACCGATTAAATACGGTCCCGTTTGAAATATAGCGGTTATAGCATAGAAAAAAGCGAGCAAACCAACCATACATACATGCCACAGCAATAGAAATTGTAAGAATTCCCTCCGCGAAGCGCGACCATCCGTATCCATGAACTTATTCATCACATAGAGATATGTATCCTTATAGCTAAGCTGATAATGGGATAAAGGATAAATTACATCACCTTCAGGTGCAATGCGCTCCACCTCTGTAGCCACCGTATACTGCCCACATGTAGGGCAAAACATAGCCGCCTCATCGCAATAATGACGGCAAGCATCACAATAACGTTTCATAAGTATCTCTCCAAAAACTCTCAAATGTTTACTATTTTAAGTATGTATCTATAGCCTCCGCAAAGCCCTGACGATATAGATTAGCACCGCCGTTTGCAGGGTGGCGCAACCCAATAGCAGACAATCCAAATTTTTCCCATTGTATCTGCAGATTTTTGGCCTACGGCGAGCACAAGAGGTTCTACGCCGCCTAATTCTATATGTAAATCTAACAAGCGTTTTGTATACTCCCAACCTAGTTGTTGTTCTCTATCCGTAGGTGTACGGTTAGTCAATGGATTATCCTCCTTATGAGGATGGAAGGGGAATATATTCCACAACAACGTATCATATGGATCTATCCCCTTTTCAACGATAGCACTCCACACCACAGTGTCAGTAGGTTCGTTAAAACCGTCCTTCTGCTGTGTTCCTTTTAATAAAGAGCTAGTAGGCGAACTAGTGCGTTCCAACCGAATCGGCGTTACATCCTTCGCACGAATGGTTTTGTGCTTATCTAATAGCATTCTTTCACAAGTAATAGCAATGCCACTAAAACGTCCGCCTTGATATCCTACTGCCTCAGCCACTACAAATACCTTAGCTCGACCTAAGCGCGGTAATAAATAAGCTACCAAATTATCTCGACGCACTTGGGCCGCATCAAAACCATCTGTAACAATCTCTAAATCAGGATTTACCTCACCCCAAGGATTATGGACGAGACCACCTTGATACTGAGCGAGCCAGTCTACAAAACCGTGCACCTTCGCCACACGCTCCGCATCAAAGGTTGCTATATATTCATCAAAAGACAAGGTCTTCTCTAACTCAAATAAAGACATACAGCCTCCAATTTAAAATTTATATGTTATTACCGATATATATCTACTATACATGATAATTACACGAATTGCATAAGAAATATAAAAACCACCTAGGTATGTCGTAGTCCCTAGATGGTTTCTTTTGTGCACTCAGTGGAGCACTTACAATCTTTAGCTTCTTATAGTATACACCATAACAACTAAATATAGAACTCGATTTTGTCTTCTTTTGCCAATTGGAATTGTTCAAAGATATGGTTTCGAATATTAACAAAGGATGCCGATGTGCGGTCGGTTCTATCGATGATATTTACAGGGATGATAGTTTGTACACGGCCCGGGTTTGCCGCTAGTACCACAACGCGGTCTGCTAGGACTACGGCTTCTTCAATATCGTGGGTAACAAATACAACAGTTTGCCTTCTTCGCGGCAGATGCGAGAGATTTCGTCTTGTAAGTTGATACGTGTCAACGCATCGAGGGCGCCTAACGGCTCGTCCATGAAGATAATATCCGGATCTACAGCTAGTGCACGAGCGATGGATACACGTTGTTGCATGCCCCCAGATAACTCTGCAGGATAGCGATTACGAGCGTGATCGAGGCCTACCATTTTAACGTATTTATCGATGATAGCAGGTCGCTCTTCTTTAGGCACCTTTTTACTTTCAAGACCAAGCTCAATATTGCTTTCCACCGTACGCCATGGCAACAAGCCATAGTTTTGGAATACCGTTACATATCTGAGTTGAGGAGCTTTCACCTCTTCACCGTCGATAGTAATGGAACCAGATGTAACGAGCTCAAAGCCTGCCATAGCGTTTAATAGCGTACTTTTACCGGAACCAGAAGGGCCTAAGAGGCAAATAAACTCGCCCTTTTCAATATCTAAGTTGATATCTTCAAGAATGGTGAGTGGTTCCCCATCTTTCATAAATTCCTTGTGTGCATTACGCACCGAAATGTAACCCATGAGGCCACCTCCTATTTCTCAATACCCCAACGTTTGTAAATCCATTTTTCGATGAGGGACACGCCCCAATCGAGTAAAAGCCCAACGAAACCGATGGTCAAAATGGCTACCATCAAGAGATCGTTACGCAAGTTATTTCTCATATCGATAATGAGGAAGCCAAGCCCTGTTTGGGAGCCTACCATTTCCCCTGTTACAAGGAAGATCCACGCCGTACCGAGAGCGATGTGAAGGCCCGATGCAATGCCTGGGAATACGGCAGGTAATACGATTTTAAATAATAGTTCTGGCTGTTTAATACCAAAGTTGCGCGCTACTTTGATGTACACAGGGTCAATATTTTGAATAGCAGACACGGTGGACAATAGCACAGGGAAGAATGCTGCGATAAAGATGATAACGATAGCCGGTGCTTGACCGATACCGAAGAAGAGAACGATAAACGGCAACCACGCCACAGGAGAAATTGGTCGAATGACTTGAACGATTGGATTGATGTAGTTCCAAATCCCCTTGTACCAACCCAGGATAAGGCCGAAGAATACGCCGGCTATAACAGAAATAAGATAGCCCATAAAGAAGCGTACTAGACTGTCTGCAATATCTTTAAAGAGAACACCATCTCCGATGAGTTCTCCAAAGCCGACCAACACCTTATACGGCGTTGGCAATAACGCTTCATTAAAACCGCCGAGGCGAACGATTAGCTCCCAAATTAGCCAAGCTGCGATAAATGAACCTGGCACATATGTATATTTCTTCATGGTCCCCCTCCTATGGTAACAATGATGTATCTACAAACTCTGAATAGGTCGGCACTTTTTTGATTAAATCAATATGTGTCATGTGATGCACAAGTGCATTATAACGGTCCTCTGTAAGGGCTAAATCTTTAAACCCAATCACTTTGAGGGAACGTTCAATAACTGGGTCATTAAACTTCATGTACTTTAAGGAAATCTCCTCTTGTGCCTTTGGATGCTCGTCTAAATATGTACCTGCATCGAGATAGGCTTTTGTGAAAGCTTTGCCAAGTCATGATGTTCATCGACGAATTGACCATTAAACACAAGAGCACAGCAAATATTATCATGCCAGAGATGGTCAGGATCTTCAAAGACCTTCCCAGTTCCCATTTCAAGGGCTAGAGAGCCAAATGGTTCGGCTACACTATACCCAGCAATTTGTCCTACCGATAGAGCAGAAGGCATTTCTGGAGGGCTCATTTCTACGATTTGTACATCTTTTTCAGAAAGACCCGCTTGTTCAAGCATGAGGTCTACGAGAATTTTTTGAGTAGATTGTTTATGAGGGATAGCAAAGGATTTGCCTTTTAAGTCTTGAACGGAGTTAATATCCTTATTTACGATGATAATATTACCCTCTGTATGACCAAGTGCAGCAGCACGAACATCAATGCCTTGTTCACGAGCCTTTACACCTAGCTCAACGAGTACAGATGCAGCATCTACCTTGCCTGTATTTAATGCATCCATCAACTCTGGCCAAGATCCATATTTAACAAGCTCTACATGAACAGGACCATCTGCTGTTTCTAATTCTTTTGTAGCGAATACCGGCAATGCATGGGTAATTGGTAAATAGGCTACGCGTACAGTCTTTAATTCTTGAGCCGTCTTTGGTTTATGGTGTTCATGATAACCATAGGCTATGCAGCCAATAACCAAGAGAACTACTCCGATGATTAGATACCATGTCTTCTTCATAACTTCCCCTCTTTCTACCTCACAACAAGGGGGCGATTTTGACACATGCCACTTCCGCACTTTTCTAAAACCTAGATGAAATAAGGTTTCAAAACACCTCGTCCTAAAAAATTATATAACCTACTATACCAATATGTTTTTTTAATATGTCAACAATGCATATAACTATAATAGGCTTTATTTCTAAAAAAATATAAATAGTAATTAGGACATAATATATACATTAAATATTCGATTATATATGCCAAAAAAGCATCAACCGCATTGAGCGGTTGATGCTACTTTCACAAACACGATTAAGAATATATTATTCTTCAATATAAGCTTGTCGTTTATTCAAAATATAAATCTCAGAGCTACCAGCCTCGCTGTACTCACCAACATATGGTGCAATACTAGACTGTTTAAAATGGTTAATTTCGCCTTTTGGAACGATGACCATGATTTGCTTACCTTCAGCCAAACGCTTGATAAACTCGTCCTCCGTCACTTGTTCCATAAGGTATTTCTTATCCCATTCAGCACTACGATGTTTTAATGTATCCTTATCATCCCAACGACTGCTGTCACCCTTAATACGAACCACTTCATGTCCAGTATAATATACGAGAGATGTGCTGTATCCATTGTAATAATACACATCACCATTATACTTATCTACAACAGGGATAAGATTGATAGAACTACGTTGTTTAACAAGAGGCACCAAACCCTCGAGTACTACAATCGATGAAATGAGCATGGTTCCGATCACGACAATGCTCAGCAAACGATACCGTTGGCGAGTCCACCAGAACCATAACAACCCTAATATGGATACGCCTGCCAAAACATAGAGCAATCCATAATAGCCCCAAGGTGCAAAGAAAGATGCCCCTACATAAGCAATCCATAACAATAGTGTGGGACCGACTACAATCAATGGGACATAACGAGGCCGACCCGGACGTAGAGCTTTCATAGCCCCTAATGTACCAAGAATACTGAAAGGTACAAGACTAATAAATGTATATAGAGGATACTTAGTGGCCATTAAGGAATAGAATAGAACAGTACCCACGCCCCAACACATGCAATACACGTACCACTTATGGTGCTGTTTAAAGCCCGTTATCATGCCATAAATAACAGCGCCCGTCCATGGTAAAGAAGCGCCGAGGAAAATAGCGATATAGTACCACCACACATTATCTTCCGGATGTTCAGACTGAGTCGCACGTGTTACATTGTTAAGGCCTAAGAATCCATCTAAAAAGGCTTGTCCATGGGCGCTATACATATAAACATACCACGGCATAGCGACGACAAGAAAGGCCAAAATCCCCTTCCAGTCAAAGAGGCGTAATAACATTTGTTTCGAACGGCAAAGCGCAACATAAACGAGCAAAATAAGGCCAGGTAAAACAAGTGCCACGGGGCCCTTTGTCAAAACACCTAATCCGGAAATACATACGCTACAATCATGGCCGTACTAGAATTTTCATTCAAGCCTTTGTACGCATACATCATAACCATCAAGGTCGTATATAACAGTACCATGTCGGTTATAACACCATGAGCAACAGCCCAGAACATAAGAGATGTACCAAGGATAGAGGAACCTACTAGGCCCGCGAGCCAACGTCGACTAAAGGTCCGTAAAGCTTGAAACATGGCAGCCACTGACAAGGCACCAAATATAGCACTTGGCAAACGAACTACCCAATCAGCAATACCAAAGATTTTTAAAAGCTAATGCAATCAGCCAATAAATCATAATCGGCTTGTCATACCAATATGTCCCATAAATCTGTGGCGATAACCAATTGCCAGACAACACCATTTCCTTAGCAGTTAACGCATAATTCGATTCTACTGGATCAGTTACAGGTAGTATATTATTAGCTACCATAAAGAATACCAGCCAAACAACAAACAACACAGGCGTCAAACGAGACAATTTCATTGTGACCTCCTTATGATTTACGGCGATTCTTATAGTATTTAAATCCGAGCACTGCAGCCACAATAGCAAAGATGACAATCACAACTAGCAAAAAAATTCATGATTATACTGAATAAGATCTTTCCAGTTTTCCCCAAGTACTTTTCCTAAATATACGAGTAAAATCGTCCAAGGAATAGTACCGAGTACAGTCCAAACGATAAAGTGCCACAATGGATAGCGCGCCATGCCAGCCGGGAAGGAGATAAATGTACGAACACCAGGTAAAAAGACGGCCAAAGAATATAGCTACTCCACCATATTTATTGAACATCTTTTCAGCGAGTTCAAATTTATGCTCATTAAAGAATACATATTTACCGTATTTCAATAACAACGGACGACCGCCATATTCTCCCATCCAATATGACAAAATGGATCCAACGATACCAGCCAATGTACCTACGACCATTGTCGTATGCAAATCAAATATACCTTGAGAAATTAAATACCCTGCAAATCCAAGCACAATTTCACTAGGAATCGGTATATTCGCATTCTCTAGAACCATCGCAATAAACATGGCTGCATAGCCATACGTTTCCATAAACGAAATAATATATTCCACTTGTTATACCTCGTCATAACTCCCCTACACCGGATTTATGATTTTTAATGCTAACTAATGCTGGTAAAAATATCACCATGTATACAATCTATTTTACCATAATAAAATGACCCTCACCATACGGGAGGGCCATTCGGGGCATCCTTAGCATTCTGTTTTTGCAAGAATCAACTAGTCATACACAGTTATTCAGTTTTTAGTGCTTGTATAAAATCAAAGGATTTTACAGCTGCTTCTGTGTCTACAAAATGGAACGGTTCCAACAGGCGACAGAATTTAAATAGATAGTCACGCTTGTGTAACACTTCTTTCACATGACGGACGGTTTCACGGGCACAACGGGCAGAGCTATAACCATTCATAGCCGCATATAGATAGGTATTAGGCAAATCACCTTCACGGATATAGCTGTGGATGAAAATAAGTAAGTCCCATCCAGCAGGCGTGAATTCTGGCCAGCGGCGTGCGTTTTCCCAATCGAGGAGCATCACGCCATCCACATCTGGATCATATACGATATCACGCAACGCAGGACGACCATGAGCGATACCGTAATCGTGGAGCATGCCGAGAGCTTTACCAAAAGCATAAAAAATATGAACAGCCATATCTTCTAGGGAACTATCTTCTGGATGCTCCTGCGGCAAATGACCATAGTAGGTCAAATTCTTACCATAATTCGGTGTCACGAAATAATTTTCTCGAAAGCCTACAATTTCCGGAGCTAATGGTAATTGTGTACGCACAAAGTTCATCATATAAAACTCATGGTCAAAGGATGCACGAGGGGATGGTTTGATCCATGATGACCGGTTATTACCTACAGCGCGTTTTACAAAATACTCATTACCTTGAAAGGTGACTGGGAATACGCGCCCCAAATCTTCGTTATTCAATTTATGGTCTATATATTCTAATAAGGCTTCGTTCATGAGACCTCCTAATGTCATCAATGCTTACCTATTTATTATATAATAAACACCATATATGTATCAAATAAAGACCCCTAGCCAAGGCCAGGGGGTCTTTACGGTAATTATGATAATAGGTTTAATTTAGGTTTTATAAGCCAACTGAGGCACTCTAAATTAAAACGAATTAACCTACAAATTTTGTCACTGCTGCAGTATCAGTTAAGTGACGTTTAGGCATGCCCATTTCTTCAGGAGTGATGCCAAGAGCAAGACCTACTAATTGGGACATGTGCAAGATTGGCATATCTTTGCCACCGCCAACAACTTCTTTTGCTTCTTTTTGGAACATATCAAGTTGCATTTGGCAAAGTGGGCAAGGAGTTACTACGCAATCTGCGCCTTCTGTAGCTGCATCTTTGTTGATGGAGCCAGTCATTTGCATTACGGAATCATGTGCAGGGTATACAGCATGGAAACCGCAGCAATCAAGTTTACGGGAGAAGTCGATTGGTGTAGCACCGATAGCGGAGATCAAATCTGCTAAGGATGTAGGCATTTGATAATCTTCGAAGCCCATTTCAGTTTGAGGACGAAGAATATGGCAACCATAGTATTCAGCTACACGTAAACCTGTTAAAGGTTTAACAACTTTTTCTTTCAATTTATCCAAACCGTAATCGCGGATCAACACCCATAAGAAATGAGTGATATCAGTTGTACCGCGGTATTGTTTACCGATTTGAGCTAATTTTTTGTTCACTTCTTCTTTTTCTTTTTCGTTATTGTCTAATTCGTTTTTAGCTTCACGAAGCATCAAAGTACAAGTGTTACATACAGTTAAAAGGTTCAAACCTTTTTCTTCTGCCAATGCAATGTTACGTGCATTTGTAGCTAATGTAATTTCTGGAGCGATATCTTGAACGTGGGATGCGCCGCAGCAAGTCCAACCGTCAAGTTCTTCTAGTTCAATGCCGAGTTTTTTAGCTACTGCAACAGTTGCCATGTAATCTTCTTTGGCAGCGCTTTCAAGAACGCAACCTGGGAAAAATGCGTATTTCATTATTTGCTTACCTCCTCAGCTGCTTTCATAAGTCTGCGAACACCATCAATACCATTTACTGGTTTTTGAGGTACTACAAGTTCGAAGGATTAATTTTGCTGTGTTTCCACAAACGTAATGCATAGAATGCTTGTTTAGCGGAATCTACAACACCGTCAGATTTCAAGCTCATAGAAACTTCTTTCAAGCGACCAGTTTTGTAAAGGTCTTCTTTGAAAGCAACTGCATGGCGAACGCCTTTGTTGTTTGTAAGGCCAGCTTTTGTAGCTTCTTTACGCATGTTGGAAATATCTTGAGCAGGTTTTAAGTGTTTAGGACAACGGGAGATACAGTTCATGCAGTGAACGCATTTCCAAAGACCATTGTCATAAGCAGGTTGAATGTGAGCCATAGGTGCATCATCACGGCTATCCAATACGAAACGGTTAGCTTTAGTGAATACATATGGTTCCAAGAAATCGTCTTGACGTGCAGTCAATTTGTTACATTCGGATGCGCAGCAACCGCAAAGGATACATTCTGTACCAGCAACGAATTTTTTGAAATCAGCTGGAGTTTGACGAACGATTTTGTCGCCTTCGTTGAATTCTGCTTTAAGGAAAATCCAAGGAGCAACTGTTTTCAAACGATCAACTTTAGATTCCCAATCAACAACTAAGTCGCGGATTACACGGAAGTTGCCGATAGGAGCGATAGTTAATTCATCTGTACCATAACGTTCTGTCAATTCATCAATTTTAGATTCACAACCAAGCATTGCTTCGCCATTTACGCGAATGGAGCAAGCGCCACAAACTGCGGAACGACAAGCTGCCAAGAATGTTAATGTTGGATCTTGAGTATCTTTAATTTTTTGAAGGCCCCAAAGAATTGTACGGTCAGGTTCGTAATCGAATTTGAAAGTTTGTACAAACGCGCGACCTTGTTGGTAACGGTGGATATGATAGGTGATTTGTCTCATCTTAGTACTTCCTTTCTTGTGGTTCGTATTTAGTGAACACTACGTCGCGTTCAGTTAATTCGTATTGACCGTCTGCGCCTAATTTGATTAAAGAATGTTTTAAGTATCTTTCATCATTACGTTTTGGATGGTCTTCACGAATATGAGCGCCACGGGATTCACGACGGTGTAAAGCGCCCATTGCAATAGCTTTTGCTACTGTTAACATAGAACCGATTTCACAGTAGTTTACGAATGCCATGTTGTAAGTACGTTCAGGGTCACCTACATAACAAGTTTTGTAATCTTCGATCAATTGATCGATTTCTTTTAATGCTTCAGTAATACCTTCTTCATTACGGAAGATACCTACTTTGTTCCACATTGCATCAGCCAATGCATCGCGGATTTCTACAACTGGGCGACCACCTTCACGAGTTGTTACTTCAGTGAATTTTTCTTCCCAGCGTTTAGCAGCTGCAGCTAATTCTGCATCTACATTTGGTTGTTCATGTGTTTCAGCATAGTCAGCTGCACCAGCACCGGATACTTTACCGAATACTACGCCGTCAGCCAAGGAGTTACCACCTAAGCGGTTAGCACCATGGATGGAAATACAAGAAGCTTCGCCAGAAGCGAACAAACCAGGCAATTCACATGCACAAGTTTTGTAGTCCACTACGTCGATACCGCCCATTGTATAGTGACATGTAGGACGAATAGGTACTGGTTGAGTCAATGGATCGCAGTGTTCGAAGCACATAGCCAAGTCACGGATACCATGAAGTTTTTCGATGATAACTTCAGGTCCTAAGTGACGAAGGTCAGCTACTACGTATGCGTTAAGACCAGAACCAAAACCACGACCTGCAGCGATTTCATCTTCGATTGCTTTCGCTACAACGTCACGGGATGCCAATTCCATTTTATTTGGCGCATATTTTTTCATGAAACGTTCGCCTTCAGAGTTAAGAAGGTAACCACCTTCACCACGAACCGCTTCAGACATCAAGATACCAGTACGACCAAGACCAGTTGGATGGAATTGAATCATTTCCATATCTTTCAAGCCGTTACCAGCACGGAAAGCTGCTGCCATACCATCGCCTGTGGAAAGGAATGGGTTAGTAGTACGAGTCCAGAAAATACGACCTGCACCACCAGTGGACAAGATGATAGCTTTCGCTTTAATTTGTTCTACGCGACCTTCTTTCATGTTCCAAACTACAGCGCCACCAACATGACCATCTGCAGATTTAACAAGATCTAAAAGGTACCATTCTTGTAAGAAGTGTACGCCTTCTTTCAAGCATTGTTCGTAAGTTGTGTGCAAAATAACGTGACCAGTTTTATCCGCAGAGTAGCAAGTACGTGGATAGGATTGACCACCGAAGTTACGTTGCGCAATTTTATTTTCTTGTGTACGAGAGAAAGGAGCACCCATGTGGTCCATTTCAAGTACGCCTTCTGGACAACGAGAGCAGAAGAATTCGATCGCATCTTGGTCACCAAGATAGTCAGAACCTTTTACTGTATCGAAAGTATGTGTTTCAACTGTATCTTCAGCTGCTACGTTGTTCAAACATGCATTGACACCGCCTTGCGCCATTGCTGTTGCTGAACGGGTTGGGAAAATTTTAGTAATAAGTGCTACATTTAAGCCTTTGCGACGACCAACTTCAAGAGCCGCACGCATACCAGCGCCACCGCTACCTACTACTAGAACATCAAACTGTTCCATAATGACCTCCTCATAACTACCTATAAAAAGAAAATTTCTTAGACTATCTAGATTCAAAAACCTTATAAAAATTTTTGATAACCTAATCATTTTTCCTTAAAGAAAAGCCTCACACTTGTGCGATTTTTCTTATAGCTTTACTTATAATTATAGTGAGCATTGTCCCGTATGTCTAAACCTTATTATGCATAATTAATTTCAATGATTTTAATTGATACTCTGTATCATTTCACATTTTTGTAGATGAATCTTGAACATTCCGATTACATTAAATGGAAATTCTATTTATTTTTATGTATATCATTTATATTGGTTCGGTTCCGAATTTTTTACTTTATCGCTAACCATATGAGGCCAATAAATACTATGTTTTACCGACTATACCACCCCAATAAGGTCATTTATTGTTATCAAAAATTTTAAATTCCTACTAAAAATACACGGATTTTTAAATAGCTTATGTATATTAAAAACCTCTCGATTTTAGTATACTTTTTACTTTTTGATAATTATTATCATAAGTTTTTATTGTGATTTTCCTTACATCTTTTTAAAAATCGGTAAAAATCACCCTTATCTATGCATATACGGCAATCTTCGATATACTTCATTTTTATGAAATCTAATTATACTAGATAAAACTTATAATAGTAGTGCTTACATACTATATATATGAATATATAAGGGTTTTACCATTTATTACATTCATTTTTCACTCATTCCATTTGTATAAGGTATGATAATAGATAAATTAGTTATATAATATAACTTAAATATGTTAATATTAATTTAATTACTAATGTGTTGCAGCTTTCACAAAATGGAATCTGATTAGTAATTAAGTTGTATTAAGAGAGAGTTATATAATTTAATCATACATAAGGAGAACAAACATATGAAGATTTTACTTGTAGAAGACGAAGAAATGCTGAATGGTATTACGGCCAAATATTTACGCGCTGAAAATATGACTGTCGATACATGTTTCAACGGTCAACAAGCTATCGATTATGTAAATACATCTAGTTATGATGTAATTGTTATGGATATCATGATGCCTGTATTGGATGGCATTAGTGCATTGGCCCAAATGCGTAATGAAGGTAATACAACACCTGTTTTATTATTAACGGCAAAGGATTCCTTACAAGATAAGGTTACTGGTCTCAACACAGGTGCAGATGATTACCTTGTAAAACCATTCGATCTCGAAGAATTGACAGCTCGCATCTATGCATTAGCACGCCGTAATGCACGTCATGCACAAAACGACATCAAGGTTGGCCCATTGACAATCAACGTTCCTCAACGTACGGTCAAACGCGATGGCGAAGCAATTACATTGACGGCTAAAGAATTTGATTTATTGTATTATTTAGCAAGCAACGAAAACATCGTTTTGTCCCGTCAACAAATTCTAGATCATGTTTGGGAATACGATTATGAAAGCTACTCTAATCTAATTGATGTATATATTAAGGATTTACGTAAAAAGATTGACACGGATGAAAATGTGAAATTAATTCAAACCGTTCGTGGAGTAGGATATGTCCTCAAAACAGAAAACTAAGGAACAAGGTCACGACCTTAATTCTATGTCGGGTGCATTTAAGCACCTGTGGAATCGCATACCACTAACCTTTAAAATCATGTTGTGGTATACATTGTTTCTGATTACCCTTCTAATTTCCATGTCTATTTTCTACTATAACTATATGGGCACGGCACGCAGCACGGAAATCAGAGATCGTTTACAACAACAAACGCTCATCATGTCTACGGACATCCGCAAGTTCAAGCCTTATGAAGATGGCACATTCTATCTCGTTTACACACAAGATGGATTAATCACCAAAGGCTATTTACCGGATGGATTTCCAAATCAATCGAATCTATCCCTTGGTCAAGTTGGTGAAATCGAAGCTAATGGTATGACATTCTACTATTATGACGTGCCGATCAATGCACCGAATTACCGAGGTTTCTTACGGGCTATTACGAGCCAAAAGATTACGGATAAAAACGGGGATATCCTGTATGCCTTATTGCTTGTCAATTTAGTAGCGTTGCTCATATCCTCTATCGGCGGCTATCTCTTTATAAAACAAGGTCTAAAACCATTGCGTAAACTGACTCACACGGCCAAGGTTATCGGTAAAAACAACGACTTGAGTCGTCGTATTGAATTGCCGGAAATTGCAAAGGATGAAGTTTACGAGTTGACGACCACATTCAACCGCATGTTGTCCGGCCTTGAAGATTCATCCAATCGGGAGAAGCAATTCAGTTCAGACGTATCTCATGAATTGCGCACTCCGATTGCCGTTATCCAAGCTGAAAGTGAGTACGCCATCAAATATGCGCGCACACCAGAGGAGATGCAAGAAGGCTTGACCCACATCTTAGAGCAAGCCAAATTTATGTCGTCCCTGGTATCACAATTATTGGATGTAGCACGGTTAGAAAATAACTATGAAATGAATGTAGCCCCTGTAGATGTAAGTACCATGTTAAGAAACATGATACATGATTACACTCGACTTTGTGCAGAAAAGCATATCATCATCAATGCTGATATCGATAGTGATTTAATCATTACGGGTCACGAAGTATCGTTACGTCGTGCCGTAACGAATCTTATCGACAATGCTATTAAATTCACAAAATCGACCATCAATATTACGGCTAAGCGCAATAATCTATATTTGATCATTGAAGTTACCGATAACGGAATTGGTATCGAGGCAGATAATCTATCACAAATATTCAACCGCATGTATCAAACAGAACAATCGCGGAATAAAAAGTCTAATCACGGTATAGGCTTAGGCCTCTATTTCGTAGACAAGGTTGTTCATTTACATCACGGTACAATCACGGCAAAAAGTGAGCTAGGTGTATTTACGACCTTCTCCATTACCCTTCCTCTATCGGAAGAATTAATAGAATAATGTAACACGATGTACATAAAAACACCCTTCTACATGACAGGTCTCAACTATGAGAACCGCTCGTCATATAGAAGGGTGTTTTCGTATATATAAATACTGTAATTTACTTGTAAGCTATACAAGGTGTTTAACCGAGTAAAGCTAATAATGGTACATAGACGTACTCAAGGAAACTCCATACCACAAGGCCCGCCACGGCACCTACAATGGCACCATTGATACGAATCCAGCTGAGGTCATCCTCTACCTTAGACTCAATAAAGTAGATAAATTTATCGGTGCTAAGTCCGCCCAATACTTGGCGTATAATGGTTTCAATGAGATCATACCCTTGTTCTAGCACATACCGTGCAATATCGTGGAGAGTTGTTTCAATGCGATTGCGAAGATCTTCGGATTGACCATATACATTCCAAAGTTCAAGGGCGATATTCACAAGCACTTGCGCTGGGGTTTCACCATTTTCATCGCCTTCCACAAGTAACTCTTCAACGTACGGGCATAGATGGTTCTCGATGATAGATTCCCAATCTTGTTCTCGTATCCAACGCTCCCATGCCTCATCTAAAACATCACAGACCACATGGTTTTCCTCAATGTGTCGAATCGGATCTACCCACTGACGAAGCCATGCTGTCCGCTCAGGGCTATTCGGACGTTTCCAGTTTTCCAACATGGCATACGCCTCTGTCACAATAGCCTCTGCCATTTCGCGATAGTTCACAACATCGGTGGCCTCGGACAAGGAAATCAAGAAATCTGAAAGGAAGCCTTTTCGTTTTTTCTTATGTGCTTCCTCTGCAACAACGGCCGTTAGCCACGTAACCATAGCCGGATGGTTGATACGTTCTTGAATGACATTCAAAACCTGTACTACCATGCCTTCATAGCGATTATGTTCACATAAATCGAGCAAGACATGCTTTAACACTGGTACAAGGGAATGTTTTTCTAATAACGTACGAATGCGTTTGGCACCCCATCGCGACCATTCCTCGGTTGTTTGAGATTTCCATAACAAATGTAATCCCTGATGAATGACAAGGCGTGCGGCCCGTTGCCCCTCTGGGGATAATAGGAATTTTTCAAATAAAGGTACGAATTGCACCTTTCCTAATAGCACTTGGCAACGATCTCGCGTTAACATCTTCGTTTCTACAAGCTTAATTACACCATTGATGAGGCGTTCCTTATTCCGAGGAATCAATGCCGTATGATACGGAAACCCTAAAGGCTTACGAAATAATGCGGTCACGGCAAACCAGTCTGCCACACTGCCGATAAGAGCCGACTGCACCGCCCAATAAAGCGGTTGGTACCAGCTTTCATCATCATAGAAAAACTGGCCCACAAAGACAATACCATAGAGCACGACCATTAAGCCGAAGATACCATTGGCCCGTTGTTTCAAGGTAAGCGATTTAATATATCGTATCATCCGATCACCCCCCTTAATGAGGAGGGTAACGCCGTAGAACAGCCCGCCGAGGACGGCCCCCACAAGTGAGCCATTGATACGAACCATTTGTAAATCATAATACATTTTACCGCGTATAATGTGCGTAATCTCGTCCGGTGAATAACGAGATAGTTCTTCGCCCACCACACGATCGATAAGAGGGTTCAATTTTTGTAGCCATGGAATGCTACGCAACAAGAAGAATCGTTCAAACGGCGCTTGTTTCTCAGGATTTAGAAGTATTTCACTGCCGAGCACGTTAAATCGTTCGAGCACAATATCCATGAGGCGCACCCAATCGAGCGTATCCCCATCGATGAGCTTGCCTTCCCATTCTTCGAGGACCATTTTCACCCATTGATCCTTATGTTCTTCGATGAAAGCCTGCCATTCCTCATTCGTTTCCAAATTATTGAAAAATCTGATGGCTTGGCCCCATATATAGCGGCCCAACGGCGAGTCAATATCTTCGTTATCTTGTAAAAACTGAACTGCTTTTTTCTGTACCGTATCTACTAATCGTTCAGGTGAAAGCCCATCGCCACCAAAGGCGATGGCTAATTCACGCATAAATGAATCCTTAGTATAGGTTTTCATAATGTCTAGCATAACGCGATACAAATATGGATACACCTGATTCGACGCGATAACACGCTGACAAGTTCGATTAAAATACAGCCAAAATACGCTGGCTGTATGTCGTTCTAACATGCAGCGACCGAATAGAATAACGAGAGGTGTTGCCTTCCAATTGGATACACCTTTATAAACAGCCTTATTAATCTCCTTACGCATCGGCTCAATATCCATATGGGATAGTACCTGATTGCCAACGCCATATAAGAGTTCTTGTATCTGTTTGCCCTACGTCACTCATGCCATATTCGATGATACGTACCATAACGCGTTCCCGTTTGATAGCATAATACATTTGTGGCACCCGAAGTAATTCTTCGCTGAGCATGGTTCGGCCAATCTGTATCAACCGTTCTTTACTGCGCGGCAAGATAGCCGTTTTGAAAGGAATACCTAAAGGCTTTGTAAAGAGCGCTGTCACTGCATACCAATCCGCCAAACCGCCAATCATCGCGGCCCCCGAAACGTGCATGATAAACGCCCACAGTGCATCGTGCCTATGAGGGTATGAAATTAAAAATATGATAGCCATGACAACCAACAGGGTGGTTGCCACTGGTTTAGTTTTCATCATCACTTGATCCTAACTTACTGAATTACGTATATAGACTCTCCCCATACAACGTAGTGACCACATAGGTCACAAACTTTCATGAACTACAACTTGTGAAAGTATATTTAGAATGTGCATTCATCGCCATCTTTTTGAGGCTCCCATACAGGAACATCGCCAAAGAGAGCTTTAAAATACACGGATGGCGTCCATAGTGGACCATTTAGATGCATAGGAATAAACGCCTTTTTCACCTGCACGCGGCGTAAGAATTCAATAGCACCCCATTCCATGGCATCTTCTAAACGATTATCTACAGGGAACATCGCCACATCTACGGATAGACCGTCTAGTTCCTTAAATTCACGCCAAGCCATGCGTTTTGCATCTGCATTATTCTCCGGCGTATCACCAAGCCAATGCCACCAGTTAAGGTCACCGGCGTGGAAGATAGAATCAGAATCGATGTTAGCCGTATTTGTCTTAACGTAGAAAGAACCGCCTTCATCAGTGCTACCATACATATGGATACCTACATCATCAAGTGTGGCATCTTGACCAGGGCGCATGGTAATACATTTCTTCACCTTGCCCTCTAACGGTACATCTTGATGGCAAATATAACGAGTTTGGGGCCCATCAAACTCCGTAATAGACGGATTGAAGTGATCACCATGAGTGTGGCTCACAAAGAACCAAAGCTCACGACCTCGCTTAGCCAATTGCCAAACTATATTATTAGGATCTTTATAATAATCAAACACATAGCAACGCTTACCATCATCTACGAGGAAGCCGCTGTGTGCGAGAAATGTTACATCTAACATCGTTATCAATACCTCTATATTACTGAGAATTTATATCATTCGTATTCTTTATTATACCATATTTTTCTATATACGTTTGTGTAAAGGAAGGCCCTATTTCCAAAAAGCCTCCACCGGCCGGGTCTGTCCCTACGGGACAGGGCCAAAGTCGTTTTTTTGAAAACAGGGCCTTCCTACTCTCAGTATGTTAGAAACATTTAGGTATAATAAAGAATACAAATTAATCTTAGGAGAGAAGTCGTTTTGGCAGAGCACTCTTTACCTCAACTCAGTATATTAGAGACATTTAGGTATAATAAAGAATACGAATCAGTTTACGTGAAACAGGGATAAGAAATGCCGCTGGCATTTCTTATATGCGGCCAGCGGCTTTCATGTAGTCGATATATTGGTTGCCCCATGTTTCAAGGGATGCTAGAACAGTCTTAAACCCCGCTCCCACTTCGGTAAGGCTATATTCAACCTTTGGTGGAATGGTGCCGTATACTTCCCGATGTACAAGGCCATCATCCTCTAATTGGCGTAACGCTCTAGTGAGTGTGGCTTGCGTAATTGGATACAATCGGCGCTCTAACTCACGGAAGCGCACAGGACCTTCAGATAATTCATGCATAATCAACAAAGACCATTTGCCGGCTAATAACTTTTGACTCGTTGCAAAAGGACATCGGCCCACTAAATCATGAACATTTACGAGTTGCTCTGCCATTGTAATCCTCCTGTTCTGTTTATATTACGTTATTCAAATCATATCACAAATTTATCGTATTGCAATCATTTTATAGTATCATTTTTTAGGGTACAAAGCTTTTTGAAATTTTTTCAATTAGTATTCAACACTGATTCTCTATACACGAAAGAACCGCTAGTAAAAACTAGCGGTTCTTTCGGTATCTTATTTCATATTTACTATATTAGTAATACAGTCTTTTTACGCTACATAGTTCCTGAACAAAAGTTTCTATGTTAGTGGATTTTTATCAGATGTTATCCCAATAATGTTTTCACATCATAGTTAAATTTAGCGGTTGTTTCAGCAGCTGTTTTCTGCCATTCTGTAGGTGCTGTGCCGTCTTTCTCAAGGAAGAATCCAGAGTCAAGGTAGCGAATGATGATATAGTTAGAATCCTTTTGATCAAACCAGTTACCACGACTGAAGTCGATACCATGACCTGTGTTACGTGTTACGATAGCTTCTAATAATGGCAACGTAATGGCATTCAAGGTGATTTTCATATCACATTTGTCGAAAATCTTTTTGAAGAAGGAACTAGGTTTTTCTTCTTTATAGACTAACAATTTACTAATTGTACCATTAGATGCACATATTACGCGGCGAATTTCATTAATAGGGATATCAATCTTACCATTTGAGATAACACCATTTTTAATGGTGATTTCTCGTTTCCCCATGTAGGAGTAATCAAGTGGCAATTGAAGGGTATCTAAATTTGCAGGGAATTCCGCTGTCAATTTATGGCGAGCAAAGGCAGCAATGATTGCTTTTGTTTCGCGGATATTGTGACCAGCATTAGATTCTGTACGGTCCGTATCTAAATCTTGGCCTTTTATATTTTTCCAATTATGGTCTCTAAACATAATCGTATAGTTACTATTTGAATTTAGATATCTTGTAAGATATAGCTCATTTACATCTTCAAAATCAATGTCAGTTATAACCTTTCCATTTGCATCTTTGCAAAGTACACCATTGTAACTAATAGTTAATGTACGACCTTTATCTTCAAATGTAACAGGATTTGTGTCGAATACAGAAATCATGGTTCTCTCCTTCTATACTTTCACAAGTATGATGATTACTATACACAAAAATATATTGTTAATTTTATTATATACTAACCAGAATTGAAACACAAAAAAAGCTGGCTCATAGAGCCAGCTTTTCAACATATCAAAAACATATACAACATATGTTTATATATGAAGTTATGCAGCTATTAGATGCTTTCAACAGCAGCGATAGCAGCAACGTCTACAACGTCTTGAGCGGAGCAGCCACGGGAAAGGTCATGAACTGGTTTAGCCAAACCTTGAATCAATGGGCCAAGAGCGTCAGCGCCGGAGAAGCGTTGTACCAATTTGTAGCCAATGTTAGCAGCTTGAAGATCAGGGAAAATCAAGATGTTAGCTTTACCAGCTACGTTGGAACCAGGAGCTTTCTTTTCTGCTACGGAAGGAACGATGGAAGCGTCCAACTGTAATTCGCCATCGAATTTGAAGTCAACGTTGCGTTCTTTTCAAGATGTTAACAGCTTCAACCACTTTGTCTACTTCTGGAGTGGAAGCGGAACCTTTTGTGGAGAAGGATAACATGGATACGCGAGGGTCAGCCATGCCAACAACTTTGCGAGCTTTTTCTACAGTGGATTCTGCGATATCAGCCAATTGTTCGCTAGTTGGGTTAGGCAATACGCCGCAGTCGGAGAATACGAGCATACCGTCGTCGCCATATTCTTTTTTGCTTGTGAACATGAACATGGAAGAAGATACAGTTTTAAGACCTGGTTTAGTACCTACAACTTGTAATGCAGCACGCAATACGTTTGCAGTTGGGCAACCGGAACCAGCAACCATGCCATCTACTGCGCCAAGACGAACAAGCATAGCACCGAAGAATAAGCAGTCACCTTTCATAGTTGCGTCAGCTTTTTCAGGAGTCATACCTTTTTTAGCGCGCAATTCTACGAATGTATCAACCATTTCTTGGTAACGATCGTAGTTAGCTGGATCGATGATTTCAGCACCTTCTACAGATACGCCAACAGCTTTAGCAGCTTCTGCGATTTCAGCTGGGTTACCTACTAATACAGGTGTTACGAAACCTTCTTTCAAAATGATTTCAGTTGCTTTCAATACGCGTTCATCTTTGTATTCTGGCAACACGATTTTTTTACCTAATGGTTTTACTTGGTCTTTTAATTTTTGAATTAAATCCACGATTTTTGCCTCCTTAACATTGGCTTATGCCATATCAATACTATTATTATAGCAATTTAATAGCTCTCTAACAACCATTCTAAAACATTTCGTTGTTGAATTCCGTCATAATTTGCATTTTTATTTAATTCATCCAATGTAAGTAAAAACTTTGGATATTGGTCTTGTACGGCCTTAAGAGGTGCGAGCTCACGATTTAGCGTATTAGGATCTAACACAGTTTCGCTTACCTGATAGTATTCTGTAACATCCACTTTTTGTGCAACAAAGTCAATTTCACCCTTAGCTAATTGGCCTACATATACAGTATATCCACGACGAATGAGTTCAAGAAAAACGATATTCTCTAAAATATGTCCTGTATCACAACTCGCGTTGCCAACTAATAGATTACGTAATGTTGCATCCACACAGTAGTACTTTGCATTTATACGCAATAATTCTTTACCGCGCACATCATAACGATTGACCTTATATAGCAACAAGCTATCTCGCAAGCCTTGTAAATATCGTTCTACCGTTTTATTATCTATTTTTCTACCGGCGCTAACGAGCGAATTTGCAATCTTATTGGGTGAAAGTAAACTACCTATATTAGACATAATATATCTCACAATATCTTGTAAGATTGTAACATCACTAATCTTCAATCGAGCCACAACATCATGTAATAATAAGGTATTGTATAGGCCTCGTAGATATTCTTGTATATCAAAATCTTCGCCCCCTAATTGTTGCGTATAAGGGAATGAGCTTTCACGAAGATAGGACTCATAGGCAGGAATTAAAGAGTACTGATTACCATCGTATTTGCTATAGTAAAACTCACTAAAGGATAGTGGTAACATCTGAATTTCCACATACCGTCCAGTTAGTAATGTAGCGATATCGGATGACATAAAGTATGCATTGGATCCCGTAATATATAAATCTGTATTTTCTTTTACAAACAAGCTATCTACGACGCGATGAAACTGATCAACGTGCTGAATTTCATCAAGGAAAATATAATTCATTTCATCAGGCTGCATACGCTCTAAATATATTGATACAGCGCATGATAATCTCGTAAATGCTCATATTCTAGTTCTTCAAAATTAATGGATATTATCTGTTCAGGTTTAACGCCTTCCGATAACAGCTCATCCTTAAATAGCCTAAATAACGTAGATTTCCCACAACGACGTATCCCAGAGACAACCTTAACAATAGGCCGATTCCGATTACGTCGTAAAAAATCTAGATATCCTTGGCGCTGAATTAATTTCATAAGGGCCTCCTCATCTATGTACGTTCTCATAGATGGAACCCTCTTATTAGTATTGTCAAATATCATATCGACTACCTAATAACTCTGGATTCCATTCCAACTTTATATTAATTTTATCATAAAATTGGATTTCATTCCAAAGTTTTACTATTTAATGTTCAAATATGGATTCTATTCCAATGTTTTATACAAAGAACATTCTATACTATCAGTATCATTCTTTTACCTAAAAACAGAGTCTCCTTATGTTGAATAACCACCACATAAAACAGTACAATACTAGTAATAGAAATACTGTATTACTTAGAAAATAATCTTTACCTTACATTACTTCGAAAATACTGTTTACCTCACTAGTTTATATGTAATATGGGAGGACTCATGGCCAACACAGACACAACAATCAATGCAGTTATCAATCCTCAAATCAACGATGCCCCCATCGATATAGAGAAAACCATCAAAGCCTTAGAACGCAACAACTTCGTGGTCCATTATTTTGAAACAGGCGCTGACGCAGTGGCCTATTTACAGTCTCGCATTCAACATAAACGAGTGGCTATCGGTGATTCACGCACCTTATTGGAACTCAAGGTTCATGATGCTTTGTCCCAGGTCAACGATGACATAACAGATATTCAGCGACCTCTTCCTGGTGAAAGTTTCCGCGATACAGCGCTACGCACCATGGGGCGCGATGTATTTTTAACCTCTGTTAACGCCTTAGCGCAAACGGGTGAAATGGTCAACATCGATGGTACTGGCAACCGTGTAGCGGCCTCTCTATTCGGATCACAAGAGGTCTTTTTCGTACTAGGACGTAACAAAATTACGCCTGACTTGGCCTCTGCCATCTACCGGGCGCGCAATGTGGCGGCACCACTGAACAGCAAAAAAAATAAAAAAAGTTCCCTCAATCCTTGTGCCAAGCTAGAAGAAAAATGCTACGACTGTAGTTCGCCTGACAGGATTTGTAATGCCTTAACGATCTATTACAAGAAAATGCGAAACATGCAAACCATGGAGGTTATTATCATCAACGTGGATTTAGGATTTTAATGAAATTCTATATGTCGATGTTCTATGCCGTGAAAGTCGATAAAGCCTAAGTCAGGGCCTCCAAAAAATGTATCTAAGGGCATATTATCAAAGCCATTGACTATCCTACACAGCGTAGATATACGAGGGTCTATATTCCCCTTTTCCAGCCCGCTAATATAGGACTGTAACAATCCCGTTCGCTTAGCTAACTCTTGTTGAGTTATATGATAGTGGCGGCGCCATAAGAGAATGAGAACGCCTAAGTGTTGGATAGCCTTTCTGACTGTGTTTCACTACATACGATATCATACGTCATAGAAACCTCACTTTCTATACTATCCTTAATAACAACTCTTTGCCTCCACAATACGGCAATCAATTAAGAGGAACCATAGGAACTTGAATTGTGATGACATATAATAGAAAATCCCTTGCGATACATTCATATCGCAAGGGATTTTTATTCATATTATGTTATAAAATTATGCTTAAACATACATATATGTATATTCTTGTACATAAAAGTCTTATTTATTCTCTTCTGCAATAGCCATAGCACGTTTGATTTCCATGTATTTAACCATGCCATCAACAGCTTTTTTAGCTTCGCGCATAGCGAGTACTACAGTGGCTGGTTTATGTACTACGTCACCACCGGCGAATACACCTTCACGGCTCGTCATGCCGTATGGTTCTTCGGATGTAAGAATATAACCTTTTTCATCAACACGGAGGTTATTGCCTTCACCAACGAGGCGTGCATTAGGTTTATGACCAGCAGCGATGATGATTTTATCTACAGGCATAACTTGGTATTTACCTGTACCATGAATACCAGCACCATCTTCGTTAAGGGCCATCACTTCGTATTTGAAGCCTTCTACCTTGTCTGTACCTTCTACGCCAACTGGAGAAGCGAACCATTGGAATTGAACACCTTCGGCACGCGCTTCTTCGTATTCGGATAATAATGCAGGCATTTGCTCTTGGCTACGGCGATAGGCTACGGTAACGGATTCACAGCCTAAACGTACACATGTACGAGCCGCATCCATCGCTACGTTACCACCACCGATGATAACAACGCGGTCTCCTTTTTTCACAGGAATCGCTTTTTCTTCAAGCTCACCATTCTCTACAAGTTGTACATTAGTTAAGAGGTACATCGCTTGGAATACGCCCGTAATTTGATCGTTTTCCATGCGCACTTCTTGAGGAATATGCGTACCAGTACCGATGAAGATAGTATCAAATCCTTCGGCGAATAAATCATCTAGGGATTTGTCTTGACCGATGAATGTATTACATACGAATTTAACACCTAAACCTTCAAGGCGAGCAATTTCACGGCGTACAACGGATTTGGACAAACGGAATTCTGGGATACCGAATAATAATACGCCACCTGGTTCGGATTGACCTTCAAATACGGTTACATCATAACCTAGTTTCGCTACGTCACCTGCAACGGATAAGCCCGCAGGGCCAGAACCAACAACGGCTACTTTGCCAAGATCTTGTTTAATTTTCTTAGGTTTGCGCAATTCATTGATGCTTTCAAAATCGGCAGCAAAACGTTCCAATTTGCCGATGTTGATAGGCGGTTTCTTAGCCTTATTCATGATGCAGTTACCTTCGCATTGATTTTCACGAGGGCACACGCGACCACAGATAGCTGGCAAGTTTGTACGTTCCGCCAAGATATCGTTGGCTAAACCAAAGTTACCGTGCGCGATGGCTTGGATAAAACGAGGAATTTCGTTTTCAATAGGACAACCCATACGGCACAAAGGTTTTGGACAGTTTAGACAGCGTTTCGCCTCAGCGAGCGCCTCCTCCATCGTGTAATCCGCATCAAAATGAAGGGGTTTCAATTCATTACTCATGGCACATGCCTCCTTAACAGGATCCAGTACTATACTTATATTAGCCTTCCCATATAGCGGCACAGTTCGATGAAGCAAACTCACATATGAACATCGCCCACTATATACGGCCAAGAATTTATCATTTGTAACCATTCGATACGAGTGTGGTCACTGGTGAGACACACACTATTCTATAGTATATTCTAAATTGTAAAAGTCCCAACAGTCAAGCAAATCTAACACCTTTTGTATACGAATATAGTCCCTATTTATGCAAGGATTGCATAGAAACAAAAGATACTGTAACAGCAATTCTTAAGGGTATATTTACATATATATCTATGCATGTATACTGATAATAGATAGAGTAATTAATTCCCACCACATTAACATATACTTATAGAGGTTCACTATGAACACAATAGACTTTACTGAAACATACTATATCGATCGCCGCGGTTCCCATTCTCGCAAATGGGACGGCGAGCACTTAAAATTTAGCCGCACCGATTTATTACCCCTATGGGTAGCAGATATGGATTTTATGACGCCTCAGTGCATACAAGAGGCTATTTGTAACTATGTAAAAGCCAATCCATTAGGTTATACCATGACAAATCCTGATTATATTTCAGCAGTCATGAATTGGCACAAACGTCGTCATAATTGTAATCTTGAACAAGACTGGTTGACCAGTGCGCCCAATGTGATTACAGGTATCATGTGGTGTATTGGGGCTTTCACAAAAACAAATGATGCCATTGCCGTTCTAAGTCCTGTGTACGGCGCCTTTGATACGAGCGCTAGCGATGCACAGCGCCAGATTATCGCTATTCCTATGAAATACAGTGACGATAATCGCTACACCGTAGATTACGAGGCCTTTGAAACAGCGATTACCAAGCATGATGTTAAACTGTTCATTCACTGCAATCCACATAATCCTGTAGGTCACGTATGGACAGAAAATGAGATGGATCGGTTATTTAGCATTTGTGAGCGTCACAAGGTGCTCATCATTAGCGACGAAATCCATCAAGACCTTATTACCGGTTCCACACCATTTACGCCCGCACTATCCGTATCCAACGGTCATTATGCAGACCATATGATAACCATGTCATCTGTGTCAAATCGTTTAACATGGCCAGCTTACATCAGGCGGAAGTGATGATTCCCAACGAGACATTACGCACTCAATATAACGCCTATAAGGCGCAAGTGTACCACACGGATGCAGATGTCATCGCAGAAACGGCTATCACTGCGGCCTATACCCATCCAGAGGCAGAGGCGTGGCTAGACGATGTATGCGCTGTCATCCGCGAAAACTACGAATATCTATGCGATGAACTACTCTCAGCCCTACCAAAGCTTCGCATCAGCCCTATGGACGGCACCTATTTGGCGTGGATAGATTTCGGTGCCTATGTAAAACCTGAAGATATGCACGACCTATTCGAACATCAATGCCGTATCGCGCCAAGCTTTGGCGAATGGTTTGGCGGTAAAAACTACGCCACCTTTGTACGAGTTAACTTAGCCACGAGCCTAGCTAATATCAAAACAGCTACGCACAGCATCATCGACCATATCCGTTCTTAGTCCTACGTATAAAGAGGCTGCTCTAGCATCAGTTCTAGAGCAGCCTTTTGTCATATTTTCGTATATAGGATTTCTTATTTAGATCTTGCGAAATGGTCCTTTGCAAATTGCATATCTTGTACGAGTTCCAATGTGCCAAGGTATTTCTTATTTTTGTCGCGAACCGCCATGTAGTTTACATAGAATGGACGGCCTTGTTTTTCAAGCCATACGGCCACATTATCGCGGTCCCCTTTACGGAAGGAATCGATGATACCGCGCACGATAGGTTCTACCTTAGGTGGATGACAGGAGAATACATCGCGACCGATTGCCGTAGTAGGGCGTTTAAAGACCTTTTCGCCGTCGTTAAAATAACGGTTAATGTCTTCATGGTCAACGAAAGTTACTTCCATAGGCATTGTGTTAAGCATAGCATCGAGTTGATCTACAGTTAACGTACCACCAATTAAACCGATGGTATTGTCATCACCACTTGATTTTCTAGTTTGTGTAGCTAATGCCGCATCAGCCTCTGGCCAAGCAATGCGTTTTACACCAAAGATTTCCTCATATTGTGCAGTATCCTTATAGATTTGGTACCAATCTTGAGTTGTAAAGTTTTCCGCACAGATAGGGAACAAGATATTTTGTTCTTTGTAGATCATTTCTTGAGCACGTGTAAGAAGCTCATCAAAACGTCTATACCAATCATCTACACTTTGACTAGATTTTGCCAAATCACCCAATTGGTCTCGAATATCGCCATCAACAGTCCACATAACCATGGATGGGCCACCGATAGCATAATCCACCTTTAATTTTGGATATAACAAATCGCCTTTTTAGCATAGTGAACGGATAATTGACGCACTCTATTTACATCATCAACGGTTGCCGTTTTATCGGCCACTTTAGGACGAAGCTCTTCAATCAAATCATTAAGCGCCTTATTTTCTTCCGTCATTTGGTTGAGCGGATGGCCTATCGTTTCTACAAGCGTTGTTACCGTTTGTTTCTTATCTTGAGCTTCTAAAGCAGCCTCAACCTTCGCATGCTCTTCTTCCATTTGTTCATGAATGGTAGAACCGTGGAACAAAGCGGAATGAAGGTCGCATAATTGTTGTACCTCTTCTAGAGGTGTACCTTCGCGCATAAGGCCTTGTTCAGCTTTCATGATTTCACTGGCTTCTACATGTTTAAATTGGCTGGCAAAATCTTTGCGCACATCGCCAAGGGCTTCCCCTGTACCTAAGCGTTTTAAGAAGCCTTTTAATTGCTCTACACGTTCGCTATCTGTAACAGTATCCTCTTCATTAGTTTCTGTATTTTGGCTAGCTTTAGGCTCCTCTACTTGAGTAGCAGCAGTCTCTACAGAAGCATCCTTAGCAGATGCTGCTTCATCACCGTGTAGATTTGGCATTTCACCTTCCAATGTAAAGCCGGCTTTCATAAATGCGCTCACGATATCGATCATGGATACGCCTTTCATTTTAGCCCCTTTAGGAATAGTCATGATTTTACCAACGGAATGGAGCATCACCTTATTGGTAATTTCTGTGAAGCCCAATCCTTTCATAATATCTATAACCTCTGGATATTCTTGTACCAAATCATATACGGATTTTGATAAATCTAATTTCTTTTCCATTTTGATCCCCTCGTGTCAAAAATATTGTTTATTGCTTATGTTAGTAGCCTCTATACGTTTTCGTATATAAGGTAATTTACATTCCGAAAGGTCATCTTTAATAACCTATAATTCTATGATAAACGATATCGATTAGAAAATCTGTATCCATGGCTATACTTTTGAAAGTTATTCAAAAAAATAACGAATAGATGACAAATCAATCCATAAATTGGACATAGATGTATCATCTATTCGTTAACAATCATCTTATTGATGATGAGGTTGCAATGCTTTTTCGTAGTTTTCAGCGACTGCATCCCAGTTGATAACACGGAAGAATTCCTTAATATAATCTGGGCGACGATTTTGGTAATGCAAGTAATATGCATGTTCCCATACATCTAAACAAAGAATGGCAGTTTTACCTTCCAAAAGAGGATTATCTTGATTAGCCGTAGAGGTTACTTCTAGTTTGCCATCCTTGTTGACCACTAGCCAAGCCCAGCCAGAGCCAAATCGTGTTGCCGCCGCTTGGGAGAAGCTTTCAACAAAAGCATCATATCCGCCTAAATCAGCATCGATAGCATCCTTCAAAGGGCCTTGCAATTTAGATGTATCAGGTTTTGTCATGATATCCCAAAACATGGTGTGGTTTTTATGACCCCCACCATTGTTGATAACCGCTTGACGGATATCCTCTGGCACATTGGCAATATCGCCGAGAATACAATCTACGCAACCATAGGCAAGATCCGGGTATTTAGCGATGGCTGCATTCAAATTATTAACATACGCTTGGTGATGCTTATCATGATGCAGTTTCATCGTCTCTGCATCGATAACAGGTTCTAGATAATCATAAGCATATGGTAATGGTGCGAGTTCGAAAGGTTTCATAATAGTCCTCCTTTTAATTAGGGCACGAACGATATCTTAACTAGTATCGTTCTTGTGAAAGCGATTCGATGCACCTGCATCGGTATTTCATTGATATGAATTATCATTCTTTGCATATTGTACTATCTATATAGATAAACGTCAATATATGACCAACATTTATTACAGAATATCAATATATTCGCTATTCAAAGCCTTATTCATGCTACGAACAGCACAGAATTTACCACACATACTACAAGTTTCACTATGCCCCTCCTCTGGAGCTCGGCTTTCACGAATATTGCGAGCACGTTGAGGATCAAGTGCACACGCATATTGCGCCTCCCAATCTAGTACGCGTCTAGCATCAGCCATCGCATCATCCTTATCACGGGCACCTGGTATGCCACGTGCTATATCCGCTGCATGGGCTGCTATTTTGAAAGCCATAATACCTTCTTTCACATCGTCTGCATTAGGCAATGCCAAATGCTCTGCCGGCGTTACATAACAAAGAAAGGACGCCCCATGCATGCCCGCCACAGCACCACCAATGGCAGCTGTTATATGATCATAGCCAGGTGCAATATCTGTCACCAATGGGCCTAACACATAAAACGGAGCTCCGCCACATAGCGTTTCCTCAATTTCCATATTCGCTTGAATTTGGTTAAGTGGCACATGACCTGGGCCTTCAATAATCACTTGCACACCTTTAGCTCGAGCGCGTTTAGTCAATTCACCAAGTCGTACCAGTTCTTCAATTTGACATACATCCGTAGCATCTGCTAAACAGCCTGGTCGACAAGCATCACCCAAAGAAATAGTTACATCATACTCACGGCAAATATCTAAAATATCATCAAAATGTTCATAGAATGGGTTTTCCTTACCCGTCATGCTCATCCATGCAAAGATAAGACTACCACCACGGCTAACGATGTTGAGTCTACGTTTATGCTTTTTAATTTGCTCAATAGTTTGACGCGTAATACCACAATGTAAGGTTACAAAGTCCACCCCATCCTCTGCATGGAGACGGATAGTATCTAAGAAATCCTCAGCAGTAAGTTCTGCCAAATCCCGTTGATGATGTATAACGCTGTCATATACTGGTACAGTACCAATCATGGCTTTACATTCGCTAGTTAATTTTCGTCTAAAAATACGTGTATCACCATGAGTAGATAAATCCATAATCGATTCAGCACCAAGTTGAATCGCCCAATTTACCTTTTCTATTTCACTATCATAATCGGTAACGTCTCTGGATGTGCCAAGATTCACATTTATTTTCGTGCGCAATGCTTTACCGATGCCCTCTGGATCGATACAAGTATGATTCTTATTACAGGGAATAACAACTTGTCCTAAAGCAACTAGCGCTCGCAATTGCTCTACATCCATGCGTTCCTTTTCTGCTACAATTTTCATCGCATCCGTAACAAAGCCTTTTTGTGCGGCTTCCAATTGAGTGTAAAACATAATATGTCCTCCTATTGAATAAAACCTTTTAGCTTTGTACACAAGAAAAAGGGTATCGATATAATATGATCGATACCCTTGAATGGTTTGCGTGCTTCCTACGCGGGCATGATCCCGATCAGGTCAAAGGTCAGGTGCTAACAGCCCTTTCTCAGCCTATCTCATAGGCTCCCTTGCATACTCTGCTATGTAATTGTGTATAGCATATCACTATTTAACTAATATTTCAATCTATACCTCTATTACAAATCATTAGCTACTTCAATCTGACATTGACGCATAGTTAATAATGCTGCTTCATGGCTTTCCTCAGTAACCCCTGCACAGCAATTAGGATCTACATGAATAGGAACCTCTGGCAAGCCAGCTTTCAACAATATGGCATTCGACACAACGCACACATCTGTACAAACACCGACCAAAGTTATACTTTCAATAGGCTCAGCTGTATTCATACCTTGCAAGCGCGTAACCAATTCAGAAGATCCAAAATTAGGTTTATCAATGATAAAGTACGGATGGATGGTATTGCGTTTTTCTGCGGCCGTAATGAGGCTCTCCATAATTTGCCAACCAATCGTATCTTTCACACAATGCACAACTGGCAAATGCTGACCTTCTTGGCTTTCAAGATAATTAGTATCGTGAGTATCTCGTGTAAAAATAACTGGTCCATCAAAGGATGCAATTTTTTGGCGTACAGTATCCACGATGGCCTGAGCCTCTGGAGAACCAAGAGAGCCATCCACAAAATCATGTTGCATATCAATTACGACTAAAACGTTCATGTTCTATCCCTCCACAACGACATGGTGCACCCGATTCGGCGTATTATGGGCAATGCGACCTGCTGCAGCGGCCGCCACGGCACCAACTAAATCATCAAGAAACGTATTGCAATGACTATCAACTTGACTATCTAGATTTTTAACAATGCCCGGTTTTACCTTATCAATATAACCATAGTTCGTAAATCCAATAGATCCGTATAAATTCACAATGGATAAAGCGAGGATTTCATCAATACCAAACAATGCTTCATCACGAGTCATGATACTTTGTAGTGGCTCAGATAATTTCTTCTGCTCCGCCAATCTATCCAATTCTATGCCCGTAATGATGGCATTTTGTGTTTCTCGTTTTTCAAGTACGGCCTGTACACTCTCTACGCACTCGTCCATCGTCAAATCAGGAATATATGGTTGTTGAATCATCATCACAATTTCTGCAATGTCCTGAACGGTAACGCCTCGTTCCTTTAATAAATTATACGTACACGCCTTTAATTCCTCCTGAGATATCATAATTGCTCCTCAAAATTATACAAATTTACGTAACACATTATACCTTGATTATACCACGAAAAAATCCCTACCGACGTTCTATCAGTAGGGATTCCATGATTAGATTTTCTTAACCATTTCAGATTTCAATGCCATCGCACCAAAACCATCGATTTTGCAATCGATATCGTGTCCGTCGCTCGCATCAGAAATGAGGCGAATGTTTTTAACACGCGTACCTTGTTTCAATACGCCAGCGCCTTTTACTTTGAGGTCTTTTACAACAACAACGGTATCGCCATCAGCTAACTCGTTGCCGTTAGCATCGCGAATGATACCTGCTTCAGCTGCAGCTTGTGCGTCAGCCGCTGTCCATTCATTGCCACACATAGGGCAGATAAACATATGACCGTCTTCGTATGTGTATTCAACGCCACACTTAGGGCAGTTAGGTAAATTTGCCATTTAGATCTCCTTTTTCACTACATAATGAAAGTATTATACCATATTATACCTATGACTATGAAAGCCTTATAGATGAGACTTCGATGATTCATTTAATTATTCACAACACTATTGTAAACTGAATTCAAAAGATACCAATACAGTTGTCGCTTTCTCGACACCAATATTGCCTACATTCCATACTATATTTTTAGCAACCTGAACTAATTCCAAATAAGCCGTGTCGTCAGATAGGTCCTGATTAGGCGTTAATTCAACAGAAATAACATTTCCTTGAGCATCTGTAGTAATAGTCAATGGAACACTATACGGTCTAAGCCCCATCTTTTTCATCGTCTCAACTGGAATGAATTTCTGTTCTTCTATTTTACCCACAAATGAAGAAAGATCATTGCTATCTAGTTCCATATCATCTGCAAAAACAGGAAAAGGACTTAAAACAACTAACAATAAAAACAAACATATAACTCTAAGCATAAACGTTCACCAATCATAACACACAACACAATAATTTCTATTAAGATATATTCTAGAGACTACCAATTTACGTCTCTTATTCGAATTGACTATATAGGTTAACCTCTTTATAATGTAGTAAAGAGATAGTCGACGAGTGGTTCCGTCAGGCTCATCCCAAAACATTATAAAACATGCAGAAATGGCCTTTCGTTTTCAGCTACCAGTTGGTAACGAAGGGCTATTTGTCGTTATTACGACAAATCAGCACTATCAATGCTCCAAAGGAAATAACTACAGTCAAAATCCCAAGGACAATCATAATGATTTCGTAGGCACTCATAGGCTTCACCCCCCTTCAAAGAAAAAGGGCGACCCAACCTCGTCGACTATCTTAATTACATTATATGTCGAACTTATGTTTTATTCAACAAATAATATTAATGCAAACTAAGCAAAAAAATAAACCTAACGCGACTAAGTACTGCAATACTTAGACACGTTAGGTTTATCAAATTCCCTAATTCTTTGATGAGCCTAGCGCCTAGAACACGTTAACTGGCTCTTTTGTACTTATAATTCTAGAGACTGTCAATTTACTACCCCAGGCGTTTACGCAAGATCGCATAAAGAATCATGCTAATAATAACGCTCATAACGGCTTGAATGGTATTAGTCACAATACTAGCAATGGCTACGCCTGGATCAAATACGAAGTATTCGGCGATAAAGTAGCCTGCTACGATAATAATACCACCTACGACAGTTGCTACCAAAGCAGAGGTAGTTGTCTTATTGTTATAGACAGTACCGACAAGATAGCCTTCAATGCCTTTCACCACAAAGGTGATTGGTACAAAGACTGCGTAGCCAAGGAACAAATCAGCTAGCGCTGGGCCAATAGCACCGATATAGGCACCATATTTTCGACCTAATAATAAAGCGGATGTCATGATAACGACATCTCCAACATTGAAATAGCCGCGTATGCCAGGTACTGGAATTTTCGTATACATTGTAAGCAATGTAGCGAGGGCAATCAATACGGCTGTGAGTACTAACGCGGATGTAGTACTGCGGGTTTGAACGTGTTGCATAGCGTCCTCCTTATAAAGAAAATAGGCATGTGAATAATTACATCACATGCCTATACTATAAACCTTTATGATAACACTTGTAAATAAAAGGAATTAACTATAGAAAATACTATTAACGGTACTCTTCAAAACGTTCCTCTACATTGTAGAGAACCTCGCAATCACAACCGCCACCTTCGTTGATAATCCAATCTAGTACGCTTTCAACATCTACCTTTTGTGTTTCTAAAAATTCTCTTGTGAAAGTCAAACTATGGTCGCAACCGTCATTCGCCTCTAATTTCTCGTCTACATAGTCAAAGAGATTCCAAAACAACTCTTCGTCCATAGGTAAGCTATCTTGAAAATTCTGTTTTTCTTTAGCTTTATAGTCTTTCAATAATTCCTTTTTACGTGCTTTGTCCATTGTAATTATTGCCTTTTCATAATTTATTACTCATATAATTCCGGTCGTTCTAATACAGTGCCATACTTCAACTTTGGTAGTTTAACGAATTGAGGATACAACTGCTTAATCTCTTTACAAGATTTTAATGTAAGATGTTCTAGATTATGGACTTCTAAAATGGGAAAGTAGTCTTTATCTATCACCTTTGCCGTTAAAAAGCTAAAAAAGCGCAACTGTTTCATATGGCGTAAAAATTCTAAGGATTGAACCTTAAGAATTTTAGGAGCCGCGAAATCACCTTCTAGAGCAAGACTTTCAAGGTGCTTCAAATGTGCTAATGGCGTATAATCATCAATTTGTTGAAAGTTTTCAATCGACAGCGCTACTAAATTTTCTAATTTTGAAATAGGCTCTAAGCTCGATACGCTTCTACCGGATCCAATGTGTAAATATTTTAGTTCTTGTAAGTTCTCTAATTTTGAAATATCTGGATAGACACCCCATTTTATATGTAATTTTTAAGTCTACGTTGGGCACACACCGCATCAAATAAGTCCTGTGGCATTCTTGTACAAAACATAAGCTCTGTAAAAGCGTCTGGATTATTTACCAGAAAATCACACCATTCTAGCCAAATACGTTTCTTATCTTTAGCAGAATACCCTTCATCTAACTGTGTGCAATTAATAATTAATTTATCTTCGCCATCATATTCAGAGACCTCTACAACAGATTTAGGCCGTGCATCATCCTTATGATAGTAGTCAAATCCATATTTAATTTGCTTTTCTGTTAACACTGCCATGTTATAATTCCTCATCTTCGTCAGTCCCATAATTAGTTTATCTATAACCAGAGCCATGTCCAACAGATTATAAGGGGCCTAGCAAATCGATACAAGCACATGCCCGTTAGCCTCTAGCACTTGTTTATAAAAGCGTTTCATTTGCTCGAAATCGTGAAAAATTTCGTCTTTGATTTCTTCCTCTTCTTCTTCATAGTCCCAGATATTTGGATACAATTCTGCTTCTTTGCAGGCTTTCATATCAAAAAGATTCGAGTGCACTTTCAATATCAAATTGATCTAGAGCTGCCACGATATTGGCTAAATGATTGTGTTCTGTATATGCTACATAGTCTGATATATCCTCAACAGCCATTACGCCTAGTACCGCTTGGCTAAGAGGATTTTTATCGTCTTTATGGTCAGTGCCCACACCAGTTAGCACAAAATGGAGTACATCCCACATCTTGTCGATATCAAGCAATAACTCATCGTCGTCATTCCACTCTTCAACACTTTCAAGAATTTCCTCTTCTTCTGAGCCCATGGCTTTAAGCTCTTTTAAATTTACATCGCTTAAACAGCTATAATTTGCAATAAGTCCCATAATTAAATCCTTTCACAAATCCTTCTACACACTAGAAAAATAGATGTTCTGATTCCGTAATGCTCCCATCATCTTCATGGAAATAGCAAGCATATACAGATTCACGATGCGCCGCATCATAGAATTTCTGTAAAACAGGTGAAAGTTTCATGTCTATGGGCATATGCAAAGCTTTCACAATGGGTTCCCAAAGTTCCATCGGCGAATAAGAGATAATGTCCAACTGCTTATTTTGACCATATTCTTCAAGTGTTGTCGCATCAGCATACTTACTTGAGTCACAGTAATCATGCCAACAAATACTAAAAACGATCAAATAAAACAAATCATCCATACTTTCAGCCAAACGGCCCGCAGCACCCTCGCTACTCCAATAACCTATGGATCCGTCCTCCAATAGATGATATTCACCGCCAGCACCATCTACAGCAAATGCCATTCCCGGCAAAGAGAATGTGCAGCGACCTTCAGCAGTATCACGTTCCTCCAACGCATCTAGCAAACGAAAATCGAATAGCGTATCAAAATCTTCAGCTAACTTGGCATCATTTCGCAATATATCTAAATAGTCCATCTTACACGCTCCTATTAGCAGAAATTAATCCTAGCAATTTAGCCTCTCCTTCATCAGATGTATCTAATAGCGGAATAGCTAACAAAAGTATTTGCAGGGAGTAATAATAAAGCTAAAGAATAAATCATCAGGGAATACGTCATCTTCCTCAAATCTAAGAACGTCTTCGTCTTCATCATATTCTTCAGACCAAAGGTATTCTTCGTTGAGCATATCCTCAAAGTTCGGCAATGGATCTGCATGCTCTAGCATAAGACCATCTCGAATGCACTCAGCAATCACAGTAAACAACTCAACCAATTGTTCTGCTAAATACTGCGCTACCGCATTATGAGCGCTCGCTTCTTGAGCTTTCTTAAAAATACGAAGCAAGAAAATCATCGCGAATGGTGTCGCATGCCACAACGTTGATTGGTGCTCAATATTGAGTTCTAACGCCTCACCAGCCGCATCAACAGTTTCAATGCTTTCCATGTTCCACAACACATCAAGCGCCTCAGGGAAATCTGTGGCACGTCCGTAGGTGGTCGTTAACCGATGCCACGGTATATCGTTGACTTGTACAGTTTCTATATATGTTTGAATTGCTGTATCCATTTTAGTTATACCTTTATAATTACATTTTCATGTATCTATCTTTATAATTTCTCAATAACCTCTTTCACCAGTTCATAAGTATCTACGAGACGCAGTTTTCCAACCCTAGGATTATCTGTAATCTCCTCATAGATATCCTCCAACGTACCTGCTGGTGCTAGTTTCCATAGTTTACACGGATAGAGTTCAACGGTTCCGATGACTTCCAAATCATCTAGCAACATACCTAAGTCCTTATGATTGAACCAACAGTCTGTATCGATAGCAAGATTTGTATTATCTTTTCGGCATGCGATTTTGCTGTTTAGAAACTCTTCCATTGTTGGTTTTTCTTCTTGTAAAAGCCGCGTACAGGCTAAATGATATTCGATTTTCCGCGGTGACTGATCTACGTCAGAGACAAATATAGCACCATACTCGTTTTCAAACTTAACAGCTAATACATCGCCCTCCTTAAAATGAGGTTCTCTCTTTATTTTAGATTTACGAACCTTAAGCGGCTTCAGATTTCACTTTGTAGCTGTACGGCTAACTTATCCAATACCTTTTGACGCTGTTTAGGGGCCTTATCATCGATTTCTAGCCAAAACTCGTGAGGGCCCTGAGCGATTATATTTAATGCTTTCTCTTTAACATTATCTGGTAGATGCCCTATCTTCCACAACGAATAGGCCATCGCAGTCCAATAAATCTCTGTATAAAACTCATCAGTACAAAAATTTTGTTTCTCACTTAAGATTTCAGAAATTATGGTATCGACACTGACACCATCCTTGTACCGTTCAACAATGGCATTATAAATATCATGGCCATCATCACTATCTATGATTTTCACACCGTCAATAGCCATATGAATCTCCTTTAGGACAACAGCTCTTATTCCATCTCGCCATGGGTTGCTACAAAGTCATCCTTAATCTGTTGTAGTTCTTTTTTAGCGACCATGTATTGTTTCAAGTCAATTTGTCCGTTCTCTTTTTGTTCAGCCAAGGTCTTTTCTTTATTTATGATTCTAATCCAGTCTAATTGTGTACTAAATTGAGTATTAACGCCTTCACTATTTTCTCGTAACGCAAGCAACGCAAAGACTTCATCCATGCCGAGATTAAACATGTCGCTTTCAAAATCGATAGGTTCAAAATAATAGCGAACCGTATCCGCCCCAAATTCACCATCTAATTTGGCCCATTCGGACACTGAAAGCACGGTAAAGCCGAGCGTATCGTTTCCAAGACTTTCAGCAAACCAACGCACCTCATAATCAGGCTGAACGAAATCGTTGAAATATTTGATGGTCACATCTCGATCTTGCTCATCACCGTAAGGAATTTGCAGCTCTTTATCGCCCTTTTTTAGCACAATATCGTCACCATAGGGCTTGCCATTACTAACGGTTTGAATATCGATAGGCTCATCCATCATATCATTAAAATAATTCACCACATCTTCGTCATACTCGCGCCAGTCAATCCAGATGATAGCTTCGGAATCAAATAAATCATTTAGATCCATATCATTGGCAAAAAAGCTTCTTAATTCTTTATACAGATTTTCCATCGTCTCTCTCCTATGTATCACTTATTTTTAGGCAGTCTACAACACCCGTGTCACCACTTTAATACAACTCTATAAGGTTTCATAAATCACATCTTGTTGAGCCGTAAAGTTTTCATCAAAAGAAACCAAAACATATAGATGTCCTGCTGGGGATTCACCTACATCATAACCTAGTGCAAATGCGTCGTAACAACCTGATTTATCTAACATTATATCCGTTAGTGTTAGCACAATAGACTCTTCTTGCGGTATTTCCTTTTGTATGATTTCCTGTGCTAATTGGTCTAATTTATCTAATTGAACATATAATTGCTCCCACATTGGTAGTGAAAGCACCTCAGCCTCAGTATAATCGGTGCAACTAATATTGAGGTTTTGAAAGGCTTGTCCTACATTCTCTAAACGATTAGTGCCCAATCGTCGAGATACGAAATAAACGCCATGCGGTTCTACAGTCCAACTTTCAACGTTCCATAATGTCATTAATTCAGATTTTATCATTATGATACCCCACTAGTTCGCCACACTCCACTAGTTCATTATCCTGCAATATCCGCACTAACAGGATTCCCATCCGCATCAATATTGGCTATGATGCAGTGTCCCCAGAAATATCGTCATCGTCATAATAAACCTCTATGGTGCCATCATTGCGGAACACCAATTCGCCCATAGTAATACGCTTGGCAAATATTTCTGCCGTAATCGGATCCTGGTCATCATTGTCTAGCCAATCGTTAGCAAGATCTAATAAGGTCTCACTAATATAAGTACTAATTCGTTGTTCAAATTCTTTGAAATTATCGATTTTATTGAAAGCCGACAACGCTACGGTGCAAATTTCATCAGAACCCTCGTCTACATCAAGGGTGAATGCATAATCATCAATTCTCGCTGTGTAATATTGATACTCTCGATTTAACAGGAAGTCACCCCGGTCAGTATGAAGGTATTTAGGGGTTCTCAAATAAGCTGACAACGCCTCTAACTCGCTATGTTTGGCATGTTCCTCTAACACCTTAAGCACATAATAGCGATTATTCCAAGCCGGGCGCATATAGCCCAAATCCTCTAAGGGCTTAGCTTTCTTAACTAACAATTTATAGACACCGTGTGGCTCAAAAGAATAACCCCATCTATCATCAAGGCCCTCTATAATCCATGTCAAAATGCCTTCGCTACGGTCAAGCACGCCAGTTCGAGTATCTAGGATAGCATCGGTGGACACTAATGGTCTATGGTACTTCTCTAAATAAGGACTAGCGCCATTTGCATCACTACGCGGCAATGCATAGATTTCAAATACTTCAGATTCAAACTCGGCTTCATATTCTGGTAGACGTACAATACTCATATGATTCTCTCCTATTCATCACATTTATACAGTGCAAATTGTTTACAGTTAAGAATTACAACCTTTTTATAGATACGGCCACATTATAATCGTGCCACTACATTATAATTTTCGTTACATCACAAACGTTCAGCTACATCGATTCTATGTAATAATTCTTTCGCTAGTTCTTGGGCTCTTTTAAATTCCTCATTTGAAAGTACCATGAGCACCAAACTATCTGTACCGATGTCCATACCTACTAACTTCTGGTTTTTCCACGTGGAATTAAAATATGCGCACCAGTCCCCAATACATTGACTATCATCGAATGCGGATGTATCAATAGATACATCTCCAGTTAAATTTTCATCAGTAGATAAATTTATTATGGATTAACTTCTGCACATAATAAAGAAAATCCTCTAATTCGATTTTCAAAGATAACTCTACAGCACGATCAGTAGATAGCAACGTCTCATAGAGATTCCACCAGCTATCTTCTAGTTCTTCCATGGAATGTAACTTTGCCTTGGACATGAATGATTTGGCTTGTTTAGCATCGCCTAACAACAACGTTGCTAACTCTGTAAATGTAGATCGCATCTGATCGATATCTAGATACGCTACTTCTACACACAAACTACAATCAGGTACTCTGCGTTTTTTCACAAAAGCCCGCATCATCTTCACTGCGTCAGGATAACTTACATCAGCCATACGATAGGTCTTGCCATCTATATCTAAGAATAAATCTACTGCATCCTGCTTTTTACCTACACGTGCTTTCATGGCTGTACATCCATCGATGGCATGAGGTGGGTATAATTCAACATACATGAAATATCCATCATGCATAGCCTTTAATGTATTATCTATACCTACTATATTAAAACCATTTCGATTATAATCAGGGCTCTTCATATGCCACTCTTCGTAATTGTCGAATAATTTTTCTTGAATCCAATTGGAAAAACTCATAGGGATGCACCTTTACTTAACAACTGTATACAAATATCCTATTTTATCTTATTATATCATTATTTATAAATTAAACAGCACAATTTATAAGTATCTTACATAACAACATATAGACACAAAAATAGGGATGTGAATTATCACATCCCTAATAACCAGTCTAATACATTACATTGCTGAATTCCATTATAATTATGAGATTTATAGAGCTCATCCATAGTGAGTAAAAATTTAGGATACTGATCTTTAACCGCTTCTAATGGTGCTAACTCTCTGTCTCTAGTAGTTGGATCCAATACACTTTCTGATACTTGGTAGTACTCTAATATGCCACCAGGCTTTTGAGCAACGAAATCTATTTCTCCCTTTGTTAATTGTCCAACATATACTGTATATCCTCGGCGCCGCAACTCAAGGTATACAACATTTTCTAATACATGACCCCTATCACGGTTACTATCAGGTAGTAATAGTTGCTTAAAAGCCATATCCACTACATAATACTTAGGACGTAACCTTAATAATTCTTTGCCACGCACATCAAATCGTTCTGTATTATATAACAGTAAACTATCTTCTAAGCCCCTAAGATAACGTTCTACAGTTTTATTATCTACCTTTCGACCTGCACTTGTTAATGAATTTGCAATCTTTGTGGGATTAATCAAGCTACCAATATTGGCGAAAATATATCTCACAATACTTTCAAGTAATTTAATATCTGCAATTTTTAATCGATCAACAATATCTTTTAAAACAACGGTATTAAATAAACCTTGTAAATAATCCTGCCGACCTTGCCAATTTTCCGACATATGTAAAAGCCCGGGGAATGAGCCTTCACTTACATATTTTTCATATAAGACCATCCGTGAAAGCCCACTTTCACTATAGGCATCAACGTATTCCTTATAAGACAAGGGAAGCATCTCAATTTGTACATAGCGACCTGTGAGAAGTGTAGCCATATCAGAGGACATAAAATAAGCATTAGAACCTGTAATATATATATCAACATTATCTTGTACAAAGAAGTTATCTACTACACGCTCAAATGATGGTACATGCTGAATTTCATCGAGAAATAAATACATTTTTTTACTTGGAATAATCCGTTCATTAATGTATTCATATAAAGCCCGATAATCTCTTAGATTATCATACTCCATCAACTCAAAATTAATATCAATAATTTGTTCGGCTGTTACATTATCGGCTAATAACTCATCTTGAAACAGCTTAAACAACGTAGATTTACCACAACGTCGTATACCAGAAACAACCTTAATGATAGGTCTATCTTTATGTCTTCGAAGAAAATCTAAATAATATGGTCGCGATACTAATGACATACACACACCTCCTCGCCAAATGGGTTTTAAAACCTAATTCTATATATATATATATTATATCATTTTAAGGTTTCAAAACCTAATTTTTATGTTTTATATCACAATTTTGGTTTTAAAACCTAAATTTAATTGTATCACCATGGAACAATTTTTATAATAATAAAAATGGGTATAAGGTCTATCAAACCCTTATACCCATTCGCTTATATTGGTGCGCCTAACCGGAATCGAACCAGTGACACGCAGTTTAGGAAACTGCTGCTCTATCCTACTGAGCTATAGACGCATGTACACTTTATTATATCGTTTTTAAATCTATCTACGCAAGAACTATGCTATAATACAGCTGTTGATAATATTAGAGAGTTCTTATAAAAAGAGGTATATGCAATGAAACTATGTAAACGATCGATTATTACCAGTTCACTATTAGCTATCTTAGCTATATCATCCGCGTACGGGGCTACACCTGCGCAGCCAAGTGAAAGCACAGATACTGCTGTGGTTGATATGGATTACGCCAATATTCCAGAGTTAAGAAAATCAATTGAAAGCGCAACACCAGCCATAGTACAATCTACGCTTGATGCTTCTGAGGGAAAACCTACTAACGGTAAACCAATTTATTCGACAGTCACTATGTCTGGTAACCGTGTTGTATCCGTAAAAACTTATAAATCTAAAGAAGAACAAGAAAAGGCCATGTTAAAGGAGCGTGAACGCTTAGACAAGGTCACTGCAGAACGTCGCGCTAAACGGAAAAACGAAACTCGTACAGATATGCTAAAAGGTTTAACGCCAATACCGTTCTATCCACCTGTTAGCGAAACACGGGAATTACAAAGCGAAATGTTCTCTCGACCATTTGGTAGGCAACTCGATTTACGTTTAGTAGAAGCCTATACGCAAGATTATGATAAGGCCAAACCTGGCGATATTTACGTCTATGCCGATTATGTAGACTACACATCTAAGCAACTATTAGGCGAAAAGGATGGTACTACCGCTATTTCAGCTATGATTTTACGTACAATCATGAGAAAAGATGAAAACAAAGCTTTCAGCATCGATGTAAATGCGTACTTCATAAATCCAACAACCCATACCATTTCCATAAGCCGTTCTGACGATGTAAAAGGCATCGATATCAAGAAAGACGAAAGAGCTGAGGCTGTATTTAAACTACCTTCACACCAATTGCAAGCTGGCGACCCACAGTATGAAATTGCTAAGCTTATGTATCAAGACCTAACAAATAAAAAATTTGATTAATAATACTTAAATACACGCTTCATGACAAAGTTAATTTTCCACCTCCAATCTTTGGTAAAAAAACGATAGCCACAATAAGATAACCCCTTCATAGCACCAACATGGCTACGAAGGGGTTCTCATTTTAATTACGCTGGGCGGCTCCAATCGACTTGTACGTCAATAGCACCCCACATGCGTGTAAGAGCTAATTTAAAGTTTTCCAAGGATTCTAAAGGTTTTACTTGTACCCGTTCATACGTATCGAGACCTGTTGCATTCTCAATAGTATGTTCTTCGTTTAAGTATGCACGTACCTTGTCGATCCATTCTTGTTCTGGTAAATCTATCGTTACGATTTTTGTATCCGTATCGTAAGATAAAACCCCGTTGCTATTTACGCCATAATGAATGGCCACACGAAATATACTCATATTTATACCTCTCTTGCAGATAGTTTCATACGTATACACATTTCTATACATGTACATTGTATCATGAATGTTTCTATTCTTGAAAGAATTTATTCTTCATTATCTAAATCCATTTCGGCCTTTAATTCCGACCGTTTTCGCCGTTCTCCACCATCGCCGTGAGCACGACGCCAAAGGGCTCCACTCATGATGGCCCCTTCGCCAAATTTAGATGCCAACGAGTCTAGCACGGTTGAAAGCTTCTCATCTTTCTCGCCCGTTTCAATAGAGAATAAATCGTCCTGTACAATTCCTTCTGTTGAAAGTCCACTAACCGTCACACCTAAGAGCCGAATTGGTTTGAGCGGCATATCAAGAACGGATGTATCAAATTGAGGCAACGGTGCGGCGCCCATCATCTCACGATTCTCCGTAATCGGTCTATCATTAGCGTTGTCGGTGAAAGTATTAGCATCACGGCGATTCGATTGGCTAGTATTGCGAGCCTCCCGTTGTCTAGCATTGCTCCGTTCACGCATGAGTTTATTCCACAATAGTACGGATGTATCATAGATAATACGTTCTTGGTCCGTAGCAGAATCTAGTCGTTTCTGACGAGATACAGTTTTAAAATCATTGTATCGCACCTTAATCGACACGGTATGACCCATCAAACCATATTTACGCAATCGTTTGGCTACGCGATTGGCAAAGTAATGAAGTTCTAAATCGATAACAGCCGGGTCCTCTACATCGCTTTCATAGGTCTCCTCATTACCGACAGACTGGATTTGACGATCCGGTTCTACAGGCCGTTCATCGATGCCTCGTGCCAATTCCCAAATACGCCGTGCCTGATTGCCCACATAAGGCACTAACGGTTTCTCATCCGACAAGGCCTGCACATCCTTTATCAAGGCAAAACCACCATCTTTAAGGCGACGTTCCGTGCTAGGGCCTACACCCCATATGCGCTTTATGGGCAAATTTGCGAGGCTTTCACATTCCTTACCATAAGGAATAACCACAAGCCCATCAGGTTTACCTAGGTCAGATGCCAGTTTAGCAAGGAATTTATTCGGAGCCAGCCCCGCCGAAATGATGAGCCCCGTTTCCTCAAACACGCGGTCCTTAATAGCACGGCCCAAAGCCTTGGGGCCTGTGAATTTATGGGTAATACCCGTAACATCCAAGAAGGCTTCGTCCAGAGATAAGGGCTCAATGATAGGTGTAAATTCCTCCATCACCTTGTGAATGATCTGAGAAATCTCCTTGTAACGAGCCATATTCGGATACACGTAGATGCCGTGCGGACAAAGTTTTTTAGCCCGCGAAATGGGCATGGCCGAATGGACGCCAAATTTTCGAGCCTCATAGGATGCAGTAGCTACGACGCCACGCGAAGAAAGACCACCCACAATAACGGGGTGGCCTTTATATTCAGGATGATCCAGTTGTTCTACGGATGCAAAGAAAGCATCCATATCAACATGCATAATCCAGCGTCTCATGATTACGCGTCTTTTTCGTGTTCATCAAGACGGCAGTATTTGATTTGTGCGCAAATGCATTCGTCTTTAGTTTTGTACAATTGTGGAATAATCTCCAAAATGTCACCAAATGTATCTTCATTGATGGAATAGCGAGTCCAAAGACCATTACGTTGAGAATTTACAACGCCAGCATCAATTAAGATTTTCATGTGGTAGCTCAATGTGGATTGAGACAAATTAAAACTTGCCAAAATATCTGCTGCACACAACTCATTACATGACAACATATCTATAATATGTAATCTTGTTTCATCACTGAGCGCTTTAAAAATCGTTGCCAAACGTTCATAGGAAACTTCAACCATAAGAAAAACTCCTCAATATACATCAAAAATTATCAATCTACTTTTATACTATTATATACTATTTTTTTATAACTAAATCTATTTTTTTTCTTTTTTTATTCTCATTAAAAATATTTTTAATTGAATAATTAAATTTATTTATGAGATAGAAAAATACGATAAAAGCGGAGATTCTCTAATAAGAATCTCCGCTTATTATTTTTATAATAATTTGCTACAGCAGATTAAAAATACGTTAACAAGATCGATTGTTTGGTTACGATTAGGACCAACAGATACGATCCCCAAAGGCACGCCTGTTACTTCTGCAATACGTTCTACGTATTTACGCGCATTTTCAGGCAATTCATCATAAGAACGGATGCCAGAAATATCTGTTTCCCAACCCGGCAATGTTTCATATACAGGTTCGCATGCTTCAAGATTTGTCAAGCTAGCAGGGAAGCCTTCAACGTTTTTGCCGTTTAATTTATAACCTACACAGATTTTCAATTCTTTGAAAGAATCAAGAATATCCAAACGTGTAATAGCTAAATAATCAAGGCTGCTAAGACCTGCTGCGTATTTTACAACCATAAGATCTAACCAACCAGTACGGCGAGGACGACCTGTTACAGTACCGAACTCATGACCAAGCGTACGAAGTTCTTCACCAATTTCATTAAGTTGTTCTGTAGGGAATGGGCCTGCACCAACACGTGTAGCGTAAGCTTTCACAACGCCGAAAATATTTTTCAAATAGTTAGGACCTACACCAGCACCGGTGGAAGCACCACCAGCGATTGGATGGGAGGATGTTACGAATGGGTAAGTACCATGATCAAGATCTAGCATAGTTGCTTGCGCACCTTCGAACAATACCTTTTTGTCCTCTTTAATCGCTTTCAACACAGCATTATTTGTATCAGTTACATAAGGTTTCAAAGCCTCTGCATATTTAATGTAATCTGCTAAGATTTCATCGTAATTAACAGGTTCAGCATCGTATACCTTTGTAAGCATTTTGTTTTTAAACTCAACATTGTACGCCAATTTTTGTTTGAAAGTTTCCATGTCGTACAAGTCGCAAATGCGGATGCCGATACGGTTTACCTTATCAGCATAGCAAGGGCCGATACCGTTTTTAGTAGTACCGATTTTAGCATCACCTTTGGATGCTTCTTCGGCCATATCAAGAGCAATATGGTAAGGCATGATGACATGAGCACGGTCAGAAATGTGAAGGGATTTAGCAGATTTACCTTGTTTTTCAAGACCTTCAATTTCTTGTAACAACACCTTAGGATCAATAACAACGCCTGTACCAACGATATTTTGTTTATCATCGTACAAAATACCACTTGGCAATAAACGAAGCGCGAATGCCTTGTCATCTACTACAACAGTGTGACCTGCATTATTACCGCCTTGGCTGCGCACTACAACATCTGCACGTTCCGCAATCCAGTCAACGATTTACCTTTACCCTCGTCACCCCATTGAGTGCCGATTACCATACTTGTTGCCATATCTATGTCCTCCAATTGTGAAAGTCAAATTAATCCATAGTTATTATACAACATAATAGCAAAGCACGGAATGACTAAATAAAGAGTTTGATCTAAACACACCTATATATGTGCTCTTACGAATTAGTACAGTCCTGTAGTAATTCTAAAGATCGGGATATAGGGTCCCCTACAAATTAGTACACGCCTGTTCTAATTCTAAAAATCAGAACCACCCGTAAAACGGGTGGTTTGCTCACGGGCTATAAGCCCGTAGTACTAGGCCAGCGTCTAAAGGCGCTGGCTTTCACTACGTTCAAGCCGCATAGCCATTGACTCGTAACGGTCCCCTTAAAGGGGATATGTATTACTTGCTACCCTTAAAAGGGTCCTCATATTCTTTTACACTAAGTTTATCTTTCATTTGGTCATGTAACTCTTGCTCACGTATATATTTTTTTACGGTAGCTTCATTTAATCCTACCGTACTTACATAATATCCCTCGGACCAAAAGTGTCTATTTCCAAATTTATACTTTAAGTTTGCGTGTTTATCGAACATCATTAGCGCACTTTTACCCTTTAGATATCCCATAAAAGATGAAACTGATATTTTAGGTGGAATTAATACTAGCATATGCACATGATCTGCCATAAGCTCCCCCTCTATAATCTTGACGCCCTTATATTCACATAAACGTCTCAGTATTTCACGTAAACTATTTCTGTATTGATTATATATAACTTTACGTCTATACTTAGGTGTAAATACTATGTGGTATTTGCATAACCATTTTGTGTGCGCAAGGCTCTGTGTCTTTGTTGCCATATAAAATCACCTTTCTTTTGTATATAATGCGGCTTGAACACCTACATTATACTTAAGCAAGGTGATTTTTTTGTATAACTTTCGTTGCCGCACCCGCATAGCGGGTGGTTTTATGATTCGCGACTACGTCGCGAACCAGTCTAAAGACAATAATAAGGATATAGGGGCCCATCTACAAATTAGTACACGCCTGTTCTAATTCTAAAAATAGGGATATAGGGGCCCCACTACAAATTAGTACACGCCTGTTCTAATTTTAAAAACAAGGATATAGGGGCCACCTACAAATTAGTACACGCCTGTTCTAATTCTAAAAACAGAGATATAGGGGCCCCTACAAATTAGAACAGGCCTGTACTGTATAACAATTATTTTATTTAGGTTCTTTCAACCAGAAGCTCATTAATAATCCTAACGCACCAACAGGGATCAGTGTCATCAACGCTGTTTGTACATCGTAAATATCTGCTAAATGTCCAATATAAGGTGCTACGAGTCCACCTAATGTAATGCCAAGCCCCAATGTAATGCCTGATGCAAAGCCTGCATTTTTAGCAAGGTATTTTTGGCCTAGAACAGTAATAGGTCCATATTGTGAGAATACGCCAAAGGCCATCGGTATCATGGCGCCAAAGAATCCCCATGCATTCGGTACGAAGATAAACACTAATACGGATGGTAAAAATATAATATTACCTAAACGCACTGTTTTTAGAAAGCCTAGCTTATCTGATAGTGCACCACCCATATAGGTGAGAACTGCGCCCATCGCAAAGTACATAGTAAGTGCCAAACTAGATGCACCAGCTTCGCCATTGATAACAGTAATGTACAAAATTGGAATAAAAATGGATAATACGGAGAACAAAATTGATCGAGAGGCAATGACGAAAAATAGCTTTGTAAAACTCACCCAATCGTTTATACCTGTATTTGTGCCCTTAATTTGGCTTTCACATTCACGCGCATCTTCGGCCTCAGTAGTATGACCTGTGAAAGCATATAGATATAGCAACACGCCGAGCGCGGCAATAGCCGTAAACACCCAGAGGAATTGGCCGCCAAAGACATAAACACCACCAGCAATGAGCGGCCCTAAGGCAAAACCAGCGCTGCCACCCACCGCAAAGCGCCCCATGGCATTGCCAATCTCGTGAGATTGTGTACGATTTACAAGAAGAGCCGCCTCAGGATGAAATAGCGCAGCCCCAACCCCAGACATAAGCGCCAAGGCCAAATCATTTCATAGCTCGTAGCCAGTGCAATGGTACTAATCGATACGAGCGTCACCGCAAAACCTACAGGAATAAACCACGGCACACGCCACCGGTCAGCCACATACCCAAGCACAGGCTGCGCAATAGACGCTACCACGGTATTACAGAAAATAATGGAAGCCGATTGATAATAATTGAGATTAAAATTAGCAATAAAAAACGGTATCAATGCAGCGAGAGAACCTTGACCGAAATCGTTAATGCAATGAAAGATAGGCGGTGCGTATTTTCTTATGGTGCTTTTCATGTATCCTCCAGATTTGGGTGGTGGTACCGGCAAAAACACTCCACCGGCCGGGTCTGCTTCGCCCTTTTGGGCTTCGCAGGGCCAAAGTCATGTTTTTACCGGTACCACCACCTCCCCTATGTACGTTAACAAATAAAAGCGCCATATGAAAATACGGCACTCACTGTAAATAAAAAATTCGGCATAGAACTTATAGAGAAAAGGACGGATACCTTCCTCAAAACGACTTCGGGTCCCGCTTTAGCGCGATAGCGTGTCAGCTTTTTCTCGTCCCAATGGCTCATTTCGGCATAGAATCTATAGCGAAAAAGGACGGGTACCCTTCTCAAAACGACTTTGCCCTGTCCCCGAAGGGGACAGATTAAGGCGGTGGAGGCTTTGAGGAGGGTGCCCGTCCTGTACCGGTAGAATTATAGGCCGAAACGAGCCATTATTGTATCTACGTGTTTCAATAGTTTATATGGATCGAAGCATGCATCGATTTCTTCGTCGGTCATGTATTTTTTGATGTTTTCATCGGATTTTAGACCTGTAGCGAAGTCTTTGCCTTCGAGCCAGCGTTCCATAGCGTGTTTTTGTACCCAACGGTATGCTTCATCACGTACGGCACCTTTGTCTACGAGGTGTGTCAAAATTGTTTGGCTGAATACAAGGCCACCTGTAAGGTTAAGGTTTTTAAGCATTGTTTCAGGGTATACCAACAATTTATCGATGGTACGGATTGTTAGGTGAAGCATGTAGTTCAACGCGATGGTTGCATCTGGTAAGATAACGCGTTCTACAGAACTATGAGAGATGTCGCGTTCATGCCACAAAGCTTGGTCTTCGTACGCAGATTGTGCATAACCACGCAATAAACGAGCCATACCACAAATTCTTTCACAAGTGATAGGATTACGTTTATGAGGCATCGCGGAGGAGCCTTTTTGTTTAGGGCTAAAGTATTCTTCAGCTTCGCGCACTTCGGTGCGTTGCAAGTGACGGATTTCCAAAGCGATTTTATCTAATGTACCGCCTACAACAGCAATGGTGGACAATAGTTCAGCGTGACGGTCACGTTGTACGACTTGGGTCGCGATTTTAACAGGTTCAAGGCCTAGTTTTTCACATACGTATTGTTCTACGAATGGGTCGATGTTGGAGTATGTACCAACAGCACCGGACAATTTACCAACAGCAACGCTTTTACGAGCATGTTCCATGCGTTCGATATCGCGTTCTACCTCTGCCATCCAAAGGCAAAGTTTTAAACCGAATGTAGTAGGTTCGCCGTGAATACCGTGAGTACGACCAATCATAGGCGTATGTTTGAATTCTGCAGCGCGACGGCGCAATACAGCGTGTAATTGTTTCAAATCTTCAATCAAATATCGCAAGATTGTTTCATCATATAGCCAAGTGCAGTATCCTTAACGTCTGTAGATGTCAAGCCAAGATGAATGTATTTAGCCGCTTCAGGGCCTACATATTCGCCCACAGCAGTCACAAAGGAAATGATGTCATGATTTGTTTCACGTTCGATTTCGTGAATTCTTTCAACATCAAAATTGCCCTTTTCCCGAATGATTTTTGCCGCTTCCTTCGGAATCACGCCAAGCTCAGCTTGCGCTTCAGATGCCAATGTTTCAACCAATAACATTGTGTCGAACTCGTTGCGTTCGCTCCAAATATGGCCCATTTCTTCTCGTGTATAACGTGGTATCATGATGTCTCCTTTGCATGGTGAAAGCTAGATTTTTTATATAATAATTGTACCATATGTAAAAGCTTGGTTCAATAAATCTTCCGCAATTTTCCGAATAATATATATATTAGATTTTCTTAATGTTCGGTATTTTATTTTGTATAGATTGTTTTGTGATTTATTATTATAATAGTAATGTATAAATAAGTGATATATCGTATCAACATACTAATAATACACATATAGGAGTAGATCATGGCAAAGAAACAACATAAAGAACGGATACAACAACCGAAGGAATCTCAAACAGCAAGCACGTTGATGAAATTATTTTTCCTCATCAGTTTTATCGTCCTCGGCGTCTTCGTGTTTAACGACATGCCTATCAACTGGATTTTAGGCGTATACGCAGTGGATATTTTAGTATCTCTTATATATGTAGTCATCAATAAAGGTCGCATCGCTACATCCAATGTGGTTCATACGAATGTGCGTCGCATCCTAGCTTTCTTAATTATGCTCATTACTATGTTCTTCTATGCCTTTGCATTATGGCGTGTGGACCAATACACAACACAAATGCAAGTGACATTATTCATCGGTGGCGTCATCATTTACTATGCGGTGTTCAACAGCACGAAAACGGCGTTAAAACGTAAGTAGTTGAACAACGGACACAAACAATAGCACCTAGTTTAGCAACAGACTCATAACATAGCATGTAGTCGAACAAGAGATTACTCAACTAGCAAATCATAGGTATAACAAAAAAGAGGCATATCTTACATACAACCATGTATGTGAGGTATGCCTCTTTATTGTCCTAGCACGACAGGGATGGCTAAGGACACGACTTGTCCACGTTTGTTAACAATGCTCCCACTCGTCTTGATGATACGTATCGCTTCGTCTCGTACATCAGGAGGAACAGAGTCCTCTACGATACGCGGGGTATTAACGCCGACGATTACATTGCCGCTAGCGTCAAAGTTAACGCGCACAACGGCTTCGCCGCGTACAGATGATGCTTGGCCTTGTTCTTTCACTTGGCGCAAATATTCTGTAGGATTAATATCCGATTGTTCGAGCCACGCCCGTTGACCCGGCGTCAGCAAATTGAGTGCATCCGCAAAAAACGATAGGTCTTTATCTGTATTATCGAGACCATTACCTTCTGCATTAGGATCCGTCGATACGTCATTGCCTACTAATTTCTTTTGTTGTTCCTGTTTTTGATGTGTCACAACGCCTGTCTCACCGCCAGTAGCCTCAGATTCTATGGCCTTTGGAACAGCCCATTCACGTTTTGTAGCCGATGCTGGTTGTTCTGTATCTATAGTTTTCTGTGGTTCTACGGTATTTACAGGCGGTTTCGTTTCTTGTTTCCGAGCTACCGACGCAGGTGCATCTGTAGGAGGTTTTGCCTCCTCTGGTGGCGGCGTTACCGTCAGATGATCCTCGGCTTGTTCGCTTTCACCAGCATCGGCTAAATCAAAGCTAATCTCAGCTGCCTCTTGGCCTGCACCAGTGCCACTCATGCCTTTTAGTGAAAGCCCCATACCCGTTATCATGAGAATACTGATGCACAGGGATATCAAAAACGGTCGAAAATAATGGGATTCAAACATAGAATCACTTCCGATCCGTAGCGACACTAATGTACTTAGCGCCGTTTACTTTCAGCATATCGAGAAGGGCAATGACCTCGTTGTAATACACATCCTTGGACGCACGAATGACGAAGGCCTGTCGTGGCGTGGTCCGCACGATATCTTGTACCTCTTGGGACAGATTATCCGCAGAAATTTCACGATTATCAATATAAAGTTTATGCGATGTGGTGAGAGTAATGATAATCGGTTCAATGGATTTAGCCGTTGAAGTCGATGTGGATGGCAGATTTAACGGAATTTGTTGCTCCGTATTCATGTATAAAGTGCCCACCATGAAGAATACCAATAGGAAAAATACGATATCAATCATAGGTATAATCATGATGGTCGGTTCTTTTTTCACTCCTAATGTACGACGTCTCATAGGTCATGTTCCTCGTTGTACGCATCGAGAATGCTGCCACATTCGTGTTCTAGAGCTACGACGAAATCATTCACCTTTGCTGCACAATAGCTGTGAAAGGCAAGAGCAATGATGGCCACCGTAAGGCCTGTAGCAGTAGCTACCAAGGCTTCGGATACACCACCTGTGATGATGGTTGGAGCCCCAATGTCACCACCTACAACGGCAAAAGCGCGGATCATGCCAAGAACGGTACCGAGCAGGCCAAGCAACGGCGCCATGGTAACGATCATGCTAAGCCACCCAAGGCCACGTTTTAAGCGTTCATCGGTATAGCCTACCAAGTCTTGTAAACGGTTTTCTAAACCATTGTAATTTTTTGCACTGCGCAAAGCCTTTGCAAAGAGAGTACCTAGATTTTGTGTATCTCGTTCTAATACGGTTGGCAACATAATCCAGCCTGGATGATTATTTAGAACAGCCGTGAATTGGCGCATGTCCTTACGGAATTTACGGTATAGAAAAAATCGCTCAATACCAATCATTAGGGTAACAACTAGAAAGATAACGAGTGGGTACATAACGAAACCACCAGCTACAAATAAATGTGCAATGCTACTCATACTAACCTCCAAAACCCACACTCTTTTAGGCTCTTATCTAATAATTATACCACGTTTTTACACATCAAAACATATGAGGCTTACGATAGATGAGTAAAAATATACTAGTTGATGCATACAATCTGACAAAGATCTTAACTAGTATAAGAAAATACAGAAAAAGGGCTACATCAATAGACATGCTAATTGATGTAGCCCTTATTAGTGCAATTTTATGTACCTTTGTATGAATTTTTTATATGTACTATTTATATTGTGCACGCTATGAAGCGCAGGCTTTCATAAATGGCACAGAATCGATTCGTACATAGCTAGATATTATTTATCAAGTTTATTAATATCCAAGCGATTCATGCTGCCAATGAAGCGATTGTAAGATTCAATCATATCATTGTAATGATCAGCTGATTGGTCACCTAAGAATGTACGAACTCTACCAATCGTTGTATTTAATTGAGACTTAGCAGTGTTATATTCTGGACTCGTAACGGTGCCAGCTACATCCATAATGCCTTGTAACTCTTGGTTAGCTGCATTTACATCGATTTGTTTGCCTTCTTCAAAGCCATCTAATAAAGCCGTTAAGCGTAAATGAACTTCTTGAACAGCGGCTGCGTTTTTCTTACCAGAATCTTTAAGTTCTTTCAACTGTTCTTGTTGATTTTCTGTGTTATGTTTGTGAACTACTGCGTCTAACTGATTATATGCTGCATAGAATTGATCATATAGTTGAACGTATTTAGGTCCTAATTGTTGTTCCTTAGCATAATTATCTGCTTGATATGAATTAGTTTGGTAGTACGTATCCAATTCACTGGCTACTGGTACAATATCCTTTAATACAGCCAATACGTTGTCTAAAGGTTCCTTCATATCATCATATGGTACGCCAGCGTCTTTAGCAGCTTGCAACTTTTGTTGTAAGGTATCAAAGTGTGGTGCCATGAAGCTTGTTAAATGTTGCCCCTCTTTTAGTTTTTGAACGGACGGATTGATAGCATATCCAAAGCGTACGGACCAACTATTAAAATCGCCAATCGCTTCGATATAGTTATTGAACACTTTAATGTCCTGTTGCGATGCCTTTTGAGCGCCTTGTTGCACCCCATTGGCAATCTTAGAAAAACTACAGCCACTCATAAATAATGGGGAGGTAAGAGCAGTTACACACAATACTGCTGTTGTCAGTTTTTTTGCTAATGGATTCAAAATAAATCTCTCCTTTTAAAATAACCCATAAAGTATACATCTATAACTAAATTATATACTAAATATGATTTTTACAAAAGTCATACTTATGCATTTCATGAAAAAAAGGCATAGTACCTAACATTTTCTATCAATTACAAATCGATAGTAGTATAGATACTATGCCTATATGTATAGAGATTATGTTAAGGACTTGTCAAAGACGCCTATGAGTTCTTCGACGGCTTGTGATTCACTCATTTCGCCATCTAAAACTGCGGCTTCTACTTCGCCCATACGACCTTGAATGACTACATTGTTAAAGAATAGGTTGTGCAAGTGTTCGTCAATCATATCGCGTACCCAACGAAGGGATTGTTCTTGACGGCGTTTTAAGAATACGCCATTTTCTTTACCTTGTTCAGCAAATTCTTGGATTACATCCCACAATTCATCGAGACCATCCTTCGTAACGGCTGAACATGTGTAAGCTTGGGTTTTCCATTTTTCCGTAGCTGGACGAATGTAATGTAACATTCGATCGTAATCGCTACGAGCGATGAGAGCACGCTTGAGGTTGTCCCCATCAGCCTTATTGACCACAATAGCATCGGCAAGTTCCATAACGCCTTTTTTGATGCCTTGTAATTCATCGCCTGCACCAGTAAGCACGATGAGCATAAAGAAGTCTACCATAGAACGTACGGTAACCTCACTTTGCCCAACCCCAACGGTTTCGACAAGAATAATATCATATCCAGCAGCCTCGCAAAGTAGCATCGTTTCTCTACTTTTTACGAGCTACACCGCCTAGTGTACCACCAGCCGGCGATGGACGAATATAGGCTTCAGGATGTTTCGTCAACGTTTCCATCCGCGTTTTATCGCCCAAAATACTGCCTTTTGTGACTTGGCTTGTAGGGTCTACAGCAAGTACGGCAACCTTGTAACCAGCTTCAATGAGCATATTACCAAAGGCTTCAATAAATGTACTTTTACCGGCCCCAGGCACACCAGTAATACCGATGCGCAACGCCTTACCTGTGCGTGGCAATATAGCTTGTAATACTTGTTGAGCTAATTTAAAGTGTTCCTTATTATTACTTTCTACTAATGTGATAGCCCGTGAAAGTATAACGCGGTCCCCCTGCTCGATACCGCGTACATAATCAGCGACAGTTAACTTCTTTCGCCGCTGTACGGGACGTACAGACGGAGCCAGATGAGCGGAGCTAGACAAGAGGCCGTCGTGCATTTCCTTGACGCCTTTCATCACGTGACACGCAAAAGTATCATCTTTCTTCGCATCTTCTGGCACCCAGTCCGGACGATACGTACTACCCTCGGCATTTGCGTTTTTTACACCTAATTCGGGAGCTTTACTGTCACCAGCAACGCTTTGTGCATTACGCAATTCATCCGGAGTAGGCCGTTTATTATCAGTCATTGCCTTCGTCTTGAACGTGGCTAGTCAATGTTTCTAGTAATTTTTTCGCCGCTACTGGCAAAACTGTACCAGGGCCAAAGATAGCCACTGCGCCATGTTCGCGTAGGAATTCATAGTCCTGAGCAGGGATTACGCCGCCGATGGCAACCAAAATATCTCCACGACCACGTTTCTTGAGTTCTTCTACAAGTTGAGGTAACAATGTTTTGTGACCAGCTGCAAGAGAACTGAAGCCAACGATATGAACGTCATTATCCACCGCATCTTGTGCTGTTTCCTCTGGAGTTTGGAACAAAGGTCCGATATCCACGTCAAAGCCCATATCCGCGAAGGATGTAGCGATAACTTTGGCACCGCGGTCATGACCGTCTTGGCCCATCTTCGCAATCATAATACGAGGGCGACGACCTTCGAGTTCTTCGAAATCATCCGCCATTTGACGTACTTCTTTGATAACATCATCATCTTCATATTCGCTGGAGTATACGCCAGAAATAGAGCGGATAACCGCTTTATGACGGCCACAAACTTTTTCAACAGCAAAGGAAATTTCGCCCAAAGATGCACGAGCACGAGCAGCTTCAAGGGCAAGAGCAAGCAAGTTGCCTTCACCAGATTCTGTAGCATTTGTAATCGCTTCGAGACAGGATTGAACCTTATCTTCGTCACGGTTAGCACGCAATTGTTCCAATCGACGAATTTGCGCTTCCCGTACTGCCGTATTATCTACGTCGAGGATATCCAATGGATCTTCTTTATCTAGACGGTATTTGTTGATACCGATAATCGCTTCACGACCAGAGTCGATACGAGCTTGGCGACGAGCTGCCGCTTCTTCGATACGCATCTTAGGAAGACCAGTATCAATCGCTTTCGCCATACCACCAAGGGATTCGATTTCTTGGATATGACCCCAAGCACGACGGATCAATTCATCAGTCAAGGCTTCTACATAATAGGAACCGCCCCATGGGTCGATAACTTTACATACCTTAGTTTCGTCTTGAATATAAAGTTGAGTATTACGAGCAATACGAGCAGAGAAGTCCGTAGGCAATGCAATGGCTTCGTCAAGCGCATTTGTATGTAGGGATTGCGTATGGCCCAATGCAGCGCCCATTGCTTCCATACATGTACGAGCTACGTTATTGAATGGATCTTGTTCTGTTAAAGACCAACCAGATGTTTGACTATGTGTACGAAGTGCCATTGATTTTGGATTTCAGAACCGAAGCTCTTAATAATCTTAGCCCACAACATACGCGCTGCACGCATTTTCGCTACTTCCATGAAGTAGTTTTTACCGATTGCCCAGAAGAAGGACAAACGAGGTGCGAATTTATCTACGTGAAGGCCTGCATTGACACCGGTACGGATGTATTCAAGGCCGTCAGCCAATGTGTAACCTAATTCGATATCTGCAGTAGCGCCCGCTTCTTGCATATGGTAGCCAGAAATAGAGATACTGTTGAATTTAGGCATGTACTGGGATGTATAGGCAAAGATATCACCGATGATGCGCATGGACGTAGCTGGAGGGTAAATATAGGTATTACGTACCATGAACTCTTTCAAGATATCATTTTGGATTGTACCGGCCATAACCTTTTTATCAACACCTTGTTCTTCACCAGCTAGGATGTAGAACGCCATAACAGGCAATACGGCGCCGTTCATTGTCATGGATACGGACATTTGGTCAAGAGGGATACCGGAAATAGAATTTCCATATCGAGGATGGAGTCTACCGCAACGCCCGCTTTACCAACGTCGCCCACTACGCGAGGATGGTCGGAGTCATAACCACGGTGAGTAGCAAGGTCAAAGGCAATAGACAAACCTTTTTGGCCTGCTGCCAAGTTACGACGATAGAACGCATTGGATTCTTCGGCTGTAGAGAAACCAGCGTACTGACGCACTGTCCAAGGACGAGTTACGTACATTGTGGAATAAGGTCCACGCAAGAATGGAGGTACACCAGCCATATAGTCAAGGTGTGTCATCCCTTCATAATCCATCTCTGTATAGAGAGGTTTTAATTGGATTTGCTCCATTGTCGTGTTATATAAGTCTTCAAAGCTTTTTCCTGTTTCTTTTTTAAGTTCAGCAAGCCATGCATCGCGCGATGTGGCAGACTGAGATCCCAAGCCAAGAGAGGAGAAGTCTGGATTTTTAAACATGAGCTCACATCCCTTTCTTATCTTGTAACGTATTTAAAATAGCGTAGCAGTTTGCGCGAACAGAGATGAAATCATCTACACCGGCTTCACGATATACAGGCTCTAGGTCCTTAGAAGGTGCCCCTGCCAAAATAACCGTTACATTCGGCATAGTTTCTTTCAATTCTTTCGCAAGTGGTGGAACCAATTCAGGATACGTATCATCTGTAGAACAGATAACTACCACATCGGCGCCACTTTCACGAGCCGCTTTAGCCGCATCAGCCGTTGTTTCATGGCCATCATTTTTGATTACTTCGAATGCCGCTACTTCAAAGAAGCCTGTGGAGAAGTCCGCACGAGGTTTATGTTGAGGAATAGGGCCCATATTAGCCAAGAATACCTTCACATTATCTTTTGTGCGTTGTTTATAATTTTCCGTACGCATACGAAGAGCTTCAAATTGTTCCGTCCAACGATGAGCCGTAATAGGTTCGATTGTTTCGGAGGAAATATCGCCCGCATCCAAAGCCTTACGGATTTGACGCATTGTCATTTTTTGCAATGCACCGAGCTCGATAAGGCCAATCAATGCACCTGGTTCTGTTGTGCTTGCTTCGAGTGTAGATTGGGCTTTTACAACCGCTTCTGGATCTGCAGTTGCCAAGTATTCTTCGAGATGAGCTACCCGTTTTTGACGCAATGTTTCTTGATTTTCAGGTTTTGGATCAAGCAATTCTTCCGTCATATTAGCGTACATATTATTACCAACCGCTACATCCTTACGGAATGCAAGGTTTTTAAAGCGTTCATTAAGAATTGTTTTAACTTGCGCTTGAGGATAACCTTCCTTCAAGGCAGCGATAATGCCTCCTTTAGACTCGATAGTTTGGAATTCATCCCAAATTTTTTCGCATAGTTCCGCTGCCAATGTTTCTACATACCAAGAACCACCTACAGGGTCAACTGGTTGACGCAATTCGAATTCAGTTTGTAACATAACTTGAATGTTACGGGCAATACGACGAGAGAATTCATCGGATTTGCGAATTGGTTGATCAAATGGAGAAACTTCAAGACTATTGAGACCACCTACAACACCAGAGAATGCTTGTGTTGTATTACGCAACAAGTTTACATATGGGTCGTATACGGTTTTTGTGAAAGCCGATGTTCTGCCGTGTACATGAACGGCACGATCGCTTTCATCAGCGCCAAAGGCCTCCATAATGCGAGCCCAAAGCACGCGCAACGCACGCAATTTAGCAATTTCCATGAAGAAGTTTGCACCCAAGGAGAATGTAAACATCATGCTCTTAGCAATGGTATGAATATCGATGTTGCGTTGTGCCAATTGCCGCACGTAGCAAACAGCTGTTGCCAATGCATAGGCAACCTCTTGCACATCGTTGGCACCGCCATTAGCGTATACATCACCGGATACGAGCACTGTTTTAAGCTCAGGTGCTTGATCCTTGGCCCATACAACAGCATGTGCCATTTCATCAAAAGCAGTATCTAAAGACATATGCAATGCACCGTCTTTAGCCCACACGCCGATAGGATCTGCACCAACGAGACCTTTCAAATCGGATGTTTGCTTTTTAGAAGCTTTCACAGTAGCCGACAACATACCGAGCAAAATCGCTGCAGATGCGCCAGTTTCAATATATAAAGGATTTTCCTTAAGATTAAATCGTTCAATTAATTGACTGCAATCGGCCATCGTATACAAGGATGTGCCGCCTACACCAACAGATGCGCCTACTTGCACATCTTGATCATGGCGTGTTGCTTCATCAAGACGAATGTTGTGAATGGTTCCGCCTTTCACAATTTCGTATAAACTTGCATGATTGGCATCCTTCGGTAAGGATTCATCAACATATTGAGATACACCCCAAGAATCTTTGATATAGCCGCTTGCTTTCGTGCCACGTAGGAACTCGCCAGCGCCAGGATAAACGCCCTTTGGAATCTTTTCCTGATGCAATGCAGGTGTATAGATAGGTTGTAACGTAATACCTTCATAGGTTTTGGTGAACATTTTTTTATGGAAATCGCCACCTTTTAACGCCTTTTCAACTTCAGCCTGCCATCGTTCATACGTAGTTTCTCAAACTCATCAAAGGATACAGGCGCCAGTAAATCGCGTTCAGCGTCCTTTGAAGTCTTTTTGTCAGACATATATGTGCCTCCTTTTCAACTTGAAACCATACAGGGGAACAGCGCACCGTACCAGTGAGTTGCTTCGTATATGAGTTCCATAGGTGCCAAATATATGTCCATCATGATGATGAATCTCCAGTCAAACTATTAAGCCTATGCCATATATGAACGACCCTCTAGCGTGGCAATTAAAAAAACGTGCCACCCGAGAGTGACACGTTAGGTTGCATATTGAATGGTACACTAAAACTATTGTAAAAAGTATACCTCAATCCCCTTCCTATCGCTCGTAGGTACATAACGGTGATTATCAAATAGGCAGTTCTCCTGGCTCGGGCTCAACACCTTGCTTTCGCCTTCCCAGATTGCTCCAGTGACATGTATGAAAGCAGGCTCGTCCTTACAGTGGCGGGACCGCATCGGCTTGTACCGATTTCTCTATTAAGTCTTGCGACACCTATTCTCTATATTCGTTGTTCTAAGTCCAATATAGTGTAAAAATATGCACAAAGTCAATGAACATAACAGTTAATCATAAGTAGCAAATTTCAAGTTATAACTAACGCATATATAGAATGATAAAAAAATGCATAGGTGCATTTTAGAGAAATTACCTCTATAATTCGCTACTGCTATACTACCACCATGTTATAATAATTCTACTAGTGGGAGGTCGTATTATGAACGAAATAAACAAAAAAGGTCTCAGCACCACATTGTTGTGCTGTTTAATTTAGGGGCTTGCTGCCCTCTATTGGGCGCTTTTAAACCAAGTATCATCCTTTTCCGTATTATCGCACCGCATCATCTGGTCCGGATTTTGGATGTTCTTCCTCGTCATCGCCACAGGGCGCCAACAACTGCGTATGGACATACAACTTTTACGCACTCATCTTACGCAATTAGGCCTACTATTACTGGCTGCTATACTTATTAGCATCAACTGGTTCACCTACATTTGGGCCGTAACAAATCAGCACGTACTCGACACGAGTTTGGGGTATTACATCAATCCCTTACTCAACGTATTGCTCGGTATTTTAATTTACAAAGAATCCTTGCTGTGGCCACAAAAACTAAGTATCGCCATTGCAATCTTGGGCGTGGCTATCATGACTGTTCAACTAGGTACATTACCCATTGTCTCTATCGTCCTAGCCGTATCCTTTAGCCTCTACGGCGCCGTTAAGAAACGACTCACCATCCATCCATTCTCGAGCATCGCCTTCGAAGCATGGCTCGTCACACCGGTGGCATTGTGGTATCTAACGGCTATAGACACCACCTCGTGGACCTTTATCGAAAACCTAACGCCGACCGGTCTCCTCCTCATCGGTGCCGGCCTTACCACATCGATTCCGCTCATCCTCTTTTCGTACGGTGCCCGTCTATTACCACTAAACATTCTCGGCTTTTTACAATACCTGTCTCCTACCATGGGCTTCTTCTTGGCCATCTTCTACTTTGGTGAAAGCTTTGGCACAGCACAACTCATAGCTTTTGGCTGCATCTGGGTGGCACTCGTATTGTTTACCCTATCTAATCAAATGACGACACGTATTAAGATAAAAAAATAGAATACATTACAAAAAAGCTGTAGCAAATGAAATTCTCATTTAATACAGCTTTTTATGTGTTCGTTTTGCACGAGTCTAATGTAATATAAACTCAGATCTTATTAATCTAATTCATTCATATTGGTCGTATTCATATTAGAAATATAATGATTATAAGTCTCAACCATACGATTATAGTCCTTATCTTGTTTCGAACCCATATAAGTCCGGATAGCACCGATTGTAGAGTTTACAGAGGTTTTAACAGTGTCATAGTTAGAGTTAGTAATGCCATTAGACAAATCACCAATAGCTTGTAACTCTTGATTCATGGCATTCACATCCGGTTGTTTTTCACTATCTAACTTTCAAGAACAGCGGTAAGTCTCAAATGAACCTCTTGTGCTGCGGCTGCGTTTTTCTTACCTGCATCGCGCAATTGTTGTAACTGTTGTTGCAATCGATCGAGGTTGATTTTATGCATCAGATTATCAAAATCTGCATAGATAGGCACAAATTGCTCATACAACTGTACATATTTTGGACCTAATTGCTGTTCCTTAGCATAGTTATCTGTGGTGTATCCTTTAGATTTATAGTATGCATCCAGTTCTTCGGCTACCGGTGTGATTTCATTCAATTTTGAAAGCAACTTATCTAGGGGCTCCTTCATTTCATCATAAGGAATACCGGCTTGCTTAGCTTCTTCTAATTCTTTTTGTAACTGTTTAAAGTTCGGTGTATTAAATACAGTTAAATGCTTACCTGCTTTTAAATCATTAATCGTCGGTGTATTCGCATAATCAAACATAACAGCCATGCGATTATATCGGCTTATGGCTTTCACATATTGATTAAATAATTGTACCTGATTCTGTTCCGACCGCTGTGCAATCTCCTTGCGGCTCTGCTCAGTCCCTTGCCATAGTTCTGACATACTACAACCGCTCAAAAACAAAGGTGATGTCAGCGTTAGTGCACACAACACAGCCATTGCCATCCTTTTGCCAAGTGGTTTCATGATGAATTCTCTCCTTTCATCAATATACAGCTTAGTTTATATATTCTAATTATATACCTATTATAAATAATAAGAAATAACTCCTAACAATGGTTTTATACGTGTACACGTGTTATTATGTAAAGGAGAGAATATGAAAGATAAAGATTTACTTAAATAAGGAGGCCCTATGAAGTTTATATACCCTGCCATAATCCACGATGATTCTGATGGTTTCTGGGCTGAATTTCCAGATTTAGAATATACAAGTAGTACGGGCGCAACATTAACAGAACTCGTAACTAATGCACAAGAGGCGATGGAACTGTATATTTTAGGTGCCTTAGAAGATGGCGAAAGCTTACCTACGCCTACATCTATACGTAACTTACCTTGTACGAATACAACCTATCCTACATTAGTGCAAACGGATATTGACCTTGCTAAAAACAGCAAATCTATAAAGAAAACCTTGACCATTCCTGCGTGGCTTAACGATAGAGCCCTAGCGAAAGGTATCAATTTCTCCCAGCTTTTACAAGAAGCGTTAGTAAAGAAAACAATGTAAATTCACATCATTAATTGCTCAGCAAAATTAGAAGTACTGTCCACGCAATAACTGCTAAGGTGAGTAATATGATACAAAGCATCCACAGAATTATTACGAAATAGAGCAATAATTTTAGTACATATAATACATCAAACCATATACTATGACGATCTTCTAATCGCGCCACATATTCGGAGAGATGGCGCACCAAAAACGGAGCTTTCGCATTAGGATTCAGCTTCTTCCAGTACAGCATAATATACGGCGTTACAAAAACAACCTACAAACACTAAGTATGTAAGGAATAGAGGTGTTTCTATATTATGTTGTGACATAAACCCTGACCAGTCCATGACCATTAGACCACCAAGGTATAGAAAAAAACAAACCAATATATAAATCCTACCACTTTTTAAAAATAAGGCGAATCATCTGTTTACTATCCATTGTGACAATCCCATTACTATCAATAATCTAGTCTTTTCGAGTTTTATAAGACTATAATCCTACTAATGTTTTAAATCGCGTATTATTGTGAAAGCGTTCAAAATGATCTTGTTCAGCAGCAACAGACTTTACAGAAGGATCAATTTTGATTGCTTTTTCAAGCCAATCAAGGGCCTTAGTATCATCCCCTTGGTCTGCATAAATGGTAGCAATACCATACACAGACCAAGTATTACTAGGGTCCTTTTCTAATACCTTTTCAAACCATCGTTTAGACTCTTGTAATTGACCTTGTAACTTATAAACCATGGCCATATTATAGTAGTTAGCTACATTATTAGGATCTAAATCATAAGCCTTCTTCGTATCGACCAAGCCTTTAGTGGTATCGCCATTGAGCGCTGTTGCAAAGCCGCGTATAGAATAAGCGTCTGCATTATTTGGATTATCCTTAATAGAAGCTGTTGCCTCCTCGATGGCTTTCGCATAATTACCAGCAGATAAAGCCTGTTTAGCGACAGTTAAGTGACTATCTAGATTAGTCATTTTGCTACTGTCTTGAGTGGATTCACTAGAACTTTTAGCATTGCTTTCTGTATTACCATTATTTGTATTCTGATTTACTCCACAACCACTAATAAATATAAGTAATGCAAGTATAGGCAAAATTCTTTTCATATCATATATTCCATTCTTAAATAATCTCCAAGATGCATAGCATAATAATATAAGAAAAAGGACGAGCTGCCACTCGTCCTTTTTGTTATATTATAGGTAATTTCATACACTCTACTACCTACATATAGTATAACCATATTTATTAGAAAAATAAACACTTAACAATAAATACAGAGACCTTCTTCAAGTTATTGTATTATTTTTTAGCCTTAGAACAACGATCCAATAAGTACGCAACGCTTACGAATGGAATGCCGCCACTTTCACCAAGACCAATTTCACATGTAGAACTGGAACTTACGCCAAGTGTAGCACCGTATTCGGCAACTTCACTAGCAAGGTCTTTTGTAGCACATTTATTAAGTTCTGGTGTGAAGAAACCTTTTTGACCAGCAAAGCCATCACATGCAAAGGATTTGATATTAAATACATGGTCAGAGCATAGACGTGCCAAGTCTTCGATGTATTGAGATTTGCCCAATACTTTGATTTTACATTGTTTATGAACAAGAACGCGTTCATCGCATTTTGTAATATCAAGGCGAGGTACTACGAATTTGCATAAGAATTCAGAAATATCATTAATTTCTAAATCTGGCATATGTTTGAATGCATGGTTAAAGCATGCACTATGGTCGATAACGATTGGATATTTACCATTTTGAGATGCTTTCATCAACGCATCGTGTAAATCTTTTACAGCACGTTCATGTACGTCATCGTAGTTTTCAAAGCTCAAGCCGCAGCAGAGGTTTTCGATATGTTCAGGATAGATAATATCGATTTGAGCCTTATTGCAGAGACTTTCAACAACTTGTTGCAAACTGCGTTGATCATCATAACCTTGGTTTTGACGGAACGCACGGTTCGCACAAGTACTGAAGTATACAACCTTTTCAAAGTTAGTAGGTTTAATGCGGTTTTTCAATTTATAGCGATTAGCCTTAGGTGTTGTTTTAGGTACATAAGGTGTTACGCCAGTTACGCCATGTAAACCTTCAGTGATTTTGGAAATTGCTTTTTGTGTGATAATAGCACCAGCAATGCCTTCAAGGCTTACACCGGCACGGCACATTTCAAGAGTACTGGAGAAGTTGTCGTAAATTTTCTTAGCCAAACCAGGTGCTGGTGGATCGATGCGACGCATGGATAATGCGATTTGTGCAGTATCGATGCTAAGTGGGCAAAGACCTTTACACATGGAGCATGCAGCACAAGTTTCAACACCGAAATATTCATAACCTTTTTTAAGTTCGTTTGCAACAGCGAAATTGCCTTCATTTTCAAGGCGTTTAGTTTCGCGCAACAATGCGATACGTTGGCGTGGTGTCAATGTCAAATTGCGGCTAGGGCAATTCTTTTCACAGAAACCGCATTCCATACAGATTGTGAAAGCATCATCGATAACACATTGTGCTTTAAGATTTTTCTTGTACACATCTGGATCGTCAGTAATCATAACATCAGGGTTCAAGATGCGAGTAGGGTCAAAGATAGCTTTGATACGACGGTTGATTTCGTACGCTTTGCGGCCCCATTCCATTTCGATGAAAGGTGCCACCATACGGCCTGTACCATGTTCGGCTTTCAAAGAACCACCAAAACCAGATACGCGTTCGGACATTTCTTTACCAAATCGCCGAAGTTCTTAGTATCTTTAGGGTCACTGAAATCAGGAGTAATATTAAAGTGAACGTTACCGGACAACGCATGACCGAAGATTACACCACCATCAACGAAATCGTATTTGTGGAATAATTCAGTAAGCATTTCGATGCCCTTAGTAAAGTCTTCGATTTGGAAGCAAACGTCTTCTGTGATAACAGTAGTACCTTTTCTACGTTGACCACCAACGATTGGCAAGATACCTTTACGGATTGCCCACCAGGAATCGTATTCTTTAGGATCTTGAGAATAAAGACTTGGAATAGCTGTTGGAATGTCTTTCAATTGTTCTTTAATGAAAGCCAAGTTTTCATCAACAATTTCTTTAGAATAGCTTTCAGTTTGGAACAAGATAGCACTTGTACCTTCTGGAACTTCACGAACGAAATCAGGTACATTATCTAGAGTTTGAACTGCTTTTAAGGATTGATAGTCCATCATTTCAGCAGCAACAACCTTTTCACGGCCCATATTAGCCAAGGCTACAACGGCAAGAGATGCGTCGTTCAATGTGCTGAAGAACATGAGACCGCAGCCTTTGTGAGGTACATCTTCAACAGTGTTGTACACGATTTCAGATACAAAGCCTAATGTACCTTCGGAACCGATGAACAAGTGATTGATAATATCGATGATATCTTCAAAATCTACAAGGGAGTTCAAACCGTAACCTGTAGTATTTTTGATTTTATATTTGTGATGAATCAAATGAGTCAACTCTTCATCAGCCAAGATTTCTTTGCGCAATTGCAAAATATCTTCAACCATTTGTGGTTTTTCTTTGAGGAATTGATCGATGCTCTTTTTATCGGATGTATCCAAAATGGAACCATCTAATAAGACAACGCGAATAGAGCGAATTGTTTTATAAGAGTTTTGTGCAGTACCACAGCACATACCGGAGGAGTTATTGTTCAAAATACCGCCTACCAATGCTGTTGCAAGCGTTGCAGGATCTGGACCGATTTGCGGTTATATGGTTTCAACAAATCATTTGCATCGGAGCCGATAACACCACATTCACAACGCAATGCTTTGCCATCGTCGATAACTTCCATTTTTTTGAAGCCATCATTACATACGATAAGCACGTCTTCACTGGAACATTGACCAGACAAAGAAGAACCAGCCGCACGGAATGTAAATGGTGTGCCACATTGTTGACACAAACGAATAAGACGACGTACTTCGGATTCGTTTTCTGCTTTTACCACTACTTTTGGTAAATAACTATAACAAGATGCATCTACACCATACGCATAACGGCGCAGACGGTCTGTATAAACACGATCCTTACAAATCGCTTGCGCCTCTTTGGCAAAACGATCATAATCTTTAACTAATATACTCACTTGAAAAGCCTCCAATCCTATCCTTAGGAAAATTTCTTTTATAACTAGTATACGCCGTTCTCATTTCGGTCGCTACCATTATGCATAAATTGTATATGAAATATAAATTCTATAGATACACAATACAAAACACATCTTAGTTGAAAGTTGATTTCATTTACCAAAAAAACAAGTGCATTTCCTAGGAACACACATCAATAAAAATATATGATAACTACTTATGAAAGCCCATATAGGCATTCCCCATCAATAAGCATCTCCATGGGAATCAACCGCTTTATAACATGAATACAGATCTACATCAATATATGAATATTTATGTGAATTTTCCTAGTATCCTGTATATTACACATTAAGAATTATCAATATAAATTAGTTATGCGTTTTAGGAATAGATCTACTGTTTGCTCGATTTTTAATAGTAATCTATTATTATCACGCCTCAATATTTGTAAAACATATAAATGCTTTTGCTTGATTTTGTTTTACAAATTGATATAATATTTGTAAAAAGAGGTGATAATTATGGCTACAACTAATATCAATATACGAGTTGACGAATTGTTAAAAAAAGATGCCGAAGCATTGTTTAATGACTTAGGCCTCAGCATGTCATCTGCTATCACTATGTTCTTAAAATCTGCATTAAATCATGATGGTATCCCATTCGAAGTAAAACGTGCAAAACCAAATACAGAAACAATACAAGCCTTAGCAGAATATGAAACTATGAAAGCTCATCCGGAAAAATACAAACGGTATAGTAGTTTTGCAGAATTACTTAAGGATGTTGAAAATGAAACTTAAGATTGTTGAAAATGCCATATAGAACCAGATTGGCTATTAATTTATCGAAAAGATACAGATGTACTTGAATTATTTCTATTCCGAACTGGAACACATGCAGATTTATTTTAAACAACATATATGGCTATGAAAAACAGCAAAAAGGCTGTAACAAAAATGTGGTAAAACTATTTTTGTTACAGCCCTTTTATATATTTTTCTTATGTTTAGACTATATAGGTACTCTTGTAAATTAGAACAGGCGTGTTCTATTTGTAAAAGCATCATATTTAAGTGCTCTTATAAATTAGAACAGGCGTGTTCTAATTCTAAAAGCCTCACATATAGGCCTCCATATAAATTAGAACAGGCCTGTACTAATTTTAAAAAGCAATGTATATGAATATCTATCCTACTTAAAACAATATCCCAGAGCTAATAATCAATTTAATCGCCAATGCAAATACGCCGATGCTCATAAGTGCCAAGATAGCCTTAGCTCTGAGGCGTTTTGCTATTTGAGCGCCTGCTTGGGCCCCAAATATGGCACCGATACTGGCAGGGATAGCTATGTTAAATACAATATGATTCTCTATAAGATGTGTAATAACACCAACGGCAGTCGACACAGCCAAAATAGCATGACTAGTAGCGGTTGCTAAATGTGTGGGAAATCCCATGATATAAATCAGAGCAGGCACATGTACTAGGCCGCCACCGATACCGAAAATACTAGAGATGAAACCAACGATAACACTAATGGCAATACCGATTGGTTTATTGTATGTCACTTGATCTTTAGTCAAAGATTCTTCTTTACGCTCTCCTTTTCTACCAAAGTTCTTAAAACCAATCAAGAATGAAGCACATAGCATAAAACAGCCAAAGGCAAACATAAATCCATTACCAGTGAACCATCCAGACATACGAGCACCTAAAATAGCACCTGGGAATGTGGAAATACTAAATATAAGTGCAGCGCTAACATACACCTTTTTCTGCCGTAAATATGCTAATGACCCAGAGATGGCATTACACATAACAGAAATAGCGATGTTCCCACAATCATGGATGGAGACCATTCTGGGAACCAATACATAAATAATGGTACAAATACAAGGCCTCCACCCGCTCCAATTATCGTTCCAAACATAGCGGTAAAAAAACCAACTACAATAAAAAATAAATAAAACAAAACTATATTATCAGACATAATCTCACTCCTACACTACCACGTAAAGGACTTTCCATTGTAAAAATACAATAGACATAACTATTCTACAATCACTGTAGATCCATTAGGGATTATAGTAATCGATGCATCCTCGCCCATAATGCCACGGGCGATGCACAATGCTTCATCTAATGTGGACGCAGGCGTCATGTGCATATCGCGAATGACTTGATGGTCGCAATCTTGAGTCACAACGATAATCTTATAGTGATTCAAAATACGCGCTAAAATTTGAATTTTCCATTGGTATGGTTTAGTTTCATTACGAGGTACGCCGTGGATATCATCTAGGATTTTTTGAGGACTTTCCATATTTTTGAAAGCCTCATATAATGCTTGTCCCCCATGTCCTTCTTTACAGGAAGCAGCGATGATGATAACACCGCCATCCTTACAAGAGGCTTCGCCAGCAGTCATACCCTTTACGGATTGATATAGATTTTGGTCAGATGGATATCCACCATTACTTGTGATAACGATATCTGCAGGAATAGCTTTCACAGAGGACAAGGAACGAATAAACTCATATCCTTCCTTATGGGCGTCTACACAATCACCCGCTACAGCCTTGATGATTTCCTTTTTGCTATCGATGATAACATTTAGGATAAACTGCAAATTCGCTTTTCGTGCGGCGTACAACATATCCTTATGGATTGGATTTCATCGATTTTACCGGTTCGAGAATGCTCGCTTTCAATAAATTCAGCACAATGATTAGCCAACACCGTCACCTTGGAGGCAACGCCAGGCAACACGGATTTGCGGCCGCCCGAGAAGCCCGCAAAAAAATGAGGATTAATTAGCCCTTCGGAGATGAGCAATTCCGTTTCTACCGCAAAACGATTGATGACGCACTTGCCGCCAGATGGCAATGTACCAATTTCCACCATATTCGCTGCATCTTCAGAATCATGGTTAATGATGTTTTCAGTCTTAACGAGATCTTCGCCAAAACGATTTACCATCTCTTCGTGAGACATCGGTCTGTGAAAGCCTGTGGCAATTAAAATCGTAATATCAATCGTAGGGTTTACTGCACGAATGCGACGAAGCAAAATCGGCAACGTCACCTTACTAGGCATAGGGCGCGTATGGTCACTCGTAATGATAACCATATTGCGTTTTCCCTTAACCAATTCTTCAAGAGACGGACTGTTAATAGGATGATCAAGAGCCTCCTCTACAAGCTCAGCGGGACTCTTCTCAGCTACATACGCCGCCGCATTAGACACAAGAACCCCCTGCACAAACCGCTCATCAATAGACACATCTACACTTTTATAATCATACGGAAAAGAATACGTCTTCATATCGGCACCTCCTGTTATATAGTAAGTATAACAAAAAAACTCAGAAGCAGCTAAATCGTATTCCCAATCTATAATTGAAGAAATAAAAAAGGTGAGCTGCCTCGAAAAAACGACTTCGGTTCTCTTCCTCTACTGTCTGTAATAATGCAGCCAAATCTTATTTTCAATCTATAGTTGAAGATGCGAAAAAGGTGAGCTACCTCGAAAAAACGACTTCGGGTCCCTTCCTCTACTGTCTGTAATAATGCAGCAAAATCATATTTCTAATCTTAATAGTTTTAAATGACAAAGGACTGAGGTCCTACTAAAAAAACGACTTTGGCCCTGCGAAGGCCGTAGGCCGAAGTCAGACCCGGCCGGTGGAGGCTTTTTTAGTAGGACCTCAGTCCCAAACGTATTTAATACTAATTAGATTGGAAATACGATTTTGCTGCTTTTAATCGTCCTCGTTCGCACGATACTTGTAGTTCATCGCCCGGTTGTAGTTTTACATCGTTTAGAGGCACGATGTATGTTCCATTCCGGCGAATGCTAACGATTAAAGTCCCCTCTGGCAAGTTGAGGTCTTGTAGTTGTGTATCCACATAGGATGCTACTACAGGGACCTTGGTTTGGAAGAAGGTTTGTATATTCTCTAGGTTGCTTTGACCTGTCATGGCTTGTAATAAGGAATCGTAAATAGGTGGTTCTTTTAAGAGTTCTGCCACTAAGTAGGCCACGATGGTAACGATACCGATAGCGTAAATATTGGAAAGCTATTTGTCATTTCAAGAACGAGCAGAATAGCTAAAATTGGTGTTCGCATAGCGGCTGCTAGCATACCGCCCATGGCACAAATAACGAATTGCGGTACAAAATCAGGAGATATTAACCCTGCCGATGAAAGCAGGCTTTCACAAAAGGCACCGGCCGACGCACCGATGACGAGCATTGGCAAAAAGATGCCACCTTGAGCGCCACTGCCATAGCAAAACGTAGTAAGCAAAATTTTTCCCAGCACAATACCGCCTAGGAGCAATACGCCATGAGACTGAAAGGCCAGTTGACCTACAAAATCATTGCCACCGCCCAACAAGAGCTGGGAATCAAAGCCGATAACGGCGACGGTTACAAAGGTAAGCACAAGCTTTAGAAAGCGAGAACACTTGAGCCACTCGAAGAAACGCTTGAAGGCAAATATCATGCGACAAAACAATACACCGCAGAGACCCATTAAAATGCCAACACCGAGGAGGACTGGGAAATAATCAAGCGGCATCCCTGAAGTTACGGAAAATCCGAGGGCCGGCGTTAGGCCAAAAATAGTTACCGTAATGTAGTTCGATATGAGCGTAGCCACGAAGGTAGGAATGACGAGGTACGGATAAAAACTTTTGTGCACCTCTTCAAAAACGAACATGGCGCCGGATACAGGTGCGCTAAAGGCAGCGGTCAGACCAGCTCCAGCTCCAGCGGAGGTAAGAATCCGCTGTTCACGCAATCCAGAGTTCATCCAATAGGACACGATTTTACCGGCAGAGCCGCCAATTTGCACCGCTGGCCCTTCACGGCCCACGGAAAATCCAGCAAAGCCGGTTAGTACGCCACCTATCATCTTGGGAAATAAGCGTACGGTACGGCTTCATGTCAAATAAACCGAGCATTTCCCCTTCAATTTGAGGGATACCGGAACCACCAGATAATGGCGCCCACGTTAACAATCGATCAACAATAAAGGCGAATATGACCATAGAAATGAGCCAACCAATGGCCCATTCCAAAGGAAATATCGCCCATTAGATGCCACCTGATATGCTCAGACTCAAGGATTAAATATCGATAGGCTGCGCCAAAGAATCCAGCGATAATCCCTACTAAGGCCCCTTTAACAATGAGTTCAGATAGTAATATGCGATTCATCGACATATCTGCCAAGGTAGAGCTGCGTTTATTTAGTTTCCATAGTTTCATGCATTCTCCTCCTCGTGGAAAATATATCGAACATCAGTCTAATCTATGTAGGATTCTCTAAATGGACGGCAATAACGATTTCTCTGTCATCCGTTCTAAACGAAGTTTCTCCGCTACATACGTATCAGTATATTTATAACTAGTATACTTTCCGTTTCCTACTTTTTCAAGAATTCCCTTATTGAATAACTTCATAATGAGCCGATACGCCTGCGGTTTAGAAATACCTAGTGCATTGGCTACGTCCGTACGTGTCACTTGATCAACAGCATTGAGCAACGAATGGAAGGCTTTAATATATGGATTTCCATAAGTCGGCGTAACATCATATACTTGTGAGGTTCCATGTAATCGATATACATAATCAGCAGTATTCAAATAATACAACTGCTTACCATCCATATCGATCGATTGGATAATATTCATCTTTAATAATTGTTGAACATTCATTTCACAGATAGCAGGAGATAACTGACAATCATGGATAATATCGTCCATACTAGATTGTTTGAGTTTACGTATACTATACAAAACCATTAACCCTCTTAAGCTAAGTTCCATATTGGACTTGACCTGATTTTGTACAATTAGGGTAACAAAATTATCATCTACGGGTGCCTTATCAAAAACAACGCGCACATAAGTACTTGTAGACTCGTCATATCGAGGTACCGGACGCCCTGCAAATAGTGATGGTTCAATAATTTTATCCACACCACGCCCCGTCTTTTTCAGCCAATCCGATTCGTTTGAAAGCATCGGCTAATGCGGTATTACGACTACGAGGTTCTGCAAACAATACGGAATTGGGTGTAATCCCTGCATAAAATCGCCAGGACTCGTGATTGATATTTGCTCATCGTTAATTTCAACACGAATGCGCCCTCATTTCTGTGTAATCCCTATGAGAATAAGCATTTACTAATGCCTCTCTAAAAAGAAATAGGATCTATATCCATCAATCGAACAGCAACCGGACCAGGAAATAGCTCCGTCATCATATTGACTAAATCTAACGATTCAATACAGCGCTCAATGGCCTGCAGTGCAGGGATATGCTCTGATACATTCCTAATTAATTTAGTGCCTTTCATCATGGTGAAAGCAGACTCTGCAGTCGGTATTAAATCCCTGATTCGCTCGCCTTTACCTAGTAGTATCAATCCAGCCATTGTTGGGTGAACGGTATCATCTACGGTTTGTACTAATTGTAAGGCTTGCGCTAATTTTAAATTATCCAGCTCAAGTAGCGACTGATCTCCTCTATACTTAGAAATCATGGAGCGCATTCTTTCAAACTCAAGCAAGGACAAATCATCAAATGTCGCATCTAACACCGGATAGGCCGACACATCTAGACCATAGGCATTTACCATATAACGCCGAATATCACGGAGAAACATCGGGTAATTTTCTGGCGTGCCATCCCCTTTTAACCGACGTTGTAATGCCCGTCCACTCGACGTATAAATCAACTCATAACTCTTTGGAACCGCAATACTAATAATAGGTTTTGTAAAACTGTACATAATATCTGTACTAACAGAAACATTAGGTACCGTACGATTAAAAATCATAGCACTTAACCCCGCTGTAGACTGGTGGTTTTTATGCACGCCCGTAATCGTCCCATCATCCTCTACGCCAATATATATTGTACCACCCTCTGTATTTGCCAATGCTACAACGGCCTCAACTATTGTTTCTTCTGAAAGTTTCTTAACATCACTTTTAAATTCCGTTCGCAAATCTTCAATCAACCCTATATTTTCTGTATTCTTTGTATGCCCAGTATGCTTCATTTTCACACCTCCTGACCTCTTTACTCACAGTATATCCTTATATTTACATAATGTAAATATCTTACTCACGAATTCGTGAGTAAAAAAACAGCATCTATATGAGTAATGATTTACCATATAGATGCTGTACCATATTGTTATTGATTACACTTAATTAGAATATAGATTCATAAATACCAATGATTTCATCAATGGTTACATCTCGTGGATTGCCAGGTGTACATGCGTCGTTGAAAGCAGATTCTGCGAGGAATGGAATATCTTCCCGTTTCACGCCAGCTTCGCTGAGGGATTTAGGAATGCCTACATCATCGGCTAGTTTTTGGATAACGTCGATGGCTGCATGACGGTAGGTGCTTTCATCCATAGCATCCACATTAGGCACGCCCATAACGCGCGCAATTTCACGGTATTTAGCACCTGTTTCAGGGGCATTAAATTTAAGAACCGCCGTAAGAAGCATCGCACAAGCCTTACCATGAGGGATGTCGTACACAGCACTCAATGGATGGGCCATAGAGTGAACGATGCCAAGGCCTACGTTAGAGAAGCCCATGCCCGCAATATATTGGCCTACGGACATCGCTTCGCGACCTGCATATTCGCCAGCCACTGCGCTGCGCAAGGAACGGCCGATGATTTCGATAGCTTTCAAATGAAGCATATCTGTTAATTCCCAAGCACCTTTCGTAATATACCCTTCTACGGCATGAACGAGAGCATCCATCCCCGTAGAAGCACATAGGCCGGTTGGCATGGATGCGGACATATCAGGATCGATTATGGCGATAATTGGAATGTCATGCGGGTCTACGCAAACAAATTTGCGGTTCTTTTCCACGTCAGTGATAACATAGTTGATGGTAACCTCTGCTGCCGTACCGGATGTAGTAGACACAGCGATAATCGGCAAGCAAGGATGTTTTGTAGGCGCCAAGCCTTCAAGACTACGCACATCGCTAAATTCAGGATTTGTCATAATCGTAGCAATAGCCTTACTCGTGTCGATAGCACTGCCACCGCCTACAGCAACGATCACATCAGCACCAGCCGCCTTACAAGCAGCCACACCAGATGTTACATTTTCAATGGTTGGATTCGGCTTAATATTGTCATATACATCGTAAGTAATGCCTGCCGCATCAAGCAAATCCGTAACCTTCGTAGCAACCTTAAACTCAAATAAATCAGGCGTAGATGTAACGAGAACCTTTTTAAAATGGCGATTCTTAATTTCGTTTACAATCTCCTGAATCGCACCTTGCCCAAAATACGACGTGCCGTTCAACATAATTCTCCGGGACATATACTTCACTCCTAACGAATAAAAAATAAACCGATAGAGAATAACTATACTTAGTAATTCTCTATCGGTATCAAAAAGTCCTGTATGAGGGGATAAATACGTTGTTATGAATACACTATATACTATGGATTAACCTAGTATTTATAAACCATGGCTCATCTTCATAAGCAATATCCGTTTCACCGATGCATCAAGGCGTTCCTTGGAGATGGTTCCGTCTTTGACGGCTTTCATAAGCCCATTATAGGCCTCTTGCATATGTTCATACTCATGGCATACGAGTAAAATGTCACTGCCAGCTTGGATGGATTGAACAGCCATATCACCGAAGGTATAGTGTTTGGCAAGGGCGCCCATGTCCATATCATCGGTAACGACGACGCCGTTATAGCCCATATCTTTACGAAGCCAATCAGTGATGATTTTCTTGGATAAGCTAGACGGATGATCAGGGTCGATTTGTGGATACATCGCATGGGATACCATAATCATATACGTATTCGGTTTCGACTGTTTAATAAGGTCTACAAATACCTTTGTATCCTCAGCGAGTAACGCATCTTTAGACACAGGCACCACGCTAGTGTCTGCATGTAAATCTACATCGGTTTTACCAATGCCAGGGAAATGCTTGTACGAATACCATAAGCCAGATTCGTCATAAGCTTTGCCTACCGCACCTGCAAACTTCACGACTTGGTCGGGATTCGTACTATATGAGCGACCATAGGTTAATCCCAAGTCCGCATCAGGCGCAAAATTAATATTAAATCCAAGGTCCTTAAGTTCAGTCCCTACTTGTTTGGCTAGATTTGCTGCATGGTCAACAGAACCTTGACCCAGCTCTTCTGCAGGGGGCACCTTAATCAACTTGTCCTCCATACGCGCCACGGCGCCGCCCTCTTGGTCGATACCGATGAACAATGGCGTAAGTCCCGCACTTTTACCGGCCTTATTAATATCGGTAATGAGCGTTTTCACCTGCTCCTTACTCTCCATGTTGCGGTCGAACAGGATAATGCCACCCACTCGATATTCATTGAGCATAAATTTCGCATCATCATTCAAGGTTGTGCCGTGAATACCAATCATCAACAGCTGGCCTACCTTGTCTGCATCGGACATATTAGCCACAAGCTTATCTACCTTTTCTTCTGGTGAAAGCTCACTCTGCACCACCGATTCATAGGTTATAGGCTCTGCCTTCTTGGCAAAGGGATTATGAAATGCGCAACCTGATGTGAGTGCTAAAGCACCAATCATAGTCGCTGCTACTATACGTCGTAACATATTAACCTCCAAGTATAATTTATAATGCTTATAGTATATCATCTTCGACCATGTTATATGTACTTAACAAAACAACCTTTTCTATGATATACTAAACTATATCGTAAAGTTTCGATGTAATTTAGTATATAATGACTCGTGTGAGTCAAAGAGGAATATATGGAATTTGAAAATAACCAAGTACCAGAGGCAATTCTGGACAAATTAACAAAGGTGTGTACATGCCGTAGCATTACACGCAAAACGATTAAAGAGGCCATTTTTAATGGGGCTCATACATTTCCAGCTGTCAAAGAAGCGACTCGAGCAGGCACTGGTGCCTGTGGTGGCAAAGGCTGTGGCCCGCGCATCGTAAAATTACTAGCGGAACTAAAAGAACAAGGTCGCATTTAACATTATCCCTTGTTTTAAAATAGAACAGGCCTGTTCTATTTTACAGAACCTCATATAGGGCTCTTTAGAATTAGTACAGGCCTGTTCTATTTTGCAGGACCTCATATAGGGCCCTTTCACCTAAAACACAAAAGCTATTAGTTGATTATATACAATCAACTAATAGCTTTTTACGTTTAAAGGGCTGTTTTATCGGATTATAGCACCAAGTTAACGATACTTTCAAAACCACCAAGAATCGATTTTTGCAAGGGCACAAAGATGTGCGAAGCAATCGGTGAATTTAATATAACGATTAAGATGAGTAAGGGAAACCATGCTAAATCGTGCTACATGAATTTGCCATTTAAGAGGCAAGAAGTTCATCAAAATATGGCTGCCATCGAGTGGTGGTACAGGCATCAAATTTAGGATGGCAAAGTTAATGTTGTACACGACGATGAGAAACAATACGAGGTACAAGGAGTCATTGCTCAATAGGTTCGCTGCTTCCAGGCATCGCATAACAACGTAGCCGATAAAGGCCATCACAAGATTCGCCATAGGCCCTGCGATGGATACAATCATATCATCGGTCCGCGGGTCCTTAAAATTGGTGGGATTTACAACAACTGGTTTGGCCCAACCAAATCCACCTATAATCAAGGCCAAGGATCCAATGAGGTCAAGGTGTACAAAAGGGTTCATCGTAAGGCGCCCCATCATACGCGGTGTAGGGTCACCCAGTAAATCCGCCGCCTTAGCGTGGGCATACTCATGCCCTGCAGCAGCAATGATTAGCGCCGGAATGGACGCGATAATCATAATTAAACTTAATCCAGAAAGAATCATACTACTCCTTGTTATCTAATAGCACTTGGCTACTACATCATGTATTGATTTATTTCCAATTCATTAATTGGCTTCTCATTTATTGATTTGTGTTCCATTTATTGATTTGCTTCCCATTCGGCAAAGCCCGCATTAATGCAAGACAATGCATTCAACACACGAGGAAAGCCAATATACGGCACACATTGGGAGGCAATGCTAATCAGAAATCTCTTATCATTTCCTACGTTCAAATTACCAATGACATGCGCCTTAAGCTGCGCTTCACAACCGCCTTGCGCCATGAGAAAACAAAAGGTAATGAGCTCGCGTTGTTTAGTGCTAAGCCCTTTACGAGTATAGTAATCGCCAAACATATTGGCTAACCATTTATTGATATGACGCGTATCTTCAGGTCCCGATTGGTAAAAGTTATGCATTCCTTCGCCCCAGATTTCCACTTGCTTTTCGATGCCCTTTTCAAGGCGATTTTCACTGGTAATCGTGCTGCGATGTGGGTTTTGAATTTCTTCATCTCGGTAATCGAGTATCTTATTAGTAATCTTAAAGAACGGACGCACCTTCCCGATGCCAAGATACGGTACCGCTTGATAAATAAGTTCCACGATTTCATCGGGAATGACACCAAAATTTAACGCAGCTGGCATCATCAACGAGTATTCATCTGTAGCACCTACCCCAACCAAGGTAGCTAAAATGGCCAAGAAACGGCTATGCGCTGCTACATTACAGCCATCCTCTATAATAACCTCGTGAAAGGCAAAGTTTTCAAATAGATCTTCAAACTCAGGGTCTATATATCCTGCTGGCGATGCAATATCGGGGAACATGCGTTCCGTATAGGCCTGCGCAAATTCAGATTTTGCCATCCTTACCTCCTAAAATAATTGCTAAGCTTCACCTAACATACAATCTATCAACATCATAATTATATGATATCTATACATTCATATATATACAACAATGGTGAAAGCCCCTTATAAAGAACTTTCACCATTATACGTATCATTATAAGTATTTAATTATTATGCATGAACGTTTACAGTTGCAGGAACAGCATTTACATCAGGGAATGCAAACTCTGTGCCATATACTTCTTTCCAAGCAGCTTTGAACATGTTGAATTCGTTTGTGCCAGGATTGATTTGGTACAATTGACCATCTGGAGCAAAGCGATATACAGTGTGCAAGCTAGGATGCACAATATATTTGAACAATGTAGCTTCGCCGTATTGGTTGTTATGCATATTTACTACATTAATACCGAATACATAGTTGCGGCTACCATCAATCAAATTAAATTGAGATGCTTTGTCAAAGTAGTAAGTTTCTGTACCGTTAGCACTGTTTGGCACTTCTGGGTAATTTTCCAAACCGTTCCAGTTAGCAGCGCTAGCTACGGAACCAACTAATAATGTTGCTGCAAGAGCAAATGTAGTAACTAATTTCTTATTCATAATGTTCGCCTCCACCCTAAACGGGTAACACTAGGTCTACTCCCAATGACCCAATAATACAATATCTAATTAAATTATATCATATTTATCGTTTAATATCTTCAGGATTGATAACACCATGCGCTGCATCAATGGTATCTAATAATTTATTAAGCAACTTTCTCAATTCAGCAGCTTCATGAACAGTAAACTTCTTGCGTGCTAGCTACTAGTTTCTTAGGCACATCGATAGCGTCCTTGCGAAGTGTATGGCCTTCTTCTGAAAGAGTAACCATTACCACCCGTTCATCATTACGACTGCGTTTACGTTTTAAGAACCCTTTTAGTTCTAATTTCTTAAGCAACGGCGTCAATGTACCAGAATCAAGGCGCAACACTTGCCCTAATTCCTTCACGGATAATTCACCATATTGCCACAATGCCATCATGACAATGTATTGAGTATATGTCAAATTCAAAGGTTCCAAATGCGGACGATAAGCATTTACGATTTCCTTAGCTACTACATACAAAGGAAATCCCAATTGATTTTCCAACATTAAATAATCATCTTCTGGAACCTCTGAAACGCGATTATAACCTGCTAATGTACCTATTTTTGCCATTAACTAGCCCTCCATTACACACACATTAATATTTCTAAAATAATTGTACACAATTTTCCATTAAGCGGTCAATACATCTTTGTAAATTCTTCAGCAACTTATAAGCTCATAGATGAGGGGGAAAAATGACACGCTACTGCGCAAGCGGAGCCCGAAGTCATTTTGCCCCCTCATCTATTCCACACAATAAGTGCTTTAAGAATTTACAAAACTGCATAAAGCAAGGGTCTGTCTCCGCCCTGCGGGCTCCACAGGGCCAAAGTCGGCTTCAAAACACCCACACATCCGCCATGAACGCTAATCTATATTTAGCTAATCGCAATATAGCATTTTACATTAGAATCCATTAGGAATTTATAAAGATTATAAGGAAAAGGGTGCATGGGATTGCACATCAAAAACTCATTTTCGATGTGCAACCTCATGCACCCTTTAGTATTAGGAATATATTTATCCTTAATTATGATATAAATTTGTATGAGTTGTTTTTTCATCTACAGCAGCCATATCAACGAGCATGGTCCAGGTTAAAGCTTCTTGCGATACGCTATTCCAATGGATGGGCATAACAGGCATAGATACTACGTCTGAGTGATCTAGTGTGTTCATTGCCTTTTGTATTAGTTTCGTATGATTGACAAACCAATCTTTTATTGTGCTTCGCGTTGCCATAGTTGCCTCCAACTAAACTGTATCATTAGTAATAGTATTACCAATTTATATCTATACCCCCATAGGTATTTACTATTATCTATACTATATACCCATATAGGTATATTTGCAAGTGTATTTTCATTTTTTTATTCTAAAAACAAAAAGGGCCGCTTACGCGACCCGTTCATATATAATTTTTAGTCAATATAGGTTACCGGATTTCCTTTGATGTCAAGTTCTCTGCGGTTTAGTCCATTTGGCAAGTCTGGATAGCCGATGGCAAGGCTTGCATATACTTTTTCATCATCGCCCATGCCAAGTTCGCGAAGGCGTTTGATTATGCGTTCGTTGTCTTGTAGGTGACGTAATTGGTTCACCCAGCAGGATCCCAAGTCTAGTTCGTTGCAGGCAAGCATCATGTTTTCCATAGCTACAAGCTGTATCAGAGAAATTATTGGCTAGCACAGGTTTATGAGCCAATACGATGAGCACCGGTGCATTGTAGTGGAATACAAATTTGCCCTCTTTGGACATTTTAATAATGTTCACCATGTATGGTGGCGTTTGTTCCGTTACTTCCGTCTTGCCATACTCTTCTTGAACAAGGGTTACTAGTTCTTTCAACACATCCGGATTGGTAATGACCATAAAATGTGTAGGTTGTAAATTGCCACCTGTTGGCGCGCGACGACCTGCATCGATAACGGTGTCGAGCAATTCTTGTGCAACCGGTTCAGGTTTGAATTTACGTGTACTATGACGTGTTTTTATGCATTCTAATGTATTCATGATAAACCTCCTTTTGAGAGTATTCTACTATGAATTATTGATTGCTTACAAGTTTTCCTATATATAGATTATTGATTACTTACAAGTTTGCCTACATATGGATTTCTGTCTTCGTCAGAATTGGTTTTATATTTCCAAGACAATAATAATGCCGAGTTAAGTACTACGAGTAAGCTTCCCCCATTGTGTACGAGGGCGCCCCATACTGGTGAAAGCGTACCAATCATGGCTAAGATAATGGCAATACCATTCAGAATGAGGGCAAAGCTTAGGTTAATTTTAATAGTGCGCATCATGTGTTTGGATAAAGCTAGATAATTACTGATTTTATTAACTGTATTCTATTTTTGCATGTGTTTATTACACAAATACATGAGCAGTTATTCATGTATCCTATCCATCGTATTCTTAATGCTCACACTTGGAGATAAAAGCCAATAGACATATATATGTGTCCTACAAAATAGAACAGGCCTGTACTAATTCCAATGAGCCCTATATATAGTTCTGCAAATTAAAACAGGCCTGTTCTATTTCTAATGAGCCTTATATATGTTCTGCAAATTAAAACAGGCCTGTAGTAATTCTAATGAGTACCATATGTGGTTCTACAATTTAGTACAGGCCTGTTCTAATTCTAAAAAGGACTTACTGATGTCTAATAAATTAAAAATCGCGACTAGTTGATTAGAAACTAATTTGATATGTACCCATTTTCCTGGACACATATTATTTACTAGCCTAAACACATGGATGCTTCCCTGTATTTTACAGGGGGCATCCATTTTGTTTTTTTCTGAATCCTTTTATCATTATAATAGTTGATGTATTCTTCAATTGCCCCTGCAAAAGCATTGAATGATGGATATTCCATTTCACAGCCATAATATATTTCCGTTTTCAACCTACCGAAAAATGTCTCCATTACAGAATTATCATAACAGTTTCCTTTTCTAGACATAGACTGAATAATTCCATGTTCTTTAAGTGCGTTCCTAAAATATTTATGTTGGTACTGCCATCCTTGATCAGAGTGAAAAATCAACCCTGAAAGATTAGGATACTTTTTGAAAGCTCTATCTAACATACGAGAAATCTGTTCTAAATTAGGCCTTAATGCCAAGTCATAGGAAATAACCTCATTCGTATTCATATCTAAGATAGGTGATAAGTAACACTTTCCCCATGGAAAGTTAAATTGAGATACATCAGTAGTCCATTTTTGAAATGGAGCTGTTGTACTAAAGTCTCTATTGATAATATTATCGGCTATTTTGCCTACTTGACCTTTATAAGAGTGATATTTTTCTTTTGGTCTCTTTCCTGCGAGTCCCATGACTTTCATAAGTCTTTGTACTCGTTTATGATTGACTATAAAACCTCGATTAAGAAGTTCTTGATATACACGACGCACACCATACCGTCCCTTATGCTCTGTAAAAATCTTTTGGATTTCCTCTTTAAGTTGTATATTTCTTTCATCTACAAAATCCACTTTAGAGAGCTCAAAATAATAGGTGGATTTGGCCATTCCCATAGCTTTTAAAAGATATTTTAGTTGATATCCTTGCTTTCGGAGTGTTTTGATAATCGCTGCTTTTTCGCCTTGAGACGCGCAGCTTCCTTTTCTTCTCTCAAGGCAATCTCTTTTTTTATGACTTCATTTTCAGCTTTAATATAAGCATTTTTCAGCTCGTAAGCGAATGAGTTCCTCGTATTCACTCTCATTGAGTTGTCTAGGGTGAAATATTCTTTGTTACTTTCATGTCAGAATCCTTTGGTCGTCGCCCTTTAGGCTTATTGATAAGACCATTGTATCCCAAAGTCTTGTATTTATGAACCCATTGATATAGTAGACCACTATTAATTCCAGCAACAATAGCTACGGAACGTAAAGATTCCCCAGCTAATACTTGACATACTAACTCATATTTATCCTCTGTAGACCAATCCTTTTTTTACTCCATAAAAGCTTATTAATATCTGGACCATGCAACTCCTCTTGTTTAGCCCAATACCTTATTTGTTCATGAAAAGAATGAGGCGATACTCCATTTGGTGTTTCGGGCCATTCACCTTGATAGAATAATTCTATTGCTTTCTTTTTAAATTCATAACTATATCTCATGAAAATACCCCCTTTACTGCGTGTCCAGTAAAGGGGGTACATATCAAATTAACTAGTCGCGATTTTTCTATTTCTATATTTATATAAGGATTCCACAATTCCCTATATGGATTGATTATACTTGCATGGTTGCCCAGGTGAGTACATCATAAATAAGTGCTACAACAACGGCCATAGCTAATTGTCCACCGATATAGACAGGCACGAGGTATATAAAAAATGCCCATAAGGCACCGATAATTTTCATCCATACGGCCCCAAGTTGTTTACTTTCAACCCAAGCCACAAAACGATCTAGAGGGCTAACGATTTTTAAAATCCATCTAGGAACGTCCTTATCTGGATTACACGCTGGCAAATATAGCAATACTAGGGGCAATACGATGGCATCAATGGTAAGTAATGTGGTTAGCGTTAAAGAAAACCAGTCAGGTTCTCCCTCCCAGGTCACAGGATGCGAATAAAAACGAAGCCCCCACAAATAGGCTTTGTATACGATATACGGTTCTAACAGCCATAGTAGGGGCTTTGTAATATGCATAATAAACACTCTCTCTAAATTATAAATAGTATATTAATTATAGCATATTTTTTACATTTTAAATTGTGTACTTCTACGCACTTGTATCTTTTTTAATAACATTCGCGGATATTTTCCGATGAGTCTAAAAATGAGGCTGTTAATTACAGCCCCATTCTATTATTCCACAACGATCGTATTATCTCGTCTCACTGTTTCAAGCATTTTAGATCGCACTGTAGATTCTGTATCGAGTTTGTGTTTTCCACCGTACCAAGCCATATCGGCACCGGCAAGGCGGAACATGATTTTGCCATAGGCACTACCGGAAGAGTGTTCTGGTTTATTGAACCCCATATCAATAGATACGCGCGGTGTCAGTTGCAGTTCGGTACCAAGTCGCAATCCGTTTTTATCAGCACTACGGTCCAGAGTCCAATGATAAGCTTCTCCATAGATGCGAGCCCAGCGCGCATTTTTAAAGGTTTTTCCATAGGACACGGTATAGCCATCGGTAATACGTTCCAATGCACCATTGACCATATGTTCATCACTCATACCACGATAATAGTTGAAACGGAACTCGCTTTCACCAGAAAGATACTCAAGACCAGCACTCATGCGTCTATGTTGGCCCTTGAAACGGTGGTCATAAAACAGGTTCGCGCCATGCAAATGATGGTCATCACTGCTGATATGGCGATAGCCAAAACCGCTGTTAAGGGTCGTACCAACGTCCGCAGCGCGTGCCACGGAACCTTGGGTAAACCAAACTTGGCGGGATTGGTCGTCATAATGGCCTATAGGCTGCACCGTTTCTGCGCTGTAGAGGGGGGCTTCCAATCCTTCTGAAAGCTAAGCGCCACGGTGGTTCGTTTCATCCATGCTTTACCATTGGTATGCATATCATTGTTGATATTGGATACAGCCACTGCATTGATAGCGGAATTCACCGCATCAACATTAGAATACCGCGTCGTTTTACGCTCTGTTGTATCCATTACCAATGGTCCGTTTTCACCAATCTGATGGTCCGGCAAATAGGCCGGCGAAATATGAAATTCCTCAGTATTCACTTGTCCATTTTTCGTAGATGGCGCCGTATCACTGGCCCACACAGTAGGAGCTAGTAATACCCCACACAACACATACACTAAAAATCGCATATACACTCTCTCATATCTTACGTTCACGATTCATTAATGAAAAACTAATGAAATATCTATTAGTATACCGAAAAACTGTATATGCTGTCAAAAAACGACTGTAACAACATGCATTTACTGCGCATGCTATTACAGCCGTTTATAATAGTAATCAGAATATGGGGTACGATGTCATTCAGCTAATTACAAATTTAGTGCTTCCATCCATTCTTTTTCTTTAAAGCCTACCAAGACCTTATCTTCTAATACCAAAATTGGACGCTTTACGAGCATGCCGTTGGATGCCAACAAAGCTAATTTTTCCTCTTCGCTAAGACCTGGCAACTTATCCTTTAATTGTTGCTCACGATAAATCAAGCCAGACGTGTTAAAGAACGCTTTCAAATCCTTACCAGATTGAGGATACCATGTAGCGATTTCCTCAGCTGTAGGATTTTCAGATTTAATATCACGGTCTGTGTACTCAATATGATGATCATCTAAGAACTTCTTTGCTTTTTTGCACGTTGTGCATTTTGGATATTCTACAAATAACATAGGAACTCCTTTATCTACATATAACATTAAGAATCATTATTCATATGTATAGTGTAGCAGATACATCGATTAATTTCAATTTATTGTTTTATATATCATCTGTTGGAATAGCGCTACACCGTTCTATTGACTGCAACGTTTCAAGTAAACGACTATTTGTTTGAGCCTCACGTAAATCAAGATCCATTTGAACTCTCAAGAAAAAACCATTAGACATGCCAAAATATTTACAAAGCCGTAAATCCGTATCAGCAGTAATTCTCCGTTTATCATGTAAAATTTCTTGAATTCTAGACACAGGTACTTTAATATCTTTTGCTAGTCGATATGCCGTCAAGCCAAGTGGTTTCATAAATTCTTCTTTTAACATCTCACTAATTGTTGGAGTAGGAATATAATTTCATAAGTATAACCTCTTTAATGGTAATCCACAATTTCAACATTATAAAAACAATTTATATCTTTTACTTGAAAGCAAATCCTATACTGATTATTTATCCTAAGACTATATTGCTCTATTCTATCACCTTTTAACAATTCTAATCTATTACCAGGAGGCCATCGTAAATCATTAATCGAGGCAGCATTATCTAACAAAATTAATTTTCTCAATGCTAAATGTTGAATAGAAAGAGAAAACCGTTTAGTAAATAATTGATGATAAATTTTTTCCGTGTCCTTATCCTTGAAACTAATAATCATAGAATATTTCTCCTTTATTATACCTGTTATACAGGTATAATTCAATATCACTGCATATTTCACAGGTAAATATATAAAACTAAACTACGATGATTTATTCTATAAAGATTTTCTACACGGATAATCTCAACACCTGCCTATGACACTAATAGTCACCTCATCTTATAAAAAATCACTTAATTATCGCTTATGATAATCTTCGTCACTTTGCTCCCATTATGTTCAAAGAATATACCGCGAATGTTATCGCTATTATATCTAAGATATCCATAGAACCACCGGTTATTAAAGTCGATAAAATCAGGGCGTCCATAGACATCCATAACCTTTTTCAAGGTGTCGCCAACGGCAATGCCTCGAGTAGTTACAGCATCGCGATTGCTTACGGTTATATACCATACGATAGGTCTGCTATCTTGCATCAAGGAATGTCCGAACTTAATGCCTCCATAGGTAAGCTCATCACTTTTTTCACTAGTCGGCTGACCAAGACTGGCCTTTACTGCATCAAAAGATGCACCAAGGGACACACCTGCAATTTTCATATCTTCAGCAGGCAAATAGGCCCCTATGACCTGACCAGGTCTATAATGACGATATTGGTCTGCCTTTGGCCAACTTGATGAAAGTTTAGCATTACTTGTTTCTAAACGATCCATGGCTTTACTCAACCAACTGGCATCAGCAACAGAACTCATATTGCCAGCCAGTAATACAGCAATACCCAAACTAAATACTATAAATTTTGTTCTCATCATTCTCTCCTAGTCTCTCAAAACTATAAATTAATATAATCTTATTGATTATAAAGTGCTATTTTCTTCATATACGAAGGAATATAAACCGAATTTGCTTCTAACTGCTTCTTATAGGTCTCGTCTACTCTCCATTGCGGTTCCTTTTGAAGTGTTCTTGTATTATCAAAGTCTACATATTCAATCATATCTCTCAACTGTTTATGATTATATAAGGACATACTTTCATCATAAAGAATTCGATAACTATAACCATATACTGAATCTTTTATATAGTGTCTCAAGTACGAGTTACCTTTGGTTATTTGACGATCAATCAAGAATCCTGGCAAGCCATTATTCCATACAGTAGCATATTGTGTAGGCATATCAAGGTCGCCATATTTATCCAAAAACCACAGTATTTGAGGTCTGGCGCTAGAACGATCTATATTATCTTTCTTAAATACATGACGTATAACACGAATCGTGATTCCCTTATCTTCATAGGTTCGCACCTCATACCGACCTTCTTCTATAGTTTGACTAATCAATTTAGCGGTTTTGGGAATACGATACGTAAAATTACCCCAGCTTTCAGCCTTAGAATAAGAATCCAATCCCACTAGCGATTCAATAGACGGAATAATATAATTACTCATAACTACTTCAGCAGGTCGATTTTGAAACGGATCATTCTTCGTCACAGAACGACCATATGTAATGCCATACGTATGGTTGGAATTAGACGGAGTGAATTCAGTATACATCACATGTTCTTTAGCATCCGACACGAATTTCCAAGAGGTCTGTTTTAAATTGTCATATATATACTTTCCATGCTCATAACCCTTTATTTGCTTACTATGAGGAGGACCTACAAGCAAAAATCCAGTAAGACTCCGAACAGCATATAATGGTCCTTTTTCTGTATTCGACGTAATTACATCACCTCGAATACTAACATCAGGCACAGAGAAACGAATCGCATTGGCTTTGTCATGCACCAAAACAACAGTAGATTGTGAAAACTCTGCTAATCTAACAGCTTTATCATATCCAGGTTTCTCTTGATTAATTTTTGCTATCAATGAATCTGAGGCTCTCGGATGAGACTTAACATACGCCACATATGCGTCTACCTCCTTAACAGCCGGCTCATTGATATGTGAATAATTTTCATAGGCATTTGCAGAAATTTTCCTGTCTGCACCAGGTACAGGAGGTTGTCCTACCGGTACCGCTATCTCTACGGCATTAACATTCGTAGTGAAGCTACTGCCATCGCCATCATAAATAAACTACGCCGCATCATACTTTATCCTCTTCTCTCAACATAAAATAAGCACAATACTTCTTAGTATAAGTATACTATGCTAAGAAGCACTGTGCCTATTGTTTTATGGTTTATTCGTATTTGACGATATATATGCTCTTTTTATGCCCATACGCACGGTGTTTTCAGTAAGTTCTGAATCATATTGTGCCCTGCTATGACGGTCAAAACTGATGGAGGACAATAGGTAAATTCTGGGTCTGGCACAATCGTTTTGATGTAACAATCTTGTGTTTCCATAAATGATTTATATGTATCGAGTGAAAATAGTCCATAGTTACCACATAGTTCCCATCTATCTTTAGCGAGAAGGGCCAAAAATTCATCGGCATGTGGGTCATATGCAATGTTAGGTGAGGTGCTTGTTGTTAGCCCCGTATCACTATTAGTACATGGAGAAATATGATACATATACCCTCTTGGTGTGATGCAAAGCATCCAAGGAATTGCTCTAGTCATAAGGATCCGTTTAAAAACGCCAAATACTTCTTGTAATCTTGATTTTCGCACATACAGAGCATAAAAGGTTTCCCTATATTCCGTTGGATCATCAGGCGTATCGAGATAGGTTTGTTCCACTATATCAACTGGTACATTGCATATATTGGCGAGGTCTTCAATTGAATGGCGCCATATTCCTCTACGTACTAACTCAATACGCGTTTTTGGGAATAGTAAAATATATTCACTGCCAATATAATCAGATAAAGCACCAAAATGAGTGCCATCTTGACGATTAAACTCAGGGAATTGCATACGCCGATAATCAGCGTCAATGCCCGTACAAGCATAGCTTTCACCTAAAACAGTGCTGCCATAGGTCTCAATCTGCTGAGGGTCCCAAAGTCCTAAATCATCGCCATACCGCATCTTACCATGATCATACCGAAGCATCTTGGTGTGCCCCGTAGGCGATACACAGAGCACGCAAGAATACCCATATTGCTGCGTGTGCCAACCACCCACACTGTGCCAATCTACAATCCTATCCTCAGGCCATGCAAACAAGGTCATCTCCACAGGCTGCTGTCCATGTACGCCATTCACAAACGTCGTGCCATGAATCGTATGCTTATACCAATTTCGACCGATCATATAGTGCCATGTCAACGGCGGCGTCGGACCACGTTGACCAACAGGATCACTAATCACGATGAGCATACCCATCCGCGCTTGCGATAGGGTCTAACGATATCATTAATTTGGCGCACTAAACCTTGATTCATAGGACATCCCCCTTTTATCTTACTAATCTTGATGAAAGCTAACGCTATTTACACCTTTAGTATAAACGGAAGTATGCGTAAAATTTTGCGCATTATGACATAAGAACTCATTACTGCTTAAACTATGAGAAAGTTATATAATTATACTTAATAAAGAGAATCTATGTATTGTTATAGCTCCTATAAAAAGGAGCATGTAAGCAGGAGAAGCTATTATGCTAAAATTACCACTCATAGTGGGTGCTTTCATCATGAGCACTATACTGTCGCCAGTAGGGGCCATCGACGTCAATATTCCTGGTGCGGATGCGAAAATTCCAAAGGATGCGTATATAAATTATCAGGCCACAACCCCAGCCATTGAGCAGGATGTAGCGAATTATGTAGAAACGTTAAAGAGCACCGATAAAGCCAACGGTATTAGTAGAAACGAACTAGCCTATGCCAAAGAGGCCTCCATATATCGTGGCGAGCATTACCACAATACGGTTATTTCCGTTCACAATCGATACAGCCAAATCCGGCTTTCATTCCCCGTAGCAGGCATAAAGAGCGAATATAATATTGGCCGGTATAAAAATCCAGATCGCACCATAGAGGATTATCGCGTTATAACCGATAATGGCAGCCTCAATCTAGAAATCGACTATGCAGATTACAAAGATCAGGATTGGCGCAACACTAAAATTGCCTATGAAAAACTAACATATAAGGACGTTCGTAAGTTCTTACAAGATAAAGCAAAGAAGAGTCCAGAAAAGCATATTTCTGATATAAAGGCAACTGTATTTTCATACCCTACTGTTACCTATAGTACTTGGGACAGTATGAAAATGCCTTACCTCAAAAACGGTCAAAAAACGACGATGACCGTCGATACCATCAACTTTAAACATATGGGCTTTGCCATACGGTATCCTCTATATCACGCAGGTATCGCCTATTTCGATAATAAACCGGTGTTGAATAAGGTGCCTACTGACAATCTACTCGCCAATTACGTACTTCCATCGGTGAAATCTCAATGAGTTGAATCAATATTCACGCATAGAAAACCTAAACGGCATACAATATCGCGTACCTAAAGATGCCCTATTCGAAGGTGAAAGTAAAGAAGATTATCAAGATATTAGATATTACAAAAAAGGATCCATAACCTTTTTTGTTTCTACTATCAATCTTACTAATAATCCGTATACTCGTAATCTTATCATTGATGGGCATTACAATTTCAGTAGGAATTTACATTCATTCTGGGATATATACCGGTACCCCCCAACACCAGAGTATATTAATTACGCTGTTGTATGGAATAATAATATACCTGGCCTATCCATACATAGTTATGAACCATATAGTGATATTCAAATCCTAAACTTTGAATCCTATGATGGCACCTATGGTTTTATCTATACCATCTTTTATCCGAACTTTTTAAGTGCTGATGAAGTTCAAAAATTACGGAATATGATTGAATTCTTTGATTCTACGAATAATCCGGAGTTTAAACTACAGCAACATGTTGTGTTTCCAGAGAATCGCTAACTAGAAAAGTAAATACAACTAATCTGCTATCTTAAGATACACAAACAGCCAGTACCGCAATCGCAGTACTGGCTGTTTGTATGTGTAGTGTATTCTATTCTGTTATTATACAACTATTTAGAATTTTTGAGGTCTCTATTTTGTCTTGCCTTGTTTTTCATGTTGTTCTACAAGAGCAAGAAATTCTTTAAAGTTGTTGATTTTAACGGCTTGCCATGTGCCATCATCAAGTTTTTCATAGCAAGGTTAAATGTTACGTCTTGGTTAAGTTCTTTGGAGTTAAATGTAACAGGCACAACAGCGCTATTACCATCAACAGTGGCAGAACCAATACTTTTGAACTCAAGATCTTTAATACCAGTTTTTTCTTTCATTTCATCAGCTGCTTGTTTTTCACGAGCATTTTGATTTGAATCTTCAGGTTGCTTTGCAATGGCATTGTAAATTTCATTACTCAAAATAGGCACAATCTTAGGTTTCAAACCTTGGAACATCACCTCAGCAAGGCCTTTAAGTGGGTTGTCTTTAATTTCAGGATCTTCCAGTTGCATAGCCACAACATCATCATAACCTGAACCGATGATAGAATCTACATCGACATGTTTTTTGAAAGCATTCACATCGTGTTTTTCTACGGCTTCACGAGCAAGGTTCAAGGAATAGACAGGGGTTTTCGTGAAATACAAGAAATACCAACCCACTACAATCGCCACAACAGCGACTAATGCAGCAATAAACAGTTTCTTTTTAGACATAAAGGTCTCCTCTCATAAAAATAAGCACAATCTTATTAGCATAAGTATACTATGCAAATAAGGCTGTGCCTATAATTTATAAAATATATACTATCTTATTTTTTGTAGTGCCAATTTAATTTCTTGAAGTTCAGCACGTAAATCTGCATTGTCAGCTTGTAAGTCCTTAATTTGTCGTGCCATTTCAAAGCGGCTCATTTTTAAGCTAGGGTCTTGGTATCCTAATTTGAAAGATGCACCAAGATTGAAGGTACTTTCACTACCTAAAGCAACGCCAAGATGAACCATCGTATTTTCATTTGGTTGATAGGAGGTACCAATAGCGCCAGCCGTTGTATTTTTATAATGGCCTACGCTAGTCGCAAAGGACCATTTATCATTTGGATTGTAGTCTAAGTAATGCAAGCCAGATAAAGCAGCCGTTGCGGCCCCAGCCTTATTAATCTTACGGTCCACATTAGCCATGACATTATTAATACGACTAGTAGCATCACGTAATTGACTCACATTAACAGCATCTGTATCCGCCTCTCCAGCAGCTACATCATGCATTTGCATATTCCCTGCATGAATACCAGCCTCACCATCATAAGTCAGCATAAGGCCATTTGGTTGACCATCACTAACAGTTATACCGGTAGTATTAACCTGTGTAGAATATATCTTCACAATACTTGGATCTGGATTTGTATCTGGATCTGGCGCCATTGAAGTAGCAGCCGCTCTATCAGAAATTACTAATCCACTACTGTCAAAACGCATACCACTTTGTTGATTCGATACATCTAAACTACCAGATGTAATAATGGTACGCTCATTACTTTCATCTGGAAAATTTTCATTAAGCATAATTTGATTTCTTGAAATAGTGGTACCATCAAATGGTTGCCCAGCTGATTGAGTCCCAACGCTAATCGTCTCAGTGCCCACATCTACGGATGCGCCGATAACATTGATGCTACAAACAGACATCATAGCTGCTAACACTAATAATCTCTTATTCATGATAACTCTCCCTCTAACCTACAGGATCTAACACACACAAATACCCCTTATAGATCCTCATTCATACATACTTATGAATATAGATAAATACTGAAAGAAATCTCATATTCCCCAATATAATTTCATTATAAGTACTACTTATTTTTACGTCAACGATGTATTTTCATTCTTTATTCATTTGTTTCTTTCATTCTACTCACTACAATAAATAAGGGAGTAAATTATATCTTTTTACATCCATCAACACATTACTATTCCCATGCCGATTACGTTGGTATCGAATCAATACGACTTGATTCGTATATTTATTGAATACAAAAGATAAACCTTCGTTGTGATACCCTACGTATTCACCCACATAGTACCCAGTATATTTATCATATCCATGATAGATATCTCCATATGGTTCTGCTGGTCGTCCCCATTCAGTATCCTCAAGAAGCGGCCCATAAAGAGATTCTATTTCGCTTCGCGTCATACCTACCATAGCCCCTTTATTAGTTGCATACCCAGATTTTGTAATATATATCGTACTCGGTTGTGTACGCAAATCCCATAATGAAATAATAACCGATTGGTCAGCAGAGATATACATATCATGATAGGAATAACGATGATCCGCTAGCCATAAGGAATAATGGTAATAGTTTAAATAAGAATACATATCCGAATTAGATTCTAAACCGGCTAAAACGCCCGCATCATCAGTTTTAGCAAACGCAGTTTGCCCCATACAACCAATAATAAAAATAGAACTTAACAAGAGTTTTACAAATGAGTGTTTCAATAGAATCACCTCTTAAAGTTTGTAGCAATGGCCTTTTCGTTTATCTAGCTACCAAGCGGTAACGGAGGGCTATTTGCTTTTTGTAAGGCAAATAAGCGCCCCTTATTTCACAACTACATCATCAAATTGCATACCGTACACACGTTCATACAAGCGGTTAGCCAAAAGATATCCTGCAAAGCCAAAGTCTACAGGGGCCGTTGCCATCCGTCTATCTCTCGCTTCGCTTTGTGCATCATACCGGTTTCCATCTACATGGAACACTTTAAAATCAATAATAGTAGATGAAATTCCTGAATTCTTTGTTTAGACAACCATAGATCTTTATACGATGCTAATTGATGGGCATCCAATTTCTTAATTAAATTGGCAAAGGACTGCTTTGTATTAAAGGTGTAAAGAACCTGCTTTTCCTGAATCGTGTCACCAGCAGGCATGAGCACATACTGTGTGATGGTAATTTGCTTTGTTCCATTCGGCCCGTTAGAGGCCTTGATGGAATCCTTATCTATATAGGTGCCATCACCATTGCCACTTTCACCAAAGCCATGAAGCATTTCATAGCGGCTAGTATTTTGTAATTCTTTCATGGACATGCTGTGTACTGGCACGATACAAGACAGCACCAATGCCATTGCTATATATAGTACTTTCATCATCTGCCTCATTTCACCACCACATCTTCAAAATGCATCCGATACGCTTCATAGAATAAAGTATCTGCTATATCATAACGCGTCGTATTCGGAGCCATGCGCAAAATAGCACGCGTAGAGGCTTTCACCTGAATCGGCAACGACTGACCATCAAAAGAGAATACGCCTAAGGGTTCCTCGGAGCCCATCATACCTGTTTTCGTTTGTGCCGCATCAATAACCGTCGTCAACGAAGCACCGACTTGTTTTGCATGATATACCTGACTCGCCAGCGACAAACGAGTGTCATAGGATACAATCCAGAAATCACTATAAATAACATGTTTCCGCGGTGATTGGTACGCATTGTATACCGTAGCTTTAATTTTATACATAGGTGGTGCATACTCTAATACCTCTATGGAACGCGTATCTAAATACCACGTAGTATGCTCATCCGCATTAGGACCATCAGGCGTTACCTCATACATCACCTTAAACTGTGGTGACGACTTGAGTTCCTGTATCGATATCGCTTGGCTAGGTATGGTGAAAGCTAACGTTACTGCGAACATTATAAAAATACGTTTTAACATAAAACTCTCCTCTTAGAGATTATAGTTATAAACACTATACCTCATTCATCTTAATTTGACGATATATCATAACCTTATTTTTTCTTATGTATTAAGTTTTGATGCATTGTATCTCTTAGCATCTTAGCGTTCCCAAAATCTAAATATTCCATTATATCGCGTAGTTCGATGTGATTATAGTTTGCTTTTCCATCTTCATAGGTAAGATATATATTGTATTCATACTGATCATCCTGTATCAATTGAATCATACGAGATTTTTTACCAGAATTATATTGATCCATAAGATAAGAAGGAACCCCATTATTCCACACCACTGCAGACTGAATCGGTACCTCTTGTAATAGAAGTGATGGAGATGCATAGAGATAGTCACGTAGAACACGATTACAATATGCCAATATCGGGCTTTCAGTATCAGTAATAGACCTCTTTCAATAACGAATTCCATTCCATGCCCCTGATACACACGCTTATTTGAATTGGAATGATTCGTATCATTCGTTTTTAGCACCATGCCCTTTGGCACACGATACGTAATATTTTCCCATGTAATAAGATCGCTGATGCTATCCAATGTATCCAACGATTGCATAGAAGGAATCACAATATTCGCCATTGCTGACTCTAAGTTCGTTACAACATCCGATTGACCAAACTTACTCAACGTAGCGATGTACGTATGATTTGGCTGGTCATCAAATATAACATGGGCAAGCATCATAGGATTATTATCGTTCTTTGATGATTCTGTTATTATCCAAGTTCCTGCTCGTATACCAGGATATATGAAAGTTCCTTTACGTCCAGCGCTACTTTCATTAAAAGCTTGTTCCAGCGTTTCCGTAGTACCAGAAAGCGAAGCCATTGCATAACGGTCTATGGCAAATGATGTAATATCCTCACGTTTTAAAGGGGGCACTATCCCCTCCACAGTCCTAATCGGAGCTGTCAGTTTAGCATTATACCCCTTTTCATGTAATAAAATGACCGTTGAATCATGGGAAAGTAAGTCCATATACCTAATATTAGCCTTCTTTAATGCATCAGCATTGGCTAGACTCATTCCAGGCTCACTTGCAACGTCGTCTATCTCTTTAAATCTGAGTTTTAGAGATTCCTTAATCTCAAAGTCAGGTACTTTACTAGTATTGCCATACCGATAATTCTGATATGCATTTCCTGGAATACTTGCATCTGCCCCTGGCACAGGCGGTTGTCCCTCTGGCACAGTGTATTGCGCCGCATTAATAGGCATGGTAAAAGCTAACGCCATAGATACACCTAGCAATATCGTTTTTAGTTTCATACAACACCTCTCACACAACAATAGGCACGTTCTCTTATTGGTATAAGTATACTATATCCACGAGAACGTGCCTATTTTATATTCTATACGTCAATGCAACGATGCTAATGGAACACATAGCTCATCCAAGACACCAGTGCCTTCTTGTACTCTTCAATGGTAGAAAATTTCGGTGTATAGTTTGTTAACCATTCGGTTAGTGTAGGTTGTGTCGCCTCTGGGTCTACGGCAATTGGTAAATCCCAGATATTACCATGTTTGCCTTCAAAGTAGCGCCATTTGTCTTGGACAAAGCTCACCAAGGCATAAGCCTTATCATATTGCTCCTTCGCAAGGTCTAATTTGCCTAAGCTCTCATTAATCTGAGCCATAATACTATAATCCGATGCATTCCATGGATATCCTAATGCGGTACCGGCCCAGCCAAATCGATACTCCTCATCGATGAGAGTTTGTAAATTCCGCTTGTATAGCTCGGCCCGATGGGTGTCGCCAAAATGAACGGCCAATTTCACCATGTATTTGACGCATTCAAGGTACGCGTAATGATCCTGTGTATGACGCTGATAGTTTGGATTGTCATAGGTCGCATCCCACAAGGTACCAAGTTCGTCCCAGCTGGCTTGATCCATATGGTCTAGGTGAAAGTGCCATACGGCCTTAACCCACAACAAGAATACCGCATTCGTATAGTTCCAATAATGATTACCCTGTGTATACTCATCTTCCGCCTCATGGCCATTCTCATTTAAGAGCACATGCATCTGACTAATCCAGTCAAAACGCATGGAGAAAAGCGGTGGATACAAGGTTTCAATATAGCGCTCATAACCAACGCGATTGTCTGTTTCTACATAAAAATGCAATAGCGCAAGTTGCAAATAGTCAAGGTCAAAGGCACTCGACGGATTTGCCAGGTTATAAATAAATGCACCCGAACATTTTTCATACTCGAGCGGATCTTTCTCTTGAGCCTGAATCAACTCTTTTAAGAGACTTTCAGCCTCACTACGCCCTGTAAAAGCATAGGCCAGCGCCCGATACCACTTGGATAGGCGACCTACTTTCAACATATACTCGTACTGCCACGAATCCGGTGAAGAAATGTCCGCATGAGCGACCAAATCGTCAAGGAAATTCACGATAGGAATCACATTGTGGTACATGCGCTCGCAACGAATGGCGCGCTGACACGCATCTAGCGCACAATACACGTGGCAACATAATTCCACGTCCACCGTCGGCATATCATCCGCTTTATTCATGCCAAAGGGGTCATCAAATCTAAAGGAATCATCCGTATCAATCAAACCTTCTAGGCCAAATGAAGTATCCCTGCCAAACGGACGATTCATACTGAACGGATTGGAGTCATCCATTACCGATAAGAGCTCGTCACCCACCCCCACATACCGCTTGCGATACAGATCTTCGACGCGATCTACATAAGGAACGAGAACATCTAAATACTGCTTATATTGATGCACCTTCGGACGCAATTCGACGCCTAGATTCTCTGTTGAAAGTTCCCGAATCACGTGTGCCACAAGAGGAAATACCTGCTGTTCTTTCACATAACCGAGCACGCCATCATCATAAGTAGGCACCTGCTTTAGGGTACGACGAACCATCGTATATTGAATATTCCAACATTGCCGAATCAACGGATTCAGCCAACGTTCACACTCATCATAGACGCCAATAGCGGCCTCTTCAGAAGGTCCCATGTACATTTTATACATGGACTCACAAATATGTTGTAACAATCTATCCCTCGACAAAGCCTTAAGCGCGTCCGATTCTGTTTCTCCGTCCATAGCTTGCACCATATAGGCACCAAGCGCATCGGCAAGGAGTAAAAATTCAGAATGAACCTGTGTAGGCTCGGTCATTACGTAGTGATTCGGAACCGAAAAGGCATCAACACCTTCACTGAATATATCCTCATCCGCGGCCTTTATATCCTCCAAGGACTGTTGCAACACGCCGAGAGATAGAGGCGTTTCTATATGCTTAACGTCGGATAAATGGCCATACGTCCCCTCATCGGAAAACAAGGTCGTTATGAAATGACGTAGCATATTATCGAAAACATATTGCACTTCATCCTTAGGTGGGCGGCCCTTTTGAAATAATAACTTGCGACCTCTGTGGCTTTTATACAAGACATACACCTCATACTCACCCGTACGGGGTTTTTCTAATAGAGGCTGTCCGTTATACGTACCATAGCGGATAAATTCGGGCAAAGAAAACAAGAACGCACTGCGACACTCCTCAAAGGGCTTGCCCATCTCCTCACATACAGCCTTGACGAACGCGCGAATCCGCTGCCGTTCCAGCCCAACATGAGGACCATTGACAACCACATCGTCTTGCTCCTCATCATAAAATGGGATGATCCCACCTGTATTAAAATCCAAGCCAAGTAAACGTTGTCGTTTCCTTCCCCTCTATCGGCGGGAACAAGGACGGCCGAATGGCATTAAATATGCCCGTTGTACTAATTGTAACGTGATGCATAGTATTTCCTCCTTACCTACGCAGCCATGACGGATACGCCGTAATCTAGCAATCGCTGAATTACGGCGGGGTCATCATCATAAAAACATAAATCCTGTGGCCCACATTGGAATAGTGAGCAAAAATCTTGAATGGCGTGAACCACATCACCGACGGACTTATCGCTAAACCGGATAGCCTTGTAATCTGTTACATTGTGAAAGTTCAACAGCAACCGCACTCGTTCTGGATCAGCGGCGGTCCACAAAGCGCACCGCTCACTACCTTGGGTAATCAACAAATGCGCCATTGCAAGGTTAAGAGTGGTTTGTTCCAAATGGGTGCGCACATAAGCTTGCTTATGGGATGTGATAAATCCTAATTCTTGGTCTGTGAGCTGTGGATACCAGCTGCGCACCACATCCCGCGTAATGCGGTCCGGTATAACAGTACGTGGTTCTAGTCCCACCTGGGCCAAGGCGTACACATAACCGGCTGTATTTAATTGATTGGTAAACACTAATGTATTATCTACATCGACGATGTGAAACATAGAACCTCCTCTATCAAACTATACCTATTGTTTCTAAATGTACTGTAATAGTACTATAATCACCAAAGATACCTACTACCGAATTTAAAATAGTGTATCTGCCAGTTCCAATGATGGGTTCACGAGCTGAACGATATCCTCGACAGTGACTGCCAATGTATCTGCTTTTCCCTTCGCCACCACAAGTTGTCGCGCTTGTTGCGATGCTAGTAAGCTACGATTTAACTTCATATCCCGTGCATTGTCATCGGTGGCAGCATTATACATGGCACATGCCATATGACCATATTTGCTAGCCTTTGCCATCGCATGACGGGAACCGCTATCCCCATCACGACCTTCATAGCTAGCAATGAGGATGACCGCCTTAGCAAATAAAGCTTGCAATCGATCTCGTTCTACAAAGCGGTTGATGGCTTCATGACGGCTATGCGGTTCGTCGCAATACTCGGTAATGATGAGGCCCCCCGTTTCAACGATGCGCTGCGCCATATCACGATGAGCAGCCGGGAATATGGAATTCAAAGGTGATGGCAAAATGGCAATAGTTTTTCCACCACAATCCATGCATACCGTATGGGCAATACCATCGCAACCCTTAGCGAGACCACTCACGATATGCTGATTGTAATGGACTAATTGCTCAACAATCTTGCTTTCACGAGCCACCTGCTCATCGGTAGGCGTCGTATACCCGATGACCGCCACATTGCGGTTCAAATCGTCAAGTAGGCTAAGGTCGCCCTTGTAGAACAAGAGATAGGGCCGGTCGCCATTGGGTGCGCTGGTGTTCACGATGGGAAAATCCGCATCAAAGCAGCACACGGCGCCATCCATCCAGTCCATATCGTCCGCCGCCACGGACAAGCTGTGCACCGCCTCATCAATGTGAGGGATGTCGTCCATCATGGCGAGGAATTCATCGGCTGTTTTCCACGTATTGTGAAAGCTAGCTCTCGATTTGATCTGGTTGGTGGCTTGTTGAACAGCCCAAATTTTCAAAGCTATAGGTGAAATGTTCATATTATGCTCCTCTTTTATACGCATTTCGATTGGTGTAGGCTACGGCGTAGAAAACGACGCGCGCTGCACCAGCATCGTACAATGCTTGAATACAATCTTCGTCAACATTGACTGTTTTTGTATAAATATCATCGATTAAAATAACCGTTCTACCCTTGATGTACTCGTTCTGGATATCGCAAGTATCCTTGGTAATCCCTGGGTAGGGGCTCACTACCAGTATTCTCAAAAATTAGACACAGGCTTACGCAAGTGCGTCATCTTGGTACTCGTATGGCGGAAAATACAATCCGTACCAGTCAATGACGGATAAATTATCGGCCTGTAGGGGCTTTCACAGTAGTCCGCACAGCGACCTTAAACCCGAGTTGCCAATTGCACATGCCCGACTTGGATCAGTGGCACCGCCATGAGAATGGCCGTATCCAAACCTTCAACATCCATGACCTGCGGAATATCCTGTATCATTAACGCTGCTGCTTGCCTAGAGGCGGCTCGCAACGTATCTGGATGTGTAGAAACAAATATATTTTTCAACGTGTTCAAATAATCCGGATTGCCTGGTTGTCCGTACCCTACATAATATAGGTGAAAAGTAACCGGTACAATCATGGGATAAAAAAATCATTTTTCTGAATAGTAAATCGTTCCATAACGAACCTCCGTGTATAAAAAAACTCATATAACTCATGTAATACAAACAACATACTAGGCTAAGCCCATCGGAAGAAACCAGCTCACCATCTGCACGATTCATGTTCTATCAGAAAGGAGTCTATTATTATTTCTTATTCAAAGGAGGTATATCATGCTACTGATTTACAACCAATGGACTTAACTTGTGAGTTCATTATACGGAGATTCTCTATGGGGAGATAATCAAAAAAACTAGGAACAAAAAAAGAGCCGTTTTAAAACAGCTCAGAATTCATGTCCTCCATACTTAATGGCAGAACATATAATAATATAAACAAGGACATACTTGTTCATCTGTGTTTGACGATAAACGTAACCATCGTTATACTATAAGAAGATAGTCAGACGAGTAGTTGCGTCAGGCTCATCTCGGAAAACATAAAATGTAGAAATGGTCCTTAGTTAACGATTTTTAAGGTAACGAAGGGCTATTTCTATTTACCTGGGCGAATAAGCACTATTAATATCCCAACAATAATGACTGTGATCATCTATATTTGACGATGAATGAAACCGTCGTTATAATATAAGGAGATAGTCAGACGAGTGGATACGTCAGGCTCATCTCTGAATTATATAGTAATGTAGAAATGGCCTTTCTGTTATCGAATTATCAAAGATAACGAAGGGCTATTTGTCTTTTCCTAGACAAATAAGCGCTATTAACGCCCCAAAGGCAATAACCACGGTCATCACCTGTAATAGGAGCATAATGATTTCATAATCACTCATAGGCTTACCCCTCCCTTCAATAACGAAGAGAGGCCCAACCTCGTCCAACTATCTTATGTTAATTATATATCAAACAAATATACGATACAATAAGCATCGTATTATAGAGATTTATAGATGAAAACTCTACCTTAGGAGATCTAGGGTAGAGTTTTTTGTGTTTGTAGTATGAAATTGCCCGCAATCAATTAAACACATAGCTCATAATTGGTGCTAACACCTTTTTATATTCATCGATTGTAGAAAATGCTGGTGAATAGCTTGTAAGCCATTCAGCTAGATTAGGTTTGTCTCCATTAAGTTCTACATATGTAAATAACCCCCAACGATTTCCATGTTTAGCTTCAAAAAATTTCCACTTAGCTTGTGAATAAGTAGCTAGAGCATAAGCTTTATCATACTGCTCTTGAGCAAGTTCAAGGTTTCCTAATTGCTCATTAACTTGAGCCATTATATAATACTCCGGTTCATTCCAATCATATCCAAGACTAGCTCCATCCGTGAATATATAAGAATCAAAATAATACTCTAAATATTCTCGATACTTTTCTATGCGATTTGTATCACCAAAATGAGCTGCAAACTTAACGAGATACGTGAGGATTAATTGATGAGCGGTAAAATCATGTGCATTCCACAAACACATTTCATTGTTATAGTTCGTATCCCATAATGATGCTAATGTATGCCAAAATGCTTCATCAATACAATCTAAGTAAAAGTGCCACAACGCCTTAATCCATAGACAGAATAGACCATTATTATAATTTTCATAATCTGCCTCATCTATATTACCTAGCAATGTATGCATTTGACTCATAAAATCAAAGTGATTTTGGGAAAGAGAAGGATATATAGTCTCAATATATAATTCATAGCTCTTACGATTATTCGTTTCCACGTAATATTGCAATAATGCATAATGCAAGAAATCTAAAGAAAATGCATTTACTGGTTCTGCTATATCCGCTACAAATGCTTCTGATTCACAATGCTCGACTAATGGTTCTTGTTCCTGAGCTTGAATCAATTCTTTGAAAATACTTTCAGCCTCGCTACTACCTGTGAAAGCATAGGCTAAAGCTCTATACCACTTGGATATGCGAGATACTTTTGATATATATTCATACTCCCAAGAGTCGGTCGAAGGAATATCAATATTCCTTACAAGTGCATCTAGGTAGTCCACGATAGGAAAAACACGTTCATACATATGATATTTCCTAATAGCACGCTTACATGAATCAATAGCACAATATATCTGACAACATATTTCACTATTAAGATTCCCTTTTATATTAGGAGGACAATCGCATTTAGGGAATAGAGATTGATTATACAATTCTAAAATTGAACCAGAAATATACGTTTGCAAGCTATTGTTTGATGAATGCATTTCTGCTATTAGTGAATCTACATCTTTATCATAGGCCAACAAGAAATCTAGATATTCTTTATATTGCTCTTGCTTAGCATGTAGTTCAATACCGAGCTTAGATAGCGAAAGCTTTTTAATAGCCGCTTCTACTAATAGAAACACTGTACTAGCTTTCACGTATGCTAATACCCCATCATCACACCGTGGTACTTCACGTAGTGTATTACGAAATGCAGTGTATTTGCTATACCAAAACTGCTCTATTAAATTATCCACCCAAGAATTACATTCATCATATACCGATATATGAGCATCACTAGAATCTATGAATAGTCTGCACATCGGTTTACAAATATCGCGGAAAAATAGGTTGCTAGATAAAGAGACTAACTGTTCAGATTCTGTATCGCCCTTCATTTCTTGCACCATGTAAGCACCCAAGGCATCGGCAATGAGAAGAAATTCAGAATAAACTTGATTGGACTTATTCATTACATACTGAGTAGGGGTAGATGATACTTGGATTCTATCAAATGGAATATAATCCTTAACTACATTATCTAATGTCTGCTGTATAGTATATACCGATAAAGGCGTTTCTATGTTAATTGAATCTGATATATATCCAAAATTCCCCATATTAGAAAAACAGTTTTGTTATAAAATAACGTAACATATGTTCGTATACATATTGAGCTCTTTCCTTAGAAGAACCAAGTTCTTGAAATATTAATCTACGACCTTCAACACTTTTATACATAGCATAAATCTCATACGATCCATTTCGTGGTGTTGATAACAATGGCGCTCCATTGTAGGTGCCATAACGAATAAATTCAGGCAAAGCAGAAAGCAATGTACTACGACACTCTTCAAAAGGCTTGCCCTCATCTTTACAAACGGCTTTAACAAATTCGCGAATCCGTTTACGCTCGAATTTAATATCTTGATCCTCTAGTTCATATTTTTTGCTGCTATCGAACTCATCTATATAAGTAGAGAAATTCAAAGCAAATATAAATGTTGGAACTTCCTTTTTCTCTACAGGTGCAACCAATGATGAGCGAATCTCATCAAACATACCTGTAGTGCTAATTGTAATATGATGCATACTAGTCTCTCCTATTTTATATACAAACAACATAATTAGGCTAAGCCACTGAAAGAACATCAGTACATTATCTAAGGATTCCTTTTATAAAAAAATCTATTATATTTTTGTATTCATCATGGAGGTATATATCATGTCACATGATGTCACAATCAGAGAGCTTAACTTATGAGTTCATTATAGGGAGATTAAAAAAATATAGCGAAAAATAACTTTTTACTAGGAATCAAAAAAAGAGCTGTTCTATAACAGCTCTAAAATGATAATTATGATTTTGATGTGATAGGTACTAATCCTATCTAAATAATGTGGACATGGCAATTTCAGTTAGACGAGTTTCAATACCGCAAGCGGTAAGTACTGTTACAACCTCACAATGCAAGGGTGCTACGAAATCAATTTTGATGGGTTTCAATACCGCAAGCAGTAAGTACTGTTGCAACTGCCTGAGCCAGCTTCAGCGCCCGAATCACGAGGCGTTAGGTTTCAATACCGCAAGCGGTAAGTACTGTTGCAACAAGAAGTACGAGAACGACAAAGGTTGCATGCAACGCCGCAAGTTTCAATACCGCAAGCGGTAAGTACTGTTGCAACGGTGTGACTGTCAACAACTTGAAGACAGCGTTACCATACGTTTCAATACCGCAAGCGGTAAGTACTGTTGCAACTTATGGTTTTTGAGTCTGAGCGCGAGAAGTTTGAAGGTTTCAATACCGCAAGCGGTAAGTACTGTTGCAACTTCAGAGAATTTTTATTCTTATATTGAAGGAGACGAACTGTTTCAATACCGCAAGCGGTAAGTACTGTTGCAACTTATAATGTTACGGTTATTGACACTTTTGAAAATGAGTTTCAATACCGCAAGCGGTAAGTACTGTTGCAACTGAAGCCAAATATCCAAAAATGGATAGAGTTAAATCGTTTCAATACCGCAAGCGGTAAGTACTGTTGCAACCAGGAGAAGGCGAAGTTAGAGGTACAGATTTTGTGTTTCAATAACGCAAGCGGTAAGTACTGTTGCAACGGTCACAGGCCTTCCCGAGTACCAAGAAGGTACTTATTATGTTTCAATACCGCAAGCGGTAAGTACTGTTGCAACGTATTGGACGAAGCTATGTTCAACACAATTGAAAAGAGTTTCAATACCGCAAGCGGTAAGTACTGTTGCAACGGGTTCATTTGGCGGTACTGGTATCGATGCTGCCATTCTTGCGTTTCAATACCGCAAGCGGTAAGTACTGTTGCAACCGCAGCAGCGGCAAAAGCTGCGGCGAAGGTCGACGCCGTTTCAATACCGCAAGCGGTAAGTACTGTTGCAACCAGAATTACGCCATACGTACCCAGGAGGTATGCTTTTCGCGAGTTTCAATACCGCAAGCGGTAAGTACTGTTGCAACTTAATTTTCGATAGATAGCTTTTGTTAGAAATGTTGTGTTTCAATACCGCAAGCGGTAAGTACTGTTGCAACGTTTTTTGATAAAGAATGTATTGAAATTACCATTGAGTTTCAATACCGCAAGCGGTAAGTACTGTTGCAACAAAAGCGCTCGCGTGTCAAAACGCGCATTTAAGGCGTTTCAATACCGCAAGCGGTAAGTACTGTTGCAACTATTATTCGCGTTGCCATATTTTTGTGAGAACAAGGTTTCAATACCGCAAGCGGTAAGTACTGTTGCAACCGCGAAGAAGGCGCGATGGTTATCTGTGCGACTGGCCAGTTTCAATACCGCAAGCGGTAAGTACTGTTGCAACTTCGCAAATGTAGTATCTTATATTTTCGGTAGCAACGCGTTTCAATACCGCAAGCGGTAAGTACTGTTGCAACCTAATTATAGATTAGTGGAACAATCTCGTAAAAATTTCGTTTCAATACCGCAAGCGGTAAGTACTGTTGCAACGAAACATGCCCCAATTATCGTGGAGAAAGAAGGGAAGGTTTCAATACCGCAAGCGGTAAGTACTGTTGCAACAGCAGGCCTTACAAAGCCAGTATTCATGGGGCTTAAAAATAGGTTTTGGAAAACCTCACACCGTAAACGGTAAAAACACGCTCCCATTTGATCCACAAGGCCTATGGATATAGATAAATACTGGAAGAAAATGATTTTTCTTAAGATACAGTTATTATAAGGGTTTATAGATTTTACGTCAACAATTTAATTCATTTTCCTTTCATTTATTTTAAGAGATTCTATTACAGTAATAAACAGACTTCTTTACTATGCAAATTTCATAACTACTATAGCAAAATAAAAATAGATTAAGCCCACCAGCTAAAGCACCATGGCATCCGCCACAAGGGCGGTTCCGATCAAAGGGTCTGTGTATTGTATACCGTTACGCTGTAACGATATGGGTCGCGGAGGAAACGACCATGCTACATGATGCTCTAACTCGTAGGCTTAACTTGTGATTTCATTATACGTAGCTTTCACCTAATGAGATAATCAAAAAAACTAGGAACTAAAAGAAACCTACTGGATATCAGAATCGATAACCAGTAGATTTCTTTGAAGCCGTTATTTTCTATGCAACGTCACCCTTACTTGCCCCAGTCCCTGACTAGACAATCGACCTACACTGCAGTGTTGACCAAAGGTTGCCAGAATAGTGATGAGTTGTCGTTCTTCGTCATTTAGCTTGGACAGGTTGAATGTAAAGCCACCCACAAATCCGGTAAGGCCTCGGTCACGGCCGAAGTATACCCGTTTAGTGTGACCTCTCCAATCGGTTAGGACGATACGTTCGCACAGTTCTTTAATACGTGCTTTATCTAATGTTTGGTCCTCATCGCCAGCATTCCATTTATCTACGAAGGATGCAAAGATAAGCTCCGCCGTAGGGAATGTAATGTCTCCATGAGTACCATTAAACGATGTAGGCGTAACAAAGTCGATTTCTACACGTTGTGTTGGCTTACCTGTAAGGCAACGCTCTACCAATGTCAAAGTATTCTCCACCGATAAAGGAAGATCAAAGGGTGCATCATATTGCACATCTACAGCCATCGCTTCAAGTGGTCCAATCTGTAAAGATAGTGGCTGCGGTATCTCTTCGAGAATATACCACAACTCACGATGCCACACACGGATCCGTAAGTAAACCATATCCCCTTTTTGGATTGTAGCATCACGGCGTTTTCTGCCATATTGCAAGGATATCGTAAAAGGTTTGATGCCTGATAAGTCATGCCAATACGTACCTGCTACTTCATCGATGGAACCAATGAGAGAAAATACGGCCGCATGGAGGAATCGGCCTGGAAATTCAGGCAATTTGCATGAGTTCTTAGCCTTAAGAGCTAATGTTACAGTACCTAGCATTATTTAGACCACTTTTCGATGAAGGATTTCGGCATATCGAGTTTACTGCGATATTTAATGCGTTCATCCATTTTGTTATTCTTAATGGTCATCATGGATATACCATCGGTCCATTTCTTAGCCGCATTTGGACCATTGGCAATATTCCAATCCATCATCATATACAAATCGTCGAGCATTGCATTGTACGCGGGTTTATCGGCACCGAGCACATCATCACGATAGGTTGTAAATGCCTTTACATACTCTTCGCTCTTCGTTGTGCTTTTGCCCGTATTCCACGCATCATTTTCAAACAAGGCTGCGTAACGGCTATTGTTGTCAAAAATCGTTACCTCTGTGTTGAGTTTAATGCTACCGAAACCAATGGATTTACCCATCCCAAGTTTGTAGTATGTTCGACGTTGTCCACCAGAATATTTATCCAAATTAAGAGACATGAGCAATGCACCAAGTTCTACATCGCTAAGGCGTTCAAAATGGATGCGACTGGTGAAAGTAACCCCTCTATCCACAGGGCGGATTTTGCGTGTACCTTTAATCTCTTTTTCTTCGACTGTACGCGTCCAGTTCTTCGCTTTTTCAAGAGGTTGGTGCCAGTACATCTTATAACCGCGTAAGGACGCATGTTCATGGCCCCAGTGATTATACGTATTATGGTCATCTACATCTTGGTTTAAATAAAGCTGGAACGATGTTGGGTTTGGTCCCATCAATGGATGTGGATAATCGGATGGACACATCTTAAGCGTACCTTGTACATGCGCATCGGAGAATGACACACGACCGGCCCAATTATCTCCGTAACCAAATACGCTATCGCATAAATCTACGCCATTATTATGTCGTTCCAAGGAATTTGGCAAATGATCACTAATCTTTAAATCGTAGGCAATACGATAGTATCGTCCATGACCAAAATGTTCTACTACGCCATCCTTTTCCGTAAAGTAACAAGGTACAACGAATTTTACATCTGTAGAATGGGTGTACTCTTTTGCCGCTTCGCCGGATTTACCCGTTTTCTTATCTAGTAAATCTAATGTGCCGCGATTCTTATCATCTGCGTAGCTTTCAATACAAGATTGAGGAATTGGAATGCGTTTGTCAAAATTGCATGGTTTTGTAATACGCATAAACGTTCGTTTACTACGCATTGCTCCAACATGAACATTAACATATGTATGTGTCCAATCAATAGATGGTGTTCGTTGTTTTGCTACCAATTCCTTTTCAGCTTCATAGTAAATTTTCTTTGCAACACTTGGAACTGCATAATATTCATTATTCGCAGTTTGTATGATAAAACCAGGCGTTGCCTTAGGCGTTGATAAACCAGCACCATTTTTTATAGGATTCATCATACGTGATGCATAATACTCTTTAAGCGGTTTGATAGCACTTGCAATATCACGGAAATAGAGGTATCTATCTTCAAAATCGCCTAATCCTGTACCGCGTTGGTACGGTCTAAAGCTACTAGCCGTTACGATTTTAAAGATTTCTTTTACCATGCCCTTAAGGCTAGAGCCTGGGATGGTTGGATTGTTTTGACCACCGTAAAATTCGAGAGGCGTTGTATCCTCTTGTTTCGATGGACCACCAATGAATAATGGTGTTTCCGTTGTAATGGTGAGGTCAATATATCCAGTATGTGTACCCATTTGCGTAACATGGTCGCGGTATGCATCCATAACGTCCTTTGTAACGCCTTCAAAATTTCCGTCATAGAATTCGGCAGGAATCACGTGACTTGGCAAGCGCACAAAATTGTACGATGCGCTGGCAGTGTAGACGGATATTTGCTATTGCCATTGCTTCTAGCCCCGCTATTACCATAGGAATTATTGTAACCGCCGGAACGACCTTGACCACCACGGCCACCGCCGCGCGGCTCCGTCGCCTTTTTGATATCAAAATCCGAACCATTTACACGTTGAAAGAAGGCGGCACTAGCCGCATGTTTATTCTTTGCTTTCTTAGCCATACTACGCCTCCTTGTCTACGATGCTCACATACCGATAATCGGTATAGCTCGCTTGATGATTATTTAAATAACCAATATAATTGCGTGTTGTTAAATAACAATACTGTTTTGTAGCTGTTACAGGAATGATTTGTGAAAGCTTACGTCCAGTATCAACCAAATGGGTAAATCCGTCAATGTCATGCAATTGTGCATAGCCCGCATCATTTTCACCGATCATACGAGATGTGGAATCCACGTAGGATACGCTTTCACCAGATGCATCGGAAATGTAGCGATATACTACGGAACCATTTTGAACGGTAATGCGCAATTCTTCTGTATCGTTAAAGATGCGCATCTCTTGCAAATAGGCATGTTCAACAGCAGTGGAACCATCGGAGAATTGAAATGCACCATTCTTGTAATAGCCCCATTTTACTTCGTGCACAGACCAGATAACGACGAGGCCATCATGTTGCATATGTTCCTTCGCAACAGAATCGATATTCATATCTGCTAGGGCGCCACAGGTGCCGCTAGTTTTCGTATATACGCCTTCTTGGCGTTGTAATTCTTTACTCATAGCAACCTCCTTAGCCGTTTACCGTTTCTTTAATACGTTGTTGCAACGCAATCACTAAGTTTTCAAGATGAGCTGCCTCGCCAGCAGTTACCTTACCGTTGCCGTCGATGGTATAGCTTTCACCATGATACTGAACGGTAACAGATTTGCCTTGCACACGGCCATAACCGATTGTACGATTTGCGCCCAATGTAACTTGACCCGTCATGAGGTCCTTCACGAGAAGCATCACAAGGCCGGCCTCCGCATCATTGCAGTTCTTAACGGTCATGCGCAATGGGAACGTCACAGCATCACCCTTAGTATTACGCACCGGATGGTCTTGGAACAAGGCGCCATTCATGGCACCACCGGTGAAACGATCCACGCGGATACGAGGTTGTTCCTCTTGATTGAACTGTTTATCAAAGTAGATTTCATCGACCATGACACGGCCCTTACGGCTATCCTTATCATCGTCATTACTGTATCCAAAGAGCGTATTAACGAGTTCATCATTCGATCCGATAGCTTGTAGGATACGACCACATTGGTGACGCAATACCCCTTTAACGGATGTACCAGGAACGAAAAGCGTTACAGATTTATCTCCCCAGGCTTCTTCAAAGATGGATTTAATAAGCACCGTATCTTCTAAATACGCATCCATATTGATAACTAAATCGCGGTCAGCTACGAGGGCTTGCTTAGGAATGGCTACGGAGGCACCAGATTTGCCAGTTAACCACGCTTTTACATGCTTTGGTTTCGTAAAGTCATAGTGCTCTAAGGCAATATCCTTACAAGCAACACGGCCGAAACCGTTCACCGTACGAGCACCGATAGCGATGCCATGTTGCAAGGCATTAGCCAAGGCAGCAAGGGCCTTTTCCATTTTCTCGCCTTGTTGTTCGTGACAACGACGGGTAACACAATCGATACGCAATTGACCAGTAGCACCGGATTCAATCACCTCGAAATCATATTTAGCGCCATCTACGGTTACACCACGCACATCATCAATGCGAATGCCGTCACGTACGACAATATTCGTATCTTCTAAAGGAATGTCGTTGATTTGTAGTGCACTTTGAGTTCCCTTATCGTCGATAGAGCCGAATAGTACCAATTCCGCATCAGGTACAAGACCTTGCAAGGCTTGACGCAATACACCAGCCAAGGATGTGCCAGGAATGAATGGTTGCCCATCATGGTAGGTCACCACGATATCATCAACCGTATCGTTCAATATATCATTGCTCACGCCAGCACGGATAATCAGTGGGCTCATGAGTTTGACAGTACCAGTCAGAGTGTACCGTCCTATAATACTTGCAGAGTTTAACATACGACGGTCCTCCTTACTTAACTTTTCTAATATGTCTAAAGAAATACAACCAATATTCGTAAGCTACTGTATCAGCTAATTTCGCTGCATCGAGGCCCACCATATCGATGAGTTCTGTTGGAATTTGGTAATAGGAACCGCTTGTGCCAGATTTAGACAAGCACGCATTCACTAACAGGTTTGCATCAAAATCGATGATATAATCCATCAAATTAACGCGTTTCGTTTCACTGCTCGTGTATGCATGTTCCAATTGGAATTCACGCAAATTCTTTTCAAGCACCTTTTTATCCGCCTTAGTTTGCTCTACAAAATCTTGCAATTGGCGATGGCCAGTGGCATGATCTGTACCGAGTTCAGCCAATAACACAGAAGCGAAATGCTTGGAAATACCACGAGCATCCATGGTACGTTTAATATAGGTATCCACATCGTGAGCAGCATGTAATCGTGCATTCAAGATGATTTGTTTTTCCAATACCTTCTTCGCAATGCGGCGCGTTGGTTCGTGTAAGGACGTAAGTATTTCTGTTTTCGCCTTACCTAATGGCACCATCGTACCTTCCAATGGTGTCCAAAGACGACCTTGACCATACCCTTCTTGCACGCGACCGCCCATACCGTTATATAAGATATGTTGCAATGCGGCTATATCATCAGTAGACCAGCCGGAGGCTTTCACCAATTCCACTACACTGCCTGCAGAAGCAGCTGATTCAGCACTGCTACGAACGCCCCAAATGCTATTAAAGTTTTGTTCCTCTTGGTACGATGCGAACACACCGCCGATGGTAATGTCGGAGCCAATAGACGCCACCGCACGACCCACTACATCGTGAATGGATTCCGTGCCAAGCAACAACGGCGTATGCAAGCGTACATATACGGAATTGCCTGTACTAGTTGCTGTTGGCACAGGCGTAATATCACCAACCGTCACGGTACAGTGACCGTATTCCGTACGGCGAGAACGGCCGATATGGCAATCCAAATCCTTAGGAAATTCGCGAACGAAGGATTCCAAAGCCTCTTTAGGACCTACTACAGATCCGACGAATACTTGATTTGGTTCCAAATATTCATAGTTAAAAATCGTGCCATCACTACTACGGCCTTGTACACGTTCTTGTTCAGATGAGCGAGACATGTGCAATTTGATTGCTGTTTCCACAGAAACGGGGCTACATTCTTTACCGTCCAATACGATAAATCCCTTTACGCCTTTAAAGCCAAGAAGATTTTGTTTTTCTGGTACATCATATTCCCGTTTTGCATAAAACGAATCGACTACCGTGTTAGATGCAAACTTAGTTTCTTTAGCGGCATTCTTATTTTTTTGCAAGCTCAATGGCGCCGGGAAGGATGTGCCCTTCACCGTATCTTTGTAGGCGGACACGAAACGTAAATCGCCATAGAACAAGTCCATAAAATCCTTGTTCGTATGCGCTGTTTTGCCAAGGTTATGAGATGTAATAAACTGAGTGGCAAATAGGCCGCGTAAAATACGTCCATCAATAGATCCGCGCGTAGCGGTCAACACGCCTGCCGTAGAAGAATTGGCAATGAGCGTTGGGGATTGTATAGTGACCGTAATATTTACTTGTTCCATAGTTTACCCCCTATTGTATCTACATCAAATGCTTTGTCATCGATTTTGCATACCACTTGACCGAATCCACGGTTTCGCTTACCGCCGATGCCCGTCATATTGCGAACGGCACAGCTCAAAATGTAGCGGTCCGTATCCGTCATGTCCTCTACATCGATGTGGCCTTTGAATGTAAGCCCTTTATTAAGCACGCGAGAGTTGTGCAAGGTCCCTTCCATGGCTGTTCCTGTCGTTTGATCGATGGATGTGTAATACCGCATGGATGTGTATTCTTCGAGAACGCGGTCCTTAGTAAATACCGTTGGGTATTGTTCCTCTAATTGCGCCAACTCACGAGATACCACATCATAGTCAGCAATGGTCAAATTTGAGATAGACAATCTAGGTTCATCCGTAACGCCTTCTAGACGGTTAAATAGGACTTTCACATCGTCCATCGTGAACGCCGTCATCTTAGACATTTCCATCATTTCCGCCACCTCGAGGGCGCTTTCATATAACACACCGCGCACCCGTTTCGCCGGAATGAAAGGAATTCCGTAACGGTCATGAACGATGGTGCTGTCCGTATTCACGTCGCCTTGGCCGGACATCAGCATGGTTGGCGACAATAATTGTATGGTTAATGTGTACATATACTTACTCCAATCCAGGCAATACATAATCCATCAATTCAATGGCATCCGTATACGGTGTGCGCATGTGGCCGTCAATCTTGGCCCATAGTTTGTCTGTAAAAGCTTCCCAGCCGGCTACATTTGGCAATGATGCCCCTGTATTACGCAATTGTTCAAGGAATACAGTCCACATATGTTCATTATCTTGCAATACGGAACGCAATTCCTTCACCTTATTATGAGCCATCACCTTGCCGGCGTTAAATTGTGCTGTACAATCCAATACTTGAGGTAAGCCTTCTATATCGCCAGATGCTACGGATTCTGTACGACCATAAACTCGGTATGGACCAAAGTGCATATTGCCTGTTAAGCTGCTGTATTCATTAGCAAAGAATTGTTCCAATGTTGGCGCTGTTTCGCCGTGCAAGAAAGCAAAGTCCATCCAGCAGGATTCTGGAATGGTATGGGATTCATTGTATGCACGCATCTTGGATTTAGCGCTATCGCAGAGCTGTTCCGCCATTTCATAGCCTCTAAAGAATGGGTACGATGTAGGAATGACCGCAATACCGGCACAGGATGCAATGGACATACCGTCCGCATCACTCAATAATTGTTGCATCAAGAATTGTGACGTTTGCACCGCAATACGAGCATTGCAGATGAATGTAATATCGTCACCGCCTACGATGATAGGGCGAATTGGCATCATGTTCGGTTTCAATTCCAATTCCGCATCTAGCACATCATAGTGATCAATAATCCATTCTACTGTAGCCTTAAAGCTAGCCAATGTTTTTTCATGAACACGTTTGGACAAAGCGCTGCGTTCTTCCAATGTTTTGCAGGCTCTGAAATGAGCACCCATATTGTTACCGTCAATATGAACGATAGCAATGTCGTTGATACCCGTTTTGCTATTGTCTGTCGATTGGTTTTGACCCAAGTCTTCCAGTTCAGATGGGAATACCCAATCCGTATCTTCTGTACCGAATAGGTCGAGACTCAATCGTTTATTCGCTGCATCAAAGGCGTTGAATTTAGCAGAAAAGGATGTCGCCACAAGGCGTTTCGCCTATTTGCTCCGTTGTATCCGCCACATCACCGCTATAGTCGCAAATCGTCGTCAAGCCCGTATTAGCTGGCGTCACAATCGGATGTAGGGTATATTGATTGGTCTTTAATTGTGAATACAATACGCCTAAATCACTAGAGAACTTGTCCTTGTCAAGGGTAATGGTTCCCGACGTAGCACCCACCTTGAGAGATGGATATTTCGTCAACACGCGAGTGGTAAACTGTTTAATCATATCCGCAACGAGTGCTTCATGAGCTTCGTCAATCAACACCAATGCATTACCGCCACCGATGTACGCCACATACACAGGCGTTGGCAATGCCGCAAGGCTTTCACCACGGCTTAGCCAAGACGTCGTATCCGCCGCCACTCCGATATTTTTAATGACCTCATCGCACAACACATTCTCAAATAATCGGTCCACAATATATGAAGCCCCTACGTTGGCCTTCAATTTATTGTTCGCGAAGATGTACTTTTGAATGGACTGCACATCAAACAAAATCGCATTTACTTGCATAGGCTCACTCCTTACCTATAAAACACAACACGGATTAGCGACAATACTCGCGGAACTGAACGAACTGAAAGTTCACGATTTTTTCGTTCACCCCATCCCCATAGGATTCCTCAACCACCCGTTCACTGGTGGCTGCCACAACGGTAATCCCGACGGCGAGCAATCGTTCCACTAAGGCGTGACAATAAATGAATTCCCCTTGGCAGAGCACCGCCGTTGGATGCAAAGCGATGATACGCGCTGCATATTCTTGCGCCAACTGACTAATCTCTGCCGAAGATGCCATCGGATCAATCTGAGGGAATGGCATGTCCATAATCACCCCATATTGACGCCCCGTATCGAGCTGTGCATCCGACCAATACTGGGACGGATGATTCGTATGGTTGATAAACATGGAATCCCCTCTTTCATGAAATACGATACACTAAACTTCATTTATACTTCATCTTAAATAATAGCAAATACTGAGAAAAAAATCACTTATAATCATGCACTTTATGAAAGTTTTATGATTATGCAATATATACTATCTATTTCTACATACTTTACGTGGTTACAAAAACTCCTTTACCTCTGGTTCTTCAACCGGATCATGACCAATATCCTTTAGAAAGGATATAAAATACTGTATTTCTTGTTGGATCCATTGACGTGGCGTAACATCAGCCAATCGCGTTGCGGCATGTGTCATGTAGTGTTCATACGTCTTTACCCACCCTTTATTGGAATCCCGTGCTAAGAAACAACCTCGTTCAGATATATCAAAATCGTCTAGATTCATCATGTGTCGGTTGAATACCTTCAAAATGAATCTATCGATAATCTCTTGTCGCAATAAATCCATCACATCGTATACAAGGCTATCTTTTCTATCATTTGTACTATGTAATACACCGATACGCACATCAAGGCCGGTAGATACTAGGTAGGCGCGCACCTCCCGTTCCAAAAATGAATAGCCATAGCTGAGCAAAGCATTAACAGGGTCCGTACTAGGGTGGCGTTTACGCCCTGGAAAGGTCCACGGTTCAGATAATATGGCGTGCCATACGGAAAAATAGGTTCGTGATGCTAGCCCTTCTATACCGCGCAACGCATCTACGGTCTTGGTCCTATCCACACGTTTTACCAAGGCCTGCATGGTATGACGTATCGATTCATAATTTGGTATGTGTCGCGTTTATTGTACTGATCAAGAATGGCTAATTGGGCTTTCACCTTGCGAAACACGATATACCGAGATGCCATGATGGCGAAATCGGGATTCGTAAAATGATTCACTTGCCACAATAATTTTCTAAGCGACGTATGCTCATCACCGAGGATGCCCATGAGTTCATACTTGTGATTCACAAATTGTATGAGCGACCCTTGCTCTACCAAGGAGAACATGACCTGCGTTGAAATTTGCACTGTTCGCCCCACTACAAGATTATTTACGTTCGCCATAGGTAACTGGCGCAGGACCTCATGATTTTGTTCTAACACTAATAATCCGCCATCTTGTTTAATGGATATGCCTGGCGTCATAACATATACGGTCTCAATCATCTCTACACCTCCTATACATACTCACTATTAAATCATAATAACCTGTTCCTCACGCACAGGAAGGTTCTCATCGTTGCACCATATGGGATTCTTTGCCGTATCCGATATGGAAACAATTAGCAAGCGCTTAGTCTCATCATTCCTTGTGAGAATCTCTAAATTCTTGATAATCGTCTCCACTCGCACATGCGCATGAACACAGAGGAATACGCTATACTGCACACGGTAACAAAATGATTCTAAATACTTAACCACCTTATTCCGGATTTTTGTATTCGAAAGGTCATAGGAAATTAAATATTGCATACAAACCTCCCAGTTGTAGTGCTAACACACTACTTATCGTCTTGCAGCATCTTCACAATTATGTATAGTATCCATATCCAACCAATAATAGCCAATAGTCCAGTCATAATACTCGCCTCCTATTTACACAATCATTTTTGATTCTGGTGGATCACCATATACATTTGCATCGCGGTCACCAGGCATGAGCGATAAGCCTATTTTCACAAGTATCATAATCTTGGCCAGTGTCGGTGTAAATATGGCTACGAAGGCAGCTATAACATATATAAAGGCCAAAAAGGTAGGTCCATTTAGATCATGAATACGACGCGAAGCCAAGGCTAGCTCACGACCGATGGCAAAGATGATAATGGCCCAACCGAGAACCCATAGTGCTTTTGTTATATAGTCAAAACTCATTAGAACAGCGCCTATATAGCCTAGACCATATAGAGTAAGCAAATTCATAACATAGGATCTCCGATTCATATGCCCTGATAAATACATCATTTCCTTCAATTCTTGCGTTACACTAGACATACTGTACCTCACTTTTTCCCGCTCAATGATTTAGCGATTACGATTAAAACAGCCCAACAAATCAACATTTCAATACTCATCAAGACTAACACCTCCCGTCACATCAATCTCTTGTGTTGAACTCATTATACGAATCTTTGTGAAAGCTTGATAATCAGAAAAACTAGGAGTTATCGATCTCTGTATTAGTCCTTTTAACAACATGAGCCCCATATAGATACATACTGTAGCATCTATATGGGGCTCATCTATGTTCGATTTCATCGTTATAATAAATCATCAAATCCATCTAAACATAATATTTTGATTAGCAATGCGATTAGCCAGTCCATTATGTTATCCTCCGTCATCATCTACGAAACTGTGAAAGGCATCTGAGCCCATTGGAATCAACTCCTAACATCTGCAACTCTGTAATCTCTTTTGTTACTGTCAGTATAGCGGATGTAAAGAGATATAACGATTCAAAAAAACTAGGAATTAAAAAAGCGCCTTTCGGCGCAATTATAGTATAACGAACAAAACGGTCTATACCAAAGCTCATGGTATAGGCCGTTTTTTACACTTTACATTTTCTATACATATCAACTATTTAGACGTTTTATTGTCGAGCCAAACCAACTATACAAACGCTTATGTCTACATATGCGTTTGTAGTAATCATCAATATCTAGAAGCTGATCAGCCGGACAATCGATGCGAATCCCGTTTTGAATAGGTGTCACAATGCCACCAAATTCAGATTGTATTTTTTGCGTTAAGCAATCAATGATTTTCTGATCAGAATTTTTGATTTCTATTATAGCCATTATTAGAATTTCCTCATGCCAAAATAAGTAAAATCAGTAGATATGTTACAACTAAGGAAGATAATAAAAAAGTGATTACCAATAATAACAGCGTTTCAATACCGCAAGCGATAAGTACTATTGCAATTTAAATAAAGATGGAACATGCCCTACAGAGGGTTGTATGTTTCAATACCGCAAGCGGTAAGTACTATTGCAATTCTGAGTTCTTTAAGATGAGCCAAGGCGAATCTGACCAGTTTCAATACTGCAAGCGGTAGGTACTATTGCAATAATCAAAAATGGTAAAAAAGTAGTTATTAAAGAAAGAGTAGTTTCAATACCGCAAGCGGTAGGTACTATTGCAATTCTGCACGTGGTACAGGCGTAGTAGAGGCTCATTCGTTTCAATACCGCAAGCGGTAAGTACTATTGCAATAATCAAAAACGGTAAAAAAGTAGTTATTAAAGAAAGAGTAGTTTCAATACCGCAAGCGGTAGGTACTATTGCAATCGAGGTTCAAGGCGGTGGTTACTGTAGCAATATCGCTGAAAAGTTTCAATACCGCAAGCGATAAGCACTATTGCAATGAAGAAAGGGCGTGAAATCAAATCTGTGGCATTAATGCTGTTTCAATACCGCAAGCGGTAAGCACTATTGCAATTTACAGCTATCGAAAAGGCTGCAATGGCAGCAAAGTTTCAATACCGCAAGCGGTAAGCACTATTGCAATCGTTAATGCTGCTTCTAAGGTAGCAGTAGCTCAAGGAGTTTCAATACCGCAAGCGGTAAGCACTATTGCAATGAGGATCTTGGCGCCCTCCAGCAATTTGAAAGTGCGAAGTTTCAATACCGCAAGCGGTAAGCACTATTGCAATTCAAAGGAGGGGGGGGCGAACTTTGGTCGATAGGCCATATATATAGTTTCAATACCGCAAGCGGTAAGCACTATTGCAATCTACTACAGTTCAGCTGTATGACTATAAACTATAGTAAGTTTCAATACCGCAAGCGGTAAGCACTATTGCAATTTTCATCAACTTTATTTATAAACACTTAGGTGTAAGTTTCAATACCGCAAGCGGTAAGCACTATTGCAATATATAGTACATATAATGTAATAGAGAACTATTAAGTTTCAATACCGCAAGCGGTAAGCACTATTGCAATAAAAAGAAATTGCCGAAATTAATGGCGATTTTGTAAGACGTTTCAATACCGCAAGCGGTAAGCACTATTGCAATTTATTCTGAAAGCAAATGAAGGAGGTAATGTCTCGTTTCAATACCGCAAGCGGTAAGCACTATTGCAATGAAGTAAAAAAAGCGCGTGCTTTTCGCGTTTACGTCGCAGTGGTTTCAATACCGCAAGCGGTAAGCACTATTGCAATTTATTCTGAAAGCAAATGAAGGAGGTAATGTCTCGTTTCAATACCGCAAGCGGTAAGCACTATTGCAATGAAGTAAAAAAAGCGCGTGCTTTTCGCGTTTACGTCGCAGTGGTTTCAATACCGCAAGCGGTAAGCACTATTGCAATGCGATGTTGGCGACAGAAACCAACGTCGGTAGCCACGCTAACGAGTTTCAATACCGCAAGCGGTAAGCACTATTGCAATTCCATCGCAAATGCGTGGCAATCAATTGCTGCTTTGCGATAGTTTCAATACCGCAAGCGGTAAGCACTATTGCAATGTTGGAGCAGCATCGGGACGTTCAAAAAGGTGTACTGTTTCAATACCGCAAGCGGTAAGCACTATTGCAATGCACAATTGTTGGAATTATTTGCCGACAAATCTGTAAAGTTTCAATACCGCAAGCGGTAAGCACTATTGCAATTAAGCGATAACTTCAGGATTTCCATGCTTTAAGTTAAAGGTTTCAATACCGCAAGCGGTAAGCACTATTGCAATAGACTTTAAGAAGTATGCTTTTATGGCATTTAAGGTTTCAATACCGCAAGCGGTAAGCACTATTGCAATAACCAATGAATAACAATAAATTTGTTGTTCGTGTTGCCGGTGTTTCAATACCGCAAGCGGTAAGCACTATTGCAATCTGCGGAATTGATGGGCATCCATCTTCAACATGGTGAGTTTCAATACCGCAAGCGGTAAGCACTATTGCAATTGGTGAGTTGGTATACGTTACAGATTTCAATGGGTTCAAGTTTCAATACCGCAAGCGGTAAGCACTATTGCAATTTTACAAGATAGGATTGTACTCAAACTCGAGCACTATAGTTTCAATACCGCAAGCGGTAAGCACTATTGCAATATTCGTAAAAAACACAAATAGTATTTCTTTAGTAATTGGTATTGAGTTTCAATACCGCAAGCGGTAAGCACTATTGCAATTTACCAATGCCATAATTAATAGTAGTGACACCAATAGGGTTTCAATACCGCAAGCGGTAAGCACTATTGCAATATTAAATCTTTTATTGAACGTGTAGTAGACAATTCTTATGATGTTTCAATACCGCAAGCGGTAAGCACTATTGCAATAGCAGGCCTTATAAAGTCAGTATTCATGGGGCTTAAAAATAGGTTTTGGAAAACCTCACACCGTAAACGGTCAAAACGCGCTCACATTTGATCCACAAGGCCTATGGATATAGGTAAATACTGGAAGAAAATGTTTTTTCTTAAGATACAGTCATTATAAGGGTTTCTAGATTTAACGTCAATATGTTATTTCATTTTCTTTTCACATTAAAATTTCAAATAAGCAGACAGTCATTAGGATTATGCCGATTTTTAAAACTTTTACAGGACTAGAAAATGATTCCCCCCATAAAAATGACCTATCCACAATAATACATGGATAGGTCTATATTATGTTCACTATAATTCAAAATAATCAGCCACCGTTAAATGACAGAAACGTCCTCGCTAGTATCGTCAGCACGATGAATAGAGTCAATATCCACGGCTTGCCAGCCCCAACTATTCTTTTTCTTATTAAAGGAGCGGATAGCGGTCAACGAAACGACGTCACCGTTCATCAATTGATGTTGTTCTACCAATTGTTTATCGATAAATACATTATGTTTCACTGTGAAAGCCATACCTAATCCGATAACTTTAATTTTTTCGCCAAATTGTTTGATAAGAGTACTAGGAGCCTCTTGATCGGTAATTTCACAAGATACGGCTTGGAATCCCATAGTACCATCAGGACGTTCGTAGGTTGTATAGACAGCAGACACTACGTCCATTTCATGGATGGACGCCGCATCATCATAGTGATACGTAAGCAATTTATCACCTTCAGCTACGATAAATGCCTTATGTGCTTTTTCTGAAATGTAAGTAACTACACCAATAGTGGTTGGTAAGAATGTATTGAGCAACTTTGCTGCTGCCAAACTATGGTCCTTATAAAACCCTGCATCAACGGCTGGACTATCCGTTACATACCAACTAGCATGCATATATTGATTGAGGGCTTCGCCTATTTTATGACCTTCCTTCGTGCGATACGCGTGCAATGCTTGGACTTCAGCACTGGCCACATCATACTGACCTAACGCCACCAGTTCTTGAATAAGGCCCAATTTAGCACGCCCATTAAATTGTAAATCACATTGGTGCGTGAGCGACTTAGCATAACAAGATAATGCCATATCATGATCACCCTCCATAGTTTCTGCCAAACCATTCCAAAGCCAGAACGAACTGGGCTTAGATTGTAATAGGTGGAGAATGATATCTCGTGCTTTATCGGCTTCACCCACTAACAGGTACGCCTTTGCCAAGGACCATTGTAAGAAGAATGTATTTTCCGTCAAGGAACGCATTCGTTCTTCTGTGATATCACACAAATGATGAATGATATCCTTATCTACATACCGATTGAGGCTATCCAAGGATTTCTTAAGAACACGCATCACCAAGGATGGCCATTCGTGATGTTTCCCATCGCTGCCCACATACGGTGCCACTTGATAATCGCACTCTTCAAGTTTATCAAATCCATTTGTAATGCATAATTGTACAATGCAATGTGCCCCTCCACATTTTCAATGGATAACACCGTTCCCCAAATACACCGTAATAATGATACCTCTTGTGAAATCTCTAACGAGAATAGTTCATCCAAACATCCTGTCACATGTTGGATGTTAATAGGTGCCTCCTTTGCCTTTTGCTGTAGTATCTTATATAAACACCATGCATAGGAGCGTTTGATTGTCACATCATCGGGGAACTCTGCATACAAAGCCTTCGCTTTTTCCGTAGCTTCTCGAATATTACCAGTATCCTTAAGCTGTTTAATAGCAGATAATTCCTTCATGGCGGGGCTACCTAAACGCAACGCGTATAACGTTTGTTTAAACAAGACCTCATCCGCTTCATCGATAGATAACTTTTGTAACTCTCCTTGGTACAACTCTACCTCGGCATCTTCATGCATCGCATTGGCCCGTTTGATAAGATCAATTAAGCACCATGCACAAGCACGAATATCCCACTGACTAGGATCTGGCTGCTCCATCAAGGTTTTAGCCATCGTATACGCACGATCAAGGTTCCCCTCACGACGTGCCTCAAATACATCCTTGCTAGTAACTAGGCTTTCACCAATAACCCCATCATCATTGACAGGCATCCCATTGTGCATCGTCATGTTCTTGTCGTCGCTCATACCCACTAATTCTTCGTCCGTTACGTTCCAATTTGTAAATGCCATATAATCCTCCTCGGGAATAGATTCCCTTATCCATCACTAATTCCTTGTTCTATCTGTAGCGTTATTATAACCAGTACCGAGATGCATAACAGTTCAAAAAAACTAGGAATTAATCACGGTTGTACAGTAAACCTCTATATAAATACATTAAAAATTTGATATAGTATTCATGAAAGTTTCATTTTTCAATAGAGGAGGACCTATGCCAAGTGTAACGAATTATCTAAAAAACGTTAAAAATATGCGTCTCTTTTTTCGTAGCTTAGCCATGGGCCTACATACGAGAAACACGGCACCAAAACGAGGTATCAAGAAGAGTTTACATGACGATTACTTAAAACGCCTTGCCTATTTTAATATGGGATCCAAGATTCGAGACACACAAATCGGACGTACGCGTGTCCATACCATTGCCAAGCAAGATTTCTACTGGGGCCACAACTATTTAGCCGATTTGTACGCACTCTATGCGATGAAGACTGAAATAATTATCCTAATTTTAGCTATAATCGATACTATCAGTAAATATACGAGCTGTACCATGACTGAGATATATGATCACATCAACGATGATCCGTATATATTACCGGCATACCAATCGTTTTTAGAGGAGAAATATAGAGATTCGAAAAAACCAATTCCAGATATTATCGAAAAGCAAACCCTAACACGGATCGTAAAAAAACTCGTTACAATTGGTATTTTTAAGGAAATTATACAAAAGAATACCTATGTATATAGCTTAGTTTCAATCGGTCTTGAATCGTGTACACGACAAGAATTAGAACAGCTAAATCGTGCTGTTTTTATCTATAAAAATATAGCTCTTTTTAGCACTGCTGGACACACCTTACTAGCCAAACTACAATCGCTCACCTCCGATACCTCCCTATTAGATGAACTGGAACAACCAGCACCACCTATCTACGAGTCACAATATGTATTTACCTATACCAATCCATTGCACGTCATCGATGAAACGATTCTATACACCTTGGCCGATGCCTTACATCACCATAAAATGGTTGAGCTTAATTTCTGCAATAAACGTAGACCCAAAGTAATGGTTCGACCTGTGCGGATTGAATCAGATTATATAGGTAACCGCGATTACCTTATTGCCGTACATCATCATACACTCGTTACCTACCGGATTGATGCTATCAATGCCGTAAGCATAAAAAACACTTATAACAGTGATACGCCAATACCAGTAGCTAAAGCACGGTATAATACAATACTTCATCTACGGTTCCACAAGTTACAGGGCTACGAGATAGCATGGACTCATTTTTCAGATACATTCCGCTACATGTTAACTAATTGCGAAGCATCTACGACAGAATACACGGATGTTTGTATGCACGTTCAAGATGGACAAATCCTACTGCCTCTGTTGCGTACCTTTTTACCTTATATTGAAATCATACAAAGCACACCGGAAAGCATTCGCACACGATTCAATGATAATCTACGATACACACAACATGAAACTGTATCCGAGCCAACTAGTTATACAAAAAAAGTACATCCATCTTGGAATCTGCTTTCACCCGAACCAGTTGAATCAGACGCGACCACCTCACCACTACTAAATGAAATCACGGCCGTAACCTGTGCCACACAGTACCGAATTCAACAAGACCTCATTAATGGCGTCGCCTACACATTAGATGATTTACACTTCATCATGAAGCACCGTCCATTATTGGATAGTTATGCACCGGTAGAAGAAAATGACCAATACGAACACGCCTTACCGAGCTATATTGTTCGACCAGAGGCGCATGGGCTAGAACCACTATTTCCGGATTTACCAGCTCTCCGCCACCACTACAGCAGAGCGTATGTTCTTAAAAGATTTACTAAGTGATAATCGTATCAACTGGATGATACCTCATACTGTGAGCCAACGATTGGCACAAGCATTATACGATGTACCAAATACATTACCAAATCACACGTGGAACAACCGCAGTCTCGCCATCGATGAAACACCGAAGTCCTACGAAATCATCAACGTTGTACTGAAGCCATGATGAACGGTACGAGTATCTCTTGGACTACTGCCGGAACTACCATGACAGTACTTCCTTGCAAGATGGAATATAACGGAGCTACCAATGGCTATGCACTCATTGGATATCACCTTGATGATCATACGTTTGGATATTATCCACTGCACAACCTACCTAATGTCACAGTTGGCGTAAATCAGAGTGCCATCGATATAGATGCAATGTACAGAGAATACCAAGAGACAAACCAACAAACCGTAACCTTCTCTGTATACGATATTAATAATGCCATCGATCGTTGTTTTAATGCCTTCTCTAACTATGACATTGTAGGGAGTGAAATAGATCCGAACGAGTTTACACTCAATGTAGCATACTTGCCATTCCAAGAAACGGATATCCTACGTATCCTATTGTCCCTCGGTGCTGCAGTCCGCGTACATGAACCACAAACACTCAAAGAAAAACTCGACAGTATCTACAAACAAGCCATTACATTGTTAGGAGAGTCATAATGGAACACCATATATACCTTACGTTTTTGACAGCATTTAAGTCTAAATTCCCATATGATGAAGATAAGATCAGAAATACACTTGTATCGACAACGATTAAAAAGCCTTATAACGAAATCATACAAACTAGTGAATCCGTATTAAAGACCGTACTTCATGATAAACGGAACCAGTTTACATTAGAAAAACTATTCTTTTTTGAAACAAAGGAACTTTCAACAAAAATCAAACGTGTAGACAATCCGAGTCAACATATTACAACAAAGCAAATCTTTGAATCACGTATAAATGATTTTATCAATGAATATAATATCGATTTAGACTGGTCCTCTGACACGGTAGAATATATCGAATGTGGCGATATTGAAAACATCAGCAACCTCAAGGCTAGTATCCTTGACATGTCACAACAAATGATGAAGTTTTATCATGCCCAACCTAAAGAGGATACGGTAACATTGCATGTAGATTTGACGGGTGGACCTCGCACAGCTATCATGCTCATGCTCGCCATCATCCGCCTCGTGGCCTACCAAGGCATTCAAATTGGTTCTATTTCATATGCGAACTTGGATAATGAAAGCAATACGATTACTGTATATGAAAGCAAGGATATTTATTTCCTATTCGACATGATTGCCGGTTTCTCCGAATTCACCCACTATGGTGATGCAAAAACATTACGTCATTACTTTGATCAAACCAACACCGAAGATGAATTAACCAATCAACTACTCGCTAAAATGGGTGATTTTTCAGAAGCGATTAGCCTATCTAGTCGCGGATTATTCCAATCATCCGTAGAGGGTATCAATACATTATTTACAAATATTGCTAGTCGCAAGCAAGATAATAGCCAATTTGAGTTAGGTATCTTTCAGCTCATGCGTAACAAAATCCAAGAAAGCTACGAGACCATAGTATCCAATCCAGAGGATGACCTCGTGTATATCGAGTGGTGCTTGCAAAACGATTACTTGCAACAAGCATTGGCACTATTTGTTGAATATGTGCCTCGGACGATTTTGAAAGAAAAGATTATTGCGCTTGATAAAAATGAATTCGAAACCAAAAAGAATGATAATCGTAGTCCAGAAATGCTCCACTTCAATCAAATCAACGATAAGATTGGTGATTTTTGGTAGGCCTACAAACCAGCTATATGAATAAAGCTATTAAGGCTACAAAAAAAGTATTCCATACCTATTGGGACGAATTAGCAACAGAATCTATCCGTATTAGTCAATTAACAACTTCTGAAAATGGTCTAATTTCAAAAGAAGCAACCAATCTACCGTCATTAGAAACTAACGTTTACCAACAGGTGGAGGATATCATGAAGCTTTATAATATCTCACAAAAGGATAATCCTTCACAGTATTCTATCAAACAATTTATAAAATTCCTAAGTGATATCACACTAAACGGATCTAATATAGGAAATCTAAATGCCTTTCAAAGGAAATCCGTCAAGTATGTATTAGCTTAATAACAAAGGAGAATTCTGCTATAAAAAAATCTACTACACGTCGACGATGACTATTGTATTACCATAAATAGAGGTGCTAAATATTTCCTAATACGAAAAGAATTATTTAATGGTTTCAAAAAGCAATTGTAAAGAAAAATGCATATAAAGTCATTTTCAACTTTACATCTAATGATACCAATCTCTATAGGTACAATTACCAAAATGATTTTTCCTAATAATGTATTTAATATTAAAGGTTTATCACTCAATCAATGCTTGTCTGAACCACTCGTCAATGATACCATTGATTTGCTAACGTCGTACAATACACTCAAACAAGTTCGTAATGATACGGCTCATGCCAATGAAGAAAAAAAGGTCGCTATACAAGCGCCCAGGATATACGCAGGGAAATAGAACGATGTTTGGGGATTATTAGGGAACTAGCGGTACATATAAAAAAATGTTAAATATAAAAAGGCCCAATTTCAGCTCATAGTTTAAGCTGAAATTGGGCCTTTCATCATATATATTAGAAAAGAAATTATTTGATTTTTTTAATTATATCTCAAGATAGTCTTTGATGATTTCATCATAATACATATTATGAATATCATCTATATTTACCTTTGCGTTTACACAAGTCATCAATATTTTTTTCTAATGTTCGTTTCCTCTAAATACAAGCTAGTATCTTCAGCCAAACGCTCTTCAAATAATAAGGATTTAACTTCAGATGCAACATAATCGTAATCTTTTTCATTACGATATGCATAATATAACTCTAGCATCTTAGCTATATGACTTCTTAACAATTCTGGAATATGATTGTATCCATCTAAGTAATCTAAAACAATATCTAAATCTTGTTGAATATATGATGTTTGACAAAACTTTTTATTAGTAAAAACGATGGTATACATCTATAAACATCGAAAAGAACAAATAAAAATTATTCCTAACCCTTTATTTAAAGATAATCCACTACTTATTACATTCTGATCATAGCTAAGTTTAAAGTCTAATAACTCATTCATTCCATAGCCAGCAAAGGATTTATCTATATTTATATGCCCCACTTTATTATCTTCAAATAATATTAAAAAGGCTCCCACAAAAAATGCTCATTCAATCCTCGATAATTTATAGCAGATACCCAATCCTTATTATAAACAGAAATTTTAATCGGATTTTGAATCATACTACCATGCAGAGCATAGAAACATTTCTCCAAATCATCATAAGTCTTAGGTATAAAGCCCAATGTTTGAATGATAACATCGTTAGTATTGGTATAAAGCAAAAACACCATCAGGATTAAGTTCCATATTAGGCTCTGTAAGAAACTCTGATTTTAATAGATGATAATATAATTGTAGTTGCACAATTAACTGATTTGTACTAAATATTGTAAAGCCCTTAATATGATATTTACTATGTTTAGAATCAAATTCAGTGTTGACAAACTGTGCTTCTTCAACAAAAATTATCAAATAGCTTAAAACTAGCTACAATAAAGTCCCTTTCAGACTGTGCCAACAATGAATTAGGATATAATTCCTCTCACTTCTCAAGTTATACTTTTCTATTTTAAGATAATCATAAAGGCCTTGTTTAAAAGCTATTATAGGTTCTGTCGCAATTATAGTTTAAATTATTAAATTGAGAAATATCATCTATCCAATCTAATGTAGAGTTAATCACATCTCTACGTAGTGCCTCTCTAGTATTGAGCTTCAAATACTTTATCAAACTATCTAATAAACTTAAAGTACATTCTCGTTGACCTGAAAAACAAAGAATGTTGAGATACTGGAAGATACTTAATAAAAATCAAAAATCATTTAGTAATTCACCTTCATCTTTAACTAGATGCTTCGATTCTGACTTACTATTAGTGCCCATATTATTTATCGGTAAATAGTCTTGATTATATGAATTTAAAAATAGCTAGAGTTTCTGACGATACTTTATGTTTCTGAGCGTCCGCTATAAGTTGACCATTTAATTCTAAAAAAATTAAAATCATCAAATAGCTTGCTTTTTATTAATATATCCCAAGAGTTTAGATAGAACATTATTATCATATGAAATTTCTGCAGTAAGCTTTAACTGCTACATCATCGCCAAGGTTAATTACTATACGTTTTGGTACCAAGAAAGCATTATTAATACAATCACTTATTTTTTTAATAATACGAAGTAAATCTTATCTCCATATACAGCATAAAGATCTGTTATCTTTTTGCGTTACTAGTTGCATTAGTATAGGTGTTAATACCTTATCTTCACGAATATAGCAATTCCAAAAACTCTGGTAAATTTATTGGTAACCATTTAAATGCAATAGAAGCTCCTATCAAATCTGAACCACTGAAACTTTCACCTTCATTTACATTTGATACCAATGATTTAATTAACTGTATCGCTAATATATCAATATCTGAAGACCATAATTGTAATATCAAATATCTAATATCTTGATGTGCAATAGTAAAAGCCAACAACGTGATTATACATATATTTACTAATAAATGGCTTTATATCAATCAACATATTCTGAAGATAATATCGATTTTCTCCTAGGTCTGCTAAAGTTACTAAATCCTTTAATGTAATTGGAATATCACTTAAAAGCTAATAATAACAATGTATTCCTAATAGGTTTAAAATACTTTTCTCCATAAATATATTCTAGTTTTTTTAAAAATAATATTCAAACAATCGTCTATATGAGATTTTTTTCTATCTTATTAGTAATTTCAGGAATATATTGTAATAAACTAGCCTCTAATAAAGTACTAATATCTCCAAATCTCTCAATCTCTTTTAGTAACTGATGATATGTATTTATTAACTAAATCTTTATTTCTAGTATCCCCAGCGAGTATCAAACTACGGTTGGTAAACTGAATTGTGCTTAAGGTTTGAGCTATAATGGAATTAGGATTTCTTATAATACGAGATGTTAATATAATATAAGTATTCTTTCTTATTAAAGACTCATCAGGTAAGAAATCAAAAAAATATTAAAGTTATTACCTAAGGTTTCATCTATACCATCAAATATAATTACCAGTTTATTCTTACAGTCAAAAATCTAATATTCGACTATAAAGCTCCTGAAAATACGCGAGGAAATCTACTATAGAATTGCGGTCAGTTACATCTGGTACTTCTACATCCTCAACAATAAAAGTTTTACCGGTATTAAAAACACAACATAGACTTTTCTAGTAACTTTTTGAATGTATGCGCAGTAAGTGTGTCTCCTTGACGGAAATAAAAATGCTCTAACAGTAGAGTCTGATAATTCCATATAATTCTTACCAGATTCATGTGATAATAATGGATCTAACATTTTAACAAATGTAGTCTTACCTATACCGGCCTCAGTTTCTAAAAAGAAACAGTCCCTTTTTCATATGTATCTAACCAATTTTCTAGAATCTCTTTTTAAGTAAATAGGTTTTATTAATTTTTTTATCAAGCCCTTTACTAATTACATTAAACTCATCAGAATCTGTTCTCAATATACTAGGTGTCTGTGTAACAGTAAGCATTGATTTAGATATAACATCTTGATAAAACGATTTTAATAAAACTTCAGATTTCTTTTACCTTATTATTTGTTAAATAATCTAAGTATCCTATATTCCTTTTTTTATTAAATAAATAGGAATCAAATAGATATAATGAGCCATTAAGGACTTCAATAAATGGTGCTAATGATATAAATAGTTTGCCATTCTTAATCTTTATTTTAACTATATTGCTCAAATCATCTAGTGATTTAATCTTCTCTTTACCTCTAGTAGATTCATAAATCCAAATTAGCCGAGAAAAATGCATTGTACGTATTTTTCAAAAATATCTTTTACTGACAATAAAATTTGTTCTACTTCTAACTTATGTTCTTCTTGTAAACAACTACTATAAGCCCCATGCCCTATTCGAGTATTTCTCCAGTTTGTAACATCAAACTGACATTTATTGGGATCAGTGGACTTGTATCTGGTAGTAATTTCATTTAATAAAAGCTGATAATCCTCTGAACAATTAATTTTTTTCGATAATCTATCCGCGACAACAATCCAAGTGCCCAAGGATAGCGGACCACCTAATAATTGAGCTAAACTATCCTCACAGCCATCTTGTGGGTTACGAAATAAATCTGCTACAACATAAATAACAGGCAATTTAATTGTTAACTCTAAAACATCTTTTAACTCATAAAAAGCTCCTATATACTCTCCTCTACGGAACATATTACGTAAATTCTGATACTCTTGAGAAAGAATTAATGGGAACACTCTAAAGTTGTCATTAAACCATAAATCATTATTATCAGCTATTGTTACACTCCAAAGCTTATCTTGATTTTCCATTTTTAACACCCCAAAGAATAATCAATTAAAACCTTTTTTTCTATATTATTTATTACTTTCAGCCACAAATAATATATTCCTATCTAAACATATACACCAACAACTCTTCATAGTGTTCTCGTATCTCATCATTAGTAAACAAGTCTTTTGCTTGTTCAGCCAACTCGTTATTACCAACCAATGTATAGTACTCAACCAGTCCCCCAGCAATGATGTTATCAATGGCTGCAGCTCGCTCTTGTACAACGGTTTGAGTGAGTTGTATAAATTCATCAGCTAATTCTTGTTTCTTATAGGTAAACGCAATTAGGGCAAAGTATTTATAGATTAATTCCCATGGATGGCCGTTTAAGTGTTCAGATTTACTACTCTTTGGTAAGTTTTTAACCCACTTAAACAGGTCACGGCGTTTTTCTGAATTTAGTTGATCCAAATAGAAGGTGTACAGCGCCTTAATATACACATAAAATGCAAATTTGAAGGATTGTTGTTTTTGCGCATCTTCAGTCATATCTTTTAGATACTTGAATTGGTCCCATACCTCATCATGACCGCCAAAATAAGTCGGTGCATATCGTTCATAGCTTTCACGATTATCCATGTCAATATAATGATGAAGCAAATAAGACAAGGTAATGTTATAATCGATGGATTGTTCATCAAACTGAGCTAACGCTTCTTTGAAATAGGTTTCTGCTTGTGGGTCGCGCATATACGCGTATACTTGGCCACATTGGCTCAAGGCACGCCCCTTACTGATACTATCCTCTTCATCAGACTCAACCAACAATTGACGTAACGATGCTAATTCGTCCTCGTATTCAAGTATTTCTTTGCTAGTGAAAGCGCCTCTTCGTATCGATACTGGTCATTGAGCATGACCACACGACGTTTAAGGGTTAACAAATATTCTTCTACATGACAATATTTAGCGAAACGCTTGCAGATCTCAAAGCATTGTTCTGCCATTTGGCTGTCCCCTATATGGTTATAGGCAGTCACACTAGCATCATAAAAAATATACTGGCTTCGTTTATCTATTTTTGTTTTCTCCACTAAAGGTTTTAAATGGGTATGTAAATATACCAATTCATCTTGTTTCAATAAATTGGAATTAGCATATTTCGCAAATTGACGCACTGCCTCCTCAATGGCATCCACATCATTGACTTGAGAAATCCACTCCTCAATCTTTGGAAACCATTGTTCCCAATAATAGTTTTTAAACTCACTCCGGCTTTGTTTAGAAGCAAATAAAACAGAAAGAGCCTTAAAATAGTCCTTTTGTTGATACGCTGTAACGGCTTGTTCATAAGCCATATCGATATCATCATACATAAAGATGAGGTTTTGACTAGATCCGTTAAGTTGCGTTGCTTGCTTTACAAAGGATTCTTGCCACTCAGTAACACTTTGTCCTTCCTTATTGTGGTTGAGAATAGCACAAATCGTATCGGCTAAGTATAAGAAAGTATATTGCTTGGATTTCTCCTGATCCGCATAGTAAAGAATAGAACGTACAGAGAATCGGTCAATCTCTAAATCTAACCGATTCGTTTCTAATAATTTTCTGTCTAATGCAGCCCGGTAGTTATAATCATTAGCTACTTGGAAAAAACGAATATCTCCTTCTTCATTTTTATACTTGTAACCTATCTTAGTATATTTATTACATAGCTCCGTATCATCAGCTTTCACAGGCACCTGACGCGTGGCCAAGTCAAACTTAACCTTGGACACATGCAAATCATAAGGATTGTGAAATACGAGACGCGACACGATGGAATAGGCCATATTCATATAGAGATTGCTGGCATATTCATCATTTACGAGCATGCTAGTGGACTTGCGGTTCAAGATTGATTTACCAATGCCACTCTTGAGCATCATCGCAATACGATAGCTACCATGGCGCGGATATTTACCAATTTTCTTATTTTGATACGTTCCCTGTTGAAAGAATTCCGGCAATGTAGCCTGCAATTCCGTTTTCATACGTTTAACATTATATCCATTGGTTCCTTTATGATTCATGTGCAAATCAATAGGATAGTGGCATTCTACTTCACTCGCCACAGCGCGAAAATACTCATCTAGGCGCTGCATCTCGTTCCATGCATCATTTTCATGACCCTTATCATCATAAACTATACCCGCTATGAACAGAGATTCTGGCTGTCCAGATTGTTGAAAGCCCTCAAAATCGCCATTTTCATCTAGTGCAATCGTAATCATTGTAATCTCCCATTACTTATCTAAACATATACGTCATTGTCCGATTAATATTCTTCACATCTTGCTCTAATGTTTTGCGTATCGCATCACACAATTTTTGATTTCCCTTACGTTCTGCGATGCGCATTTCACCATAAGCCATAATATTACGAATGGCTGGGCCTGGATTATCTACGGTTTTACGAATACATTCCTTGAAATACTCAACATCCGTCATATAGTTCCAGTCATACCCAAGAAGTGACATATAGATAAAAATGAGTTCCCAAGGGTGCCCTTTAACAGAGTAATTTAACGTTTGACCAACATCTTTGCCTAGATCCACGATACGTTTTGTCACATCTTTGCCTACTGCATATTTATAAAATTGGTACAACGCCTTAATATACACATACAATGCATAAGATTCATGCTGCACTGCTTTATCATCATCTGTCATGCTCGTAATATATGTTAATTGATCGGAGACGTTAATAGCCCCTCCAAAGTATTTTGGAGCCCATACTTCATAATCACGTTGTTTTTCAGCATCAATATAATAGTGCAATAGATAGGACAATGTACGGTAATAATCGTCAGTTCCCTCTTGGAATATAGAGAGAGCTTTCACAAAATATGACTCAGCCTCTTCTCGTTCCAAATAAGCATACACCTGACCCAATTGGCTATAGGCCTGCCCCAAACTAACTGCTTTGTCATCTATACTAAGTTTTTCTCGTAATCCTTGTATTTGTTCCTCATACTCTACCACGTAGTTAGCTAATGTTAATGCATCGTCATAAGCATAACTATCCAATTTCGCCACAACACGACGGCGTACAGTTTGCATGTACGTTTCTAATGGTACGATGTGTGCCAAGGATTGACATTTTTGAAAGCACGCTACGGCAAAGTCGCTTTCACCTAAGTGATTAAAGGCCGTTACGCCACCATCATAAAAAGCATATACCAAGCGTTGATCAACGCTAAAGAGATGCTGAATATCTTCTAACACATATTTAAGTTGCTCGTACACATAATGTAATTTTCCTGCATCAATACGACTTTGGTTTGCATAATTTACAAATTCTTGCACGGCTCGTTCAATCGCTACGCGATCATCCGCACTATGAATCAGTTCCTCGATGAATGGGAACCAATTTGTTTTGTAATAGGATTGAAATTTGCTTTCACAATTATACGCATCATATGCATAACATAAAGCAGTGAAATAATCGCCATTCAAATAGGATTGCATAGCCTTCTCAAAGTACGTATCGACATTGTCATACACAAACAATAGATTTTGATGCGTTGGATTCAACTTATTAGAAAAATCTACCAATTTTTTGAATTTAAAGACATCGGTTGCCGCCCGATCAGCGCCGTAGTAAATAAAATTCGTGCAAATATAGGTCGCTAAGTATAAAAATGCATTACGAATTGTCGTTTCAGGGTCATCCTCTTCCATACGCAAGGATACAGTGCGAAGCTTAACATCCAAATCAGGGCGATTCGATTCTACCATGTGCCGATCCAAAGAGGCCCTATACGCAAAAGCATTTGCCACCTGATAGGATGTAATTCCCTCTTTTTCACCTGCTCATTTTGGTACTCATATGGTGTATAACCTAGTTGAGCATACTCGATTAGTCGACCTCGTTCCGAATCTAGTACATCTATCATTTGTGTGGCTAACTGCAAACGCACACGTTGTACACCGAGTGCAAAGGGATTCGTAAACACCAAGCGAGACACTAACCCATCCGCCATGTGCCAATAAAGATTACTCGCAACCTTATCATGCAGCAAATTACTCATAGAAGGTTGTAAATATTCAGTTTTTCCGGCCTCACTCTTAAGCGTAAGCGCAATCGCATAATGACCGACACGTGGCATGGCCACAAGCTCTTGCCCACTATACGTACCATGCGCTAAAAACTCAGGCAAGGCTGCATCAATGGCATCTCGTAAGATGCGCATATCTTTTTTAGCATCAGGATTAAATGCTTCCTGTCCTTTTTCTTTTGCAGCTTCATCAATCTTAAGCTTACCGAAAAAACCTTGTGGATACAAACTATGTGATTTTTTTGCAACAGCACGGAAAAACCGATCTAGTCGAATCCGTTCGTTCTCCGCATCCTGTTCATTGTCCATATCATCGTACACAACACCAGCAATAAAATGTATCGTCTTTAAATTCTCTTCATCTTGTCCTAAATGATGAAAATCCCCATATTCATTGAGCGCAATCGTTAACATAATGCCTCCACTTACACAGATACCCTAATATATATACTTATTGTATCATCTTATTTTCATAATCTAAACACAAACTATCAAATAAAACAAAAACGGGCAATACAATTAATTGCCCGCTACTATCTCATATATAAAGCCTCACTTTTGATATCTCTAAAAGTCATTTGACAGCTTTTTTTATCTGTGATATATCATATTATTATAAAGTTGACTTGCGAAGGAAGAAGGCTGGGTTCCCGAATGGGAGTAGGTTGTTAACCAAGAATTCCCAATGCCCCTGGGGTCAACTTATTTTTTTATTTTGGCACGAAGACTCTGAATGATATGTTCAGGGTCTTTTCTTATTTCATTCTTCATAAACTCTATCAGCTTTTTGGTTATATGAATATGAAGGATTCGAATTTAAATTATAGCAGTACGTATACACATCATTTTCTTTTATGTTATAAAATTTACAAAAAAGGTCAAAATGGTTGGTATTAAATCTGCCAGGTTGTTCTTCAGGTCTAGCAGGCGATACAAATGGTATTCCTTCTCCCCTTATCCATTTATTAATTAAATCTATACATTTTTTTCGTTTTAAAAGGATAGCTAGATTGGGGATCAATAGTTTGTTTCATTATGTAAGTAGCTTCATCAGCAGAAGCACTTATAGAAAAAGTTGCTGTTGCGTGTTTTGGATTTTTTACTAGTGCCCAGTCATGAGTTACTTTAATAGCATATTTATCTTGTCCATTATCTGGCGACGAATTCTCTATATCCTCCTTAGTATGTAATAGCTTACTCACAATAGTGGATGGATATCTTGCCTTAATTTCATTTTCATCTATATCAGATAAACGAACAGATAATGTTAAAAAGTTACTACCTAATCGTTCTGTAATATCAACATTAAAAATAAGCCATTAATTTATTTGTATAATTAATTACACACGATTGAAATAAAGGTATGTATATCAATTCATACTCTTCTGTAATAAAATGTGTGCTAATATTGCGAAGTTCTACAATTTTTTTCTAAATTTTTACGCAATGGATCATGTTCATTAGTTAATACTTTTTTTGATACATACCTCTAAAGAAAAATGTACGAGAAGTGTCATCTTTATAATAAATACTTTCACCTTTACTAATTAAATATGCCTTCAATAGTAGTTCCCATGCATTACAAATAAAGAAACTAAACCCCTCGACTCTATATTTTTAAGGTTGGCTTATTATAAATCTCTAGAGCCATAATAAAAAGCTTCTTGGCTCTTCTCTAACAATTTAGTAACAAGATTATCCATATTATTTCTCCATCATATTATATACGGCTTCCCAAAATTCAGGTGGGAATTCATCATCCTCATCATAACTATAATCAGAATCACGTAGTTTACTTTCATCATAAAAATCATCACTAGTAGACTTAGACATGTAAGCATAATCCCATATAATACCCAACATATCTATTTTGAACTCACCAGCCTCAACCATCGCGATGAGATCCAAGTAATATTGAACAACATATCGGCTCGAATTAAAACCAATATCCTCATCACAAAGCATTAGAGCAAGTTCACATAATAGTTTCAAATCATATAAAAAACATTGCTCATCCGTTTTATTAACATACACGTCCGAGCTATCATCTTCCATATAAGGACATACAATAAAAAAATCACAATCCCATAAAAATGTTCTACTAAGTAAATAATGTCGCTCATCAATTGCAACCTCTAATTCACTTAGGCCATAATATGACTTATCATACATACGAGATCTATATAATGGGGTAAATATTTCCAGCGTTTTATCACCTAGTTGCTTTTTAATAACTGCTGATGCCATATAATTAGCACCACTAAGCAATGTTATATCTTCTAAGTCTATAGACCGAGAAAATATCCTCATAAGTTCACATGCCAAATCTTTATATGTTATCTCATCCATTTCTTCTATAGCATATTTCCACATTCTAACATCTCCCGATTCATACAATCTTCACAGAGCGATACTTTATACCAATTATAATAGGAAATACACTAATAGCCAAATTTAGTTTATTAGCACCAGTGAAAATTAGACAAGAATAGCCAGTACTATATTTCGTAGTGCTGGCTATTTCAAGTTATACTATTAAAGTTATAAAAATCCGATTTAAGTAATGCTCAACCAGATATCACATACCGTAAACGGTAAATACTGTTGCAACTTGCGACTAGGGCTGGACATAGTCAGGTCGATGGTAAGCGGTTTCAATACCGTAAACGGTAAGTACTGTTGCAACTGATCACGAATGGCTACCATATACGGCTGCGCAATGGCACGCACATCCAAAGACATAAGGAAAGACTTTGCCATGGGCAAAACCCCCCAAGACAACTGATATTTCTTTAGTGCACCATTAAGTTCGACCCAATGATGAGCCTCAAACGTTTTTAACAATCGATGAACCGTCGTCTTAGGTAAATCAGTCGCCCTCGCCAACTCCGTTACCCCAAGTGGACCAGATTTCAATAAATTTAGTATCTCGATACCACGCTCAATTGATTGAACCATATTCACAATTTCCAATACAAACAAAAAGTTATAAATAGTATAACCTCTATTATTTCTATTACATTTACAATATACGCTTACTTATCATCATGATATATAATTATGATATATAAGCATACTATATATTATAAAATAACAATATCATATTTATAAGCTTCTTAAAAATAACTATGTTGCATAGGTAAAAAAACAATGCCACTACATCACCTCCATACAAACGTACATAGAGAAAGCCCCCATCTGTTCCAAAACCGACTTTGGCCCTGCGGAGGCCGTAGGCCGGAGTCAGACCCGGCCAGTGGAGGATTTTCTCTCTTCACCAAAACAATGCCCTAACATCACCTAAACCACAAACGTAAATAGAGAAAGACCCTATCGGCCCCTCAAAACGACTTCGGGCTCCGCGTAGCGCAGTAGCGTGTCGGCTTTTCTCTCTCCTCCAGAAACAATGCCACTACATCACCTCCATACAAACGTACACAGAGAAAGCCCCCATGGTATTCTAAAACCGACTTTGGCCCTGCGGAGGCCGCAGGCCGGAGTCAGACCCGGCCGGTGGAGGATTTTTTCTCTTCACCAAAACAATGCCCTAACATCACCTAAACCACAAACGTAAATAGAGAAAGACCCTATCGGCCCCTCAAAACGACTTCGGGCTCCGCGTAGCGCAGTAGCGTGTCGGCTTTGAGGGGCCGATAGGGTCTAACTATAATTACCCTTTGTATTTAGGTGATGTAGGGCATGTTTCAGGCACCACGTCTTTGCGGTCCCCTAGTTGTGCACTACGGTCTGTATAGTGTGTATGAAGTAGTTCGTGTGCTTTATGTCCTAATGGTTCGCCCAAGAAGTTTTTGTAAAGGTCTTGAATTTCTGGGTTTTCATAGGATGCCACATATTTATATTCTTCATCAGCTTTGTAAAGTCCGCCAATGCGGGCTTCTTTTGTTTTTACGGCTTGTGGTAATTTAGTGCGTGGTTGACCACCACCACCGATACAACCACCTGGGCATGCCATAACTTCGATAAAGTCATAGTGTTTGCCACTTTCTTTCAACGTGTTAAGGAAATCACGAGTATTTTTGCCACCGTGTACAACAGCAACGGACAAGGTAACATCATCACCAAGTTGTACAGTCGCTTCTTTAACACCATTCATGCCGCGAACGTCTTCGAGGTGGGTCAATGCATATGGAGGTGGTTCCTTATCAGTGATGAGCTTGTATGCTGTACGCATAGCTGCTTCCATAACACCACCCGTATTACCGAAGATGATGGACGCACCAGTTTCCATACCGATTAAATCATCGAACTTAGAGTCTTCTAAGCTGCCAAAATCAACACCTTCGTCATTGAGCCAGCGAATAAATTCGCGTGTGGTAATGGAAATATCCGTATCCATGCCGAGGCTTTCATCGTCGTAATAACGAGCCGCCGCATTTTCCTCAACCCGCTTAGTTTCGGCCTTCTTCGCCGTACAAGGGTTAACGCTGACAGACACGATATTTGCAGGATTGATGCCCTTTTTCTCAGCAAAGTACGTTTTAATCATAGCCGCTTCCATAGCGATGCAAGAACGGGTACTGGACAAGTTCGGAATGAGTTCAGGGAAATAGATTTCCGCAAAGCGCACCCATGCAGGGCAACAGGATGTGAATTGAGGGATAGTACCGCCATTCTTTAGGCGATCTACAAGCTCAGATGCTTCTTCCATAATGGTCAAATCCGCACCAAAGTTCGTATCAACCACATAATCAGCACCCAATTTACGAAGGGCGCTAACCATTTTTCCTTCTAAGAATGTGCCAGGCTCGTAGCCAAAGCCTTCGCCGATAGCCACGCGCACAGCCGGAGCCGTTTGGATAACAACAATCTTGTCAGGGTCAGCAATAGCTGCTTTCACCTTATCAAGCTCAGATCTAGCATGCATGGAATCGAATGGACAGGCAGCCGCACATTGACCACAGTGGATGCACATTGGCACATCACCGGTTGATTCAAGATCGTAATAATCGAGCACGCTCATCACATCGGCGCAAGCGCGACGGCACAAGGTGCAATTCTTACACTTCGAAATATCGTGGTAAATGGACGGGTTGTCGAGCGCGATTGGCACGCGTTTGTCGATAAATTCAAATTGGGACATGAGGACCTCCTCGTTCTGTATAATCATACCTATTGTGAAAGTTTTAATTTCTCCTATATTACTAGCATAACAAATAAGGAGGCCATCAATCAACGTACTAGGCTAGTAGGAATTGAAAGATTATTGGACTTCATAAACAGGAAACTTTAAAGTTCATACATCATCGGTACATCGATGAGCTCTACCCGTTCATCGTCTGAGACAAATCCAAACCCTCGTTTGCTAAATAGCCAATAGTATGGTTCACCGTGTAATACACGGGCTTTTTCCATGAGTGATCCCAGCACATCTTGGCCAATCGGTTCATTTTTCCATTTGCACTCGCCCACTAATAAATGACGTACAGGCCGTGCATTGGGATCTGCTTGTATGTCCGCCAGGGCCACTAAATCGATTTCAACTTGCTTTTTCGTTGCACTATCCGTGCCCCACCAATGACCTATTTGTTGTGGCAAGAACGGAACTGAACCTCGGTGAATGCGCGCCTGTACATATTGTGCTGCCATCGTTTCAAATACGAGTCCCATGAAATGTGAAAGCATAGGTTTAACGTATTGATGGTATACAAGTTTGCCATTAAAGTTTTCAATGGCCCCTTGGTTCGGTTCTACAAAACGATACCAAAAGGTATACATAGAATCTTTAATGGTATAAATACTTTTATTAGACTTAAATCCAACAGGATGTATTTTTTCGATGATCTGTAAATCAATAAGGCTTTTTAGATAATTATTCAATGCCCCCGTCGTCATATCTACCTTAGTAGCAATTTCGTTATTACGGCTGGCTCCCTTAGCGATAGCACTGAGGATTGCATTATACTGACGCGGCTCTCGTAATTCCTGCTTTAACAGACTCGACGGTTCATCCACAAGACGTCCTGTAGGTGTGAAAAACAAGGAAATAATGCTTTCATCAAGAGAATCACCATCCCTAAAATATGATAAATATTCAGCCACACCACCAGTAAGGCCAAAGGCGATAGCACTATCCTCATAGGAAAGATGGGATACCATTTGACGGGCCTCGATATACGTAAACGGTTTAATTTTATACTGCGCCGTGCGGCGACCATACAAAGGGCTCTTATGGCCTAGCACCTGATTTTCCATAAAACTCATGGACGAACCGCACAAGATGAGCATTAACTGAGACCGATTTTTTTATATGCATCAATCAAGGCCTGCAGCTCAGACGAAACGGACGGAATCGATTCCGCCAAGTACGGATATTCGTCGATAATAAATATACAACGATGGTCTAAGCTATACTCAAATAAATGGGTCAACGCCGCCGTGATCGTTGGAAAAATTCGGTAACGTGGACTGTAATTTACCGGTTTCAATCATCCCCGTTGCACGATATACAGCTTGTGAAAGCGCCTCTAAATTGTTACTCGCACCAGATTCGAGGCCCACCATATACGCGCCATCATGAGACGCCAAAAAGTGGTGCAACAAATACGTCTTACCCACGCGACGGCGTCCATACACAATAGCCAATTCAAAACGTTTTGAATTATATTGCACTTCCAGAGAAGCTAATTCATGTTCACGGCCTACAAATACCATATCGCACCTCCTCGTTAATCTAAATTACGCTATGCAACAAATATCCTATCTATATCTTCTTTAGTATAACACGATATAGTATATTACGATATACTATATTACGTTATACTAAATTACAAAACAAGATAAAACACTTATCATATCAGTGTCTATCTAGTGTTATAAAGATTTTTACCCACACGTTTTGTCCTATAACTCAAACTCATACTCTGCATATAAACACAAAAAAGCAGCTCTTTCGAGCTGCTTTGTCGTATAAGGTGTATATTATTTTTTACCTTGTTTTGCTTGTTGTGGCCATAAGAAGTTGTAAACTGCTTCGGATGGGGAACCAGCAACAACTGGACGATCTTTGCCATCAACTTTATCTTCACGTTCTGCGTAACCTTGTGGGTTATACAATACAACCTTTTGGTCTTTTACAGTTTTCTTTTTGTGGTTGAATTCTTCAGTTGCGATGAAATGATAACCTTCAGAATCTTGAGCTTTGATCATTACAGTTGCAGTTTTATCGCTTTTTTGAACGCTATCTTGATCGATAGACCAAGTAATACCAGCACTATCTTGACCAAATACTTGCCAGTTAACAGCACTAGCAGAACCGAAACCGCATGCGCAAATTGCAGCAGCAGCTAAACATGTACCTAGTAATTTTTTCATATATTTCACCTCGTATAAAATCAAATTTAATTTATTATACCATATATTAAATGTATTTTGCGTGAAAGCTAATTTTTTGCGATACTTTTACGTAAAATGTACTTCGTCCTACACCATGTCGCTCAATAAAGCCCTCTTCTACAAGTTCTTTCAAGGCTTTTTCAACAGTAGATACAGCTATATCTGGTTGTTTCTCAAGAATTCCAGATTTCGTAATCTTACCAATAGTGGCACTAATTATGATTTTTATACGATCCTTTGCAGATAATGACGTAGTCAGCAATTCAATACGGCTTTCAAAATCACGATAGGCCGCCAAAATAACGCGAAGCATATATTTGACAAAAGGGACTACATCCTCATCGCCTGTGTGCCAACCTGCGCCGGATTGAGCTAACGCCGCATAATAACTGTCCTTTGTACGCTCGATTTTTTGCTCTAAACTAATGAACTTACCTATCATGTACCCATTTTGGTACAAGAGCAACGTCGTCAGCAATCGGCTCATACGCCCATTTCCGTCATTGAAAGGATGAATACACAAAAAATCGTGTATAAATACAGGAATCACAAGCAATGGATTCACCGATTTATCTTGAAGAACCGCATTAATACTATGGCAAATGTCATCTATAGCAGCCGACGTTTCATAAGGTGCCAAGGGCTTAAAGCACTCCATCTCAGAACCATCTGCAAGCCGTTCAATAATCGAATTCTGCACATTCTTAAACTGTCCGCCAATCCCCTTGTGGGAATACGCATACAAATCGCGATGCAACTGCAGTACAATTTGCCTTGTCAAATCGATATACTCGTAATTTTCATGCACCGTATTCAACACATCGCGATACCCCATAATCTCTTCCTCATCCCGATTACGAGGCGTCGTCTTATCCGCCACCAACGAACGAATACGAGCCTTCGTCGTCACAATCCCTTCAATCCGATTCGACGACTCCACACTCTGCACCTTCGCAATCTCCACAAGCCGCGCCATACTACTAGGTCGCTGAGACACAAACAAATCCTGCCGACCCTTATACTCATGAATCTGAGACACCAACGACACAACCTCACCATCCCAAAGACAATCCTCGAGCCACCGATAATCAAAACTACGCATACCACACCACCTTTCCCCTATAAGACTATTTCGCCCCTAATTTTAATACAATTTAGGCGATAAATAAATAAAAATATATCTTCTTTCCCCGGCCCTTTGGGAAAAATAAAATTATAAGGAATAAAAAATGCTTATGTTTCTGATTTTGTATTCATGATATAGAAAAGGAATGGTAGGGAATCGAAAACCGACTTTGGCCCTGCGAAGGCCGTAGGCCGGAGTCAGACCCGGCCGGTGGAGGTTTTCGATCCCTACCATTCCTATCACACTATATACAAATGCTAATATTCAGAAACATAAGCATACAAATTCAATTAAATTTTATTTTCCCCAAAGGGCCTGCATTACTTCTGCCCCTATTGTATCTTTCTCAATTTTCACAGGTTTTTGTTTTTCATTGCTACTCAACAATGGTACACCAGATTGGCTATACACGGTGGCGTTAACTTCTGTCCATGTGCTATCTGGGCGATTGATTTCAACGGTGTAGATATAGGTATAACCTTCTACATTGTTGGCTTTCACCAAAATACGAGCCATAGAATCTGTTTTAAACACAGATGAGTTATCGATAAACCATGCGGAATCATCTGTATCCGCATCAACGTAGTACCAATCAGCGGCATTGGCTACGTCAAAGCCACCGAAAAATATACATCCTGCTGCCATGATGGCAGCTAACCATTTTTTCATCATTCTCTCCTATTCAATCCTTTATTCAACTATATATGGGCATGATTGTAGTTTGGTCTCTACAGAACGTCAGGGCCTAATAGATAAAGCAACTGCTCGTCCTGTATAACACGAGTGGCGACCACTTAGGTGATCGCCAATTGTGCATATCTATGTTAGATATAGTATATTTTCGTTACTTTGCATATAGAATACAAATAAATCTATATGACATATACGATATTAGTCTTCGCTTTCGATTTCAGATGCAGGAATGACAGCAATGCTTGCTACCTTATCACCTTCGTCGAGATTTTGTGTTTTCACACCAGAAATGGCTTTGCCTTTTTTCACAGCAATGTCATTCATGTTAAAGCGAATGATTTTACCTTGTTCGGAAATGAGCATCACTTCGTCATCATTGTGAACGACTTCAACAGCTACTACATCGCCAGTTTTGTCGTTAATGCGGAAGTTCTTTGTACCGATGCCGCCGCGTTTTTGTACATTGTACGCATCCGCTTCGTTGCGTTTACCATACCCCTCTTCGGAAATAGTAAACACTTGTGCTTCGCTTTCATCAGACTCAAGAACACCAGCGCCTACAACAACGTCGCCTGTTTTCAATTTGATACCGCGCACACCATGAGCCGCGCGTTTCATGAGACGAACGTCCTCTTCGTTGCAACGGATGGCCATGCCAAGTTTCGTACCGATTAGGATATCTTGGTTGCCTGTGGTTACGATTACAGAAATCAAGCGGTCCCCATCGTCAAGGTTAATCGCATTGAGGCCAGAACGACGGATGTTGCGGTATTCTTCGATCGCCGTACGTTTTACAACACCGAATTCAGTAACCATGAATAAGTTTACATTTTCATGGATGCGTTCAAGGTCAATCATAGTCGTAACGGATTCGCCCACAGCCAGTGGCAATACGTTGACCATAGCGGTACCACGAGAGTTACGGGAACCTGCTTCTGGCACTTCGTACGCTTTGAGGCGATATGTGCGACCTGTGGACGTAAAGAACAACAATGTATTATGCGTGCGAACATGCATAATTTGCGTTACATAATCGTCTTCCTTCGTCTTCATGCCGATAACGCCAGCGCCACCTTTATGTTGGTTGCGATATACGTTCGCATTCATGCGTTTGATGTAACCTTGTTTCGTCAAGGTAATTACCATTTCTTCGTCAGCGATGAGGTCTTCTACATCAAGGTCGGACGTATCGATTGTGATTTCACTGCGACGAGGGTCGCCGTATTTCTTCTTCATATCTTCCAGTTCGTCTTTGATGATTTGACGTTGACGCGCTTCGCTAGCCAAGATAGCTTTCAAATCTTTCGATCAATGCCAACAATTCCTTGTATTCTTCTTCGATTTTTTCGCGTTCCAAGCCTGTTAAACGGCGTAAACGCATGTCGAGGATGGCTACTGCTTGTTTTTCTGAAAGCCCGAATTTTTGCATCAATGCATTACGTGCGATTTCGTCAGTTTGAGAACTGCGGATTGTAGCGATAACTTCATCGATGTGGTCGAGGGCGATCAACAAGCCTTCCAAGATGTGTGCACGCGCTTCAGCTTTGTTAAGCTCGAATTGTGTACGGCGTACGATAACATCGAGGCGATGATCTAAGTAATAACCCAATACTTCTTTCAAATTCAATACGCGAGGATGACCGTCCACGAGGGCCAACATAATCACGCCGAAAGATTCTTGAAGTTGAGTGTGTTTATATAATTTGTTAAGAACGATATCTGGTTGCACGTCAGCGCGCAATTCGATAACGATGCGCATACCTTGACGGTCAGATTCGTCGCGAAGTGCTGTGATGCCATCGATGACCTTGTCGCGGCTCAAGTTCGCAATCGTTTCGATAACGCGAGCCTTGTTAACTTGGTATGGGATCTCAGTCACTACGATTTTATGCTTGCCCTTCGCCATTTCTTCAATGGTTGCACGAGCGCGCATTTTTACGCTGCCACGACCTGTGGAGTACGCTTTTTTAATGCCTTCCCGGCCCAAAATGAGCGCCCCAGTCGGGAAGTCTGGCCCTTTGATTTGTGTCATCAATTCGTCCACAGTTACATCTGGATTATCGATGAGCATTTCAAGACCATTACATACTTCGTTAAGGTTGTGCGGCGGAATATTTGTCGCCATCCCTACGGCGATACCGCTAGAACCATTGATGAGAAGATTTGGAATCTTCGCTGGCAATACGGTCGGTTCTTGCAAGCTTTCATCATAGTTCGGCATGAAATCAACAGTTTCCTTGTCGATATCAGCGAGCATTTCTTGCGTAATTTCGCCATACGTACTTCGGTATAACGCATCGCAGCGGCACTATCGCCGTCGATGGAACCAAAGTTACCGTGGCCGTCTACCAAGAGGTAGCGCGTATTGAAATCTTGCGCTAAACGAACCGTTGCGTCGTAAACGGATCTATCACCATGTGGATGATATTTACCGAGTACGTCACCGACGATACGAGCGGATTTCTTGTACGGTTTATTTGGCGTCATGCCTGTTTCGTGCATCGCGTACAAAATACGACGATGTACTGGTTTCAAGCCATCGCGCACATCAGGAAGAGCACGCATTACGATTACGGACATCGCATAATCGATATAGGCGTTCTTCATTTCTTTATCAATCTGAACGGGATGAATATTCCCGTGGGACCATTGTTGGTCTGCCACAATCTCACCTCATTTTACTAACACTGATTACAATTCATCATATTATTATAGCATTTTTGTGGGTTTAGCGCTATTGTTATCAGGATTTTTAGTGAAAGCATACTCTAACACTTACAAATTTTATCTCTCCCCCATATATTTAGGGATTATAATCCCAATTCCGCACAATTTTAACGAGTTTAAGGATTACAATCCCAATTCACCAATATTTTTATCCGTTTATGGATTATAATCCCTAAACACAATTATGAATATAAATCTAATATCCGACTATGAATTGAATACCTGCACAATAGTAATTACCTATTTAAAAAAATATCTATCCTTGTTACAATAATTTTGTTTTTTTATTCATTATTCTATATTCTATGGAATTTTTATAAATAGAATGTACAGAGAGGAGATACATATGGATAATCAGAATTCAAAATTTCACTTACCCAAGATTTCAGCCATTATCTGGATACAATTTAACTATGTTCTTTTACAAACTTATCAAAATCAGAAATTACCTTCTGATGCGTATTAAACACTTTATATTCACTAACAGCTTTCTTTTGAGCCTGTGTCATAGAAATATTACCCTTGTTTGTTAGGATATGATACTCATTAAAGTCTAAAAACTTATCAACACTTTCAATAAAGGCTTTCATAGTAAATGTTTCACGTCGTTCGATAATACGCTCTATATAATCAAAAAACGAAGATATAGTTCGCTCTAATTGTTCAATCTCTTCAATGGATAAATAATTTTTTGCTACAATTACATCCTTTTTATAAATCCGTCCTTCCGGTCCAGATTCCCAAGTAGTCAATCCCATATGATTCTTTGTAGCATCCGCATGACTATGAATGATTTCTGCAGCAGTTTGACCAGTTATAGCATAATGAAACTTATTCTGTATCGTTCCAAAAAAATCTCTAGTTATAGGTGATTGTGCATCATAATCGATTGCACACGCTGCAAATATATCTGTCACTTGTTGATATATACGACGTTCACTAGCACGAATTGAACGGACTCTTCGTAGCAACTCTTTAAAATAATCTTGGCCAAATGCGCGTCCATTTTTTAGCATATCATCATCAAGGGCAAAACCCTTTATAATATATTCACGCAATACGCCCGTAGCCCATATACGGAATTGAGTTGCTTTTTTACTGTTTACACGATACCCTACCGCAATGATGGCATCGAGATTATAAAAATCCGTAAGCCTCTTTACAGTACGTAAGCCTTCTATTTGAACTTGTTCCATTTTGGAACAAGTTCCAATTTTTTCTAACTCTCCTTCAGCATAAATATTGCTTAAATGCTTTGATATAGCTTGTGGATTAACATCAAATAATTTCGACATATCCTTTTGAGTCATCCAGAATGTTTCATCTTTATATAACACATTGGTGGAAACAGACTCATTCTCTGCTTGATATACAATAACATTTCCGGTAATCGCATTTTCTAAAGATTTCATATAATTCCCTCCGACAATTATACTTAGCCTTAGTTATATCCTATGCTCCCCTTTTAATAATTCACTACAGTCACAGGGTCATTATTTCGATATTTACGACTCGTATGAGGATGATCTCGCTCTACCAAACCTTTTAAAGCTTCATCTAATAAGCGCCAAAAATCCTTATTATCATCTGCTGGTATTCCCAATACAATGGAGTTCCCTTTAGAATACGTAATACATGTGGATGTTATATCATCAATGATAGGCAAATATACAATAATAACACCAGATGCCGCTAGCATATCTTTAAGTGGCTCTTTAGCCACAGTCAAAGATTCTTGTGAAAGTTCTTTTATTTGAGGAATAAAGGCTTTAAGTAATTCACAATCATAAGGATTTACCTCCACAAATCGAGATTCACCTTTTGTAATTTGTACCAATGTATAAATAGCACTCTGTTTTGCTTTATCCATATCCTTTATATTCTCATATACCAAAGGCATAACCATTTCATCAGCCACAGTTTTCAAAGATGCTACCTCAAAAAACTTTTGTAAATTATTAACTTGTTCCGCTTTCTTTTTAGTTTCTGGTACAATGCCCAACCGAGCCAATTTAGCATACCCAAAAGGCTTGGCAAAATTTATTTCCTCATCAATAGAATTTTCATACTCTACCTTTAGTATTTTCTCTCTATATCCAGCTTCTAAACCATTCCAGAAACTTGCATCTACGCCAAATACACGTTCTAGACGTAACGCTACATCCTGTGTTAGAGGTACTTCACCATTAATCAATTTACTAATATGTTTCTCACTCATATCCATACGAGAAGCCAACTCTTTTTGAGTCATATGTCTATTTTCTAAAACTTCTTTAATAGTCATGCCTGGTGGAATCGCTATAAAGGTCTTACTCCTATAAATTTTCATATCATTCGTGCTCCTAATTAATGATAATCCACGATTTCTTGAATCTCTACAATATCTACAGTATCACCATACTGAGTAAAAAAATTAAACGATATGGATGGATTAAATCCATTGCATATTGACCTAATCTAGCACCGTATAAAGGATGACATCTTCCTAATCGTAAACAAATTAACATTTCAATTGATTCAGCATAAGTAAGTTGATCTAAACGTTCATTTATTTTCACTGCCATTCTAAGATTATATTTTTTCTGTGCTACATTAATGTCCGTACATACCTTGCGTATTTTATTATTCTTATATCGTATCTTCAATACCTCACCGACTCTCTATCTAACGAGACTAGATACAATATAAATGGCCATCTATAATAATTTACCTATTAGGTTAATTCTATTATACTCCTTTGTAACAAATTGTAAATAGAAATTTACCTAATAGGTAAATTAAAATATAGAATAATAAATTATACAAATTCAATACATATAAAGGACGTGCAAATCAAATTGATTTACACGCCCTTTTATCAGCATATCATCAGTAGTTATTTCCATTTTGGAAATAACTACTAACACATCTCAAATATGCTACTTTATTAATTCTCAACAATTATGGAATCCAGCTGGTTCATCCTAAATTCTTCTACCACATCCATAAAGACCTTATTATGTATTGGATTTTCAGTCATACCAAACAAATGGCTCGTGCAATCGCAGTCGGAGCAGCCAAATTTTGGCACGTCCCACTCGGAAATGGCACGCACCGCATCAGCTAAAGCACATTCGACGCTCACGTCTACATCATCAGGGTCTGGCATGCTCGGCATGGATGGGTATGGTTCGTGAGTAAGGCTCCAGCTTTCAAGGGGTAGTCCGCTCGTACGAATAGGCACGCCGGCAATCATTTCGCAATGGCCGCGGAAGTAATCGAGGTGCCAATGCATTTTCTTGCGTTTTCTCTTATGGCGCTCAATGCGTTTCGTAAGGTTCGCCTTGGCGGAGCCTACATACATGTAATAACCCGCCTTGAAATGCATCATGCCCTTGGATCCGATTTCTAGGTACATTTCGTGGTCGAGGTGCATCACCATAATGTATACGCCGCTGTCGTGCGCTTCGCTGTCGAGAACATAGCTCGGATAGGTACAAGCGCGTGTCACAGTAGGCATGGTGAAAGTCTCATCCCACGCTACAGCAACGGCTTTCCAGTCGAGGAATGGTGCCACTTCTTTAAAGGTCATAGCGAATTCTAGATCCGTGTGGTAGTCTGGCAAGAACCATTGAGCTTGGTCCCATTGTACAAGGAATAGCACGCCCGTATGATATCCTTCATCCTGAAGTTCCCGTAAGTGCAATAAATGCTTGCGTCCCCGTTCTGTAATAGCATCGGGGAACATGGCACCGGTCTTGGAGAACAAGGTGCAGGATTTAACCTCTAACAGGAATTCTTCACCATCGTCGTTAGTGAGGAGTAAATCAAAGCGTGATGTCGCCCCATGTAGTTTTACCGTATATTCGCGACGTACAATACGCCATTGTTCCCAACCAGGAATGAGTTTGTTTTCAATCAAATGCTGAGCTACATCATTGCTGTAGTTCGTATCGAGCATGATAACAACGCCATCACGCTCAATACCTACAACGCGGTACTTCGTCTTCGCATCTGGCTTATCATGAGGCACGATATACATCGTGACACCGGTAAATAACAGTTCCCACATACGACCTGGATTTGGCAAATGAGCAAGTACGCTTTCACCATTAAGATCCAAGGTCACCACAAAACGATTGGGACGGCCTGTATAAGTTGCTTTCAAAATTGTATCGTATAGAACCTTCATCGTTCCTCCTATATCAAGATAATTCTAGGTTCATTATACAACAAAACGGGCCACTCCGAAGAGCGGCCCGCTAGGAGGCGTCATATGACAGGTTCCGAGGCTATCATATGACCAGGGATAAGATATTCATCGCATAACAGCGATAGTTGTGCTAAGCACAGATGGGATAGAATTATCTATGCATTAGCGATATGTTGTTTTATTGCAAATCTTTACTTTGCGTAGATACTTCACTGGCAGAGGTAAAGCTTGCCAATGGAGCGTCACCAGAGCCTAAGATTACCTTGTTCGCTACTAGCGCATTAGCTGCCGTTTTAGCTTGTTCCAAAGTAAGGCCAGTGCGAGGTCCACTAATTGTGATCGATGCGCTTTTACCATCGACTGTAGCAAATTTAAGATATACCACACGTTTATCAGCCATGTTGGGCACTCCTTTCTAATTCATATACATAAGGATGGGAATGATCGTGATAGGTCCACAGGGTTTGGATTACTACGAACCTTCACGCAGCCATTATGTGCTAACTATTATGAGTGAAAGCACATTAATGACCAAGGGATACTTCGTTGACGCGTATTACGTCAGCAATGGTGTTCTCATAGAGACCAGCCAATGCGGTACCGACGATTTTAACCGCATCATCAGTAGCTTCTTCAGCGACGCGTGTGAAAGTGACGTCTTTGTACTTCGGTTTTTCTTCCGTACCGATGTTAAAACGTAACACTAACTTTGTGCGTTTTAGTTCAGCCATCTGATCACCTCCTTTCACCTATATACATTCCAAAAGGAGGCTCGTGACAAGCAAATTCGTTTCAAAAAGAGGAATAATATTTTTACCCCTGAAAAAATGACCCCAAATCAAGGTTTAGGGCCGTACTTTTGTATTTAGTTTCACGTGAAACAGTGTCAAAAATTTTTGCTTTTTTGTAGCTTGGGACACATTATTTTATTGTAAAATGAATTATACTAGTATACGTAATTTGAAATGATGATAACAATCATTTCATAACGATCTCTTACTAGCTCTCTAGAACATGTATCGTTTGGACATACATCACCGTCGAAACGCATCATCTCTAGCATGTGCTAATAGAGACTTTCACAGTGAAAATATATGATAGAATATAAGTAGTTCATTACAATTTAGAGGGGATTACAATGGCTCAAATCGCAGGAAATTTACAACGAATTAAAAACGGCCAACGCCGTTATGCTATTACACCGCGCATTCCAGCGGGTTTTATTCAACCAGATCAATTGCAAAAATATATTGATGTGGCGAACAAATTTGGCGCTGTTCTTAAACTAACTGGCAGCCAACGCATTATGATTACGAATTTGAAAGCTGAGGACGTAGACGCAGCGTGGGACATGCTCGGCATGGAGCCGGCGTACATGGTGTCCAACCGCGTGCGCAGCGTCAAGATTTGCCCAGGCACAACGTTCTGTAAACGGGCTAAACAAGACAGCGTGCATCTTGGCATGCAATTGGAACGCAAATATTTGTCCCAAGAAATGCCTAGCAAGATGAAAATCGGCGTGTCCGGCTGCATTAATTCTTGTACTGAAAGCCGCATGAAGGACGTTGGCGTTATCGGTTCTGTTGAGGGCTGGAGCGTCTACGCTGGCGGCAGCGGCGGTGCGCATCCACGCATTGGCGACCTCATTGCAGAGGTAACAACAGAAAAAGAAGTCCCTTGCACTTGTGGACCGCATCATCGAATATTACAAAGCAAATGCACAAATCGAACGAATGGGTGAATTCATCGACCGCATCGGCTTAGAGGCTTTCAAAGAAGCTGTACTAGGCGACCTTGAAGGGGCTCCTACAGAAGCGAAAGCAGCAGAACCTATTGTTAACTTGCCAGGTCACGGCAATGATCCAGAGGTTGAGACGCCACGCCTTGAACCAGGTCAACCAATTACACCGGATACAATCATCCGCGATATCGTGGACATCTATCCAAATACAGTACCTGTACTACAAAGCATCGGCATGGGTTGCCTCGGTTGTCCATCCTCTACGATGGAACCACTATGGCAAGCCGCTGAAATCCACGGCGTCAATGTGTATGATTTACTTAACAAACTAGAAACTGCCCGCAAAGGTGCATAATTAATATAAAGGAGTTTCACATGTCCGCATTTTTAGGCCACATTCACTACTGGTTATACCGCAAAATCCAATTGCTCGTAGAGCGTGAAAACTTAATTCTTGAAAAAACGACAAAGGTCGTAGATGATCTTGCTGAGGAATTGCATTCCATCTCCGTAGATACATACGGCGAACCAATCAACCCTAGCATTCCATTGGAAAACATTATCGACCACAACAACATTCACGGTTGGCTCTCCAACCAAATCAACATAGCATCCGTCCGCGAAGCGGCTTTCATCAAAGACATGCTCGATACAAATGCTGATGAAAATGCTATTCACGTAGTAACCGCTATTCTCGATGCCTTTGCTGTACAAGGTCAAGCATGCGGCGTTGTGGCCCAAGATAGCCTCGAAGAACATACGGCGCCAACCATCTACAATGCCCTTCAAAACTTCTATGTAAACGGCATGCCTTGCGACGGCGGCGACCAAATCGTTGAGGACAGCGCTGACCGTTTCACATGGGTTGGCGACCACCGCTTACAAGCTGGCTACTGGCGCACTGCAGGCGTAGACCCTAAATTCATGATGCTCGCATACCAAACATGGTTCGAGGCCTTTGTGAAAGCTATCGATCCTGAATTCGAGCTTATCACCACCGAAGACAATGGCACACGATTATATACAATCGCTAAAAAATAAATACCATTTCGTTCGCTAAAACGGACGAAAAACGAACGAAAACGCGAACGTAAAATTTTACGCTCGCGTTTTTTATTTCTAATGATCCAATATATGTGCCTAAAAAAATTAGAACAGGCGTGTTCTATTTCTGGAGATCTAGTATATGTGTCTAAAAAAAATAGAACAGGCGTGTTCTATTTCTAGGCACCTAATATATGCGTCTAAAAAAATTAGAACAGACGTGTTCTATTTCTAGGGACCTAGTATATGTGTCTTAAAAATAGTACAGGCGTGTTCTATTTCTAGGGACCTAGTATATGTATCTAAAAAAATAGTACAGGCGTGTTCTAATTCAGGGGATCTAGTATATGTATCTAAAAAAAATAGAACAGGCCTGTTCTAATTCTGGAGATCTAGTATATGTGTCTAAAAAATAGAACAGGCGTGTTCTATTTCTAGGGACCTAGTATATGTGTCTTAAAAAAATAGAACAGGTGTGTTCTAATTCTGGGGACCTAGTATATGTGTCTCAAAAAAATAGAACAGGCGTGTTCTATTTCTAAGTACCCAATATATGTGCCTAAAAAAATTAGAACAGGCGTGTTCTATTTCCAGGACCTAGTATATGTATCTCAAAAAAATAGAACAGGCGTGTTCTATTTTAAAATTCCTTAAAAAGTGTAGCTATAGACACAGAATTGATAAGAAATATCAGTTTATAATAGAAAGCCATAAGATAAATCATTACTCATATACTTTCAAATATAGGAGGTGCAGCATCATGGCAGGCACAGTAAAAAAAGAATTAGGTTTATTATTCCAAGGTCCTAATTATGTGATCGTAAAAAAAGGCGGTAAAGCAGGTGAAAAGGTAGAAAAACATAATCATCCTGAAGCCAATGTTATCTTTACTGTTGTAAAGGGCACTGTTCAAGTATTCCTTAACGAAACAGAGGAACATGTACTCGTACCGGGTGAAGTGCTTGAGTTTAATGGTGATAACTACATTCAAGCAACGCTTGTTGAAGATAGCGAATTCATCGTAAACCCTCGTTCATAAACCTGAATAAGATTATATAGATATGACCTCCTCCTCTCCTTAGTGTCTATATAAAAAAACACCTATAAGTGGTAATAGTTACTGTAATACAGTAACATCACCATATATAGGTATTTTTTTTATCCTATAATCTCATATCTTAATTTCATAGCTATATTTCTATAGAATATAGTATAATCGCTTGCAGTAGCTTTCACAAGAGAATATACTAATGATATAAGAGAGAAAGAAGGATTTACATGACACGCGAAGACTTTAGAAACATATATTCACAATCAATTTGAGGATACTACAACCAATACGCCTTGGACGCAGTTTCCCGCATTACAAGGTGTACCGCCATCAGAGCAATCATAAATGGTTCGCCCTAGTCATGAATATCACCACCGATAAATTAGGATGGTCAAAGCATTAGGCCTATCGATGTGTTAAACATCAAATGCGAGCCCACCATGATTGGTGCCTTTCGCAAGGAGCCAGGCATATATGCTGCTTATCATATGAACAAGGCCAATTGGCTAACTGTTTCTTTGGATGGCTCTGTGCCTACTGAAAGAATAAAAAAATGCTCCTCGACATGAGCTATCGATTAACAAAATAAAATACTAAATTCATTTATCTGCCCATTTAACACATAAAAATAAAAACGAGCCTGGATTCATTCTAAGCTCGTTTTTTTGCTTTCACGTATTATATTGTTTAATATTTATGAAATAACTTTCACCTATACTCGTAACATCATAGATGCACTTATTAAAAAGTACAGTATATACAATAGCAATGATAATAATATGCATTGATGTAGTCTTTAACATCTGACGGTAGAGTCCAAGAGAACAAAGCATATAATATATAGCTAATACAAATGCAATCAAACCCAAAAATAGATTGAACTCCGAAACGCAATCATACCAACTCCAGCAAGGCTCAATATAATAACAAGTACCGCACCGAGTAAGGATAAGACGGTTATAGGTAAATCAAAGGCCATCGCATACGAAACGGCCATGAAACGTATCCTTAAACGTAAGATCACGATTACTAGTGGCTTTCACATAAAAATGGGACCAATATGAACCAAAGCCCTTTTAAGAAAAACCCAGACAAAAAAACAAAACCTAAAAATCGATATAATCGTATCTAGCATAGTTACAGGCGTGATAAAAAAATATGATAACATTTTTCCACCACCGACAAACCAAGCATAATGCCAAACAAACGCAACATAAAAAAACTAGCGCTTGATCAAACGTACCATTCTCCATAATATATGGGAATCCCCTTAGACCGCGGATACCGCATCAAACTCCAACAAACCTGCATAAATAGACATCATAAACCCTCCTTCGCTGCCCTCATTACAACTAAATCAGTACCATAACAAAACCAACACAAAACACCCTAGTCCCTCTGTTTCTAGTCTATGATATCTGATTCGATAGAAAAAAAGACAGCCCCTCTAAAAAAACGACTTTTTATCCTTTTCTCCCTACAGTCTAAAAAAACTAATATCTATCTTGGATAGAGGAAAAACAGCCCCTCTCGAAAAAAACGACTTTTTGTCCTTTTCCCTCACTGATCTGAAAAATAATATTTTATCTATGATTTGAGAAAAGACACCCTCCTGAAAAACGACTTTTGGCCCTGTTCCGAAAGGAACAGACCCGGCCGGTGGAGCTTTTTTAGAGGGTGTCTTTTTAACTATCGCCAAAGCGACATTAAGATATTATTTTTTTAGACGTTTAATTACTTCATCTGTAATATTTTCAACGTTACTGTTTGCATCAGCTGCGCGGATTGTGTATGGGATCGTCTAATACAACGTCCATTTTCTTTTCAACGCGAACAGATTCGATAGCGTTGTGAATGTTTTGCATCATTGGTTGTGCAATTTTATTCACTTCGTCATTTTCTTTTTGTAACAATGGAGCTACGGATTTATTGAATTCGGCTTCTGCTTGAGCTTGATCTTTAATTTTGTCAATTTCTTGCATTTTCTTTTCAATTTGTGGACGGTATTGTGCATCTACTTGTTGCATTTTCATGTCGAGTGCACCGTAACCAGGATAGCTATTTACAACTTGACTCATTTGCACTAAACCAATGTTAGCAGCGCTTGCCACAGCAGTGGTAGCGGAGATAGCACCAACGATAGCCAATGTTGTCAATTTTTTAGTTAATTTCATTTGAGATCCTCCTGAACAGTAAAGTTCCATTACACAAACATGTAATGCACTATTTTTACTATATCAAATCTAACTTGCTTTCACAAGTAAAAACCCTCAAAAATCATAGATGAGATATAGCATCTAATAATTAAATTGTATACTATTAAATAATAATAAGGGCCCATGAATTCATCATGAACCCTTATTAAAAATTTACTATCTATTATTGTTCGTCATTAAGATAGATGTATTTATCGGATTTCAATTTGGACACGAGGTCAGGCACCAAGCCGATAAGGCGATCAAAGCTATTGCTATAAGGATTACCTTTAATGTTGAACAACTCGATGCGTTCGCCTTTGATCACGAGCACAGCGCTTGGTTCCATGCGAGCGCCGCCGCCACCGCCGCCACATTCATGATTCTTGCCAGATGTATTGTGGTTTGTGCCAGTGCCGAAACCAAATGTTACGTCCACAAATGGAACCAATGTAGTATCGCCGATTTGCACCGCTTCACCGACTACAGTTTCCACCTTAATCATATTTTTGAACTTCTCAAAAAGGACTTCTAAATTTTCTTTTACGTTACTGTTCTCCATCGTAGTACCTCCACTGATGTCAACTATGCGTTAGCGGCCTGTTCCGCTTTCAATCGTTCTAATTCTTTCTTTTCTTTGCGCTTAACCCAAACGACCTTGACCGTTTCAGCTATGAGTGCACGCATTGGTTGTGAAAGCACGAATCGCGTGCCGTGCCATGCCAATGCGCCTAGAATAATGCGCCCTTTAATGTGGCCGCTACCTTCTAAATGCCAATTCAAATAATCAATCTCGATATGTTCAGCCTGTTCAGGCCAGATACTGTACAACATCGAAGCAAGCATGCCACCCTTAAAAGGATCACCGATGCCGATACGCCCTTCTACAGCGATATCTCGTGGTTTAGAATGGTCATAACACCGCTTAGAAACAAGCAACAATTGACGCCACAATTCCGTATTCGTCACATGTTTCATGAACCAAAAGGTCGGGATTTTCGATTTAAAGCTAGCCACCGGATCATTAGGATCTGGTTTTTGAAAGCGCGATTTTACGCTATCTTTCAAGCCGTCTATTTTCGTAAATACCTTCTCTTTTACGGTGCCATCACTATTGAAAGTAACCTTTTCTACCACTTCATCATCAGGTTTCATCGTCGGGTTATCGCGAATTGAATCATATTGTGCAGCCCGCGCTTCAGCACCCTTATTATCATCCTTAGATGCATCAACACGTTCAACGCGAATCTGTTTACCTTGTGCATCTGATGTTTGCCCTGCACTGCGCGTAGCATCTAGGCTTTCACCAGAAGCACCAACGGTCGTCGGCTCAGTCGGTTCAGTACCGCCCTGGCCATCACCTTGCATGGCTTTCATCATCGCTTCCGCCTGCGCAGCCATCGGATCATTTTCAAATTCGTCAACAGCCTTCTGATATTCGTCATCAACCCGTTGTTGAATCCATTCGTCGTATTCTTTCACAGGGCCTATTTTCTGCATACCCTAATACATACAGTTGTTTAAAAAAATGGTTTGCCCTGAAAAATATGCGAGATGCAGCGACAATACGCGCCACAGCCATTTAACCGACAATTCTACGCGGTACGGCGTCCTGCCGTTCCATTCGATGCTATATGTGATTGGCGTTAGTAGGATAATCATGATCAGCGCTACGATGAGAAGCACTACGACGAGTGCCACAATAGCGACTATACTCAACCACATCACCTCCTTAGGTTATGGGATTTGTGAAAGTATACTCTAATTTTCAATGCCCTTTGCGAGCCATTACACCTTGCATGTAATAATGCTTAACTTCCTTCATTTCCGTCACAAGATCGGCCACATCAAGAAGTTCTTGCGGTGCCCCGCGCCCCTGTAAACACCACTTCGGTTTCCGGATTACGAGCCTCTAATAGAGCCTCCGTTTTTTTCCAATCAATGAGTTCAAAGAACAAAGCCATGTTATATTCGTCGAGAACCACCAAATCATAGTCGCCGCTAGATACAGCCTCTAACGCGCGTTCATAGCCCTTTTCAATAAGCGCTACATAATCCTTAGGGTGGATTTCCTGATTCAAATACAACCACTTCATCACCCCATTTGGCGAGCTCATCCTTGCTCTTCATGCCTTCCTTGATGATAAAAAACGGTTTACCTACAGTTTCTAATGTAATATTTTTGAGGGTCGGTAAAATATTATGTTCACTATACACTTTAGACTTCATGAACTGTAAAAATAAAACCTTTTTGCCAGCGCCTATAGCTCGTATAGCGAGGCCGATTGCAGCCGTCGTTTTACCCTTGCCTTCGCCGGTATAAACTTGTACATAGGCCTTCATAGATATACCTCCGTTCATATACCATAATTGTACAATATTTATAGACGAAAAGGAATAGATATCACATGAAAGACAATCCTAATTATGCATAAGATAATAATATCTATTGATCCATTAATTATATTACCTGCACATTGGTGTTAAACAAGATGATGATGGGGGCCCCAAAATCCTCCACCGGCCAGGTCTGACTACGGCCTTCGGCCTTCGCAGGGCCAAAGTCGGATTTAGAACCCCATCATCATCTTACTATCTAGCACTTCAATAATGTATGCTTATAAAATAATAGACACCAATACAATATCCAATAGATATTATTATCAACCCAAAAGGACTATCCCACATGTGATATCTATACCATCAGTATATAAACATGTACCAATTATGGTATATGAATTACTACCAACCCAGCCGTTTGGGAAGAAATGTAATGAATACTTGTTACATAGGTTCCTTATAGTGTGTCCCCAAAAATAGAACAGGCCTGTTCTATTTTTAAAACACATATACTAGGTCCCCAGAATTAGTACACGCCTGTTCTATTTTTTAGGGCACATATAATAGGTACTCAGAATTAGAACACGCCTGTTCTAATTTTTTATAAGGCATATATAAGCCAATCTCGTACACTTCTTTATCCTAAATTGTACAATGGTATTTTATGCCAATTAGTCAACTAAATTTAGATAGAAAAAAGATAGACCCCTCCGGAAAATGATTTCGGGCTCCGCGTAAGCACAGTAGCTTCCCCACTCCCGCCAGTTTAGTAATTAGTAATACGCCAAAAGGGATACCCCCTGTTCGAAAACGACTTCGGGCTCCGCGTAAGCGCAGTAGCGTGTCGGCTTTCGAACAGGGGGTATCCCGTCTTATAGCGTATTTAATTACTAATTGGCAAAAATACCATGGGATCAACCGCGGATCCATTAATCCGTACTTCGTAGTGTACGTGTGCGCCAGTACTTTTACCAGTACTGCCCATAAGGGCGATGACTTGGCCTTGTTTTACGGTCATGCCCGGTGTAACGAGAACGGCGCTATTGTGGCCATAGCGAGTCACAAATCCGTTGCCGTGATCGATTTCTACGAGGTTACCATAACCGCCTTCGGTGTAGCCTGCAAATGTTACGGTACCCGCTGCAGTAGCAACGATAGGTGTGCCGTAATCGTCAGCGATATCAACACCTTCGTGGAATGCGCTAGCAGCACCGGTCACAGGATCGACACGAGTGCCATAAGGGGATGTAATAACACCCTTACTTGGCCAGATGCTTGGCGTTGTACTATTCGTATATCCACCAGAACCTGTGGTGTAGTTCAATTGTTGCAATGCAGCGATGTCTTGAGCCCCACCATCGCGCAAAATGTTTCGCATCGTGTAGAAGCTAACCAATAATTTTTGTGCATCCTTATCTAATTTAGATAGTCTTGCTGAAAGTTGCGCCGCACTTAGCGTGGGACTAGTCTCATCGCTAGCGGCTTCCTGCTTTGGGTCAGAGCCATCGCTACCACCTTGAGATGGTGTGCCGGACTCAGCACCCTTTAACATTTGTTTATTTTCTTCACTAATTTGATTTAAGTTTTGGATTTTCTTATCCAACACTTCTGTTTTTTGTTGTAACAGTTTTAGTTGTTCTGTTTGCAATTGTGTTTGTTGACGCAATTGAACGATTTCTGCTTGTCGTGCAATGCCCCAAATGGATAAACAAGTGCTGCTACAAATAAGATTACGGCCACTACGGCTACAATCTTCGCTTGTTTATGACTCAATGTAATGGTGCAATTATCACCATTCTGAGACACTACAGAACTCAAAATACTTGGTACTTTCAAAATGCCTTCCTTACTTTTAATCATTCCTCAACTCATCATGCATGTGCGCTCTATATGAACACGACAAAGTGATTTGCCTATTGAGAATGGATAACGCTCGCTAACGCTTCCTCATTCGTACGTTCCCCAAGCGCTTCATTTAAACTTTCTAATTCCTCTTGTGAAAGATTAACGAGACTTTTACCTTTCACAATTGGTTTACTGAAAATACGAGAGTCATTTCGGCCATAGATACTGGAAATGCAAACCCCATTATTATTGCCATCAAGCAATGTAAGGGAAAAGGACAAATCGTTGCCGATGTTATCAAATGCATTATACTTCTTAAAGCCGATTTTTTGTAATGTGTTGCCTTGAATATTACGAATTTGAGTTTGTTCCTCAATCATATCCTGCAATCCCTTTGCGGCCTCGCGAATTTCAGTGATTTCTACTGAAAGTTTACGTTCTAGGCTAGCTCCATTTTCACCTTGCATGAAGAAATTGAACTTCTTCGTTAAGCTCCCTAATCTAATGTGTAGGATGATGCAATATACCAATAAAATAACGGCTAATGCGCATCCTAATACACCGATATAGGGTTGTATAGATTCTAACATTCAAAACCCTTTCTATCTAATTCGTCCATAAACGGACTAATAGTACGTTCTAGTATACCATGTAATGACGCAATAAGTACACCATAATTCACAATAGGCGTACCTTGCACAACGGCACAATCAATACGCCGTAACACCTCACGACGCGTCAACATACAAGCCCCGCAATGGATGATAAGATCATAACCGCTCACATCCTTAGGGAACGCACCACCGCTGGTAAATTCAAGCTGTAGATCCGTATGCCCCTTCTTTTTAAGCCACATCGGAATTTTAACGGTTCCAATATCATCGCATTGGCGACGATGTGTGCAGCCCTCACTGATGAGCACACGCGCACCAGGTTTCAAGTTGTTAAGGGCTTTCACCCCCGTTACTAAATCCTGCAATTTTCCCTTGAACCGAGCCATTAAGATGGAAAATGATGTTAATGGAATATTCGCAGGCGTCAACGCATTCACCGCTTCAAAGGCTTGCGAATCGGTGATGACGAGTTTTGGTTTTTGTGAAAGCTTACTGAGCATGGTCGGTAGCTCTTCTGTTTGGCACACCAAGGCAAGGCCTTTATGGTCCAAAATCTCACGAATTGTCTGTACTTGTGGCAAGATTAGACGACCCTTTGGCGCCGCCGAATCAATAGGACATACCAAGATAATAGTATCTCCTGGATCAACTAACCCTTGTAATAGAGATTGCTCGCCTTCTACATCGAGCGGTGTTAACCCGCCTAGCAAATCGAGCAATGTAAGACGATCCCGATTCGATGTAAAATCCGTAGAGCCTACGACAGTGGCAATAGCTGACAAATCGGGATACGCATCTACATAATTTAGGTTAGTATCATTACCATTGCTATCATTATCATGAGCGCTTTCACTATCAAAAGCGTTAATTTCATTGATGAATAATGCGATAGGTACATTGTTTTGTTTCAACTTGTTAAGCCACATCATATCATCAGCAGTGGGTGCTTTATCATTACGCAACACATAGACAGCGAGATTGATTTTTTTGATAATTTCTTCGGATTTTCCAATGCGAAGAGCGCCCAGTTCCGATGTATCGTCAATTCCCGCCGTATCGGTAATGACCACAGGGCCTAGAGGCAACATTTCCATAGATTTGCTAACGGGATCGGTCGTAGTACCTGCCACTTCAGACACAAGGGATACTGGTTGATCCGTTAGCATATTAATTAAGGTCGACTTACCCGCATTACAACGGCCAAAAAAGCCGATATGTACGCGATTCGACTTTGGTGTTTGTTCCATTATACGCGAAACTCCATTGTTTCTTCATGTTCTGTGCTCTCCTGAGCATCCATATATGCAATAAGACGTTCTAATTCAGTTTCAGAGCTAAAGGCAATTTCAATTTTACCTTGTACCTTCTTACCGGCTCTAAATTTAATAGATACTGGAGAACCTAGGCTCAATTTTAAACGATCTACCAATGCGCGAACCTCAGCTGTATCATGTGGCTCTGTAGTGTCTTTAGCCTTAGTCTTTTTAGACATCATGGCTTTTACGAGCTGTTCTGCTTGGCGGGCGCTTAATTCGCTCTCTTTAATGCGCTCTGCTGCTTCTACTTGTTGCGCTGCACTACGTAGAGCCAACAAAGGTCGAGCTTGACCAACAGTTAAATCGCCTTCAATTAAATCCTTTTGAACAGATGCGGCTAATTTCAAAAGGCGCATCATATTGGCAATATATGAACGGCTACGTCCAAGGCGTGCAGAAATCATCTCCTGAGTTTGCTTATACGTATTCATCAAACCTTGATACGCCAAAGCTTCTTCAATAGGATCCAAGCCTTCACGTTGGAGATTTTCTACCAAAGCGACTTCTGTCATTTCCTCTGTATTATAATTTTTTACAACTACAGGTACTGTTTCTAGGCCCACCATCAATGCCGCGCGATAGCGGCGCTCACCGGCCACGATTTGGTATTTATCCTTTTGCTTACGAACGACGATGGGTTGAAAAATGCCTAGATTCTTAATGGACTCAGCCAAAGTAGCTAAACTTTGTTCATCAAAATTCTTACGTGGTTGATCTTCATTAGGAATTACATCCCCTATAGGCAACTCGTGAACTTCACGTTCAGGTAAAGCCGTCTCTATGGACTGCTCTCCCATCATTGTTGCTAATGTTTTTTTCGTTCCTTTTTCTGTTTCATCACCATAATAATCCCCAATCTATTAGTACTTTCACACTGCATATAGAAAATGCAGCACAAACCAATATACAGTTTGTGCTTACATTACATAATCATATTTATTTAGTCTATTCTATATCAATTATTTTCGTTTTCTTAGAATCTCGAATAACCTCTTTAGCTAATTTAGTGTAAACAGCTGCACCCTTTGATTTCGAATCATACACAATAATCGGTTCCCCATAACTTGGTGCTTCACTGAGGCGAACATTTCGAGGAATAATTGTTTTTATACACCTTAGTACCAAAGAACGATTTTACCTCATCTGCCACTTGGACAGACAAATTAGTACGTCCATCAAACATAGTAAGCAACACACCCTCAATTACAAGGTCTTTATTAGATGTTTGTTGCACGATTGTAATCGTCTTAACAAGTTGACTAACACCTTCCAAGGCATAAAAATTCAGTTTGAATTGGAATCAAAAACACTGTCAGCCGCTGTGAAAGCATTCAATGTTAGCAAACCAAGAGATGGCGGGCAATCAATGATGATAAAAATCATACTCATCGCGTACAGAAGCGATGGCTTTTTCAAAAATTGTTTCACGTGAAACAATCCCTACTAATTCTACCTCAGCACCAGCCAATTGAATCGTTGCAGGCGCTACAAAAAAAGCTTTTTTTAAGCATTGTAGGTTCAATAACATTAGCAATGTCTTCGCTATCTATCAACACATCGTGAATACATAATTCCAAATCATCTTTTTCAATGCCTAATCCAGAACTAGCATTACCCTGCGGATCCAAATCTATTAATAACACCTTTTTGCCTGCATCAGCTAAACAAGCACTGAGATTAACAGATGTTGTAGTCTTGCCTACACCGCCTTTTTGATTAGTAATCGCTATTACTTTGCCCACAAAATTCACCTCAACTTTACGTTCAAAAATATTTCATTTCATTATAACATAGGGCACGCAAAAAGAAATAGAACTTTATAGGTATGACCATCGTTTTTTTCAAATAAAAATCTAAAAACAAATAAGAATGTTTCACGTGAAACATTTCAAAAAAACATATGTTCACTAACATGATATACCAGCTTATAAATTTATTTGATTATGTGTTATCACTTAATTGATTTACACCATTAGGTATAAAATGTTTACGTATAACTTTTTTCTATGGACGCACCTTAATAAATTATATGAAGCTATGACCTTTACAGTATATATAGATATATTTATACTTATAAAAGACAGTGTTTTAATAGGTTTAACATTTTAACCATACAATCTATTTTATTTTTAAAGGAGGCGTTTCACATGCCCATTTATAACGGAATGCTTCCCGTCATCAACAAGGATGAAGTAAAGCGATATGCAGGACTTCGTCATGCCGAAGATTTTCCAGAAAAATTCGTTGACGAAGCTTGTAAAGAAATCCAATTATTAGCGACGCCAAAAGGTGTCTACCAAGAATATGATTACGATGCGGAAAATAAAGTTATTTTAAGTAATCCGCCGCTCAAAATTGAAGGATCCATCATTGAAAAGCACCTTGAAAAATCTACAAAGGTGTATGTGCTAGGTGTTACGGTCGGCGAAGACGTTGAAAGACGTAGCGAACAGCTATTCAAACAAGGCAACTACACAGTAGGTCTCTTACTAGATGCAGCTGCAACAACTGCAGTTGAACAAGTGGCTGACCAAGTTAACGAGGTAATCAATAACATTGCTAAGAAACAAGGTTATGCACCTACATGGCGTTTCAGCCCAGGCTATGGCAACTGGCCTTTAGAAATTCAACCACAGCTTGGTAAAATCATCAAAACCGAACAAATCGGACTACAAGTTACAGAAAACTTCTTATTATTTCCAAGAAAATCCGTAACAGCTATTATCGGTTTAATGCCAGGAGATCAATGCTTGACAACAAAACGCGGTTGTAGCTCTTGCTCACAAAAAGATTGCCAATCAAGAAAACTTCCAGAAAAAGCAGCAGCTACAAAACCAGAAACAAGCAAAACAACAGCCGAAACATCTGGTATAGCTATGAAAGCACAACCAACAGAATAAAATTTTAACACACGATGTTTCACGTGAAACATTACCTTGTACATCTGTACCATTGTACCCATGTGCAAGCAAAAATGTTTCACGTGAAACAATTCATTTATAGTATTAGTAATTGAAATATAGGTCACCAAGATTCTGAGCCCGACTTTGCTAGGTCGAGGCCCTTGGCCGACGACCGTTAAGGCTGTGGAGGGCGAATGTCCTTGGTGACCTACATTTCAATATATAAAGGATGATTCACATGTACATTTTTGACGGCGCTATGGGTACAATGCTCCAAGCAGCAGGCCTAGAAGAGGGTTATTGCCCAGAATTATTTAACGTGGAACGACCAGAAGTGGTAAAAAATATCCACGCACAATATTTACAACATGGTAGTGATGTAATTACTACTAATACATTTGGCGCATGCGGCCTTAAATTAGAAGATTACGATTTACAAGATCGTGTAAAAGAAATAAATATAGCAGCTGTAAAGGTTGCCAAAGAAGCAATTTCAGAGTTCAAGCCATCCGCTCGTGTAGCCGGTTCTATGGGCCCTACAGGACGGTTTTTACAACCATTGGGTAATATGAGCTTTGATTCTATTTACGATACATATAGAGAACAAGCAGAGGCTTTGATTGAAGGCGGCGTTGATTTCATCATTATCGAAACGATTATTGACGTACAAGAAATGCGTGCCGCTCTATTAGCATCTTTGGATGCTCGTGAAGCAGCAGGTAAGACTAAAGAAGATGTACAAATTATCTGTCAATTTTCTTTTCAGTGAAGACGGTCGTACCATCACTGGTACACCTCCAGAGGTTGCCACAACTATCGTAGAGGCAATGGGGGCCGATATCATCGGTATTAACTGTTCTCTTGGACCTGAACAAATCACACCGCTTATTGAAAAAATCGCTAGTGTTACTAATTTACCAATCAGCTGCCAACCAAACGCAGGTATGCCACAACTCATTAACAAACAAACGGTATTTCCGCTTTCAGCAGAAGACATGGGCCCATTGATGATTCCAATTGTTGATGCAGGTGCAAGTTATGTAGGTGGCTGCTGTGGTACAACACCAGCGCATATTCAATCAATTTCTGACGCTGTGAAAGCACATACGCCTAAGGAACGTGCTCATATTGAACCTAAAACGGTGATTACAAGTCGTACAAAATTGCTTGAATTAGGTCATAATGTTAAACCGTTGATTATCGGTGAACGCATTAACCCAACAGGCCGTAAGGTACTCGCTCAAGAGCTACGCGACGGTTCTTTCATTCGTGTAAAACGCGACGCCTTAGACCAAGTAGAGGCTGGTGCAGATATTCTCGACGTAAATATGGGCGTTGCTGGCATGGACCAAACACCTTTGATGGAAAAAGCGATTTTTGAGCTATCCATGCTTGTTGAAACGCCATTATCCATCGACACACTAGACCCCGCAGCTATGGAAGTGGCCCTTAAAAACTATCCAGGCCGCGCCCTTATCAACTCTGTAAATGGAGAAGAGGAGTCAATCACACATGTTATGCCTTTGGCTAAACGCTACGGTGCTGCATTACTTTGTTTGCCACTTTCCAGCGGTGATTTACCAGAAAAAGCAGAGGACCGTGTCGCTTTAGCTGAAAGCATCGTAAATCGCGCTTATAACTATGGTTTACAACCTCATGACCTTTTACTCGATCCATTGGTATTAACACTTGCTAGTGGGGAAGATAGTGCACGACAAACTCTAAAAACATTGCGTTTATATAAAGAAAAATTTGGTTTCCCAACAGTTATGGGCCTATCCAATATTTCTTTTGGTATGCCACAACGTCCATACTTAAACGGTCAGTTCTTAACAATGGCACTCGCATCAGGCTTAACTACGCCAATTATGAACCCACTTAACTACGCCGCTAAAAAAGCATTCGTATCAAGCTCCACACTTCTTGGTTGGGATCCAGGTTCTGCCGAGTTCATTAAAGAATACGGCTACGAAGACGAAACAACCGCCCCAGGCAATGCGGCTCCAAAGGGTCCAGATAAAGCATCCTTTGACAGCAATGATCCGTTAGCCAATATTCGTGCTTGCGTAGAGCAAGGTGAAAAGGAAGCCATTGTTGAGCTTGTTAAAAAGGCTTTAGCAGATGGTATGGATCCATTAGACATTACGAAAAAAGGGCTTTCAGAAGCCATGAACGTAGTAGGCGACAAATTCGGTTCTGGTAAATTATTCTTGCCACAAGTTATGCTCGCTGCGGAAACGATGCAAGCTGCTTTCAACACTATCAAAGAAATCATTCCAGCCAGCGACAGTTTAGATAAAGGAACCGTTGTTGTAGCCACTGTTAAGGGCGATATTCACGATTTAGGCAAAAATATCGTAGCCGCTTTACTTGAAATAATGGTTACAAAATCGTCGATCTCGGCAAGGATGTTGACCCTGAGGTCATCGTACAAGCCATTAAGGACAACAAGGCGGCCCTCGTAGGCATTTGTTCCTTGATGACGACAACAATGCCTCAAATCGACAATACCATCGCTGCTATTCGTGCAGCCGGCCTTAAAACGAAGGTCATGGTTGGTGGCGCCGTAGTATCCCAAGATTACGCTGACCAAGCGGGCGCAGATATTTACGCCAAGGACGGCATCGCGGCTGTAAACCACGCGAACGATTTCTTTGAAACTTTGAAATAATGGCTAATCTAGGCATATAATATAGATAATACTCATGGTGAAAGCCCCAAATCATGCTCACATAACGCATATGAGGCTTTCACCATACATAGAATAGATAAGAGGTATATGATGACATTACGTGAGAAACACCAAAATGGCCAATTCACCATCACCGTTGAATTGGACCCACCTAAAAGCAGTTCTGCCCAAAAGGTTTTTGAACAAGCAGCGCGCCTAAAAGGCAAGGTTGACGCCATAAACATTGCGGATAGCCCTATGTCTAAAATGCGCATGAGCCCTATTTCCTTGTCCTATTTATTGCAACATAATGAAGGCATCGAAACGATTTTCCACCTCACATGCCGTGACCGCAACATCATAGGCTTACAATCCGAACTACTCGGTGCTGCAGCACTTGGTGTTAATAACATTTTGACACTAACAGGCGATAAGCCGGACCACGGCGACCATCCATTCGCACAATCCGTATTTGAAGTGGACTGCATGGGCTTACTAAATATTGCTAAAACATTGAACAGCGGTAAAGATTTAGCAGGTAACGACCTCGATGAACCTACGAACTTCTACATCGGTGCTACAGGTAATCCTGGTGCACCAGATTTAGAAATCGAACGTCAAAAACTAGCTGCTAAAATCAAAAATGGTGCCCATTTCGTGCAAACACAACCAATCTATGATTTAGAACAAGCTAAACGCTATATCGACAAAATGTCTGAATTCAATGTACCTATTATGCTTGGTTTGATTCCTCTTAAAAGCTTTAAAATGGCAACATACCTTCATGAAAAAGTACCTGGAATCAACCTTACCCAAGACATTCTAGACCGAGTAGAAAAAGGCGGAAAAGAAGCGGGTACAGAAATCGCTATCGAAACACTGGAACAAATCAAAAAAATCGCTGCAGGCGTACATATCATGCCGCTTAATGATATAGATACGACTTTGCATATTATTGATCACGTGTAAATCTTAAATAACAGCAAAAGTGCTCCCAACAGCCTCCTAAAAATGACACGCTATCGCGCTAAAGCGGGACCCGAAGTCATTTTTAGGAGGCTATTGGGGGCTTCTTTATTCTATAATTAAGCAAAAACGTGATCAATAATATGCAAATCTTAAAAGAACAGGGAACAAATCAAAATAGATTTGTTCCCTGTTTTGTTTCCGATATAGCCGTTAGTGTTAATATGCTACAATCTTTTCCTATTTATTGTTACCTATAACATATAGTTTAATCTAAAAACACCTTTCAAAAAACGACTTTGGCCCTGCGGAGGCCGATAGGCCGGAGTCAGACCCGGCCGGTGGAGGCTTTTTGGAAGGTGTTTTTAGATTGCTTACATTAATGAAAAAGATTGTAGCATATTATAATAACGGTTTATCCTTTATCTCTTTTGGTTTTCTCGGATATTTCCCAGGTGTTTTTCCTGTTTTCTTGATGTACACGATAGCTCGTTTATCATCCAATGTTGGTAAAGTCACGGTTCTTACATCTTCGATGGATGCTTTTAATGTGCTAAGGGCTTTATCAGATTCGCCGACTTCTTCTTCGTAGATAGCGCCTTTTAAGGCGATAACATAGCCGCCTTGTTTAACATAAGGCACAGTCCATTCTAATAGGATTGGTAATCTTGCAACGGCACGGCTTATGGCAATATCAAAGCTTTCACGATAGTCCTGATGACTCAAATCTTCAGCGCGTCCATGTAAGGTCTTGCAGTTCGTCAATTGCAATTCGTCGATAACGGATTCAAGGAAGGTAAGGCGTTTCTTGAGGGAGTCAAACAAGGTCACGTGCAAGGTTCTATCATAGATGGCCAAGGGAATGCCAGGGAATCCAGCACCGGTTCCGACGTCGATAATGGAGGATCCAGATTTGATAATCTTCGGATCATAACAAGATAGAGAATCAATCATGTGCTTAACCACGACTTCTTTCATATCCGTAATACCGGTGAGGTTAAGATATTTATTTGTTTCAATCATGCGTGCATAGTACACGTAGAAATCTTTTTGCTTGCTGCTGTGTGCATGGCAATCCAAATGCTGCCATTTGTGAAAGCATATATTCTACAAACTCAGATTCACTAGCGATAGGCACATCATATTTTTCTTTCATCGGTGCTCCTAACTATATGTATGTAATTCAGGATAAAATTCATTTATTTGCGCTGTAAGGCCCATTTATGTGCTTCTATGATAAATTATATACAAATCACTCAAAAAAGAGCATACAAGCGAAATATAAGAGTCATATTTGTATCTATTATACCATATTCTCAATATATTCTCATTTATTATATAGATAAAAAGTGCAAAAAGAGTAGGTACGCATAAAAAAATCTTATATCACCTAAACCGCCTCATAATTGTAAACCTATTTTGTTAGCCTTCTAACACATACTTTTTCCAAATTTATATATCTTATTTCTACCTTTTTAAATTTTTTTCTGTTTATCTATAATTTATCACTATGAACTTTTCTTCATATATAAATTGTTTTTGTCTATTCTGAATGTACACTTAGTGTATTTCTCTAGTGTACATATTTTACTAGTATAATAATATATGTTTTATAAATATTCATATAAATATACAAACTTTTACGTATATACTCACTTTTATATTTATAAAAAAATAAAAGCTTGCTAATGGTATCATTTATAGATACACTACAATCAATAGGAGGTGATACCCATGAAACAAAAAAATGTATGTGGTTCTTATTTAAACTTGGGCTATCCTTATTTACTCCAGATTATATGAGTCAAGGTCGCGAAGTCGATGAGCATCAGGAACGGGAAACCTTATAACAGAAAAAGCTAGTTAATCAAAAACGATTAGCTAGCTTTTTCTATTATGTAATTACTTATCGCAATTATTTACTTCTATTATATTGTTCCAATTGAATTAGCAGAACAGACACGTCCGCTGGGGATACGCCAGAGATACGGCTGGCTTGGCCGATGGAGTGAGGGCGAATTTTGTTGAGCTTTTTGTTGCGCTTCAAGGGAAATACCTTTAATTTCTGTATAATCCCATTCTTTTGGAAGAATTTTTTCTTCCAGTTTGCGAACCTTCTCAACTTGTTCCATTTGCTTTTTGATGTAACCTTCATAGGTAATGGCAATATCCATAGCTTCTTCTACGTCAGGTGTAAAGCGTTTCAAATCGAATGCATCAGCTACGGTAGCATAGGAGAGTTCGTTACGTTTTACCAAATCATATGCGTGGATGCCTGTTTTGATAGGGGCTGTGCCCAAGCTTTCAAGCAAGGCTTGCGTTTCCTTGGACGGATTGACAGGTGTGTTGCGCAACAATTCCAGGCCTTCTTCGATGGCCGCTTTTTTTAGCTGTAAATTTAGCCCAACGATCGTCTTTCACAAGGCCGATTTCACGACCTTTTTCGGTAAGGCGCATGTCCGCATTGTCTTGACGAAGCAATAGACGGTATTCACTGCGGCTCGTCATCATACGGTACGGTTCGTTGGTACCTTTTGTTACGAGATCATCGATGAGAACACCAATGTATGCTTCGGAGCGAGTAAGAATGAAAGGTTCCTTACCTTCGAGCCATAAAGCAGCATTAATACCAGCCATGAGGCCTTGTGCAGCCGCTTCTTCATAGCCAGATGTACCATTAGCTTGACCAGCAGAGTAGAGGCCTTCAATATGTTTTACTTGAAGTGCTGGTGTTAATTGTGTTGGGTTCAAACAATCGTATTCAATAGCATAGGCAGGGCGCATGATTTCGACGTTTTCAAGACCAGGAATGGTGCGAAGGAATGCGTATTGTACGTCCATAGGAAGGGATGTACTCATGCCTTGTACATACATTTCATTTGTACCCGTTCCTTCTGGTTCTACGAATAATTGATGGCGTTCTTTATCGGCAAAGCGCACCACCTTATCTTCGATGGAAGGGCAGTAGCGCGGGCCAACACCTTCAATTTTACCGCTGTACATAGGAGCACGATGAATATTGCTTTTAATAATCTCATGCGTTTCCTTATTCGTATACGTCAACCAGCACACATCTTCGTTGCGGTTAATCCATTCGTCCATAAAGGAAAAGGCATGATGATGTGCATCGCCTTCTTGAACGGCCATATTTTCAATATTAAGCGTCCGTTTATCTACGCGGGCTGGCGTGCCAGTCTTAAAGCGCATCAATTCAACGCCATTATCTAGTAGGGATTGAGAAAATTGTTCCGCTACCCGTTGCCCATTTGGGCCACCTACATAGTCGATATCACCGATGAGGATTTTACCTTTCAAATAGGTCCCTGTACAAAGAATGACTGCCTTAGCGCCATAGAATTCGCCAAGCTCAGTAACGATGCCCGTTACCTTACCATCCTCAACCTTGAGCTCCGTAACCATGATTTGCTTAACATTGAGATTATCCGTATTTTTCCAAGGTATGTTTCATCAAATGTTGGTATTTAATTTTATCCGATTGGCAGCGCAAGGAATGCACGGCAGGGCCTTTACCCATGTTGAGCATACGCATTTGAATGGCCGTAGCATCCGCATTGATACCCATTTGACCGCCCAATGCATCGAGCTCATACACAAGATGACTTTTTACCAGGGCCACCAACGGCAGGGTTGCACGGCATAAGTGCAATATTATCCAAACTGATGGTCGCCATCAACGTGCGATGACCCATGCGGGCGCAGGCGAGGGCCGCCTCACAACCAGCATGACCGCCACCGATGACAATGACATCATAATTATCTACAGTATACATATCTATTGAATTCCTTATATTTATTACTTATTTTGAAAGTTTATTTTACTAAAATCACGAGGCCAAAGGCCGAGTTTCTCCTTCTCTCTATAGGTAAATGAGGACTTTCAAAAAACGACTTTGGCCCTGCGAAGGCCGTAGGCCGAAGTCAGACCCGGCCGGTGGAGGCTTTTTGGAAGTCCTCATTTGCCATTATTTCCCTAAACAAAATCTACTGAATAGTTCGTCGATCATACTTTCACGGATGGTATCGCCCGTGATGTCACCTAGTAGTTCCCAGGCGCTGCGCAAATCGGTCGCTACAAAGTCCACTGGCATGCCCATGTCGATGGAGGAGAGGGCTTCTTCGACTTGAGCCTTCGCTTGTTCCATGAGGCTGATGTGGCGCACGTTACTAATCATGGCGCTGTTGTCTTGTTTTACACGACCGCCATAGACGAGTTCTTGCACCCATTTGGAGAGAACTGCAGATCCTTCGCCGTCTTTGGCACTGATGCGCTCAATAGCTGTAAATGTGCCGTGTTCTTCGATATTTTCGTCTGTAACGACTTGTGCCACATCGGACTTATTGAGGAGTACGATGGTGTTCAAACCGCTGACAGAGGTCAAAATTTCGATTTCTTCAGGGGTTAATGGAGTAGACCCGTCGATAACGCAGAGCACGATGTCTGCTTTGTTGATATAATCACGAGCACGCTCCACACCGAGGGCTTCTACCGTATCTTGAGTATCGCGAATACCTGCCGTATCGATAAGGCGCAGAGAAATGCCTTCTACGGTCATATATTCTTCAATACTGTCCCGTGTCGTACCAGGAATATCCGTTACAATAGCGCGGTTTTCGCGCAAGAGAGCGTTCATAAGGCTCGATTTACCTGCATTTGGACGGCCTACAATAACCGTCGTAATACCGTCACGAATGAGGCGACCTGTGTTCGCTGTAGACAAGAGTTCATCCATAGCTTTCAAAATAGGCTGTAATTGATCGCGAACCTCTTGGCTCGTTACATCCTCGATATCCTCCTCAGGATAGTCGATAGTTACCTCTAAATGAGCAATCATGGCGATGAGCTGTTCACGCACATCTTTTACAAAGGACGAAACGGTGCCGTCCAGCTGCGATACAGCGAGAGAGAGTGAGTCCTCTGTTTTTGCTTCAATAATATCAATGATCGCCTCTGCTTGCGTGAGGTCGATACGTCCGTTCATAAAGGCACGCTTCGTAAATTCACCGGCCTCAGCCATGCGCACATCGTGATTTACGAGCAATTTCAAGATTTGTCGAACCGGCACAATACCGCCGTGACACTGAATTTCTACCACGTCTTCTGCCGTGTAAGAATGAGGGCCTTTCATTAATAACACAAGAACCTCGTCGATGGTCTTGTTCGTTGCAGGGTCCACAATGGTTCCGTATTGAATCGTTCTGTTTTGGCGGTCCATCAACGGAACCTTGCCAGCGCTCTTGAACAGGCTATTTACAATAGGAAAACTATCCTTGCCGCTAACACGAATAATACCAACCCCGCCGATGCCGGGCGGCGTCGCAATGGCCGCTATTGTATCATCTATATACATAAAAATCTCCGTACTTCGAATCTCTTTAATTTCTTCGCCTGTGAAAGTTAAACTAAACCAATCTTACCCATGCGAAGATTACCTTAGTTAGCTTTTCACCATAACTTATTGATTGCGATAACGATGGTGTTCCAAAACCTCCACCGTACCTATATTAGAAATTAGAAAAGTGATGCCAGTATTCCGAAACCGACTTTGGCCCTGCGAAGGCCGTAGGCCGGAGTCAGACCCGGCCGGTGGAGGTTCTCGGAATACAGGCATTACTATCATTATTTCTTATATGAAATCACAATGTGACGGAATGGTTCATCACCAGCGGATTCTGTGACGATGTGTTTATCATCATGCAACGCCGTATGAATGATTTTGCGTTCAAATGCATTCATAGGTTCTAAGGAAACCTTTTGACGGTTACGTTTTACCTTAGCTGCAAGGCGTTTTGCAAGATTGATCAACGTTTCTTCACGACGAGCACGGTAATTTTCCACATCCACCACGATGTGACAATGGCCAGACACCTCTTTGTGAGCCACCAAATTCGTTAAATATTGGATAGCATCAAGGGTTTGACCGTGTTTACCAATCAAGATACCAAGGTCTTCACCATGTACTTGGAACGTGATTTTATCACTGGTAAACATCTTTTCAATCATCACGATAAGGCCCATTTGACCGAACATCTTTTCAAGGAATTCCTTACCTTTTTCAGCGATGATTTGTTGTGTTTCTTTTGAAAGCTCTTCTTTAGCTTTCACAGATACCGGTGAATCATCAACAGATTCAGCCACATCGCGTTCATCAGTCGCAACAGGCACATCCGATACAGCATCAGAAGTCTCAGCGATGACTTCTTTTTCTTCTTCCGTAGCCGCAGCTGATACCATTGTATAGAACAAACGAACCACAGCTGGTTTACGGCCAATACCTAAAAAACCATTAGAAGGTTGTTCAATAACCTTTGTTTCTACCAATTCACGGCCATCTATAGAAAGTTCTGCAACCCCTTAGCGATGGCATCTTCAATTGTTTTAGCAGATACATCGATAAATTCCATAGTGCCTCCTATTTATTAGCTTCTAAGCCTTTGTAAATGAAATGTTGTTGCACCAATTGGAACACATTGGATACAATCCAGTAAATAACAAGACCAGATGGGAAGTTCAAGGAAATGTAACCGATGAACAATGGCATAAAGATTTGCATAATCTTTTGTTGTTGTGCAGCGGCACCACTAGCACCCATACCAGTTTGTCGGGACATAAGCCATGTGGACAAAGCACTCAATACTGGCAAAATGTAGTACGGATCTGCTTCGCCAAGGCTAGGAAGCCATAAGAAATGTTCGAATTCAGGATTGTAGGGATATCCTTGCAATGCGTAGAAAATAGCAATCAAGAACGGCATTTGCACCAATAAAGGCAAGCAGCCAGCCAATGGGTTTACGCCCATTTCTTTGTACATAGCGCCCATCTCAGCTTGTAAACGTTGAGGGTCGTTTTTTTGTATTTTTTTCTTGAAGCTCTTTCATGCGAGGTTGTAACTCTTGCATTGCTTTCATAGATTTAATTTGTTTTACTGTCAACGGCGCTAAAATCGCTTTTTAATAATGACAGTAATGATGATAATAGCCACCCCATAGCTTGGGAAGCCGACCATGTCAGTGAAGTTGAAAGCATATGTCACAAGTGTGCATAAATTCAACTAAATAGTTAAAAAAATTTCCATTGTTTCTCCTTCGAGTGCAGGTCGAAATTGGGTTCCTTCGCGCATCCATATATCGTTATGGTATGGTCTAAATTTCATCCATACAGATGCTCAGGTATTTCCAAAACTGTGCTCACTCAAACTAATGTCAATTGTGAAAGTTGTACTAGTCTTATCTTTCACCAATACTAAATTAAGGAACGGGATCATACCCTGCCCTTGTGGAATGGATGACAACGCAAAATACGTTTTAGCCCAAGCCAGCTACCTTTCAAAGGACCATATTTTTTTCAATTGCCTGCAGAGTATATGCGGAACAAGTGGGATAATATCGGCAACATCCCGGTTTGAGAGGGAAATGACAATCTGATAGAAGCGAATAACGAGCCATAAAAACAAAGGTAATCCCTCGTTTTATACAATTTAATACAGTTATACATGTATTTTTTTCATAGAATTCACCATGATTGGATTAGCGTATGTATCTCAAGACATTTCCACCAAATCCATATACCTTATAATACGCGAATAGGACCAAAGCATAGCGCTGTCCATGCTTGTGGTCCTATATAGGATTATACTAAGAGCTTGCTTTTACGCAATAAGTACAGTATTTCCTTTTCCGCTCGTTCATAGGTTGCGTCCTTCAGAGGGCCACGTCCAACGATAACAATATGATACCCTTCGCGAATTTGATGTTGATTGAGGCGATATACCTCTTTCATAAGGCGACGTGCTCGATTGCGTTCAACCGCACAACCCACCTTTTTACCCGTCACAAATCCGATACGAGTCTTTTGCTTCGCTACAGGCATACGATATAATACGCATAGGCGTCCTACCTCGTACTTACCATGCTTATACACAAGGCGATATTCATTATTGTTTATAATACGTCTCGTTTTATCTAAGCGGTAATCCATTGTATCGTCCGAGTCCTATAGAATAGAAAAACTTGGCAAGAGCGCCAAGTTTTCTGAAAGCTCTTGCTGAGCCATTATATTATGCAGATAAGCGTTTTCTGCCTTTAGCACGTCTTCTTTTTAATACGAGACGGCCACCGATAGTTTTCATGCGTTCACGGAAACCATGGGTACGTTTTCTCCAAAGAGTATTTGGTTGATATGTACGTTTCATTAGTAAAACACCTCCTCGTTATATATTTGTTTTACTTATACCATAACAGGGTAATTATAGAGGGAAAACGCAAATCTGTCAATAAAAAACAGGGTTTTCTATATATATTTATATAAAAAAGATATGGTGTTTCGATTAAAATTACAATGTAATTTGTTTGACAGTAATATTACTATTTAGATGATGGCTGCCCAATATTTTCTCGCTCCACCGGCTGGGTCTGACTCCGGCCTACGGCCTCCGCAGGGCCAAAGTCGCTGCAAAAATATTAGGCAGCCATCATTAAACAATATTCATAAATTAGCCAAACAAATTATACCATTCACATCTTATCAAGACACCATATCTTTTTTATCTGAACCTTATAGATCAACTCCTGTTTTTTATTGAAACAGATTGCGCGCACCTTCCCTTGGCGGGGAAGACAGAATCTACTATTTTAGAGCAACATACATACACCTCTTTTGAAATAGAACAGGCCTGTTCTATTTTTCGGTACACCCTATACACATACCTATTTCGAATTAGTACACGCCTGTTCTATTTTCCACAACACCCTATATACATACCTATTTCGAATTAGTACACGCCTGTTCTATTTTTCGGTACACCCTATACACATACCTATTTTAAATTAGTACACGCCTGTTCTATTTTTCAAAACACCCTATACACATACCTATTTTGAATTAGTACACGCCTGTTCTATTTTCCGGAACACCCTATACACATACCTATTTCGAATTACTACACGCCTGTTCTTTTTTTCACAACACTATATACACATACCCATTTTGAATTAGTACACGCCTGTTCTTTTTTTCGGAACACCCTATACACATACCTATTTTGAATTAGTACACGCCTGTTCTATTTTTCAAAACACCCTATACACATACCTATTTTGAATTAGTACACGCCTGTTCTATTTTCCCCATTCCCATATGAAATTTGTTTATTTTGACTATTTTTGATCAAAAGAGGTGAGGTTATCATTTTTTGCGACTTTGGCCCTGCGGAGCCCGTAGGGCGAAGACAGACCCGGCCGGTGGAGTAAAAAAATGATAACCTTACCGACCTACGCAAAAATACGAAAATAAACAAATTCCATAAAAGTTATCCACAGATTGAATGACAATCTTCCTCATTTTTGGTACAATCATAATTGAAATTAGTAAAAATATATATTTTTTATAAGTTTTTTTCGGATAGTTTAGAAAAAGTTATCCACATTTTTTTCTTTTTGACCTGTGAATAGTATAAACTCAGTATTTATAAGGTTGGAAGGAATTTTATTTTTCTTATTCACAAGTTGTGCACAGGTTATTCACAGGCATTTGTGGTTTTTCCACAGTTTTAGAATAAGTTATGCACATAATAACGAAAGTTATACACATTTTTAGTAAAAGTTATACACAAGAGGAACAAAATGCAAGCAGCTGATATTAATGATATATGGGAACGTATATTACAAGTAGCAAAACAAACACTGCCGCCTGCGATTTATTCAAGTTTGAGTACTTCTCTCATACCGATGAGTATAGATAATAATTCTATACACATTGGGGTTATGCAGAGTTTTATAAAAAGTGTCATCGAATCTCAGCAAACGGTAAGTAAGTTGTTAACAGATGCCATCAAGCAAGTGACAGGCAAAGAATTAAATATGGTTTTATTGGATTTGTTTCCACAAAAGGATGATGTTCCAACAGCACCGCATGTAGCAGATACTTTCACAGAGAATACTGCAGAAAATACTAGTACGAACACTATAGAAAATACGGTGGTAAGTGACGTGGACAATATCGATAAAAATTCCTCTAAACCTGCAAAGCAGGAGATTCCATATCAAGAGGAATTTTACACACCGGTGTACGCAGATCCTGTGTATATCCAGCGTAAAGAGGTGGACGAGTTAATTCCAGATGAACCGATGTTTCCTGTAGAGCAGCCACAAATGGTGCAAACGTTGCAATCTACGGATATTCCTATCGATTTGTCATCATCACAGCTCAACAGTGGGTATCGATTTGATAATTATATTACAGGCAATGCAAACCGCATTCCGTTTGGAGCAGCCCAAAATGTGTCGGAACATCCTGGCGGCGATTATAATCCACTCTTTATCTACGGTCCATCGGGCCTCGGTAAAACGCATTTGATGCACGCCATCGGCAATGCCATCGTTGAAAGATATCCTAATCTCAAGGTGATGTGCACAACGAGCGAAAAGTTCATGAATTTATTCATCGAATCCATACGCAAGCGGCAAGGAGAGTTGTTCCGCAATACGTTCCGCAACATCGACGTATTGCTCATCGATGATATTCAGTTCTTGGAAAATAAAGAGGGCACGAAAACAGAGTTTTTCAACACCTTCAATGAATTATTGGACAATAACAAGCAAATCGTCCTCACCAGCGATACCATGCCAAACGACATGGATCAATTCGAAGAGCGCTTGCGTTCTAGATTCCAAGCGGGCTATGTGGCGACCATGGAAAATCCAGATTTGGAAACGCGTATCGCCATTTTGAAAGCCCTCGTTGAAAAGGAAAACAACAAGAATCGTAATCTCGTTATCGACAATGATGCCATCAACTACGTGGCGTTG
>BNJU01001032.1_pt1 | contig 200969 bp, 236 predicted proteins | sample 8539281 | NCBI WGS metagenome assembly BNJU01 (sample SAMD00202456, study PRJDB9452) | human saliva metagenome | isolation source: human saliva | place: Japan | reverse complement strand
GGTTATGCACGTTATTATAATGTACTGTAGTAGAAAGATGGATAACCTTGAAATAACGGAAACAGGCGCACGGACAAAATACCATTTTGCTCATTCTGATTATAAAATAAAGACAAACATTGCCGCATTATCGGAAAATGGTTGCGGCGCACGTTCACATCATATTACGGAAAAGATACAGTCCAGCGATTTAAAATTGCGCCGATGGCTGCTGATCTTCGGGATTCTGTATCAGCACTATTGACAGAGTCAGCAAAATTTTGAGCAAATTTATTTCATGACCGATTTCGAAACGCAACGTGTCACAAAATTGTCATTGCAACGAATGCAAAAGTAGATACCGAGTTTGAGACAGAACACGTTGGTTGCGCATCAGTGACGTTTTAATACATTACTAGTCAGCGGTCGCAGAAACAGCCTTTGCACGAGTCGGATACTTTTTCAGCGATATCAAACAACCATTATTCGGGAAGCGCATCAGGAATACCAGTCAGAGCCCTCAAATTTCGATCAGCGTTTCACTGACATACGAACACGAGCAATTAGCCAGCGAAAATGATTTGTTGTCTGATTATATAACCGTTAACCGACCGAGTTTATCTGGGCCTTTGTTGTATTGAAGGAGTTGATATGTCAACGATTAAAAGAGCCAACCGTTGATACACGCGACAGATACGCGAATTAGCGCGGATACCGTTTACCGTCGCCGACGGTGAGTCACAGAGGTCAGACCTTAGTACCATCAGAAAGTATCAAGCAAAAATCATTTTACTCATATTTTAGCAAGATTACTTTTTGCAAACGCAACCTGAAACACACCATCTTTCCAAGCCTTTAATTGTTCGACCACCAAGAGTTCAATATTTCTGAAAACAGTCGAACAAATTATTTGCAGCACCTGAGAAATTTCATGAGTAAATCTCTGTAAATGCTTGTCTTTGCAGCAACTTCAGAACGGTCGAACATATGCGGGTTAACGCCGTTCGTCATACGAAACGGAACGTTAACGAGCAGTGCGAAAACGCAGATTTTGCAACAACGACGTCGCGGAAGATGAAAGCATTATTTCGACAGGCTGCCGACGTCGATCTTCAGGCACCGTAGTCAAACACATTGAGTACCGAGATTGGTACGAGTAACGAAGATCTTCAAATTAAACATTATCAAATTTCTGCACGTCGGCAATCAGTAGTTGAGGAGTTTTCGAAGTCGAATATGTTCAGATTTGGACAGTTTGAGCACCGACGGTTATCAGCGACAGCATAATATTATCATGTTGTGAACGACGATACGACGTCGATAAAGTACATCAGATGACAATGCCCGGATTATTTAAAATATCAAGAATAATGTAAATAGTGTGGCTCCGATAAACAGTGACGCCATCTCGACGATAAAAATATGCCAAATCAGGTCGCTTGTGCGACGATAAACGCTGACCCCGGGATCAAAAGATGGAAAATAAATGACAGTTGTTTTCGTTACGAGGAAACGTATTACGGAAAGACAGCAGCAGTGGTGAGCCGACGCAACCTGGTTATTTTGCGCCCGCGATTGTTCGCACTGCGCAACAGTGTCTTATTGGCGATCGCAACAAAGAGATCAAAACCTTGAGGCTTCCTGCAACGCATTATCGCGATGTAAAAATAACTATTGCGTCGTAGCAAAACGATTAAATCGACAAACCTGAAATCTTTATTCGACGACCGATCGGTAAAAAATGAAATAGACTTTGCGCGTGGCCCTGAATATGAAACCAGAATCTTTGAATATTTTGAGCAGATATATTCGTTCTCAATTTAATTTACGGAGATGATAAAATGGCGTATCAGTACTGATGAAATTATTCAACTAAAAATAAAAAATGCAGACGCAATTTCTTGAAGTATTGAAAATAAAGATGTATACAAAAGATAAAAATATTTATTTGGGCGATGGGTCATTAAAGTTGAAGGTGCCGATATGACAAGTTTTTATTATTCAAGAAATGACACCACTTTTCATGATAAAATAACGTATATTTTATGGGGAAAAGATAAACGGGACAATTTCGATGAATTTAGAATTATACCTCTGGTCATTCAACGAATCTTTTAGTTTTTGCCGATAACAAAAATTTATATGTCGATTGTCATTTCGACGAAGATACGATGAATGTAAATCAACAGCCGTTGTGAAAATCAGCAGAGCTGGTCATGTTTGACCGCGAAAAAGTTTTCACAAATTATTACAGACAAAGCAACATTTATGATGAGATGGCAAGGCGCTGTGCTGGTGTCAGAGTTGCTAAGATAGAATAAGTTTTGATATGTCTTGAAGGAAATTTTGAAAAGACACAAGAATGTTTTAACGGAAAATAATTACCGGACGGATTTGAATGATGAAAACTGATACTTTTAAAAATAAAATAACGCATGACTTTTTTGAAAGTTTAGTACCAGAAAATATCAGCCATATCTTTAACGCGGATTAAAGCAGTTCTCACTCAAACATAACGCAGCGGACATTTAAAGACAACGGATTACTTCAAATCAATTGGAACGATGATCAAAGAAAAACGAGAACATCGTACCAAACTGCCTTTTGTAACAGAAGGCAGATATTCAGAACTCAATTCAAATATCTCAAAGACAAGAACAGCATACCGGTAAAACAGCGAAGTTGCGCGATGCAGAAAGTTCTGTCATACGGACGAATCAGGCCGTTGCCATCGAATTACGAAACGGTTGCGAATCAAAACCGTGTCATTCCGGACGATATTCGATTAAATCAGCTGAAACAATTCCAGAAACCCGGTCATTCTCATCAGTCCTCATCATTCAGTTCATGAAGAGTTTTAAATACTTTCAAATTTATCGAATAAATTATTTTAAGAATTATGAGTAATTCTTTAAAAGTTTAGTTAGGCGTTTGCTTTTAGCGACTTAGAATGAAGAAACATGTAGTGATAATGAAATTTATTATAAATATGGTGGAAGAAGATTCAGGACGTTAAAGCTGAATACCAAACACATTGAATGACAACATGTGAAAGATGATAAAGCGTTTTTTCGGGAACAACCAGCAGCTTAGCGTCGCCAACCATGTTCGAAAGACAAAAACACGCTGAGTGTCAATTACCTAATGACCGTCAAAGATGGCGCGAATCAAACAATAAAGTTTTTTCGAACGAACATTATTCAAAAGATGGTAATGTTTTACATCCAGATGTACCAACGCAGCAGGCTCGCCCGTGTTCCCCAGATTGTCATAAAGACAAAATTCCAGTTCATTATTCAAAAGAAAAATACAGTATCCAAAAATATTAAAATACCGATGGAATGCCTGCATGCCGCAAGAGAACAGGCGCAGATCCCCAATGAGCTTCGAACGCTGAGGCCAGATATCAACTCCGGTATTATTGAGCTTGATAAATAGTCTTGGGAAATAACGAAAGATTTTGTTCGATATCGATTGTCAGGTCGGAAATGCAGAGCTGGTTAGGTACCGCATCCCGAGTTAATGTCAATCAAATACCTGCCACGATTATTTATGAAAGATAATGAAAACGATAACATCACAGCAAGAAATGCGGTCTATACGGGTACGCCGATATGACGCTGAGGGCACGAAGATAAAGACAAAAACAATATTTATTGCTGGGCGAAGAATGATGTCCATCATACATGCAGATAAAATACTACTATTGTAGAAGATGAAGAGCCTTCATATGACAAAAAATGTTTATTATGAGAAGAAAACCAATGATATAAGTTCAAATGGCTTCTTTGCCGTAAGGCTTGTTGAGAACATAACACTTCATTTCGAGACAGTAAAACATATAACCTGTCATAAAGATGACGAGGTCGACAACGAAAGCGTAAGTAGTTGCAAAATTCTGCAAGTAGATTCTGTGTCCTGAACAGCTTGATATTTAGTACTGATGCTCGCGACAAAATACGGGATACATAATGACCAGGAAATGGCTTGTAAAATATAGTAGTGCAGACAGGTGTTTGTTTTTGAATGACGAATAAAGATTAAAAATAATGTTTATTTACAGAAATAATGAACGGCGGAAACTGATGGATTGAGTTTATGTTGAACAAATTTGTATTTAAACATGAAGATTTTGCCTCAAGACAAAATACCTATTATTTCAGGAACTGAAATGAAAAACATGAAATAATACCTTGTGTTGATACAGTCCTTTGACACGAGTTTATATCTGATCAATTTGCTCATATTGAAAGAGCGGAAGATAAATGGAGTTTATTAATAACTCCGAAGACCTGTGTTGAATGCCGATATTCCATCATTTGCACAATATAGCAGGTTATGCAAAGAAAATAAAAGCATTGCGGACCGCGCAGACACAGCTTTCGCGTTACTTCATTACAGAAGAATAAAAGATAAAATAAAATCATAAACACACAGTCAGAACACAATTAAACATATTTTAATTATACAGAAACTTCCTGTACCGGGAGTTTATGACCGAGCCAGACGATTTTCGGTACTTTAACAGTAGAAAGCGAAAATAGCAACGAGCAGATGCATAGCAAGTCCAGATAACGCCTGGCCCCGTGCCGGTGCCGACAAAGAAAGAACAAAACAAAGAGTTTTGCGTTTGCCAGTGTTTTAACGATATCACCCAATAAAATTGTTGCAGCGAACTAAACTCGAATATTCTCGATTAAAATATGAAATTTTCAGATTACATACCCGATACCAAGGACAATTCGTTTGACGAGTTTCAACTCAGGCTGGTCGAATATTCCTTTATTCCCGTGCCCAACAATCGATATACCCCGACGACACCAGACAGCCGAACCATCAGAACAACGACGTCAGCAAATTCAAACCACCTGACAAAGTCTGCAGACTATCCAAAACGAAAAACATTAACGAGCGGACTGCCAAACGACACCGATGAACACCCGAGGCTGGTGAACTGAACAAACCATTTCCGTGTCAGCGCATCTGCCTGGCACCCACATCTGATTTCCACGAAAACACCACGAACGCGCCATTTCGACCGCAGCGGCGATGTCTCGAACATCTGACAGAAACTCAGCAGCACTGTCCATGTGAACACAGAATCACCGAACGTGAGCAGCGCATCAGGACCTCCTCACTGCGGAAGAACCGAGCCCGCACCCAGCTCATGCCCGAGCGAACGGCAATGACAGGCACCCACGAAAACAGTCATTGCAATGACCAAGACTCAACATCATGACGCACTGAACATGAACCATGAAAGAGCCTGCAGCAGCTATGAGCCGGACACATTCTCACTGGAACATTTGGCAGCATGATTGCTGCCTGTTTGGGATTACTTCCGTGGAATTAGGCACTTCTGCGAGCCGTTTGAATTAATTGCGTACTTCGTTAACATAAGAACAGGAAACATACCACCTGAAGCACCGAAAGGCGAGGCCAATCAGAACCCGCGTCGCTGGTTAACCTGAAGATACGTTGATGACGATATGTCGTCTTCATCTCGAATACGCGCGACCATCAGAAAAACCAGACATAAAATACGTTTGTCAATATTGTGCCGATGCCGCATTTTGCATCCAAGAAAGAGCACCCGAATATGACAAAGAAATTGATTATCTAGGCCGAAATATTCCAATACAGACCAGGCTGACCATAAGAATCAAATGAATGAAGCGAAACAATACGAAAACACAGAACGAAAATAAAACAGTACCATACTGCGGCCCATGAAAATAGTGACCGAATAGTCTCATCATCATCTTCAATAAATTACTATACGCAGCAATCGCACACAGCAACGAGCGAAAGAAATATCAGAGGAACAGACAGAACTTGAGCGAAATGCCTGGAAAACATGAAGAATTTGATGAGCATTGAATTAATGAAAGAAACGAAGAATGATAAGTCGTCAAAAGAACGCAAATTGAGAATTGTACCCAAGAAGAAATGAAAAACAACAGTTCGATGAATAAAAAATACAATCATCAGATGGTTTCGACGACGAAACACGAGATAATGAAGTCGATAAAAATCCCGAAAATTTAAGAAAAGAGTTATTTTGACCATTAATTTGTAAATCATTATCAATAAGATAATCAATATGGATCGTAATCGACCAGAACAAAAATAAAATCAAGAAACAGTAAAACAGAATGAAAGAACCCTGCACCGATGAAAGACATACCAGGTTCACAGCAGGTTTCAGGATCAAACACTTACGATTTGAGCCAATCAATACGCGGAAAGTCGATCGACGAGCCGAACACGAGTGCCGGGCCCGAACTTCACGAACGATATCACGATACGATGACACAAACAGCATGCCCCGCTGGTCTGGGAACGATGCCCTTATCGCAGCCTTGAGAACAGAGACGAAAACAGATTACCGGACAAAGAATCAAAACTTCATCAGGCAAACACGTCAGAAGCAGTTGGGATTACCGGCATTATCGATGATCGAACGAGTTTTGATCAAAGACCGGTGAAACAACTGCACCCCGGAGCACCATTTGCCGAAAGCGCGCGGACTTTGAAGAATCGCGTTCGCCGACCTGCGCACCGTGATAAACCGCCTGTTTGATTACTTCGCCGACGCCCGCCGGATTATATAAATTATTGAATAAAGATAAAATAGTTGAATTGACAGTTTTGGTATTTCTGAATGATAGTAAGAATGGCGTGCACCACATTCTTACTATCATTCAAGTGAATTACTGAAATTCTGTCAATTCCAACAATTTTATCAAACTGTTTCAATAACTCCTTCAAAATCATTCACAATATCATATCCAGCGTCGTGAACGTGGCAAGTATCAAAACATACTGTCAGTTTATCCTTTAATTTTACACCGTCAATAATTTTTGCAATTTCTTCAAAACTTCTCCCGCATTCTGTACCTTTTCCAGCCATCGTCTCAAGTGCCACAGTCGTTTTCTGATCTTTTGTCAAAACTTCATTCAATCCTTCAATAATCTTATTAATCCCAACTCTTTCACCTTCCCCAACGTGAGCACCTGGATGAAGAACTATTCTTTTCGCTCCAATGGCATCTGTCCTTTCAATCTCCGTTCTCAAAAACTGCACCGCAATCTCAAAAGTTTCAGGCTTTACCGCATTCCCAAGATTAATTATATAAGGAGCATGCACAACAATATCATCAATATCAATATTATTCTCCCTTCATAAGTTTAAGCCCAGCCTCAATATTCAGCTCATCAATCGGCTTTCTCCGTGTATTCTGTGGTGCTCCAGTATAAATCATAAAAAGTATTTGATCCATAAGAAACCGCTTCTTTTACTGAACCTAAAAACATATCTTTTTCCGCTCATTCCCACATGTGATCCAATTTTAAAAATTTCTCGACATTTTCTATTTTACCTTTTCTACAATTTTTATTTTTTTATTCTAGTCAGTTACAGTCTATAACCAATTTATCACCTATATTGTTCATAATTTTACAAAATTAATAATTCAAATAACTCTTTTTCTTAAATTTTTCAGTTTTTATCAGCTTCATTATCTGGTAAGACTAAATCATTAAAGAACCCATTCCCCCAATCATTGATTGCTTTTATTTTTCTTTTTATTTCATCAATTTCTTTATTTTTTCTATTTCTTCTGCAAATTTTTAAACATTCCTCCCAAGTTTTTAGATTTATCTTTCTTTTTATAGCTTGTCCATTTCTATACATTTTCTTTTAATTCATTCATGCTCTCTCAAAATTTCTTTCATATTTTCTCCAAACGACTTATTTCTATCTTAAATTCTGTATCTATTTTCTAATCTTTCTTGCCTAATTCCTTCATTATATAATACATCAATTAACTGCGTATATATCAAATTTAATAAAGATAATGAGTGAGATTCTTTCAATTCTTTTTCTTTTTTCTTTGAAATAATTTCACTAAAAATTTTTTTCTTTTTTATTCATGTCTAATTCTAAATACTTTTTCCATATTATATTTTCTTCTAAATCTATTTAACTCTTATAGATTATCTTCCTAATTCTTTATCAGTCTTTCCGAAATTTCATCATCTGGAACATACTTTGTCGTAAATTTAGATTCTCTTTCTGCTGTTTTAAAAATCTCTGTAAAACATCTTTTGCAATATTGTCGTATATTTTTATATCCAGTTTTTCTGATAATTCCTTTTGTAATTCAAGATAAGACGGCATATCGTCTCCGTAAGCATCTTCAAAATTGTTCTTGTCCTTTGGGTTCTGATTCTTTCCACCTTTTTCAAGGGCTTCAAGATTTTTCCAAATATTTTCCTGTCTGCATAATTTAACCAGAAATTTGCACAATTTCAGCAATAATTCAAACCATTCCACCAAATTTTCAGCAATTCTCCCACACTCAAGCGGAAAATCAAAAGCAAACATATCCAATACTGCCATCTTCCAGTAAAATATAAACCCCAGCTCCACCATCTTCTGTAAAAAGCTTTTCCATCAATATTAAATTCATAATCTGGATATTCATCTTTTACCGATGCCAGTTCTTTAAAGTCCAATGCAAATAATGCTTCTGTTTTTCTCTCAAATCTTCATTTTCTAAAACCATTTTAAATAATTCAGCTTGAGTATATTTTTTTATTTTTGTCAATTTTTCTGTATTATCAAACATAAACTTCTCCATTCTACAAACTCTCCAATTTCTCCCTCATCTTATACAAAAGAAAATATCCCTGTCGCTACACTCACATTCAATGATTCTATATTCCCATAAATCGGAATAATCGCCTTTATATCTGAATTTTTCTATCAGATATTCAGACACTCCGCCACCTTCATGTCCAAAAATAAACGCATTATTTTCTCGTAATTCTATTTTTTTCATAGGAAATCGAATCTTCGTGTAAAAGCAGTCGCTATTTTTAAATAATTTTTATTATTCAAAAATTTCACAATTTTTCAGGTGTTTCATAAATTATGTTTAATTTGAAAAATCCCGCTCATTGTGGCACGTACTGTTTTTGGATTATAGACATCTACGAGCCTTTTGTCAAAATTAAATTTTGAAATTTGCAGCAATCATTGTTCTGATAATAGTTCCAGCATTTCCTGGATCCTGAATATCATCCAGAATTACAACATCACCCTGTATATCCTCAATTGTATTTAAATTTTTAGAATAAAGGAATATTATTCCTGACTATTTTCCTGAGTTGAAACTTCATCAAACAGATTATCCTTCAAAATTGTCAAGTTATCATGTCTAGAAATTTCATATTTTTCATCAAAATATTCAAATTTTTGATTCCTTTTACAATAATTTTATTAAAATTGATATTCTCATTTAAAAACTTTTCGCCTTCAGCCTTAAAAAATACTGTTTTTCATCACGATACTTCTTTTTATCCAGCTTTTTAACAATTTATAAAATTTGTTATCTGGACTTGCTATTACATCTCTCATTTTATATTTTTCCGCTTTCTACTTATTTAAAAGTACAAAAATCCCAATCTATTCAATTCATAAAGCTCAATTTTAGAGGGATTTCTGTATAATTTAAAAATATTTATGTTTAATTATTGTTCACAACTGTCTGTGTATTTATAAATTTTATTTTTATCTTTTATTATATCTTCACCATCTATAGTAAATGCTGCAAAAGCTTTCAACATCTGCACCTTTAACTTCCTTAGTTCCACAATATACTTTATTTTTATCTTTTTGCATAACCTGCCATATATTGTACAAATGATGGAATATCAGCATTTTCAACTTTAGATAAAAATATTATTTGGAGTTAATTTAGCTAATCCATTAAAAATAATAAACTCCATTTTTATCTTGAAAAATAACCAGTATAATTTAAATTAATTAATTCATAAAAACCATTATTAGAATATTTAAAGGACTTGCTGTCAAAAGTTTTAAAGGCATTATTTCATATTTTTCATTTCCAATTTTCCTTTCAAATAATAAACATTATTTTTATCTTTTTATGAAAGAAACAAAATCTTCATGATTTTTAAATACAAATTTGTTTCCAACAAACTCCAATCCATCTGGACTTACACGTTTATTTTATTTCCATAATAATAAACATTGTTTTTGTCTTTTTGAAAATTCATCATTCAAAACCTTAAAAACTTTTTCTGTCTGCACCTGCTATTTAAGCCCATTTTATACAATTCATTTTCATAATATACATTATTTTTATCACGGAAATAATTTTCCCAGTAATCAAATATTTCAAAAGTTTTAGAATCTACTTTAGGATTTTTACTGCAACTGCTTTTTACACTTTTTCAGTTTATCAGTTTTCTTTTCATCATATACTGTAACAAGTTTTATATATTTTTACTATCACTCAAAAATTAAGTGGTATATTTCGTCTATTAACAAGCCTTACAACTTTAAAAGCCATTTGAGCTTATATCATTTAGTTTTTCTTCCTCTATAATAAACATATCATATGAAAAAAATCTTCATCTTCTACAATAGTAAAACTATTTTTATCTACATCCTGTAATTGGACAACATCCATTCTTGTATAATAAATATTATTTTTATCTTTTAGAATAATTGCTATCTTTCATTACTTCAAAAAGTATCTTATCAGCATTTTTTTATTATAAGATACCCAGTTTCTTTTGTATGGTGTTATGGCATATATGTTTTCATTATCTTTTCCATAAATAATCGTACTTGAATTACTTTGAAATTATTTTTATTATTTCAAATTCTTTCAGGATTTTTATATCTAATTTTTCTCCAGAAATAAAATATTTCATTTCCATTTTTAATCAAATCATTATCCAAAAACTTTAAAATCTTTTTCATTTATTTTCCCAAGATTTTTAACATCTCCAAAAGTAATAATACAGGTTATTCTTATCTCTGGCATAATTTTGTTCCAGAAACTTCCTTAAAAGTTTGAGGGATCTGCACCTTTTACAATTTCTACTCCAGCATACACATTTTTATCATCTTTGGAATATATTCCATCCGAAATCACTTTTAAATGTTTTTACATTCGCACCTTCTATTTTTTTCTCCTGAATAATAGACTGAATTTTTGTCTTTTTGCATGACTATGGTCTCCCTCTAGAACCACAAACGAATTTACATCTGCATTTAAAATTTTATCTGAATCATAAAACACATTTTTATCATCTTTTGAATAATATTCATTCAAAACTTTTTATTGTTTTTGGATTTGCCCGTTTATTTTCCGAATCCATTCATTAATTGGTCTATAAACATTATTTTTATCTTTTGAATAATTGTTTGGTAGCACTTCAAAAAGTTTTTAATGTCCACATCTTCAAAATGATTTATTTCCCAAAATAAACACTTTTACTATCTTTTTGCATATTTATCATTCAATATTTTAAAGGTATTCTAAATCACATTTTTCAACTTTAAATCCTGAATCATCTTCTTTACCATATTTATAATAAATTTCATTATCCTTTTTCACATATTCTGCCATTCCTAAATTAGCTAAAATAAACACCCCTAATAAAACTTTTAAAAAAATTTTTCTTTTTCATAAAAATTCCTCCAAATCTTTTTACAAATAATTTATTCAATAAATGTTTAAAAAAATATTTAAAACTCTTCAAAATTGAACTAGATAATTAAAAAAGAATTTTAGTAGAATAATTATGATTTCTAAATTCTTTTTCAAAAGCAGTTTTATCAAAATATAAATCAAAAATAATTTTTAATTTTTATTCACAACCATTTTCATAAATTCTATTCTTTATCTTCTATTCAATTCTATCATCCGTATAAAATATAACAAAACTTTCTGCATCCGCACCTTTTAACTTCCTTATTTTTTTACAATATACTTTATTCTTATCTTTTGAATAGCTAAATTGAAGTTCCCTGAATGTCGGAATATCTACGCCTTCTATTTTTAAAAAATAGTTTATTTTGAATATTCTCAGTTTTTCTTTGTGTCCAATGTTTTCCAAATTTGAATAATCAAAATAATAAATCTGTCTTTTATCTTTAAAAATATTCACTGCGTTTATGAACAGGCTTAAAGGAACTGCTGTCAAAATTTAAAGGTATAAGTTTATATTTTTTCTTCATTTTTCAGCTTTCAAAAATAAACATTACTATTTCTTAAAAGATTATAGCGTTTTCATCTAAAAATTTCAAATCCATCAGAATTTTACGCCTTCCAATTTATTTCCGTTATAAAAACATTCTTATTATCTTTTTCCAAAAATTTGCTTCAAAACTTATAAAACTATTCCTATCTGCACTTCTAACCTTTTTTAGCGCCTTGTAATCTGCATCATAATAATAAATATTACTTTTATCCTATAATAATTTGTAAAAACTTTTTCACTGATTCAAAACTTGTAATATCTACTTTTTGGATTTTTCATAGCAACTAGTTTAGTTTCTACAATTTCATCAGTATCTTCATCAAAAATAGTAATCAACTTATATAAATTTTTATTATCAGCCAAAATAAAAAAAGATTCATTTTGATTATTCAAATTTATAATTTTAAATCCATCAGAATTTATCCCATTTATTTTCTTTTCCTAAAATAAAACATTATTCTTGTCATAAGAAAAGTCAACTTCTTCCGTAATTATAACAAAACTGCCCTTATCAGCACCTTCTAGCTTTATAATATTATCCCTTGTAAAAATAAATATTATTTTTATCTTTTTGTATACATACTGTTTTTCATTACTTCAAAAAGAATTTACATCTGCATTTTTATTATTTTGCTTGAATAAGTTTTCATCAAATTTTGAAATTTGCATATACATTTTTATCATCTTTTTCCGTAAATTAAAATTTGGGAAAGTTATAATATTTGCTCAAAAATTATTTCAAAAGTTTCTGGACTTTTATATTTCAATTTTTCCCTTCTGCAAAAAAATTTCTATTTCCCATTTTTATCAAGTCAACTCCATCAGAATACAAAATTTTAAGATTTTTATTGTCAATTTTATCAATTTTTCACTTTCCTGATAGTAAAGATTATTTTTATCCTTTGAATAATACTTGTTCCAGAAAGCCTTTCAAAAAGTTTTCAAATCAGCCTCTTTTATTTTCCGTCCTCCTATAAAGACACTGTTTCTATCTTTTGAATACATCTGAACAAGATTACTAGGCTCTAAAATTACTTTCAAAAGATTTTGCATCAGCTCCTTTTTATTTTTCACCAAGAAAGTAAACATTATTTTTTTATCTTTTCCATAAGCTACGTTTCCCTTCTATGTACTTCAAAAGTAGCTACATCGACATTTTTCTATCTTTTTGACCAAAATTCAAAAAAATACATTTTTATCATCCTTTAAATAAACCTGATTTAATATTTTTTTATCGTATCAGGATTCGCATCCTTTATTTTATCAGAGCCACTGTACACATTATTCTTGTCTTTTGCATAATAATCAGGCATTATTATCTGAAATGTACTTTTATCAACATCATATATCGGCGTTCCAGCATAATAAATATTATACTTGTCCTTTGAATAATCTTCATCAATTGCCTCAAAACTGTCTAAATCCTGAACATATTCAACTCAGAAAAACTTCCTCCAATATACAATTTGCCATTATTTCTGAAAATACAAAAGTTTGTCCTTATTTTTATAAAGTTTGAAATCTTTCGGATTTATCTCCATTTTTCATCATAATTATAAATATTTTTTTATCTTTCCCATTAACTTCCCCAATTACCTGAAAAGTCTTAACATCAGCATTTTCTAGTTTTCTATCTCATAAAAAAACATTTTTACTATCTTTTCCCATAAATCTTATTCAATCTCTACAAATGTCTTAAAATCTGCATCATCTACTTTTTCTCTCATCAGCCTGCTCTGTTTCATCCTTTATAGTAAACAGTATTATCTTTTTTTATATACTCAGCCATTCTCAGATTTGCCACAAGAAAAACAAAGCATTACAATTTTAGAAAGTTTACTTTTCATAAAATTTCCTCCAAATCTTTTTACAAACAATTTATTCGACAAACGCTTAGAAATATTTAAAACTCTTCAAATTTGAATCAGATAATTAAAAAGAATTTTTAGAAAGATAATTATGACTTTCTAAATTCTGTTTTAAAGTAATCTTACTAAAATATAAATTAAAAATAATTTTTATTTATCATTCACAATCATTTTTCATAAACTCCTATTTTTATCTTTAACTACAACTCCCTCATCTTCCAGTTCACACAGTAAAACTTGGCACATCCACCCTTTAAATTCCTTATATTCACAATAAACTCTATTCTTATCTTTTGAATAACCATATCCAAATGCTTTAAATGTTGGCATATCAACTCCTTCAAGTTTAATAAAGGCATTTTTGGATGTCCTTCGATTCCGAATTTAACAGTTTACCATAATCAAGATAATAAATCCCATTTTTATCTTTAAAAATAATTACTCGCATCCTTATTCGCTATATCAAATGAAGCACTGTCAAAAATTTAAAGGTATTATCTCATAATCTCCTGTCCCAGTTTCATCTTTTCCAAAAATATACACCATTTTTTTATTTTTTTGCAATATCTGGACCAACAAATTTAAAACCCTTCTGAGCTGATATTTCTAATCTGCTTCCCAAGATAATAGACATTTTTATTATCCTTTGCGAAAAATTATCCATTTCGACAAAGCTGTTTCTATCACCACTTCGACTTTTCTTAGTTCATTTTTTTATTCATATCATAATAAAAAAACGTTGTCCTTGTCTTTATAATAACTTCCCGTATCTTCTTTAACAATCTCAAAACTCGGAGCATCTACTTTTACATTCGTTACAGTAACCAATTTTGTATTTTTCAATTTATACGTTTTCAGGATCAAATTCATAAATAAATTTATATAAATTTTTACTATCTGTCAATAGTGCAAATGTTACAGAATCCCCAGAATTAACAGCTAAATCAACAATTTTAAAATCCTTTTTGGACTTATTCCATCTATCTTTTTCCCATAAAAATAAACACTGTTCTTATCATACGAAAAGCCATGTTTCTCCAATAGTAAAACTGTCTTTATCTACATCTTTTATTTTCACAACATCAGAATAGATAAAATAAATATTATTTTTATCTCGTGAATATGCACCAATTTCCATTATTTCAAAAGAATTTATATCCACATCTTTTATTATCTACTACGAATTTTTGTCCATTTCCTATAATTACATATATTTTTGTCATTTTTCCATAAATTATATTTGGATTATGTAATAATCATTTTTATTATTTTAAAATTTTCTGGATTTTCTATATCAAGCCTACTTTCCATTAGCATAAATTTTATTTCCATTTATTATAATACCAAAGATTCCTGCACTCATAATTTTTTTAAGTTATCTTTAATTTCATCAATTTTTCTTCCCAGAATAATATAAATGCTTTTTATCCTTTGAATAAGATGGTTTTTCTTTTATAATTTTCAAAAGTCTCTGGATTAGCTCCTCTATAATGTATGTTTCCAAATAAACATTATTCTTATCTTTTGAGTAATGATTAAAATTCTTCTGAAATTACTTGAAAAGTTTTTACATCGGCTTTTTATTTTTTTCTCCCATTAAATACACATTGTTTTATCTTTTCCGTAGTATTGTCCTAATGCTTCAAAAGACTTAACATCCGCATTTTTAGTGTATTACTAAAAGAAAAATTTGAAAAACAGTTTTATCGTCTTTTACATATGCAATATTCAAAACTTTTTATTGTTTTTGGGATTTGCTCCTTTAATTTTTATGTCCTGAATACACGCTATTTTTATCTTTTTAGCGTAGTAATTTGGCATTATTATCTGAAAAAGTATCCATATCCACATCAGACAAAGTTACGCCACCATAATAAATATTATGTTTATCTTTTGAATATTCATCATCCAGTATTTCAAAAAGTATCTAAATCTTCCACAGTAGTATTTTTCTAAAAAATGTACCTGCCTCGTATAATTTCCCGTTATTTCTAAAAATATCTTATTTTATCTTTATTTTATAAAGTTGAAAATCTTTCGGATTTTACTTCCATCTTTTCATCATACCGATAAATATATTTCTTATCTTTTTCCCAATTCATCGCTAATCGCTTGAAACGTCTTAACATCAGCATTATCTAGTTTTCTATCCTCATAAAAACATTTTTTACTATCTTTTTCCATAAATCTTATTCAACTCTACAAATGTCTTAAAATCGGCATCATCTACCTTTTTCTCATCAGCTTGCCATATTTCATCCTTATAGTAAACAGCATTATCTCTTTTTATATATTCAGCCATTCCCTAGATTTTGCCACAAGAAAAATGAGTATCACAATTTTAGAAAGTCTGCTTTTCATGCACTTCCTCCATAATTTTTAGAAAATTTTGACTATTTTCTATTTCAATTTAACTGGTAGCTTTTTCTCCACCTAAAAATATGGTAATGAATATGATAAACTTCCTGTCCGCCATTATCGCCAATGTTGGTTATAACTCTATCCATCTTTATCCAATTCCAAAATTCTAGCCACTTTAGCCACAGCCAGCTGCAATTTCCCAAGTAGTAAGCATCTTCCTCAGTTGCCGCATCCAAATTTTTTTAATTTCCTTTTTGGAATTACAAGCACGTGAACTTTTGCTGCTGGATTTATATCATGAAAAGCCAAGAACTCATCATCTTCATATACAATATTTGCAGGTATTTCCTTATCTATTATCTTTTTAAAAATTGTTGACATAAAAAAATCACTTCCTTATTTTTATTTTTAAATATTTTTAAAATAGATGTATTCCAAAAACTCAATGTTTTTATTTTTAATAAGGGGTCAAGACCCTTGCTTCATAATATTTGTTTTGTTTTTATTAAATTCTAATAATTTCCGAACAAGTCTAATAAATATTTAGTAATAAATTTAATTAGAATTTTTTTAAGATATTTTATAAATTACAATTCTATTTTTCCGACTCTTTTTAGCATGTCTGCCACCTTCAAATTCTGTATTTACAAATGCTTCAACACAAGCCAGCCCTAAATCTTCACCTAAAACTCTCGCTCCTAACGCTATAATATTTTGCATCATTGTGAAGTCTTGAAAGTTTTGCTGTATATTCATTGTGGCAAAAGAGCCGCATCGAATTCCTTTTATTTTATTTGCAGCAATAGAAATTCTATTCCAGTTCCACAAATCAAAATTCCAAATTTTGCTTCTCCATTAAGTACTTTTTCACTAACTTTTTTTCGCAATATCAGGATAATCCACCGAATCTAATGTATCAGTTCCTACATTCATAATTTCATACCCTTTGCTTCTCAGTTCTTCCATAAGTTTTATTTTTAAATTCTACTCCCGCATGGTCATTTTCAATTGCTATTTTCACTTGTAAAACCTCTTTTCTTTTTTTATTATTTAGTAATTTTTCCAGCAATTCATTTGAAATTCTTTTTAATTTTCCCGTTTTCATCCACAAAAACATTTACAGTTTCAGCTTTTGCCTTTAAAACATTTTTCCAAATTATACATTTCATACGAAAAATCTGATTTTAATATTATTAATTTCTTCAATTTTACAAAAATTTCGATTTCCTCATCATACTGTGCCTGAATTAACATATTCAATATTTAAAAGTTTTTACTGGCAATATAAAACCCATATCTTCCATATTCTTATATGGAAAAAACATCTCTAAAATATTCAGTTCGTGCCATTTCCATCCATTTCAGATAATTTGAATGATAAACAACTCCCATTTTATCAGTATCATAATAATAAACTCTAAGTTTAAAAGCTCTTCTTTTTCAAATTGGAAGTTTTCATAGATTCACTCCTTATTTTTGTCAAAATTATTCTAAAAATAATAAAAATTCACCAACTTACATTTCCCTAACTTCAATTTTTACACTTTTTCTATCTTTTTCCAATTGAAGACATAAGAACTCTAAGAGCAGTGATAATTCTCCCATTTTTACCAATAATTTTCCCCATATCATCTCTCATTACATTAATCGTAATGTCCACAAATTTTTCCTTTTTCATTACTCTCAACTGTATAATTTTTCAGTCGAATCCAACAGATTCTCAACCCAAAAATCTACTGTTTCAAAAATATTTACTCATTCTAATTTTTCCCTCCATAATTTTTGATTTCTTATACTAATTATACCATATTTCAATCTTCTTACCAAATTTTGTGTTTTTAAATTTTTACACTGACAATCCTCAAAAACTTGATACAGTCTATAAAGATACAAATTTAAAAAGGAGTTACAAATAATGGATTTAGAAACTATCGAAAATAATTTCGATAACGATAACAAAAATATTAATAATGAAACAAACATTGATACAGTCGCTTCCACTTCTCTTGGAAGTGCAGTTTGTGAAACAATTTTGCCATCCGTTCCGCTTCAATCGCTGGAGACTATTGAAAAAAGCATTCAGAAAAAATATCGTTCAGCACTTTGGACACCATTTGTAGAGCATTAAAGAATTTGAAACTGGTTAAGGATGGGGATAGAATTGCAGTGGCTATTTCTGGGGAAAAGATAGCCTTTTACTGTCAAAATTATTTCAGGAGTTGAAAAGAGCCAGCAGAACTAATTTTGAAGTTGTATTTATTTCAATGAATCCCGGCTTTAATACTGCAAACTTAAATAATTTGAAAAAAAATCTGAAACATCTGAATATTCCATCTGAAATTTACGATGACAATATTTTTGAAGTTGCTGAAAAATCGCAAAAGACTACCCTGCTACATGATATGCCAAAATGCGGCGTGGCAGCCTTTACACAAAAAGCGACTTCACTTGGTTGCAATAAACTTGCACTTGGACACCATTTTGACGATGTTATCGAAAACCACTCTAATGAGTATGTTTTATATGGGAAAAATTTGAAAACAATGTTTCCAAAATTAAAGTCCGATAATATGATATAGAATTAATCCGTCCTCTATTCTACGTTGAAGAAAAAGCCATTATAAAATGGGTACGAAACAACGGAATCCTGCCAATGAACTGCGGCTGCACTGTAGCTGCCGAAAAAACTTCCAGCAAACGCCGTGAAACTAAAAGATTTAATTGCACAGCTTGTAAAAAGTAATCCAGACATAAAAAGCGTATAATTCAATCAACACAAAATGTAAATTTAGAAAAAAATATTAGCTGGAAAGATTCAGACGGAAAATATTCTTATTTGGATAAATTTTAAAAAGAAAGGCTGAAAAATATGGAAAATAATCAAAAAGAAATGAAAAGCTGGGAATACATCATTCAAACAAAAGAACACATTGATTTATTAACAAAAATTATAGAAGCATACGATGGATTAGAAATGTGAGAACTCTTGACAATCAAAACGGATTAATAAAAATTCTCACAAATTCATATCTTTTTAGATGATATGGACAAGGCAATAGAAACATTAAAACAAAAATATTGAAATGGAAATTCTGGAAAGAAGAGAATGGCTTGGAGTACTATAATTCCAAGCCTATTTTTGCTATAAATTTTCTTTTTCAAAAATAACAGATTTGACTTTCCTTTCTATATTAGTATATGCTGTATATACAGGATCATGTTAGATGAAAATAAGAGAAGTTTCAAAATTTATAATATTACTGTAACAGAATTGATAAGAGAGAGAAGATATTCTTATATGATATTTACTTTCAAATTGATTACCAATAAGACTGAATGTGATGAAAAATAAAGTTCAGAAATACTGTAAAAATTAATAATTTAAGTAAAAAAGCCCTCAATATGAGAGCTTTTTCAATATTAAAAACTTAACTTTCCAAATCCAATAAATCAATAAATTCCTGAACAGAAAATTCTTCAGTTCGTGCAAGCGTGTCTTTCAACTTTTCTAACGCATTTCCTACATCCTTTGAAAATCCCTAATTTTCATTAAATTATTAGCAATGCTTTTTCTCTTATTAGAAAAAGGCTTCCTTTAAATATTTAAAATATTTTTCTTCTGAAATCTGCCTTTCGTATCTTTTTATCTTTCAAAATTTTTATTCCTAAAAATGCTGAATCAACTTTTTGGAACAGGATCAAATTTTTCTTTTGGCACAGTAAATAAATACTCTGTTTCAGCATAAAACTGGACAGCGTGTGTAAGTAAACTCATATTTTTGCTATGAGGCTGTGAGGCAATCCGCTCTGCCACTTCCTTTTTGCCATCAAATAAATTTCATCAATATTCTCACGATATTCTAGCAATTTATTAATAATTGGCGAAGATTATATAATACGGAATATTTGCACAACTTTCACATACTTTTATTTTTCTTCGTTTTCAAAAATTTTTCAAATCAACTTTCATAAAAATCCTGATGAATCAACTTAAATTTCTCATTTTTCAAATTTTTTATTCAAAAACGGTATCAAATCATCATCTATCTCAAAAGCAGTTAAAAATTTAGAATTTTCAATCAATTTTTCCGTCAAAATCTAATCCTGGTCCAATTTCCAGAACTTCTGTTTCTCATCTATATTCGCACATCTAAAATTTCATCTGACAAATTGCTGTCATTCAAAAATTCTGACCATATTTTTCTTAGCCTTATGATTTTTCATTTTCAAAATTTTTACTTTTATGATATTTTTCTCTTTTTCAATCTTTCTCCTTATTCAAAAACTGACGGTTCAACAATTCCACATATTCAAGATTTCTATAAATTTCATTAAAATCAAAGCCCATATCCTACAACAAATTCATTTGGAATTTCAAACCCAATATACTGAACATCAACTTCCACTTCTCTTCTTTCAGGCTTATCTAATAGTGTACCTAATGACACTTTCTTAGGATTTCTGCTTCCTAAAAGCTGTAACACTTTTTCAATGTAAATCCTGAATCAATAATTCTTCCACAACCAAAACATTTTTCCCGCTAATCGTACTTCTTAAATCTTTCAAAATTTTGACTTCTCTTGAAGTCTGAGTTCCTTCCCATAACTGGAAACTTCCAAAAGTCAATTTCAAGAGGTAATCTTTATCTCTCTAATCAAATCAGCCATAAACACCATAGAACCTTTTTAAAAGCCCTACAACTATTAACGACTCATTTTCATCCTCAAAATCTTCAGTAATCTTTTTACTAGTTCCTTTACTGCAATTTCTTCCTTTGTTATTAACTGTTTTTATTCCAAATTCAAAAATCTTTTGCCATTTTTCTCCTTATTTTTAATAATTTTCTCAATTTTTCTAAAGTTAAAACTACTAATTACTTTAATTAAGTTTCCATAAAGCTGATATTATAATCTAAGTCGAATATTTCTATATTTTTATTTCAAATTAAATTTTTAATTTTAACTATTGACTTTTTAACTTTTTATGCTATAATATTATTGTTAAAGGATTAGTTAAATTTATTTAGCAGACTTTTTAGCTATATAGGGAAAAATCTTTTAATAAGTAAGACCATTTTTATGAATAGCCCACATTATTTATTTAATTTCCTATATAACAGGGCTATCTCATAACTCAACAATTTTTCTGTTAATTTATAAGTATGACTTTTCTAATCAAATCTAGTTTTTATTTAGATATTCGAAAAATAATTTTTAATAAAATTAATACTCAAACAGTCGTTTTTATTTAAAAATCACCATTTGAGTATTACTTGTTATTTATTTTTATTTAACTTTTTCTACTAATTTTTGCAAATTCAGCAGGGTTATTTAATGCTAAGTCTGCTAAAAACTTTTCTGTCAAGTTCAATTCCAGCTTTTTAAGCCCGTTCATTAATCTTGAGTAAGAAAATTCCATTTTAATCTTGCAGCGTTAATTCTGATAATCCATAATTCACGCATTTTTCTTTTTCAATTTTCTATGTTCAGTTGCGTAAGCCATAGCTTTTTAACTGCTTCATTAGCTTTTTATAATTTGTTTTTATAGCTCCTCTATAACCTTTTGCTTCTTTTAAAAACTTTTTATGTCTTTTCTTCTAACTATTCCTGTTTTTACTCTTGGCATATTCTTTCCTCCTTAATATTTTAGCCGTGTTCTTTAATATTCAGAACTAACTTTTGTCAATTTTTAATTTTGATTTTTAAATAAAAAGCTGTTAATTCTTGTTTTAAACTGCTTTTTAACTTCACTTTTTAAATAAAAAGTCGTAAATTTTGTTAAGTACTTCTTTAAAAATAAGTTTAAAGAAATTACTTAGAACTATCTTCCTTCTTGTCCAGCCAATGCTCTTTTAATTTTTCTTTCAGCACCTTTTTGGAGCGATTGCGTCTTGTCCTAGACGTTTTCTTTTATGAGTCTTTTAGTCAAGATATGGCTCTTTCCTGAGTGTCTTAAAGAAATTTTTTTCCACTTCCTGTAACTTTAACTCTGTTCCTTTATAGTGTTTTCATTTTTGGCATTTTCCTCCTAAATCACTTTTTAAATTCACTGCCTATTTTTAGGCGATAATAAAATAAATTTTTGAACCTGTTCTCTTCCATATTTTTCTCAACAGTTGCAATTTCTTCAAAATGGCATGCAAACTCGTCTAATACTTTAATAGCAGATTCTGCGTGTAATCTTTCTCTACCTGTAAGTCTTAAGCTAACTTTTACTTTATGCTCCTTGGCTATAAATTTTTCAATTTGAGAAATTTTTGTTTCCTTGTCGTGTTCATCAATATGAGGTTTTATTCTTATCTCTTTAACAACAACATTTTTGTTTTTCTTATTTTCTTTGTCTTTTCGTTTTTCTCATACTTGAATTTTCCATAGTCCATAATTTTACATACAGGCGGTGTTGCATTTGGTGAAATTTCAACTAAATCAATTCTTTTTCAGTCGCAAGTGCCAACGCATCTCTAGCCGACATAATTCCAAATTGTTCTTCGTCATCACCAATGACTCTTATCTCTCTTGCTCTAATTCGTCCATTTATTCTTGGTTCATTAGATTTGTTATTTCCTCTTATAAAAAAACACCTCTAATTTTTACAATAAAAACAAGATATAAAAACCTTGCTCAATAGTTATATAAATAATTTTCACAACAAAAATAAGGTATAAAAACCTACTTTAATGCACAAAAATAAAAAATAACTAATACCCAACTCATCTTGACAAATAAAAATTAATTACTTTATTTTTAAATAAAAATTGATGGAAAGGTGAGAAACAATGTTTCACTTCTAATTTAATTACCTAAATAGTTTATCATATTTATTTTTATTTTTGCAAGGAAATAATTAGACAGGTAAAAATCCACTACTTAACTTTTTACTAAAGTGCTATAATGAAAAGGAAATAAAGAATGATTAGATTTTGTTTGAATTAATATGACTACTTTTCCGTGAAAGGTAACCTGATAAGAACTCAGTGAAGCTAAATTCTTATCGTTAATTCCTAAGATTTCTGTTATACTAGCATTAGAACACATATCATTTCTCCTTGTTTTTATTTTGTGCGATTTAAATTATACACGAGATTTGATGTGTGTTCCTATTTTACCAAATATTTAGCGTTGGTGGAGAAAAATTCTCTCCCAACGCTAAATATCTCAACCATCTTTTCCTTAAAATAAATGTATGAATCTATCTATCTTATCTACTCAAATAACTAATGTATGCATATTGCTACCTACAAGAGGACCCTAAGACTGTAGTAAAATATTTCCCATTGCATATCCTGGTGTATATGCTATAGCAAAAATACTTGAATCATATTCCTCCACAACTCCGTTAAGTGCTGCTGTACGTTCCAGCACCACGCAGAGCACCAATGATATCTACAGCATCCAACTTTAACTAAATCTTCCAAAAGTAAACGGAAGCAATATGAGGCAAAATGGTTGCCAAAAATACCAATTAATAGTACCTTTAAGCCCATAGATTGCAATGCAGATATGAAGGCTCCAGAAATAAGTCCACAATGGCTATAAAGAGATTTAATCCAACACTCTTACAAAACCATCGGGTTGCTCGGCATCAGTCCATAGTTAGAATGTCTATCTTGATAATATCCGAACAAAGTCCTCCAATTAGCTCCTCCACCAGATCCAAGTGTAATCGGAATTTTGGATACAACGAAGCTGATTCACCTATTAATAGACCAACTCAAGGCCCGATGCTGATACAAAGTATATCTGTCTCAGTTCCTGTATCCTTCACATACCCAAGTTTCTTTTACAGCCTTAGAAATAGCAGCTTTTGGTCCCACCAATATCAAGTGATCAAGAGCCTTTGCTCCTCCTCTTCAGGGAGAATATTGTTATCTCTCATCCTTTCTGAAAGTGACGATTCCATTTTCTGAAAGATTCTTTATAACATCTAGAGAGAATTGTTAGTTAAAACTATTTCTTGCTTTACCACATCTAGCCTAAGAGCTTCTGAATCATTAGTTTCCTCCATGCCAGAAGCTTCAAAATTTAATCACTGCATCAAAGAAGTCCTATAATCATAACTGTATCCTTCTCAAGCAGCTGCATCGGTGCAAGATTCACCTGTTTACCATCTCCGAAGAATCTGAATTATTGTGAAGAATCATCAGTACTGTTCTTCAATGGAACCGATTGTTTTGCCAATAGTTCTGCACCTTTTCTAAGCAAAATGCGTGCTTTAATATTTCCAACCACAGTGTTTCTCGAAAGAAGACTCACTCGAAATTTGTTTGCTCAATTTTTCTTCTTAACTGTATCTATCAAAATTTATGCATTACTTCGATACACCATTTCTCAAAACACAACTACCCCAATCGTTCCAAAAACATAGGTAAGTGCATATGCAACTGCCATTTGACTTTCAATGCGTTTCCAGTTCTGTTCCTGAAAGCATAGCCTTCATAGTAGAATCCGCTGTTCCTAGATTGCTGACTGTGTAGACTACCTGCCAGAAATTCCGCCAGCTTCTCCAGCTCCAATACCAAAAGTCTTAAACAAAACAATCGAAACTGCACACTACCGGCGAAAGAATATGGATAGGACAATAATTTTTAAGGCCAGATCTTTTTAAACTTGACGAAGAATGAGGGTCCAACCTCATATCCGATAGTAAAAATAAATAGTGAGAAAAAGATTGTCTTCACCGTTCCGTCAATTTCGTAAGTTCCTGCCCCCTTCAATATTAGGAAATGAGAAGTCCTACCAGCAAAGTTCCTACAATTAGCACCTACGTAAAAGTTTATCTTTGCCTTTCAATAAACATATCCAGTGCAAGACATATAAAGATAGAAATGACTGGATTAGCAATCAAATAATAGGCTATATCAAGAAACCTGTTACCGTAATACGTTGTGCTGTTCCAACACTTCATGTGATTAAACCTATATTCATTTTAAATTCCCCATACTATAAAGCTTTTTCTCTTTTGTATACTTTTTCGTAATATTCTTTTCAAAGGATATAATACGGTTTTGCTATTTTCTTATAATCATTGTCCTCTAGGTTTGCTTCTGAAATTCTAACTGTCCAGGGTTGCTCCAAAACCAACTCCTTCCCATCAACCTAACACCATCTTCCTTTGCTAGATGTAAAAAGAAAATCTATTTCCTCAAATTCATTTCTAAAGCCATGTTGCAAGTTCTTATCATAATTTGTCTCTGCAAGTTGATATATGTCAATCAGTGTATAATATTTAGCATTGGAATCACTGTTATCCTCAGGTAAGCCTAATGTAGACATTAAATTGTGGTAACGAATCGCTATAATTTCTTTACAAGCTTCAATGTATTGATCCTTTTTCATTTTCAAAGAACCAAATGAGTCATGAGAAAAGAACCATCATAATCTGCTGTGGTGTAGATAGCCCGCTTGTATGATACAATCCAATCAGATCTGCTGTCTGCACATATCCTTTCAACAAAAGCCCATTTCCGAAGGATTAAATGTAACGATAGAATAATCGCTTTCTAGTTCTTTTTCTTCTTCTCAGGGAAGCTTCTTAATCAGTTCATCAAGAACATTATCTTCATTAATTGCTACTAACTCCGAGTCTCCATCCTGTAACACCATAAAAGCTTTGAATACGAATAAACCAAAATAGTGTTTCTTGGGCAAACAGGAATAAACAGTGCAGAATCCATTTACAAAAGTACCGTATACATCATCTGTTATAATAATAAGATCCGGACGCTTTACAACTACCTTTCTTAACTGTTCCAAATTCTCATCTGTAAGACTACGAGAACCCGGATTTGATGGATTCACTAAGATAAATGCCTTGACAGAAGGGTCCAAAAGCTTTTCAAATTCAGAATCTGGAATATGCCACTGATTTTTCTTCCCTTGTTGAAGATCGACCTCTGCTAAATCAAAATTTGATAGTCTCGGAATCTGAATATAAGGAGTAAATACCGATGTGTTGATTGCAATGCGGTCTCCCTCATTAAGTAGTCCATTATGCTTTAAGGAATCAAATATATAAACAATTGCAGCCGTACCGCCTTCTACTGGAAATACCTTAGTATTTTTTCTTAAATTAGCCTTCCCATATAGAATGCTTTGAAGAAATGCATTGATAATGTGCTCCGTATTCTCAAACAACGACTAGAGACCGGATAATTATTTCCTATAATGCCATTTTGTAGCTCCAAAATAAGGCTTTTCTTATCTAAATCTGAGATGGTCTACCCTTTATACTCCACGATCTTTTTAAAAATACATCCACCTCATCGTCACGATTTAAAAAGCATTGTACCTCTCCTCAATTCCATTGAGTCAACATATCCAGCTAAATCTCCTTTATCTAGAGTTCTTTTGCATTCTGACACCCTAAATTCCATCAGTCTTGCAAAAGCTAATCTTCCCAAGGTATTAATCCAATTAGGATTTCCTCTTCCTGCATTCAAAAATTTCAAATGTTTCTCATTCTTTTTCTGATAATTTCAACATATCAAAGCTAATTTCAAATGCACCAAGTTTTTCTAATTTTCTTTCAAGCTCTTTGTAATCATCTTTAATTCTCCTTTCCTTCCTAACTGCATAAGTTTTTCTAACCACAATACACCCTCAACATCTTTTATATTTAAATTATATCATTCATAAAGCCATTTTGTAAATTATTTTTAGTTTAATAGACAGAGTAAAAATATAGGGGCAAATAAATTTAATTAAATTTCAAATTAACAAAAAGAAACCAGCTACAATATAATCGCTAAATCCTATTGAAAGGTGGTTTCCTCTATGATTAGAATATCAAATTTTTCTTCACTTGTAAAGACTTTTTTTAAAAATATTTTTCCTTTCAGACTTCCGTTTGAGCAGCAGTTTAAGCTGTTTGTCACAAAAGCTTTTGAAACGCTGTTTAGAGTTTATGTCAAAAGAGTTGATGATTACTTCTTTCATTCCAACGAAAGAAAAGATAAGTTTAAAAGCAAAGGATTTGTTAAAAGAACTGTTATCACTGCCTTCGGGGATGTAACTTTTGAACGTCGAAAATATGTAAACAAAAAAACAGGCATTCACTATTACATTGATGAAAAAATTGGACTTAAGCGGTATAGACGGCTTTCTGAGGAGATGATTTTTACTATACTTTTTGAATATCAGCATACTACAGCTTCATTTCTTGCAAAAACTTACGGTGTTTCAAGGGCTACCGTGTATAATCTTGTCAATTCTTTTCAAATGCAAAACTTGATATTGAAAGATTTGAAAGAGATGACAATTCGCCAGTATATATGGAGATTGATGAAGATCATATGAAGTGTAGAAGAAGTAAAAATACATATATGAGGATGGTTTGTGACCATCGTGAATTGGGAAATCTGCAGAACAGGGAACAAACTCATTGACAAGCACACAATAATGTTTCCTGCATCCATATCGCTTGAAGTATCGGAGTATGTGCAACTATCTTGAAAAAGATACAATATGGACAAAAAGAAACTAATTGTGAACTCTGATGGAGGAATATGGATGAGACAGCTTTGTAAGAGGCTTGGAATTTACAAGCCAATACACATCTATGACAAGTTCCATTTAGTAAAAGCCATAGCTGAAATTTCTAAAAGGGACAGGAAATATCAAAAATCTTTACAAATGGCTAAAGGGAGACGATTTTTAAAGGACTTGAAAACTTTTATGAAAATTTCAAGGAAAAAGGAGAATGTAAGTCAGAAAGAAAAAGACCAGACGAAGATGCTGTTTAACCAGTATGAGAAGATAAGAAGAATATACACGAGGAGGACTACATAGGCTCAGGACGAAAGCCCTAGTGTCCCACAGATACTCAGATTTCTATCAAGCAGGCCAAAAGCGTTTTTCAGAAGAAAGATAAAGGCAAGAGCATTATACCACACTCTTTTTCAAACTATAGAAAAAACAGGAAAAAGGCGTATGAATTGTACTTTAGCGGCAAAAGAACGAGTTCACTAGAAAAGGGAATAGAGATGGAATGCTTGCCCGAAATTATTAATGAAACAGGAAAAAGCACAAATATGCCATATTTGAGAGGAGGAGAATGTCGATTAGGAAATTTTGAAGAAATATCACAAAGTAAAATATTTTAAAAAGCAGTCAGATTTGTTGTGGTATTTAATGACTGCCCCTATATTTTTACTCTGTCTTTTTAATTACTTTACTTCAAAAGAATATAATATTAAAAATTAGATTAACGAGTATAATAAATATAGAAGAAAAGAGTTAAAGAATAACAGCTTATATTAGGTCAAAAGAAGAACCAATAAAAGAAGTTGATTTAAAAACTTTAACAATAATTTAAGGAGTTAATCCTAAAACTTTTGAAACAACTGGCTATATTGAAGCTAAAGATAAAAATCACAAATATCGTTACGGGAAAATAATAACTAACTAAATATTATACAATTTACTAATCTTAAAAACTGGTAAAAATTAAACAATTTTAATATTTTTATGTATAATAATGGGAAACTCTATATCATTAAGATTAAAAATTTCCATTATTTTTAAAGAAAAATTACAAGCTAAATAAGTTTATTGTTGAATATTTTCTTCTTTACTTGAATTTTTTCCATTGTTTTTAACAACTTTTTACTTTTTTGTATCTTTATTCACAAAAACAACCTTTTTACATCATCATAAGTTTTTTTGCAAAGTAAATTTCATCTGATCTGCAATCTCCTTTGGCAATTCCTCAGTATCAACTTTATTATCAAAAGGAAGTACAATGTCTCTTATACCAACTCTATGGGCTCCGATTACCTTCTCCTTAATTCCACCAACTGCCAGAACCTCTCCAGTAATCGTAATTTCTCCAGTCATTGCTACATCCTGCCTAACTTCCTTATCAGTCAATACTGAAATTATTGCTGTTGTAATTGTAATACCTGCCGATGGTCCATCTTTCGGAACTGCTCCTTCAGGAAAGTGTAAATGGACATCTGTTATTTCGTTGAATTTTTCCTTTATTCCAAGTTCATTTTTTTATGTGCCTTACGTAAGAATATAGCCACTCTAGCTGATTCTTGCATCACATCGCCCAATTTTCCTGTAAGCTGTAAAATTCCTTTTCCTTCCATTTTTACTGCTTGAACTTCTAGAGTCGTGCCTCCGACAGCTGTCCACGCAAGTCCATTTACAACACCGATTTTACCTTCTTTTTCCTTAACTTTATCTGCTCTAAATTTTAGCATTTCCTAAATATTTTCTTTGATTTTTGCTTCAGAAACAGAGATTTTTTTGCTGTCAGATTTTGATACAAGTATCTCTTTTAGCTATTTTTTTCTGAATAATTTACCAATTTCTCTTCGTAAATTTCTAACTCCAGCTTCTCTTGTGTATTCGTTTATAATTTTTCATAATCGCTTTATCAGAAAAATGAAATTTTAAATTCCTTTTAATCCGTTTTCTTCTTGTGTTTGCGGTATTAAATACCTTTTTGCGATATTTAATTTTTCAAACTCTGTGTATGATTCAATTGAAATAATTTCCATTCTGTCACGAAGCGGTCCTGGAATTCCGCCCAAATCATTTGCTGTACAAATAAAGAATACATTTGACAAGTCAAAAGTATGATCAATATAGTGATCTTCAAATGAGTTATTTTTGTGCAGGATCTAAAACTTCCAGCATTGCTGAAGCGGGATCTCCTCTAAAGTCAGAAGCCATTTTATCAATTTCATCAAACAGCATTACTGGATTATTTACACCAACCTGTTTTAATGAATTTATAATTCTTCCTGGCATTGCTCCCACATAAGTTCTTCTATGCCACGAATTTCAGCCTCATCTCTTACTCCACCAAGTGAGATTCTTGTGAATTTTCTATTCATCGAACGTGCCACCGAATGTGCAAGCGATGTTTTTCCGACACCTGGAGGTCCCTCAAGACAGATAATTGAACCTTTCAATGTATTATTTAATTTCTTAATTGCCAAAAATTCCAAAATTCTTTCCTTAACTTCTTCCAGCCCGTAATGATCCTCATTTAGAATTTTTTTCAGCTTTTTCAATATCAATTTCATCATTTGAAGAAACTTCCCACGGCAATTCAAGTACAGTCTCAAGATATGTTCTGATTACTGAAGATTCTGCAGAAAAAGTCTGGCATTTTTCTTCATTCTTGAAAGTTCCTTTTACCAATTTATCCTTCAAATCTTGTGGAACTTTAGCATCTTGAACCCTTTGATCCAGCTCTTCCAATTCTTCTTCAGAATCGCTTCCTTCTCCCATTTCTTCACGCATTACCTTTTATTTTTTTCACGTAAATAATAGTTTTTCTGAACTTCTGCCATTTGCTCCTTTTTACACGATTTTCAATTTCACGCTCAAGCATAAAAATCTCAATTTCTCTTTCAAGAATACCCAAAAATTTTATACGCTCTTGCTTCCACATCAAGCGTTTCAAGCAACTCCTGTTTTCGTTTTCCACTGCAATCATCAAGTTCGTACAAATCAAATCAAAAACCTTGTCAATATTGCTAATTTCTTTTTATATTGTAAATAATATCAGGCAATACTTTATTAGTTTTTTTGTGCATAATTTGAAAATTCATCAATAACTCTACGTTTTTAAAGCTTCAGCTTTACTTTCGTCAATTGGTTTTGAAAAATTTCTTCATATTCAGCATAAACAACGCCTTTATCATCTTTTGGAAATTGATTGATTAAAACTCTATGTTTTGCCTCAACCAGAACTTTTACATTTCCATTTGGCATTTTTACAGTCTGTATTACATGAACCAGTACTCCTGTTTCATACACATCTTCTGAAAATTTTGGCTCTTCTACATTTGCATCTTTTTGTGCTGAAAAGAATTAGCTTTACTGTCAAATCTTTGCGATTGCTTTCTTCAAGACTTTTCAGACTTGACTGCCTACCGATAAAAATCAGAGTTACAACACCTGGAAATACAACTAATTCTCTTGTAGCTATAAATGGTTTTGTTTGCATAATTTCCCCTTTCATACTTTGTTTTAATTATTAAACATTATTCAACAATTACTTTCTCTTTATCTGTAACTGCTTCTTTTAGTAATTAGTACTTTTTTTAACATTATCTTTTTGATGGAATTTCGTACATCAAATCAGTCATAACACTCTCAATAATTGAACGAAGCCCCTCTGCTCAATTTTTCTTTTAAGCGCCAACTGTGCAATTTCATAATCGCATCCTTCTCAAATTCCAAATCAACATTTTCCATCTCAAAATATTTTTTTATATTGCTTAACAAGTGAGTTTTTAGGCTCTGTCAATATCTTTATCATAGCCTCTTCATCAAGTCCATGAAGTGCTGTGATTACTGGTAAACGTCCAATTAATTCAGGAATCAGCCCAAATTTTATTAAATCTTCAGGCAATACATTTTCAAATAAAGTCAAATCATCAAGTTTTGTATTTTTTGTTTCAAGCCCAAATCCAACTCTTTTTTCATTAACTCTATCCTTAACTTTCGCTTCCAGTCCTTCAAATGCTCCGCCAACGATAAATAAAATATCCTTTGTGTTAATTTCAATCATTTCCTGATTTGGATGCTTTTCTTCCACCTTGTGGAGGCACACTCTGCAACAGTCCCTTCAATAATCTTAAGTAACGCCTGCTGAACTCCTTCTCCAGAAACATCCCTTGTAATTGACATATTTTCCGATTTTCTCGCAATTTTATCAATTTCATCAATATAAATTATTCCATGCTCTGCTGCTTCAATATCATAATCAGCCGCTTTTATCAGTTTTAAAAGTACATTCTCGACATCATCCCCAACATATCCAGCTTCCGTCAATGTCGTTGCATCTGCAATTGCCAAAGGCACATTCAATGTTTTCGCCAGTGTCTGTGCAAGCAAGGTTTTTCCACTTCCAGTAGGCCCTACTAGCAGTACATTTGATTTTTGAAGCTCCACATCATTATCTACATTTTTCTGTTTGTGCATTATTCTCTTAAAATGATTATAAACCGCCACAGACAACACCTTTTTAGGCTGTTCCTGTCCGATAATATATTCATCAAGTTTTGCCTTTATTTCTTTTGGCTTTAACAGCGTGATTTCCCTGTTGTGTTCATTTTCATCATATTCCCTAAAACTGTCCAGCAATTCAGCACTGTCTTCTATACATTCATTACAGATAAACACATCATCCTCTTCAGGACTCTGTATCAACCGTTCCACTTCATGCTCTTCCCTGCCACAGAATGAACAGTAATTTTTCTTATTTTGCCAATATTTTTACCTCGTTTTTCTCTTTATATAATTTCTACTTTATATATTTTTCATTATTAATTTCTATTTTCATTATATAACATATTTTTTTAACGCAGAGGTATCAAACGCCATACTTTCTGCACTCCCTTTTTACGTAAAAACTTTTTCTTATAAAAGATAAAATAGAACTCGCTTTTAAATAAAACTTATTTAAACAGCAAATAATTTTATATCAATTTAAAAATTTATTTTAAAAGCTCAGACAGCTATTTTTACTTTTAAAGTGAAATTTAACTCAATATTATTTAATTAAATAAAAAGTTTAGATAATTAAAAGATGAAACTATCATAATAAAATTTTCCTATAATTTTAAAATATATTTTCAAATAAGTTTTACAATATTTTATCAATTAATCCGTAATTTACAGCTTCTTCTGGGGACATAAAGTTGTCTCTTTCAGTATCTGCATAAATTTCTTCTACTGATTTTCCAGTTGCTTCTGATAAAATTTTAGCTTGTAATTTCCTTCATTCTTTCAATTTCTTTTGCTTGAATCTGAATATCTGTTGCTTGACCTCTTGCTCCGCCTAGTGGCTGATGAATCATGATTCTTGAATTTGGTAACGAGTATCTTTTTACCTTTTGCTCCAGCCGACAATAATACTGCTCCCATACTTGCTGCTTGTCCCACACAGACTGTAGAAACATCGCTTTTAATGTGACGCATTGTGTCGTAAATCGCAAGTCCTGCGGTAATTACTCCACCTGGACTGTTTATATACATAACTATATCTTTTTCATTATCCTGTGCATCTAAAAAAATAACAATTGAGCGACAATTGCATTTGCCATTCCATCCTCAACTTCTCCACTTACAAAAATTATTCTATCCTTTCAAAAGTCTCGAATAAATATCATAGCTTCTTTCCCCACGTCCATCATTTTCAATAACTACTGGACTATATACTGACATATTATTTCCTCCTCTTTCTGTCAATTTTCTTTCATTTTTTTATTTTTCTCATTATGTAAAACTATCAGTAAAATTATTTTAAAATTTTTGCAGTTTAAATATAGAGAAAAAGAATTTCATAATAAACTATTTTATCACAAAAATTCTTCTAAAAATCAAAAATATTCTTTTTATTTCATAATTTTCTCAAAATTACTATTTAACTTTTGCTTCATTTTACTAATAAATCAATTGTTTTTGATTTACTAATCTGTAGTTTGTTTCATCAATGAATCTTTCATAGTTTCCATTTTTTTCTTACATCAGCAATTAATGCTTTCTTTTGTCAAGTCCGTACATTGCAGCTAATGTCTCAATTTCTTTTTGATACTTTCTTCGTCAGTTGTCTTGATTTCTTCAGCTTTTAGCGATTTCAGCTAATACTAATTCTGTTTTTACAGCTCTTTCAGCATTTTTCTTTTGCACTTTCTCTCATTGTTTCCAATGTTTGTCCAGTCATTTGGAAATATTGCTCAGATTTCATTCCTTGCATTTGCAATTGTTGTGCAAATCTATTGATTTGATAGTCAATTTCTCTTTTGAACTAATGCTTCTGGAACATCAAACTTCAGTGCATCTACTACAGCTTCTACAACTTTTGTTCTTAAGTCATTTTTCAGCTCTTGCTTCTTCTCTTTTGTAATATTTTTCTCTAGTTTTTAGTTGTCATATCTTCAACAGAGTCAAATCCTAATTCTTTTTGCCAAGTCGTCATTTAATTCAGCTTCTTCTTTTCTCTTGATTGAGTTTACTTTTACTTTGAATAAAAAGCTGGTTTTCCTTTTAAGTTTTCAGCGTGATATTCTTCTGGGAATGTAACATTTACGTCAAATTCATCACCTTTTTTGTGTCCTGCGATTTGATCTTCAAAAGTGTCAATAAAGCTGTGAGAACCTAATGTCAAGTCATACCCTTCAGCTTTTCCGCCATCAAATGCTTCTCCATCTATAAATCCTTCAAAGTTGATATTTACAACATCATCATTTTTAGCTTCTTCATTTTCTTCAACTTCTTTTTAATTTTGCGCATTTTCTCTTAATCTTTTCAATTTCTTCGTTTACTTTTTCGTCAGTAATTTCAACTTTTTCCTTTTCTACTTCCACACCTTTATATTGTCCCAATTCAAATGAAGGTAATACAGGTATTGTAAATACTACTTCAACTTTGTCATCATTAAGTTCATATTTTTCAAGTTTAATATCAGCGATTGGTCTTTAATTCATTTTTCTGCAACCGCTTTTCTATATTCGTCAGAAATAATATGATTTAAAGATTTCTCCCTTCAATTTCTTTTTAAATTTATTTTCAATTACTTTTCGCAGGTACGTGTCCTGGACGGAAATCATCTACTTTTGCATCTTTAAAATGTACTAAAACATGTTCTTTTAAATGTTTTAATTCTTCTCCTTCCCTAACTGCTGATACTTCATAAGTAGATTCGTTTAATTTTTACTGCCATTTCTTTTAATTCCTCCTAAAAATTTTTATTATATATAATTTATTTAATTAATTTATTTTTATTTAAAATCCTTTTATTTTCAATTCGATAAATAAATCTGAATGAACAGACTTAAATATCGGAGTATAAACTATTTTAAATTTTTCTTATAAAAATTATTTCATCTTTAATTTATGTCCTAAATTATATCCAATTACTGAAATAATACGGTTATTTTTCTGACAAATCCCTTAAAAGTGTCGATTATTTATCCCAAATTTTGTTAAATTTAAAAAATTCACATCAGAATCCATAAAAGTTTGGGTTCCTGATTATCCAGTCCCAAAAGGGCGAAAGCCTGTTTATTTCATGTAATTTTCTCTTTGTTTAAATTCTCGATATTCAACCATGCATCCACATACAAAGTTTTTCTGGACATTTTTCCCTGTTTTTTTCTTGCAAGTCTTTTGCCGCAGATGTTTTTCAATTTCGCCTAAATATTTTTCTGAAACAAGAAATCCAGCTGCCAAGTCATGCCCTCCAAATCGCTCCAGCTTGTCCGACACACTTTTTTTAAAATATCAAAAATATTGATTCCTTCGATACTTCTGCAAGATGCCTTTTCCATATCCGTTTTTTATTGAAATAAGAATCACTGGAATATTGTACTTTTATGGAAATTCTTGAACAAACTACACCAATTACGCCAGAATGCCATTTTTCGACTTTTTCATAAAAATATACTTTTGGACGTTCCAGACGCTGTATTTTTCTTCCAGCTCGTTATAAATCTCATTTTCCAGATAACGTCTGATTTTTATTCGCACGTTTCATTTCCTCAATTATTGAGAAAAAGCTTAAAATCATCCTCTTGAATAAAAGAAATTTACAACTCTTTTTGGAATTATCAATTCTCCCAAGTGCGTGAAAAATTGGTGCAATGAAAAAAATCAATATCGCTTGTCGTTATATTTCTCAGGTTTTATCTTTCAAATAGTTAATAATATACTTCAAACCTTTTATTTTGGTTTTTTTAGATTATTTAACCCTTTTTATGATAAATCTGTTTTCATCTGTCATTGGCACAACATCTGCAACCGTTCCCAATCATTATAATATCCAGATAATCATACAATATTTTTATTTGCACCATATCTTTCATAAACTAGCGTCAGCAAGTTTAAATGCTACTCCTGAACCTGACAAAAGACTTTATTTGGATAAGTTTTACTAGTCTTTGGTTTATTGTAAGAATCAATTCATTTTTCTCTATCTCAGAACTCCACTTGTCTATGATGATCTGTTATAATTATATCAATGCCGCTATTTTTCAACATTAATATTTCTTCACGGTTATTAATCGAAAGTATCGACTGTTATAAACAATTTTGCGTCCCGTTTTTCAGAAAAAGTCACAAAGATTTTTATTTATCTCATATTCCTTCATGAACACGATTTGGGATATAATAATCCACATTTAAGTCCCAATTTTCGTAACATTATTACTAGATATGCTACTCCAGAAATTCCATCAACGTCATAATCTCCATAAATTACGATTTTTCTTATTTCTTCCAGCTTTTCTTTATTCTTTCTACAACTTTTTCCATATTTTCAAATAAAAATGGATTATGAATATCTTTCTTTATCTGAATTTAAAAATTTAGAAACTTTTTCCTTTGTATCAATTCCTCGATTCAAAAGCAGTCTTGAAATTAATTGCTTTCACCAAATTCAGAACTTTTTGATGTCAGATAATCTTTCATTATAGCTTTTTAATTCCCATTTCATTACAAGATTAATCCTTTCTTTTTGTATAGTTGCAGGACTGCCTCATGTCAAAATATTTTTATATTTTAAAAATGCTGATCTCAACTATTCTGTTATTCGATATTGTCATTTTCCTTTTTTTATTTCATTCAATATCGACGCAATCTTTTACTCCATATTCAACGCTGTCATCCAAATGAATTCTAACTTCTGGAACAAATCTTATCGACAGCTGTGAACCAATCTGTTTTTCTAAAAACCTTTTAACTTTATTCAAATCTTCAGCGATTTTTCTCTATTTACGTTGTCTTTTAAATCCAGTATTGAAAAAGTCAAGTCAAGATACCGTCCGTCTTTTTGTCAGTTCAACCTGTGAATTGATACAAGATTTTTTTATTTTATCATTTTTATCTCTGTCAAAAGCGTCATTCCGACAATTCTTGATATTTCCTTTTCCAATCCTCTTTTTCTTCTGTCATTCATACAATTATCACCTATCTATCTGTTATCTTGGGATTTCTTCCATAATATACGATTCGATAATATCTCCAGCCTTAATATCATTAAAGTCTTGAATACCAATTCCACATTCTTGTCCCATTACAACTTCCTTAACATCATCCTTAAACCGTTTCAATGAACCTAATTCACCGTCAAAAATAATAATTCCATCACGAATTACACGGATTTTCGAGTCTTTTGTAACTTTTCCATCAACAACGATAGCTCCAGCGATATTTCCAACATTTGATACTTTAAACACTTGCTTAACTTCAATTCTTCCGTAGTAAACTTCCTTTAAATTCAGGATCAAGCATTCCTTTCATCGCTTTTTCAATTTCTTCAGTTGCGTGGTAAATTACGTTGTAGTTTCTAATTTCTACTCCAGTTTTTTCGGCAATAATTCTGGCTGGTGTTGTTGGACGCACGTTAAATGCGATTATAATTGCATTTGATGCTTCTGCAAGTTTTACGTCCCCTTCGTTACAGCTCCTGCACTTCCTGATTATATTAATTACAACTTTTTTTCTGTATTTAAGTTTTTCAAGCGATTCCCTAATGCTTCAACTAGATCCTTTTGAATCAGCTCTTATGATACATTTCAATTCTTTTAATTCTTGTTCTTCCAGTTCTTGAGATAAACTTTCTAGTGAAATATGTTTTTTTCTTGTTTCTGTTCGTTTACTTTTTCTTTTCTCTGATAAAGTCTTCAACAATTTTTCTTAGCCTGTTTATCGCTTTCTACACCGTACAAAAATATCACCTGCATTTGGAACGACATTAAATCCTGTAATTTCAACTGGCTGTGAAACAATAGCCTTTATTTATTTTTTTACCTCTGTCATCAAGCATTGAACGGACTCTACCATGAGATTCTCCAGCTACGAACACATCTCCAATTTTAAGCGTTCCTTCTTGCACAAGCACATCGGCAACTGCTCCCATTTTTGGATCCAGTCTTGATTCTACAACAACTGCTTTAGGACGTTTGTTTGGATTAGCCTTTTAATTCTTCAAGTTCCGCTGTAATTAATATTGTTTCAAGAAGTTCTTCCAAATTAATTTTCTTTTTGGCAGAAATTTCAACAAATTCAGTAGTTCCTCCCCATTCAGGCGACATCAGCCATATTCAGTCAATTCAGTTCTAACCTTCATAGGATCTGCACCTGGCTTATCAATTTTGTTAATTGCAACAATTATTGGAACTCTGGCTTCCTTAGCATGAGAAATAGCCTCCACAGTTTGAGGTTTTACCCCATCATCAGCAGCTACAATCAGAATCGAAATATCCGTAATATTCGCTCCTCTTGCTCTCATTTCAGTAAACGCCTCATGCCCTGGAGTATCAATAAACGTGATTCTTTGTCCCTTCCAGTTTACTTGGTAAGCCCCGATTTTTTGCGTAATTCCTCCAGCTTCATCACTCATAATATTTGTATGTCTAGGTGCATCCATGCAATGAAGTTTTACCGTGAGTCAACGTGTCCCATTATTGTAATAACAGGTGCTCTTGTTACAAGTTCAGCTTCCTTGTCTTCCTGCTCAAGATGATATTTTTCACCATAACTAACTTCTTCAATTACTTCCTTTTTCTACAATTACTTCATAGTCAAGTGCCACTTCTTCAGCTTCCTCAAATGATAAAATTGCATTTCGCAGTAAGCAGTTTTCCCTTCCATAAAGAATTTTCTTAATTATATCAGAAACATTGATTCCTAGTTTTTCAGCTAGTCTTTAATAACAATTTCTTCTCCAATTGTTATCATTCCCTATCTCTCTCCTTCAATTCTGACAATTTCATCTTTGACAGCTTTTTCCTGTTTCTTATTTTTTTCTTTTTCTTTTTTTGTCATCTTTTTCTAAAGTCAGAACGAAGTTCTTTTTCCTGATGTTCTCTGTCTCTTCTATTTTTCTCATATTTTTTTCTTGTCAATTTTCCCTTTTCCTTTTCCACCAGCTCTTCCTTTTTCAGCCACTGTCGATGCTGGAATTTCAGATGCTGTCTCCTTTTTAGTTAGAAAAAGTTTCGGTTGTCTCTTCTAAAGTCATCTCTGTCCTTATTAAATCCGCCTCTATCAGAAAAATTACTAGTTGTCTTGTCTGTCTCTAAAAGTTTCTTCCACCACTTTGATTATCTCTATCTCTGTTTTGAATCCTCTGTTATCTACGATTCTCTCTATTGTCCCTGAGCTATTTCCATCTTTATTAAAAGCTTCTATTATCTCTTCTGAAATTATCTCTTCCTCTTTTCTGAAGTCATCTCTTGTTTCTGTCTTCTCTCCTTGATTTATCCCTATTTTGGAAAGTTTCTTCCACTATTTTCTCTATTATCTCGATTATTGTTATCTCTCTCTGTTAAAACTCCGGTTATCTCGATTATCTCGTGATTGATTATTTCCATCTTTATTAAAAGTTTCAGTTATCTCTTCTGAAAGTTTATCTCTTCCATCTTTTCTGAATCATCTCTGTTTCTGTCTTCTCTGTCCTTGATTGTCCCTGTTTTGGAAAGTTTCTTCCGCTGTTTTTCACGATTATCTCTGTTTTTCTCTATTTTTGAAAATTTTGCTTTTCTTTATTTACATCATTCATTTTATTATTTTGACTACTCAAATTAACTTTCATCTCATTTTCTTATTTTGATTTTCTTTTTATCAAATTTATTTGATTTATTTCAAATTTTTGATTTTTATTATTATCTAAATTTTTCTTTCAGATTATTTTTATTGTTGTCATCTGATTTTTCTCATTTTAGTTTAATATCTGTTTTTGCATGCTTGTTTTGATTTTTCATAATTTTTATTAATGTTTTTTTAGATTCATTATCTTATTGAATGTTTCAGCATTACTGGTTTTTGACTTCTGAAAGTGTACTATTTTCCATGTTTTTCATTTCACTTTTTATTTTCAAATTTTTCAGATTTTGCAGTTTTTTACTGTTATTTTTGATTACTTTTGGACATCTTTTTGAAGTTTTTTCTCATTAAAAGCTTACTTCTTCATCTTAGTACATTCATATGATGTTTTTATGTCTACCCCGATTTTTCTAATATCCTCAATAAACTTAGTTGCAGTAAAACCATTTTTCTTTTGCTAATTCATGCACTTTTCATCCATTCATCACCTCCACTTTTGCTTATATTCCTTTTATTACTTTTTGTCAAAAATACCGACAACATTACATCTCTTGAAAAAGCTCTATTAATTCAGCTCAATAAATACAATTTTAAAATTAAATTTTCACTTAATTTTTAAATTCCTCAATATATTTTTGTCTTTATATCTTTTGGAATAACTAACAAGTTTTATCTTTTCCCGTTTTATTCCGTTAATTGTTTCATCTACTCCAAAAGACAAAATATTCAGAATTTTTCATCAGCTTTAAAATATCAATTATATTTTTCTTTTGCTTTTTACTTTCCTCAAGCATTTGTACAAGCTGTTCTATCTCAATATTATATTTCTTATGTTTTGACAGCCTTTTCAATACATTCATTCGTTTTACAGACATAAAATCCTCTTGCCTGCACTTTTCATTTCCTTTATCAAAAACATATTTTCCATCTTGTTCAGCTATCCGGAAAAATTCAGGCTTTTTACCTTTTTCTGACAGCAAATCACATTCTTTCAGGTATTATTTTCATTTCTTTATCTTTTATTAATGTATCCAAACTCTCTAATCATCTCCTTGTTTGATACTGTTTTCAAAAATTACTTTTATCTTTTATAATTTTCTTGTTTTCAAATTTTCATATCTTCTTCGTGAAGTCCAGCAAATGCACTTTTCTCTTCATAATCTTCATCCGTTTCATCAAAATTTGAGCTTTATCAGCATTGTCAATATTTTCATTCAGATCTTCAAATCACTCATTAAAGAAATACTTTCTTCTTCAAATTCATCATTTTCTCTATTTCAAAGGCTCTGTATGAATGTCAATTTTCACTCCGCACAGTCTTGCTACAAGTCTTGAATTTTGACCTTTTTACCGATTGCAAGCGATAACTGATTTTCTGCTACAAACACTCTTTGCAACTTTTTCATATTTTCTTCTTCTTCCTTCAATAATTTCCACAAGCAGAACTTCTGCAGGATTCAGGCATTTTTACAAATTCCGTTATATCCTCATTCCAAAAGAACAATGTCAATTTTTCTCCACAAAGTTCATCAATAATATTTTGTATTCTCATTCCATTACGTCCGATACATGCACCTTTTACATCAGATTTTCATCATTTCGAATAAACAGCCACTTTTAGAACGAGCTTCCCAGCTTCCCTTGCTATATTTTTGATTTCAATATTTTTCCTCATCAAATTTCAGGAACTTCCAATTCAAGCAATCCTCGAAGCAATTCTTCAGATTTTTCTTGAAACAAAAGTTTTTGTAAATTTCAGTTGACTCTTCCACATTTCCAACGTAAATTTTTAATTCTTTCATCCTTGTCTAAATATCTCGACTGGCGATAATTCCTTATGCGCACAATCGCTTCAAGTCCGTTTATATCCACATACAGATTCCCCTTTTTCATCAGTTTTTCTAACATTTGCAGAAACAATTGAATTTTCAATTTCCTTAAATTTATTAAAAGATATTTCTTTTTTTCACATTCCCTAACTTTTCTGCACAACAATCTGCTTTTGCATTCTGAATCGCATTTCTCTTAAAACTTTCTGCATTAATTTCCAAATCCAGAATATCTCCCAACTTAGCACGTTTTTCACAGAAATTGCATCTTCAGACTAATTTCCTCATCTGGATTTTCCACATTTTCTACAATCAGTCTTTGTGAATAAACTTTTACATCTCCACTGTTTCTATTAATCGTTACCTTTTACATTGTCCTTTTTCACCATAGTATATGCCGCAAACAATGCAGTTTCTATAGTTTCAAGCAATTCTTCCTTTAATATTCCCTTTTTCCTTTTCAAGCTCATCAAGTGCTTCAAAAAATTTTTCTGATCTCTTCCTTTCATTAGTTCCTCCTCACTGTTTTAATATACCATTTGGTATATTCATATATCAAATTCGCTTTCTTTAATTTCAAAAGCGGTATTTCACTACTTTTTCTCCAAATTTCTCATCCAAAAGAGAAAATCGTATCATTTCTCAAATTTTTCCAAGTTTTCCTAAAAATTTCTTTTGCCCCTATCAATATTGCTTTTAGCCTGAACATTGATTTCTCCCCAAAAAGTCTCCAAAAATCCTTAGGCTTTTCTCAATCTACGCTCAACCCTAGGTGTCGAAACCTCCAAAAAACTTCTCATCTATCAAGTCATCAGCAATCCCGTCAATCTCGGCTAAAATCAATACAATCATCAAGCGTCGTAGTTCCATCCAGTTTTTCCACATACACTCTCAAATAATTATATCCCCCATCCCTCACATATTCCAAATCTGCCAATTCCAGATTCATCTCCTTTTAAATGCAGTTCGATTTTCTTCTCAAACTCATTTAAAATCTGTTCCATAAAATTACACCTCATATCTAAAAACTAAAAGTGGGCTAACCCACTCTCTACCTAAAGTATTATCTTAACTATAACTAACACATTTTTCGCTTTCAACCCCTATTTTATTTTTCACAGACAACCTTATAGAAAAATAGTTGTAAACCTTGTTTTAATGGATAACTTACTTTTAAATCTCAGAAATAGAAGGAGCATTAGATTTATTAGACTTTGTTTCCAGTCCTTGTTTTAATGGATAACACTTTTAACTGATCTATGTCGATTTCGACAAACACCACTTAGGGTTTTTCAATCCTTGTTTAATGGATAACACTTTAACCTACTCTAGAATACTGACTTTTCGTACAGAAATGCAGGTTTCAATCCTTGTTTTTAATGGATAACTACTTTAACTGACCTGTATCTGCTACATATCGTTAAAACGTTTCAATCCTTGTTTTTAATGGATAACTTACTTTAACATATGTAAAACGGGACGTACGATCAGGTGCAGGAAAGTTTCAATCCTTGTTTTAATGGATAACTTACTTTTAACAATTCCTATAAATGATCCTGAAAATACTATTAGTACTGTTTCAATCCTTGTTTTAATGGATAACTTACTAACAGCAGCCCATACTGGAGATCTAGGTTTTGATATAATCGTTTCAATCCTTGTTTTAATGGATAACACTTTAACAAACGTTTTAATACAGGTTTCGATGGGAAACTGAAGAAGGTTTCAATCCTTGTTTTAATGGATAACTTACTTTAACCCGTACTTTTGAGAAAAACCCTTTGTTTATCGGTGTTACAGAGTTTTCGAGACATTAAAATCGTATTTTTGCTTGATTTTTATCATTTTTGCTGTTTTTGGCATTTTCCGTAACTCTAGCATCATGTTTATCTGGCTTTGAATGGATATTCTCTGCTTTTTAATTTTTAGTAGTGGTAGGAATTTTTACTACGAACTTATTGTACCACATCATTTTTCAAAAATAAAATTATAATGATAAATGTATGAATATTTTTAAGCTGTAAAAGACAAGTTTGTTGTATAGTATCTATGATAAAATGAAAAAATGAGATGAAATAGCAGGGAAGGTAGTAAAATGAAAGTATATTTTAGAATTGTTTTGGATCTTTTTAAGATAGGTACATTTACTCTTGGTGGAGGATATGCTATGGTTCCGCTAATACAGAATGAAATTGTGAATAAGAAAAATGGATTGAGGAAGAGGAGTTTTGTAAAACTTTTAGCACTTGCTCAATCTTCACCAGGCGCATTGGCTGTAAATGTTTCAGTTTTTGTGGGAGTATAAGATGAAAAAGGATGTTAGGGGCTTATAACCACAGTTTTGGGAGCGATCATTACCGTCATTCATAATTATTCTTATTATAGCTTCATTGTTTAGCAATATACAGGACAATGTATATGTGATAAAGGCTTTTTAGGCAATAAGGCCAGATGGTGGTTGCGTTAATTGCGGCAAGTGTTTATACAATTGGGAAATCGGCTAAAAATTAATAAAAACGTTATGGATTGTTATTTTAGTGGCAGCAATGGTGGCTTTTCTTAAATTTCCGCCTATTGTTATGATTATTTTTAGGCGCTTTTTAGGAAATGCTTGGATGATTTGGAGGAAAAATAAATGAATTTAGCTATATTATTGATATTATTTTTGTATTTTTTTAAAATAGGGCTATTCAGTTTTTGGCGGCGGATATGCAATTTTTACCGCTTATTCAAGCTGATGTTGTAGATTTACATAAATGGGTGAATGTACAGCAATTTACAGATATTGTGGCAATTTCACAAGTAACGTTGGGGCCAATTTCATTGAATGCCGCAACTTATGTGGGTTATCTGATTGGCAATAAGGCAGGATTCTGGGGACAGCGTTTATAATGGGCACAGCCGCAACATTGGGATTAATTCTCCCATCAGTTATTATAATGACAATTTTTAGTAAATTTTATTTAAAATTTCAAGACAACAAATATATGGATAATGCGTTTACAGGTTTTAAAAATTGTTGTTGTCAGGGCTGATTTTAGCGGCTGCGATAATGCTAGTTGATAAAAACAACTTTATAGACTGGAAAAAGTGTAGTGATATTTGTTGTTTCAGTAGCACTTGTGCTGAAATGGAAAAGTAAGTCCAATATTACTCACAGTAATTGCGGCAATTGCAGGAATAATAATTTATTAAATAAATTTACTTTTGGATTACTTGAATAAATGTTTGTGATAAAAAAACAAGATTGTAGAAGGAAAAGAGGAAAAATTATGAAAAATACATTATTGTAATGCTAATACTAATTTTTAATGTTTAGTTGTGGAAAAAGAAGAAAAAGAAATAATGATGTAAAATCTAAAACAACAATTGAACAAAAAGGAAAACAACAGAATAAAGGAATTGACAGAAAAAGGCTCGAAAAGGAGATGTGGAAGCGCAAACTCAACTTGAGAAGCCTATCTTCATGGAATTGATACAAAAATTGATTATAAAAAAAGCTATGGAATGGAGCAAAAAGCCGCTGCAAAGGAAGTTCTCGTGCAATGACGAATGTTGGAATCCTTTTTATTTTGAAGGATTTTGGCGTAAAAAGATTATAAACAGGCATACAAATTATTTTCAGATGGAGTAGATGGTGGAGATATGAAAAGCTCTAAAATATTTAGGGACAATATATGAAAAAGGATTGGGAGTAGAAAAGTTTTTGACAGCGCTGCATTTTACTATGAAATGGCAGATAGTAGCGGTGATTTAACTGTACGGTACAATTTGGGGAAAAATTTACGAAATGGCAGGAGATTATGCAAAAGCGGTGGAACTTTATCAAAAACTGATGGCAGAATGGATCAAGTTACAGCTCCAATGTATGAAGCATTAGGAGACTTATACGTAAATGGTAAAGGTGTCAGAAAAAATCTAAAAAGAAGCTAGTGAATGGTATGAAAAAGACATCAAAATCTGGAAGTCAGCAAGCTAAAAATAAACTGGATAAATTAAAATAAATTTAAGATTATGAAATTTTTATGGATAAATTTTCTAAAGAATACTGTTTACTAAACTTATTATTTATGATAAAAATAAATTAAGAAAAATAAGTGTAGAATTTGGGAATTTTTAATGAAAATAGAAAGGAGAAAGCTACTTGTAAAAACAGTCTAAAAGTGGAAAATATGACTGTCGGTTTAATTGAAAGAAAGCCTAGTAGCAGTGGGAAATAATGTTAGAAACATTAATTTTTTAGAAATAAGATATAATGGGAATAATGAGCAGCTTTTTAAAGAAAATTTATCTAAAAATCAAAGATAATCCTGATGATACAGAAGTATTACAAACACTGGCATCTATTTACCATGCATTAAAAGAAAAATGACAAAAGCAATTGAAATTTATGAAAAATTGGTAAAATTAGAACCTGAAAAAGTGAAAATTGGGCATTTTTAGGTTATTTTGTATTATGAAAAACGAAGATCTTGAAAAAGCTGAAGAAAATTTCAATAGAGCGTTGGATGACAATATGGATGAGCCGTTTGTGTTATTCCTTTTTAGGAAATATATATTCGAGAAAAGGTAGAATAGCTGAAGCGGTTAATTGTTATGATCTTGCAATATTTTTAGATTTTTGACATGTATATCGCACATATTGATTTTTGCTAGAAAATACGAGCATATGGGACGTCATGAAAAGCGCTTGAAGAATACAGGGCTGCCTTTAGAATTGATCCAAGAGACGAAGGGACTTATTGAAAAATAGACTATATTGAGAATAAAATGTAAAAAAATACAAAAGAAAAGATGGAATTTTTAAATTTTGCAACAGCAAATTTAGGAATTGTCTAAAATTAAACTAAATATTTATAATTTAAAAATACAATTTTTATTTTTAGAAAGTTGTCTTAAAAATAAGTAAAGAATTTCTTATTATAGCAACTTTCTATTATTTTATTTTTAAATATTTAACTAAGTCATTTTTCTAAATTTTTTTATTTTAGACTTTTTGTTAATAATTTAAAATAAAAATATTAAGAAAGAGAGAAAAAATGGTAAATTTAGTATGTGAAGCAATTCTTCCAGATTGTCCAATGAAAGATGTGGAAGAAATTGAGAAAAATATAGTGACAACTTATAAGAAAAAGTATATGGTCAAAATTTTTTTGAAAGGCAATTAATGATTTTGATATGATACAGGATGGGGATAAAATAGCAATTGGAGTTTCTGGTGGAAAGGATAGTTTGCTTTTTAGTAAAGTTATTTCAAGAATTGAAGAAAGATAGACGAAAAAAATTTTTGACTTTAAAGCAGTTAGCTTAAATCCTGGTTTTAGAAATTCGGATTTGGATAATTTTAAAAATAATTTGGATAAATTAAATATTGACTGTGAGATTATTGATACAAATATTTGGGAGATTGCGAATGAAAAAGGCAAAAGACTATCCATGCTTTTTATGTGCTAAAAATGCGACGTGGAATTTTTGTACACGCAAGTGGGAGGAACTTGGATTTAATAAATTAACGCTGGGACATCATTTTGACGATGTAATTGAAAACTACTTTGATAAATATGTTTTATGCTGGTACAATGAAAACAATGACCCCAAAAGTTCCTTCAACTTCTGGAAAACTGGAATTAATCCGTCCACTAATTTATGTAAAAGAAGCTGATATAATCGATTACACAAAAAACAAATGGAATACGTGCAATGAACTGCGGATGTACAATCGAAGCTGGAAAAGACTTCGAGCAAACGTAAAGAAGAAAAGACTTGCTTGCTGCACTTGAGGAAAAATCCTGGAATCAAGCAAAGTGTGTTTAATTCAATGAAAAATATAAATTTAGATTATGTGTTTGGATATACAGGTGGTAAATAAAGTTAAATAAATACTGAGAGCAGTTAATGACTGCTCTTTTTATGTATATGAATTTTTTTAGGCAAAAGGTAAAAAATTCAGTTGTATATACGGAAATAATGGAGTATAATTATAAAAAGAAGTTGTAAAAATAAATAAAAGTTTAGGAGCGATGGATTATGAAAAATTTTTGAACCAAAAATGGTGGCATAAATCAGTGGTTTTATCAAATTTATCCAAAAGAGTTTTAATGACACAACTGGAAGCGGAGAAGGAGATATAAAGGGGAATTATTGAAAAATTAGATTACTTAAAGGAACTTGGAGTAGAAATAATCTGGATTACTCCAATGTATAAATCTCCACAGAAATGACAATGGGTACGATATAAGTGACTATTACAATATTGATCCTAATTATGGAACAATGGCAGATTTTGAGGAAATGCTGTCTGAAGCACATAAAAGAGGACTGAAAAATAGTGATGGATATTGTTGTAAATCATTCTTCCACTGAAAATGAATGGTTTTAAAAAGTCTGAAGCTGGAGATCCTGAATATAAAAGATTTCTATATATGGAAAGATCCAGTTGATGGAAAAAGAGCCTACAAACTGGCAATCAAAATTTGGGGGAAACGCCTGGCAATATTCAGAAAAAAGAGGGACAATACTATTTACATCTGTTTGATGTTACGCAAGCTGACCTGAACTGGGAAAAATGAAAATGTGAGAAAAAGTTTATGAAATGATAAAATTCTGGCTAAATAAAGGTGTGGATGGATTTTAGACTAGATGTTATAAATCTTATATCAAAAGATCAGAGATTTTTTTGAGTGATGATGGAACCGATACGAGATTTGTCCCTGATGGAAGAAGATTTTTATACAGATGGGCCTAGAATCCATGAATTTTTGAAGGAAATGAACAGAGAGAGCCTTTGGAGAGGAGAACTTATTACAGTTGGAGAAATGTCTTCTACAAGCCTTGAAAACTGTATTAAATATTCAAATCCTGATGAAAAGGAATTATCAATGGCATTTTTCGTTCCATCATTTGAAAGTAGATTATCCAAATGGAAAAAAATGGGTAAAAAGCTCCATTTGACTTTTGTACAATTGATATTCTCTAAATGGCAAATTGGAATGTATGAAGGAACGGATGGAATGCGACTTTCTGGAACAACCACGACCAGCCAAGAGCATTTGTCAAGATTTGGAAATGACAAGGAATATCATAATGAATCGGCTAAAATGCTTGCTACAGTTCTTCATGGACTGCAAGGGACACCTTATATTTATCAGGGAGAAGAATTTGGAATGACAAATCCATATTTTGATAAAATTGAAAAATATCGTGATGTTGAGTCGACTAACAATTATAAAATCTTATTGGATAAAGGAAGCTCTGATGAAGAAGCTATCGAAAGTTTTAATGCAAAAATCAGAGATAATTCCAGAACACCTGTTCAATGGGAGGATTCTGAAAAATGCAGGATTTACAATAGGAACTCCTTGGATTGAAATACCTGAAAAATTATAAAAATCAATGCTAAAAGCAGCTTTTAAAAGATAAAAACTCGGTATTTTATCATTATAAAAAATTAATTGATTTAAGAAGAAATGAAAGAATTAATGATAACAGGAAGATATGAAGACATTGATTTGGAAAAATAAAAAATGTTTATGCCTACAAACGTGTTGGAAAAATGGGGAATTAGTTGTAATCAGTAATTTCTATGAACCTGAAGTGGAATTTGAACTGGAAAGGAAACGGAGTTACAGGTCTGGAAAAAATGCTCAAGTTTTTATTATCAAACTATGAAACAGCTCCTGAAATTCGAGATGGAAAAATTATTTTGAAACCTTATGAATCAATTATTTTTAAAAAATAATAGAAAATTATGAATAACAAAAATAAACTTTACCGTTAAATAAGATTCTCATTTTTGAAACTTATTTGACGTGTATTTAAATAAAATGAAGAAGGAAACTAAAAATGAAAGACAGAAATTATATGTGTTGGAACAGAATTATTAGTTGGAGATATTGTAAATACAAATGCACAGTATATTTCGCAAAAGCTCTACAAATATTGGGATTGATCTGTATTATCAGACTACGGTTGGAGATAATTATGGACGGCTTATGGAGTGTCTGGAAAAATGCTTTTAAAAAGAGTTGATTTGGTAATTACTACTGGAGGGACTTGGACCTACAATCGATGATATTACAAAAGAAGTTGTAGCTGATTATTTTGAGGAAGAGCTGGGAAAGTGATAGAGCGATACTATGATTTGATTGTAAAAAAATATAATGCAAGAGGGCTTTGGAGAAGTGGCTTCTGGAGCGAGGAAAAGGAAGCTTCGATTTTAAAAATTCAAAATTGCTTGATAAATGAAGTTGGGCTTTGCAGTGATTTTTATGAAAAGGATAATAAAAATAATAGTATTACCAGGACCTCCAAGAGAAATGAGCTTGGATGGTGGATAATCAGGTTTTTACCATTTTTAAAGCAATATTCAAATGATATTTTTGCTAATGAAAAACTCTTGAAATAAAAGGAGTTCCAGAAGGAAAATTGACGATAGGCTAAAAGATTATTTTGAAATGTCTAATCCAACTGTTGCTCCTTATGCAAAGAAGGCTGTGTTCACGTAAGAATTGCAATGAAAGGCGATAGAGGGAGTACCGATTATCTGATTGCTGAAATTGATAAAATTGCGAGTGAAATTATTGAAATTTATCCGCAGCAGTAGAAATTAGGGAAGATTAGTTACAAAAATTTAAAAAAATAAAGGAGAAAAATATGGATAATGCTGTAATAAAAGTCATCGGTATTGGTACAGCGGGAAATGAGGTTTTGAATAAAATTGCCCACAGAAAAATTTCAGGAGTTGAGATTGCGGGAATTGACACGAATCATGAAAAATTTGAATAAAAGAAGTTGAAGTTGTATTACAAAATTCAGATTTAGTATTTATTTTGATGGAAATGTCGGAAAGAAAAATAGCGAGATTATGCTATTGTTGCACAAACTGCAAAAAGCGAAGGGGAATATTGACAATAACTGTAGCTGTTACATCAGTTAATTCAAATGGAGAAACTGAAGAAATTGAAAAATTGAAAAAGTTTCTGACACAGTTATAGTTTTATCACTTAAAAAAATTAGCTGAAACAGATCCTAGTGCAACTTTTTGACAAAATATTTGAGAAAAGAGATGAAAGTTTATAAAAAATGTAGAGTTTATTGCAAATGTGATAAATAAACAAGGGTAGTAAATCTTGATCTTGATGATGTAAAAATGTTAAAAGGATTCCAAAACTGCTGTAACGGTATTTGGTAAAGGTGAGGGCAGGATAGGGATAAAACTTATTTTAGAACAACTATCAAATTATCCTTTTTCAAAAAATCTTTCTAAAAAGCTAGAAAAATAATGATAAATATTGTGGGTGGAGCGGATATTGGATTGCAGGAAATACAGGAAATAGTTCAGAAAACATTTCAAAAATTCGGAAGTGATAAAACAGGTGTATTATGGGGATATAATAGAATCCTGAAGTTGAAGAAGAAATTGAAGTGGGAATATTAATGACAGACTTCTCTGATTAAGATAATCTAAAAGGGTCCCAAATACAATAAAGAATTAAAGTCGGAAACTGAAATAGTTTATACAAAAAGATTTGAAAAATAAACAAGAAAATTTAAAAATTTCAAAAGAAAATTAAACAGTTAAAAACTGAAAAAGAGGAAGAAAATTATTATTATTATAATAGGGCGTGTCTAAAAACTCTCAAAATCATGAATCTTTAACAAATCTTTTCAGAATCAGAAATATATAAATACTGATTTTATCGTGATTTGTACAATTTATGAAATCAAAAACATTAAAAAAATAACATAGATTCTGAGTTTTCAGACACAGCCTATTAAAAATTCTATTCTTCTGAATTAATTACCGAATGTAGTCAAAAGTTTCCAAAGTCAAATTTCTATTTCCATTTTCCATAAAATATACTTTAAATATTGTTCCTTTTTGAGAAATTTGATAATCAAGTCTGGTCAACAAGTCCTGTAAAATTAAATGTTTTTCCTGACTGAAGGCTAATGCAGTTTGCGAATCTTTTACCATCTTTTTGTTATACCTCTTGAAGTCTACGACATTTTTCTACTGTTCGTAAAGTTTTTAGTGCTGCAAACTGTAAAGCACTTCCTAATATTAAAAATGCAAAAATAATTTTTTCATAACAAATCAACTCCCTATTATTATAATCTTTAATCATTCATAAAAATCTATATACATTTCTTTACTTCCATTTCTTTTAATTTTTCAGTTTTTATATTTTATCTGATGTTCCATGATGATGTTACTATTTTCCAGTAATTTCGTAATGTTGTTTGGCTTTTGCAATTACTGCTACATAATATACTTCATTTTCAGCATCTATAAATATCATTGAAGCCTGAAGATTATTATTATTCACTGTTTCAGAAAAAATATCAGATAAAGCCTGATGGCCATTTATACTGTTTCTGATATAGTTTCAGGTTTTTCTTTTTTGACCCTGATTTACTAGCTCCGACTATCATTTGTGTTGCTGCTTTTCCTGCATTTACTCTTTCTTCAGATAGTACTTTATCCAGGATAACTCATTTCATTCTCATCATTTTTATTCCAGCACTTGTAGAATTTGTATTATTCTGGATTTTCATCTCCAGTTTCCTTTGGATAATTTCATAAATCCCACTGTTTCATTTCCAAATCTACCGTTATTTGTGTCCTGTATAACATCACTTTTCTGAAAAACTGTTATTTTCTGGTACCTGCTGCACAGAACTGTTTTTATTTTCAGAAATTTCATTTTCAGGATTTTCATTATTTTTCTGATTGTCACTCTTCATGGCACACGATAAAAACATCAATATTGTTAAAAATATAAACAGAACTTTTTCATTTGTAATCTCCTCTTTTCCTTTAAAAACTCTATATTTATTACCATTGTACTCCCAGCCTTTTTGCAAGTTGTACATAATTTGCAGGAGGCATCCAGTATTTTAATAATTTTTATTTTTATTGAATACATCCAGTGCTTTTTCTTTTTCATCTTTTTTCAGATAAACATCTATCATAATTCTGAACAGTTCATTCATCGGATGATTTCTGCTACTTTTCATAAACAAAATTCCGGATATTTTTGTATCGACATTTTTATATGCTTCAATTCCTTTTTGTGCATAATTTAATATTTCTGAATAATTTATCAGGATAATTATGATAAATAAAATCTGTCATAATGACGATATCCTTCGGATAATCAGAAATTTTCTATTAATTTTGCGATATTCTTTTAAAATTGATGTTATCAGTGATTTTTACCGGTGAGTAAAAGTATTAGAAGCAGTTTTATAATCATCAATTTTTGCTGTTTTATTTTTTATTTTTCCTCTTTTTCACTAATTAAAAGTTTTTCTATCATCATCATTTTCTAGGCGTTCTTTGCAATTTCTCCTATGGTTTTTATCCATTCCTTTTATTTTATAGCTGTCAAGTGAAAGAATATTTATAAACTCTATATTCTCAGTCATAGGAATTTTCCATTTTTCTAAGTGGATAGAAGTACTCAAATTTTACAATCATTTCTTTTTCGATATATTTTGTGTCATTTTCTTTAATTCACTTTTTAAAAAAGGAAGATATTTCCTGTTCTATTATTTCTAGCTGTGTAGATCTGCTTTTTCCTCTTTACCAACGAATTAAAAGTCTTTGTTTTTATAAAAATTTAGACATTGTATAGTTTAAATCAGGATATTTTAATGAAACATTTACATAAGTCAGTTTTATATCCCTTCCGTTTCCATTTTTCTGCTTCTGTTAGTTCAATTTTATTTATTTTATATGTAAGATATTTATAACTTTCTTGTGAAGTACGCCAGATATTAAACCATATTAAAATGATATTCACTAACTTTTTGTATCTTCATTTTTGCTGCATTGATATAATCTTCAAAAAGCCGATGCTACTGCCTTTTTATCATCATTTTTCAGAACTTTCACTAATTCCACAGCTTGTTATAAAACATAATTGCCAGTAAAATAAATGATATAAATCTTTTCATGATTCCTCCTGATTTTTCTAATAATAAATTCCTAGTTACACTAAAATGCTATATTTTTTTAGCTTTTTAATCAAAAAGTAAACTATTTTTTTATATTTTTCTGAGTAGAAAGCCACATCTTTGGAAAATGTCATTGAAATTCCTGTATCCTGATTATACTGCACTTTTCCATTTTTACAATAATTTCATCTGATTCCTTGCCATTTCCTACAAGAATGTATCTCCCATTGCCCTTACTTTTGCATGTCATAAGTTCCTGCCTTTGTTATACAGTTCCCGTTAATCTACATTGTTAAGGCTTTATATAGGCAATATTTCCTTTGATTTCAAAATATGAATTTTCAAAACATTCCTGACCTGCCACCTTTTACAGTCTGCCCTTTTTGTAGTCAGCGTTTCCACATTATATTTTCCTGAAATACTGCTTTGGGAAGCTTTCCTTTGCTTCACATCCCATACTCATTAAAATCATTCCTGCCATCATAGTTAGATTTATTTTTATTTTTCATTTTTCACCTCTGTCTGTATTTAACTATTCAAAATTCCATCAGCTATTTTCTTATCCTATTAAAATAAATGTATATGCTTTGCTTCCATATAGTAAAACAAATGTCATAATTGGCATAAAAAGGTATAAAAGAAGCATACTCTGCATTATCTTCATTTTAAAAAGCCTGAATTTTACTTTTTGGAATCTGCTTTTTCTGAATTATGTCTATCATGTTGTCCACAATTTCTGAGATTCTGCTATTTTCTATCATTATATCTGTTTGCGAAGATCCTCCTTTTAAGTTTTTCTCAGGCACAAAACAGATTTCCTTTTTTTCCATCAAGAAGATAGATGTGAGATTTAGAATCTGATTATTCGAGTGCCAAATAGAAATAACTCAGTACCCCAGTTATAGCCTTTAATATCCAGTAATTTTTCCATTTAAATAAAAATCTTCATTTATTATCTCAAAGCGTATCTTTTTTGTTTTTCTTTTGGATAATAATATTTGTTCCCTATGTTATACTTATTACAGCATCTAGCTAAGTAAAAAGCAGTATTCCAAATTTTTATTCCAGAAAACATTAATATTTCTGTTATGGTAAAGCAGATAATATTTCAAAACAACTGTCTTTTTCAGATTTTCAGGCACTTCATAAAATACCGTTCCTGTTTCTGTTCTTTCACGGTAAACTGTATCAGCTGCTAAAATTCCAAGTTTTATTTTCTCTTTAACCTCATCCTCATACCTTTGAATAATCTTATGTAGAATGATTTTTCTGTCTCATATCAAAAATAATTATTATACTCAAAAACTGCAAAATATATTAATGCAAAAACTAAACTATCATAGCATTTAGACTCCTGAGATTAATAAGATATTCCTTGCAATGTTATATGAATTCTGTCAGCATCCACTTTTTAAAATTGTTTTTCAGTACCTGTTTTTACAAAGATAATATTGTTACACACCATATATGCTACCATTATTTTACTAAAATAAATACATATATGCTTTGCTTTTTATACAAAAGAAAACAAGTATCACAATTGATATAAAAAGTAAAAAAAGTATGCTCTGCATTTTTCATTTTAAAAAGTTTGAATTTTACTTTTGGAATCTGTCGTTTTCTGGATTACATCAATAATATCATCTATAATTTTTAGAAATTCTGTCATCTTTCTATTATTATATCTATTTGAGATCTTTTTAACTGTCTTTCAGGTACAAAAACAGATTTCTTTTTTCCGTCAAGAAGATAAATATGGGATTTAAGTCTGATTATTCGAGAGCCAAACAGGGAAATAATTCAGTTCCCCAGTTATAGCTCTTAATATCCAATAATTTTTCCATTTTAAGTAAAAGTCTTCATTTATTATTTTCAAGTGTATTTTTGTTTTTCTTTTTGAATAATAATATTTATATCCGTATATCATACTTATTACAGCACAGACTATTAAAAAGCAATATTCAAGTTTTTATTCCCAGAAAATATTAATATTAGCATTATAGCAAAAGCAAATAAGATTTAGAACAACTGCTTTTTCAAATTCTCCGGCACTTCATAAAAATACTCTTCCTGTTTCATGTTCTTTTCACGGTAAACTGTATCAGCTGCTAAAATTCCAAGTTTTATTTTCTCTTTAACCTCATCTTCCTGTTTTTGATTAATTTTACGAAGATTTTTTCTGTTTTTTATTTGTTTCACACCAAAAACGATTAATATAACAGCAACTGAAAGATATACTAATGCAATAATTGAATTCATTTCAGTCCCCTCCGTATTAATAAGATATTCCTTGAGCTGTTATACGGACTCTATCAGCATCCACTTTTAAAATAGCTTCAAGTATTTGTTTTCCTGCCTCCCTTAATTGAGCTGTAGTCTGTGAATTAGGATTGCTCTGATTTAAGGACTGTCCCACAGCTAAAGTCATTCCAACCATAACCATCTGGTCGTACATACTTTTTTTCTCCCTGTTGCTCATTCCGTCAAAAAATCCGCTGTTTTCAAGATGAGCCTTGAACTGATTTGCCATAGGTTTCACATAGTCATCATTAAGACTTATATTGTTATATGCCATGTATGCTCCTGCTATTACAGCTGCTACTGCTGAAGACAAATCATTTGTCGGTATTCCTACAGAATGGGCTACCTGTGGGAAAGAATCATACAGCTGTTTTAATGATGCCCTTACTTTCCTTTTGTTGACTTTTTGGATAACTTGCAACCAATGTTTTCCAGTCCATCAGTACTTCCGTCCTGTGTGAAAGTAAGTGATGATTTTCCGTAAGATTTACCTTGTGAAGATGAAGTTGTATTTAAAAGTTCCTGCATTATTTCATTTTTAAACATATCGCTGTAATCAGCATGAGCTTGTCCTGAAATTCCAAGTCCCTAGTGCTAAAACACTTAAAAGAAATATTTTTCATAAATTTTGCTTTCATAACTGTTTCCTCCTGTAATTTTTATTTTTACTGTTAATTTAAATTAGATAATTTTTCTTGTTTTCCTCATATTTTTTTACTATTAGTAGATTTTAACATTTCATTATCCTTTTTGGCATTTTCTAAAGCTATGTTATACAAAAGGGATTATAGTTTTTCCTTTAGAAATTTTTGATTAATTATAAAAAGTTTCTACTGCTTTTTCATTATTTCCTGACAATCTGTAAGCCTGTATCAGATTTTTTTCAATTATCTCTGAAAGTACATTATTTAATACTTTAATATCCTTATATTCAGCATAACTCTGTTTACCATGTTTTTAAAATACCTATTGCTTTTTCATAATATTCAGCACTTTCCTTATATTTTTCATAAAGAGAATATCTGCCATCACTCTGTAACCATAAGAATAATCAGAGCATTTTTAAAAATATTTCTGTAATTTCCTTTGTTCTTTTTAAATTCACGGTTTTGATAAAATGCCACGGTTACATAATTACGGTATTTCTCAAGATTTTTGCTGTCCTTTAAAAATTCTTCTTCGCTTTTTATAGTTTCTTCTGATGAAACTTCCTTCTGTTTTTTCTATTTCAGAGCTGTCTTTTTCTGAATTTTTCTTTATTTTCTTCAGTTTTGCTTTTTATCGCTCTGGCTTATATCAACATTATTACCTTTTTTTGTTTTATTTTGTTCCTGTTTCTTATTGCAGCTAAAAACAACAAAAACTATCATAGCTATTATTAAAAATTTTTTTCAATTTTATCACTTCCCAATGGATATAGAATTTTTATGTTTTTTTATTTTCTTAACAGTTCTTCTTAAACTTTTGCTTTGTAAATATTGGCTTTCATTTAATTTCCATAATTCTTACCTATCAAAGAAATCAGATATATCATAAAAGAAACATAAATCGCCACTATCATTAAAAGATGCAATGGATAAAAGAAATAAAACATATATTTTGTAAATTTGTTATGAATACCTTGTTTCCCATTATAAAGCCATATTATCGGCAGTGAAAATATCGCAAAATATCTGTGTTTTTATAAATATTTCATTTCCAAAAATGTTAAACGGAAATTCAAGTCCAGGCATAATAAATACATTTAGAAACACCATTAATACAGCCTGAAATATTATGTTTCTTTTGTAATCTTTCCCCCTGAAAAATAGAATATCAGAATAGTTGCAATCCCATATCCTAAATAATCACTTCTTGCAAAATGTGCAATTACGATGGTTAAAATACTTATGGCAGCTTTTACAAAAAATTTTTATTATTTTATTCAGATTTTCTGATTTTTCCGTTTTTCCAGTAAATTCATTCCACATAAGGCAATTCGAAAGTCCATAATACATTGTTATATGGATAAAAATACCATTATTTCTCCTTTTAATGCCAGACTTGCAAAAGATTGAACGGAATTTTCGAAATAGCTGCAAAAATAAAGATACGAATTAAATATTTTTCTGTTTTTGTCCTAGAAAAATCCTTCTGTAAGCATAAAAGGCAAAAAAATCGGAAAATGCAAGTCTTCAAAGCATATTTAACCATATCTGATTAGGAAAAATATATTCCACAGATGATCTGCCACCATAAATGTCATTGCCAGAATATGCAGTGTAAAAAGAATTTATCCCTTTAGAAAAATATAACTTTTTATCCATTTTCACTCCTAATTTTTCTTTTCTGTTAATAGGGGGTAAAATGAACTGAACCCCTTATTGTATTTTTGTGAATATAAAACTATTCTTTTTATTTAATAAAACAAGCCCTGATGATGTATTTTCACTTTGCTTTGCATTTTACTCCAAGAACTCCCTCAAGTACCTTTTTCCCAGCCTGTCTTAATTGAGCTGAACTTTTTGCATTTGGATTTTGCTGATTTTTGGGACTGATTTACAGCTAAAGTCATTCCCTATTATTACCATTTGATCATAAATATATTTTTATCACTATCGCTCATTTTATCAAATTCGATACACTTTCCAATGCTTCCTTTAAACTGTTTTGCCATAGGTTTCATATAACTGTCATCTTAAGCTAACATTATTATAAGCCATATATGCTCTCTGCTACATACAGCAGCCATTCCTGTCGACAAATCATTTGTAGGTATTCCTACTGAACGTGCTACCTGTGGGAATGAATCCTGCATCTGTTTTCAGTATAGTTCTCGCTTCTCCTCTTTGTTTTTGAAGGGATATCTGTTAACAAGATAATCAAGCCTCTTTGTATTTCCGTCCGATTTAAAAAGTTATTTTTGGCTTTTTTTGCTGGTTTTTGGCTTTAGACGATGTTTGGGATGATGATGATTTACTTTTACTCGCTTCCTGTACTTTTAGAGCTTTGAACTTTTCACTTGAACTGTCGTTATTTGCATATTACCAAATAACTCTATTATGATTCTCAAAATGTTCTTTCATTATATCCCTGCTGAATCCAGTCACTGTTATAATCATACATCAGTATCCCATAAATGCTGTGCAGGCTGATGATACAAATAATCCCACTCCAATAATTGCTGTAACAAATAGTTTTTCAAATTTATTTTTCATAATTATTTCTCCCAAATTGAATTATATATTTTCATATTTTTGTTTTTTATTATCACTATATGCTATAATAAAACTTCTTATTTTTGTAATTATTTATTTTAAAAAGAAAGTCCCTGATGATGTTATTTTTCACTTTACTTGCACTTACTCTGAGAAGTCCTCAAGTACCTGTTTTCCTGCATTTCTTAACTGAGCGGTAACTTTTGCATTTGGATTTTGCTGATTTTGGGACTGATTTACAGCCAAAGTCATTCCTATTATTACCAATTGATCGTAAATATATTTTTTTATCACTGTTACTCATTTTATCAAAGTCATCTACACCTTGAAGCACTGTTTTTAACTGATTTTGCATAGGTTTCATATAACTATCATTCAGACTTACATTGTTATATGCCATATATGCTCCTGCTATTGCAGCTGCCAGTCCTGAAGACAGGTCATTTGTAGGTATTCCTACTGAACGTGCTACCTGCGGGAAAAGAATCCTGCATCTGTTTTCAGGTATGTTCTTGCTTCCCTCTCTGTTTTTGACGGATAGTTATTAACAAAATAATCAAGTCCTCTTGTATTTCCGTCCGATTTAAAAAGTAATATTTGCTTTTTGTTGGTTTTGGGGCTGTAGTTGAAGTTGCTGAACTTCCCGTTGTTTTTGTAGTTGTTTTTAGAATTTGATTTTTTTCTTTGAAGAATAATCTCCTTTTTCAATATGCTTTATTACTTGACTACTAAGTAAATAATTTCTTGTAGTATTTATCACATCGTTTGTATAGTTATAAATGTTTGACGTATCATAATAAAATGCCTGTGCAGGCTGTGCTACAAATAATCCCCCGATAATTGCTGTAACAAATAGTTTTTTTCAAATTTATTTTCATAATTATTCCTCCTAAAAAAATTTTTATTTTTATGATTTCTATTATTTAATTATACTGTATATTTTTTTAGATTAAAAAGAACATTAGAGCTTTTATTTTCTATTTATTTTTTTGATACTTTTTTTAAATATAAGATTACTCTCAGGAACTCCAATATAAAGAGTTTGCTCATTATCCATAAGCGTTATTACATCGGCATTACTTAAATCGTATAAAAAAATCTTTTATCACTGTCGCTCAGTTCACTCTCTTTTTTTCAGCAGAGTTATTTAAATTATCTATTTCAAAAAGAAATCCTGTGATTTTTAAGAAATATTTTCCCCGAATATTTTTTTCCATTTTTTTCCTGTTATGACAACATTTTCTTTATCAAGTTTTTATTGAAATTTTTACTGTTTTTAAGTTCAAGCCCTGCAATATTTACAAGTGTCCATTCATTAGCCATTATTTTTTTCTCAAAATCTTCAATATTACTAAAAATGAAAAATCTGTCTTTATATTTTTCCTTTAGAATATTTTTTCCATATTATTTAACATAAAGTCGTCCCCTTTTTCAAAGCTGTTTTTTTCAAAAAAATCTGAATATCCTTTCTGTATATGAGATATACAGTTTCATAATTTTTGTTATCCACATAGACAGGATAATAGCCGTAATCAGAATTTTCCTAACGACAGCATAGGCGAAAGGATTGCTTTAACTGTTCCATTTTTGAGATTCTGCACCATAATATTACTGTCCTTATATTCAGTCGCTTTGAAAAATAGTATAAGTGGAGAATGCTCCATTTTTTTCCGGCAAATTCCTGTCAATCTCATTGGATACACCTACTTCTAATATATATCCCTGTCTATTATGTCTTTTTGAAGGTTTTCCACAGGAAATAAATATTATTCCAAAAAGTAGAAAAATCATAAATCCTGTCAATTTTTAATTTTTATCATGCTGTTTTCTCCTTCCTATCAATAAATTTACACCAAGCCCCACAAGAAATATTACATCCAATAAAACCTATGGCAAAATAAGCATAATAAGTTGGTAAAAATTCTTCATCTCCTGCTGATGAAACTAAATATTTATACGATATTAAAAATATTAGTATTTTTAATATTACACCAATTATTGTTAAAATTATCAAAGCCTTTTTTTCCCTATTCCTGCTTTTTGCATAAAAAAATATGATAAAAATATATTAAGCAAAATTAATATAAGATTTTCTAGAGTATATACCTCCAATCATTTTCAAATTACTTAAAACTGATACTTCTAATACAGCCAGAAAAAAATAGTACCAGAATATTAAAACAGAGCAGATGAATAAAATACAGGCTTCCAAAAAAATATTTTTTTCATTTTTTTCCTCCTTATTCAAATACTAATTAATTAGTCATTTTTTTCAATTTTATGATATGTAATATAGATTAAAAATAAAATGAGAGTTTTACTTTTACTTTTTTTCTTTCCATAGATATAAAACCAGGCTGCAAGAAATATAATTGATGGCAGTAATGACATAGTATAATTCCTTTTCCAGTATGCCCTATTACTTCACTACCAAGTATATAATTTCTTGTACTGTTTATCAGATTGTTTGTATAGTTAACATTGTCTGACGTATCATAATAAAATGCTTTTGCAGGCTGTGATACAAATACTCCTGCTCCGATAATTGTTGCACAAATAGTTTTTTTCAAGTTTACTTTTCATAATTTTTACTCCTTGCTTAAAAGTTATTTTTTTAATTTTGTGATATGTAATTCTAATTAAAAATAAAATGAAAGTTTCTACTTCACTTTTTTTCCTTTCATAGATATAAAACCAGGCTGCAAGAAATATAATTGAAGGCAGTAATGACATATTGCCGTTTGTTTTTATTGCTATTATTAAAAACTTTGTTATGATTATCAAAAAGTTTGCTGCAAAAGATTTTCCCGTAACGTATCGCTTGGCAAATTTGTAGGATCCATATAATAATCATATCCCATAAATGCATGTGACTGTTGTGATACAAATACTCCTGCTCCAATAATTGCTATAACAAATAATTTTTAAAATTTAATTTCATAGTTCTTTCCTCCTAAAATCTGATTTTTACATTTTCTGTCTTTTAATAAAAACTTATTACAAAAAACTATTCCTACAGCTAAAAGAGGAGTATTTTTATTAAAATTCCAATAGCCAGAGCGTATATTCCTCCCCATGCAAATTTTTAACTAAAGTCCATGTTCCTCTATCTTTTTATCAATTTCTCGCTTCATTTTCTTTTAGCGTCAAAAACCATATTATCAAACCTTTTTCTGCCATTTCCTTTTTATTTTTCCCAAAGTATCTCATCATCTTTTTGTCTGCAAATCTCCAGCCACTTTTTCAAAAAGCATATTAATATAAATCCTATTATATAAAAAACTAAATACCACCAATATCAGAAAACATTAGTAAAGGCAGACATCATATGAGATATAGCCATTATTGTCAAAAGTATCCAGCCGGTATTCCAGTCTTTCCTATAAAACGGAACAAGAAAACCGAAAAAGAAAGTTACCCAGGAAAAATCCAATTTTCACTATCTTTTATCTCTCTTCTTTGCTCAATGTTATCTCTTTCTTGAAGTACCTATTTCACTATTCATTTTCCATATCCCAAAATCCTCCCATCATGTTTTTTATAGAACTTAAAAATCTTATTTCACTTTAACAATATGCTTTTTAGATTAAAGAATATTAGAGGAAAAATATTTTTATTTTTTTGAATAATAAAGATTTGTAATTTTCTGAATGTGAAATGCAATAAAAAATGTTTAATAAGATTATACAAAAGAAATGAGAAAAATTAAATACAGGGATTTACGAAAATGAATAATCCCTGCAAAAATAAAAAATTAATAGACTACTTTCAATCCTTCTCTCCTCCAGTTCCTGCTGTCTTATTTCCAGAAACTGAACATTTATCATATAGAGAATTTGAAAAGTTCATCATTTGTGCTGATTGAATTATCTATAAAATCTCCAATAAATAACATATCCTGAAAAAGCGAGTGCCTTATTTGTCGGAAGTTCCAGTAAATAATAGTCTCCTTCTTCTTTATTTATTGTCTGTTTTGTAAGATATTCGACTGCATAGTCTGAAGCTGTTATATAACGGTACATATCACCATCATATTTACACCTCATTTGAAATACGACAAGCCTTCTTTTCTTTTAATGCTTTTAACAATTTCAGGATTTGCCACTTCAGGCGGTATTTCCTCGTCTTTATATTTTTCTGTATCTTCATAAATTAATCTTGCTTTACTGTTTGTTTTTAGCTCTTTAGAATATAGCACATAATTTTTCAATCTGTTCCTGCAGAGAAAACTTAAAACTAAAAAATATAAATGCTAGTATAACAATAATTTTTCATTTTTATTTCCTTTCATATATGCAACATAAAGTAAAAATTTGATTTTAAAGTTATTTAAAGTACATTATATAACAGAAAAAGGTTTTTCTCAAATAAAATCTTTAAAAATGGCTAAAAGTTACTTTTACTACAAAAATAAAAATAAATAGAAATAGAAGTAAAATATCTCTCATTTTATTTTAATATCTTAATGATAATATATTTTACAAGAAAAATTTCAGGAAAGGAGGAACAATCAAAATGGAAAAATATTAATAAATTTAAAATGGAAGAATTGGGACTGCTGATATTAAATACAGCCTGCTACTCAGCATTAGTTATCACATCTGTAATAATTTTGCTGACAGTTTTAAGTTCTTTGTTATCAAAAAAAGATAATTCTTTGCCGATTATTCAAAACAGTCTTTTGAAGTTAATGAACTGCTTAAATTTCTAGTATTTTTACCCTATTGAGGAAGAGCTCTTATTGAGAGGACTAATACTTAAATTTTTAAAGAAAAAGACAAAAATATGCCAATTTAATTCAGGCTGTAATTTTTGGAATACTTCATTTGAATCCAATTAAATTTATATACACAACAATATCAGGTATCTTTTTCGGAAAATGTGCGATTAAGACCCAATCCAATCTGGTGGATAATTTTATTACATTCGACATTTAATCTTGTTTCGATATTTCTTACATAGCCTTTTATGATTATAGTTGAAAAATATTTTATCTTCAAAATATGCCAATAATAACATTAATTATCGTATTTATTCCACCTTTATTCATATTTGATTATACTCTTAAACAACTTAAAAATAAATTTAATTACGAAAAACTTTTACAAGCATAATTTTTAACAAAAATATCCTCTTCAGTATAGTTTAAACTTTAGAGGATATTTTACCTTTACTAATTTTCATTTACTTCCCATTTTATTACTTCACCTGTTATAGCATCAATGTCAAACTTATACTCTGTATTTTTATATACAATTTCTTTCCTTCATAAATCTTTTCTTCCTTTTTCACTATCCAGCTGAATATTTGTAACATTGATTTTTTTTGCACCAGTAATCCGTGCAACTGCTATTTTCTTTTCGCTTTTTCCATTCCAATATATTTTGGTGTTTTTCTTATTTCTGTATCACTGCCATTTGTATTAATGATTTTTACCATCATCTCTTATTGTTGTTGAAGCCGATATTCGGTCTTTTTGACTGTAACTCAGAACTTTTCCTGTATTTGCATCAATATTATATTTATATTTTTTTCCGTTCTGTATAAAATTCTATTTCATAAATAAATTTTTTCTATTTTCTTTATCCAAACGAATTTTAGTCATTTTTGCAGAATTTTTGCCACTTTTGAATGATTTAACAAGTCTGCTTTGCCTGTTCAATCGAAAATTTTCACATCAACATTCAAAAACTCTTACTGTTTTAGTCTTTTTACCTGTATTTCCATTTGCAGAAAACTCCTGTCATTGTGATAAAAATACTATAGCAGTATTTTTTCAAAAATTATTTTTCATTTTCTCTCCTTCTTTCAACTTAAATATAAACGAACTTCCTTTTCCAATTTCACTTTCTCATAAATCTCTCCTTATGTGCCTCTATAATCCATTTTACCATTGATAATCCAAGCCCTAGATTTTCTGTCGTTCTGGAACTTTCAACCTGATAAAATCGTCCCCAGATTTTAGGTATATTTTTCTTTTTCATACCAATTCCATCATCAATAACTTTTACATATTGCAAAATCTTTATCCTGTGATAATTTTTATCCATATATTTACCGTTTTCACGACCATAGTTAATCTGCATTTGAAATTAAATTTACAAAAATTCTCATAATCATCGTCTCATCGCCAACAATAAAAATATCTTCCTCTATTTCAGAATGAATTTTTATATTTTTATTGTCTGCATTATGTTGCTGACTGTCAGCAATAAGATGTGCCATTTCACTTATATTTATTTTATCAAAATTAAGTTTCTGATTTCCTCTGTCCATTCTCGATAAAGTCAGAAGCTGTGAGATTAATTTTGACATCTTTTTAGTTTCATCAAGCACAGAAGAAATTGTATCTTTGGCATTTTCTATTGAAGTTAGATTTTCAAGACCGTATTCACATTCAGAAATAATAATTGCTACAGGTGTCCGCAACTCGTGTGAAACATCTGATGTAAACTGCGCTTCTCTTTCGAAGGAGTTTTGCAGCCTGTTAAACATTGTATCAAATGTATTTGCCAAAGTATAAATTTCATCATTTCCTTCTCCAATGTTAATTCTTTGTGTCAAATCATTTCCCTCATTGATTTTTCTCCGCTGCTTCCCCTTATTTTTTTCTATCAGGTTTAAATGCCTTTTTTGTTATAAAGTATCCACTTATTGCCGAAAATACAAGGAAAAACGGTAATACAATCAAAGAAATCAAAACAATTGTTTCAATAACATTTTCCACTTCTGTTGCAGGAGCAATTCCACGAATATGAATAATACCATAGCCTGAAAAATTCTTTTTACTGTCAAAAATATACCATTTTTTTATTTTTATGTTTTATAATTCTACATCATTTTTTTATCGGAAAAAAGTTTCATCATATTCAAAATCCAGCGGAATATCCCCATAAATAAATCCTGTTTCATCATCATAAACCGACAAATGGACATTATTGTTAAAAATAATAAAAATCATTGTCAATCGTAAGTTCACCATCATAAACTTCAATTTCGTCAGAATGCTGAAACTACAGAACTTTTTCAAATTTTTATAAGCGTCTGCACGTACAAGATTTTTCACTGATATAAATTATTGTTATAAGAAATATGACTATAAGACTTATCATAAGACCGATATACCAGAAAGTTATCTTGGATTTTATAGAAAGTTTATTCATTTTCATTATCAACCCTCAGGACATAACCCAATCCACGAATGGTATGAATAAGTTTTGGAGTATAGCTGTCATCAATTTTTTTCCTCAAATATCTGATGTAAACATCTATAACGTTGGTTCCACCTTCGTATTCATAATTCCATATATGGTCTTCTATTCGTTCTCTTGGTAAAATTTTCCCTTTATTCCGTATCAAATATTCCAAAATTGAATACTCTCTGCCTGACAGCTTTATAAGTACACCATCTCTAAAAACTGTTTTAGCATCAAGATCAACTTTAAGATTAGCTATTGTAACTACATTATCGGCATTTCCAGAATTACGTCTTAAAAGTACACGAATACGAGCCATAAGTTCTTCAAAGATAAAAGGCTTTACAAGATAGTCGTCTGCTCCATAATCTAACCCTTTCACTTTATCATCTATATTGTCTCTTGCAGTTAAAAGTAGTATCGGAACTTTATTTTTCTTTGCCCTTATTCTTTTAATCACTTCAAATCCATCAAGTTTTGGAAGCATAATATCTAGAATTATTGCATCATATTCAGTTCCTTCCACATATCTGATTGCCTCTTCTCCGTCAAAACAGCTATCAACTCCATAGTATTCCTTTTCTAGCTTTTTGTAATAAGGTCATTTCAACTTTTCATCCTCTACAACTAGTAATCTCATTATCTTTCACTCTCTTCCGTTTCCATTAGTACACCGATTCTTTTCACAAAAATAATTTTAACTGCTCCATTCTATTTTTCTCACATTTTTCAAACTTTCTGTGAACTAATTCATCTTTATTATACCTCATAAATACCATTAAAAACATAGAAAGAATAAAAATTTTTTTTATTAGGTTTCTATAATTTTCAGATTTCAATTAAATATTTTTCTTATTTCCATTTTTATCTTATCCTTATTTTTTTACTGCTAAAAATGTTCCTCCGCCTGTCAACCCCTGCTCCTAAAAAGAATTAAAAATAATATTTTGCTGTGAAAACTCCTAAAACAAGCGAAACAAATCCTCCACCAATTAACCTTTGCTACAAATTTCTGAATCGTACGGTTTTTATAATTCATTTTTCGGAACATTTGGATTACCATTATAGAAATTATCAGTATTCATATTATCCATACTGTTATTACTCGTATCATAAAAATCATTACCACTATCACTTTTTCTTAAATTCAATAACCTCAGTTTTTTTCTGACGCTTGCATCTGTAATACAACTTCTTTTTGCCATTCTTTCCTATTATTTTCTATAGGAATTATTTTTTGTCATTAAAAAGAATTCTATTCATTCTCAGAACCTGGCATCTTCTTCTGTAAACGGATGCCATCCTTGTTTAATCAGCATTCTAACATACATTTTATTGTATAGAAAACCGAATACCATTGATAGAACAAATATCAATGGGAAAAATATCATACTTGCCACACCAATTACGACAAAAGAAATTTCCAGCCACCATATAATCCCCTTTAATTAACGGATATATAAATCCTAGAAAATGCTCCCCTATGAAAAATCCAAATTTTACTTTCTTTTCTTAAAAACTCCATTTTCTAAAAACTGCTCTTTTCCATCTACTTGTTTCATTAATAATCATCTCCTTTTATTCTATTATTTTTCAATATATGGCTCACTTAAAGAAAATATTACCATAATCTCCCTTTCTTACTCCTTTTTAATTTAGAATTTACAAGATAATATCTATACACATAATCATCAATTAGTAAAAATAGTATTTTTCGGATAAAATTCTGTCCATTTCTGTAAACATTTTTTTGTTGTATTCTCTTCCGTATCTTTTTCCCATTTTTAGCTGTCTTAACAAATTCTTCATTCTTGTTTGTTTTTGGTATTGGCATCGAATTTGTTATTTCAATAAATTCATAGTCAGTATTTTTCTCTTATCTTCAAGTTTAAGAGCATAGTTTTTCATATTTTTGATATATTTTGAAATTATTTTTACTTTTATATTACCAGATACTTATCTTCATAAAATTTTTACTATTTTTTTCTATTTGCTGAGAGTTCCCAAAAATCTTCTAAAGTCATAAGCAATACATTAGAATACTTAAAATTATCCTTTAAATAAAAATAATTTTTCATAACTTTTTGACCTCTTTTCTAAATTTAAAGTATTGAAAGATATTCATATTTTTCAAAAATATGATATTATTAAAACATTAAAAATAAAATGAGAGTTTTAATTTTTATTGATTGCATAATAAAAGTCGAATAGAAATTCAGCTAATAGTATAATATATTTATGACATACAGTATGTAAAAATAGAATTTAATTTTCGTAAAAATAAAAAGATAGTCAAAGGTTTGACTATCTCACTAAAAATAATACTTTCTATCTTTTTGAAAAATTCTTTCGCTAATTCCTTCAAGTAAAACACATCAAAAATTCCACATAACTCACGTACCGAGTGCATCGCAAACATCGGAACTCCCAGATCTACTCCATCTATATCCAGATGTGTTGATGAAATTGGACCGATTGTGCTTCCTCCAAGCTCGTTTGACTCATTAACAAAAAGGTTGAATCCGTATCTCTGTTCGCTTCAATAAGCTGTCTGATTACCGCAATTGAATATCCATCAGAAGTATATTTCTGTTTTGCACTTATTTTTATTGAAATCCCTTCATTTTATTTTTCCACGGTTTGTAGGATCTGTTTTTCCTAAATGTGCAGGGTGTGCTGCGTGTGCCGCATCAGCTGATAAAATATAAGAACTTTCAAGCATTTGCAAAAGTCACTTCTGTTAAAACCCTAGTGCCAGCGAAATTCTTTCAAGCGTATTTAATAAATAGTGGAATCTGCCCCCTGTTTTGTGGCACTTCCCTATCTCCTCATTGTCAAAAGCTACAAAAATATTGATTCTATCCTGATTTTCTTCAGCTTCCACAAGTCCGATTATCCCTGTATAGACAGAAGCAAGATTATCAAGTTTTGGTGACGACATAAATTCTTCATTTGCTCCCAAAAGACATCCTTTTTCAGTTGCATATAAATACAAGTCAAAATCAATTATATCTTCCTTTTTATCGGTTTTTCCAAAAATAATTTTTTCAAGATACCCTTCCTTCTCAAAAATTTTTATTAATAAAGTGAAATTACAGGCAAAACATCATTCTGTTTATCAATTTTTACACCGTTATTGACTTCTCTATTTTGATGAGTGCAAGATTTGGTATTGTCAAAAGTGGTTCGTCTATCTTAATCTTTACAGTTTTTGGAAAAAATGGATCTTCGCCTTTCACAATAACACGTCCAGCAATGGAAAGCGGTCTATCAAACCAAGTACTTAAAATAGGCCCTCCATAGACTTCTGTATTTAATCTCACTATATTTTCCGTAACTATTTCAGGATTTGGTTTTATTCTAAAACAAGGAGAATCCGTATGTGCTCCAAAAATCTTAAAAACCTTTTTCACATCAAAATTTTCTCCAACTGTAAAAAGCAATTATTGTGGAACTGGACTTTTTAAAAAAATACTTCCCTCCCTTTTTAATTTCCCATTTCTCACGTGGCATAATTCTCTCGAATCCATTTTCATCCAAAATATCCGAACAATTTTTCACAACGTGATAAGTGCTTGGACTTTCATCAATAAACTCAATACTTCCTTAGCAAAAACTTTTTCACTTCCATTTCAATAAAAATTTTTCTGTATCTCTTTCCAGCTCTTTCGTTGTGTATCATCTTTATTCATTCCTCTCGATTTCAAATTTCAAATTATTTAAAAACATTTCCCTATTAACAATATTGTACTTATAATTTCAGATAATCAAAAATTTTTGATATTTTTTTAAATCTTCTTGCGTTATACTATTTCCCATTAAAATAATATAATTGGTATAATTTCTGTTTTTAAATGAGGTTTAGTATTACTATATAAAAACTAATAAAAATACGCTATGTATATAACGTATTCTCATTTTATCCTATTATTAAAATAATAGATTTGATATATCTTCTCTTATACAAGGAGTTAAGACGCCTTGTCAGAAACTGTAAAATATAATTTCTATTTTTCAAATGGATTTAGCATTATTTCATTTTTGAAGAATTTCTTTTCTGTTTGAACAACCATTCCATAGCAGGCTTCATATCATATGCATGCTGCCAAGTATAACGATGATTTCCATTTTTGTAAACCGTGTAATAAATATTGTATCCATTTTCTATTTTACTTTGAACTTCTTTATTTACTTCATCTTGATTTTGTTCTGCATCAACTGTCATTCTTTGAACTTTTGCACCATTTTTTTCCAAATAATCTGATATTTCAGTCAAACTTGGATAAGCTCCAGGATCTCCTTCTGACGCAACAAACCATATATTTTGATTTTTCATTGGTTCTGTTACATTTACGTCCCATTTACTCGCAACAATATACGAACCACCAAATAAATCAGGATATCTTGAATCCAATGAAATAGAAGACATTCCACCCATTGATTGTCCTGTATTGTAAATTCTGTCTTTATCTATTGAATATTTTCCAGTTAAACTGTTTATCAATTCAACTGTTCTGTCCAGTTCAGGACCATATTCATAATTATCATTCACTGTTACCACTTCATATTGCGGTGCTAATACAAAACTAGGATGTTTTTCCTGCCATTCAGGACTTGCCCAAACTGTAGCACCATTTCCTTGACTTAATGTATACTTTTGTTTCAGAAGACACAGCTCCTGCGTCATGCATAAATACTACCATCGGATATTTTTTAGATGGGTCATAATTTTTAGGTATATACAAATTATATTTCAAAGTCTTTCCATCTTTTCCAGCAAAATACAAATTGCTTGAAGTCTTCTATTATTAATTGTCTTGTTTTTGTTGAAACTTGTTTTTCCTCAAATTGTAAACTTTTCCATTTACAGTTTTTATACTTCCTGTTTGAGTTACTTCGCTGTAATTGTTTTTAAAGGTTTTTGCATCGCCTTTTTCCACCCAATGTCGGTCCTTTTTGTCCTGTTGCTTTTTCTTTTTCCATTTCTTCTTTAGAATGGTCGCTTGCCTGAGCTACCATCAAGTCTTTTTCAATTCCAAAATTACATATTTTTCCATTTTTGATTTTTCTCCTTTTTCATTTTGCTTACCATATGCTTTTTCAATTTCTCTGCCTTCTACTTTATAATCTGAAACAGAAACTGAATTCCAGCAATTTCTTTATCATATGTAAGCACAACTGCTGATAATTTTTCTCCATCTCCAAAATACTTCTGTTACCCGCTTCCACATTTTTAATATTACCTGCAAAAGACAAACTTGCAATTCCTAATAATCCTATTACTATATTTTTTATCATTGTTTTCCTCCAAATTTATTTTTGATAAATTAATTTTATCAATTTAATGTGTCATATTTGCGACTATTTCCTTTAATTTTTTTCTTTGTTCTGTCTTTTTAATGGAATGTACCATATCGCTAAAGATACAAATTCTATTGTTAGCATAAATATCGTGCCAAGTTTATCTTTTACTAAAAATAAAATTATTAGCCTTTAAATATTTCACTCTGTCATTTCATATTTTTATACTGACTTACTATTATATAATTAAATTACAAATTATTATATTTATACTATTCCCAATTTAAATAGCGAATGTTTAGATTTTTAGATGAAAAATTTTTCCATAAATTTTTAAAAAATAGCTTTACAGTTGTCGTAATTTATGATATTATAGATGACAGGAGAAGAGTTTTTCAAAACTTCAAATTCTTTGAATAGAATCCAAAGATCAGCTTTTTGAATGTTTATTGACTGAGAAAAATTTTTAAAAAGTAGAAAGATTTGCAGAAGAAGGTGATTTAATAAGACACATACTAACTAAAAATGCAAAAGTGCCACGATACTGTAAAAATGGGACTTAGAACATATTTTTACTTTTCGGAAAGAAAAACTGAAAATTTAAGCAAGTCTCACGTAAATAGTCAACAACATACCATAAAATAAGGGTTTAATTGCAGGTAGTTAGTATAGCTCCGAGAGGAGACGGATACTGAATAATATGTGATTTTTAAAACTTTAGACAATATTATGTTTATATACTCGAGAGGAGACGAAACTAAAAGCAGAAATAAATTATGTTTTAAAATTAAAAATGTCTATAATAAGGCATTTTTGTTAATATTTATCCAATTAATATTCCCCATTAAAACAATGGAATTTTTATAATTCCGTTTAGCAGGGTCAGACCCCTTGTCAGAGTAAAGATGAATTTTTAACAAATTTCCTAAAATCAAAAATAATAGACACTGATTTTTATCGTAATTTGTATAATTTATAAAATCAAAAATATTAAAACTAACATAAATTTTAAATTTTCAGACACAGCCTAAAAAGCAGTATTAGATCAATAAAAACTGGATTTTACTCCAGCTCTTTTCATAAACTAAAAATTTTTCAACAAACAGTATAAGATTCCTTTCTTTAAAAACTTTAGTCAATTTTTCCATATGTATCTGCCTAGCTACCATCGCACTCACTATATCATATCCATTTTTCGAGTATTTTCATAGCTGCTTTCACAGTTACAGGATTTCCTTCCACAAACATATTTCTGTCACATCGTATAATTTTTGTATGCAGTTCAAATGCCTTGTCAAAGTTCTTGTTTAAGAATGAACTGATTAAGTCGCTCATTTCCTGTGGCATTATGTTGCTAACTACTGAAACAACACCTTTTGCTCCGATTGACAGCATTGGCAGAATTAGATGATCTTCTCCTGACAGGATTTCAATTTTATCTCCACAAGTCCTGAATTCTTATCATTTGTTCAAGGCTTCCTGTTGCTTCCTTTACAGCTACAATTTCAGGCAGTTCAGCCAGTTTTGCAATTGTTTCCGCTTCAATGTTTGTTCCTGTTCTTCCAGGCACGTTGTAAAGCATTATAGGGAATTTCGCTTCTTGTGCAATTGTTTTATAATGTTCGTAAAGCCCTCTTTGGCTAGGTTTGTTGTAATATGGACAAGTGCTTAGTGCTGCATCTGCTCCTAGTTCTTTTGCATATTTTGTGAGTTCTATTGCTCTTGTTGTGCTATTTTGATCCTGCTCCAGCGACTACTTGTATTCGTCCCCTTACTTCCTCCACAACAATTTTTATCACTTTTTCATGTTCTGCAAATGTTAAAGTTGGAGCTTCTCCAGTCGTTCCTAAAAGGTACGATTCCAGATGTTCCATTTTTCAATGTGATAATTTACCAATTCTCTCAATTTATCCTCATCCAATTCCATCCCATTGTTTTTAAATGGCGTAATTAACGCTACATATGAACCTTCAAATTTCATTTTATACCTTCTTTCCCTTACTTAAATTTTATTTTTACTTTTATTTTCTGTCTAAAATTTAACTAAAACTATACTCTTTTTTCAAAAAATGATTATTTGGACATTTTCAAATAGTTTTGACACTTGAAACTAGTAAAAAATCTTTAAATTATCTTTGATATTTATACAATCCTTCAGCAATCTTTTCACTAAGCCCTGTCATAAAGGCATCATTTTCTCCACCTTCATACTCAATAACAAGCTGCCCACTGGAACTTTTTACGTTCACTTTTGTATCAACAAATCCAAAAAGTTTTTAGCTAGTACTGCTGAAGCAGTTGCACCCAGTCCACAAAGTCAAGTGTTCGTCCTGCTCCCACGTTCCCAAGTAATTACTTCCATATGTTCTCTGTTATACACTTTTACAAAGTTCACATTGACTCGAAACAAGTCAGTATAATTCTCAATTTTTACCAAATTCATCAATATCGTAATCATTAAAAATCATTTTACAAATATTACAGAATGATCTGTTCCCATAAAAATATACGAAATTTCAATTTCTTTTCCGTCAATATTGATTTTTCTCTTAAAAACTGCTCTTTTTCAGTGTTTATTAATTCTTTTACATTGAAAACAGGTTTTCCCATATTTACTCTAGCTGAAAAAAATCATCTTTTTCCTCATCATAATTCACTTTTTATCGTCAAATCCCCGGGAACTGTTTTTACAACAAATTCATTACCTTCAACCAAATGATTATTTACAAGATAGTTAGAAAAAAACATCTTATCCCATTTCCACACATTGGTGCCTGACTCCATCTGCATTAAAGAAAAACATAAATGGCATACTTGCAACATATTTCAAAATAATCAGCCCATCCGCACCTATTCCATAATGTCTATCACAAACCTGACTTGCAAATTCCCCATATTCAGGTATCCCTTTTCAATCAAGTCCTTTTCCGCAACAATAACAAAAGTCATTCCCTGCACCTTGATACTTCTCAAATTTTAACATTTCAAAAAACCTCCCTTTATTTTTTAAATTAACAATTTTTATTTTAAAAATTAAATACATTTCTTTATAAATCAAACGCTTTGCAAACATTTCTGCAATTCTTTTTCCCCATAACTCGTCTACAACTAGTGAAATGCTGATTTCAGATGTAGAAATCTGATGAAAAGCTTATGTCATTTTCTGCTAAAGTTTTGAACATTTTGGCAGCTACTCCAATATTGCTTATCATCCAATTCCTACAATTGAAACTTTTTGTAACATATGGGATTAATTATGAACGATGTTTGTGGAAATTCTGATTCTATTTCTTTCCAATTTTTCAAGTGCTGCTATATCTGTTTTTTGGACAAGTGAAAAGCAAAACTTCCGTGATGGCTAGTTACATCATTTTTGACTTATCATATCAATGTTTTATTCCGTTTGCTTCAGCTTTTTCAAAAATTTCATAGATATTTTGTGCATTTGTTGTAATTTCTTCCACATTTACCATTACCATATTTTCATTGATTGATACTCCTGTTATGTACTTTTTCTTCCATTTCCTTATTCTCCTTTACTTTTTCTACTGATGTTATTATCTGTTCCATTTTTCTCCAAGCGATTTTCCAACATAAATTTCTACACTCATGTTTACTTCCCAGCTCAACAGCTCTTGGCTCCATTACCCCAGCTCCCAGAAAAAGCCAGCTCCATCATTTCATCATAAGAAATTACAGGTAATTTTTGCCTTTTTATAAACTCTAGGATCAATTGTATAAATTCCGTCAACATCTGTATAAATTTCACATCTTCCACCGAGTGCCGCCGCCAATGCAACTGCAGATGTATCCGAACCACCACGTCCTAACGTTGTTACATCTCCTGCTTCATTGATTCCCTGAAATCCAGCTACAACCACAATTTTTCCTTCGGACAGATATTCTTTTATCTCTTTTTCCATTTATATCGTCAATTTTTATTTTTTTCATATAGTGTCCACTGGTTTTAATCCCAGCTTGAGCCCTGTAAGCGAAATAGCTTCGTATCCTAACGTTTGCAAGCAATACTCAAAAAGGGCAAATTGTCTGTTGTTCTCCAGTCGACATCAGCCTGTCCATTTCCCTAGAATCAGGTTTATCTGTAATCTCTCTTGCTAATTTAATTAAAGCATCAGTAGTTTTTCCCATTGCAGAAACTACTACAACTACATCATTTCCAGCATCTTTCACGCTTCCCAGATATTTTGCAATATTCATTATTTTTCTCCGTTGTAGCAACCGAGTTCCACCATATTTATGCACAATAATCACAATAAATTCACCTCTTTCTTATTTCTTTTATAAATCAAAAATTTCATCATTTCTAATCAGATCATCCAATGTTTCCTCTTTACCGCAACTTTCAGCTTTTTCCATCCTTTTACGAATACAACTGCTGGACGCATCATTCTGTTATAGTTGCTTGACATTGTGTAACAATATGCCCTGTTGTCGTTACTGCCACAATATCTCCAATTTCTGTTGCTTTTGGCAATTTTCCTTTTTCAATGATAATATCCCCTGATTCACACAGTTTTCCTGCAAAGTTATTTCTCTACATCTGTATCAGTTTTAGCTTTGTTTTACAACTCCAGCCTCATATTCCGCTTGATATAATGCTGTTCTTATATTATCCGACATTCCTCCATCTATAAATACATACGTTTTTTTCCGCCGACTGTTTCCTTAATTCCTCCAACTTCGTACAAAGTCGTTCCAGCATTTTCCGACAATACTTCTTCCTGGCTCAATACAAAGTTCCTTAAATCCAATCTGATATTTAATTTCCATTGCTTCCGTATATGTTATTATTTCACTCAGAACTTCCTCTATCGGTTTTGGATCATCTCCTTCCTTATAGTAAACTCCAAATCCTCCACCCATATTTTACTGTGTGAACTACTATTCCCAATTCCTTTTTCAATTTATCCAAATATTTAAAAATCTCATCTAGAGCAAATATAAAGAACGCCGATTGGAAAATTTGTGAACCGATATGCGTATGAAATCCTTTAAATTCTATCCATTCGCTATCATTCAACCTTTTTAATTATATCAAATAAATTATCCTGAAACAATGAAATTCCAAATTTTGAAAGTAAGCCCAGAAGTCTTTTATATAATGATGCGTATGTGCCTCTATTCCTGGATCAATTCTCACAAGCACAGCCTGCTTTCTTCCCTTTCTCACGGCATATTTTCTCAATTTTATCAATCTCATCCTCATTGTCAACAACAATCGTATCAATCCCAAAATCAACAGCCATTTCAATTTCATTCACCAATTTATTATTTCCATGCAAATGCACTTTATTCATTGGGAATCCAGCCTTTATGAGCAGTATAAAAGCTCTCCGCCTGAAACAACATCCAAATCCAGCCCTTTTGATTCAACCAGTTTAATCATCCCTGTTGACAAAAACGCTTTTTCCAGCATAAGCAATTCTTGTATTAAATCTCGTTGACTTAAATGCCTCTTTCATTTTGTCAATGGTCGTTTCAATAAGCTCCTGATCCATTACATAAAGCGGTGTTTTAAACTCTTTTCACCAGTTCAGTTGTATCCACTCCTCCTATTGATAAATTTCCTTTTTCGTTAACTTTTCGATGTTCCAAATAATTTCATATTTTTACAGAAATTTTTATTTTTCATTAATTTGACTTTTAAATATTAAAATTTTATTGTTTTTCATTTTGTATTTCTTAATTTTCTTACTCAAAAATTTAGAATAATTATTATCTATATTTACAATACAAAAATAAGTTAAAAAGCATTTACAACAATAAAATTTAAAATAAAAATTCCTCCTTCAGTAGTTTTGATAGCCATTTGTAAAAGTCTAAACCTCCCGACAGACACAGTATTTTTATGACTGATTTTATTGTTTTTCTCGACTCTCTAACAAGGGGTCTTGACTGCTACGTTATACATACTGTTGTTATTCAATATTTATCATTTTTACTTTACAATCGCCTAGTAGTTTTGATTCTGGATAATAAAAAAATGCTGATAACAAGCATCAGCATATAAAACATATATCTAAAAATTTTTATTATTTTTTTACTTTTAAACTAAAAAAACTTAAAAAAATTTATATGAATTATATCTGACAGCTCCCCATTATCCATTGATAATGACAGTCCTATGGATATTTTCCATAGCCCCAGCAATAAAGATAGTCAATCCCTATGCTTCAGCAATTATTCCTTTCAACTTATTTCACAGAATTGACTTTTTCTCCGTAAATTTACTTTTTAATAATTGCACCTCTATCATATATATTCATTATTATAACTAATTTTTCACATTTGTAAAGCACTTTTTGATAAAAACATCCATAAAATAACAATTTTTAACTTCTAACATATTTCCTAAAAATTTGAGTTAAAATAATAATTTAAAGTAGAATAACACTCCTTACTATAAATTTTACCTTGCAATGCGATAAGTTCCAATAATTATGGTAAAAATTATCAAATAAATTAGTTTTTAAAATGCTAAAAAATGTTATAATATAAAATACAACAATTTTTTTGAAAGGAGAAAAAATAAAATGTTGTTTAAAGTTCAATCTAATGAAAGAGCGACGTGAAATGATTTTTAAACGGAAAAGTTATAAATACTTTGCTTTTTTATCTGTTCCCAACATTGCTGGTTGGAATTATTCAGGCACTTATTCCGCTTTCTGACAGTTTATTCCTGAATAGGCTGACAAGTGTGAAGTTGCCAGTTCTGTTACGTTTAGCCAGCCTGTACTGAATATTATGATTGCATTGTCGCAGGGCTGGGTGTGTTACTCTTGTTATGTTGGGACGGCTTTTATGGAAAAGGACGAATGCTGGCTTTAAAGGAAACTATGCTGCAGATTTTTGTGTTTCAGCTTTTATCATTGGTCTTTTTCTTATTCAGTATGTATTTTCAGCCTTTTGTAATTTCCAAATATACAACTTCTGAAATTCGTGATAATGTTTATATTTATATTTCGCTTTATTCGCTTATAATGCCTTTTTGTATTTAGCCGCTATTTATAATTCTTCTAAAAATGCGATTGGAAGACCTGAAATTACGTTTATTAGAATTTTTATTGTTAATTCTGAAAAATAATTTTTAATTCAATTTTTTTATATGCTTTTAAAAATGGGGAATCTAGGTGCTGTAATGCTTCACTTTTCTTTTTCATATGTAATTGTTACGATTTGGATGTTTTATGATTTATTTTTAAAAATGGGGATATAAAACTTAATTTACGAAAGTTATTCAGTAAAATTGCCGATTATTAAAAGACTTCAAAATCGGACTTCCTTCAATGTTAAACTATGCTTTCCTGTATCTCGATTCTTTTCTCATAAACAGGAAATGGAAAAATTTGGAGCAATTGTCTTAATGCACAAGGAATCGCTTCCAATATCAATGCAATCTGCTTTATTCTCCCATCTTCAATCGGAACTATCAGTTTCATCAATGATTAGCATAAATATGGAGTTGGGAATATAAAAATCAAAGGAAGTGTTCAATGTTGGATGAAAGCTTACCGGAGTTACCATTTCAGTTTTAACAATTTGTTTAATTTTTGCCAATTTCATCTACACTCGTGTTAACTTTTACAAAAAGTTCCCAAAGTAATTGAAATTGCTGATAAAGCTTTACACATTTACACATATTCCGTAATTGGATTTAGCATTTTTATGATATCCCAAGGAGTTTTTATTGCACTTGGAAGAACAAAAAGTTCCTTTAGTTATGATCAATTTAAGAATATGGCTATTACGGTACATGTTTTTATTCTAGTCACTCAAAAAGTATTTGGGACTTTACTCTATTTTCTGGGGAAAATCTCATTTTCAAATACATTGGCAGGAATAATATTTTTATCTAGTTAAAATGTAGTAACTGGAAAAAGGAGGAATTTCGGAGTTGGGCATACAAAGTTGTAGTCTAGCCATATACGTGTAGTCTGCCACAATTTTAATTATCAGGATAAACCTTTAGTCGCAATATAAGATTTGCAGCAATGAGCAATACCTGCGCAGACTAGGGTCGATGAACAGCATATGTTTCCCAAAGCTAAGACATGAACGTCCAGGCAAGGATTTACGCCTGATCTTTAATGCTGTGTAGGATGCCTGCAGCGGTGCACAGCGGAGACCTTCCTGAACGTTTCGGTCTCATCGAAGACGGTCTATTCTCGTTTCTGCAAAATGGCGTGACGAGGGGACCCAGACACGCCCTAAGTAAAAACTAAAATTTTCGTAATTTCTTTCAATCGAAACTTCCATTCAGGGTGTTACAAGTATCTTTTTCCTTTTCAACGAATACCAAACTCCACCATTTTCTGGGTTTACCAAAATTTGAGTTTGCATGTGCAGGCATATATGACTGAGCAAGCATAAATATTTTTCACCTTTTTCATTTTTCAGTCATATCCACAACAATAACAGCGTGTCCTGGACTACCACCCATAATAAATACATCTCCAATTTGCATATTTTTCAATTTTTGCGGTATCATTTCCTTTTCAAGCGACTAATGTTCCAGCATATCCAAAAACAATATTCATAAAGTTTCAAAATCCTTGTATGTATTAGATGGAGCAGATTTTTGTAATAACTTCCTTTTCCATTAGGATTATCCGATAGCCTTGCATCCATTTGGAATACTGTGCATTAAATCCTGTCACAAATTTTAAAGTTGATTTTATCGTATTCTTTTTCCTGTAAAATATTCGCACGTAAAAGCATTATCGCATCAGCACATTGATGTAAATCTCCTATCCCTATTTCCATCAAATACACTGTCATCAAATCCCTTCACTTCGTTTGTAATTTCCATTGAAATATTGTACTTTTTCTCCATAAGGCTTTTATCTGATTTCTTAAAAATTCAGCAAAACTGCCTTTTTCTACGCTGCTCTTTTTATACCCTTTGTGAACGCCGTATCTCGTTTCTATCGTCATTCCTCCTGGATTTAGTCAATTTTTCAGATTTAATATTTCTTTTCTGAATTTATTTCTGTCGACTTATCTTTCACTTCATTACTGCATGCAAACTGAAAATTATTAATAAAACTCCATCATAAAAGTAATTTCCATGATTTTTCCCTTTTACATTCTCAACACTCTCTAAAATACTCAAAAAATAATTGTTTATTATTGGGATTATTTCCATACCTTTTCAGTAATTCATCATTTTCCATGATAAATGGTCTAGCATACAGGTTGTCCCTATGCAGTATCATGATTTATTCATAAGATAATCATTCAATTCTGTCCTGTTGTTAAATTTCAATACTGATAAGGTTGCTGGAATGCCAGCTTTTCAATAAAACAAAAGTTATCCATTCTTTTCTGAAACAAGAACACCAATTCTATGCTTCATCATCAAATTAGATTTTATATTTTTGTCAGATTTACAAAACCTGATTTTGATAACTCTTCATTTTCTGTTTGTTAATTGTGCACTGCTGAAAAATATATTTATATTTTGAACTAATCTCAAATTTTCTAATATTTTGTACTTCATTTTGTATTTTTCTATCTGTTAAATTTTGAATATGTTATACTTTTTAAATAGTCATTTTTCGTCATTCCATTATTTTCAGCTATGTTTCTTGTTCAAATCTGATTTATTTCAAATACTAGTATTACTTTAGTTTGAGCAACTGATTCAAAGCCTCACTAAATAATAATAATTTTCTTATTTTTCATTTCTAGTAAAAGCTCTATCTTAATTTTGTTTGCCATTTACATTATTCTCATAATCTGCTTTTAGATTTTTATTATCTTTAAGATATTTCTACACCATTGTATTATACTCTTAATCTTATTAAATTTTAGTCTTTCTTAAAAATCTCATTTATCTCATCAGCGCTCATCTTCGTTTTTTAATTTACCTTTTTCAAACAAAATCTCTAAGCAGCGAATTTTCCAACTTAAATAGAGATTTTTTGATTTTAATTACTATTTTCATTAAAACTATTTTTGAACATTCAATACAACTGCTTTCCTAGCAGTTGCAGCTCCTGATTCAACTGGATTTAATGAAGCATAATCTTCGTAATTTGAACACATTGCTGGCGTGATAATTGATTTTGCATTTGCTTTTTAAGAAAATCGTAATCATATTTGATTAATGGATCTCCTGCTTTTTACTACTGTTCCTTCTTGCATGATTCTTCAGATCCTTTTCCTTCAATTGAACTGTATCCATTCCGAAGTGAACGAAAACCTCAATTCAGCAGGTGTTACACACTAAAAGCGTGATTAGTATCAAATATTTTTCTACTCTTCCAGAAGCCGGTGCTAACATTACACCTAGATGCTGTTGGTTGAATAGCGATTCCGTCTCCTACCATTTTTGAGCAAAACTTCATCAGGTACTTCTGATAAAGGCAAGATGTTTCCTGAAATAGGTGCTACTACTTTCCCTTCAAATTCTTGTTTAGTTTCATCACCTTATTACCTTTTTGAATAAATCAAATAATCCTATTTTAATTCCTCCAATTTTATTTATTTTTATTTTACAATATCTCATTTTTATGTTACCACATATAATCAAATTAGTCAAATTTTAATTTAAAAGATAAATAATTTTTCTTCATTATAATTTGATACAATAAAACATTAAATATACTAAAAACTATTTTAAAATCAGACTTAAAACTCATAATTGTTTTACTAAATCTTGAATTTGGTTAATTTTTGTTAATTTAATTTAAAAATGTACTAAATTTCTGCTGGATTACGATATTTTCCCTTTTAAAATTTTCAAATTCCCCTTTTGCATGCTTATCTCCAAGTGCTGCAGCTTTTTAAAAACCATTCTTCAGCTTCTTTTGAATTTTTCCTTCACCTGCTAATATCATTCCTAGATGATTCATTGCATCTGCATCATTTTTCAGGCTAAATAGCAAATAAATATCCTTTCCCTTTTAGTCCGATTAGTTTTGTATAAAATATTAATAAATTATTTCTGCACCTTCACAATTTTCAACTGCTTTTTAGATAATATTCTTCCAGCTTTTTCATTTTTCCATTTTGTTCATATAAGACCGCAAGATTGTTTAAGGCATTCAAATCTCCATTTTTAATTGCCATTATATAGTATTTTTCCGCTTTTTAGAATTATTTTGAGTAGCATACAAATATCCAAGATTATTGGCATATTCATAATCTCCCGTACCTCAATTGCCTCTAAAACCATTTTTCTGCTTCTTTATTTTGAGTAACTGTTCTGAAAAATAAGTGCTATTTCATTCATTGCCTTTGTATCACCAGCTTGTATTCTTTTCTATATACTCATCCAGTAACTTATCCATTCTATTTTGTTTCAATATTTTCACCTGCCTTTTAACCTAAAGTTTTTATAACTTAAACAATTTATCAAAGGCATTTTTGATAATTCAACAATTTAAAAGTTCTGTTTGTGTAAAGTCGCTTTCTTCCCTGTTCCTTGAAGCTCGATACACTCACCTTTATCATTCATTACGATATTCATATCCACATCTGTTCTTGAATCTTCTTCGTATTCTAAATCAAGAAGCAATTCATTTCGCACCTTTCCAACGCTTATTGCCGCAACTTTAGCTTTAATTGGCATTTCTTTTAGTTTTCTCTCATCAATTAATTTTTCTATTGCTAGTTCCAAAGCTAGATATGCTCCTGTTATTGAGGCAGTTCTTGTCCCGCCGTCAGCCTGAATCACGTCACAATCAATCATTATCGTTCTTTCTCCCAATTTTTTCCAAATCTATTGTCGCTCTTAAAGCTCTGCCAATTAGCCTTTGAATTTCCATTGTTCTTCCAGAAAGTTTTCCTTTTGTTGATTCTCTTTGAACACGTGTGTTTGTAGCTCTTGGCAACATACTGTATTCTGCTGTTATCCATCCAGATCCGGTTCCCCTCAGCCATCTCGGTATTTTTCTTTCAACAGTTGCATTACAGATAACCTTGTATTTCCAACTCAATTAGGACTGAACCTTCCAGGATGAATAATATAATTTTTAGTTACTTTTACTTCTCTCATTTCATCATTTTTCTATTATTATTTCTCACATTTTCTCCCTAAATATTCGCTTATTTTTCCTTTATAAAAGTGGAAATCTTCCTGTTAATTCTGTAACTTGCTCTTTACTTTGGAAATTTTTCGCTATATCTATGTTTCTAATACAGTCAATATAGAAATATGCCACTTGTTTAGTTTCTTCTTCTTTAAACCCACGAGCTGTAATTGCAGGTGTTCCAAGTCTTATTCCACTTGTGACAAAATGGTTTTTCAGGATCATTTGGAATGGCATTTTTGTTACAAGTAATTCCAGCTTCTTCAAGTTTTTCTTCAGCCAACTTTCCTGTAACTCCCATTGGACGTAAATCTACTAGCATTAGATGATTGTCAGTACCACCACTTACGATTCTAAGTCCACCTTTTACAAGTTCTTCAGCCATAACTTTTGCATTTTTAGCTACTTGTTCCTGATATTTTTAAATCTGGACTAAGAGCTTTTGACAGCAACAGCTTTTGCAGCAATTATATGAACTAATGGTCCGCCTTGTATTCCTGGAAATATTGTTTTATTCACTTTTTAGATATTTCTTCATTATTTGTCAAAATTATTCCACCACGAGGCCCTCTTAATGTCTTATGAGTTGTAGAAGTTACAACATCTGCATATTCTCATTGGATTTGGATGAAGTCCAGCTGCCACAAGTCCCTGCAATATGAGCCATATCAACCATCAACATGCCCCTATTTCATCAGCAATTTCCCTAAATTTTTAAAGTCAATAATTCTCGAATATGCACTTGCTCCTGCAACTATCATTTTTAGGCTTTTCTCTTAAAGCAATTTCTAACTGCTTCATAGTCGATTAATTCAGTTTCAGGATTTAATCCGTATTCTAGACCGATATAATTTTTCCTGAAAAATTTATTTTTATAACCATGTGTCAAATGTCCACCTGCACTCAGGCTCATTCCCAAAATTTTTCTCCAGCTTCAAGAAGTCCCACATAAACTCCATATTAGTTAGAACCTGAATGCGGCTGAACATTTGCATATTTTGCTCCAAATATTTTCTTTAATCTCAATTGCCAAACTTTCTCACAACATCAGCATTTACACAACCACCATAATATCTTTTTCCTGGATAGCCTTCAGCTATTTATTTGTAAACACTGACCCTGCTGCTTCCATTACCGCCTTTGAAACAAAATTTTCTGATGCAATAAGCTCGATTCCTTCTTCTTGCCTCTTTTTCTTCCACAATCGCATTGTACACTTCCAGATCTACATCTTTTACATAACTCATTTTAGTTCCTCCTGTTCTTATTTTTATTTATTTTAATTAGCTTCATCACTTAAAATTTTTATTTTATAATTCTTATTTTTTCTATAATTATAATAAAGTGCTTTTATCAAATCATACTCAAAAGGAATTTAAATCCTCGTATCTCATACTCGGCATAGAACGGGCATTTAACCCTGTAACAATCGGTCTTGTACTTCCAGCAAATATTTTTATCAAAAACTCCTGTATCAAAACAACTTGTCTTCAATCAGACCTCGCACTGTCTCCTTCTCCTAAAGGTATCTACTGTTGTTCCAAATGCATCTCTTAAATTACTTGGACCAAATACAGGTAAAATTAACTATGAACCTCCCTTACACCCATAATGCCCTAGTATCTCCCATTGTTTCAGGATCTTTTTCATTCCAAATTTTAGTGACATCGGCTACTCCCAGAACTCCCACAGTTGAATTTACAAAAATCTTCCCAAGTGTATTACTGCTTTTTCCAGGTTTTAATTGTAATACTGAATTTACAAATGTAGGTATTTTCATTAAAATTATTAGAAATTTGAAATTCTTTTCTAATTGGTTTTGGGACAACTGCTGAATAGACACGCTGAAGCTGGATAAAGTATCTTTTCTATCAAGTTGTGTATTAAAAGCATACATTCTTCTATTAAGAGGTTCCAATGAATCTTTTATTCCCTGTCAGCTCAAAAACTTGGCTGGAAACAATGTAATCTTCATCTCAATTCTTCCAAATTTGCGCTAAAAATCCCATAATTATCCTGTTCAAAAGCAAACATATTTATCTCATCTTTTTATTTTTCTTATTAGTTTTTAAGTTTGTATATGAAACCACGTCAATATTTTTATCTGGCGCTTTTTCATTTTTCTTCTGTAAATTCTATAAAAATATCATCATTTGCTTTTTTCATTTTCTTCAATAAATACCGCTGTATTTTCATTTTTCAAGTTTTTAAGCTTGACACTAACTGATTGCAATAATAAGCATAGTTCCAAATATTAATAATTTATTTTTCTTGTCATATTTTAGTTTTTCTCCAATTTATCTACCATTAATTTTGACACATCCTTATGCCCTATGCTCCTCTGATGCCCACCAAATGGTATTAAAACTCTATTTGAAAATGTTTTCTTTATATAATCCAAATCTTCATCTTCAAGTAAAATATCATCCGTTGAAGTTATAAATACAATATTTTTATTATTTTTATCTATAAAACTCTGAACGTGTCTTAAATCAAACTCATGTTTACAGTCATCCAAACTTAAATCAGGATTTTATTTTTCTTTAAATATGGATATAAAATCTCTGTTGCAGTATTCATCAAAAGAACTGACAATCCTTCCTTAAATTCTTTCTGTAACCGAATCAAATCGTTTATAAGACTTTTTATGAAAGCGACCCACAGCATTTTCTCCACTAATGCTTCTCCAGCAAAAGTCATATTTGCTGAATAAAATCTGAACATTAGCCCTATCAGCACTTCAAAATCCTTTTCTCCAAGTCCTAATTTTTCCTAACGATGTTTTTAAGATCTGAAAAATTCTATATCTTTTTATCTTTATTGATTTATCGTACATAAGTTTACTAAATATTGTATCTAAATATTTTTAAACTTTCACATCATATATTTCCATTTTTTTACTAAGAAATCATCTAATTTTCTTGTAGAATTTAAAAATACTAACTGGTGAATTTAATAAAGTGATTTTTCTATCCCAATTTTTCTATTATTTCTATCATCCATTTCATGAATTAATATCGACTGGAATCCTCCTAGACTATAACCTCCAGTATATATTTTATCAATCTTCATTCCATTATTTTTCTTTGTAAAACAGCCTTTTTGTATTAAACTATATAGTTGTTCTGTTTCATCTTTTATATATCCAGCATATCTATTTTTACTTTGACTAACTATATGCAGCATTGTAGTAGGTGAGCTGAATGTAATACATTATAGCCCCTCGTCATAAATACATTTGTTTGCTATATAGTGATAATCCGCTGCTATAGAGTGATCCTGTTCCTGAAATCAAAATCATAAGCGGCGCCTTTTTATTTTGAGTGTCAAACACCGTGAATCATAATCGCTCCATTGTCTTAATATTTCAGGAATTTTTCTTAGTCGTTTTTAAATTTTTCTAACTTTTGGACCTTTTTGCATTTTTAAACTGAGTAATGTTGATTGGCTGGCGTTCAAGAACTGTTGCCATTATTGCGCTGTCTTTGTATGGATAATCACTTGCTATCTGGAAATATCCGTTTCAGAAAAAGCCAATAATCGAAAAACATCAATATTACTCGTTAAACCTAATATAACATTTCTTTACTCTATGTGAAAATTTTCCACATTACTCCTTTCTTATTCAAAAATAAATTTTTATTATATTTTATCAAAAATATCATTACCAGTAAAAAGAAAATTATACATCCACCGATACAATCTTAGTTTCCAATTTCCTTATTCATCGAAACTCCATAAAAGCCTGTGAGAACCTTTCATCGTTTCCTTGTTATGAGTAATCAGGATAAACTGTGACTTATCAATAAACTGGTGCAGTAATTCCACAATGTATTTTTCATCTAATGCCGCCTCTATTTTCATCAAAGAATGTAAATGGGCTTGGCTTAAACATAAAGATTGCCATTATAAACGAAACTGCCAGCATTGATTTTTCCCCACCCTGAAAGCAGCAGCAAAGTCTGTTCAGGCTTATTTTTATATTTTTACGCTAAGTTCTAGACCTGTCGTTTAAAAAGATTTTCTGGATCAGTCATCTTAATTATTTCCCTTTTTGCACCATTTAGAATTGTTTCACACATATACGCAAAAATTTTTATTTATTTCTTCGTAAGCCACCAAAAATTTTACTTGTAACTTCCTGTTCAATTTCCGTATAAATCAAACAATGCTTCGGCTTTCCAGCAAATCCTTTTTGAGCCACAATGTTCTGATAATGCTCATTTTCATGCTCAAATTCTTCAATAGAAGCTAAATTAACTGCCCCTATGTCATTACGATTTTTCTCTTATTTAACGATAATTTTCTTTTCGTTGTCACCAGTTCATTTTCATTAGCAATTTCAGAAAATACTCTTCAGTTATTCAAAAATTTCTTCATTTTCAGTTCATTAAATTCAGCTTCCTGATTTCTTTAACTCATTTTCATTCTGGACAATTTTTCCATTAATGCTTCATAATCCTTTTTGACTTTTAAATATTTTCTAAATTCAGCATCTTTTACTTCGCTAATAAATTTTATCTCTTTTTCTTCGATTTTCGTAAATATTTTTCAGTTTTCTGAATTTCATTTCTGAATATTTTCAATAATTACTTCACTTTTTCCCAATTTCACTTTTTCTTATCCGATATTTTTCAAAAGCTCATTTCCCAAAGCAATTCTCTCTCTCAAATTCATTCAGTTCCAGCTTTTCATTCAGCAATTTCTTATAATCAGATTCAATTTCAGTAAAACCGATTTTTATTATTATCCGTTCTAACTTTCAAAAATTTCATAATCTCTGTCCGCAACATTCAATTTCTGAATAAATTCATCAATATTCTCAAAATTTTTCAGTTCTTCATTCAAACTTTCCATTTCAGATTATTTTTCTTTAATATATTTTTCAATATTCTGAATTGTTTCAAAATTTTCCTGTATTCTTGCTCTCTTTTTCTGAAAATAAAATTTCTCACTTTCCAAAACTTCATAATTCAAAGTTTCAATTCTCCGCTGTTTCTCTGTTAAATTTTATACTAAAATCATTATAATTTTCATTAAAGTTCTGATATTCATTTTTAAAATTTTCAAATTTTTCTCAAATTCTATTCTTTCAGATTCAATTTTTCGCCTTCTGAAACAATTTCTAATAATCAAATCTTTTAAATTCTTTTATCAATTTCACTTTCCAGATGTTTCAATTCTTTTTCGCTCCAGGATCTCATCTTTCCCTTTAAATGAATGCCCACCAGTCATTCTCCCACGGAAGTGATAATATCCCTTCAAGTGTAACAATCCTGTCATTAAACCCCTTTTTCAAAAAGCTCTGTCCCAACTTCCAGATTCTCTACAACAACCGAATTTCCATACACAAACTGAATAACTTTCTCTATATTTTTCATTTACAAATTTTATCAGCTTTCACAATATTTCTTGCAAAATCGATAATTCCATTTTTTCCTTTTTGTATTTAAAAATTATATTTTGACTTTCTTCCTCTGACATTTTTATTTTTAAATTGTTTTGTTGTGAACTTTCAATTTTAGGTAAAAATCATTCATTTTTAAAACACGGATATTTTTCAATTGGCAAAAATGAAGCTCTTCCCAGCTTTCTTTCCTTCAGAATCCCAATACATTTCTTCCCACTTCACTCATCTTTTACAACAATATCCTGAAACATTCCGCCTGATAAAGTCTGCACCGCTTCCTCAAATCCGCTGGAATATCAATCAGATTAACAAAATGCACCGATAACTCCATCAATTTTTCATTCAAAATATATTTTATGCTCCGATTAAAAAGTTTCATTTTCAAGTGCATTCTGCAATCGCCTTATGCTTGACTTCAGAACTTTGAAGACTATAGCTGATTTCATTCTTTTTATTATTAATTCTGGAATATTCTTTTCGTAATTCATCAGTTTTTCCTTAATTTCTGAATTTTTACCTCATTTTCAAGTTTTTCCTTTTCTTTTTCAGATTTTTATTTTCAATTGTCTGTTTTTTTCCTGATTTATCTTGTCAAATTCTATTTCTAAGGACTTTTTCGTTAATAAGCCTTTTTATTTTCAGATTTTGCTGATAAAATTCTTTTTCCAAATCTTCATTTTCCCCAGAAATTTTATTTTATCCACTTCAAAAATTAGAACTTTTTGTGTGCATTCTTTTAGTTCAGATACTATTTTCTCATTCTTTCGTTTAAGCTTCCAACTTTATTTTCCCACTCAGATTTTTCCTTTTCCTTTGAAAAATAAATCTTTTGTTATTAATTCAAGCTCATTTTTAGAATTATTCAGAATTTCCTTTTTTCCGCAATATCCTTTATCCAAAATATTTTTCTTTTAGATTTTTCATTTGCTTTGCAGTTTCTAAATTAGAATTTTTGATTAACCAGCTTTGAATATTCATCTTTTAAATTTCTAATATTTTTCAAATTTTTACTATTTTCATTTTTATTTTCTAAATTTTATGCAATTCTTCCTTAATTCCAATAATTTTCTGAAGTTCATCTTTTTATGTAAAGATCGTTTTCTTTCAGTAATTCCTTAATTTCCGATTTTTTCCTCATATTCATATTTTATGAAGTCATTGACATTGTATTCCAGCACCATAAACCGCTGCAAATCAATCTTTTTCGTATAATCTTTAAAAAGTCTTGCTTTTTCCTGCTCCTTTTTCAAATAATCAACCCCGCAATTTCAAGTCCTTTTTCTACATAATCAATTTTTCAATTTCATTTTTCAAGTCCTGCAGCTTTTTCAGAATCTTCCTTTTCAATCTTAGCTCTTTGACTCCAGCCGCCTCTTCAATAATCTCTTTCAGCTCCTTAGACGAAGAACTAATAATTCTCTCCACACGCCCTTGCCCAATTATTGAATAAGCCTGCTTTTCCAATTCCTGTATCCATAAAAAGATTATGAATATCCTGCCTAGACTTTATTATTTATCAAATACTCATTTTCCCCAGTCTTGAAAAATCCTTCGAGTAATCTTAACTTCCGAAAAATCCACATCCAAATATCTATCCTCATTATCAATAATAAGACTAACTTCCGCCATAGACTTTGGCTTTTTATTCTTTTCCGCCAGAAAAATAATATCCGCACTTTCCTTTGCCTGTATATTCTTATAGCTCTGCTTCCCAAAACCCACAAAAATCGCATCCAGAATATTACTCTTTCCACTCCCGTTAGGCCCGACAATCGAAGTAATCCCATTATCAAACTCTACAACAGTTCTATTTGCAAACGATTTAAACCCTGTCAGCTCCAATGCTTTTAAGTACATCTTTTTCTCCTAAAATTTGCTTTTGATTTTATCTCCCTTTTCCAAAAAAATCACAATCGTAACTGTCTTTAACAATATCTTCTACATCAAATAAAATATCGTGATTTTTTATATAATACAAATCATACTGCAATTTTCTGTAGCATCCTCAATACTCGCCCCATATGGATACATCACCTGTGCTCACCCAGTAAGTCCCGGTTTTACAGTATGTCTTAAATTGTAGTACATAATTTCCTTTTCCAGCTGCTTTATAAAAAATTCCCTTTCTGGACGCGGCCCTACAAAGCTCATTTCTCCACGTAGTACATTCCATAATTGTGGCAATTCATCAATTCTTGTAAGACGCATAAATTTACCAAATTTTTGTGACACGGTTATCATTTTTGTTGCCCATTTTTGGTCCGTCTTTTCCGCATCAGTCGTCATTGAACGAAATTTTACTATTTTAAACGGCTTATTTCCTTCCCCAATTCTTTCCTGAATAAAGAATATCGGCCCTTTTGACTCCAGTTTTATTATTATTGCGGCAATAATCATAATCGGAATTACACAGACTCCAATTAAAAAGTGCAAAAATTATGTCAAGAATCCGTTTTGCCTTCAAGTTAAAGCTGTTATAATAAATTTCAAAACCTGTATTTTCCAAGAACCATTTTGGGCTCAAGTTTGAAACTGGCAATTTATTTTCATACATTTCGTAAAAATTCGAGATAATTATAATATTGCATTCCGCCAAGTTTATACTGCAAAAAGTTTATCCACAAGCTTTTGTATCATACAAAAGATTATTTGTAAAAATCTACAACTATATCAACTTTTTATTTTCACATAGATTCAATAATTTTTCTGTTAAAATATCCATATTTTTCTCTTTCTTCTTTTTAAAAAAGTCCGATAATTTATATTGACGATCTTTCTTTATGCTTTCAGCAAAATCATCCGTATATCCATTTTCTCCAATAAAAACAATTCTTTTTCTTTTCAGCTAATCCAATCATTATAATATAACGATATATAATCTGAAACATTGTAATCAGCCCAAATAAAAATTATTGCCTCATTTAAAATAAACAAATGTAAAAATAACGTTATCACAACAAGTATAAAATTAATTCCAAATCAACAATCACAATATCTCTAACCTATATCTGCTCAGTCATATTATAAACATTTGCCACATAATAAATTATCATTGAACACACAATTACAATTACATTTTTAAATCCAAGCCCACGATTTATAAGTAGCAATCCTACCAAATACATCACAATTGTCAATATCCCAAAACAAATAGGGAATAATCATTCCACTTTACTGCCATTCTAAACTACACTTTCCTTTTTTATTTTTCTTAAAAATATACTCAATTACTAAAATCTTCATCATTTTTATCAAAAATTTATTTTTCCATTATTTCATATTTCATCTTAATCTATAAAACGCAAGTCCAACACAGACAATTCTGCCTACTCTCTATTTCTTAATTCCACATCGTACTCTTTTTCTTTTTATCTGCTCAAATCCATCTATTGCATAATTTCTTTCCAGCTCATCTTCATTATTTACAGCTTTAAATTCAAATATATACGCTGGATTTATTTTTATTTTTAGGTTCTAAAACTAAATCTGCCCTTCCGTAGCCACTCTCTCTTTCTGATAGTCTATCGTAGTCATTTGCGAGTATTATAAATATTCCGATTAAAAATATTTTGTAATACTTTCTCATCTTTTTCTGTATCAAAAATAACTAAGTGAAGAAAGTATTTCATCTTGAAGTCCTTTTGCAAATTCTTCTGATTTTTCCATTTTTAAATTCTCACAATATTTGAAAACTGTGTATAATTTCAACAAATCTATTCTATAAAAAGTTTTTCTAAAAAGTCTGTATTTCTTTATTTGGAAGTCTTAATGGATAAAGTTCGCCCTTTTTCTCACTCGTCGGTTGTCAAATATCCGCTGTACAAAAATAATTCCCATATATCACTTGCATTAAATACATATTCCATATACTCATTTATTGCCTTATAAACTGCTTTTTCCCAACAAAAAAGTTTTTTTCCAGGTCTTCTATTACTTTTTATCTGCTTTCCCTAACAAATCATATATTGTCTTATTGCCCTGAAACCCCATCCAGTAGGGGACGTAATTTTTCATCCAAAAAGTTAATAATTGACCAAGGATTATAAATTTCAGTTTCTCCAAACTGATAAACCGTCATACCATTCCCCTAACATCTTCCATCTTATATTCCAGCCCATAATATTTCACAGCCTCAACAACTTCATTTTCAGTAAGTCCATAATACTCTGAATATTTTTCACTAAAGATATTATTTACTTTCAAATTATTTAATCCTGAAAAATTCTTCTTTTGCAATTCTCAATATTCCAGATCATAATTCCAAACTGTAAATATTCATTATCCTTCATTGTATCTCCATAAAACTTCTTAAAAAGAAATTGCCTGTTTATAATATCCTCCTGATAAGCCTGTATTATCGGCGTATCATATTCATCTATCAGCACAACAGCTTTTTCCCATAATATTCATACAAATATTTTGTCAACGCTTTCAACGAACCTTTCCAATCTGCTATATCTTTATTAAACCAGACATTATCAAAATAAAAATAATTCCTTCATCCATATCTTCTCTTATGAATTTAAATATCATACATATTACTTATTAATTGTCTAATTGCAATATAGGAATTTTTCCCAGCTAACTTCTTCCATATTCCTAAAACTTATATATATAACTGGATATTGCCCTTGCTCCTGCATGTATTCACTTTCAGAAATATTTAATCCGTTAAATAATTTTCGATTTTTCTTCTATTTCTATATCATATTTAATCATTGACATATTAAGGGTTTTTCCAAATCTTCTTGGACGTGTGAATAAGTTTACTTTTCGCCCTGTAGTGTAAAATATCTTCAATTAGTTTTGTTTTATCAATATAGTAATAATTATTTTCTACAATTTCTTAAAATCAGACACCCCTATTGGCAACGGCTTTTATTTCTAGTCTTTTTCCGCCATATTTCTCCCTCCATTTATTCATTCCAGCTAAAAATTATACAATCTATTTAATATTTTCGCTTGTAAAAACGATAGCAAAAATACTATTAAAAACGTAATAATTATATAAAAAAATAATTCATCTCTGGATCTTTAATATTCTTTTCACAAAAATAAAAATCGGATGAATTAAATAAATATCATAAGTTTTTGCTGATACTGACTTTTATAATTCCTTTTTATTTTGCCTAAAAACTTTTTCTCCATCAAAAATATTTACAATATAATCATAAAGAAAAACTGTGGCTGTAAATACACTAAGTGAATGATAATCGTAAAAATAGTCAAAAAATTTTCCACTTGATTTTGTAACATATATGTTAAAAAGACAGTTAGTAACACTGCTATTACTGTATATTTTTGCCATTTTTCATATTCAAAGGCTTTTTCTGCAAGTAAACTAGCCAATTAAGAAGTAACCGACATATTGCCCAGCTGGAGAATATATTTTTATATTTTCTTAAAAAATTACATTTAGAAATGGTACTAAAATCATAAATATTATCCATACAAAAACCAGATAATTAATACTTTTTCATCAACTTTTGCCACAACTTTTCGTAAAAATGGAGTTATCAGATAAAGCGACAATATCATATAAATATACCACAAATGATAGTAAAATTTTTCCTTGAAAAGTTTGAAAAATTATTATAGCTTTTCTTTTCTGGAAAAATCGAAATTATAGTCTTATAAGTTGATTTTTCTACTGAAAAATAATTCATTATCTTTTAACATCTTTAAAAATTATTGTAAATATAAAAATAACAGAATATACAAAAAAACTTGGGCAGAATTTTTGCAAAATCTCTTTAAAAATATTTTCACATCCTCATCTTTTTCTCAACAGAAAAATCCACTAACCATAACAAATATCGGCTACACACATTCTGCTAAATGAATCTGCAATATTTGCCATCATCCATCTCATTTCCAGATATTTTACCATAATTATATAACTCACTTGCAACAATATGAATAAATAAAACCATACTAATCTGCAGCACATTTTAAAATATCAGTTAAAAATCTGTCCTTATACCATTCTATAAATCTCCAAATTTATCAGACTTTCAATAAAAATATAACTAATTTTTACCATAGTTTAAGGTAATCTTTCAATCGTTTTTACCTTCTGCAGATTTTATGTAAAAATGAATTTAGAAAATAATAATTATCTGTTCAAACCTAAATTTATTTAATTTTACAGCCTAATAAAAATTTTACTTTTTACATAGAATTTACTTTATTTTGATATTAAAAAAATTTGTATTTTGAATAAATATGGGTATAATTTCTATTAGATGAGTTTGTAAAGTCAAAATATTTGAGGAGGAAAAAATATGAAAATAAAATTAAACAACGTTTTCTGGAAACTATGCTTATTACTTTTGTACATGCGGGCAACTGATGTTAAAAGCGAAAACCGATTTTGAATGACAAAAATCTGAAGAAATAATTTCACAGATAGACTATGATTTTTCAAAATTTAAAACATGCATGGGCTTCGTATTATGGTGTGCTTTCACGTGCAAAAATGATGGATAATGAAGTAAAAATTTATGGAAAAATATCCAGATTGTGTGATTGTGTCAATTGGCTGTGGACTAGATACAAGATTTTTACGAATAGATAATGGAAAAATAAGATGGTACAATCTTGACTTGCCAGAAGTTATTGAAAACGAAAATTATTTTTGAGCCTAATGAACGAGTTACAGATATTGCAAAAATCTGCATTTGATTCAGCGTGGGATAAAAGATATGTCGAGCTGGAAGGAAAAATTACTTATTATTTCCGAAGGTGTATTAATGTATTTTTGAAGAAGAGCAAATTAAACAGTTTTTGGAAAATATTGACTGATAATTTTGATTCTTTTGAAGCTAACAGTTTGACTTGCTTTTTATAAAGGAACTATTAAATGAGCAAAAACACGATACCCATAAAAATATGAAAGCAAAATTTTAGTTGGGGAGTAAAAGATGGAAGCGAAGTTGTAAAAATTGAATCCAAAATTAAAAGCAAACTGACTTATTAATTTTTACTGATGAAATGAAACATCATCTTCCTGGCTGGAAAAATTGTTTATTCCATTCTTCTATATTTGCTAATAACAGACTTGGAATTTATACTTATGAAAAATAGAATTATTTTTAATCTATTTTCTAAAGTGAATGGAGGATTATTATGAAAGAATTGAAATATTTACTAAGTTTATCTGGTAAACATAAGATGAAGCTGATTTTTCAGCAATATTTCAGTATAATTGGTACGACATTGTCTCACAGCCTTATCTTCTTGTGTATCAGATTGTTTTGGAGCTTTTACAAGCGAAATATTGATTATTCAAGAATAAAGTTCTGTGTATTTTATTGCGATATATATAATTGTAAAAATAATTATGCAGATTTTATCAGGGTATTTTCACTATATTGCGGCTTTCTTTCGATTTTTGTACAAAATTCGAATTGATTTGATTGAGCATTTGTCAAAGCTGAATATGGGATTTTTAAGAAAAATATGATCTGAAAGCTGAAAAGATTATTAATGAGGATATCGAAAAATTGGAACTCTTTATTGCACATCAGATTCCAGATTTGTCATCGGCACTTGTAACTCCGATAATATTTTCTAGGGATTATGATTTACTTTAACTGGAAATTGACATTTGTTTTTATTTATTCCAATTATTTTTGAGCATAATGGCACAGGGAAAAATGTTTCAAAGTTATGAAGTCGTAGAACATTATTATACTCTTCTTTCTGCAAACTTAAACGCTACTATTATGGAATACATAAATGCAATGAACGTTATGAAAGCATTTAACCTTACTGCTAAAATCATTCAAGGATTATCAGGATATTACCAGAATATGCGGATTACTGGATTGAACTTACAGAATTAAGTGTTCCGTTTTATTCAATTTTTTCTCTGTCTGACTGATTCGGGGCTACTTTTTCATTATTCCAGTTGGTGGACTTATGCTGTTTTATAATCAAATTTCAGTATCTGTGTATATTTTATTTTATTTTAATGAGTACAATTTTTAAGCTCATTAAAGGCATTATTTGACTTGGCACACCATCTTTCCGCATTAACTAAAGGGCTAGGGAAAGATTATGAAAATTAATGGAGAACAGGAGCAAAAATCTGAAATACTAAATTTCCCTTCTAATTTTTCAAATTTTATAAAATATGAAAACGTAAATTTTGTATAAAAAATAAAAAATGTTATAATGATTTTTCCTTGGAAATAAAGGCTGAACCTCAACTGCACTTGTAGGGACCTCTCTGGCTCAGGAAAAACAACGATAGGACTTCGCTTGGAAGATTTTTGGGATATAAATAGCGGAAAAATAACTATTGATGGAACTGATATTAAGGATTTTACTTACACAGGATTGGCTGACAATGTTTCGTTTGTCTTTCAGGATACATTTATGCTTCACGATACTATTTTTGAGAATATAAGAATGGAAAGGGATTATTCGCTGCAAGAAGTGGAAAAATGCTGCAAAAAGGCACAAATTCACGATTTTATAATGTCCTTTGCCTCAGAAAATATGAAACTGTGATTGGAGAAAGGCGGATTAGTTAAGCTGGTAGGAAAAACAGAGAATTTCAATAGCTCGTGCCATTTTTAAAAATGCTCCAATTATTGTGCTCGACGAAGTTACTTCCTACTCCGACATTGAAAACGAAGCCAAAATTCAGAAAGCGCTTTACGTACTAAAAAGGGAAAACTGCTCATTATCATTGCTCGCAGGCTTTACACAATAAAAAATGCCGATAATATCGTTGTAATGAATAAAGGACGTATTACCGAGCAAGGTACTCACAAGAGACTCTGCAAAAACAAGTCAGAATACTGGCATTTATGAGATTTATATAGCTGATAATGATTTGATGGAAAATAAGGAAATCTGGAGAGTGCAGACAATGATTAACGATATTAGAAATATAAAAACTCTTGCTGGAAATAAATATAAAAATCTTAAAAAGCCAATATTTTTCTAACAATAGATGCTATATTTTATATGATGAACTATGCAATGTTTTTATTTTACAATTATTGATTTGATGAATAATAATTTTACGATGAAAAAGTTGATAATCTATACTTTTTATTATGATTTTTGCAATTATTTGCAGATTTGTATTAAATCGTATCGGATATACTGGGATTCAAAGTGAAGAGCTAAAATCATTCAGGATTTGAGAATCAGGATGAGGATCATTTGAGAAACTTGAATCTGGGATACTTTAACAGTCATAACATTGGGAATATTATCAACATTATGACAAATGATTTACAGGATTTTTGAGCTAGGTTATAACTCACAGCACATCAGAAATTATAAAGTTATCCATACTGACAATTTATCTTCTGTTAATTATATTTGCAATTTCTCCCCTACTTGCCATACTAGCAACTGATAATCTCGCTGACTGGATTAGTATTTGTCATTCTGGGAACGAAAAAAGGTGCAAAAATAGCATTGAAAAAGAAGCATACTATGGATAATGTTGTTTCACGGATGGTGGAATATATCGCTGGAATGGAACTTTTTAAGGCATACAATCTGACTGGGGAAAAATTTAAAAGACTAAAGGACAGCTTTAATGATTTGAAAAGGGAAAGTATAAATACTGAAATTGCTCTTGCCCCCTATGTCATGATTTTTCAGCTTATTACGGATATTTCCTTTGCCTTGCTTCTGCTTGTGTCTACACAGCTTTTATGGCTTCTTCCATTAATAAAGTTGAATTTTCATACATAATTATTGGACTTTCACTTTCAAACGTGCTAAAAGCCTTTTTCACACAATATACTTTTTATCCAATACCTGAAAACTTGCACACAGATAAACGATAAATGTGCATAATGAAAAGGAAATTTCCTATGAACTTGAAAAAGTTACTTTACCAAATTACGATATAAAATTCCAGAATGTAAAGTTTTTCTTATGAAAAAGACATCCTGTTCTAAAAACATTACTTTTTGAAGCAAAAACAGGGGACAAAAACTGCCCTAGTCGGCTCGTCAGGCTCTGGAAAAACAACTGTTACCAGCCTTATTGCAAGATTCTGGGACTGCCAGTCTGGCGAAATTACCATTGGTGGAATAAATATCCAAAAAATATATCCTGAAGAACTGCTTACAAATATAAGCATGATTTTTCAAGATGTCTACTTGGTAAATGACACTTTTGAAAATAATATAAGGCTGGGAAAACCAAAGGCTACAAGGGAAGAAGTAATAAATGCGGCTAAAAATGCCAATTGCCACGATTTTATAATGGAAAGCGAAAATGGATATGACACTATAATTGGAGAAGGGGGCTCTACTTTATCTGGTGGAGAAAAACAGAGAATTTCAATCGCAAGAGCCTTATTAAAAGATACTCCCAATTATCCTAGTCGATGAAGCCACAGCCTCACTTGATGCCGACAACGAACACGAAATAAGAAAATCACTAAGTATTCTTACAAAAAACAAGACTGTAATTACAATCGCTCATAAACTCAACACAATAAAGGATTATGACAAAATCATAGTTATGTCCAACAGGGATAATCGAAGAAATTGGAAATCATGAGCAGCTTATGGAAAAATAAAGGACGATATTACAAAATGTATACTGAAATGGAAAAAGGCACAGTCAGAATTTGAATTAATTTAATATAAAATATACCCAATCTTGAATTTTCGATCAAAAATTTGGGTATATTTTTATTTTATCTCAAATTATTAATCTTTTCAACAACGGATCCTTCTTCGTAACTTCAACTACCAATTTATGTAGCCCAATCAACGCTATCAAATTTGGAATTACCATAAAGCCCATTAAACATATCAGCCAATTCCCACACTAATTCCACTTTTTGAAGCGAACCCTGCAATTATACAAATCATTACTAGACTTCTATAAATATTTAACGCTTTCTTTCCAAATAAATATTTTCGCATTGGCTTCTCCCAAAAAAGTACCAGCCAATTATTGTAGAAAAAGCGAAAAAGAATAATGCAACTGCAACAAAAATCACTCCAAAAATGCCCCTAATACTGCCTGAAATGCTTGCTGGGTCAATGAAATTCCTGTTCCTGTTGCTCTTCCATCTGCAATTAAAATTACTAATGCTGATAATGTCAAAATCACAAACGTATCAATGAAAACTGTAACAATAGCCACGTGTCCTTGATCTTCAGGATTTTTACTTTTTGCAATTGCATGCATGATGGTGTTGATCCCATTCCAGCTTCATTTGAAAACAATCCTCTTGCCACTCCAAATCTTATTGCCTTTCGCATTCCAGCTCCAGCGAATCCACCTAGAACAGCTTTTGTAGAAAAAGCATTTACAAAAATTGCCTTAAATGCCAAAGCTGCATTTCCAATATTTAATACAAATAACCAAACATATTGCAACATACAAACCGCCATAATTGGCTACAACTTTCTCAGTAACTCAGAACAATTCTTTTTACCCTCCGAAAAAATATAAATCCAGATAAGATTGCTAAAAATAATCCTGTTACCACTGTTGGCACATGAAAACGCATTATGAAAAGGCATCTCCAACTGAATTTGCTTGAACTGCATTTCCCATAAATCAAGCGAAAGAATACAGGCAACTGAAAAATCCAGCTAGAAATTTAGCGGCTTTTCCACCATTAAATAAAGTTTCAATATAATAAGCAGGTCCTCCTGTCATTTCATCGTCTGTTTAAAAATCTGGCTTAATACTGCTTCTGAATAAATAGTTGCCATTCCAAAAATGCACTTAACCACATCCAGAATATGGCTCCAGGTCCTCCAGATACAATCGCTGTTGCAGCTCCTGCAAGATTCCTGTTCCAACTTGTGCCGCAATAGCTGTTGCCAAAGCCTGAAACGACGACATTCCATTATTATCCGCTTTTTCTCCACTCAAATCAAACCCGCTCGTCAACTGCTTCAAAACCGCTTTTAAACTCCCTAACTTGAATAAATTTTAACCGAAAAGTATAAAATATACCTGTTCCAACTAATAAAACAATTAAAAATAACTCCCAAAAATCCATTAAAATTCTTGATAATTTCTAACATTTAAGTTTTTCTCCTTCGTTTTTATTTTTCTGAATTTTAAAAATGAATAGAAAAGTTTAAAAGCATTTGAATACAAGATTTGATTATAAATTAAATAAAAAGGCTGTCTTTTACTTAAGATAAAGTTAAAACAACCTCTTTAGATTTCTTTTGTATAAAAAGAAATATAAAATCTACAATTTTATATGTATATTCTCTGTTCTTTTACCTGAGAGTTTAGGGAATTAAAATTCCTTTGTCTCTTCGGTGCTGTCACTTAAGACAGTCTCCAGAGGGCTCGTCCACTATGAGTCCTTTTACCTGAAAAGATTCGCTTCTTCGGTGTTTTTAATTTTCATCAAAATTGTTTAATGAAATCAAAATCTCTCCCTCATACCTTCATCCAATTTATTCATTTTTATATGTTATCATATTTTTCCTATTATGTCAAAAATATTTTTCTTGCCATATTCTAAGTTAATTCAATTATATTTAAATTATTTTTCTAATTTTTCAAATATCTTTTAATTTTAAAATTTAAAATTATTCTTTTAACTAATCCACTTTCACTATTCAAATCAGGATATACTCCTCAATAAAAAATTTAAAATCTTTATCAACATTGATAACATACCATTGATTTTTCATCTTCAAATGCAATTGATTTTCCCTTTGTTTCTACTGTCTCGACCATTAACTTTCATTAAAGCAGTTGTTGGAATAATAGCATACTTTCTTCCTGTTTCAGTTTTTCCAACCTTAGCATTTTCAATATCATAATTATTTTTAATAATTTTCATTCCACTTGTTAAATTATCAAACGCTTTTTCGTCATTTCTCTTAATCGTTCCATCGACATTGAAACTTTATCAGATTGATATTTTCAAATACTTTTTCTGGAACTTCATTCATGCTCGCTGTCAAATCTCCAGCTTCTCAATGCTTTTTGAAACTTTATCAAGTCTTTCCTTAATTTTCAGGTTTTACCTTATTCCAAGCCTCCTGTAGTAACTCATTCTGTACCTGTTCTAAATTTTTACAAATCTTTTCATCGTATTTCTCTTTACATTTTGCAACTGTTTCCTTCAACAATTTATTATCTTTTTCAAATTTTCAGTGCTGTATTTATCTTCACAGGCTGTTAAAACTGCTATTGAAGTTATGACTAGAAATAATAATTTTAGCTTTTTCATCTCCAAATTAATTCTTTTTAGATTATTTTTCTTTTTATTTTAACTAAATCTGGATATACGTCCTTTAATAATATCATTTGATCTTTGTCATAATTGATAATGCACCATTTTCCCTCATCTTCAAATACCATTATTTCACCAGTATTAGTTAATTTTTCCCATTGTATAGTGTTGTTACTTTCATTGGAATACTACATAATTTCTTCCAATTCCAGTTTTTCCTAGTCTAACATTTTCCAAATCATAACTGTTTTTCAACAATTTTTAATTCTTTTTGCTATTTTAGACATCATTTCCACTATCAAATTTTTAGCTTTAGCAGTTGATATTGAAAAATTTATTTGCTAAATATTTTAATATTTTATCTCGAGCATCTCATCAAAACTTTGCTTGTAATTTCCTGCTATAGTCTCTTTTTGAAAGTTTGTCCAATCTGAATTTTAATTTCAGGTTTTATTCTATTCCAAGTTTCTTGTGAAGTTTCATATTTATTTTGTCCAGAAATTTTGTTATTTTTCTTAGATTTGTATTTACATCTTTACTTCTTGGTGACGCAAAATTGTCATTGAAACTATTATTAATAATACTGCTATCATCTATCCTCCCAAATTTACTTTTTATATTATAATCTTAGTTTTTAAAATTTTCAAGATTTTATTTAATTGCTTCGTAAAAGATTTTTGATTAATAATATTTTATTTTTCTCCTTAATTAGAATGAATCAAAATCTATTTTTCAATAATTTATTTTCAAAATTTCAATGCCTTTATCGACATCTGCCTCTTTTCCTTCTTCAGGCACATATTCAATATATTTTACAGTATTATTTTTCATCAAGAATTGTCAGTGCTCTTGTCAAAAGACCTTTTTCCTTTTATGAAAAATCCATTTTTGTATACCAAATTGATGATATTTAAAATCAGAAACTGCTTTTTAGCCCATTAATTTCATTAGCTGTACAAAAATCTTTCCTGAGCAAACGGAGTATCAACTGTTACCGAGTAAAAATTTTACATTTGGATATTTTTGCAGCTTCATTCAGCTGTTTTAGTCTGTAATGAACAAACCTTTGTATCAAGCGACGGCGCTGTGTAAATCACTTTTATATTTTTATCTTCAAATATTTTTTTTCATCCAGTTTTGAATTTACAACCAAAAGGCACTTCCTTTATTTTATCTCCAACTTTTAATTCTTTTTCCAACAATTGTTACTGGAACTTTTCCCATTGTGATTTTTAAATTGTTATCAGCTTTCAAAGTGTCTAAATATTGTGTATATTCGGCATTTTGTCCCGCCTGTCCTATTTCATTTTTGTGTTTTTGGGCTTATTTCCACAGGCAGCTAAAACTACTGCACTACTCCTAATAATAATATTTTTTTCATTTATTTCCTTCTTTCGTAATTTTATCTATTGCTTTTTAAAAAATCTAAATTGTATAATTTTTGCAATTTTAATTTAAACTTTTTTTTTATCTAATTTTATCATTTTTATTTTGATACTTCTCTGATTAAACTCGGATTATATAATAAATCTTCATTTCTTCTAACTTCTTCAAAAAGTATATGTTTTCAAAAATTTTTCCATTTTCAAAAAAACACATTCCATTACGGAATCTTCATGATATTGATTTTCAGGCAAATCTGAGATATTTACTGTTTCAAATTCTCCATTTTTTTATTTTTTTTATCAAGTCAAGCCGTCCTTTTTACTGACTTTTCCTTTATCAGTAACAGGATTTTTGTAAACATCTCTAACTTCATTTCCAATTTTTTTATACAGCTGCATTTCATGGCAAATTTATGAGTATCCCTGTTAATGCTAGATTTTTTTCATTTCCTTGCAAAAAGTGATCCTCCACAGCCCAAAGTAACATTTTTCAGCAGAATATTTGTTATCCTTTTAAAGATTTATAAATATCCCAGATTGTATCTTCATTAATTCCATCACCTTGTAAAATACGGACTTTATTAATCACTTTATATCCTTTGGAATTTATAGTATAGCCAAAATTCTTTTCCAGACTTTCAAGTGCAAATAAAATATTTGTAATTGCATCTCCGCTATCTGGACGTATTGTAACCATTCCATCTCTTGACAATATTTTTTTCTACGCAGATCTTTTCCAATAATATTTTCTACCGCATTAAAAAAGCTATAGCTGTCAAGAACGATTGAAACAATTCCTTTTAGGAAATTTATCAAGCATGTTTTCGTATGCCTCTTTTTCATATTTTTGAGTCCATGAAGTCATTGTGCTATGTTCTGAAGCAGGCACGCTATAAGCGGCTATTTTTTCATTATAATATTTACGGGCAAAGACAAGTGCATTTAAGGTATCTGTTCCATAAAAATTTGTAAGATGAGCCATTCCGCCAATTCCAGCACTTTCCTCGCTAGAAACGCCACGATAACCAAAATCATGCAAATTTAAACTTCAATTCTGACTCCACATTATCACTTGTTTCCTCCAAAAAGTATTTTATAATCTGTTTTGCCTTGTATGAAAATGTAGCAACTGTAATTGGATACCATACTTTTAACAGTAATGTTTCCGCCCAGCCCACAATCCAAGGCACATTTTTGTCAGTTGATTCAACTGTAACCAGCACATTATGATTTTTCACAATACTTCCTTCTGGCACAGCTCTAATTCTAAGTGGCAACTTCCCATCCAACTTTTCTACGATATATCTCCATCCTTCTTCAAAAAAATGGCAATCCATGTAATTCACAAATTTCCTTGGCTTCATCTATCATTTCATTTGTAATTTTTTTGTCAAATACTCCATTAAGTAATATTGCAGTCCAAAAAAATTTTACATATCCGTATAAGCCACCACGACTTTCGATATAATCGTGCATATACGTCATATTTCTCTGGATATTGAAATGGATGAGTAATTTTATATGAATCTGTCGATAATATTAAATTTTTCATTTTTTTATTTTTGTATGATAATTGCAAAGTTACGTAAAAAAATCATACTCTCCTTCCCTATACTTTTTTTATTTGTATATTCAATTATAATCCTTTATCCTTTGAAAATATACTAAAAAAATACAGTAAAACCTCTTTGAATAAAAACAAAAAGGCTTTTTACTGCAATAAAATCATTATTTTATTTTTTTCTAAAAATTTTTATCTGCCAGCACTAATGCTATCTTTCTTTTCCCCCACCATAAATTCCACAATCATACTTTTCATATCCACTTTTTTTATTTTCCCACGTCCAAATTTTTTATGCTTAACCACATCTCCAACTTTATATTTAGAATTGGCACTTAAAGCAGCTTTGAGAACTGCTTGATTTTTTACCAAATGTTCCAAATTTATTTTTAGAAAATGGATTGAAATTCTCTACTTTAGGTGTAAAACTTCTCGAAGTTTGCGATTTACTTCCATATTTTCTTCCAACATATTCCAGATTTTCCTGTTTCATTTCATAGATAAATCTTGATGGCCGACGTGCGTTATCATCTTTTCCCCAGATTTTTCTAGAAGATGAATATGAAATAAATAATTCCTTTTTTGCACGGGTTATCGCCACATAGCAAAGTCTACGTTCTTCTTCCAGTTCTTCTTCTGGTGTATCAAAGGAAATTGATGGGAACAGTCCGTCCTCCATTCCAGCTAAAAAGACATAATCAAATTCCAATCCTTTTGAACTGTGAATTGTCATAAGTTTTACATAATTTTCATCTTCTTCCATTTCATCAGTTGCCGAACTTAATGAAATCATATCAAGATACTCATTTAAAGTCATATTTGGCTTCTGCTTTTCAAGTTCTGTAATACTGTTTAACAATTCTTCAATGTTTCTAACCCTGTCTTCCTTATTGTCTTCAATTGAATCAATATAATGTGTTTTAATCAATATTTCATCAAATATTTCCTTAATTGACATCTCATCAAGATTTGAATAAATATTCTGCATCATATTGTAAAATTCTCGTAATGCCAATTTTGTAGCAGTTCTTACTGGAATTTCATCAATGTAGTGAAGCGCTTCCAGCATGGAAATATTTCTTTCATTTGCGACTTCCTGTATTTTTTCCAGCGTCTTTTCCCCCACAGAACGTTTTGGAACATTAACTATACGATAAAAATTATGGTTGTCATTTTTATTATTCAAAAGGCTTAAATATGCTAAAATATCCTTTATTTCCTTACGTTGAAAGAATTGCATCCCTCCATAAATTTTATACGGAATATTTGCAGCCAGAAGTTTTTCCTCCAGCACTCTCGACTGTGCATTCGTTCTATACAAAATCGTCATATCCTTATACTCAGCGCCATCTTTTTTCTTTTTTTTCATTTCCGTTATAATAAAATCCGCCTCATCAAAAACAGTCGCTGCATTATAAATCTTAATTTTTTCACCATCCGAGCCATCTGTCCAAAGAGTTTTCCCCTTTGAACTTTTGTTATTTTTAATAAGTTCATTAGCTGTATCCAGTATTTTCTTTGTAGAACGGTAATTTCTTTCCAGTTTTACTGTAAATGCTTCCTTGTAATCCCTCTCAAAATTCAGTATATTATTAATATTTGCTCCACGAAATGCATAAATACTCTGATCTTCATCTCCCACAACACAAATATTTCTATACTTCGCCGCAATTAAATTTATCATTTCATACTGAATATCATTAGTATCCTGATACTCATCCACCACAATATATCTATATCTTTCCTGTATTTTTTCCAGCACAAAAGCATCATCCAGCAGCTTTCTCGCATTTAAAAGCAAATCTGAAAAATCCATCGCATTATTTGCCTTCAAAACTTCATTATATTTCTGATAAATCTCGCCAAAAAGCCTATTTGCAGGAATTCTCATATCAATTTCCCGCTCCAGCTCCTTAATCCCTATACCCTGCTCCTTCAATTTACTAATCTTATTTGCAAGTTTTCCTGGCTGAATACCATCACTATCCTTAATTCCCATTTCTTTTTTTATTTTTGTAATAATCGACTTCTGGTCATCTACATCATAAATATTAAAATTCCGTCCATACCCAATTCTCTCAGAATAAGTTTTAAGCAATCTCACCGAAAACGAGTGAAACGTAGAAACAACAAGATTATTCGCCTCATGTCCAATAAGTGCCGCAGCCCTTTCCTTCATCTCCTTTGCCGCCTTATTCGTAAAAGTAAGTGCCAGAATATTAAGTGGCGAAATCCCTATCTCTTTTACCATGTGTGCAATTCTATAAGTAACTGTCCGTGTTTTACCGCTTCCCGCTCCAGCCAGTATCAATACAGGCCCTTCTATTTTTTCCGCAGCTTTTCTCTGCTCTTCGTTTAATTCATCTAAAATACTGCTCATATTTCTCTCTTTATAAACTTTTCTTTTATTTATGACATCATTAATTTTTAGTTGACTGTTTTGACAATTCTATTATTTTTAAAGTATATTCTTCAAAAAAGTCTTTGACTTCCAAATGGTGCTATAATACGGTTATTTTTACTTCCATATAACTTCCTCCACCTTTGAATTTCACCATCGTATCTCTTTTAGTCCAAATATATGAAACTAATCCAACAACATATTCAGGATTAAACATTGTTAAACACTTTCTTTCCTCCATCAGTTATTTCTAAATCCAAAACTGTTATTTTGATACACCACCTCTTTAATGGACTTCCCGAGTCATCAAAATAATCTGAAGACTTTCTAGAGAAGGAATATCCATTGGGAGATTTCCTATTATATTTTTCTTTGATTCTTTAAATTAAGGATTGTCCCATCTCGGATGATCTAATCCAACTAAAAATTTCATATTTTGAATTACTTTATCTAGACTTGTCACTAATCTTTTGATTAACTATATTTTTACCTTAATTATAAAATATCTCTTTTGAGTTTGACTGAAATATTTGATTATTTCCCTGTACTATAAATGATAAGATAATAATCCCTAATAAAATAAATTTTTTCATTTCAATTCATCTCCTTCAAATTATTCTTACTCTCTCAAATTTTAATCTATCGCATGAAATTCCATTGTTAAAGCGATCTTTTCCTAATTTTTCAGCCCACCGTATTGAATCTGTTTTTAATTTTCCTGTTTTCTTGTTTACTTTGATAACTAAATAATCGTGGCGCTACACCTGAATCTCCACCACTTTTTGCATTATCACTGCGAATATCGAAAATAATAGTAATTTTTCATCTTGTCCAGTATCTAAAGTCATTATACAACTAACATCCGCTAAATCATGTTTAATGATAGATTTTCGCACTCAACTGATATGCTTCTTCTGAACTGCTTATTGTTTTAGTCTTAGCAATTTTTTGTTTTCTTATATTTGCATCAGAAACTAAATCACTTTCTAAAAATAATTTTCCATTCACCGTTAATTTTTCAAAATACTAAATATGATGGGTAATCTTTTTATTCCTGTTGTAACTTCCTTCACAAATTCTGCTTTCACTTGTTTATTTGATATTTTTCTACTTTAATATCACCTTTAATACTTGCCCATAAACTGGATTTTTCAAAAAATTCTTTTGGTCTTTAATATAATAATCTCTCGATACTGTTGTCTGATAGTATTCAATTCTATCTGCTAATACTTTTTCCAATGTATCAAAAATCCGCATTACTTGAAGCTTCATTCCAAATATTTACCATTTCTTTAATTTCATCTTCCATTGTTTTTAGTTCTTAATTCAGCATTTTGAACAGAATCTTTATTGCCATTTTTAATTTCCTGATTTTTCTTTCCGCAAGTAATTACAAAAAGCTAAAGCAAAACAACAATCAATAATTTTTCATTCTTAAATTCCTTCCTTCAAATTTTACTCACTAATTTACATTCTAATTATAATAAATTCAAATCTTACAACTCTCGATATTTCACTTCCAGTTATTTTCGATATTTTCTCAATAACACCATTTTTCTTCCTTTTCTTCCCCAGCGTGACTATTTCCATTCTTATAAACAATTTCCTTCAAGTTCAAGTCTGATTTTTAATAAAGTCAACTGTTAATAAAATCTGATTAAGTACACCTTTTTATTTTTTTGAAACAATAATCACTTCTGAATTTTTCTAAATTCACACATAAAGTCCAGAATACTGTAACTTCCTTCCAGCTTTTTAACAAAAAAGTCCGCCAGTAATTCTGACAAAAATATAGTCATTTTCAATTAATGCCAAATTTATTTTTCACGCAATTTTATTAAATCACTTTCATTTTCATCCATCTGCCCTTTTTATAACAATACTTTCTATTTTTCTTGTCAACTAGCTGTTCTTCATACATTTTTTCAACAAACTTTCTTTACCAACGTTAATTTCAGTTCCGACTATAAAATATATTTTCCCTTTTTATCAGTTCTATGCCTTACAATGTGATGTCTGCGGTATCTTGCCTCATAATTTCTCATTTGCACCAACCATAACCAATGGATCGTCATAATACGCAGGCTCTCCATTGATAAGACGCTGACTGCATAAGCAGGCTTTCCCGCAGACTGTGCAAATCTGCATGAAGTTTATCCACCTGATCAGTATACTCATCAGTTCCGGCACAGGCTCATAGGTTCAGCCTCTAAAGCTCATATCCAGTCCTGCAACAATAACCCTTTTTCCCATATTCCATATATTTTTGCAAAAATCAACAACTTTTTCTCCAAAAACTGTATCTTCATCAATGCCAATCACTTCTGCATCAATATGCCATAATTTCTTCCATTTGGGAAACATCGCTCACAGGATAAGCTCCCTAAAACTGTCATTTCCCATGTGAAAATATCACCTTCCCCATATCTGTTATCGATGGCATGCTTAAATGCCACTATCTTTCTGCTTTGCATACTCAGCCCTTCTAAGTCTTCTTATAAGTTCTCGCTTTTCCTGAAAAACATAGCTTTCCAGTAACAACTTCCAATGTTCCTATTTTAGAAATTTTGTATCATTTTATCTATTCCTTTTTCTATTTTTATATTTAAAAGTAATTACGTTTTCAAAAAGGGGACTTGCCCTCATATCATTTTAATTTTTATTTTGTCTAAATGAATCAAACATATTTTTGCATTACTATATAAAACCTTTTGACTTCCATAAGGCTTTTACATTAATCTGAATTTTTATCAGAAATTGCATAATTTTCCTTTTAAATTTCAACTGATTTCGGTAAAATCCAAATAATTTTGGTACTTGCAATGATAATGGATATTCATCTGCACCATTATTTACAACAATTATCATTGATTCATTTCATCTAGAAATTTCATAGGAAATAAAGTCTGTATTTGGTCTTGCTGGTGTGAAAATCACGTCCCTGATACAGTTTTTGCACCGTCTGTTCTGATCCTGCTAAATAGGCTGTATCTCTGAATCGATACGTCCTTTCTGTTTTGGATCGCTATAAACTTCTAAGATTCTTAACTTTCCATTTTCTAAACAAATTTTTATGTTCTTTTCTTTATTTTCAGCACGCCTCTATAATGATTTTCAATATCAGAGTTGCTGTTTTACAGGATATAGAAATCCATTTTTGAACTTCATTCACTTCAACAGAACTAGGAAAACTTCTAAGTCTGTCTCTATATTTGCTGATACTGTCTGTTTCAGTTCATATGGTTCGTAATCTTCCCACAGCATTGCTTTTCTGTTTCTTGGAGAATCCTGCCCCACATTCCCTTTTTCATCTCCATAATAGATAACTGGTGTTGCAGGTAGCATCATTTGCATTGAAACTACTCTTTTACCTTATGTTACAGCTGTTCCATCATATAAATCAGGTCGTATGTTCAGCTATCCTTGATCTGACTGATTATTTCTATCATAAACCTGTTTGATTTATCATTCCGCTAAAAATTCTATCTGTATCAAGCGAGCCATAAACACTTGTGTCATATTAAAACGAACACTTTGAATATCTATTGTAGATTTCATTTAATTTTGTTGCAAATTTCACTCCGTCAATTCTGTAATTTCGGATTAGTATTTACCGTATATTTTATAATATTATTGACAATGTTGTAATCTGCACCACTGTCATAAACTCCATCTTCAATATCTTTTGTGATACTATTTGAAACTTCTCCCTGTAATCAACAAATCAGGTTTATATTTTTCAAATTTTCAGTAATGCTTGCGATGTATTCCTTTATTCTTTATCATCATAATAAACATAACTGATCCCATCAATTCCATCATCATAAATCTTTCTTAAAAAGTTTCTATCAGGTCCCTAAAATCCACTTTTTCATTGAATTTTCAAATATAATTTCTAACTTCTGGATTGTTTAAAGTCTAATACAGTATCTCTCTATATACCAATCTGAAAACTCTTTATTATTTAGAGCGAAAAATCTGTTTGGATGAGCATCTGAGCTACTTCCAGAACAACTTTCAGACCTTTTTGATGAGCCTATTTTACAAGACTTGCAATTGCAAATCAGAATCTGTCCAATCCCATGTTCTCTGTATCCTGCAAATCCTCATTAAGCAAGTTTTCTATCTAGTTTCGGGATTGAAAAATAAGTAAAGTTTAATTCCTATATCGCCCATTAGTTATTGTGAACTTTTGCCTGTATATCAAGTCCTTTCGACTGTTCCAGTCTGCTCTATACTGCCAAAATACGGATCAACGTGATTAAAAGTAAATCGTATCGTATTTGTGATTTGAAAGGAATAGAATGGTGATGACAAAATTATGTATTCTACATCCTAAATCTTTTAATATAATCTAAAGTTTTCAATTATCCCTCTAAATCTCCACCAGTAACGTGTATAGTTCTGTACATCATTTAACGTATTTTCTTCCCATTCATTTTTCCTCATAGTTACTGTTCCATTCATTTAATGAAAACTGAGGTTTTCATTTCACACCCAGTATGCCATAACTAAATTCCCTTTCTTAGATGTACCTGAACGGATCTCTCCAGAGGCTCTGAAAAAGTCATCTGTTCCCAAATCCATTAAAAATCTGCGTCATTGTCACATCGCCATTTCTAAATGAATCAATATAAATCTGGTAGCCAACAGAACCTTCTAGCCCAGTCAGGAATCGTTGTCAGCTTTGTCAGGACGCGAATATTCAAATTTATTTACATTTTTAGGATCTTTTGAAATATTTCTTCCCATATAATACTTTTGTCTTGTCATCAGTCAGAGCAAAATAATAGCTTGACATACTATTTTGAATTTCTAGCCATAAAATTTCATTTCCACCATAATTTCCAATTCCACGCATCATCCCGCCATTATAAAACAACTTCCGCAGAATAAATATCATTATTTTCGTTCTCACATAATTTTTCACATTATTCCGTCAGCTACCCTCTGTATTCAGAATCTTCCTTATGAACCATGAATTTAAATCAATGACTCCATCATTCCTTTTGACTATATTTTAATTGATTCATTTGATTTTACAGTATCTTCTATTTCGTTACTATCGACATTGTTTTCTTCGGTCTTTATTTTTCGAATTATTTTCTTTTTGTTTGCACTAATTAAATAATTTTCACGATTATCATTATCGTAATTCTTCATTCTGTCCAGAAAATGAAACAATTGAACCTATTAAAACAGTAAAACTTTCAGTTTTTAATTTAAATAAACTCATATTTCTCCTCTATTCACTTTAATTTCCCTAGCTGCAGCCAGACAAAAACAGTTATTTTTATATTACTAATTTTTATTTATTATTATTTTCAAAATCTTTTATTTTCATTTCTTTATTCGCAAACTGATCTCAAAATGCTATTTTTATTTCTCTAAGTGTAGCTCCTGTCGTTACAATATCATCAAGTATCAAAATATTTTTACTTTCTAAAATCAACATTTTCCAGAAATTCTAAAAAGCACCTTTATATATTTTTATTTCTTTCCCTTCATCCAAAAATTTCAGCCATCGTATTTTTAACTCGCTCAATTTGAACATAATTTCACTTTCAGACAATTTAAAAATTTCATCAACCTGATTATACTCCTCTCTCATTTTTCCTTTTCTCTGCTGACAGGCACACTCACAACAATATCAATCTTTTTCTCTTTTCAGAAACATAATAAAATTCATCCTTTTACCAATTCAGCAATTAATTTTTGCCATAATTTTTCTCGATTATATTTATATGAATAAATAAGTCTTTTAAATTCCTTATTGTAATCCCAAACATAATAAATATTATTTAATTTTCGTAATTTTTCAGACTTTTCAGAATATTTTTCGTATCCTTCGATACAATGCCGCACTCAACTAATTCCTCCCCTGAAATTATATCCCGATTTCTAAATAAAATTCACTTTAAAGTTAAATATTATTTTAGTAAAAATTTTAGCACTTCGACTGGATCTTCAACTTTTTGAATTATTTTAGTTGAGTACATTTCGTATAACCACAATTTTTACATATTTTTCAAATAAAATGTATCAATTGCAATTTTTGTTCCGACTACTCTTTTTGTTGGAATTGCCACTTTTTCTTTATTTCAAATATTTCTGCTCCACATTTACAGCATTTTTCATCATTTCTCATAAAACCACCTCAAAACGCATTTTTAACCACTCAATACTGTTAGAGCCTACGACTTACTCCGACAATATCATACCTTACATTTTTATCCCATTCCTTTTTAAAAGATAAACCTGTGAACTCGCAAGAATCCTATTCTGCTTCTCCTCCGTCACCATCTCAATCGCTGATCCAAAAATCATTCTTCCGATATTTGACCTCCACAAACACCAGCGTCTGGTTCTTCTTTTCAAAAATCAAGTCAATCTCCCAAACCTGGTATAAAAATTACTCTCAATAAACGTAAGCCCTGCAAAATCAAATATTCTTTTCGCCACATTCTCATACTTAAACCCGATTTCCTTTTTATTCATCACTATTTCTCGTCCCATCCTTTTTATATTGTATCATAAATATCTATATTTATTCTTTTAATTTTATATTATATGATACCAATTTTTACTTATTTTTCAAAGACTGGAAAAATTTTTTCTTCTTTTTTCATTTAACTTTTTCTAAAAATTTTTCCTTATCTTTCCATTCTACTCTACTTCTTCAAATATTTTTCTCAATTTCATTTATAAAATTTTTCATTTATTTTAAAAATTTTTAATTTCCTTATCTGCTTGCTCTCGTCTCATATCAAATGAAATATAATCCATTTCTCTTTCATATTTTCTAATAATTTCTTGATATTTTCCAACAGGATAAATCCAAGGCTGATACCCTACATCACTTTTTTTCTATATTTATATCTACTAGCTAACAAATTACAAAAATCTTCTATTGTATCACACCAAAAATCTTCTAGATTGTCTAAATCATTCCCAACCAATAATCTTATTGGATTCTCGCCATCCACAAATCTTTATCATATTACATTTATACAATTTATAAATCATTTCTACAAAAAATATCCAATATTCCTTTGTATCTTTCAATGGCTGCATAAATGTCCCAATCGTTAAATCAGTAAACATCCAGTTTCCTTTTATTATCAACATCTAATATAAACCATTGTGAAAATTCTTGAAAATGCTATCGCTTCCCATTTTTCATACCTAAAATTCCTTTTTAATTCTCATTCAAAATATTTTTCTTATAAAAATTCAAACGAAAGTTCACCTTCAAAAATAACATCATCTTTTTTTCATAAGCTACATCATTTTCAAATTCAACTAAAAATTTCTGAATCTGAAAATAGCTGATTCTACCAGTAAAGAATATGAATTTATATGTTTTACCACTCTTACTACAGCTTCTATATATGGCGATTTTTGGAAAAAGGCTGTACAGCTCTCAATTCACTATCCACTTTCAAACTTTCGCATACATATTGCATAAATAATTTTCCTTTGACAATATCTCCTTTTTTAATAAAACTCTTTTACATCAAATTCTACAAATGAAACATTCCATTTTTATCATTATTTTTAGTTCTTTTACTACTGCCATATCGTAGTCATATTCAAATGTCCATAACTTCTCTATTAAATATTTTTCATATAAAACTTTTCATCTTCTTATTTAATCAAACACTCTAAATCACTTCAAATTTCCACTTTCATAAAAATTTTATGAAAATTTCAAATATCTAAAAATATTCTATACCGATTTTCTGATTTTTCTAAAAATTTAATAATTTCTTGTGCTTCTATACTTTCATTATTAATTTCTGATTTTTCCAATTTTTCTAATTCATTTTTGTAACTTCATATATTTTTCCACTTTTAAAATTTTTTCCATTTTTACGTATATTCTCTACAAGTTCTCTATCCTCTAAATCCAACTCTGAACTTTTTCCAAAGAATTTTCATCATCTAAATTTCTTATTTCATCAGGACAAGTAAATAATGAAATATGTATAAAAATTTCTATATTTATTTTTGGGATAAAAACTTTTCTGTCAGCTCATTCTTTTTGTTTCACCTATAACTTCATAAATAATTTATTAAAACCAACATCTTCTATATTTTCAAAAACCCCTTTCTGCAAATTCATCAAGATAATTTGACTGATTTTCATCAAAGTATTTCCCTCAATATTTCAATACCTTTTTCTTTCCAAACAAATTTCAAAACATCATCACTAATATTATATAGAAAACCTAATAATTTGATCATCTACTATCTCAATCCATCTTTCCCTTCATCTTCCATAATTTCCAACATTTTAATCCCCTTCATTCTACTAAATAAATAAAAATCTACTTTTTCTCTCAGCTTCCATCCAATATCTTCTTCAAAAACGTCTTCCCATGATACTTACAAGACCCTTTTTCAAGCAAAATCTCCCTATGTTTCTAGTCCCATATCCTTTATGTTTCAAATCTGTACTCAGGAAATTCTTTTTGCTATCTCACAAAGTATTCTGTCCCTTGTAACCTTTGCCACAATCGAAGCTGTTGCAATGGCTAACGACTTTGCTGTCTCCTTCACAATGCACTCCTGCTCTCCTTCATACTCACTGGAATCAAATAATTACCATCAACCAAAACTATATCAAATGCTGATTTTTCAGCCACTTGATTAATCGTCGACGCATTGCTAGAAATGTTGCAGTCTCAAAATATTCATCTCATCAATTTCCTTTCCGAAGCAATCCCTGACCCTACGATTCAATTCTTTTTCTATAGCTTCAAAACAATCTTTCCCTCTCAGTCAACTCCTTCGAATCGTTAATCTCCTGCAACTCTGGAAAATCCTGAATCACAATTACAGCTCCAGCTACGACTGGCCTCCCGCAAAGGACCTCTCCCAGCCCTCATCAACCCTCAACAACAATCTTTATTATATTTTTCGTCAAATTCCATTAATTCATTTTTTGTTTCTAATTTGTCTTTATACATAAATTTTTCCTCTTTTTATTATTTTATAAAGTTTCAAAATTCCAGTCCACATTTTCAATGCCCTTTTAAAATCTTTCGGTAATTCTGCAATAAATTCTATTTCTTCTTTCTGTAATTGGATGTTCAAATTCCAGCTTTGTAGGCATGAAGCATTTGGCGTCTTTTCGGCATCTGTTCTGCTGCAGACACTGTCGCCCAAAATTGGGTAGCCTAAATGTTTCATGTGAACTCTGATTTGGTGAGTTCTTCCAGTCTCAATATGAACTTAACAAGCGTAAATTTTTTCAGTTTGTGAAATTACTTGCAATTTGTAATTGCAGCTTTTCCTGAACTTTAAGTCATTTATTACTAGTCATTTTCTTCCTATCGTTTTTATCACGTCCGATTTGTGTTACAATTCTTCCCGCTTTTCTGGTTTTAGTTTTCCTTTTTAAAATTGCAAAGATAAGTCTTTTTACAGTTTATCGTCAAAACATTTGTGATAATTTTAGATGTGACTTTGTCATTTTAGCGATTATTGAAAAGTCCGCTTGTGTCCTTATCTAGCCTATGCACAATGCCAGACGGATTTTCCATTTATTCCTGACAAATCTTTGATGTGATACAAAATTGCATTTACAAGCGTCCTGAATAATGCCCATTTGCAGGATGTACGACAATTCCAGCTTTTTATTGATAACTGCCAAATCATTGTCCCTCATAAATTATTTTCAATATCAATGTTTTCAGGTTTAATTTCAACAGTTTCCAGTTCTGGAATTACAACTTTTATTGTATCATTTTCTTCAATTTTATAAGCAGGCTTTTGTCTTTTTCATTTACCAAAATATTTTCATCTTTTTATAAGCTGTTGAATGCATGCTCGTGTCAACTCGAGCTCTCTCTGACAAGAATTTATCAACCTGCCTCCCTGCCTCTTCCTTCAAAAACAACAATATTTCTCCCATTTTCACCTATTTTCAACATCTATTTCATCTTCAAATTCATTTTCAACTCATATTTTCTCATTCATAATTATTCTATTTTCTTTCTTTTATAATTTTTATTTCCAAAATTCTATCTCTCTTTAAAATTTATCCCTGTCAATACAATGATTATAAATTAATTCTTAATTGCACCTCATATCATTAGTTTCATAAAATTTCACAAGCAATTCCAAAAATTTCTCCTGTTGTTTTATGGGCACAGAAATAATTCCCTAACACCATTTTTGAATCATCACGTGATTTGCTGTCATCATGCTTGTTCTTTATTTCCATCATAAAAAAGTTGGCTTCTAACATCATAGCATTAAATTTATTGTCCGTCAGAGTTTTCACTTTCCAAAATTCTCTATTCAAATTATCATCTCACTTTTTCCTTATTTGAATTCTCAGGCTTCCAGTCTGTTCCACTCCATGCTTACATCAGAAAAATCTCAACCTGTCCAGGAAAAGGATCACATTTGCCTCCCAATTAGCTGATTAATTTTGAAAATAGTTTAAATCAAGAGGATATTCAATATTTTCCAAAATAAATTCTACATGAATGTTTTAGGGAATAATAATGGCAGTTTTATATCCTAATCTTCATATTCTGAACTCCCAGCCCTTGAAAAATAGTTTTTCTGTCTGAGGATAAGCTACAGCTATTCTTCCAGATCGCCGATTTCCAAATTGAATCCACTCATATTTCTTTTTCGCAACAAAAAGATTCTCCTCCAATGTCATTTTTATACTTGTCTTTCATAAAACTCACTTTTCTAAAAATTTCTTTTCATCAATTTCTTAACTCTCATCGTCACATTTCTGAAAAACATGTCCATTCCTGCGAATAACCTCTATTATGATGATTTTTCGCCAAAACTCGCTACTTTCTTATTCTACTTTTTCCAACTTTTCAAAACTTCTCTGTGCGTGATTTCGCAAACTGTGTTTTCGAAATCCTAATTTATGCAAAACTCTCGTTATAATCGACACATTTTCTTTCCACAGTCGTAGAAGTGCCAATTTTAAATATTTCTCATTATTTTTAGTTCCGTATTTTTATAAACTTCATGAATGAAACTTATCATGTAATCAGACATTTCCAAAAATATTTTCTTTTTCTTTTCTGCACACATCTCAAAGCTCTCATCTCATATAAGCTCTGTTAATTTTCGGTTTAAAATATCTCATTGCTTTTCTAATTATATACATCCACTTTTCCTAATCTTGATTTTTTCTCTATGAAACTGACATGATATGTTAATATCCTGCTATTAAATTTCATCATTTCGATATTTTCTATAAACAGTACTCCATAAAACTTTAAAAACAATAACTCTACATAATCTATAAAATATTTTCAATTTTCAAATCTCTTTTTACAACCATATCCCCAAAAATCTTCTTTAACTTTTTTGATATTATTCTCCCTTTTTCCCAATAACATTCTCTTATCTTTTCTTTTCAACGAAAAATACCGTAAAATAACTATTTCTCTCAATTTTTAACTCTATCATTGCTTTTTAATTGTTCATTCAAACTCGTTCATTTTGATTTGTAGAATTTCCTATTTCTAAATTTCTTCATTATTATTCTTTTTCAAACTTATCAATTCTTTCCAATATTTTTCACATCACTAATTTTTCTCCACTCTTCAAAATCAACTCTCATAAGTGTCAACATATTTCATCAAGTGGTTTATCTTTATCCCCAATTTCTTATTTTCAAAATTTCATCATTTAACTTTTTCAACATCAAACTTAGTAATATTTAAAACATGTTTGTCATAATCCGCACCTGCTGTGGTAAAAATCTATCTCTCACAAAATACAGCTTACTGTTTTCATATTTTTACAAAAATTTCTCTGCTATGGTTTTTAATTTTTCCTTCCGAAGTAAATTTGTAAAAATTTTTTCCTGATACTTTTCTTACAAATCTGATTTATTCTCTTCATCGTTTTTCCTGGGAAGTTTTTGATATTCATAAATATAATATCTTTTTCAATCATTTGTGGAAATTCAAGAAAACGGCAATGTCTCACTATTTTATTGATTTTCAGTCCTTCTGTTTCAAAAATTTTAATTTTGAAAAATCAATTATCTCTTTGGAATTTATATAAAGTATGTTTTCTTTTGCATCTCACATTTGCGTCAGTCCTCCAGCCTGCTGAATACCTTTTAAAAATCTTGATTTTGTATATTTTCCAGAATTTTCCTAAATTCTAGATTTAACACTGCTAGGATTTTCATCAAAAAGATTCAAATTTCTGTCCATCATATTCTACAAAAACATATATCCAAAAATATTTTGTATTCTCAAAATCTCTTATTAATTTATCCATTTTTGTCTTCTCCAGTACTGAATTTTTCCATTTTTATCCTCTAGCTATTCTCATTTTATACCTAACTTTATTATTTTTACTTAAACAAAATTATGATTATTTCCCCAAAACCTTTTTATTTATTTAACTTTTTATTATCTCAAGTTTATAAAATAAGTATATCAAATTTCTTTTAGAAATACAATTTTGATTTTTCATAAATTTTGTAAACTTGAAAAATTATAAATTGAGTTATACTTTATTAAATTTTATCTTTTTAAATCTGAAGGAGAAAAATGATTATTGTATTATTACTCACTTTACCATTATTATTAAATTCCTGCGAGATAATAGCTGGATAGCGCTGTCCTTCATACTGCAAATGAAGGAATCAGGGAAATGAACAAAACTAACCAGTCTCACTCGATGGAGAATATGCCATTAGAAAATAAAAATACAAGCAGGGAGTTTGATGGCTCTTAAAAAATACCACGTAGTCGTGAAATAAGTGAAAAGGAAAAATTTGGAAAATAGAAATTTCTATTCTGAAAATACTGAAATTAAAAGAAAATGCTAAAGCTATCAAAACGAGAGAAAGCTATTTTTAATTATCATTTGACTGATTTGAAAAACTGATATGGATTGCCAATCTATATTAGAATAAGTAGTTGCAGTTATATGAAACTGGAAAAAGAACTAGATTTTTCCTTATGATATCTCAAAAATCTTGATGAAGAAAGCAGAAAAGAAGCCAGAAATTTAATTGAAAAATAAAAGAAGCAAATTTCTGACATAAAATGCGAAATTTCTCAAATAAAAATTAGGTGTGTAGACTTATACATAACTCTTCCTATCAATTTTAAAAATTTCTTCAAAGATATCTTTAGTATCGCTATCACCTATGATATAAACCCTTCTAAATATTTTTACATATGTTGTTTTAATCTATGAACTTCCAAAATTATTTATTTTCTCAGTAATTTTATAGCTACTATCACCCTATTTTTCTCTACATTAGTTGATATGTCAAAGCTTTTTCCCTTTTTTCCTTGTACCTCTTCAAATTATTTTTATAATATTCATCAAGTGGACATTCTGCCAATATTCTTTCATAATATTTTTATTTGCTTATCAATATACTCTTCACTCTGTTTTTATAATATTCCTCATAATTCTCATCTTTTCCATTATTTTCCATATCTTTTCAAAAATTCTTTTTACTCTTTCAAATACAACTAATTTTTAGGAAAATAACTTTTCTTTTCCTTATCATACAAAACTGATAGCATATTCCGAAAATCTGTTTCCATCGGCTCCTTCACTCTTCTAAATTCAAGTCCTTCCGGCATTAAAATCGAGATATTTTTCAAATACTGTATTTTCCTTTTCTAAAATCACAATTTTCTGAATATAGTCTCTTTCTTGAACCCTTTTTCCATATCAATCTCCTTGTTCCTGTTTTTCTTCTTTCTTTTATCCTTTCTTTTTGCCTCTTGTCTCTGGAGTTTCAGGCCTTTTCTGGCAAAGGATTACAAAAACTATTTGATATTCCCTGCACAAGCACACACCAACGCTGTCTCCCAAATATGTGCCATTGCTGCTGCAGTCGCACTGCAGCACAAGAATTTATCCAAATACTGCTATCAACATTAAAAATAAAATTTCCAAATTTTTCATCTTCTCTCATCTTCATAAAAATAGTTTTTCGTATTATATCATATTTTAATGTTTAATAAAAATTATATTCAAAACAAATTATTTCTAAACATTTTATTACCTTTTTTCCAAAAATCTTTTTACAATAAATCCATTAAATAAAAATACACACTTAACTTATTCTAAAAAAATTATAACTATTCTATGCAAATCTCTGCATTATTTAATTTTATTGCCTTGATATTATACTCAAACCCATTTAAAATAAAAACTAGGGCGTGTCTGAAAACTCAAAAACTCAATAATATTTTAACGATTATCAAATAATATAACAAAATCAATGAGTTGAAACATTGCTCTCAGTCTGATACAATAAAAGAAAAGCACAGGAGGCTTTCTATCATGCAAAGAAGATACGAAATACTCAGATGAACAGTGGAATAAAATAAAAGCGATATGCTTTCCCAAAAGCTAAGACAGGACGTCCAGGCAAAGGATTTACGCCTGATGTCCAATGCTGCTGTGATTGCCTGCAGCGGTGCACCTTGAGAGACCTTCCTGAACGTTTCGGTTCATGGAAGACGGTCTATTCCTCGTTTCTGCAAATGGTGTGACGAGGGGACTCTGCTTAAAATATTTGAGCATTTATGAAAGATGCTGACTATGAGACTCTGAGCATTGACTCTCCATAGTAGAGTGCCCACCAGAGCAGTGCAGGGCACAGATTCAGTAGAACTCAGCACATCGGGAGAAGCCTGGTAGGGAAGGACAACCAAGATCCATGCGTAGTTGATGGACTTGGAAATCCGCTGTATATAAAACTTACTGCAGTGACAGATTCATGATAGTACGCAAGCAATTTCAAAATATTGTCGCAGCTAAGCATAAAAGACAGCAACATACTGGCAGACAAGGTACATGGAACAAAGGAAGTTCTGAGAGTATAAGAAAACACGGGGAGAATGTGTACACCTCCGAAGTCAAAACTGGTAAACAAATGGGAATGCGATTACCATATCTACAAGGAAAGACATCTTGTGGAATGTTTTTCAATAATGCTTAAACAGTTTTTCGCGTAGAATAGGGACACGCTATGATAAGCTGGTGACACATTCATAAATTTTATTTACTGATGCATAATGATTTTAATAAAACAAATTCTAAGTAATCATTAAAAATATCATTGATTTTGAGTCTTTCAGACACGCCCTATTAAAAATTATATAAATTTAGAGTTTGAGTAAAATAGTCATAGCTTTTGAGTTTGGTTTTTGAAGGCAGTTTTATTATAAACCCACCAAAATTTTTAAAGAAAGTAATCAATAAAAATCAGCCTTAATCACACAAATACTAAAACGATTTCTCTAAAAACTTTCATTCACCTTTTTATTCCTCTCAATAATTTCCTGAACACTCAGACACCTTCACATCTTCATCAATCCATCCTCGCCTTTTACTGCCAAATCTCATTTGCAGTAAGAATGTCAATTCCAGCATTTTTAGCTGTAGTTTACGTCCACAAGCATATCTCCAACAAATAATATTTTTCTTTTTGAAAGTATTTAAGTTTTGTGCCATTTTATAAACATTGTACGGGTTTTAGTTTACTTTTGGATACTCCTTTTTCATTTGAGCCAAATATTCCATCAAATCTCCATTTAGATAATCTTTTATCAACTGCAGATAAAGCTGTTTCTATGATCCTCATTTGCTATAACACCTTTTTCACGCCATTCTGTTCCAAAAATCAAGCAATTCAGGTATTCCTTCGTAAGGCCTCGACACTGTAGTCAAAAGCAACATATCATAATATTTTCTTATAACTTTTTCCATTTCTCATCTCAGTTACAATCCTCATATTTCTCTTTTCCCAAAATATTCCGTGAAGCCCTGAAACTCCACCACCGACAAATTTTACACATCCATTAGCAGAATATTGCTTTTTCCCAAGTTCTTCCATCGCTGAACTTTACAGTCTTGTAATAGATTTTGACGTATCCATATGTTCCGTCCAAATCAAACTATAACTAAATCATGTTCTACAAATTTCCACTCATTCCTTCCTAATCCACTTTTAAACAATTACCAAAATCTTATCAATCCAATCTTTCAAGATTTTAAAAGATTAATCTCTAAATGCTATTATTACTGTTTTTTATTTACGCTTCAGGCTCAATAACATTTCCGTCATCATCAATTGGATTCCCATCATCATCCACTCTAACAACCTTAATGCTATCCAAATGCCCTCTCACACTCTTCCTTTAAATTTTTTTCAATATACATTTTTCATATTTTCACGCTCTCTCTCTTCTTCGGTCAATTCCTCTCACGTGCCAACTATGAAAATTCACTTTACCTTTTTAATAATATCTTCATTTTAAATTTTCCTTTTCTAAAAATATTACTTTAATTTCTAATTTCCATCTTGATTTTATCTAAAATATAGCATAACATATTAAAGTAAAAATCGATTATGTTTTAAGCCCCAATGTTGGGGTTATTTTTATCTTTTTCTATTGCAGAAATTTTATAATCCAAAAAGTATATACAATATTATTACACTGTATTACCTGTAATTTATCAATACTTTTTCCTAAAGCATTTCTCTAATTTATACATTTTCACTAAATGAGTATAGCAAAAATCACAGTTAATCTTAATAACCGTGATTTTAATTTGAAGAAATTTTTCATTTATTATTTTTAATGCTGAAACTATATACAATCAGAAACAACATATAATATAAAAATATTTGTCATATCAAGTAAAAGATAACGCTAAACATCCATAATACTTTAGTTTATTCTCATTTTTTGTTTTACACAAGGCTTAACTTTTTTAAACCCTTCCCATATTTTTTCCAACAACATCAAAGTTCTAAGTGAAATTGAAGATATATTAAGCAAATTAGCCATTATTAATGTTGAATATGTATATCTATTTAATCTATTATCATCTTTTTACAAAAATTTGCAATTATAAAAATCGGTATTTGTAAAACTATAATTCCATAAAATTGCATATTTCCATGATAAATCAATTCTAACAAATCAATAAAAACTAAAGAAAAAGCAACATAAGACAAGAACTTATTATTTTTCTTTCATTATCATAAACAATAAAAACAACCAAAAATACATACTATTACGTGTAAGTCCTGGTTTTGTGACTTTGCACCAAAATTCTATACACAGCAAATACACTATTCCAAAAACTAAATCACTCCCATAAAACTTTTTAATTTTTTCTGAAAACTTTTTATAAAACAAAGAAAATAATCTAAATAAACTATAAAAGCATCAATAAATTTCAAAAATATAAGTACAATCAATTCTTTCAATTTATTTCACACTTCCAAATAAATCATTCAAAAGCTCTCACTCATTGTTGGGATGAGTAAATATCATATCTTTTAAGAATGTATATTTTTTTGTTCAGCTTTCATAGCTGCCGCAACAATATTTATCATTTCGTGGGAAGTGTTGCATAATAAAGTACATCCCAGTATTTTATCTGTTTTTGCATCTATAACTCGCCTTTTAAGCAGTCCATCCGTTACACCTTCTATTTTTGCTTTTTGAATTGCCATTGCTTTCAAGTCTTCCTGTTTTTACTTCATATCCTTTTGGCAATTGTTTCGCTTTCAGTCATTCCAACTCTTTGATAAAGGTGGATTTATGAATATGCTGTATGGAATTACATTTCTGTCGTTTACTGTTCTATTTCCTCCATTGTAAAGTTATCTCTTTATTATTCTAAAAGTCATCAAGAGAAATATATGTAAATTGAAGTCCGCCTTTCACATCTCCCATTGCCCAAATGTTATCAGCTGTTGTTTTCAATGTTTCATCAACTACAACTGCACCTTTTTCATCAGTTTTTACTCCTGCCGCTTCTAAATTTAGCCCTTCTGTATTAGGGTTTCTTCCGATTGCCACAAGAATTGCGTCTGATTCAATTTCGCTCTTGCTTGCTCCCCTGTGAAATTTGTACATATCCTTTTCCATTTTTATCAACAATTTCCTCAATTTTTGATTCCAGTAAAAACTTAATTCCTTTTTGCCTCAAATATAGCCTTTTGCCCTATCAGCGATTTCTTCATCTTCTCTAGGCATAAGTCTTTGTGCCAAATCAATCACTGTAACTTCTGACCCAAAATCAGCATACATCGAAGCAAATTCCAATCCAATGTACCCTGCTCCCAAAATAGTCAATTTTTAGGAAGTTCCTTTAGTTCCATAATTGAAGTGCTTGTATAAACGTGATTACTTTCTTTAAGTCCCTTTTATACCAGGAATTATGTAGTCGAACCTGTATTTATAAATATCTTTCTCCTTCAATCTGAACATTTTCCCATTACTTTCAATATTAACTACATTTTTTGAAGCAAAACTTCCAAATCCATCATAAATATCAATATTTTCCTTTGTAGCCAGCATTTCATAATTTTTTCCACGTAATGCACCAATCAGTGTATTTTTATTATTTATACTTTCTGCATAAAAATCTCTTTTTCCTCAATACCACTTAATCCTTTATTTTTGAGAACTTTTGTACTATCAACAGTTTTTCGTAGGAATCATCCAATATTTATACAAGTCCCTCCATACATCTTATCTGATTTCTCAATCAAAGCCACATTCTGACCTTTCCCAGCCAAGAAATCCTGCCAAAGTTTTTCCACCTTTTTCCAAAATCCAATTATTACTGCATCGTATTTTTCATTTTCTTCGTCCTTTTCCATTTTATACAATTATAGTTACATAATTGTATTTATTATAAAATTAATTTTTATATTATAAGAGTACCACATTTTTGTAAAAAACAAGAGTATTTGTGTTTACAAATTTATATTAATTTTTTTCAATATCCTCCTCCTTAATAACTAAAATATCCAAAGTCTTCTCATCTCTTCATAAACCTACCATATAATCATTTGAAAATTCAGAAAAATATTATCACAACTGTTCCAATCAGAATTTTTAAAACTTTATCAGACAATTTTTCTTTTTGCTTTTTACTACATCATATTCATCATTTTTATTTCACATATTAATTAATCATTTTACTCTTTTTTTCTTTTTAAAAATTTTTTCATACTGCTTTTATTCTTCCGCTTTGACCTTCGCTATAATTTTTTTTAATTTATTTGAGTTTTTAACCACATCTACCCATTCTTTTTATTTCTTTTCAAATTTTTTCTCTATAATAATATTTTAACAAATAATCAATTGCTCTATAATCTTTTAGCTCAGCTGCTTTTTAAGTATAAAATCAAAAGATCTCGAGTTTATAACCTTCTTCTTTCCAAAAATTTGTGCTAAATATATTTGTGAATCATGTATCCTGCATTCGCTGCTATCCTATACCATTTTTGCTTCATCAATATTTCTATTTCTATGCTCAATAATTCCTATAAAAACAGCAGCTTTCTTTAAACCATTTTCATGCTTTTTATATTTTTCCATTCCTTTTTCTTTTTCATCCTTAAAACGATAATAAAAAATCAGCTGTATACAAAATTCCTTCTTTTTAACTCTCCATTTGTAAAAAAATATTTTTCTGCTGTATCATAATCTTTTTTAAAATACTTTCCTCTCCTTTTTATACTACAACTCAAAGAACTCTTTATCCATTCTATCTTTTGATAAACTGTATTCCAGTAAATCATTTGCTTCATCATCAAATCTAAAAATTTCTTTTGTATTTAATATTTTATCTTGCCAGTATTTCAATTTTTCATTATCTTTTTCATATAATATATTTTTATTAAAGTATAACATCGAATCCGCATCTTTGCGATTTCCAGCTTCTATAAAATATTTCTCAGCCTCATTTTTTCTATTTGTTTTATATAAAAACGTAGCAAAAGATTTATATCCCTAATACATTCTCTTTATCCAATGATTTTTGTACCATTCTTCCGCCTTTTTATAATCATTATTATCCTCAGCAATCATACATCTAAAATTGTACCTGCCTTTTTATTTCCTTTTTCAAAAGCTATCTCATACCTCTTTTTCCTTCATTTTCATCAATATATTTCATAATACTATATCTGCAATTGAAACATAAGCAGTTTTGTCATATTTTTGCCACTTTTTAAAAATACTTTTCTGCTTCTTTATAGTTTTCTCTGTTCAATTCATAGCAATTTCTGCCATCACATTGAGCTTTTTTCAGGATTTTTCTTTATTTTCCTGATGAAAAAGAAACATCATCAATATCTTTTATTACCACATCATTTCCTTGATTTTCTACATCCTATTAACAAACAAAGCAACATCAGTAAAATATATTTATTCATTTATAATTCCGCCTTTTCAAAGTTTTTATTCCTTCCGATTTTTAAATTCCGTACCAAATCCCGCCATCCTGCATTCATCATCAAAAATAGCAAATATCCTTCCCAAATTTCAACTTCTAAAAAATTTTCTTCCCTTCCTTTAAATAAACTGTTTTTCCATCAACCCAATATCTTTTCATCTTATCCTCAATTTCTATTTTCCACATACTCATACAATCCATATTCATAATCCAAAAATAACCGAATTTCTTAAATTTTAATACTCGCTTCCCAGTTCAATCAACTTTTTCATTTTCACTAACTATTTCTATCAGTTCCTCCTGTTTCATAAGACAAATATTTTTATCTTCCATTATTAAAAAGAAAAATCATATCCCTGCCTGCTTACAACATTCTCACTTTTTCCAGTAAAATCTATCATCTTCAATTTCAAATTTTCCATAAATCAAAAATTCTTCTGCATAATTATTCCTATTTATTAAGATTACTATATTTTCACAAATTTTTACCCAAAATAAATATTAAGCCTGTATCAGTAAAATAACATCCGATAATATTTTTGGAAATATCAATCTCTAAAATCTAATTCTTTAACTTTTATACCAGCTTCATTGTATTCTTCCCTCTAAAAATAAATATCGCCTCTATTATATTTTCAGGAATTTCTATTTTATGTAAATTTAGCCATTTTCAATATATTAAGAATTTCCAGCGAATTTATTCTCCTGTCTTCTCCTATTAATAAATAAAACTGTATAATTTTTATACGAAACGCTTTGAAAGTTCCGTTACCTTCCTATTTAAATTAATCTCCACATATTTATCAGAATTATTTTCTAAATTTCATCAATATTTTTACAAATTCCAGTTCTCTATTTTCATAAAATCTCCATTTTTATTTCTTTTATGATTTAATTTTTCTTTTTTGTTTTCTTCAATTTCTTTCTAATTCTTCATTTATTTCAAAGCTTTGACTGTATTTCCTGCTTTTCGTACAATCGGCTAAACTTGTAATGCAAGTTCCTTATGTGCAAGTTCTTTGCTTTTTAAAAGATTATCAGCCTTGCCCATGTAATCTCCTTTCATTTCATAAACTTTTTGCCAACAGACGTAATAATCTTGCCTCTTTTTCTTCAATCCGTTTTACATTGTCTTCTGAATGTGAAAAATAAATTTTTCCGATTCTTTTAATAACCATTTTTCAGCTTTGTCATAATCTTTTTCTGACATATAAAGTTCCCTAAAAGTCTTTCTGCATCTGGATATTTTTCATTAACAAGCTCCTTGTAGAGTTTTTCAGCTCATCAAAGCTAATCGTGCCTCTGATAATAAAAAGCCAAAGCATTTTTACCTCAATATTTTATTTAAATTTCTTTAAACGCTTCCACCACTTCTACTATTAATTCTTTCCTTTCTCCATATACCCACACTCTAAAACAAGGTATCTTCCTATAATCTCCTGATCCATTGCCTTTTATATAATATTTTTCTTTCGCATTCATTTCATCCTCTGATTAGCATAAATATGTCCTGCAAATGCACTTGCTTCCTTCACTCTCTGTCTCGAGCCTTTTCTTGCCCATTTCAGTGCCTCTTCATTTTCCCCTCTGCACTATAGTTTCTTGCCAAACAATAATCTGCCATCGGAATGTCCTTTTCCACACTTTTTAAAAATACACTACCCCAATTCGTAAATATTTTCTCTGAACTTCTATCCCCTTTTTGCAAAAATTCTCTCCTTTTCCGCCATTGTCGGATTTTTCTTCATTTCAGGATTTCCGTTTTGCCTTTTTAAAGCTCCTTTTTCATCCTCTGAAAGGAATATTCCCACTACAGCTTACTAAAAATAATACACTCTAGCAAAATTAAAAATTATCTTTTTCATAACTTGCCCTTTTCTATATTTTTTTCAGTATTAACAAAAGTTTATATTTTAAATTTTATACAGTAATATTATACCCTATTTTTATTTACATTTCTTTTTAAAATATAATTTTAACTAACTAAACAAATTCTTTATTGCCATACAAAAAGACTGAAAAATTCCAGCCTTTAATTAAATATTTCTATACCAATCTTTCATCCTATTTTTACTATTAAGAAATTCTATAACCTTATTTCTTCCATTAAGTACAAATTTATGCTTAAATCCATCTTTTGTTACAATACTCTATACCATTTGGTGCTATAAGTAATGTATTTTCTTTTTGTATTTTCAGCTATGTCAGAATATTTTATCTCGTTTCGCCTCTTTGAATATTAAATACATGGACTTAAAAATCAATTTATCTTCATAAAAATGAATTTTTCCTCCTACAGCTTCTATTCCTCTAAAATAATTAGCCATTATACTTTTTGTCCTGTAAAAATCTTTTCATTCCATCATCTCCTTTAAATTTTCTATCATTTTACATCTAATCTCTCTATAAGCTATTATAACTTGCAGACACTGCTATATAATGATACCTTTATTAATTAATAACTATTTTATTATCTATTTAATTATAGAAACATTAACACAATACTTTAGGATATATTTAAAAAATTAATTATTATTGTATAATTATAATACATTCATTAGATTAAAAATAAAATGAGAATTTCTTATTTTCAATCAAATTTAAGACTTTAGTCATTTTTATCACTTAATTCTCAAGGTACACTCTATATAGCAATCAAATAATATTTCTCCTTTTAATTTAGGGATTTACCAAATAATGACTTTCAGAATAATAATAAATTATTTTTCAGATTTTTCCAAAATTTTATAGCATATCCAAACTCTTTTAATATTAAACTATAAGGTTAAATAAATTTATATTTATAGATAAAAATGGACTGAAAAATCCAGCCCTTTTTATCATTCATTATATTTTTATTTCTATGACCGGAGTTATTAAAAAGTTCTTGTTTTATAATATTATAAAATATAAAACTTATTAAATTTCCTGCTTTCAACTTTTTCATCTTATCAAGATCCTGTATTAACAGTTCCTGTCAATCTGATTTCTATAAAAACTGCATTATTCTCAGTACCGTTTTTCCAAAATTATAATATTATAATTCGTATTCACCACATCAACAGCACATATTGCAGTTAAATCTTCATACTCCTTTTGCCCTGTTTATATCCCCATAATGTCCTAAAATCATCTATCCAGAAAAGACACGAGAATGGCGGGATTATCAGCATATGAATTTTTATAGTAACATTCTGTATTTTATTTTTAACATCTATTAAATCTGAATTTTCTGTTTTTAGAAGTTCTCCGCTAAAAAGTGCATTCCAGTAATCCGTATTTTGATTATGATAATCATTTGTAAAAATATCAGCATTTGGATTAAACGATTTTATGTCTTCACTAAATTAGCTGTAACTCTTCATCTACCATATTTTTCGACTTTTTGAAAGCTGTATATGTGCTGCCATTTTTATCTGGTCTATGAATATTTCATCATATTTGTTTTTATACTTAAAAATGTATGCCAGCATCAATTATTGTTATTGGCGGGAACATTTTTATTCTGTCATAGCCAGTATTTGTCACATTTTTAAGATATTGCTCAAAATAGCTATTCCTGATGGTTTCGACTATTAAAAATCAGGATTTAAGTATTATCAATTACAAGAAGTGAAGATAAAAATCTGCCTTTGTACTGCAACAGGCACATCCGCTTGTAAGTTCCCATACGTTTAATTCTACATTTCCATTTTTCTGGTTATTTTCTTTCATCTCTTCAGTATTATTTCTCAAGATTTCACCATCAATATTTACATCTCCAAATTCATTTTCAAAAATTACATATTCCCTTTTGTGCTTTTAACCATTTCTTTAATAAATGTAGTTTTTCCTGCTCCAAGAAAGCCAGAAATAACAAGTATTTTTCAATTTTTTCACCTTTTTCTTTTGGCCTTTTTATTCATTTTATTCTTTTGTGAAGTCATATAAACTACTGGTTTTATTACTCCATCAGCTTTTTGTTCTCATAAGTTCTAGTGCCTTTTCAACATTTTCCAAAAACCTTCAAATCTATGAGTAATTAAAGACTTGGATCTAATTTTTCCAAATTCAATCAATCTTGCCAATTTTTCAAGTCTTAATCTTCCACCTGGCATAAGCCCTCCAAAAATTTTGCTTTGTGCCATTTCCAGTTCCCCATTCAACTCTAGGTATCTGTATAAATTCTCCGCTTCCCAGATAATTTACATTTCCAATCCGTCCGCCTGGTTTTAAAATCTTTATAGCAGTAGCAAATACTCTCTGATCTCCTCCAGCAATTAACACTCTATCTACACCTTTTCCATCTGTCAATTCCATAATTTGTTCGTCTGCAGGTGCTTTTTTAAAGTCAACAATATCTGTCGCACCATACGCTTTTGCGATTGGTACAACTTGTTCTCTTGAATCCACAGCAATTATTCTTCCAGCTCCTTTTAATGCAGCAGCTGCAACTCCCATAAGTCCTACAGGACCCAATCCAAATACTGCAACGATATCACCAAACTGAATATCAGCAAGTTCTGCACTATGAAATCCAGTAGGTACCATATCACTTAACATACATGCTGTTCCGTAATCCATACCTTTTGGAATTAATGCTAAATTACCATCTGCATCATTAACGTGAAAATATTCTCCAAAAACACCATCTTTGACATTTGAAAATTTCCATCCAGCAAGCATTCCTCCACAATGCATTGGATATCCTGCCTGAGCTTCCACCGAATTCCAATCTGGAGTTATCGCTGCAACTAATATTCTATCTCCAACTTTAAAATCTTTAACTAATTCCCCAACTTCAACTATTTCTCCACAAGCTTCATGCCCTAAGACCATATCATGTCTTTCTCCAACTCCACCTTCATAAACAGTATGTATATCTGAAGTGCATGGATGCAAGTGCAAGTGGTTTTATAATTGCATCTGTCGGCCCACATTTAGGTCTATCTTTTGTAATCCAACCAACTTCTCCGATTTCTTTTTCATTACAAACGCTTTCATTTTTCTCCCATTTTGGAAACCTCCCTAGATCAACAATTGCATAATTTTTCTTAATGTAAGTATAACCCTATAAATTTTAAAAATGCAAATTTTATTATTTAAAACTTTTTATTTTTCTATTATTTAAAAACTTTTAATTAAATATGTTATACTAAAAATAAATTACAAAAAGGAGTAACTATGTTTTTAATAATTATTCTAATAATTTTATATGTCATACTCAGTAACATGAACAAATGAAATTATAATATCTCAAAATTTAGTAGAGAACTTAAAAGATTTTAATGAGAAAAAGCGAGAACAAAAGAACTGAAAGATAGAATGAGAGATTTAAGAAAAGAAATTCGTAAAATTAATGAAGAAATAGGAAAAGAAGAACTGAATACAAAAGTCTTTATTTTCAATATTTTGTACAAAAGATTCATAGATTTGCAAATAGAATTGGATGATTATGAGTTTGAGCTAAAAATGAGGCTTACAGGCAAAAAGATAAAAATTAAATAATTCAGTTATTCTCTACTGGATCAATCACTCCATACACACCATAAAATGTTATGTCTTTTTAAAGGTCTAGTCACCCTCAATTTCTCCAACCTCTCGCTATATTAATTAACCCTTTATTTTTAGTTGTATCAAAAATTTTCCGTACGATAACAGGATTTGTATTTATACTTCCAGCAAGAAAATCACTTGTAATTTTGTGACTTTTGTTATGTCGGTAATCGTTTTGAAAGTTAAAACAGTTGTAAATACGACAAAAATACGCCAGATTTATGACGTATTTTAATATCTATTACTTCTCTTTCTGATACTGCGAAAATCGTTTTTCCCAGTCCATTTTTAAATGCCCTGATAGAAGGACAGAAGTTTCAGTATATCCAACCAGATAGGCTATTTCATCAATTGAAAAGTTCTTTTGCTTCCAAATAGTTGAAGGTCATCATTTTTTGAATATCTTTTACCATCTGATTGAAACTGGTATTTTCTGCCGACAGATTTCTTTGAAGAGTCCTTCCACTTATCCCAAACTCTTCTGCTACATTTTCAAGTCCAAACTGTCCCGCTCGGAATAAGCTGAAAAAGTTTTTCTGAACTCTGCTTGCAAAAGTTTCAAATATCTCACTTTCCATTTCTGCCAGTTTCTGTTTTCAATTGCGGTTCCAAATATTCCACCATTATATTATTTGCTGTCAAAAATGGCTTTTTCAAATCTTTTCATGCTGAAAAATGACTTCATTTTGCTTTTGCTTTATTTATCGTAGTATTTATCTCTTTTCGTCAATAATTTCACCATACTCAAAAGGACTTGTAACACTTACTGGAGATATTTCTTTCCAATTCCTTTATTCAGTAAATTTCATCAACATAAGCTGCTCATTCAAAGACTGCAAAACGTGGTAATTCCTTTTCCCTTTGTTCAAAAAAATACTGAACTTGAACTATTTCTTCAAATTCTTTAATTTCCAAAAAACAGGCCCTATTAATTTTTGTATTTTGCCAGCCTTTTTAAACCTTCAAGTCCATTTTTTGAAGAAAAGTGCCGCAAAAAATGAAGGAATAAACACATTTAAATTATCAATATTGCTAATCGCTGAAATTTGTTCATCAGTATGACTTCATCAATTTTTCAAAAATAAATAATATTCCTCAGTGAGAAAGCTGAATTTCTTCTTTCCACAAAATATTTCGGTATTCCCGCTTTGTTCAAGAATATTTTCAATTGATAATCCAATACTCTTTAAAAATCCTGAAACTGCTTTGGCATAGTTATTTTCATATTTTTTCCATTTTTCTCATTTTTATTATATTGAATTTTTCATTTTCAAAAAATTAATTTTTCTATAATTTTCTAAGCAAAATTCAATTTTCAATTATTTTTCATTTTTGAAGCACTTTTTCATAATCTTATCAAAAACTCTTGTTGGAAGAATAGTATGTAAAAATACAAGAGGTTTTTGCCATAAAAGTCCTATTAAATATCTTGCTTTTAGGACGATTGCTGTTTACTGCTTTAGAAATTGCTTTTGTAATAACAATCGGATTTGAAAGCATATTTCCTAAATATTGCTTTTTCATTCCTTCTGCTGTTTTGGATGCTTCTTTTTCATATGCTCCACCTTTTGCAGAATTTGCCAATTTATCTGCAGCAATAATTCCCCAGTCAGTTTTTATCCCACCTGGCTCAATAAGTGAAACATCTATTCCAAAATCAGACACTTCCATACGCAATGCATCACTAAATGCTTCAAGTGCATATTTAGTTGCATGATACCATGCTCCAAAATAAGTTGTAAGTCTTCCTCCCATTGATGAAACATTTATAATTCTACCTGATTTTTGCTTTCTCATATGCGGAAGCACCAATTGAACTAATCTCGCCAATCCAAATAAATTCACTTCAAACTGCATTTTTGCTTCACTTATGTCTCAACATCTTCTATCGCACCATAAGAACCATATCCCAGCATTATTTATCAGAACATCAATACGCCCTTCATTTCCAATTATTGTATCAATTGCACTTTTAATACTTTCCTCATCAGTTACATCCAAATATATAGGTTTAACTCCAAACTGTTTTAAAGTTTCCATTTTTTTCAGTTCTTCTTGCTGCACTCATAAACTATATGCCCTTCTTTTGCCAAACTTTCTGCTGTCTGATATCCAATTCCACTGCTTGCTCCTGTCAATAAAATTACTTTTTTTCATATCTTTGATTTCCTCTCTTCTTATTTTTATACAATTATTCTATCAAAGATATATTTTAAATTCAATAACAAAAAGCGACATTTAATTGACAAATAACGACAATTTTTATTTATTTTTCTAATTTTTGGTATTGGAATATACCATATTGACAATGAAATAAATCCTATTATTAGCATAAAGCATTGGATTAAATAAACCTATTATAAAAGAAGAAATTTGTAAAATCGTTGTTATTTTGTGTCTTTTTAAGACTTATTACTGTTTTCTTTAGCTTTATATTCTTGGGATCTGCCTTTCACAAGTTCATCACAAAAGTCATGAATAAATGATGTTTTCTCCCAACAGAAAAATATATACACGCATTCCACCAAATAGCTGTAAGGATTTTCAGAAACCCACAATGTTATATATGGAAACAGCGTATTTAAAAACAATAGAAGCATCTGTATTTTAACTATTTTAGAATTTATTTTCTCAACCTTGTCAAATATCATATGATGAGTATCCCAAAAATATTACAAATAGTATAAATGTCGTTATATATGCAAAATAATGCACTCTATTTTTCCCAAATGGCTGCCAATGTCGTGCCTTTTTATTTTTAGGCGGTTCCAATACCAAAACTGTTATTATAATCGCTATAACTCCATCAAAAAGCCTACTAATCTGTCTTTTTCATTTTATTCTTCTCCTTTCATTTTAATCCATAATAGTAATTATACTAAAAGGACTGGATTTTACCAGCCCTTGTATTATTTTTAATATTTTTATCAATTATTTCTTCTCTATGACTGTCAGTTTTTGTATGGTATTTCTCTCGTTATTTGCTTTATGTTTTTCTAAAAATTAAGATTATTAAAGTAGCCATTCAAAAACAATTTCTGTGCAGTATTCTTGGGTATCATTCGCTTTTCTTGACATAAGACCAGTTTATAAAAATTATTCATGTCATTTTTACTCTATCAATTTCAATTCCACAACATTCGCACTTATAATTTACTATCTGGTAATTTCAAGTGTCCTTTTTAAATTCAGATTTACTGCAAGTTTTTGACGACGGAAATCATTTATCTATTTTTCAGAAATTGCTTTCCTAAAACATTAATTCGTATTATAACAAAAATCCCAAGTTTTCATTAATTTATAAACTTGGGTTATTTTACTTTACTTTCAAACTTATAATCTATTTTCCTAAAAAAACTTGGTTTTATATAATCTAATCTCTTTGTCTGCCTCTCTCATTTGTAGAATCATTTTCATGAATATTTCCTTTTTCATCAATATATCTTTACAATTTCTCCATTAGAATCAAAAATAGTATCTCTTTTCAGAAATTCCAAGAACTTTTAGGATTTTCTTTTCCATACAGACTCTCCTGTAGGCATTACTTTTATGATATGTTCTATATGTGTCATTTTTTTCATATATAAAGTAAACTTTTATCATTTTTATATAATATTCTCATATTCATTTCCTGTTTCAAAATCAAAAATAGCTTACTATTTTTTTCAGTACATTTCTTTATAGTAATAGCTAACTTCTCCTATAGCTCCATCATCTACCTCTTCTTTTTCGTACTGTCAATCTCTCTTTATCTGTTCCATCCTTTTCATTTCTTATTTCCTGTATTACAGGATTTACCTTAGCTTCACAGCATACACAGCAGTATTGAATGAAAACATACCATAAACAATACAAAAATTCGTTATTTTCTCATAACAAAAATATCTCCTTTTCTATTCTTCTTCAGGATAGGGTCATTCCTCATTCTTTACGTAATTTTCTCATAATATCTATTCCAGCTTCATTTTGTTAATTTCTACTCAATAAAGTATATCCTTGTTTCAAAGTGAAGTCAAGAAGAAGAATACTATTGTTTATTTTCTTCTTTCTTTTTGTCGCTTTATATTGTGCAGGGACAATTCAACATAAGTAAAATGAAAACACTTATCATCATTGCAGGAGGATAAAAGGTGCACGATATTATTAACCCCATAATTTTTATAATTATATCAATACTAACTCATCTCATCCTTATTTTTTTAATGATTCCTGTGATTTCTCATCGTTTCTATTTGCTTTTCCTATCAAATGCCCAGAAATTATATTACAAAATGTAACAGCCAGAACTATTATCCCATAAAAATCTTTGTGCTACACTACTGTTGTAATATGAAGTGACAAAAAGAAGTCACATAAGGAAAAACGAAGAAAAACAGTAAAAACTACGTTTGCCCAGACAACTGCCAGTGTAATGTATTTTATTTTTATGCCATTCATTATGCAGATTTACCCACATTGTTCCAAGCCAGAAAAATGAAATCGTATATGCATTTACTCTTAAATTCCAAAGGGCTTTTAAAGTTGCTGTTTCAGGCTTTTTAGCTCTAATATGAGAATTGTCATAATAATTGCAAGTACGGCATCCATAAAAGCTGCAAGTCTTTTCCTTATTCATAATCAAACTCCATTCCATGATTTTATAATAATAGTACAATTGTATCATAAATCAGTAGAAAATTCAATTTTCAGTTTTTCATATTCTTCATCTGAAACTTCTTCAAACCACTCTGTATCTCCAGTTTCTATTCAGTATTTTTAAGCTTTTCACCCAATCTACAACCCTCAGATTCATTATAACTGCTGGAAAAATCTTTTGTCCATCAACCCAGTTTCCTGTTTTTTTGTCAATTTTTCAATCTGTTTCCGCTAGTCCCATCTCCTGTTGACATTGATGTACCAAACGGAATTACAGTTTTTCCAGTAAAATCATTTTTCTTAACAAAATCATCCAGAACCCAGGAAGCCTCTCTCCACCAAATCGGATACCCGATAAATACGGTATCATATGAAGAAAAATCAGGAATAACCGCATTTTTCAATTCTACATTTCTACTATTTGGGTTATCATGTTCTCTGTTAACTCTACTATTTTTATCAGTCCAATTCAAATCATCACTTGTATACTCGTTTTTACTTCCAATTTAACCAAATCTGCATTCGTTTCTCTCGCAATAATTTTAGCAACTCCTTCAGTTGTACCTGTCTGTGAATAATATACAACTAAGACTTTTCCGTTCCCTTTTTTTGCATTTTCGTTTTTTCTTGAATTTTGGTTATTTACTGCTGAAGAATTATTTCACATGCAATAAATCCAAATAATACCGCTCATATTTAAAAATTACTTTACAAAAATCTATTTACAAAATTTTTCATTTTTGCCTCCTGTTTTATTTTTAAATATACTCTATATTCTTTGTTTTATAAATTTTTATTATAAAACTGTGTCAATTTTCCACTAATTTCTTTCACAAACTCAGGCTTCAGTAAGTTTGAATATGAGTTGCACCTTTTACTAAAAATAATTCTTTATTATTTGTTCCAGTTGCATTTTTAAAAACTTCTTCTGTCATATATAAACTATCAGCTTTATCTCCAGCTATCATTAATAATGGTTGATTTATCAAATCTACATTAGTGTTAACATCAAAAGACATTAAATCTAATAAGCTACTAACTGTATTATTAGTTTGAGAATTTGGATGTTTATGAGTTATTCCATAATATTCATAACCATCTCTATACAATTCAAAAAGGTAATGCTGCTATTTCTTCTTTGTCATTCCATCTGCAAAAAGCTGGTGTGTATCTAACTTCTCCACTGCTGCTTCTTGTGCTCTTGCATCTGAAGCATCTTTTTAAACGAGTTTGTATAGTATCCATTTGTGTACGATTATATCCATTACGTCTAACATCACCTGTATTAAACATACTTACAGTCGCTACAGTTTTAAATCTTTTATCCGTTTGTGCTACTTTTATTGAGTAGCCACCTCCACCACAAATTCCTAATAAACCTAATCTATTTTTATCTACACCAGGATATTGAGTTATGAAATCAGCTGCAGCTCTTATATCTTCCATACGATTTGCAGGTTTATCTACATAACGAGGTTTTCCTCCACTTGCTCCTTGATAAGCAGCATCAAAAGCTATTGTAACATATCCTTGTTCTGCTAATTTTTGTGCATATAACCCTGCAACTTGTTCTTTAACTCCACCATTTGGGTGTGCTACCACTATTGCTGGAAATTTACCATTTGGAGTATAATTTGCAGGTTTGTATACATTAGCTGCAATATCAATTCCATTAATTTTATAACTTACTTTTTCTACATTTACCTTTCCTTTTTCATTTTTGTAATCGCTCCATCATATACAAATGTAAAAGGATTATTTCTATAATTTGCCATTGCCATACCTCCTATTAAAAAAATGTCATAATTGATAATAATTTTTAGAAATTATAGCTCAGGTGCTAATAATCTCATTAACTCTTCATCATGTTTATGTTTTATTTCTGACTTATCGTTAAAAAAATCATAACTGTCCCATTTTTACGATTATATGGTTCCCTATTTTGGTAAACCTTCTGCATTAGGATTCCTGTTCTTGCAAAAATTTATCCAAACTTGACTAATTTTTTTCTTGCTAATTTATAGGCATCTTTTTCTCTACCTTTTTAAAAGTTCCTTTCAATTTTATCTATATTATTAAATACAAATGGAATTTCTGCTGTATGGAAAAGACATTGCCATACCCTCAACCATAAGTTAGTCACTTTTCATATCTTACACTTTGCTTTTTCCCAAAAATTTTATAGCACTATCTATCCAATTTTCTGCTGAAGTTCCAATGCCTAATCCAAAGCCATGCTTTACATTTTTATATTTATGAAATTCTACTTTTAAGCCTGCTTTTTTTCATTTCATTAAATCTATTTTCAACAACTCTTGGATTAGCAATTCCATCTCTGTCACCAACTGCCATAAATGTAGGGAGGATCATTTAGTGTAAAAACTAGCTAATCCTGTGTAAAAGCATAACTATTGTATTGGGTTTAGTATAATTTTTTCTCCAAAAGGAAACTAAACCTCTTGAGCCAATTGCTGCAACCATCCTAGCTCCTGCTGAACTTCCCCATAAAGAGTAATTATTTATATCAACTTCAAATAAATCTTTATTTTCAATTATATATGATATTGCTCTTGCTAGGGTCCTGAGTTGTCCCTATAACCATCTTTCAACTCTATATTGTAAAACAAAAAGCATTATAACCTCTTTTATTTAATTCTATTGCATAAGGAAAAACCCTCATGTATAGAACCAACATAGGAAAAAGCCTCCACCCGCATTGATTATAGCAAAAGGTGCATTTTATTTCTTTAAAGAAAAATATTCCTGTATTTTGCTTTTGCTCTTATCTTCTTTTTATTTCTTTATCGGTATAAATTTTTATAGAATATCTCTTCACCCTTTTTCACTTCTATCAATTATATAATTAATACTCTTTAAAAGTTGTATCAGTATTTATATTATTATGATATGGTAATAAATAAGCTATATCTTTTAATTTTGAGTTTGGATTGTAACCATGTTCAAGAGGTAAAATAAATTTTTGAAAAACTCTTTATACTTGGATAAGTTAAAAAGTTCTTTTTATTGTACTATCTTTTATTTAAGTATTCTTTTTAACATTTTTTTCTCCAACACTTGCTTCTATACTTTTTATATAGAAAAAGTTAATAATAATTAAAATTAATATACTCAGTCTTCTCATAATATTTTAGAAATTATAGTCAGGTGCTAATAATTTTCATTAACTCCTCATCATGTTTATATTTAACTTCGACTTATCATCAAAAAAATCATAACTGCTCCATTTTTAGTATTATATGGTAACCATTTTGGTAAACCTTCTGCATTAGGATTCCCTGTTCTTGCAAAATTTATCCAAACTTGACTAATTTTTCCTGCTAATTTATAGGCATCCTTTCCTCTACCTTTTTAAAGTTCCTTCAACTTTATCTATATTATTAAATACAAATGGAATTTCTGCTGTATGAAAAGACATTGCCATACCATCAATCATAGGATTATCCCAAGCAAAAATATAACTATATACTGGTGCTCCATTTTGATCTGCTTTTTAATCTTGTTGTTTTCAATGTTTGTTTTTCTTAATAAAAGCATCAACATAAAGTGCATCTACTGCTTTTTCTTTCTGGATAAGCTTCTTTTAAATTCTTTTCGCTATTGCTTCTGCTCTATCACCATATTTTTTCTTGCATTTTCTTTTTATTTCTGCATTAGTAAAAAGTATTTTTATTTTCAACTTTATTATTTGATAATACAAATGGCATTGTTTCCCATTCTGTTAAGTTAGTACCTATTAATAAAGGAATATCTCTTGATTGTTCTGAATATTTTTCTCCCACAGGTCTCTACTGGAATATAGCTATCTAATTTAGGTGCCCAATCAAGTCCTGGTTGTCCAGTTAAAAACATTTTTATAACCTTGTTCCTCAGCTGTTTTTACTAAGGCTTTTTCTGTTGCTTCCATAACTTTTTCATAAGGTATTTTTGAATTTCATCTACATTTTTGCATTTAATCCTAAATTTTCAAGAGTTAATTCTGCAACTCTTCTAGTTGTTTTTTTCAGGTAAAAGTGTCATACTCCATTTCTTCCACTGCACCACTTTCAGATATTGCTTTATGGAATAAACCTTTTGCAGCTGGTGTTTGCCATAAGAGTTAAAAACTTTTGCTCCTCCTCCTGACTCTCCAAATATAGTTACATTATTAGGATCTCCTCCAAATTCTTCTATGTTATCTCTTATCCATTCAAGAGAAGCAACTAAATCCATAATTCCAGCATTGGCAGAATTTTTATATTTTTTTCTCCATAAGCTGATAAATCTAAGAAACCTAGTGAATTTAATCTATGATTTACAGAAACTACTACTACATCTCCTTTTTTTACTTAAATTTTTTTCCATCAAAAATATAATTTTCAGCAGATGAACCGCTTCTAAAACCTCCACCATGTAACCATACCATTACTGGTCTTTTCTTTCCATCTTTTATACCAGGAGTCCATATATTTAAGTTATGAGAATTTTCACTCATCTCTAATTTAGGTCCTGCAAACCAACCTCCACTTGAGACCATACTCCTCTATCTTGTGAAAAATATGTTCCAAAAGTTTACAGTCTGTTTTAATACCATTCCATTTTTCTACTTTTTAGGTGGCATAAATCTTTCAGCTGTTGCATAAGGTACACCTAAAGTAAGTATATATTTCATCTTGAATAAAATCCTTGTATTTTCCACTTTTCTGTTGTAGCTATTGTATTAGTATTTTGATTTACAGTATTTTCAATTTTTACTACATTTTTTTATTTTCATTTGTTTCAGAATAATAAATTTCCAGTTCCCAATTTGTAATAAAAATAGAGCTACTAATAACATTTTTTCATTTTTCAACAACTCCTTTTAATCTATTAGATGAATCACTATCAACTTCTTTTATTTAAAATATTTACAACTTTTCTAAATCACTTTTTAATTCCTAAATTAGTTATTAAATTAACATGTGAAGCTAATTGTGACTCTCCGCCTGCTATTGTAGAAATAGTTGAAACTGTTGAATTCTCTATTTACATATTTTTAAAATTATCTCTACTAAATAAATAACCAAATAAATGTGCCTTTAAAGCATAGTCAACTCATCAAAATTTTGTAATAATCCACTGCTATCTTTTTGAGATAAAATACTTAAAGTTTCTGTTCCATATTCATAGTAATTTATATCCCCCTTATTTGTAGGAACTTTCCTTCAATATCTTTTACCATTAACTTTTTCTTCTTCTAACACTTGATTTAATGTAATCATTCCATTTTAATGCTCTTGAAAACCCATATAAGCATATTGATGATTTAAAATTTCTTATTTCATTAATAGTTAAACCTTTATCTAATCCCTTATTCAAAGCTACTTTTTAATTTATTTAAATCTCCTTTTGTCTGTATTAGCTGCTATTGAAACAATAGCTAGTTGTTTTTCTGTCAAAGAAGTATTTTTGTTTATGTTTCTCAACAGAAATTTTTCAATCTTTCTTCTGTTGGTTTTCATTTAATTCAACTTTTTCAAACCAAGTAGTTGTATTATTTTTCAGTATCAGGTGTTATTACTAAGTGGGACATTGAAGTTGTTTCCCAGCTCCATGCCAATGTTTTTACATCTGCTGGTATCCATACAACATCACCTTTTTTCACATATTGAATTTCCTTACCCCATTCTTGAACTCTCACTTCTCCCTCAGTTATATATATATATTGCCTTTTGAATGTGAATGCCAATTGTTAACTACTCCAACTTCAAAATCTACTATACGCAACACTATCTCTTAGATATATCAATTTGTGGTAAGATTGCAAACTCTGCTTCTCCTGAAAAATATTTTTGGATCTGCCTTTTAATATATTTTTAAAATTTTCTTTTAGTAATACTTAGATTATTTACTGAATTTGCCATAATTAAATTTCCTCCCAGTAAAAGATTGTGAGTTAAGATATATTTTTATCATTCTTTTTCCTTCCAAATTTTATTTTAAGAGTCAAAAATTATTTATTTTTAGCATTTTTAATTCCACATGAACTTTATCAAGTTTTCATGTGCTTTATTACTGCTATTTTTATTTACTAATCCTTTTCCTCATCCATTTTCCATAGCATTTGCTACTTCATTATTTAAATCTGCCATCATAAAGTGTGTACTTCCTTTTTATTCCTATATCAGGTAGCATTACAACTTTTACATCTCCACCTGCTTCATTCATCAATTTTTCCATTTTTCTTGCTAAGTTTACTCTTATTCTCCAGTTATCAAGTCCCCTAGTTATCTGTTATTTCAGTTGGAATATTATCTCCAAAATATACAACTATCGGTACTTTTGTTAATTTTTAAATTCTTCATCTGATACTTCGTATCCACTAGCAGGGAAATGGACTTTGTAGTTTTTCTACTTTAGGTAATTTTCCCTTTTGGAAATGGAAATGTTCCTGGTTCAAGTGCAATTACTCCTTTGACTTTATCAGATTTTATCGCAGTATCCCATCCTGGTCCTCCACCGGCAGAGTGAGTTACCAAAACTCCATTTCCTGATTTTTCAAAAACTTTTACCATCGCATCACTTATAACTTTTTGGTCAAAATCTCCAGTATCAGGAGTCATTTGTCTAAAAAACTGTTCTCGAGATTCCTTATCTCTAGGACTGAAACATTGTCATATATATTTGGCCATTGTCCTATACGAAAATTATTATACCAAAGCTGGTCATCCGGTCTTGCTGTTAAATTTCTTGGAACTGTTGACTGCCCAGCTCTACCACGTCTAGGCTGGTCAACAATATATGTACTGTATCCTTTTTCCAAAAATATATTTTGAAATCCATCTCTTCCATCTGGTGTACTTTCCCAACTTTTTCCTGACTGTCCATACCCATGTAAAAATACAATACTATTCTTTTTTGCTTTTACTGGCTTTTGATAAAATACATAGGCATGATCTCCATGTAATGTTTCCCATCAAAATTCATAGGCTCCGAATCTTTATATATTCTCCTGGTGATGTTACAACTGTTCCTCCTGCCATAAAAACTTCCCTGTTCTTTAATTGTTACAGGCTTCTGAAATCAAAAACTTGCAGTTGCTGATAATATCCCTATTGCCATTAATAATATTAAATCATATATAATCTCCTTCATTTTTCTTATTTTTATTTCCTTATCTTTCATATAGTTATAATACTAAAATTTAAGATAAAAGTACAATACCGTTTTAGAAAAATGTGCTATAATTAAAATGCATACTAGAAATAAAAATTATATGAGGTGATTAATATGATAGAATTGGAACAACTTAAACAGCTTATTGCGTTTGCAACATATGGAACATTATCAAAAGCTGCTGAAAAGTTGTATATTTCACAGCCTGCACTTTCCCGTTCGATACAAAAGCTGGAAAAAACTTTAGGGGTTGAACTGTTTGACAGGATAAAGATGGAATTAAATCAAAATGGAAAAACTGTTATCCAGTACGCAGAAAAAATATTGAATCTTGTAGATGAAATGGAAGAAAAAGTTAATAAAAATAATCAGGTTCTAAATAATTTTTCAATTGGTTCATGTGCTCCAGCTCCATTGTGGGATATGATTTCATTATTTGGAAAGATTTTATCCTGAAAAATATATTCTTCATAAAATGAAAAATAATCTTCAGTTATTTGAAAAACTTAAAAATGACATTTATCAGATGATTATTCTTTCTGAACCTCATTGATAATTCTGAATTTTTCTGCATAAAATACAAAACTGAACAACTATTTTTATCAGTTCCTTTCAGCATCCGCTGGCTAAAAAGAAGGAAATACATTTTTCAGATATTACAGATGACAGAATGCTCTTATTCAATCAATCGGAATATGGAAGGATGTAGTTTTAGAAAAATGCCTAATATGAACTTCCTTATCAAAGTGACAGGATTATTTATCAGGAATTAGCTGAAATGCAAAAATTTACTGCATTTCGTTCAAATTTCACACTTGAACGTGAAGACAATTTCAAATAATATTTCAATTCTAATTACTGACAAGGAAGCAAAAATGACTTTTCTACTGTGTCTGTAAGAAAAATATAAAAAATGAAATTGAGAAACTTTTTGATAGTTTTAGTAAGATTCTTAAAAAATAAGAGGAAGAAATCTCCTCGTATTTTTATTATTTTCCTTCCATTGAGCCATTTTACTATTTCTACATCATCATGGTTTAAAAATAAACTTTCCTTTTTATCAAGTTCAGATATTTTTTTCATATCCTCACTGTTCAATTCAAAGTCAAATACATTAAAATTTTTCTTCAATTCTGTCTTTTCTTGACTGATTTTGTAGCAACCATATCTCTCTGAATTAGCCATCTCAAAATTACCTGAGCCACAGATTTATTGTATTTTTACCAATTTCAGACAAAATTTCATTTGCAAATATTCCATTTTTCCTTCTGCAAAAAGGTCCCCTATGATTCTATTTGAACCCCATATTCCTTTCATTATTTCATTTGCTTTTAACCTGCTGATTGAAAGGATGTGTTTCACCTGATTTACAGCTGGCACTACTTCATTATTCACAATAAAATCAACCAGTCTGTCAGGATAGAAGTTACTACACCAATTGCTTTTATTTTCCCTTCCTTATACAGCTCTGTCATCGCTCTCAAAGCTCCATATACATCATTAAATGGCTGATGTATCAGATATAAATCAATATATTCCAAATCCAATAAAGATGTCTCAAAGTGCCAATTTTTGTCTTTTCATAATTTGCATCCTTTATCCCATAATTTTTGTTGTAACAAAAATTTCTTCTCTCGGTATCCACTTCTTTTTAGCTCTTCCCACAGCTCTTCATTCCCGTATGATGCTAGCTGTATCAATTAATCTATATCCTGCTTTTAACGCATTATAAACTGCTTCCTCACATTCCTCTCGCATCATCAATCTGAAATACTCCAAATCCCTAATATTGGCATTTTTACTCCATTGTTTAAGTTACGTATTTCATAATATTCCTCTAATTTTTATATGTCAGTTTTTAATTACAGTTGATACTTTTCAATCTTCTTGAATTTATTTTATCAAAATCTAAAGTACAATACCAATTAGGAAATGCACTATAACTAAAACACATACTAGACATTTATAATTTCACTAGGATTTCTCCTAGCTAAAAGATTTCTTATCATTTTTACTCTTTTTCCTATATATAGAACGCATACCATCGAGTTTCCTATCTTTTCGTACGCACAATCTAACTACAATCTTCTTTCATTTTGAACATTATTCTGAGTAATAATGTCGTGTGTTTCTTTATTTAATAAGACTGTTATCTACTTCAAGCTGTAAATCTGGATATATGGCTGCACTTCGGATATGTGAAAAATTCTGCAGTTTTAAGTTTAATGGAGCTCTTGTTAACCCATCGACAGTTATACTGTGTTCTTTTTATTCTTCGTTTTTCAATCTTTCTGCAATATTTCACAATATCTCGCTCTCAATACTTCAGCTTTGTCAGAATCTTGAATCAAATAATATAACTTTTAGAATATCTTATGTAATCCTTTTTCAAATGTTGGCGTAGCATCAAAAACAATAGAGAGAAGATTGATAAAATCAGTTCCAGATATATATTCAGAAACAGGTAAACCTATTAAAGCAAGATAATAGTTCACCAATTACTATGCGTGCGAAATATGTAACATCTATATTTAATCCAAACTATTCCTATCCAGAAAAAGCTCCTTTAATCCAAGCATTTTCAATAGAATTAACCTATGTTTTACTTAAGTCTCCAGAATTAATCTGTCTTATAGTATACTCAAATCATTGATTTTAATCAATGTTTTACTAATTTCATATTTCATTTTCTAATCATCCTTTCGTATAAATTTTTCTAATGATTGCATCGCCTCTGTCGCTTTAGGATGCCTACAAATATCAGGATGTATGACCATCTGTTTGTACCATTTATTAGCTCATCGGTATAAAATCATGAAAGACACTCCCAAGAAAGTCCATCTGTAATTTTCCATTTAATTCTACAAGATAAAAGATATAGACACTTCATCTTTAAAATACATCTTCCTGTGTCTTTGGTAAAATATACTTTCTCATACAAATTTTACAAGAACGTGCAGTTGACTTTCTATATTTAAAATTTGTGCCACATTTTCTTTAGCTTTTTAAATGTTTTAAACACTTTTTAAATCTTCAACTGATTTTTATATCATAAATACTGTTTCTCCATTTAAAATCCTTCTTTTCCTACACTAATTCATTTACTTTCCTACTCAAAAACTCATATATTTTAATTATACCATATTTAATATAAACTTCAAATGTAGAAAAATAATAAAAGTTCAACAAATACATAAAAATCTCACTAAGTCTCTTTCAATTCTTTCTTCATAATTAAATTCCAACTCGTCTGCTGTTCCGTATATATTGTTATCTAATTACACTAAAAATTACTTTAAAACTAAACATCATAATATATCCTGCTCAAACTTAAAATTTATATATTTTCCCATCAGTTCAATTCCAACGAAATTCAAGTATACATAACTAAAAATGGTATAGTACTGATATTAACTTACAGATAAGGAAGGTTTTAAATGTATATAACCAATTATTGAAGGAATTGAGATTTTCCGATATTAGAAAATTCATGAAAGATTAGGTAAATTATAAAAATGTGATAAATATGACAATTGGGGAGCCTGATATTGATGTTCCGCAGGAAATTAAAGAGGCTGTGGCGTATCATGCCTTAAATAGTAGAATAAAAATATTCTCCTGTGGGAGGATGCTAGAATTAAGAGAAAAATTGCCAAAGTACTATAATGAGCAGTTTTTGGGAAATTATAATGCTCAAAATGTTTTGGTAACGGTTGGTTCTACGGAAGGGCTTGCTTCGGTTTTTGAAAACTGATTTTGGCAAAAGATGATGAAGTGATTATTCCAACACCTGCGTATGTGGGATATGAGCCATTAATTACGATTTCTGAGGCGAAAAACTAAATTTGTTGACTTGGAAGAAAATAATTTTGTGTTTGACAAAAGAATTTTAGAAAAAATATTACTGATAAAACTAAATTAATAATTTTGACATATCCGAATAATCCATCTGGAATTACGCTTGCAGAAGAAGAAATGGTTAAAATTGTAGGAAATTTTTGAAAGATAAAAATATTTACTTTGATAAGTGATGAAATTTATGCAGCAATTACTTTTGAAAAATTTTACTTCCTTTGCAAAATTTTCTGATGAATTGAAGGAACAGCTTATTATAATTAATGGATTTTCAAATCACATTCAATGACAGGGTTACAGACTAGGGTCTATTATGTGCTGATGAAAAATTACAGAATCAAGTGAAAAAGTTAGCCAGTACAATGTAACAAGTGCGTCAACATTGTCTGCATATGGAGCAATTGCGGCTCTTGATAAAGTGTTCTGATACAGCGAAAATTTCTGAAATTTATAAAAAGTGGAATATTTTGTAAATGAGACTAGAAAATTAGGTTTTGAATGTTTAAAAACCTAAAGGGGCATTTTATGTTTTTGCAACTTATAAGAATATTGAGAAAATTTAAAAATATGAAATCATTTGATTTTTGTTCTTGATTTATTGGAAAAACGGAACTTGCGATTGTACCTGGAATTACATTTCAAGTGAGAGATATGTAAGATTTTTCAATTGTGCATGATATTCCAGTATTGGAAGAGGCTATGAAGAGGTTGGAAAATATAAAAGAGAAAGTAAAAATGATAATTTAGAAAATTGGAGAAATTAATGGAAAACGGAAAGAAAAGTTTGAAAAAGGGACTGATACAGTTAAAAATTGTAAATCTTGATACTAAGGGCAGAGCTTACGGACTGATGAAAAATAAAATTTATGTGAATATTAATGCAGAAAATCAAGTTGTCGAGGGAATTTTGTAAAAAGACGGAGAAAGTATGAGCTGATACATTGTAAAATTATTGACTTTTGCATGGAAGACAAAATGCGATATATGATGATATTGAAAGACAAAATGAGGTTGTAACTACCAGTATTATACGTATGATGAGCAACTTGAAATAAAAGGCAGAGCATATAGAATTAGACAAGATTATTAAGTATGATTATATTTTTGAAGAGCCTGTCAAGGTAAAGCCTGATAAATATAGAAATAAAAGATGGAATTTAGCTTTGAAATGCTGCAAAAGGAGGGCCCTATAATTTTAGGGACTTCATAAACAGAACAGCTTTCATGACATTGTAGAAGTTGATGGACTGAAATTAATGGATGATAATTTTAATAAAATTTATGTTTTTGTAATGAATTTTGTAAAAAGACAGGTTTTGATTTTTATCATAGGCTGGATCATATAGGTTTTTTAGAAATCTTGTAATTAGAAAGGCAGAATTTACAAAACAGATTTTGGTAAATATTGTAACAACGACGCAAATTAGTGAAATGGAAAAGAAAAATTTCAAAAAGAGTTTAAGGAAGGATTATTAGTCTTAAATTTAGATGATAATTTTAAAATTACTGGAATTTTTACACATTTAATGATAATTTATTTCGGATATGGTTATTTCCGAAAAGTGAAACGATTTTGTATGGAGAACGTGATTTAACAGAGGAAATTTTTGATTAAAATTTAAAAATCAGTCCATACAGCTTTTTCCAGACAAATTCCCGAGACAGTCGAAAAATTATATGGAAAAGTCTTAACTACCTTGAAAAATTGAAAATGTAAAAATTGATGAAGCAACAGTTTTTGATTTATTTAGCGGTACTGGTACAATTGGGCAAATTGTTTCAAAAAGGCAAAAGCAGGTTTATGAATCGAATTAGTGCCAGAAGCGGTAGAAAAGGCTAATGAGAATGCAAAATTAAATAATATTCAGAATGCACATTTTATCGCAGGGAGATGTTTTTGCAAAATTAGATGAATTTGATAATGACGGAATCAAGCCAGATATTTTAATTTTTGGATCCGCCACGTGCTGGTGTAGGTGAAAAACTATCACAAAGCTGGTAAAATACAATACTAAAATATAATTTTATGTGTCGTAATCCCAAACTTTTGATGACGGATTTGATAAAATTTGGGGAGTTTGGGTATAGACTGAGTTAGGTGTTCAGTGGTGGATATGTTTCCAGTTACGCTACATTTGGAGGTTGTTGTTTTGCTGGAGAAAATTTAAAATTTAATAAAAAGAGATGAACAGTTAAAAGCAATAGTATCGCATAGCTTATTAACTACAGCATTTAATGTCTTGAATATTTTATTGCTAAACCCTCATTGTCTTATTTGTTTCCAAATTTGTTCAATGGGGTCCATTTTTGATGTATAGTAAGATATATGTTAGTATGATATTTCTTGAAATTTTTAAGTTTTTGATTTATTCCATTCCGTCTTTATTAATGAGGTTTAGTACAAACTAGTAGCTTAATTTTTATCAATTTAATTTAAAACGACTTCAGTATATTTTAAAATTATAAAAATACATTTTATCTTTCATCAATTGCCTTATAGGCAGGGTCTTATCAATTTTTATCCACAAGAATCTGCTCTCATCCTGTGTGCATTCCAGCTAGCTATTCTTGACAATGCAAAAGCGGTGTAAATATATTTGGCGGTATATTCAAAAGTTTATAGACAAATCCCTGAATACAAGTCAACATTTGCTACAATTTCAAAAATCTTTTGCCTTTTCAGTTCCTTCCCTATTTCCTTCGTAAATTTTTCAACATTTGAAAATAACTCAAATTCTTCAAGTGCATCCTTTTCACGTGCAGAGTTCATGAGCTCTTTTCTTTAAAAATTACAGCCCTGTGGATCTGATACTGTATAAACTGCATGCCCCCATTCCATAGATTCTTCCTTTTTGTCAAATAATTGTTTTTCAAAGATTCCTTTTAAATATTCCTTCAGTTTTGCTTCACTCATAAGGATTCGTGTTTTTTTCTATATCTTCTATCATTTGTGTCACCATTGAATTTGCTCCACTGCATAGGCCCTTTTAATGAACCAATTGAAGCGGAAATTGATGAATAAGTGTCCGTCCTCGTAGAAGAAACCACGTGCGATGTAAAAGTCGAGTTATTTCCTCCACCGTGTTCTGCATGAATAACTAAAAATCAAAATCAGTATTTCAGCTTCCAGTGGTGTAAATTTATTGTCAATTCTCAGCATATGAAGAATATTTTCCGCAATGCTGTATTCCTCCACTGGATTGTGAATTATCAAACTTTCATTAAAATGCTTATAGTTACAGGCTTGATAACAATAAACAAGTAAACTTGGGAATTTTGCAATTAAATTTAATGACTGGTCAATAAGATTTGATAAATCAACATCATCTGGTTTTTGAATCCAAAAGTATAAAGACACAAGACTGCCTTTGCAGCTGATTCATAATATCTGCACTAGGGTTTTCGTAAAATAAAAATCTTCTATAAATTCATCAGGCAGGATGCTGATACTCTTTATTAATGTACTTATAAACATCTTTAATTCAAAAATTTCGATGGCACTTTTCCCAAAAGTAGTAAAAACATTGTTTTCTCAAAAGAAAAAGATTTTTCTTTCCAAATTGTTTTTATAAGTTTATCAATTGCTATTCCTCGATAATAGAGTTTTCCTTCCTCTGGAATTTTTCCTTTTTATCCACCGTATACCTGTGAACCGAACCGATTTTAGTGAGCCAACTAAAACACCTGTTCCATTTTTATTCCTAAGCCCCCTTTTCACGTTTAACTTGTTATAATCATCATCAGAAATAGAATTATTCTGGTTAAATAAATGCCGAGTTCATTTATAAAATCACTTTTCATAACGACCCTCTATCCTAAATTTTCAATAATGTAAAATTCAGTCGTTGTAGCATTCCACCTAAATCTCCAGTTTTACAGTCACTTTCCAAAGTTTTTAAAATTGCATTTTCTATTTTTGAGCAAAATCATTCAAGTTAAGATATTTTAGCATTTCCAAGATGAAAGCAATAATGCAAGTGGATTTGCTTTATTTTGCCCTGCAATGTCAGGTGCTGAACCGTGTACAGCTTCAAAAATCGCAATATCATCTCAATATTAGCTCCAGGAGCAACTCCAAGCCCACCCTACAAGTCCTGCCACAAGGTCCGATAAAATATCCCCATATAAATTCATCGTAACAATCACTTTAAATCTTTCTGGATTTGTAACAAGCTGCATACACATATTGTCCAATAATAAGTTCTTCTAAATCAATTTCCTTTCGTAATTTTTGCAACTTCTCTTGCACTTTTCTAAAAACATTCCGTCAGTATATTTTTAAAATATTTGCTTTATGAACAACTGTAACTTTGGAAATTTTATTATTTTTGCATATTCAAATGCACTTTTTATAATTCTTTCGCTTCCTTTTTCTAGTAATCCTTTTTATAGCGATTGCACTTGTTTTTCCTCATCTTCAAATTTTTCTTCTCCAATGTAAATTCCTTCTATGTTTCACGAAAAATTGCCAATTCGATATTTTTATAACGTGTTTCAATTCCTGGTAAATTTCTTGACTGGTCTAAAGTTTGTATACAAATCATATTTTTCTAAGATACACATTTATGCTTTCTAAAAACCTTTTCCAATTGGCGTAGTAATCGGTCCCTTTATAGCAATTTTATTTTTCAACGCTTTCATAAAGGCTTTCAGAATTAACTCCCCAGTTTTTCATAAACATCTGTCCCTGCATTTTCAGTTTCAAATTCAACTGGAACTTTTTGCAGCTTTAAAAATTTCAACTAAACTTTCAGATATTTCATATCCAATCCCATCTCCAGGTATTAATGTAACTTTCTTCATAATAAATCACTCTTTTTCTTTTTCAATTTTTAATTTTTATATAAAATTCTTTCTAAAAATATATCAGATTTGTTTGATAACTATGTAAATTTAGAATTATAATGAAATGAATACTATTAAACAAGGGGTCTTGACCCCCTGTCATAAATAAAAATATTAAATTATCAAACAATATAACTTTTTAAATTTGGTTTCTAAATATTAACTTAAAATTCATCACTTGTAGCAAATTTTAAGTATCCTCCAAATTTCAGTATTTTTAATTCTCTTTCAGAACCATTAAATTTTGCAGGAAATTCAATATTTTTGTAATATATATTATAAATGTTCCATTTTTAGTGAATTTTTATGTCCGATAATTGTAATTCATCGTACTCATCAATTTTTATTGTAGTCTTCCACATTTTCAAATTCTAATGGATAATTCCGCTATTTATTAAGTTTGCTTTTATGGATTCTCGCAAAGGATTTTTGCAATAACTGCCTTTATTCCAAGATAAAGTGGCAATAATGCAGCATGTTCACGGCTCGAACCTTGTCCATAATTTTTCCTCCGACAACGATTCCTCCATTATCAGCTCTTTCCTTAAAATCTGGAATAATTGTTTTCAAAGCAATGTTCAGACAATTTTTGGAATATTTGAACGGAATAGCAATAATGCGCATTGACGGACAAATGTCATCTGTTGTAATATTGTCTTTTGTTTTTAAAATAACTTTTTTAGTAAAAGTATCTTTTAGCTCTTCTCCAATTGGAAATGGCTGGATATTTGGTCCCATTATAATTTCTACTGCTTCTCTTTTCTTTTTGCTTCATTTTCATCAGCATTTGGGAAAATAAAAGTAATTGTCTGATGTTTCAAATTTTTCAGGCTCTTTTTATACTAATTTCTTCCCTAATTTCTCTAGGGTCTGTCAAATATCCTGTAAGTGCTGATGCTGCCGCTGTTTCTGTACTTACAAGATAAACTCCAGCACTCATTGTTCCACATCGTCCCTTAAAGTTTCTGTTAAATGTTCTAAGTGAAATTCCATTAGTCTTTGGCCTGCCCCATTCCAATACAAAGGCCCGCACGCAGCTTCTAGTAATCTTGCTCCAGCGGCAATAAATTTTGCCAAAGCATTGTTTTCTGAAATCATTTTCATAATATTGCTTGAACCTGGCGATAAAACAAGACTTACATCAGGATGTACTCTTTTTCCGTCTAAAATCGCCGCAAGTTTCATAAAATCCGAATAAGATGAGTTTGTACAAGAACCAATCGCAATTTGGTCAACTTTTAATTTTTCTTCAGGAATCTCATGTACATTGTCAGGACTATGTGGAAATGCTGCAAGCGGTACTAATTCATTCAGATTGACAATTAGCTTGTCATCATAAAAAGCATCTTCATCTGGCAACAGTTCAACAAAATCTTCTCTACGTGACTGTTTTTCCAAAAAAGTCTTTGTGTATTCATCACTTGGGAAAATTGATGTTGTTGCTCCTAGCTCCGCTCCCATATTTGTTATTGTTGCCCTGTCTTCAACTGATAATGATTTAATCCCTTCTCCAGTATACTCCATTACATATCCAACTCCACCTTTTACAGTCAATTCCTTCCAAAACATAAAGAATAACATCCTTAGCTGATACCCAGGGCTGCACTTCCCTCTTAATTCGATATTACTAAACTTTGGAACTTTCAAGCAATAAAAGCTCCACGCACATACCAATCGCAACGATCGCTACCTCCAGCTCCTGTTGCCAGCATTCCAAGTCCTCCACCAGTGGGGTATGACTATCAGAACCAATTAATATTTTCCCTGGTTTTCCAAATCTTTCCAAATGCAGTCTATGACAAATTCCATTTCTGGTTTTGATATTGTGTTTAGCAACCGATGTTTCAATCAAATTCGTGATCATCTGCATTTTCAAAGACTGACTGCAGCATATTGTCGTCAACATATGCCACCGAAACCTCAGTTGCAACTTTATCAACATTCATCGGCGTTTAATTTACCGCAAATAAGCTTCATAGTTCCTGCGAGTCCTGTAGCAGTGTCTGATTTACTCTTACCTGCAATTTCATTTCCAGCCTACAGCTCCACTCTTTAAAAAGATGCCAAAATTTTATAAGTTAAACTCATTTTACTTTGAATATTCGTGTTCATTTGCTATCCTCCCTAACCTACTTTTCAATCATACTATTATTATAATGCACTAAATCGATTAAATGTAAGTCAACGATATACAGCATATATTTTGTAAGATTTAATATATGTGTAAATCATTGAAGAAAACCTAATAAAGTTAGCTTTTTAAACATTCAAAATTATTTATCATCTAAATAGTTTGATTATCAAACAAGTTGCACTTCAAAACCATGTACAATAAACAGACTATCTCAACAGCAGCCTTTTTCTACATTTTCAATTATTCTTTACTGCCTTCTTTTTCTTTGCTGTTGCTGATTAATTAACCGCCTCAAGTTTTCTTCTGTCTTGTTTTACTTTTCCTGTTTTTCTATACTAAGCTAGGTTCTTTTACATAACTGAATTTCAGTGCATTCTATTGTACACAAATTTTGCGGATAAAATAAGAAAAGAATGAATACTTGCGACAACATCAGTAGTCCAATGCAATGTATCAACACTCGACTAACTCCTACTAAAAATCCTTAAAATAATTAGTGCATTTGATAACTCTGTATGAAAAACTTAAAACTCAAATTGTTCAAATAGTCAATCATGTATGTACCCTGAGAGGAAAAGAAGACAGTCAGATTCAAAAGTGGGTGCTTTTATTCAAAGTCCAAAATTCCATGCAAAATTTTCTGGATTTGCAGACAGAAGGTCTGCTCTTTGTTAATAGTATACACAGTGTACGACAATTTGAGTAGAAAGCAAAGCTAAAATATGCCACACACATACTTTTTAAAGTATAAAATTTCTATCAAATGAAATAGAAAAGAATACTAATACAGCAGCAATAACAATTCAGATGTCCTTTCATCAAATTTAGTAATAAACAGAAAATCAATATTTTCTCCTGAACCATAAAAGATGCTAGACTCGACGATAAATGTTTAGAATCTGTCAATATATTATTCGTTAGTTGCAATGTAAGTATCACCTTTTCTCTCTTCTGTTTTCAGTTTATAAAATTAAAATTTAAAATTATATCTTTTTATTTTCTTAAAATTACGATATAAATATCATCGATGACTATAATAATAGCATATAAATTTAAAAATGAGATTTGACCTGAGATAAATTTTAGAAAGGAAAAATGGAAAATACCAATTGTTGAAGAGACAGTACCACGAGGTGCCAAAATTACAGCTTCGACGATCGCGAAATAACAATAATCGAAAATGCGATTGACGCGATCACAGTGAAATTCACAGAGATGATGACTCCATGCTTTTGGATGGAGACTTCGCTTCAATGCGAAATTGAAGTTTGCAAAAATGTTGTAGATATCAAAAGTTCCTATAATTGTTGTTTCTGCCACAATGTAGAAGAGTGATTTGTTACCTGAGCAAGGACTATCTTGCAAAGCCTTTTGATGGAATTAGAAACGATTAATATAAATATTAGAAAAAGAAAAGAATTTCTCAAATCACCTACAAAGACTTTAAACATTAAATCTGCAATTATTCCACATTTTAGAAAATGATCCTATTTTGATTGACAAAACAAATTTGAAACTTAGTAAAACTATGCTGAAAATAAGGAAGGAGGTGTTTTAAGGGATAAAAATTATTGAAAAATATGATGGGGCGCAAAGTGACAATCTTCTTGACAGCAATAATATAAAGGCACACTAGGAAAGGATTAAAACAGTGAGAGGAATTGGTTACATTTTAAAAATATGAAAAATAAAGACAAAATAATTATTGCAAATACAGTAGCCCTTGTTTTTATTTCCTTTATTATTATTTTATCAGCTGACAGTGATTCACTACGCAGTTGAGGCTGCAGAACTAAAAAGAAATGGATAAGTACTCACTGTTGTTATTGAAAAGCTGGATAAAGTCTCTGACAGTAAATTAAAAAGAAACTTATGAGAAAATTATGATTATGCTGATAAAGAATACATTTCCTTGCAGTCGAGAAATGGAAAAATCATGTTGTTGTCGACAGATGATGAAGAAAGCTTTTAAGCCATTTGAGTCAAACAAACTTAAAACAAATGGGACAGATTTATCTACATCTATACAGGACTACAAATGCAAAAATACTATGCCATAGAAATTTTGAATTTATGGAGGCTCATGAGCTTTTGTATGTCATAGCTTGCAAACGTTTGTTTTAATAACAATCTCAATTATTGTAATTTCAAAATCATGTAGCGGAACATGTCCTGACTCCACTTTCAAATACATAATTTCTCAAAGTAATGAAATGAGCACATATAACATTGATTTTACAATTAACAAAGACACGAGATGATGAAATCGGAGAATTAATTGATGTTTAAACGAAACCTTTTAATAGAAATCATAAAAAGCCAAAAACATTTTTAACCTGCTACTGTACACATGAATTAAAACACCACTTGCCATAATGGCGCTATCTAGATATAGCAATGGGAAAGATGATGAGATTTACTGAAGGATGAGCCATCGAAAATCTAAATCTTGAAGTATATCGAAAGAATAATCAATACACTATTTTTAAATTCAAATCTTGAAAAATAACTAGTGAAAGAGTGCTGACGTAAAACAAGCTTTTCGAGAAAAATAGACAAGTAGACGCTAAATATTAAAAGAGTGAAATGATAATAAAAGTGGATAATGGGGTAAATATTTTTGTTGATAAAATCTAATTTCAGACGTCTGCGTGGATTAATTGATAACTGTATTAAATACTCCGTAGGAAATATTGAATTACGTGCGAGAGAAGGTGAAATAGTGATCGGGAAATTATTGTAAGAAACTATGGAGAAAGGGATCCCTGAAGAAGAAAAGAAAAGTTGTTTAATCGACTTTCAAGGTAAAAATGCTACAGGTCAGCTCCGGGACGGACTCCAATCCATCAACATATAATTTGCTAAACGAATGGGATTTATATAGAAAATAGAGCATGGAGTTAGTCATGTAAAATACAGTTTAAAGAATTGATTATAAAAATGAGATAGAAATCTAAGAAAATAGGCTATCTCAAAAACTTTCGGGAGCCTATTTTTCTATAACTTCTGATTACATCTTCTTTTACTGTAAGTCCTTTTTTGCTGTTGTGAATAATTAAAACTTTAATTTCATAAAATATTTTTTCCTTTCTATTTAATGATACTTTCAGATTAACTGTTTCACAACTTTTCTTAGCCAAACTCTCCAATAAATGCTCCCGCTAATGTTACGTTTGCCTTAAGTCCGTCTTTGCTGCTGACGAATTCTGAGATAAATTTATTGCACAAAAATAACAATTAAATCTTAGTTTATCAATGTCACAATGTTTAAACATCTATCATAAAATTCATTGACTTTTATATAACAGGTGTTATAATACTATAAATTAAAAATAGTGGAAGTCATTTTTATAAACAAAATATTTAAAATAAGTTATAAAAATTAAACAAAAGAAAAAAAATTTAAAAAGTATTTTTTTGTATTGAGTGGAGTTATACTTTTATCAAAATGTCTCAGCTTATAATACCGCTATTTCACTCCTTTACCTATTTCACTAGGATCATTTGAGTAATGTTAACATTGTTTACGGTAGAAAATTAGGAACAACAACCTACTTTCCTATATTGCAGCAAGTAGTTCCTGAGCCCTATTTCGCTGGATTAAAGCAGTTCTTGTTTTCACAACAGGAGGAATATTTTAGGATATATTGCTGCATTAATTTACGATTTTATCCGATAGCGCATTGCAAACTATGTAAGACATTTTTCCTCTATTACTTGTAAGGTCATTAACATATTAGGCATTAGTATTGATGTTATTTGTGCCTATCAAAATGTATTATGGCTGGTGTATCTTTTATTCACGGAGATATGCTAAAAAGTAGTTGCTGCAACTCTTTATTTCCAAGATTAAAATTTATAAAAACAAATAAAAATTAAGTTATTTTATTTGTTGAACGAAAATCTCCTTTATAAAAATTTTAGGAATTTTTATTTAATATTATATCTTCGATTAATACAATTTCTGAGTACAAAGAAAGGAAAAAAAAAAAATGTCAAAAACACAATCAAATTTAACTAGCTAAATTTATATAAATTTAAAAATAAAATTATAAATAAAAAATGAGATAACCCGTAAAAAGCAATCTTTAATAAAAATTCCTAATAATACATATGGAAACTTCAAACATATTTTGAAGCAACAAATCAAATTAGAGAAAAAATAGTAGAAAATTTTACTTATACACTATTAATAACCAAAATCAAAATACTCTGAAATTGCAAATACTGTACACAATCAATCATTTAAAACACCAGTAAATGTACGGTCTTATTCCAAAAAGAAACAGCACCTGCGAAGCCTAAAAGAAATGAAATCAAAGTTCATAGATTTTCACTTTGCAAATCAGTAGAGAATTAATGAAATGAAAGAATAAATTACTTGGTTGAAATTTATGACCAAAGAACACACTAATAAATTAAGTCTTTGTGCCTCTCACGGTATCTGTACAAAAAGCATTACAAAATTGGCTAATACAGGCATTTCAATGTATCATCACAATTTAGAAACATCGAAGATTTCCATCCTAATCCTACATCTCACACTTATGATGATAAATTAACACTATAAAAATGAGCAATGGACTAAACGTTGCAGCGGAGAATATTGGTTTAGAGAAACTATTGAAGATAAATTGATATGGCATTTGATTTAAAAAAATTGAAAGTCAATTTCTTCCGATAAATATTAACCCAATTCCTGGACTCCATTTAAAATAATGAAGCACTAGAACCATTAGAAACTTTAAAGAATATATCTATTTATCGTTTATTATACCCAAAACCCATTAAGATACGCTGAGGAAGAATTAAATTAGGAAAATATGTAAACTGGTAAAATGTGGAATCAATTCCCACTTACAGGAAATTTCTTAACAACCATGAACAACAAAAGAAAAAACTATGATAAACAGAATTAGGCTAAAATTTAAAGACTTTCTAAAATCACAACAAACACCCCAAAAAAAAAAACCAAAACAAAAATAAAAAGAAAGGCTATCTCAAGATTTTACAGAAAGCTATATATAGCTTTTGATTTCATTATATCTTCTTTGCTGTGAATAATTGACAAAGCTTCCTAATTCTCATAGAAATATTTTTCTTTTTCTTCATTTGATGATACTCTTTTAGATTGACTGTTCAATCTAATCTTTCTGTAGCTGGCAAGCTCTCAATAAACGTACTCCCGCTGATGTCGCTAATGCTTCCGTTAATTTCAAAATTATGTCATTTGCCTCAAGTCCGTATTTTGCATATTGCTGGTGAATTTGGATAAACCTGCGTACTAAAAATCTCCTGTTGACGTGAAATTCTTCTTTCCTTTTAATTTCTGCTGTTGTCAAGCACAGAAATTCCAACATATGGACGTTCATATTCTTGTTTTAACCATTGAATCTTTTATACTTCAGCCAAATCGAAGGAATTGCAAACAGCCCAACACCTCCACCATTTCCAAATAGATCGCCATTTACCCCGATAACATCTCCATTTATATTAAAAGCGGTCCCACCATTCCTAGTTAATAGAAATATCATTTTGAAAAAAGTTTTCAACCTGTTTACCCTAATGAACTCTCCAGAAGCTCAATACTCCTACTGTCGAACTGTTAAGTCCTAATGGATTTCAAATGCAAATTGCCCAGTGTCCAATTTTATATATCTGAGTCAACAAATTTAATGGTTAAATGTTCTATTTGCATTTACTTTAAAATTGCAATATCCACACTAGAGATGTTCCAACCACATTTGCCAAATATTCACATCCGTCAGATAATTTTACATAAATTTCATCTATCGTCAATAACGTGATTATTTTCATCATATATCCGTCACGAAATTATAAATCCTGAACCCAAACTTCTGATTCACTTCTTGCTGTCTCTTCCAGACGTTCCAAAAAAAATGCCCTCAAGTGGATTATAAGTTTCAACAACAATCATTGTTCTTATATTACAACAGAATCTTTGCTTATCATAAACTGCTAAATATCGTGCACCATACAATCACTCTGACACATTTGCATTTAACAATCTGCTTATTTGTAAAATATTGTTTCTTTTTGTAGCCGCTGCACTTCACAAGTGCTGCTGTTAAAAAATGATAGAGTTATAAATTTTCTCAATTTCACATCTAAAATTCCTTCTATAAACTTATATTTCTTAAATTTATATTTAAATAGATGTTACTTATTTTACTACTATTATCTTAGAAAAAAATAATATTATATTTTTTTTACTCTAGTTTTCAAAATCATCCAATTGAAACTGCTCTTAACAGCAGATTTACTAACCAACACGATTAATCCAATAATGCCAAAATATCCAAATTCATATTTCAATTGTATCACTTATTTTAAACATTTTTAAACATGGATCTGTAAATTTTGTATCCATTGAAAAATTGATATAAGATCAATCCAGAACCAAAATATTTAATAAATAAGAAAAGAATATAAATCAAATATTTTTAATATCAAATACATATTAAAAAAACCTCCTAAAAATTTAACCATGAAACAATTTTTCTTATCTCAAGCTTTTATTTTATTATTTATTAAAACATTTTACATTTAAACATATTCGCCCTGAAACTACAGTTAATATCAACGGAATTAACAATAATATGTTATTTATTGTAAAACGTACAGGTATTAAAATTATTACCGTAAGTGTGCTACTTGAGTTGCAGTTTTCCATTTTCCAAGACCTCCCGCCGTGCGCCGACAACTCTTCCAGCCGCCGCACTGGACGAAGCTCCTGTTACTCGTGTAATTCCTCTGAATATTAAGGATTATTAGCAAACCACAGGCTAATTTGACTGAATTTTGCAGTAACTCAAAGCCGAAAGCTAACAAGATAGTCTTATCTGCCAATGGATCTAGTGCATAGTTTTCCCAATTTCGTAATCGTACTATATTTTCTTGCGATTTTTCCGTCATACACGTGATAGCTGCCCCTACATAATTGCTGCAACAATTTACCTCACTGTCACGCTAGTAATCCCTGTTTTATCTGTGTATATTCCAGAGCCAACCCCAGGAAAACTGGCCACAAATGGGATAACTAAAACCATTCTTAATATAGCCAATTTATTAGTAACTTTATTTTCATCACGTTTCATACGCTTCCTTTGTAATTTATAATTAGCTTTTATTGCTTTTAATGCTTTGCATGCCTGCTAGCATATCTACCTCGCTTTTCCAATGAAAATTACTCTTTAACTCTCACATTTTGTCCTCTCTTTTAGTGCACTCTTCAGTCTTTTTCACTCTTTATTACTAATTTCAGAAATATGTAGTCCTTCTTTTCTGGCACTTCCACAAATGCACCTAAATCTCCACTCGTGTCTTGTAATCTCTCTCCTGCAGAATCGCAGGTACTATACTCAGTCTGACTGAGTTTGTCTTTTACAAGTTCCAATGCTCTAGTATTTTCAGATTCCTTTTCCAAAATCGAAACTGTTCCATCATCTTCAATGTTCTGCCCGAAACTCCTGCCTCATCAACACTGCTCTGATAACTCTTCCACCTGGCACACATAGTCCAGCACTTTTGTCCGGATTAATTTTAAGAAACCTCTCACTTTGAGTGCATTTCTCATGAAACTTCCGCCTTGGCACACTACTAATTACAGCCTCAGCCTCATCAATACTAAATAATCTCTCCTTCCAATGCCTCAGTCTTTAAAGCGATTTCCAGGTTATTTCTGTGCACTTTCTACCTTTTATATCCATCTGAATCGCAGTAGTCCTATCTTTGTACCTGCAACTTTAAAGTCCATATCTCCAAGATAGCGTCGGGTCCTTGAATATCAGTGTACACGTAAATGTGGCTCCTTCTTTTTATAAGTCCCATTGCACCCTGCAACTGTAGATTTGACTGAACTCCAGCAGCCACAATCGCAAAGTGAGCCTGCCACACATTGAAGCCTGTGATGATGGAAACTGTCTCATTCTGTAATTTCAGAAACAAGTCTTACTGTATATGGGAATTTATCTGCCTCTGTACACGTATTTTAACGCCTCTTTCCAGCCAAGTTTCGCATGTCCGCAGTTCACGACGTCCTGGTGCACGCATAAATCCAGCTTCTCCAACTGAACATGGCGGGAAATTATAGTGAAGGGAAGACTTTTTATGTGTTTCATTCCTTCCATTCCATCAATCATTAACGCCTGCCTCCTTGCTTCCAAGCGTTGCAACAACCAATGCCTGAGCTCCACGTGTGAACAATGCAGAAATCCGTGCGGTACTGTAGAAGTGTGTCTATCACATCACATTGACGGATTTCAGTATGCTTCTGACGCCCGTCAGCACGAGATATTGCTTGTATAAAGAAAGCACCCTGCTGTACAGTCTCACATCTCTCATAATATTTCAAATTTTCAAGATTTCACCACTTTCTTTCTTCTCATATTTTCAAGTTTTTCAACATATTTTTCAAAAAGTTTTACTTTCCAAATTGTCAATAGTCACTTCGTATTTTCTCCATATTACCCAAGGCCATTATAGCCTTTCAACTCCTATTTCTCAAAACCACGTCAACAAATTCTTAATTTGAGATTCACTTCCTTTTTCCTCAAATCATATTTCTTTGCACATCAAACTGTTCCAAGAAATTTATCTTGCTCTGCACAGATTTCCTTAATTTTTCATGCCCAAACATAATCGCTTCCCATAACTTCCTCAGAAACTTCTTTAGCTCCCAGCTTCTCACCATTGTTACAAGTATCTTTAGTTCCTGCAACTGACAATTGAATGCTTTCTAACAATTGCTCTGTTGATTCAAGATGTATTCTCCATTAATCGCACCCAACTGTAACTCCAGCGCACAGTTCCTGCAAATGGAATATCTGATAATCTAAAAGACAGAAACTCCAATTGTAGCAAAAGGTTTTCTGGGATAATTCACTTCATCATAAGAAAGCACCGTAACTCACAATGTGTACTGCATTCAAAAACTCTTCTGGAAATAAAAGTCGATTGATGTCTGTCAATCAATCTTGAAATTAGACTTCATCAGTTCCCGGCTTGATTTCCTTTATAAATCCACCTGGAAATTTCCAGATGTACAAAATTTTTCAATATAGTCAACTGTTAGTGGATCCCGCCCTTCCTTGACATCCTTACTTTAGTCGCCGTAACTAAAAGCATTGTCCTCCACATTGAACAACAAACCGAACCTCCAGAGCTTGACGGTGAATTTTCCTGTACTGATTTTTAATTTTCTGGTTTCTAAATTAAAACCATAAATTTCTTTCTTCAAAACATTTTTCCTCCTAAAATTTATTTATTTTTAAGAAGGGAGCAAATAATAGTAAAATCTTTCATCAAACTAATAAAAACTTTTACAATTACTTACTCAAAATATCTGAAAATTTTTATAATTATACCATCGTAATTTTACAAATCTAAAAATTAAAGGGACAGAGTAAAAATATAGGGGCAGTCATTAAATCATTAAATAAACTTTTTGACTGCTAAAATATTTTACTTTTGTGATATTTCTTAGAAAACTTCCCTAATAGGACATTCTCCTCCTCTCAAATATGGAATGTTTGTGCTTTCTCTGCTTTCATTAACAATTTCTATAGCACATTCCATCTCATTACCTTTTCTAGTGAACTCCGTTCTTTGCTGCTAAAAGTACAATTCATATGCCTTTTCTATATTTTCCACACTTGCAGGTGGATATAATGCTCTTGCCTTTATCTTCCTTCTTGAAAATGCTGGCCTGCTTGACAAGAATCTTGAGCATTCACTGTGGATACTAGGCTTCTGTCCTGCAGCCTATGTAGTCCTCCTCCGTATATACTCTTCTTATCTTCTGTACTGGTTAAACAGTATCTTCTGTCTGGTCTTTTCTTCTCTCTGACTTACATTCTCCTTTTCCTTGAAATTTCATAAAAACTTTTCAAGTTCTGCAAAGTTATTTTTCTCAAGCCACCTGTAAAGATTTTCTTTGATATTTCCTTGTCCCTTTTTAGAAATTTCAGCTATGGCTTTACTAAATGAACTTGTCATAAATGTGTATTAGCTCTGTAAATCTAAGTTTCTTTCACAAAGCTGTCTATACCGTTAAGTCCAATTTTTTCATCAATGTAATAGTGAAACTGTTTTTGTTTTACATATTTTTCTGACGTTCAAAAGTTACATCCCGAAGGCAGTGGTACAGTTCTTTTAACAAATCCTTTGTCTTTTAAACTTATCTTTTCTTCGTTGGAATGAGCAGTAATCATCAACTCTTTTGACATAAACTCTAAACAGCGTTTCAAAAGCTTTTTGTGACAAACAGCTAAACTGCTGCTCAAAAAGATATTTTTAGTTTTATATGAAGAAAAATTCTGATATTCTAATCATAGAGAACCACCTTTTCAATAGGATTTTAGCGATTATGTAATTGGTTTCCTCTTTTGTTAATTTGAAATTTAATTAAATTTATTTGTTTCTATACTCTGTCAAATTAAAGGACAGAGTAAAAATATTATCAATTAAAAATTCTTTTTTGTTATAATATTTTAGAATTCAGTAGCAATTATATTGAGGGTTAATTTTTGGTAACACAAATTATTTTTCCATTATATCTTAAAAACATTTATGAAAAGTTTATAAAAGAACATACACAAAATTTACTTTATTGACGAAATCATTTTAAAAATTTTAAAATTTCACAAAAGGACATAAATTTTATATACTTTTGACAAAATTATTGATATCATAGTCTTTGTCGATAAGGAAAAGACGTAGTATAAATAAACAATTGGAGGAATTATGATAGGTAAAAAGAAATTTTAGACTCGCTTTATAACATCGTTATCAATATTTGCAGGTACACGCTTACAGCAGCAAATAATAGCTAAAAACATACTACCGCAAATAATATGGCTAATGATGAATGTAGACCACATAAATTGCAAAAAGATTTAATGGGAATTTTGTAGATGAAAATGAAAATGTTATAAAAACCTAATCCCGCTAAAATTGAAAGAATTAAAGACTAACTAATGGAAAAATTACAAAAAGCTGAAGGTGAAATTTTTAAAATATGTAAAGAGGTCTCTACGGAAGACAAATGATAAAGAGGCATCAAAGATTAACTCGAGACAGAAATTCAATCATATTCATTAAACAGCGGAAAAGTTTCAAAGAAGAAGCTGTTAAATTGATTGATGATGCTAAATCATAAACCTAGAGAGACCTAAACCTGATATGCCTTCAAATCGCTTGTTAGTAAAAATCGTATTAATAATAATGCTAACTGAATAAACTTTACATCTTATTATTTTACTAAACCAATAAAATCAAATATTTTCAATCTTTTAAACAATTATGGATACAAAGATAATAATAGAACTATCAGCAACTCTACACGTGAAACCTAAAAATTCCACTGTTTTCACATTATCAGTAAATTATTTTAGCATTAATCTGAACTACTTAAATTACTTAGATTAATAGTGCTCTAAATCCTATCCCACTTCTAAAGTCATATTCATTTGGACTTACAAACCTATCTTTGAAACAAGAAATACTATCTTTTTATATTTAATTTTATTTATTAATATATTATCAAAGCTAAGTATCAACAAAAATGGGATATAATGTCATATATCCCAAGTTCTTTATATATACTCTAATAATTATATCATTCCATTTTTAATCAGTATTCCCTTGCCATCATAGCACTTTGTCCCAGTAACTCCCACTTCCAAAGTTCATTTTACGCATTTCATCGATCTGTAACTTTTGTTATGTAATTTGTTCAAGATTTGCTCTAATTTCGGATATCAAAGCTTTCTCTCTCATTAAAGGAGCTCCCTGATACGGCGGGAATAGAATTTCTGTCATCTTCAAGAACCGTCATTTTCCTGCGTCTCCAGCTCACTATCCGTAGAATAAGACTATCAGTACATTTATATCTCACGCTTTTCGCCACCGCCACATACGTACTCTTTGGTTCAAATCCTTAACATCAGGAAAATCGACTATAAAATCATCGCTTATAACCATTCTTTCCCTGTCAACAAATTCCCGTGTAAATCCAATCTCGTTTGCCTTATCCTTCACTCGTGCCAAATCCGATATTTTAATTGCAAGATTATTTCAGCTTGCAAATTTTGCGAAACTCCAACTGCATAAGTGTTATTGTATGCCATTGGTTTTAACAGAACCATGTTATATTTTCAAAATTCCATTTCTAGCCCTGCTCATAAACTTTGCTCACTAATATTGCTTAACGGGTTTTTCGTTAGGGAATGTAAATACTACAGTTCCTGTAAATTCAGGATAAATATAACCTCCCTGATTTTCGACACATTAAAGTTAAACGATGTGGTTCCCAGCCTGATTTTAATTCCCACATCTACATTCATTTCATCCTCAATCAGAAGTTTGTACATATTTATCAATATTTCTGGCTCTGTTCCTAATTTCCCTGATCCACTAATTTTATCTTTTGCTTTGCTTATTCATAACTAAATTTTCAACAAAAATATTATAAACAGACTTATAAATGAGTACAATTACTTTTCCAGTTTTTATAGTTTCTTTATTACAAAATCAAACAGAATGCACACTACGCATGATAAGTCCTCAAGTAAATTAGAGTCCATATTGATTCTGTCAGAGCCCAAGTAAAAATCAATTTTCCAAGCCCTCCTGCACCAATTAACAGAAAGCAGGTGTTGCTGTTCCAATGATAGCACTGTCGCTGCGAATTCCAGCTATAATTACAGGCATCATAGTGGCGGCTGAACTTTAGCTGTTGGATCTTATTCATTCCCACTGTATGAAGCCACCATATACACCTGGATCAACGCCATTTATTCCTATATGTATTTCCGTAAAAGTGGGCAAAAGGCATAAATTACAAGTGCTGTAATTGCAGGTTTTCTACAATTCCCATTATTGGAATAAGAAGTCCAAGCAAGGCAAGTGATGGAACTGTTTGCATTACTGCTATTAGTCCGATAATTATTTCTGCTTATTTTCTTTTATAGTCAAAATAAATTCCAAGCGGAATTAGCAATAATCAGGGCAATTAAATGCATACAAAATGAAATCTGGATATGCTCAAGAACAGCCTCACTCTGCCTCATAAAATACTGAAAAAGTGATTATTCATTGTTCTCTCCTTTTTTCTAAAAATTTACTTATTTCAAAAGTTCAATTAGAAATACTAAAAATTCAAAATCTATGTTGTATTTTTGTTTATGGTGTTATAAAACTAATACTATTGTTTTGACTTAATAAATTTTCAAAATTATTATTTTAATAGTTTTGTCTAACCTACTAATTATAACTGTTTATTTTGAATTTAACTAATCTTGTAAATTATATATATATTCTATATATGACTTTTCAGCAACTTTTATCGCTTAATCTGGCATTACTCCAAATAATGAATAAATTGGCAGTTCAATTCCTTGGACATAGAGCTATCTTAATAAAATAAACTGTAACCTTCTTTTTATTGTCAATCCATTTGTTCCATCATATCTTGATGCAATTCCTCCAATTTGTCACTGCAACTCGATTTTTCCTTTAAGTACTTTATTTTCACCATAATGAGCTACCATAAATACAGTATCTATCCATTCTTTAACAAAGACGGACAATTAAACCAAAATAAAGGAAACTGCAATATTAAAATCCTGTTTCAGATAATAAGTTTTAGTTCTTTTCAACGTCAATTTTTCCATCAGGATATTTTCTACAACATATACAGCTCTATATCTGATAATTTTTCTGCTTCTTCTTTAAAAGGCTTTATCTCTCTTGAATTTTTCCACATCAGGATGTGCCAAAACCACTAATGTCATTTTTATTTTCCTTCTTTTCTTTCAAATTGTTTTTCTTGGTTTTATTAATAATTTATTTTTCAAAAATTATTAAAAGTACTTCTACTATTAGATACTCTGACTTCAACTAAAAATAATAATCTTTTAGTCATTTTATTTTATATATATTTCAGAAGAAATTTCTCATATTCTCCATTTTCCTTTAATTTACAATAATATCAATTTCATTTTCCAACATTCTTATTTTTGCTCCAAACTGATAAATTCTCCCACAAATTCATCTTTCGGATTATTAATTAGATTTCGGTTTCGTCCCAGATTGATTTCCCCATCTTATTATAAAAATTCTGTCTCCCAGATAAAAACTGCTTCAATATCATGTGTTACAAAAACAATTGTTTTATTAATTTTCTGCTGCAATTCCTTTTTATGTCTTTCTGTAAACTTTTCCTTGTAATCGGATCTAATGTGCTAAAAAGGCTCATCCATAAGTATAATTTCAGAGTTTCCTGCTAATGCTCTTTGCAATTCGATTCTCTGTGCTTCCCGCCAGACAGTTTCAGACGGCATTCTCTTCAGATATTTTTCACTTTCCAGCCCAATCATTTCCAGAAGTTCCTCTGTCCTTGCCTAATCTCCCTCTTCTTCCCACCCTTTCAGTTCAGGCACGATGCTTATATTTTCTTCTACTGTCAAATGTGGAAATAGCCACTTGCTGTAGACATAACCTATATTCAACGCATTTTATGAATATTATATTCAATATTTTTCCCTTTTATTTCTATTTTTCCAAGTCGCATCCTCCAGCCTATTTATCATTTTCAGCTGTGGTTTTCCCGCTTCCCTGAGTTCCGATAAACACAATAAATTCTCCTTCATTTCATCGAAAAATTTATATCTTTTACAGCTTCAATTTCCATTCGGACCCACTTTTATTCACATTCTGAAATTCTATAATTTTGTTCATTCTCTCCTTCCTGTTATTTCTTGCTTCTTTCCTTTTCAGCCTTCTCAATTCTGCGAAAATTCTTTCCAAAAACTCTTCCACATCTCAATTTCCCTTGAGAAAACCCTTCATAAAACATAATTTGTCATAGTTTTCAGAAATTTCCTCGTATTCTAAAGCCCTGTGCATATTCTGTAAGTCTTATCAGTACTTTCCGTCTATCATTAGGATGTGGTGCTCTTTCTATCAGACCAGCCTTTTCCAATCCTATCCAGCATCGGTGTAAGCGTATTTATCATCGCAAGCCCCGTCGGACAATTTGCTCGTTACATGTACTCCATTTCTCCCAGAGTATATGCAAAGATTTTCCCATTCACCATTAAAAACAGTATTTCCCTTTTGAAAGAATATAATTTAAAGATTCTATCGTGCGTCCTGTAATTTTGTATATATATTCAAATTTACTATTCATCATAGCCTCAACCTAAACAAAAATTTTTCTTGACTTTTTACTTCTATATAGTATACTACTATAAAGAAATTATTTTGTCAATTAAAATTTAAAAATAAAAAGGAATTTTACTATGTTAAATAAAATACTATGAAAGCTGTTGTTCTTGAAAAAACCTTAGTACTGCCGATGAATTAAAAATTCAAAATATTGAAATTCGAAAAGTAAAATGGTTGGGTTCTTATAAAAATAAAAGCTTTTGAATAAATCGGAGCCCGAAATATTTACTAGAGATGGATTTTTCTCCTTCTGTGAAATTGCCACGGTGATTGGAATTGAATGTGCTGGCATTATTGAAGATGCTTCTGATAGCCATTTTCCAGAAAAGGAGATAGAGTTTTCAATGATGAATGGTCAGGACGTGAATTTAACGGAAGTTACGCCGAATACACACTTGTGCCGTCTTCTCAAGTTTGTCCGATACTCTTTCCAGGAAACAGACTGGGCAGCTTGCAGCATATCCTGAATTATACTACATAAGCTTACGGCTCTTTATTCAAAAAGCCTGCAGTTAAAAACGACACTCTGTTGATTCGTGGCGGAACAAGTTCAGTTGCCCTTGCTTCAATTCAGCTTGCCAAAAGTTTTGGAAATACCGATGATTGCAACATCAAAGTAAGGCTAGTTGAATTTTAAGAAATAGAGCAGATTTTGTCTAATTCAAGATGAAAGCTTTGATGCTCAGTTACAAAGAATACTTTCAGACGGAGTTGACAAAGTTCTTGATTTTAATCGGCACTCTACTTTGAAAAATTCTTTAAAATCTGTGAAACAAGGTGGAATAGTCTGCATGACAGGCTGTCTTTGGAGGATGGGTAATTAAAAATTTTGAGCCGCTTGACGAAATTCCTTCAGAATCTACCTAACTTCGTTTAACAGCACAATTGTCAAAAAGATACAATAAAGAAATGTTTGATTTTGATTGAAAACATCCTCATCAAAAACCAAGAATTGCAAAAATTTTTACATTAGATGAAATTTCTTTGCTACATAAATTTTTAGAATCAAATAGTGCCAATGGAAAAGTTATTATAAATGTTTTATATATATTACTATATACATATCACTTTTATGATAGAATAATACAATATCTATACTAGGGTGATTAAATGCACATCTATACAAAAGTTCTTACAATTTATTACAAAATGATTTGAAAATAAAAATATTATTGCTGGATAGGAGCGATAGAACGATGATTCAGCAGGAAAATCTGACTGCTGATGATTTTGGCGGAGAAAAATATGAAGGTGTAACGATTATCTTGTGTTACAAGACCTGATGTTATTAAAATATTCATATATTTGGAAGCTGGAAGTGATATTGTCGAAAACTAACAGTTTCAGGGGCTTTGAATATTGTCTTGAAGATTATGACTTAGAACAGTTTTAGGAAATGAATAAAAAGGCATGGAACTTGTAAATGAAGCTATTGCTGAATATAGAAACGAACATCCTGAAGTTACCGAAATCTTTCATGTTGCAGGGCGCATTGGGACCTTCAACAAGTCTATCAGCGTTACTGGAGGGTAACTCGAAAAGCTTATTCACACTTACTACCGCTGTTTCAGGGCTTATGGCTGGTGGGAGTGGACTTAATTCTGTTGAAAGCTATTCAGGATACAAGAAATTTGAAAAGCAGCTTATTTAGGGCTTAAAAAGGCTATGGAAGAAAAATTATACTGTGCGCTTCAATACTGTCATTTACGATTGAAATACAGGGACTACACTTGCAGGACAAACTGCGGATGCCTTTTATTACGCTGTAAATCATGAATCCATTTTCTGTAGGGACTGAACTGTGCAACAGGACCTGAATTTATAACAGTTTTTAAAAACATTGAATAATATTTCAAATACGTATATTTCAGTTTATCCAAATGCTGGACTTCCTAACGAAGACGGAGAATATAGGAAAACTCAAACACATTGTCGGCAAAATTGGAGCCGTTTTTCCCATAATTATTTAAATATTGTTGAGGGTGCTGTGGAACTACGCCTGAACATATTCAGAAAATTAAGGAGTGTAAACTATTCTCCAAGAGTTATTGATGAAAGCAAAGATTTTTAACGATGTATCAGGCTAATTTCTCTACGAAAACGCCAAAAGATCGTCCAATTTACGTGGGGAAACGTACAAACTGTAATCGGTTCACGTATTTTAAAACTTACTCAAAGCGAGAATTTGACGAGGCGACAGAAGTTGCTAGACTTCAGATTAAAGGGGGCGATGGATGTACTCGATATTTTGTCTTTGCAATCCTGACAGAGATGAGATTGCCGATATGAAGGCATTTTTAGATAAAGTGGCAAAATTTACTAAAGTTCCTCTTATGATTGACTCGACAGTATAAATGTTGTTAAGAAGGGCTTACTTGCAAGGAAAAGAATTATAAATTCGGTCAACCGCGAAGATAGGGGAAAAATTTTGCTGATATGGCAAAAAGATTATTAAGATTTTGGGGCTTCTGTCGTTGTAGGGCTGATTGATGAGGAAAGGTATGGCTGTTTCTGTTGAAAAAATTGAGTTATGAAGAAGTTCACGAACTTCTTACGATATGGAGATTTAGATGAGATATAATTTTTGACACATTAGTTTTCGTTGCTTAGGGAGATCGAAATATATCGGCTCTGCCAGCAACAATTGAGGCAATTAGACAGAATTAAAGCTGAAATGCTAAATGTGCAGCACGATTTTAGGAGTAAGTAATGTTTCATTTGGACTGCCAATCGCAGGAAGAGAAGTTTTAAACACTTACTATATGCAAAAGGCTTGTGAAGCTGGACTTGACTATGCGATTGTGAATACTGAAAAGTTATTCCAATGAGTGAAATTTCAGATGAAGAAAAGGAATTATCAAATATTTTGCTACAGAGATGACGAAACAGTATCAAAATTCGCAAACTTCTACCGTGAGAAAAAGCTGTTCAAAAGTTGTTGACACAAACAATCTAACTACTGAGAAAAAGGTTTCAATCTAGTTGTCGAAGGTAAAAAGTTTGACAATATATCTTGACGAATTATTAAAAGATATTCTCAATTGATATAATAAACGGTCCTCTTATGACTGGAATGGACGAAGTTGGAAGACTGTTTGTAACAAATGACTTAATTGTTGCCGAAGTGCTACAAAGTAGAAGTTATAAGCCTCTGTTTTCACATCTGGAACAGTTTATGGAAAAAGATGAATCGTCTGTAAAAGGGAAAGTAATTATGGCAACAGTAAAAGGGGATGTTCGACATTGGAAAAATCTGGTTGGAATAATCATTGAAAATAACGGTTTACGAGTAATTGACTGGGAATAATACGTCTGCTGAAAAATCCGTGAAGCAATTATTATTGAGCATAAAGCTGACTTTTTAGGACTTTCTGGACTTCTTGTAAAATCTGCCACAGAAATGGTAAATACTATGGAAGTTCTTCACGAAGCTGGCATTGATATTCCAACATTTGTGGGGTGCAGCACTTCACAGAAAAATTTACTGTAAATAAAATCGAACCTGCCTACAAGAAATAACATTGTAATTTACTCAAGAGATACAATGACGGCTCTGCTGACTTAAACAAAATGATTGATGAGATTTGAGAAATTTGAGAATATTTGCAAAAACGTGAGAACTCGTAACAATTAAAGATGCTGAAAAACTTGAACAGCTAAAAAGTTAAGCCAACGGTAAAGTGATATTAAGGATGACTGACGGAACATTTGATTTTTCAAAAGTTGAACTTCCAAAAATACGACTTTGAAAAATTTATAAACCGCAAACATTAAATAAACAAATTATAACAAACATAAAGCAAAAGATGTATTCCATTCATAAATTTTGCAAATGCTAATTGGAAAACATCTTGGAATGAAATGGTTGTAAATAATCTAATTGAAAAGCAAGACCCTAGAACAATAAAATTATACAATGAAATTTTGGATATTATCGAAAATGGCGACGAATACTTTTCGATATAAAAGCTATCTACAAGTTTTTCCTGTACGTCGAAAAAGCTGGAGAAAGAAAAGGAAAGATTTCAAAATCGAAATTTTATCAGATGACTTGTCAACTGTTTTAGAAACATTTGATTTCCCAAGACAAAAATACGGACAGTATTTATCATTAAATGATTATGTAAGCCCAGATAGAATTGACTACATCAGATTTTGTCGCAACTGCAGGAGAAAAATCAAGACTTGTTTCAAATGAACTTAAAAGAAAAGGTGAATTTTACAGAGGCATATTGTAAACTCTGTAGGACTCGAACTTGCTGAGCTTAACATCGGAATACATTCACAAAATGATGCGTCAGGATGTAGGAGTATGACGAGGACATCTCCTTAAACGAAATTTTAAATGCTCAGTATCAAGGAAACCGTTACTCTCGGCTACCCAGCCTGCCCAGACCTGAGTGACCAAAGAAAATTATTCAATTTGTTGAAACGAAAGATGCGGAATCTCTCTAACAGAAAGAATTTATGATGTACCCAGACTACAGTAGTGCAATTGTATTCTCACAGCCGTTCTGTAAATATTTTTAATATGTAATTTTTAAAGAAATATTGACTTTTTCAATTTTTATATTGTATAATTATTATACAAAACAGAAAACAAATTACCTTGAATATAAATGGTAATTATAAGGGAGTGATGGAATTGAATATTTCATTATTGTACTTTTTATGAATGTCATTATTATTTTTCTTGTGGAGATAATAACAGCGAAAAACGAAAATACTGCTAGTACTACTACTACAAAACAAAAAGTAATTCTGGCATACAGAAACTAAAGATAAAGCTGAAAAATACAGTACAAAGGTACCAGATATGGAAGTGATACTGCTGGTTACGTAACAAAACCTGAGAATTGGCTTGAATTTACAGATCCAAACTCGTCTCCAACTGCGGTTCAGTTAAGTATCGATCCTGTAAACATTGTAACTTTAGATATAATTTTCTAAAGATGGGAAAGCAAATTCAGAAAAAGCTGCCTATGTGCTTATGCAAAAATATCTTAATGGAAAGGAATTCCTAAAGAAAATATTACTTTAGATCCTGTTGATGTAAATGGATATCAAAGGTACAAGTTTACAATAAAAGTATAAAGATGGTACTATAATGATCGTAAATTGTATTGATTACGATGGTAAAGTTTATTTTATCTCTATGGAAGGACTTCAAAAATAGACAAACATTAATGGAAATGGCAAAGTTATTGAAACTTGGAAGCCAACTCAAAATAAAAAGTGAAATTAGAGAATATTTTAAAACAATTTTTCATTAGAGTCTATTAAAATTAACTTGGACTCTAATTTTTATTTAAATTATGAAAACTATTTTTGATTTACTTTGTTGATATTCATCAATTTTTCATAATGTTATCCCATAATTTATTTCCTTCTTGTACTACTTGTTGTCCAACTTCACTTGATGGAAAATCTTTTATGCCTTTTTCTATATCTTTTAACACTCCTAATGCTTGTTCCACTCTCTTTTCTGCATTAATTTGCTGCATATATGCTGTTCTTTTCTCTTTTCAAAGCTGTTTTGGACATTCCTTTATCAAAAGTTTGTATCTCCAGTTGTTGTACATTTTATATTTTTACAGATTTTATTTGATTTTTGACACTTTTCAATACTTTTTCACCATTTTTAATTCCTTCATCAGCATCTTTTTCTTGTCAAAGCTTTTTCTAGTATCTATTAAACTTTCTGTATTTCTCGTACTTTCAGCGAAAAACTATCAAGTCTTTCTCGTTCTCTTTACATTTTCCTGAACTTGTGCATCGTTTGAACCAGAAATATGTTATTTTTGAACGAATGAGTCTGTTTCTCTTGATCCTGTTGATTTTGATAGTTTGATTCTGACCCTGATCCGTTGTAACTTGTGCCATTGTTCCTGTTGACTGCTGCTGAACTCTCATATTATCAGAATTATTGTTTTTCGTATAAATAAAGATTATAAAATCCTCCAGCAAATAAAGCTATTAATACCCATAAAACAGTCCTTCTATTACCTTATCATTAGTTGTCTTGGTATCCTTTATTTTCCTCTAGCTTCATTTTTCCAAGTCCTCTTCAATATATTCTTTTTAATACTTTTCTATTTTCAATACTCTTTTTACAAAAGTATTCCAGTTATCAATTACAACAACTAATGAAAATATTAAAAACAATAACATATAATCACCTTCTATTCCACTTTTCATTTCTAGAAATCACTATTATTAGTAACATCTGACTATTAATTAAAAAGATACAAACCCATATACAACAAAGATTCTTACTTGTGTAACTAACTCTATGCTTTTCCATTCTGTTGATTAAAACTGTATCTCCTTTTAATAATTTTAATTTTTATTCTTAGTTCTACTTTTTGTTTTCAATTATTTTTTCTATAGATTCTTTTCTCAAAAATTCAATTTCAGCTTCCCTTGAATTAAAATTACAAATTCATCAGAAACTTGCCAATCTGTTATCTGTCAGTTGAAATAATTTTCAATTTTTATATTTTTCATTTTCTGCTAAAATTTTTGATAATTTCTTCATTTTCTGATAAATCTCTTAAATCAAAAATATTCATTTTTCCTTTTTCTCCTAAATTTACAAATTCACAAACTCGATTATGTTCCTTTTCTGTCATTTTCTGAAATATCAATAAACTATATTTCTCTTTTCCTTTACTGTCAGCCTTTTTCTTTGTTTCCAATTCTAGAACTCATTTTTGCCATTTTCATTCTAGCTTTTTCAATCAAATCATCTAATTTATAATGTAAATCTTCTATTATAATTTCATTTTTAAATTTACCTTATAATCATTTTCTGATTTTTCATCAAGTTTTCATTTTTGTTCTGATTAAAAATTATCAATGCGCAAAAATAAACTAAAGAATGACAAAATGACATTTAACACTACAAATGAATATGGGTTGAATTTTTTACTACAAGAAAAAATATATTTATTATGCCCCATATTAAAATAAATATGCCCATTGAATAAATAATTTTTACTTCCTATAAAATCAGAAAGTTTATTTGAAAATATTTTTATCCTTTTTCCTCTTCCTTTACAATTTTTGAAACTTTCTGTTCCAAAAAGCATATGAATGATTTCTTCCCTTTTTATCATCATCCACATCCTTCAGCATTTTTCAATGTTTCTTCTTTTTCCATTTTACATTTTCCATCCTTAATCTATTATTTTTCTTCATTCCTACTTTTCAATTTTGAACTTCCCTTCTCGTATATTTCAACAGTATAATACCATTTTCAGAAAAGATACAAGTAAATAAATATTTTTATTAAAAGTCATAAATTTCTTTATAATCAAAAAGGAGACTGTTTCATAAAAATTACCATTATGAGACAGTCAAAATTTTAAAAATATATCTATAACTATTTAATACTACTCCCCGTTTAAGCGAAAATTATATTTTTAATTATTTAGTAATATTAGGCTTTTATCCATTGCTATTTCGTTGTTTAAATAGGGTTTAGTATTAAAAATGTAAATTTACTTTCCTTATAAAATAAAAATTGCCTAATCTTCCAATAAAGAAATAATTGAGACAATTTATAAAAATTAATTAATAAATTCTGTTTCTACTGATCTTCCTGATTGATCGTCAAATTGAATTTCAGCTCAGATGCTGGATCAGGAGAAACTACATTTCCATCTTCATCGCCCTTTCATATTCTAGTAACCGCTCTATCAAATTTTTCACCATCACGATTTCTAACGTCGAATTCAATTCTTCTATTTTGGCTCTCACCTTCATCAGTTTCATTTGTTGCAATTGGTTCCAGATTCACCTTTAGAATCTATACCACGAATTCTTGAAGAACTCAATCTAATTCTATTAATCTATCTTTAACAGCTTTCAGCTCTTCTCATTCCTAAAGCCATATTATATGCATCAGAACCTTTTAGAATCTGTATGTCCTGTTATACCAACGTTGTAATCTTTTCATTCAGAATTCTTTCAAGTTCCTAATAATCCATTATAATAAGGTTTTACATATGATTTATCAAAGTCAAAGTTTAATGACCTTCATCAAATACTATTGGTTGTATTGGTCCCATTATATCTTCACATGTTATCTTTTTAGCTGGTACTGTATTATCTCCTGGTTCTTCAATTTCAAGCGCATTAATTCTGATTGTATTTTCTCTCATTTGAGTAGTTGTTAATTTTTCTAGCTGATAATGGTACAGCAGCAACTAACAATCCGATTGCGACGATTATTGATCTTTGTTGATTTTGATTTTTGTTGTTCTACCCATCTTTCAGCCCTCTCTTTCTAACGATCTGTATTTTTGGCTACCTGGATTCAGTTTATTTTTCGTTCAAATAATCTTCTATATGATTCAATCTTTGTGTATTAAAATCTACTAATTTTGCATTTGTACAAGACAAAGCTCCTAATCCTACTAATAATAATACTAATTTTTCATATTTTTCATTTCTTTCCAACTCTAAATTTATTTTTCAAAGATTTTACAATCATCTCTTTAGTCTAATTTGTTTTGAATTTATTTTTGAATAGCATCTAATTTTTCTTCCATTTGTTCTAACATTTCATTTGTTTGATTGTACTTTTTCAATGTTACTGTTGATTTGTTCAACTCTTCTTTTAATTCTTTGAATTTCACATCCATCATTTCACTGTCAGACATATTTTTCTTTGTGCTCTCAATTGTCTTGCTTCTGTTTTTCTTTGAGATGCTAATCTTTCTCTTTCAGCTTTTTGCTTCAGCTTTTTGCTTTCAGTATCGTCCATTTTTCTACGTGTTTTTCGCTCATTCTAGATGTTGATCCACTAACTGGAGTTACTGTAACTTCAACATCATCATCAGAATCAGTTGTAACAGTTTCCGCTTTTGATGGACGTGACTGTTTTTGTTTACCTAATTTGATTAATCTTTTTACATCAGCATCAGTATTTCTTTGAGCCGAAAATGATATTTGGTTCATCGCTAATACCATAACAGCTACTAATCCTAATATCATCGACTTTTCCCTTTCCTGATAACATGTTTATAAAAATATTATTTTCATAAATAAATTATCTTGATTTTTAGTTTTGCTTTTTAGCTTTTTCTAGCTTTTTCTGATTCCATCTCTTTTTATAACACTATCAAAATCTCAGGTTCTTTTCTTCTCTTTGAACACTTCTTACTACTCTTTCATAGAAGTCTATTCTTTCTTTGCTTCAGCCATGTGGTATTCTAATTTTTCAATTTCTGTGATTTTGGTTCTAACTATTTCTTTTCTTCAACTTCTCCACCTTGTTCTTTATCAATTGTTACTAATTTTTCTGTTTTAGTTCTTGGTGTTTCTTTTTAAAAGTTTTTATAGTAACACGTCTCTAGCATTTTTCAATGCTTCCTGTGCAGAATCTGCCATTACAGGTACTGATAGCGCTGCTATTGTCCACACATAATAATTTTTGCTTTCATTTTTATTACCGTTCCTTTCTATTAATTCATTACTAGATAATAATGCATCTAATTCTACTACTTTTTGTTTCTTTTTCAGCTATACTTTTTGTTTATGTAGAAAGTATTGACATTGTGTAGAATATTTTATATTTATCTCTATGCCATCTACTTCTGAATCCACTTTTAATTTTTCGATTAATTTGTCTCTACCTTCGTTTTTAGCTTTCAGGTCTTCTATTTCAGCTTCCAATTGTTCTTTTTGTTTTCTGTAAGCTTCTTTTTGTGCTTCTTCTCTTTTAACCAATTCATTAAATTGGTTTTTCAATTGAATCTGAGACTACCTTCTAAACTGTTTGCTTCGGCAGAAAACCTATTGATGAAACCATCATTATTCCAACTAAAAGAATATTGTCTTTTTCATTCGAGTTTTCCTCCTAGTTATTTAATTTCATAACAATAAATGAATAGAAATCACTATTAAATCACTTACCTATCATCACTTACCCTTATTATACCCAAATTATATAAGAAAATACAAAATAATTTTTCAAATAAAAATGAAAAATTAATTTTTATATAAATAACCTTTTAAAATCAGTAAAATATAATAACATTTTTAATATTAAATTTCTTTAATCAAAAGTATTATAATTTTAAATTTTCAAAAAATCTTCCACTGTTTCAGCTTTTTCAATCAATTACTTCTTCTTCGTAAGATAATTTTGAAATTTCAGCCAGTAAATCCAAAATGTTCTCTTTTTGTTTTCCTCTGGGGCTGCAATCATAAAGATTAATCTTGAAGGCTCATCATCCATGCTTTTTCAAAATCTACTCCTTCATCAGAAATACCTAATGCAAGAGAAAGTACAAGCGGTGTTCTTGCATCGAGGAAATTGCAATTTCCATCTGCATTCCAGTAGGTGTCAATTTCTCCCTTTCATTTATTTCCCTTTCACAAATTCTTCTAAATCCTCTGAATCAATCACTCCACTTTTCACAAATAATTGTGCTACTTCCTTAATAATTTCTTTTAGTTTTTCCATTAAGGTGTAATTTACTCTTTCTGGTGTCAAATATTCTAATATTTTTCATATATTTTTACAGACGAATCTTGTAATCTCCTTTCTAAAATTTTTCCATTTTTTAAGAATATCCTTTATTATTTTATTTTCAGATACTTCTGATAAATTGTAGTAATATAGTCTTTTCTAAAACCAAGTTATTTGCCTTTTTGCATCCGTCTACTTTTCTCTTTTATTTCATCAACTGCTTCTTCTAAGTAATTTTTCCATCAAAATACAAAAATAACTCTTTGCCTAGCCTATTGATGATATTTTGTAAAGGCTTTTTATACTTATCGTATTTTTCGAGCTTCATCAATAAGTCCTTTGGAAATCAGTATATCTACGTTTTCATTAATTCGGTCATAAAGTTCATTTCTATCTCTTGTGAGAAATATTTTCAAAATTTATAATTATTATTTTTATATCAGTCCTTAATTCACTCATTTTTCTTTCCCATTAAAGAACAAACTTCAATAGCCCTGACTAATCGCAGTTTATTAGATAAATCAATTCACTGTAAGATTTTTCATCCAGCTCTTTTAACATGTTTCCTGAAGTTTCCCTGAAGGTATTCTAAGTTCTGCTCTTATTTTCATCTTTTGAAGGCAGTTTTGCACATCCATCTGTAGTGATTTTATGTAAAGACCCGCATACCACCTGCAATAACAACATTTTTCCATTGACAACTTTCATTTAAAAATATTATTTACAGCCTTTCAAAATCTCCACAGAATAATCTTCATTCAGGATTTACAACATCAATCATATAATGCAGTATTCCTGCATTTCCTTCTGTGTTACCTTTGCCGTTCCAATATCCAGTTCTTTATAAACTTGAGAGGCATCCACTGAAATAATCTTTGCATTATGAGCAAGTTTATTGATAAGTCTGTTTCTCCAACTCAGTTGCACCTGCAATTACAATTCCTTTCAAATTCTTTATACTTTTATTTTTACCTCAGATGTACTATACCTCAAATCTCTTTAAAATCAAACTCATAAAATTTATTTAGTGTTTAAATAAAAATAGTTATAATCTATGAGTTCAGTTTTGAAAGTAAATATTACTATAAGTAAACCACATTTTCTCTTTTTCAATATCTTTTTGAAAAATTTTAAAATACTAATTTCATAATAAACCGATCTAAATAATATATTCAAATTCACTACCCAGCAATAATTATAACATCTCCTTCTTCAACTCCAGCCTTTTCAAGCTCTGTTTCCATTCCCAAACTTCGCATTTTCTGAAGGAAATTTATAATTCCTCTTCTCCAATCAAATACATATTTTTTGAGGACATCATCTACCAATTCGATCCATCCACTTCAAATACATGCTCATCATTTCTTTTAATAATCTAGTCGTCTTTTTATTATTTTCTTTAGATTAATTCCTCAACAGAATGAACTTCTTCCAACTCTTCCCTAAGTATTTCCTGTATCATTTCACGCTTTTTGATAAAACTGGCTTTTAATCCATCATTTGCAATTACAGAAACAGGATACACATATTTTATACCTTTTTCCTTGACAAATCTTCAAAATTCATCATACTTTTCATCTTCATAAAGCATATCAATCTTGTTAGCCACAACAATTTTGAGGTTTATTTGCCAATTTTTCACTATAATTTTTAATTCATAGTTTATTTTAAAATCCTCCTCTGGGCTACTGCCCATCAGTCCTGAAATATCCACAATGTGAATAATCAGCTTACATCTCAATATGCTTTAAAAATCTATCTCAAGTCCGACTCCTCGTGAGCACCTTCAATGAGCCTGGCACATCAGCCACCACAGGAAACTTTCCTCATCTCCCATTCTAACAACTCCCAATTTAGGCTTTAATGTTGTAAAATGATAACTGCAACTTTGATTTGAGCAGCTGACACCTTATTAATGAAAACTAGATTTTCCTACACTTGGATAACCTACAAAAGCCACATCTGCAAGCAGTTTTAATTCCAGCTTTATTTTTAATTCTACACCTTCCACGTCCACTTTCTGCTATTCTTGGGGCTTTTTACTGATGATTTAAAATGGATATTTCCACGTCCGCCATCTCCTCCTTTTATATCACTTTTTCATTTGGATTGTCCAAGTCAAGCAGCAGCTTATTTGTTTTCATCCTAATCATCGTTCCAACTGAACTTTTATAACCAAAGTCTTCCCCTGATTTTCCCAGTAGAACGTGCAGCAGCCGCATTTGTCTATCTTGTGCGCTTAGAATTTTTACTGCTTTAAAATCACAAGCGTGTTAATATTTGGATCAGCAATCAAAGACAACATCTCCTCCTTTTCCCGCTATCTCCACCGTCGAGGTCCTCCAAACTGTACAAATTTTTCACGCCTGAATGTCGCAGCACCATCCTCCTCCTTTCCAGAAATTACTGTAATTACTTTCATCAATAAAACATTTTTATCATCCTTTTCTTTTCATATTTCTCTTTTCATTCGTTTAGTAAACATTACTTAAACTCATTATTTTGCTTTTTGTTTTGCTTGTTGCTGCCGCTTTTTCTCTTTCTATAATTCCACGGTTCTACATATCCCCTTTTTCCAAACAGCCCAAGTTTATAGCATTTTCCTGATAAGCCTGCATTTTAGTATCTTTTTATCGTATTCCTGATACCACCACGCATTCCCGTTTTTCATTTCTTCATTTGTTTTCCCATTGACATAAAACAACAGCTCACTGTTCTGCCATATCTATCCCTATTTTTCTCCTCAATTTCAAGTGTCTTTCCATTTACCAGCTTTTCCAACGCCTGCTGCATCTCAATTCCATAATCCTGTGTTTTTCAGGAGCATCAATTCCAAACATCCTGATTTTCTGCAATTTCTCCGACAAACTTTCCATTTCCACTTTCTGAACATTCAGAGTATCTCCATCACTGACTTTTGCAGCCTGATAACCTTTCAGAATGGTTGGATTTTACACAACTTTAGCATTTAAAGTATTTTTGTACTTCGCAGCTGCACTTTTTGAGATTAGTTGTTTTGCTCTTTTACTCGATTTTCGAATTAACTCCATTTCATATCAAATCCAAATATTGCTAATAACACAGTAATTATCGCAGCAATGGTTTTTCATTTCCATTTTTGAACTTTTTCCAGTTCCTTTTCTCGTTACCATTGTTTTCCTTTATTTTTATTTTCCAATGCCTGTTTAAAATCTTCAATCAAATCGATCAATATTCTCAAAATCCGATCAGCTATTCTTATCAATGAATTTGTAAATCCTCTAGCCTCTTTTCTTCATCAGGCATTTCGGCATGCGTAATCGTACTCTGGATGAGTTACCAAAAGTTTCTGCTCCACCAGGACTTGCCGCAAATAGTGCCCTTTCAAGCTTTCAAAAACGTTTTTACTTTTGAATCGTCCTTTAAAGTGAAAGAAGATACTGAACCTCCACCTGTTGCCTGACTTTCGCGAATTTTTACCTTATTTGTATTCAAAGTCGGATGAGTAAATTTTTATCAACTGCATCATGGCTGAAAAAGTCTATCAGTTTTCTGCATTCGTTTGCGCTGCCTCCACTCTAAGCTTCAATGTTTTAAGACTTCTCATCAAAAAGCCAGCTGTCAAATGGAGAAATTAAAGCTCCAGCCGCAACAGCAGAAAATTTAATCCGCAAGTTCCTCATCATTTGTAATCGCTAACTCCAGCCAAGCAAATCGCGCGATGTCCAGATAAAAATTTAGTTGACTAGGAATTACAATATCAATCCCAAAATCAAGTGGTTTTTGCAAATATGGAGTCATAAAGAGTGTTGTCTGCAATTGTCATCAAGTTATGCTCTTTTGCAATTTTCTACAACTCCTCTCATATCCGTAACATCAAGCAATGGATTTGATGGTGTTTCAGCAAAAATAGCTTTGGTATTTTAATACTGTTCGAATATTATCCAAATCAGTTGTATCGACAAAAGTATATTCTAATCCAAATTTTGAATAAATATCGTGAACAATTCTATAAGTTCCGCCATAGATATCCTGACCTAAAATAATATGATCTCCAGCTTTAAACATTGTAAATACAGACGTTGTAGTCGCTGTTCCCGATGAAAACGATATCCATATTTACCATTTTCCAATGCTGCAAGTATTTCTTCCAGTTCATTTCATGAGGCCGAAACTCTCTGAATATTCAAATTCCTGCGTTACTCCAAATTCTGCCATGCAGGAAAAGTTGAGCAAAATTAACATTTGTTCCCCAAAGTTCTCTCTTTTTCCTTTTCTTATTCCATGTATCGTTTTTGTTTCAAATCTCATAACAATCTCACACTCCATTTCTTTCTCTTTTTCTTAAATGTGTTTTAATAATCTTCTTAGATTAAGGTTTTATATTTTAATTAATAATTTTCTTGTATTTCTATATTTTCTCTAACGCAAGGGAAATCAATCGCCATTTCCCTCATCCAGCTATCATCTGAGCATGAGACAAAATTGAAACTCACTTTACGGCTAGCTTCGCTCAAACAGTCAATTTATTTCAATCACGACATTTACTAATTCAATTACTAAACTATTGTTTTGATTAAAAATTATTAAAAATAAATTTTTACAACAATTTATGTGGTATTTTTTATTATTTTCTCATGAAACAATTCTCTTTTCCTAATATCAGGCTCTCTATCCAAATAAAATTACACGCAATAGCTGAATCCATTTTTCAAGAAAGCTTTTCATTGGCTCATTATTTTCATGCGTATCTGTTTTTATACTGAGTATTTTATGTTTTATGACTCTTTTTCCGAAAAATTCTAATATCTTTGTTGCGATTCCTTTCATTCTTTTAGTTCAGAATTAACACCAGACCTGTGGATTACGATATAATCATCATCTGATATCCATTTCCCTTCAATCTTGGAATACGGTTCTTCCTTTTCGAGCGATAAAACAATCGTTCCTAAAATTTTTGTGAAAATTTCTCTGATTCTAATTCTTTTTCAGTATTTTTCAAGGACACCTAACTAATTCCCGATTTTTATATCATTTTCAATAACTTCTCCTATCTGGATATCCATTTTGCCATTGTTCTAAACCAAGTTTCATAGTTCAATTTTCTTTCGATGATTTCTAAAATTCTGTCCACATCAGTCGAAGTTGATTTTCTCATTCACAAAAACTCCTCCCTTTCGTAAAATTTAAATAATCATTTTTAAAAATTTCTTTAGATTTTGTTAATACAGTCAACTTTCTATTTTTGGGACAGGAACTTGATCTCTAGATAGCAGTGTAACTCAATTTTATAGTTTTTATTTTATATTTGCCCAGATCAGTTTCCTCTTTCCCTAGTTCTTTTAAAATATCATTGGCTTTCTTAAAGTGTCCACCCTAAAATCACGGCTTGCAGATAATGGGCTTGGATGAACACTTTCCAGAATATAGTGTCTATTTGTATCAATAAGGCTTTCTTACTTTCTGGCGTTATTTCCCCAAAGTATGAAAAATTATTGGCTCTTACGTTCATTCAAATATTTTATCATCTATCTGTAAAAATTTCAGCCTATTTTTGAATGTGAGTTGCATTTCCATCAACTACAGTAGTGCTGTATTTAAAAATCAGAACTCCTGTTCTGCCCATTTTTCAGAAATCCATTTTACTCATTTATAGCAAATTCATTTTCAATTTCCTTATAAATATTTTTAGGGAAGGTAGCAAAGCAACTCCTGCTTTACAGAAAAATGCCAGTCCATGTGCCTGATTTTCGCCATGATACGGATCCTGCCCTGAATTCACAACTTTGCAATCCCTATAACTAGTTAGCTTAAATGCAGAAAAATTTCATATTATCAGGATAAAGTGTTTTGTCTTATATTCTTTCACTAATCTTTCTCAAATTCAAATAGTAACCTTTTCAAATTCTTTTTCTTTTTAAAAATTTCATCCAGTCATTTCGATATTAACCATTTTCCCATCATTCCTCTCCTTGATTAAAAATCCTATTTTATAGTCATACTTTCCTAATTTACAAAAGGATTATAAAATCTTCACCATTTGTTTTATAAAGTACAATTGAAGCATTATGACAGATTGTATGTTACAAAGTTACTATAACATCTGGCATTTTCATTTTCTTGACCTGATACCACGTCCGTTTTTCTTTTTCCAAATCCTCTTAAAATCATTGCATTGCTTCTAATATCTATTTTTCAATGCTTAAATATTAGCGGCATTAATGTATAGGATATATATTTTATTCTTGTTATTAATTTTTACATTTTGGGAAATATCTATCTTCCTTTTGCCTGCTGTGCCTTGCTAATTGTAACAAAAGTCCTCTTGACAGTTGGAATATATCTTGAGTGCAATCGAGACTGCATAAGAAAAGTTTATACGGCACACCTATCCTGTTTAATGAGAACGCAAACTCGCTTGGATTTGTTGTAATTATAAACAGCAGAGCGACAGGAATAACTGAAAATGTTTGATAAAATATATTAAATTCATAAAAACAGCTGTTCCTTCGTTATTACATAATTTCCAGAAATTTTGAAAAATATCATTGCGCTTGTTCCATAAATTTTGTTCCTTCGAGACGAGAAAATAAATCATAATTAAATTTATACAAAGAAAAATAGTAATTAGATAAAAATACAATTTTTATTTCATTAAACTTTATTTTGGAAATTCTAGAAAGTACAAATCCTAAAAATGTCGAAAAGCTAAAAAGAAGCCTCGTATCGTAAGTAAACATAATTGCAACAGTCCATAGTATAAAAACAAATCAGTTTGCCGCTCCATTTAGTCTATGAATCACAGAGATCCTTTTCAATATACTCCAGTAAAAAATATACCTGCCATCTAATCACCCGCTACTTTTCTGCTCTTTTTCATAATGTACAAATGTTCTTATAAGCTCTTCGGAATTTATCAGCCTTTTTCCGCCACATAATGAAGTGAAGTTTCCTTCAAATTTGCCTGTTCAACATTCCTATCTACCAAAATCTGTGCTGGATTTCCTGATTTTATAATTTTTACCTTCATTAAAACGTATGCCTTGTCAGTATACTCTAACATCAGATGCATATCATGCGTTATAAATAAGTGTAATTCCAAATTCATTCAGCTGTTTCAAAAATTCATTATTTCCCTGCAATGAAATAAATCCTGCCTGCTGTCGGCTCATCCACTAATATCATCTCAGGCTGTAACACAAGGACAGAATGCTGTGTAACCCTTTTTCATGACCATAACTAAGTGCTTTTTATAGGCCATTTCTAATAGACTTTAATTTACATTTCCAGAATTTCAATAACTCTTTTTCTGTTTCATCTTCTGAAACTCCTCTAGTTTTTAAAGTCCTAACACACTTCATCAAAAACCTATAACTTTTGAAATCATTGCATTCGGATTTTGCAACGCAAAACCTATTTTCTCAACTCTTTTTGTTATATTTTCATCGCTTATATCCAAATTTTTATAATAAATCTTTCCTTCGTCACTGCTTTTTCAAATCCTGCAACAACCTTTGACAGCGTGAGATTTTCCAGCTCCATTTAGAACCAACTATGCTTATCATTTCACCTTTTTACATCTATATCTATGTTTTTAATATTTTCTTTTCTATTGTATGAAAATGAGATATTTCCAAGTTTTAATAATAATGTTTCTTCAGATTTTTCCCTTGCTTTCGGAGATTATATTTTATCCAGTTTAAAATGCCGTCTTTTTGCTTCAGAAAAATTAATCTTTCAATATTAGAAATACTACATTTTTCAAGGTTGACATTACTGTATTTTAGCAAGGAGATATACAAAGGCTCTCTTATGTTCATCTTGCTCAATAAATTTCCAGTTAAAATGTCATCTAGGTATCATCAGCAACTAATTCTGCCTTCATTCACAGCAATAATCCTGTCAATTCCCTGTGCAGCACATCTTCAAGCCTATGCTCTATAATTATTGTGAGTTAGTTTTTATTATTATGAAGTTCATCTATCAGTTCGATAGCATATTTTTCAGCTCAAAGGGTCCAAGATTTGTAAGTGGTTCATCATAAAAAGAACAATGATGGTATCGTCCACCATTATTCAACAAGTGATACTTTCTTGCTTCAGTCCTCCTGACAAATCATGTGGCTTCAAGTCAAGCAATGTTTCAATTTTTACAAATTTTTACAATTTCCTTTACCTTCTCTTTCATAATCATGTCTCTACTTCATCATTTTCCAGAGCAAACGCTATATCTTCCGCAACAGTAAGCCCCACGAGCTGTACATCCGAGTCTGAAGAACAGTTCCCATATTTAGAATGTTCAAATACCTCCTTGCACTTTTTCCCATAAATCTCAAACTTTCCTGTTATTTTCCCCTGTGTAAAAGAAGGAACAAGTCCATTTTATACAATGTCCCAAAGTACTTTTCCCAGAGCCCTGACTGGCCTATTATAACGACTTTCTCCCCTTCATAAATTTTCAAATTTATATTATGTAATGTAGGTTCCGACTGACTTTCAGTGCTTAAATGTAAAAATTTTCAAAATTTCATAGCAATTTTTCTATTTTTGTCCAAACTCTCCTCCTTTTCGAGTTGAAAATATATATATTTAAATCTGTTCAATAATCTAAATTGTAAGACTTTTATTTTATAAAAAGATTAAAACAAAATACCCGCCTAATCTTCTCATAGCCATCTAAAACTATTTTGAAAAATGCGGGTTATTTGTATATATTCCTGTTTTAAGCTTCCTTTGCTCACTATTGTTTTTGAAAATGCAAATATTAAAATTGTACCTAAAATTGCTACTAACTATCATATTTCCAAGTGCGCTGCAACTCCTTGTGCAAATGTCTTTTGCTTGCGGTTCCCCTATATGTTACAAATATCAATAATTAGAGCTAGAACTACCCAGCTTATCAAACTTATAATTCGCTTACCTCCCACTATAAATTTTTGCATTTTGCTCCATTAAAATTCTCGATTTTAACAATTTTTCCTAAAAATCCAGTTGCCAGTCAAAATGCCAGCTACGCAGCCAGCTGAACCACACGCCCATGTCGAAATATCATTAAGCGTAGCGCAATAATCCAATCCTAGACCAACTGCAGGCCCATATATAAATGCTATCAACGCCAGAAAAGCAAAAGATTACTTGTAATGTCGTATTAGAAATTGGTGTCGGGTGCTACAGATCTTGATATTACATATACAGTCAACTGCACCGATTCCCATTACATACCACTGGTGTTGTTGCTTCCATTAGTCTCCACCTCTTTTAAAAATCAAAGTTTAAAATACATTATATACTAACTACTTTTTCTCCAACTAAAAATAACAATACTTTTTCATAAATTTTGTTAAATTATATTTAATCTTTAAACTGGATATTTATCACTTCTTTTCTCCAATTTCAAGATGTATAGTTTCTACCGCATTTTTCATCCTTTTTGAAACCTTTGTAGAATCAAGCGACTTGTGTTTATCGGAAAAATATATTACCTTTCTTATTCCTGACTGCACGATTGCTTTTTGCATCATTACATACGGAAAATGTGTCATAAATAGTGCAGTTCTTCAATGATTTTATACTATTAAGAATAGCGTTCAGTTCAGCATGTACAACATAAGGGGTAGTTCGTTTCCAAAAACTCCCTTCTTTATCCCAAAGGCATACTGTCATCGAACTTCCATCGATCCAGTATATCCAATTCCTATTATTTTTCTTGTCTTCATCAATAATACATGCTCCACCCTGTGTAGACGGATCTTTTAGCTTCTCATTCCAGACAAAAACGCAATTCCCATGAAATATTCATCCCATGATAAATAATTATCTCTTTTTAGACATTCTTCATCCCCACTTTCTAAAATCGCATCAATGTTCCTCAATTACTTAACAACCACTTTCTTCTCTAACATCCGAAACTCTATCTCCAGCTTATCTTCCTACTAAGTTCAATCCCTCTCTTGACAATTTTCCCATTTTTCAAGTTATCGTATACCCTTGTTTATAAATATCACTTACAGAATATCTAGACAACCGAGCTTTCTGTATTTCAGTTCGTTTTTGATTCTCAAAAATCTATCATTAGTTTGATTGAGTTCAGCTGATTTTTCTTTAAATTTTCTTTTCACTTAAAATTATTTTTTGTAATTAATTCTATCAAATCTCTGTTTTCAGTAGTCCAGCTGTTCTCGTGATTTTTGTACAATTCTTCTAAGTTCCTTGATAATTCTGTTCTTTTTCCATCAAGTCAGAATTTTATGTATCCAGAATATTTTGCAAAAATTCTTTATGTATATAGTTATTTTTCTGTATTCTAGCTCTTTTTCATCATTGTAACTTTATTTAAAATGTAATTTACTCAAAAGATTCTTTTTACTTTCAGTTCATCTGTCAATTTTCTTTCAGGAATCAAGATTTCTGCTGCCCTGAGTTGAGCTGTATGCCCGTTTATCAGCGACCAAGTCTGAGCTAGTTGTCAATTTCGTGCCCTACGGCTGAAGTACAGGAATCTCGAGACTTATAAATGGCTTCTATCACAGCTTCCTCATTGAAATGCACACAAATCCTCAATGCTTCCTCCACCGTCCAACAATAAGTGCTATCTATTTCAAGCCGTTTCTCTTCATTCATTCTATTAAAAACTCCAATCCTGCTGAAACCTCCCGTGCTGCCCCCTTCTCCTTGAACTTTTGCTGGATAAAGGTAAATGCTTTACGTTTGGAAATCTTTTGTGAGTTGTATTTATAATATCTCTGATTGCTGCTCACTGTCATCGGCTGTTACAACACTCAATATTTATAGGTAATTTGGGTACGTGTATTTCGTCAGAAAAATATCCCTTTTCAAAGTACAACTTTTTAAAGCATTTCCATTTTTCACTAAAAGCAGCTCAAAATTTACTTTTCAAGAAAATCCGCTACAATCGATAACTTCCATTCGCTTCATAAAGCGTAACGCTTTACTGAATACCAAATCCCTTCCTTCAAGTCCTCAGGCACTCCTCTCTACTTATAACGAAAAATAGCACATTTTACGCACTTGCATCATCACTAACGTAAAATACAAATGTCCCGAACGATAATATGTAATATTAGAAAGTTCCCTTCTAATAAAAATGTTCTTAAAAGTATTTGTCCCTCAAAAACATTTTAACTTCCCTATTTATATCACTTACGGAAAAATACTGTTTGTTCCATAATTTCCCCATTCTTACATTTTTGTTCTTTAATAATAACATATTTCATCTCTTTTCTCAACTGATGAAATTTTTACAATTAATTAAATATTTTCCTAAAATTTTTATAATATATGCTAAAATCTATTTAAAATTAAACTACTAAAAATCCTATATAAATTTTAGGATTTTAGTAATACTATTCATAACTTTTAGAATTCAATTTTAAAGTCATTTTATTACAAAACTATATTTCAAGCTCAAAATTTGTCATGTTGCAATCATGAATTTTTATACATATCTGAATTTAAATTAACAAACTTTTCAAAGAAAATTGATTCAAATTTATCATCTTCTGCCAAATGAATAATTTTATCACATTGAAAATTTTTAGTTCCTATCCTCAAAATCATATCCTAGAAGCAAGCCATTGCCCATAAGCCAGATGATATTTTTGAAAAACTGAACAAAATAATATTTATCTTTGTTTTCTTCTTTATACAAAATTTTCAAACTTTTTCTTCTATTGAATTTTTCAGAATTTTCTTTAAAAGGACTCTTTCCTTTTGATATTAAAGAGTACCTTCTATATATGAAAGAATATACAGGACTTCTTATCTTAAATTTGATATGAATATGCTGTTTTTATTTTGACTCTATTTTCTGAATGTAATGCAATAAAAATCTGTTGTTCCATAAAAATCTGTTTTCTTTTTCTTTTACACTTTCAGGTTACATTTTTGGATTTCATAAATCAAAATCTGTATTTTTATAGTAATTTTTCGTAAAAATACTATATTGAGTTCAATAAAATCTTCAGTTTCAGTCTGCAATCATTATCTTTGAACCAGGGTTTTGATACACGAATCATTTCTTTTTATAGCTAGAGCCTTATCGGTATTAATTCCTCCCACATGAAAAACAATATCAAAAACATTGTCTTTAAAAAGGTAAATCTTCAAGCATAGCAATTTACTAATGTAAGATTTGTTCTTTTTCCAGATAGACTAACATTTTTAACATTCCATAGGAAATGTCTATACCTGTAAAAATCTAAAGATTTTAAATCAACATTCTGTGGAATAAAATTTAAAATCTTTTCCCTGTACCGATAGAAACATATAAAACAGAAATGCCATTTCTCCACTCCAGATGTTTCATAGAAGATTTTTCTCATTTTTCAAACTGTGTATTACCATATCTGAACAATCCTATCCATTTTTCACCAAATCATACCAAAATGATAACTTATCATACATATTCATATATTTTTAGTCTCCTGCGAGATAATCTCTATTTACATATGAAAATATTTTTCCATCTTCTTTAAGTTTTCAATATCAATATTTTCTTTAATCTGAAATTTTTCCTTATCAGTTCTTATCATAGCACTCTCTTTCAATTTTTATTATACAAACTAAATTATTTATAATGAATTTTCTGATTAAACAGATAACACTATATATAGTGCAATTTCTTTAATATCGAATTAATGATTCCATACAAAATTAATTAAATAGAAAATTCTCAGTTTTACTTTAAAGTAGTTCATTATATCTAGCTGAGACAAAAGCTGAACTCAAAATTTTTAAGCATTTGAGACAACCTCTTTTATAATAAATTATTCTTCCTGCTACAACCTCCACATCCTTCTTCCTGAATCCATCAATTTTTCACTAATTTCCTTATAACCTTCATATTTTAATCCTTCAGAATAATTCCTGTCATTTATTTGCTTCAAGGCGCTTCTTGCAGTTCTTTTCAAATTTTTGCTATCTTTTGCTCTGAATACTTAAATTCAAATATAAATGCTTTTTAGTTTTATTTTTGGCTTCAATACCAAATCAGAATTTCATCTCCACTTTCTCCATTTGATTTTACAAAATAATTTTCTGACATTATGAAACTAGTCCAATTACAAACAGATGATAAGAATTTTTCTTCTTCAAGTCTCTAAAACTTATCGCATTTTTAAAGTTCCCTATTTCCAATCTAAATTTTTCATAATTTCCATTAATCAAATGCTCTTCAAGTCCATAAAATCTATAATGTCCCCGATAAGTTCTGTACAAAATCGAGTTCTGAAAAATCAAACAGTTCCTCATTTGGAATTTTCAAGTCGTAAACGTTTCTTTCAAGCTTCTTTTCGATGGTTAAATATCCGCTGTGAAGGAAAAACTGCCAAATATTCCCCATACCCAAAATCATTCACAAAATAATCCCGCTCAATTTCATAATTTTTCCATTTTCCCTAACTTCAAATCCGTAATTATTTTTATTCAAGTTCAAGGCATAATCTATGTCCTGAAACGTCACAAATCATAAATTTCCTTTTCTTATACTCTTATGAGCTAGCAATTCCTCCAGTTCAAAAATAATTTTCTCGTCTGAATTTTCCAAATAGTTCATAATTTCATCATTACTTAAAGTATTTACAATGTCTTCAATTTTCTTATCATCTAAAAATTAATCGTAGACCAAGGTTGTAAACTTCATTTTCCCAAAACAATAACCATTATACCACTTTTTACTTCTTCCAGTTCGAGTTAAAGCTCGTAATATTTAATGCCTCTTCCTTCACTTTCCAAAATCCCAAAATGTTCAGTATAATTATCCTCAAAACAGTATTCACTTTAAGATTATTGAGTCCAGAAAATCCTTGCATGCAATTCTTAAAAATCCCTGTTATTACTGTAATTTCCACATAATTATTACCTTTTGCCGCATTTCAAAAACTTTTGAAAAATTTTATCGTTTCTTCATAATAACCGATTCGCATGATTGCCTTTATTATTGGTTTATCATATTCATCAATTAGCTAAAACAATTTTCCCCATAATATTCAGTACAGATACCTCGATAAATCCAGCAAGGCCTCGTATAATCATAGTCTTTTAAACCATACTCTGTCAAATTCAACCAAATCTCTTTCATCTAAATTTTCATAAAAATTTAGGCTGATTATAAACATCACTAATAGTCCACTTTATGCTATTATAGCCTTTTTCCAGTCAGAATCTTCAAAAATCCTTAAAAACTGATAAAAATAACTGGATTCTGCCCTAGTCTATCAAAATATTCACTTTTTAGAAATTTCTAGATTTTCGAAAAGTTTTTATTTTCATCTTTATTCTTCACATCATACTTTAACATTGACATATTTGCGATTTCCCAAATCGACGTGGTCTTGTAAACAGAATTCTTGTCGTTTCCACTTTCCAGAATTTCTTCAAATTAACCCAGTTTTGTCAAAATAATAGTAATTGTTTGTATCATCACTTCAAAATTGTCAATTCAGCTACTGGCAAATTTTTCTTTTTCCACTTTCTCATTTTTCCCTTTTTAATCATATCCCTCAATTCCTCTCTCTATTTATTAACCACATTATATTTATATTCTTGCAAAAGTCAAATACATTTATTCAATTTTTATTCTGGTTTTCAAAAGAATTTTATATGATTTGCGATAATTTATGGAGATATATTTTCTTTATTTTTGAATAGTTTTGAGAAATTTTTGAGACATCTTCTATTCCGACAGACTGCTGCAATAATATTGACTGGATAATCTGTCTGAGTCAACCAGTTCCTTTGCTTTTTGCAATTCTTAAATTTGTCAAAATAGTCTTTTGGAGCTATTTTTCATTTTTCCTTAAATATTCTGTGCAAATATGTTCTGTCAATGTAAAGAGCTTTTGCAATTTCGCTTATGTGTACCGAAGTGTCAAAATTATTTCTCATAATTTGAAGAGCTTTTGCCAAAATTGTGTTTTTGCTGTCTTTTTAAGCATAAGTTAATGGAAACATTCACTCAAATAATAAAGGTTTTCCAGAAGCCGTGCATTTAAAAAGCAAATCGTTATCCTCTGAAATAACTGATATTTCAAAATATTTCAACTATCTTGTCCCTTATAATATCTCCGCCTTTTTGTGCTGAAAAAATTGGCTTATTCTTATTAACAGAAGTCCGTCTCAAATATTCAGAAACCATATTCCCTCTAAATCCAATCCAGTAATAAGCCCATGGCTCGTATTCATCCACTTCATGCAAATAATTTCCTCAGGCTCAATGAAAGAAAAACTCTCCACCTTCAGATGAAAAGTCTTCCCTCTGGAATAAAAAGTCCCTTTTCCTGATTTTATATAATGCAACATATAGCCACTTCTAGTGGTTGGGCCATATTTGATGCAAAGGTTTTGTTTTCTTCATATCCGACTGTGTATAAAAATAGATTTTCATTGTTGTTTGAATTATTAAAAATATCTTGCCATATTTTTGCACTCCTCATAAATCAACTTATTTTTGTCTACATTATACCATTGTCTAAAACTTGAATCAAGGTATAATTTAATCAGAAAAAGATATATAGAATATTTTTAAACAAAAATAATTTTTATAAAAAGCCACATATTTATAAGGAGGAAATTTTTATGGAAAGAAAATTTGAAGATATTACAACAGCCATTGCTGAAAAAGTTGGAGGTAGTGAGAATATTCAGTCAGTTACTCACTGTGCAACAAGATTACGTCTGGTGTTAAATGATTTTGAGAAAGTTAAAATGGAAGATTGAAAATTTAAAGGCAGCATAAAAGGGGCATTTGTCGCTGGAAATCAGCTACAGATAATATTTGGGGGCTGGACTTGCAATGATGTTTACAGGAACTGCAGACTCACTTGGATATTCTGTCAATCATCCATCAGCCAAAACAGCGAAGAATCAGCAGTAAAACAGAATCCTTTTCAAAAATTTATAAAATCAATATCTGACGTTTTATAGAAATAATGCCTTGTATCCTTGCAGCCGCATTATTAATGGGACTTACATCCTTCTTACAACAAAAAGGCCTTTTTGGCAACAAAACAATCGTTGAAATGATTCCCGCAAATTGCAGGAATTAACAGAATGGTGTCAATCGCTTCAACTGGGAATATTTGCATTATTGCCAATGATTGTGGCATATTCGGCTACGAAAAGATTTGGAGACGAGCTTCACTTGGACTTGCAATAGGAGCTGTAATGATTCACCCTGATTTTAGCAAATGCTTTTAGTGTAGCAGGAGAGTTCAGCAAAAGCCTGAAAATAATTAATGTTTTTGGATTAAATGTAAATTAGTCGGTTTTCAAGGCGGAATAATTATAGCACTTATGATTGGTTACATTGTTGCTTCTCTTGACAAATTCTTTAATAAAGTATTGCCTGACTTAATAAAATTTGTACTTGCACCAATGCTTACAATTTTAATTTCATCAATTCTGTTATTTACAGTTATCGGGCCGTTTGGACGTGAACTTGGAAACGGATTAACTAACGGACTGCTTTGGATTGCTGAACATACTGGAGTTTTTGGATATATGCTTTTTGCAGGAGTACAGCAAGTAGTGTAATTACAGGACTACATCACACTTTTTGAGCAATAGGCACAGCTTCTTGCAAGCACAAACCATGATTTCTTCAAACCCGCTAATGTCAGTAGCTGGTTGCACAAGGTGGAGCAGTGTTAGGATACATGTTTCTTCATCGTAATAACAACAAAACAAAGGAAATCTGCATATCAGCATTTACATCTGTTTTATTCGGCATTTCAGAGCCAGCATTATTTGGTGTCAACATTAAATACAAATACCCATTAATAACAGGATGTATCGCAGGAGCAATCAGCGGAGCCTACGTTTATTTCAGCAAACTGACTGCAACAGGTTTTGGAACAACAGGGTACCTGGTTTTACAATCGTCGAACCTGCAAACAACGGACACTTAAACTTTATAATTGCACATTTAATAGCAGTTCATGGCGGGTATTGGATTAACATAATGATTGGAAAAAGTTTACGAGACAAAAAATGCTTTAGTTTCTAAAATTTAATTTATTTGATTTATTTAAACAAAGGGAGATTGTAATATCTCCTTATTTTATAAATATTATAAAATTTAACGAAAGGAAAAATAAAATGGATAAAAATACTAAAAATATTATAATTTAAACGATATTCCAGAAAAATAAAAAGTTGATAAAATGGTTAAAACAGCCCTTTCAGGCAGAATTTTCACATTGAGCTCCAAGCGGTTATTTAAATGATCCGAACGGCTTTAGCTTTTTAATGGCGAGTGCAATTTATTTTACCAATGGACTCCTATATGTATTCATCTGAAAATGTCTGGTATCAAGGATGGTATCATTTAAAAGGGACTGATTTTCTAACTTGGGAAAAACTGGGAGCAGGAATTGGGAGGCAGATGAAAAATTTGCTACTCCATGGTGCATATTCTGGAAGTGTACTGATGATGATAAATTAACAATATTTTTACACAGGAAATACAAAAATGAGACTGGCACTGGATTCTTATCAAGTTATTGCTACAATGGACCAGCTAATATAATTACAAAACGAAAATCCTGAAAATCACAGGCACTTTCAGATGGATACACGAATCATTTTGAGATCCAAAAATATGGAAAAATTTTGATGAGAATATTACGCAATAGCTGGGAATACAAAGAGTGACAGGGAACAGCGGTAATGTACGTTCTAAAGACACATATATAACTGGCAAATACCGGAGAGATTGACACAAACCTAAAAATTTTGGATATATGTGGGAATGTCTGACATTTGCTCTGAACTCCAGAAGATAACAGGTGTTCGTTTTCACCACAAAGGATTAGATCCGCAAGGAGCGATTATCACAATATTTATCAGACAGGATATTTACTAGGAGATAAAATTGATAAAACAATCTAAAATTATAAATAACTGATTTTCAGGAACTTGACAAAAGGTTTTTGACTTTTTATGCTCCACAATCTGAGCACACTCGATAACCGCAGAATCCTAATTGGCTGGATGGGACTTCCTGAAATGAAATATCCGACTGAAAAACTACGGATGTACGGATACTAACTTTGCCTAGGAATTAACAATCAAAATGGAAAAAATTATATCAAAATCCAGTAAAAGAGGTGACAAATATAGAAAAAAATAAAATAATTTTTAAATAAAGAGGAACTCAAAACTGAATTTCAGCAGAAAACTCATACGAGACTTCAAGCAAAATTTGAAAATATAAAGAATCAATACCATCGACTTATTTTCCAAATGAAAAACACACTGAATACGCTAGAATAAAATATTCAGCCACGAAAAAGAACTATGGCTGAGACAGAGGAAAATATGGACATCCCTGTAAACGAAAGCATGGAACAAAAAGACTAATTGCAAACAATCTTGAAAAATAATTTGACTCTTGAGCATTTTTAGTTGACAGTAAGTTTCTATCGAAATATTTGTAAATAACGGAGAAAAAGTCGCCTCTTCAAGAATTTTTACATACAAATGAAGAAAAGATTTATTTTTGTTGATTTAAAAGAGAACGCAGGAAAAATAACCATGTAGAACTTGATTTTTAATATTTCACTTTTATTCTAATTCTTTTATAAAATATCAAATTAACTAGGGCGTGTCTAAAGAAAAACTACTCAAAATGATGAATTTTTAATAAATTTTTCCAAAAATCAAAAATAATAAATACTGATTTTATCGTGATTTGTATAATTTATAAAAATCAAAAACATTAAATATACATAGATTTTGAGTTTTTCAGACGACAGCCTAGATTCATTATTAAAAATCTAACTTTTATTTAATACTATTCTCCTTTTAAATAGTAAATGTTTAATAAAGTTTGGGATTACATATTTTATTATGTTTTTCTTTTTCTCGCAGGATTGCTCATTGCCATAAAGTCCTGCACCAATATTGCAGTCTATACTAGATTCTATTTAAAAAGTGAAAATTATATTTTAATCATTTGAAAATAATTAAAAAGCTCAGATAACTTAAGACTACCTGAGTTTAATCAAATATAAACAACTATTTGGATTACAAACTTATATTTTTCTTCAGTTTCTATATCAAAAAATATGTGCCTTTGTCGTATCAAATCTAATACTTTTTCTACTTTCTGAGTTTGACAAATCAGTCAATTCCTTCACGTTCATTCGACAAGTCAGCTGATAATTTTCCTAGCGAG